>Ga0209646_1000021_pt1 | contig 461083 bp, 397 predicted proteins | sample AraplaL_Col_mTSA_FD_184259 | JGI IMG/M metagenome (GOLD analysis project Ga0209646, IMG submission 184259) | Arabidopsis root microbial communities from the University of North Carolina, USA - plate scrape CL_Col_mTSA (SPAdes) (version 2) | ecosystem: Host-associated > Plants > Roots >...
ATTTCCTGACCTTCGCGCAAGGCTTCCTTGATGGAAGCGTTGCGGACATCGATGCCTTCCTTGAAATAAGTGCGGGCCACTTCCTTGAACGGCAGGAAGCCGTGGCGTTCTTCGCCGTAATTGACGAAGCAGGCTTCCAGAGAAGGTTCAATGCGGGTAATGACGCCTTTGTAAATGTTGGATTTACGCTGTTCGCGTCCGGTGGCTTCAATATCGATGTCGATCAGTTTTTGACCGTCAACGATGGCTACGCGCAATTCTTCCTGCTGCGTAGCGTTGAACAACATACGTTTCATGTTTCACTCCGTGGCACTGAGGCCGTAATGGCGCTTTTCAAAAGTACGCCATAAAGTACAAGGATGTACGCGAGAACGAAGTGATTGGGGGAGGGAATTGCCTTAGTGTGTGGAATGCGCCTTGGCGGCGGCACTCATGCACAACGGGGCGCGGATGCGGTGAACCGGAAGCCGAGCAACTCCGTATCCACGCTTGCCGTTCCGCGCAAGGCGGTCACGGTCGCTGTGGACGGTAAGCTGTCATCAAGAGCCAAACGAAGCATTTTTCTAAAAGTTGGCAAATCGGCGAATCGGGTTCAACGCATCAACCGGCAAGCACTTCGTTTTTCAACCGAAGGTCTTGCCAGACTTTATCCTGATAATCCAAGCACATCTGTTCAACACCCAAGTGCGTTATCCGATTGCAACTGCGGTGCAAACTGGACTCGCGCAGGGATGATGCGTACACGTTTTCAAGGAACCGTCCAATCCGCGCGGAGAAATGTCGCGTCCACAATGTCTTCGTAGGATGTACGAGGCTTGCCGACAGGACCCTGTCGCCGCATGCTGCGATTTTTCGTGGTTCCCCCCATCAAATTTGCAAATTAGCGAGGCTGATGAAGACGCCTCTGTGTAGAATGGTCTTTTTTATTCTTACACTGACACCGGTTTTCTGACCAGCGTCGAGCGATTATATATTCAAAATGAAGGACTTAGCGAGATTTTCTGGGAAGACGCCTGAAAAGCCTGCATCACCAGCGTCTACCCAATCTGCACCTGCTTCGCCGCAAGTCCAGCTGCTCACGATTTCGGAAGAGGACGCCGGTCAACGCATCGATAATTTCCTCTTGCGCGTCTGCAAGGGCGTGCCCAAAAGCCATATTTACCGCGTCCTGCGGTCGGGGGAGGTGCGTGTCAACAAGGGCCGTATCGACCAGACCTATCGTTTGCAAGACGGGGACGTCCTGCGCGTGCCGCCGATCCGCATTGCCGAAAAGGCATCTGCCGCCGTGGCTCCCGGCGCCGAATTCAGGATATTACTGGAAGACAATCATCTGCTGGTGATCGACAAGCCGGCCGGCGTCGCCGTGCATGGCGGCTCGGGCGTCAGTTATGGCGTCATCGAGCAACTGCGGGCGTCGCGTCCGGAAGCCAAATTCCTCGAGCTGGTGCATCGTCTCGATCGCGACACTTCGGGGATTTTGTTGTTGGCGAAGAAACGTTCGGCGCTGACCAACCTGCACGAGCAGATCCGCGACGGGTTGACCGACAAGCGCTACCTGACGCTGGTGCACGGCGACTGGAAGAATGCCCGCCAGCACATCAAGTTGCCGCTGCACAAATACAGTACCGCCGACGGCGAGCGCCGCGTGCGCGTACAGGAAGACGGCCAGGTCTCGCATACCGTGTTTTCGCTGATTCGCCGCTACGGTGAATTCGCCTTGCTCGAAGCGGAACTGAAAACCGGCCGCACCCATCAGATACGCGTGCATTTGTCGGCCAGCGGTTTCGCCATCGTCGGCGACGACAAATACGGCGATTTCACGCTGAATAAAGCGTTGCAGAAGGCCGACGGCGAACGCGTCGCCTTCAAGCGGATGTTCCTGCATGCGCACCAGATCAGTTTTACGCATCCCGACAGCGGCAAGACGGTGACCCTCAAGGCAGGCCTGCCGCCGGAGTGCCAGCGCTTCCTGAAAAGCCTGGATGCGGCCGGCGCCGAGGCGGAGACTGTCTGATCAGGATCGCGGCCTGCTGCCGGCATACCCATTTTGATTATGTTGAAAAGTGAAACATGGCAAGAAAGCAATTTGATTTAATCGTGTTCGACTGGGACGGCACGCTGATGGACAGCACGTCGACCATCGTCAGGTGCATCCAGGCGGCGGCCCGCGACCTGGGGTTGCCGATTCCCGACAAGAGCGCCGCTTCCTACGTGATCGGCCTGGGCTTGCAGGACGCCATGCAGGCGGCGATTCCGGATGTCGATCCCAAGTACTACCCGCGCATCGTGGAACGTTACCGGCATCATTACCTCGGGCAGGACAAGGACCTGACCCTGTTCGACGGCGTCAAGGAGATGCTGGACGACCTCGGACAGCAAGGTTATTTCCTGGCGGTCGCCACCGGCAAGAGCCGGGTCGGTCTCAATCGCGCGCTCAATAGCACCAAGCTGCTGTCGGCTTTCGATGCGACGCGTTGCGCCGACGAAACGTTTTCCAAGCCGCATCCGGCCATGCTGCAGGAACTCACGCGCGAGCTGGGGCAGGAGATGGGCCGCACGCTGATGATCGGCGACACCACGCATGATTTGCAGATGGCCATTAATGCGGGCGCGGCCGGGGTTGCGGTAGAATTCGGCGCGCACCCTGTCGAGCAGTTGCAGGCCTTGAATCCGCTCTATAGCGCCGGTTCCATCAAGGTCCTGCACCAGTGGCTCAATGAAAACGCATAGCAACACCTGGGGGACCTGCAATGGACGAAGTGGCGATTCCGGTATGTGACTCGGCCGACATCGAAGAAGGCGGCAAGGGTAAGCGCTTTGCGGTGTCGGTGCACGGCGACGACGCCACCGGCTTCGTGGTGCGCTATGGCGGCGCCGTGTACGGCTATCTGAACCGCTGCGCCCACGTGCCGATCGAACTCGACTGGTCCGAAGGCGAATTTTTTGAGTCGAGCGGCCTCTATCTGATGTGCGCCACCCATGGCGCGGTGTATGCGCCCGACACGGGCAAGTGCGAGGGCGGCCCTTGCCGCGGGGCGCGTTTGCGTAAGATCATGGTGTTCGAGAGGGACGGCGGCATTTTCTGGACGCCGGACGATTATGTAAGGCCCGCGCTGGCATGAGCCATGCGGGAACCCAGGCAGCCGAAGCCGGCACGTTGGCTTTCTTCGGGCTGCCTATCAGAGTGACGATATGAGCAATAACGAATTCGAGAATCCTCAAGCGCAACCGCCACAATCTCCACCGCCGGCGGCGGCTTCCGTGCCGCCCACTGCCGGGACATCGGCAGCCGCCGACGACAAGAAGGGCGGCTGGGAACGCGACGTGCTCGAAAAGCTGGCGCTGTTCGCCGTCAAGGAACAGCGCGCGCGCCGGCGCTGGAGCATTTTCTTCAAGATCGCCGGCCTGGCCGTTTTCGTCTTCGTCATCTGGACGGCGTTCAACTACACCAAGTCGGATGCGGAGCCGGTCGGCACGCACACCGCGCTGGTCGAAATCAACGGCACCATCGAAGCCGAAGGCCGCGGTTCCGCCGCCGCCGTGATCCCGGCGCTGGACAAGGCATTCGCCGCCGACGATTCGATGGGCGTCATCCTCAAGATCAACAGCCCCGGCGGTAGCCCCGTGCAAGCCGGCATGATCAACGATGAAATCGTGCGCCTGCGCAAGGAATATCCGAAGAAGCCGCTGTACGTCGTGGTGGAAGAAATGTGCGCCTCCGGCGGATATTACATCGCCGCGGCAGCCGACAAGATTTACGTCAACAAGGCCAGCATCGTCGGCTCCATCGGCGTGCTGATGGACGGTTTCGGCTTCACCGGCCTGATGGACAAGGTCGGCGTCGAGCGCCGCCTGCTGACTGCCGGCGAGAACAAGGGCTTCATGGATCCGTTCAGCCCGCAGAACGCCAAGCAAAAGGAATACGCCCAGCAAATGCTGAGCGACATTCACCAGCAATTCATCGACGCCGTGCGCAAGGGGCGCGGCCAGCGCCTGAAAGAAACGCCGGAAACTTTCTCCGGCCTGTTCTGGATCGGCTCGAAAGCGGTTGAAATGGGCCTGGCCGACGGCTACGGCACCGTCGACAGCGTGGCGCGCGACGTCATCAAGGCGGAAGACCTGGTCGACTACACCCAGACCGAAGGCTTGCCTGAGCGCGTGCTGAAGAAATTCGGCGTGGCGGTAGGCAGCGGCGTCGCCAAGTCGATGCTGTCGGGCGGCAGCATTCAACTGCGCTGATTTTTTTCGTGTCTTGCGGCGAAAAGGCGGCGGCTTCGTCGCCTTTTTTCATCAATGGCGGGAATGGAGTACCGGAGGCGACAATGCGTGCGATCAGAAAGTTGAAAGACCTTGTTTTTGCTGCGACTCATCTCTGGCGGATGATTTTTCCGAGTCTGTCGCTCACCTTGCTCGCCTTGTTCGCCATTGCGCCGGCGTGGTCCCAGAGCAACCCTGCATTGCAATTTACCCAGCAGGTCGTCGATGTGCCGACACGTCCCGGCGTGACGCAGCGCTTCGTGTATCTGGTGCCGCAGCATCCGGTCGCAACGGTGATTCTGTTTGCCGGCGGGCAGGGCGGTTTGCAGATCTCGGGCGAGGGTGAGTTCAAGTGGGGCGCTGGCAACTTCTTGGTGCGCTCGCGCCAGATGTTCGTCGGGCGCGGCTTTGCCGTTGCCGTGGTCGATGCGCCGTCAGACCGGCAATCGTATCCGTTTCTGAGCGGTTTTCGCCAGACGCCGCAGCATGTCGAAGACATCAAGGCCGTGATGGCGTGGCTGCGCCGGCAATCAGGAGTTCCCGTCTGGCTGATCGGCACCAGTCGCGGCACCCAGTCGGCCGCTTTTATCTCCACGCAGCTGGACCAGGCCAACGGCGGGCCCGACGGGCTGGTGCTGACTTCCAGCATCTTGCGTGAAAACAATGCCGGACGCGCCGTGCCCGACATGGCCTTGTCGACCCTGCGGATTCCGGTGCTGGTCGTGCATCACGAACAAGACGGCTGCAAGCTTTGCGCGTTCAGCGACATGCCGAGATTGATGAATGCGCTCAGCGCGGTGCCGCAAAAGGAATTGATCAGCGTGCGCGGCGGCGTGAGCCAGGGCGATCCTTGCGAAGCCAGGGCCTACCACGGTTACAACGGCATCGAGCAGGATGTGGTCACGCGTATTGCCGACTGGATCACTGCCGGCATGGGCCGCAAGGAATGACGTCGGCGCGGAAGCTTAATCGGCCAGCAGCAAGAATACGGTCGGCTTCTTGTGAAAGTCTGGCGTCTTGCCGGTGGCGATATCGTTTTTCCATTTGTTCGCCGTCTGCGTCTTGATGGCTTCCGTCGCCAGCGTCAGATCGGTCGCCACGCTGATGAGCGTCGTGCCGTTGCATGCGGTCGCCAGCGCTTCCAGCATGGCGTTGTTGCGATAAGGCGTCTCGATCAGCAACTGGGTTTGTTTTTCCTGGCGTGAACGGTCTTCCAGTTGTTTGATGCGCTTTGCTCTCTGCGCGGCGTCGGTCGGCAGATAGCCGTTGAAGGCGAAGCTCTGGCCGTTCAGGCCGCTGCTCATGACGGCCAGCAGCAAGGACGACGGGCCCACCAAGGGGCGCACCTGTATGCCTTGCTGATGGGCCAGGCGAACCAGATTGGCGCCTGGGTCCGCCACTGCCGGCACGCCGGCTTCCGAAATCAATCCCGCATCTTGTCCCGCCAGCAACGGTGCGAGCAAGGCCGGCAACGTTGCCGCCTCGGTGTTGACGTTGAGTTCGGCGATCTTGATGTCCTGCAAAGGTTTGCTCAACGGATAATTGGCGTTGATCAGTTTCAGGAAGGCGCGCGTGGTTTTGGCGTTTTCGGCGACGAAATACTCGAGACGCGCGGCCAGCGCCTGTACTTCCGCAGGCAGGATGGACGCAAGCGCGTCGCCGTTCGCCGTGTCGGCCGGGCCCAGGGTATTGGGCACGAGATAAAGAATACCGGGCATGTTTAAATCGTTAAAATATGGGCTGGCGCTATTAGACCTTATTTCATCGTTGACTGCGAGCATGTTTGTGTTGCCTGATGCGTGCAAGGCAATGTGTTCGCCGGTTTTTCGAGATGGCAGGAAGCTCTCCTGCAATGTGTTGCCGGATTCGCGTGCATGTCATGAAACTGTCATGCTAGGCAACTATTGTGTCGGTTCGTCGGCATTTTCTTGAATTTGCTAAATAATTTCCGGAAATACCCCGCTTGAAAGGGAATGAATGTTTGCAGCAGTAGATCTTGGTTCCAACAGCTTCCGTATGCACATAGGCAAGCATGAGGGCGACTCGATACGCGTGATCAAGAGCGCGCGTGACCCCATTCGCCTGGCAGCCGGCTTGGACAAGAACGGAAAACTGACGCCGCAGGCCATCGCCGGCGCGGTCGAATCCCTGGCGCGTTTCCGCACCATTTTGCGTGATTACCAGTTGGATGCCGTGCGCGTGGTGGCAACCAATACCTTGCGCGTTGCCAAGAACGCGCACGAATTCCTGCCCGACGCCGAGCGCGCCATCGGCTATCCGGTGGAAATCATTTCCGGCGAGGAAGAGGGGCGCCTGATATACATGGGCGTGGCCGGCGCACTGGCATTGCCGGATGAAGATCGCCTGGTGATCGACATCGGCGGCGGCTCCACCGAAGTCATCCTCGGCCGCGGCAGCGACATCAGGCGCGTCGAATCCTTCGGCATCGGCACGGTCAACCAGAGTCAGGCGTTTTTCCCTGACGGCCATATCGATGAAGCAGCTTTTGAGCGCGCCATCCTGTCGGCGCGTTCGCATGTGGAAGACGCCGTCGTGCCTTTCGGCGCCCAGCATCGCAGCAAAGTCTACGGTTCGTCCGGCACCATGCGCGCGATTGCCGACACGATTGCGCGCAACGGCATGGGCGACGGTCGCGTCACGCCTGCCAGCGTGGAAGAACTGAAGCAGCGCCTGATTGCCTTCGGCCATGCCGGCAATATCGAACTCACCGGCATGAAGCCGGACCGCGCACTGGTCATCATGGGCGGCCTGGCGGTGCTGATCGGCCTGATGCAGGAGTTGAACATCTCCGTGATCACGCCGGTGGAAGCCGGTCTGCGCATGGGCGTGATGTGGGACTTGCAATTGCGGGCCACGCAGCGCGACCGCCGCGAGCAGTCGGTGGACGACTTCAGCCGTCGTTTCCATATCGATGAATTGCGCGCGCGCCAGGTCGCAGAGACCGCGCTCGGCTTCTTCGAGATGCTCAAGCCGGGCAACGAGGTGTACGCCAAGTACCTGAATTGGAGCGCCTTGTTGCACGAAGCCGGTCTGGTGGTGTCGCAAAGCAGTTACCACAAGCATTCGTCCTATCTGATCGCCAATGCCGACCTGCCGGGTTTCACCACCCGCGAGCAGCGGGTGATGAGCACGCTGATCCTCGGCCAGAAAGGCAATCTGCGCAAGATCGGCGAAGTATTGGCGGATGCCGATTTCGCCAAGGCGGTGCTGGCGTTGCGTCTGGCGGTGATGTTCATGCACGCGCACATCACGCTGGATTGGGAGGATATCCGTCTGAAGATGAAAAACCGCATCGATCTGGAAATCAAGAGCGACTGGGTACGCAATCATCCGACGGTATCGTACTGGATGCAGAAGGAGCAGGAGTGGTGGAGCGGCATCGGTGTCGACTTCTCGATCCGCGTCAATGCCTGATTGACTGATCGTCGGATTCACCGGCGATCGCTTCCTTGGCAAAAAAATCCCCGCAACATGCGGGGATTTTTTATTGCGACATCAGCCGGTGAATAGCAACTCAATCCAGCTTGGCGGCGTGCTCGCGCGTCGCGTGGAAGGTGACTTCCGGCCAGCGTTCCTGCGTCAGGCGCAGGTTCACGCCCGAAGTCGCCAGGTACGCCAGGTTGCCGGCGGCGTCATGCGCCAGGTTGAAGCCGGCCGAGGATTTCTCGAAATCGGCCAGCATCTTCTTGTCTTCGCAGGTCACCCAGCGCGCGCTGCTGATGCTGGTGCCTTCGAACACGGCGTCGACGCCGTATTCGTTGAGCAAGCGGCTTGCCACGACTTCAAACTGCAGTACGCCGACCGCGCCGAGGATGAGGTCGCTGTTGTTGGTCGGCTTGAAGACCTGCACCGCGCCTTCTTCGCCGAGCTGCTGCAAGCCCTTGTGCAACTGCTTGATCTTGAGCGGATTGCGGATGCGCGCGACGCGGAAGAAGTCCGGCGCGAAGTAGGGAATGCCGGTGAATTGCAGCAGTTCGCCTTCGGAAAAGCTGTCGCCGATCTGCATGTTGCCGTGGTTCGGCAAGCCGATGATGTCGCCGGCGTAGGCTTCTTCCACTTGTTCGCGGCTCGACGCCATGAAGGTCACGACCGACGACACCTTGATCTCGCGATTGAGGCGCAGATGCTTGAGTTTCATGCCGCGTTCGAAGCGGCCGGAGCACACGCGCAGGAAGGCGATACGATCGCGGTGGGCCGGGTCCATGTTGGCCTGGATCTTGAACACGAAGCCGGAGAACGGGGCTTCGTTCGGCGCCACGCTGCGTACGGTGGCGTCGCGTGCTCCCGGTCCCGGCGCCCAGTCGAGCAAGGCATTGAGGATTTCGCGCACGCCGAAGTTGTTGATCGCCGAACCGAAGAACACCGGCGTCTGGATGCCGGCCAGGAAATCCTCCAGGCTGAACGGATGCGAAGCGCCATGCACCAGCTCGACTTCCATCTTGAGCTGTTCGATCTCCAGCGGGAACATCTCCACCAGCTTGGGATTGTCGATGCCCTTGATGATTTCGACGTTGCCGTCGGCGCGCTCTTCGCCGGCCTTGAACAGCATGATTTCGTCGCGCAGCAGGTGATACACGCCGCGGAAGTTCTTGCCAATGCCGATCGGCCAGGTTACCGGCGCGCATTGAATCTTCAGCACCGATTCCAGTTCATCCAGCAGTTCAAGCGGGTCGCGCGTTTCGCGGTCCATCTTGTTCATGAAGGTGATGATCGGCGTGTTGCGCATGCGGCAAACGTTGAGCAGCTTGATGGTTTGTTCTTCCACGCCCTTGGCGGCGTCGATCACCATCAGCGCCGAGTCGACCGCCGTCAGCACGCGATAGGTGTCTTCCGAGAAATCCTGGTGGCCCGGCGTATCGAGCAGGTTGACGACGTGGTCGCGGTATTCGAACTGCATCACCGAGCTGGCCACCGAGATGCCGCGCTGCTTTTCGATTTCCATCCAGTCGGAGGTTGCATGGCGGCCGCTCTTGCGTGCCTTGACGGTGCCGGCCAGCTGAATCGCGCCCGAAAACAGCAGCAGCTTTTCGGTCAGCGTCGTCTTGCCCGCGTCAGGGTGGGAAATAATGCCGAAGGTGCGGCGGCGGCCCACCTCGCGGGCGATCAGCTCAAGCGGGACCTTGCTGCGCGAGCCGGTGTCTTCGTTCGCGGAATCGGGAGTAATGTCTTGCATCGTAAGTCGGTGGGTCGTAAGGCGTTAGCGATGAGAGCCATGAGCGGACTGCGCTGCCAACGATAGCGAGGCCGCCTGTATGGATGTGACGGAAACGAAAAAGGGCTGGAAGATCCAACCCTTTGGGCAGCGTCTGGTCACGTCTCGGAAGCCGCGATTATAGCGCATTCGGCGTCATATTCAGCCAAGATTCAGCCAAGTTCCTCAGTCTGTCCGGCCATGTTGCAGCAAGGTATTGCCGATGTGCTACTTGTCGTCGTGGCGATTGGGACGTTCTTCGCGTTGCGGAGGTCTTGGCTCCGGGCGTGGCGCCGACTCATGTCTTTCAGGAGGCCGAGGCGCCGGGACGTGTACCTCTGGCGCCGGACGCTGGACGTGCTGCTCCGGACGCTCCTGGCGTGGTGCCTGTACGGGCGGCGGAGGGCGATGTTCGACGTTTGGATGCTCTGGACGGAGTTGCGGCGCCGGTTGCGGCTGACGGGGAGCCGCCGAGGGCTGGGGCGCAACGGGCGGATTGTTGGGCGCGGAAAAAGCAGCCGTCTGCTGCGGACGATTTACCTGTCCGTGGCGATCGTCCCGAGCCTGGTTGCCAGGATTGCCGCGTTCGGCAGGGTTGAATGCCGGCGGCGGGACTGGCCGCTGTTCGGGGCGCAGCGCCGGGGTTTGCATATTGGACGCATTCGCTACTGCCGGAGCCGGCGCGGCAAGAGCCGGGCGGGAAACATTGCCGACGTCCGGGCGTCGATTATTCTGGCCGTTGCGCGGGTTGTGTTGCCACACCACCGGATGGTTATTGACGGTGACATTGCGCGTCACGTTATTGGCGACGTTGACATTGTTGATGCGCACGTTGTTCACCAGCACATGGTGTTGGCGCCAGTCGGGGCGCGCGTCGCTATACACGGAGCGCACGATGCCCGTGCCTGCGCCGAACGCTATCCCGATATTGACCGAAACGTTATAGCTGGGCGGCCGGTAACGCGGCGGCGGGGCCCAGTAGACCGGCGGACGTTGCGGCCACCACCAGCCGCCGTAGACGATAATCGGGTTGTAATAGGGAACGTAGATCACTTGCGGATCGACCGGTTCGATCACGATCACCTGGTCTTGCTGGAGGATGCGCTGCTGGCTGGTCGATTGCAGGTTGCCGGCGATCTGCGCTTTCACGCGCAGGTTCTGCACGGTGTCCATGACATTCGCCTGTTGCGAGAGAAAGGCGTCGCCGAGGCGCTGCGTCCAGTCGAGCTTATCGTTCATCATTGCCAGCACGGAAGGAAACTGCGCCAGCGATTTCACGCTCGGGTCCCACGGCATGGGTGCGATCGCGCGCGCAAGGGCATCGCCTTGCAGGCCGGGACGACTGTCGACGAAGCGCGCCGCCTGCACCACTTCCAGGGGATAGGTTGAGGCCATCAATACTTGCGCAAGCAGCGAGTCGGGATACAGCGCGATCGGCGCCAGCATCTGATCCAGTTCGTCCTGCGTGAAGACGGCTGCGGCCGGAGGGCGATTCATGTCCTGCGCAGAGACTTGCGACATGCCGGACGCCAGCGAAAAAAGTGCCGAGGCGATCCATGCGAGGGTTTTCTTGTTCACGACGGTTCTCCCGATTGTGTGATGACGGCAGGCGGTCAGTGGGCGGCAGCAAAAGAAAATGCATGACGCAAACAATTTGATAAAACAAATCGAATGGCGACCATCAGACCGGATGCATGTTTCATCATCGGTCAAGGAAACGAAACAAGGTGTAACCAAACTGCAAGGGATGTTTCAGCATTCCAACGCAGATGGGGATTGACGTTGCTGAGAATTGAAAGATGTCGGCGATGTCTGACGGAGAACAGGAAGAGGACCCTGTCATAGGGAAAAAGAAGAAATTTTGAAGAAAAATGTGAAGAAGGTGTTGACCGAATACCCCTATCGGGATATTATCTCGCTTCTCGGAGTGTAGCGCAGCCCGGTAGCGCACCTGGTTTGGGACCAGGGGGTCCAAGGTTCGAATCCTTGTACTCCGACCACACATGAACGGGCTGTCGAAAGACAGCCCGTTTTCATTTCCGAAGGCGATTTCAGGCAGCGCAGTGTCTACCCGGATCTCCTTGATCTGCCCTTAGCTCAACCGGATAGAGCAATGGCCTTCTAAGCCATAGGTTAGGGGTTCGATTCCCTTAGGGCAGGCCACTTCTTCCAGTCATTCAAGTGCCAGGCCGGTCTCCATCAGCCTGCGAACGGCAAGGAATCACGATTCGCTTTTGCATTGAAAATTGACCTGCTCCTATCTGGTCTTTCTGCTTATGCAGAAGTCAATTTCGCAATGCCTTTGCCAAATCTGGTCACGAATGAGCTAGCGTCGAATAACGCCAATTAAGCCATGTCGATCGCGTCAAACGCCTGCCTGGATATCCAGGCAGGATAGTACCGAGCCAGTCCACGGAGATCCATCACCCCATCACTCCATCGGGCTGCCGGCTGCCGCTGTGTTCCCGGCAAAAGCATCGTCCTGAAATATGTCCGGAAGTCATCAAGGGGAACCGGTTTGCAATTTCAGGCACCTATGGATACATGCCGACCAGTCCCCTCATTGGGAAACGATTTTTGGAGAGATTCTGATTTGAAGTGATTTCATTCCTGTATTTGATCGGCTGATAACCCATTACTTAAAAACAGCCGTTCAAAGGAATATTAAAATGCCTGGTTTTCCCCCGACGCATCCGGACAGATACTACGTAGCGGAGCCGACCTACGACAACTCTCAGCCCCGGCGTGTACCCAACCCCATTCCCCAGCAAGGGCCAGCCTATGCCGGACCGTCAGTTGGACAGCAGGCCCGATACGAAAGTAGCGCCATGCAACAGCGGCTAATGCAGGACATGCCGCACGTACGGGACAATCTTGAGTTAGTGGAAAAATTTCGGAATTTTTCCGGTCGCACCGGGACGGGATTTGAACATTTCGTCAACTGGGCAAATAGTCGCAATATCAATTTGCTGCAGCATTTGGAGCAAGGCAATCTGAGTTTGTGGCGCTGGGGTTATGTTCCTCCGCGGGATCAGCAGGAAATAAACAAGTTCCTGGATCGGCTTGGTCATTTGCGGTCAGTCACGTCCCGTTCCCAGATTGAGAACGACAATCTGATACGCGACGTTTTTTTACCTTACCCGCAGCCGCTGCAGATTCCCGGCAGAGGAGCCGTCTCGCATCTGTCTTACTACGAGAAGAGCGGGGTGCATTTCAGCAGGGATACCTTCCTTGATCTTACTCGGTTCGTCAATGACCGCGCATGGCGACAATCCGGCGTACCGCAATCCGATACGGCATCCTCCATATCGCATGCATCGGAGTCTTTTGACTCCGATGCTCCCGAGGCCTTGTCCACCAAGTCTGTCCGGGCGCAAGAACAAAACAGAAAGGAAAAGGGCATCACGCTGGGCAAGGCGGCGCCTGACAACCGGGGCCTGCTCAACGCCTATATGAAATACTTCGGCCCGGCGAATGGAAAATACAAGCGCCAGATCGAAAATTTCCATGTGTGGATGGCGCTGGAAAGGCGCACCCTTGTAGTATCAGATGATGAACTGGATGAGGAGCAGCTAAATGCGGCCATCCTTGCTCGAAATCGTACGGTAGATGACTACTACGCCACTCTGGACCCTGATGACATGGTTGCAAAACACTTTATTGAGGACCTTGTGGGATTTCTGGAAGAAGTCAGGTGGACCAAGCCATCGATAGCCATCGATACAAATTTATTCAAGAGCCTGGAATGCCCAATTACGCTACACGGAATCGAAGATCCGCAGATTCTTGCATCCGGCCATAATATCGGCGGCTCCGAGAAAGAAAGTCTGTTGAGTGACGAAGGATTGTTGATCACCTGTCCGATAACAAGGCATCTGCAACCAAGCCATTTGTGCGTATCCAATCGCGCCCTTGACGATCTGACGCATAATTATCGGCACTACCAGTTCATGCTGCGCAACGGCGAAATTCCTGCCGTTCTCAACGTTCCCGGCACCGATGAAATCATGCGGGATCCTGTGATTATTTTGGAAGAGTGCAACGACGGAGATGGCGACCCGCTGGAACCGGGAACAACGATCAGCGCCGTCGATGCGCGACGATGGGGAATTCAGATCGATCAGGTCCATGCCGTCGAGAATCGTGCGTTGAAGGCATATATCGAGGAGGCGATAGAGGCAGGTCACATCGTAATCTCGGATGACGAGGATGAACGTTTATCGAATTTTGAGCTACTTGCCGACGCTGCGCAGCGTCCTGCTTCGCAGCACCGATCGTTGAGCCAATTGCTTAATTTCCCCTAGACGCGAGTCATCATGCCAATCACTTATCCAGGCGACGCTGCCGGAATGCCATTCTTGTACGCGTCGCCGCCACAACCCCTCGGCACAGCTCCGCCAGAAGCAACGCGGCAGCGTTCGCAACAGGCGCAACCGAATATTCCCTCTCACTCGTCTTCGCAGCGGCGCATCGATTCGAAGGTGGAATATCTGGCGAAACTTGAGAATTGGAAAAATAGAGCGTTTCCCCAATATAGGGACAAAACCTGGCAAGTTGCCGCCAGATATGAAGCTGCATGCAATCAATCGGGACAGGTGACGCTGGAAATAAAAAACGTGTCATCCCTGTCCAGCCTGCCGCCAATTCCACCAATTGTGACGTTTCTGAAGGTGATCAATTGCCCCAATCTGAGCAGTTTTCCAGATTTATCAATGTGTAAAGGTCTGGAATATCTGACTATCGACAGATGTCCGCGCCTGAGAACCCTGCCGGAATTGAGTCAATGTCGAGAACTGAAGCGATTGAAGTGTGTCGCATGTCCCAGCCTGACCGGACGATTGGATTTATTGGGATGTGCGCAGCTCAGTTATGTGATGTGGGATTGCCCGATCAGCGCCAGATTGCCGCTGGGAATGATCTTGAATCCAGACGAACCTCAACTCTTGGAGAGACCGACACCGCGCCCATTCTTCAGGGCTCCCAGGTCTCGTCCTGTGTCGTATGTGATGCCCGTGCCCACGACAAGCGGAGACCAACGGGAGGGTGTACCTCAGTTGCCTTTCAACCCTCGCCCTCTGATTCCCGCGCCAGCTTTCAGTCATGTCCCCGCTATCGCGAGAACAAGCGGAGACCAACGGAAAGGCGCACCGCAGTTGCCTTTCAACCTCAACACCCGGATTCCCGCGTCAGCCTTTAGTCATGACCCCGTTCTCGCCAATTCAACCGGTGCCGCCAGGGTCCGCAGTACGATGCCTGCGCCTCTTGAACAGACAAATACCGATCGCCAACGGTGGAATGCAGCGCGTCTGCCATCCCAGACGCGCATTCGGTTTTCGCATGGCGAGGCGCTCGCTGCAATCAATACCTGGAAAAGTAATGCGCCAACAGAACACCGCCGGGCTTACGAAGAAATCGCATTGAAAATTACTACGGCCTGGAAGGATAAATCACAAACCTCGTTAGCAATCTCGAATCGGGATATCACCAGCTTGCCTCCATTGCCTTCGCATTTGACGGAGCTGAACCTGATGAATTGCACCAGTTTGACCGAATTGCCGGATTTGTCATCCTGCCTGCAGTTGAAGCGCCTGCAACTGGCCGGATGCGGGGAGCTTGCCGAACTGCCGGACCTGAGCGCACACAAGGCGCTGCGAAACGTGAACTTGATGGGCGTCACCATCGCTGGACAGCCACAACGCATTCTGGATTTGCCGCAGCAGTGCTCCGTCATGCTGGAAGCAAGCTGCGTCATTCACGAGATATACGTTGAATTGAACGAAGCGATGGGCATCACAGGCTATCGCGGCCCGGCAATCCGTTTTCTGGGATCGCTGGGAAGCGGACGCACATTTACCCTTCGCACGTTGACGAACGAAGTCAGGTCATGGATGCCGGCGGCGAATGAGAGCGCATGGATAGCTATCCAAAAAGAGCCCAATGCTCACTTGTTCTCCCAATACCTGCAGAACATACGAGAAACCGCCGACTATAAAAATTGGCAGCCCGTGATGACGAGCCGTGTCGCTGCTTTGCTGGCTAAACTTCAGCGCCCCGAGAACCAGGCGCTGCGCGAAGAATGTTTCAATATCGCGATGTTAACCACCGAGACCTGCGGCGACGGAATCGCAAAAGCGCTTCTCGATATGGACTTGCTGAGCATCAGCTATCAGGCTCAGGCCGATGCCGAAAACGGCAAGTACAACCACAATTCTTCCAATCTGCTTGCGCTGGGCAAAGGCATGTATCTGTATGAAAGCCTGAAGAAAATCGCCCAAGACAAAACACAAGCGCTGGAGGACGAGCAGCAGACAATCGATGAGACCGAAGTACATTACGGTTACTTTCTGCAGTTCAATGCTCCCATCCTCAAGTTTCTTGGAGTGAATCTGAAAGCCATGCTGTACCCTCGCAACAGCCGAATTACGGAGGATGATGTGAAGGCCGCCGCAGACGTTTTGACGAGTCATCGGCATCAAGATGAGTGGATCACATTTTTGGCGACCTGGCCCCCGATGCATGCTCTGCTCATTCAACTGGGTCATAAAAACATTATCGACAAGGTCTCGGCCAGGATCGCACGGGAGCAGGAGCGCATTTGCGACGACACGGATGAGTTATTTGAATTGCGCAAGGAATTAACGGACCAAAAATACCAGGAAAAGCTCAATGAATTAACGGCTGAATATGGCAATATCGAAAAAAAGATAAACAGGGAGGAGAAACAGGCCGTCATTACGAAATTGCTTGATCAGCATCGCCTCGATACAAGGCTGTTGTAAAGTTCGGCAATGACATCTTCGCTTTTCCCCAAAGCTGCCAGGCTTCGTCGGCGTCGAGCACGCATGACCTGGCGCTGAATTTATGTCTGCCACGATCGACAAGGTTCCGGCACAAGCAAAAACGCAGTTTCAAGCAGATCGATGTGCATGGGGATCCGGAAGGACCTTACGTTGCATTGCCGATTGTCTTCAATTCGTGATCTTGTCCGTGGGATAGCGCAGGGAATCGCGCAAGATGTAGCTCATCGGCATGTTCAGCATCCTGCGCTCGGGCCCGATGGGTTGCATGAACCAGCGGTTGTAAAGCCTGAGGATTTCTCCGCTGGCGACGAGTTTGGCCATTTGTTTGTCGACCATTTTCTTGAACTCGGGATCGTCCTTGCGCAGCATGATGGCGTAAGGTTCGACTGACAGCGATGTTCCTGCGATGACCAGCTTGTCCGGATTCCCGGCGCTGGCGCGCGCTCCATACAGCAGGATCTCGTCCATGACGAAGGCATCGGCCAAGCCTTGCTCCAGCATCCTGACGCATTCCTGATCGCTTTCGAGTTCGGTGATGGCGAGGCCGAGTCCGGCGATGTTGCTGCGCTTGTTGATCACGTCGCTCATCGCCGTTCCCTTGGTGGTGACGATGCGTTTGTTGCGCAGGTCACTCCAATCCTTGATGCCCGAATTCACGTGCACCAACATGCGTACGCTTGTAAAGAAATGCGGAATGGTGAAGGAGAAACTTTTACGCCGGTCGGCGTTGTTGGTGCTGACGCTGCATTCCAGATCGGCACGATTGTCGAGCAGGGCGCTGAATCGCGTGCTCGTATTGACGGGGATGAACTGGATCTTGATATTGGGGAGTTTCATTTCCCGTTTGATGCCTTGAACGATCTTCAGGCAGATGTCGATGGAGTAGCCGCTGACCTCGCCATCCGGTTCGATCAGGACGAAAGGCGACAGGTTATCCACGACTCCCATGAAGGCAAGCACCACCGTGCGGTTTTCCTGGATTTTCTTGAGTGTTTCGCTTGCGGCGGCAAATTGAGGCAGTGCGCCTGTCAACAACAGCCAGGCGACGAGCTTGAAAAAAGAGGAGCGGCAATCGGATATCGAAGCAAGGTAGCGCATTTCAAAGACCCATTTATCGATGACATCGCCAATTGATCTTAGGGGGCGCATGGGAAATGTTCAAGAGTCAGACGGTTGCTTAAGTCTGGCGTATCAAAACAAATCAGATGTTTGGAAGTATTTCGAGATGAAGACTTGTTTGTTTGAGGAAAAGAGTGACTGAAAATTTCGGGAGGGAGGCTGATTCGGTATTTCGTCTTGCAATGGGTAGAAAAAAAGCCGTGTCGCTACGAGGCAGACACGGCTTTTATTTTTGCGTTGACGCTTGTCGCCAAGGTTTAACCGCGGCTGGTCAGGTGACCGTTCACGACACGGACCTGATCGCCGACGCGCCAGCCTTCATTGGATTGCGGGAAGGAACGCACGCTGCCGTTTTCCATGCGCACGTCAACGACGTAGGTTGTCGTGGTGCGGGTACGTTTTTCTACCTCGTTGCCGGCAAAACCACCTGCGCCTGCGCCGGCGACCGTCGCCAGCGTGCGCCCGTTGCCGCCACCGATCTGGTTGCCCAGAACGCCGCCTAAGACTGCACCCGCGACAATGCCGACGCCGCTGGCCGGAGGCGTATGCTGGACTGCGCGTACGGCCTGGACTTCACCGCAACTGGTGCAACGCGCGACTGGTGCCGGCGTCCCGTAGCCATTGCTGTTTTGTTGGGGATGCGCGGCGTAGTTTGGCTTCGAAGCGGGTTGCGGCGCCGGTTGCACATTATTTTGTGCTTGCTGCATCGCCTGTTGCGACTGAGGCGCTCCGGTGGTGTCGGACATGGCTTGTTGCGGTGCCACGGTGCTGTTCGATGTCGGCAGCAGGCCGGTGATGGCGGCGACGCCGACCAGGCTGACCAACGTGACTGCAACTGCAGCAGTAGCAACCAGGGGATGAATGCGGCTGGGGGATTTGACGACTTCCATGATGGGCCTCTCCGTATTTAGTGTTGATGTGAGGCGAATTATGGAGGACAAGCCGCAGGGAAGAAATGCGGATAGTGTGTCAGTTGTAAAAACTTGTAAGACGGTTGTAGGACAAATGGAAACAGCCCGTAGGAGCACGAGAGATGCACCATGGGCTGCCGGTTTCTTGTCGGAACGTCCGGGGAACAGTTGTTTTCCGGGCGTTTCCTTTTCATGTTCAGTCTTCGCGACGCAGGTGAGGGAAGAGGATCACGTCGCGGATGTTCGGCGAGTCGGTGATCAGCATCATCAGGCGGTCGATGCCGATGCCGCAGCCGCCGGCCGGCGGCATGCCGTATTCGAGCGCGCGGATGTAATCGGCGTCGTAATACATGGCTTCTTCATCGCCTGCATCTTTCGCGGCGACCTGCGCCTGGAAGCGAGCGGCCTGGTCTTCGGCATCGTTCAGCTCGGAGAAACCGTTGGCGATTTCGCGGCCGGTGATGAACAGCTCAAAACGCTCGGTGATGCCGGCCACCGTATCGGAAGCGCGCGCCAGCGGCGACACTTCAACCGGATAATCGACGATGTAGGTCGGTTCCCACAATTGCGACTCGGCGGTTTCTTCGAACAGCGCCAGTTGCAGCGCGCCGAGACCGGCCTTGGCCAGTGGCGCCTGGTCGGTCTTGACGCCGAACTTCTTGAGCGCGGTACGCAGGAAGTCGATGTCGTTCAATTGTTCGTCGGTGTATTCCGGCGCGTACTTCTTGATCGCGCCGGTGATGGTCAGGCGCTGGAACGGCTTGGCCAGGTCCAGCTCGCGGCCCTGGTAGGTCAGCGTGGCGGTGCCGTGCGCATCGATCGCCGCCTGGCGAATCACTTGTTCGGTGAAGGTCATCAGCCATTGGTAATCGACGTAGGCCGCATAGAATTCCATCATCGTGAATTCAGGATTGTGACGCGGCGAGACGCCTTCGTTGCGGAAATTGCGATTGACTTCGAACACGCGGTTGAAGCCGCCGACCACCAGGCGCTTCAGATACAGTTCGGGGGCGATGCGCAGGAACATCTGCATGTCCAGCGCATTGTGATGCGTGATGAAAGGCTTGGCCGCGGCGCCGCCGGGGATGGTGTGCAGCATCGGCGTCTCGACTTCCATGAAGTCGTTCTTTTCCATGAAGCGGCGGATCGACGACATCGCGGCGGTGCGCGCCTTGAAGGTGCGGCGCGTTTCTTCGCTCATGATCAGGTCGACGTAACGCTGGCGGTACTTGGTTTCCTGGTCCGACAGGCCGTGGAACTTGTCCGGCAGCGGGCGCAGCGACTTGGTGATCAGGCGCAGGCCGGTCACCTTGACCGACAATTCACCGGTCTTGGTCTTGAACAGCGTGCCTTCGGCGCCGAGGATGTCGCCCAGGTCGTAGTGCTTGAAGGCGCCGTGCGCTTCCGGACCGGTGACGTCGTTGGTGATATAGAGCTGCATGCGGCCGTCGGCGCGCGGGCCGGACGAATCTTGCAGGGTCGCGAACGATGCCTTGCCCATCACGCGCTTCAACATCATGCGGCCGGCGATCGAGACCTTGACCGGATTGGCTTCCAGCGCTTCGTTGTCCAGCTCGCCGTATTGCGCGTGCAATTCGGCGGCCTTGTGTTCAGGGCGGAAGTCGTTGGGGAAGGCGACGCCTTGCTCGCGGATCGCATTCAGCTTGGCGCGGCGCTCGGCGATGATGGTGTTTTCATCTACTGGCGGCTGTTGTTGCGCGGGCTGAGCGGCGTTGTCGTTTTGTGTGGTCATGATGTCGAGAATTCGTTAGTAAGCGTGGGAGCTAAAAGCGCTAAAAAGCCGGCGGTGCTGATCCTATCCGGCGCCATGATGCACGGGCGCCGGATGCGGCAGGGATCACACGCCCTGTTTCAGCGATGCGGCAATGAAACCGTCCAGGTCGCCGTCCAGCACGGCCTTGGTGTTGCCCATTTCAAAGTTGGTGCGCAAGTCCTTGATGCGCGACTGGTCCAGCACGTAAGAGCGGATCTGGTGGCCCCAGCCGACGTCGGTCTTGGAGTCTTCCAGTTTTTGCTGCTCGCTCATGCGTTTGCGCAGTTCCAGTTCGAACAGTTTGGCGCGCAGCATGTCCCAGGCCTCGGCACGGTTGCGGTGCTGGCTGCGGTCGTTCTGGCATTGCACGACGATGCCGCTGGGGCCGTGCGTCAGACGCACCGCGGAGTCGGTTTTATTGATGTGCTGGCCGCCGGCGCCGGACGCGCGGTAGGTGTCCACGCGCACGTCGGCCGGATTGATGTCGATCTCGAAGGATTCATCCACTTCCGGATACACGAACAAGCTCGAAAACGAGGTATGACGACCGTTGGCGGAGTCGAACGGCGACTTGCGCACGAGGCGGTGCACGCCGGTTTCGGTGCGCAGGAAGCCGTAGGCGTATTCGCCCTCGACCTTGATCGTCGCGGTCTTGATGCCGGCAACTTCACCGTCGGACTGCTCCAGGATTTCGGCCTTGAAGCCTTTGCGTTCGCAGTAGCGCAGGTACTGGCGCAGCAGCATGGACGCCCAGTCCTGCGCTTCGGTGCCGCCGGCGCCGGCCTGGATGTCGATGAAGCAATTGTTCGGGTCCATCGGATTGCTGAACATGCGGCGGAATTCCATGCCTTCGACCAGACCCTTGAGGGTTTCTGCATCGGCTTCGATGGCGATCAGCGTGTCTTCGTCCTTTTCCTCGCGGGCCATCGCGAACAGGTCGCGCGTGTCGCTCAGGTCTCCGTCGATCTTGATCAGCGTATGGACGATGTTTTCCAGCGATTTTTTTTCCTTGCCGAGATCTTGCGCGCGCTTGGGATCGTTCCAGACTTCCGGATCTTCCAATTCGCCGTTGACCTGGTCGAGTTTCTCCGACTTCACATCGAAGTCAAAGATACCTCCGTAATTCAGCTGCACGCACCGCGAGATCGTCCAGCAGGGATTGGAGGGAATTGAGGCGTTCTGCTTCCATGATTATGTCTTTTGCAATCAAACCTCGCATTATACAAGACTGGAAGGGCTATTTCCCGTGTCACAAAGCGGTCATGTTGGTCGATTAGCATCACGCGATTGTCGTCAGCTAATTGTCAGCCTGTTATCCAAAAGGAAAAATCGCCATGAAACTCGCCAAAACCGCTTCCGAAATCCAGCCGAAACGCCGCGATTTGCTCAAAGCCTTCGCCAGCGCGCCACTGTTGCCGTTGACCCTGACCGCCTCCGGCTTGCTGGCGGGCTGCGCCACGGCATCCAATCGCAGCGGTTTTGCCTCGGCGACCTTCAGCAGCATGCCGGCGCCGTCGCTGGCGAATCCGGCGGCAATGGCCGCCACGACCGTGCAATCGAGCCTGGACGTGGTATTCGGCGACGGCGCGAAGCAAAGCTATCAACTGGCTTATCAGCCGTTTTTCATGACCGGCGACATGGTGCCGGACGGCAAGGGCGGCAAGGTGCTGGCCGGCGGCTACTACGACATCAACAACCAGCCCATCATCGACCGCTCGGTGCCGGGCAAGGAGCGTCACTTTTTCTCCGATTGTCCCGATGGTTCGTCGCTGTTGACGATGAAGGGCGCGCAAGTCGCCGGCATCAAGGGCAACGCCGTGTTCGCCGTGGTCCAGTTCGAATACACCACGCGCGACCAGAAGCAGGCCGCCATGTACGGCCAGTTGCCGTCGCCGATTGCGGTGCTGACACTGGATCAGGACCCGCAGACCGGCAAATTGTCGCTCGTCAAATACCACAACGTCGACACCTCCTCGGTCAACGGCCTGTGGATCACCTGCGGCGCCAGCCTGTCGCCATGGAATACCCATCTGTCGAGCGAAGAGTACGAGCCGGACGCTGCCGCCATCGCCGGCAACGTGCAGTTCCAGGCCTTCAGCAAGAACCTGTTCGGCGACGCCGCCAGGGCCAATCCGTACCACTATGGCCATCTGCCGGAAATCACCGTCCACGCCGACGGCAGCGGCAGCGTGGTCAAACATTTCTGCCTCGGCCGCATCTCGCACGAACTGGTGCAGGTCATGCCGGACCGCCGCACCGTGCTCATGGGCGACGACGCCACCAACGGCGGCCTGTTCATGTTCGTCGCCGACCGTGAAGCAGATCTGTCGGCGGGCACGCTCTACGTCGCAAAATGGACCCAGACCTCCGGCGTCGGCCCCGGCGCCGGCACGCTCAACTGGGTCAGGCTGGGCCACGCCAGCAGCGCCGAGATCAAGGCGTTGGCCGACAAACTCAAGGTTGCCGACATCATGGACGTCAAGACCAGTGATCCGCAGGACGCCTCCTATACCAAGATTCCTTTCAACGGCAAAACCAACTGGATCAAGCTCAAGCCCGGCATGGAGCAGGCAGCCGCCTTCCTCGAGACCCACCGCTACGCCGCGCTCAAGGGCGGCAGCCTCGGTTTCACCAAGATGGAAGGCACCACCGTCAACGCCAAAGACAAGATCGCCTACTCGGCCATGTCCTACGTACAGACCTCGATGCTCGACGGCTCCGGCGGCATCAAGGTACAGGGTCCGAAGGCCGGCGCGGTGTATGCGCTGAACATGAAGGGCGGCCAGAACGACTTGTCCGGCAGCGCCATCGACAGCGCCTGGGTGCCGGTCGACATGGCGCCGCCGCCGGCCCTGATCGGTGAAGACCTGAAACAGCCCGACGCGCTGGGCAATCTGGCGCATGCCGACAAGATCGCCAATCCCGACAACATCAAGTTCTCCGAAAAGCTGCGCACGCTCTTCATCGGCGAAGACAGCGGCATGCACGTCAACAACTTCCTGTGGGCCTACAACGTCGACACCAGACAGCTTTCGCGCATCCTGTCCTGCCCGGCCGGCGCCGAATCGACCGGCCTGCATGCGGTCGACGAAATCAACGGCTGGACCTACGTCATGAGCAACTTCCAGCATGCCGGCGATTGGGAAAAACCGTTGCACGACAAGGTCAAGGATGCGCTCGATCCGCTGGTGCGGGCCAACTACAAGGATCGCTTCGGCGCCACGGTCGGTTACCTGACGGGCTTGCAATTGCCGGCACGGGCCTGATCGGGCAAGGCGGTTTCCCCTGCAAGAGAGGCTGCGGCCTCTCTTTTTTTGTCTGCTCTCTTGCTGCGGGCGAGCGGACGGCAAGCCGCCTGCAAATAAGTCAGCGATTTCTCAGCCTCTCGTTATATGCTGGCGGACATGCTCCGGCGGGAGCGAAGGTCCGCATTTGAAGTATTGGCAGTTGCGGGCGAATGCACTCCGGCCGGAATGTCGATGGATGTCGATTTCTGGAGGGTGAATCGCCACGGAGGCAATGGCGGTCGAACTCCTTTGAGTCTCCGATAGTCATAGCGGAATGCAAAAAATGAGACCAACCGCCGCCGTTTGTTCGTCCGTATTGCCCATCGTTGCCCTGATGACCGCACTGATGGCCGCGCTATCCGCCTGTACGTCGGCGCCCACCAACCACGGCGAAGTCAAAGGCGCCCCCGCCAGCTCGCGTGAAATGGGGCAGTCCGACACCAACCGCATGGCGACCCTGGCCATGCGCGACAATCTTGAGAGTCTTTATCTGCTGATGGACAAGCTTTACCGGCGCAATCCGGCCGAGTGGAAGAAATCCGGCTCCAGCCGCGAAGAAGTCGTCAAGCGCGTGCGCGAGGCCGTCGAAAAGCGCGAGACCTGGGCCGACCTGCAAGGCAAGCACGACATCGCCGCCATGTCGCTGGCCTTATCGCCCGATTTCAAGGCCGATCGCGTCGCCGCATTCATCTACGCCACGGCCGACATGATCGTCACGGCGCACGGCGGCAAGATCGAGTTCTTCCTGATCGACGGCCTCGACGCCCAGTACCTCTACAACGCCGCGCGCAATATCGAAATCGCCGTGTGGATGCTCGCCAATCGACGCAACAGCGCCGGCCAGCCTTTGCTGCTGTCCGACGAGATCAATGCGACCGAACGCAACCTCAGCTTCGAGCGCGAATTCGGCAAGATCGTCGGCCGCCTGGATCTGCTGGCGGAGTTCGTTACCGAAAAATATCGCCGCGCCGGCATCAGTTATGTGCAAAACCTGCTGGGCGGCTCGTTCCTGCAATTCTTGCCGGTGCGCTGACGGCGTCTCATCGATTTTCGACCAGCATGGGCCGGAGCGTTGCCGCAATTGTCACGGATGGCCGATTTTGTCCGGTCAATGTCTTCTGCGGGCATGGATGGCTCGGTGTACATGGGATACCATGATTCCCTCACGTCTCATCGGCAGAGGGAATCATGGACCAGGTCACGACACGGGAGGCCGGCATCCCCGTCTATTTTTTGTTGCGCGAATCGGCGCTCACGCTTGACCTGATCGGTCCGGCGGAAGTATTGCGCTACGCCAACCGCTTTGCCGAAAAATCCGGCTGCCCGCCATACTTCGACCTACACTTCATCAGCGCCCATCGTGAAGTGGCGACCTCGGTCGGTCTGACCCTGGCGGGCATCGAAGCCTTGCCGGACAGTTTGCCCGACGACGCCATGCTGGTCCTGAGCGGTTGCATCGACAAGGACGACGACTTCGGCAACCCCGCCGATCAGGCGGCGGTACGCTGGTTGCAGCAGCACTACCGGCCCCATCACCGGCTGGTCTGCATCTGCACCGGCGCCTTGCTGGCGGCTTATGCCGGTTTGCTCGGCAAGCGCAAATGCACCACGCATCACAGCCATATCAATGAGTTGCGCGGCTTTGCGCCGCAAGCGGATGTGCTGGAAAACCGCATCTTCGTCGAAGACGGCCTGATTTTCACCAGTGCCGGCGTGACTACCGGCATCGACCTGGCGCTGCACATCGTCGCGCAGATCGCCGGTCACGCTTGCAGCGCATCGGTGGGGCGTTCGCTGGTGGTCTACCTGCGCCGCACCGGCGGCGATCCGCAATTGTCACCCTGGCTGGCGGCGCGCAATCATTTGCATCCGGCCGTGCATCGGGTACAGAACGCGGTCATCAAGGACCCGGCGCAAGACTGGAGCGTGGCGCAGCTGGCCGACATCGCCTGCACCAGCGAACGTCATCTCACGCGGCTGTTTCGCGAACACACCGGCGACAGCCTGATCGACTACATCCATCGCATCCGCATCGCACTGGCGCGGGATCTGCTGGCGCAGTCGCCTCTGGACATTGAACGGGTGGCGGAAAAATCGGGCTTTCATTCCGGCCGCCAGTTGCGGCGCGTGTGGAAGAAATTTGAAGCGCATTCACCCTCGGCGCACCGGGAGCTGGCCGGTGTTCATGCCGGCTAGCGGCCGATGCGAATGCGTTCTTTGAAAAAAGGCCGGTTTTGCCTTATTCGTAAGCGTTGGCCAGCTTGTCCGGCAAGGGCACGTTGAGCCATTTCTTGACGAGCGCGTTGAGTTCGCCGGATTTCTTGGCCTTGGTCAGGATGTCGTTGACCTTGGCCTGCAAAGCAGGTTCGCCCTTGTTCAGCCCGACGACGCAGCGCGATTCCTGGATGATGTACTTGAAAACGGGTTTGTGCGCCGGATCCTTTTCTCCCAGGGTAATCGCAACGAAATCGCCGGTGCCGATCAGTTTGACCTGCCCGGACACGTAGGCGGAGATGAGCGTGTTGTTGTCTTCGTAGCGCTTGATGACGGCGCTTGGCGGCACGGAAGCAGTCAGCTGCACGTCTTCGAAGGTGCCGCGCGCCACGCCCACGACCTGCGACGCCAGGTCGGCCGGACCGCTGACCTTGATGTCGGCGGCGCCGAAGACGCTATTGTTGAATGGCGCATAAGGCTGGGAGAAATCCAGCACCTTGTCGCGCTCGGCGTTGCGCCCCAGCGTCGAAATCACCAGATCGACTTTATGCGTCTGCAGATATGGAATGCGATTGGCGCTGGCGACCGGCACCAGTTCCACCTTGACGCCCATGCTCTTGGCGATGAGTCTGGAGACATCGATGTCCAGGCCCTGCAACTGCATTTCGGAGTTGACCGAGCCGTAGGGCTGAAAATCCTGGGGAACGGCGATGCGGATGGTGCCGGCCTTTGTGATGTCGGCCAGCGCATCGGCGTTGGCGTTCGATGCGGTAAAGCTTGCGATCATCAGCGTGGTAACGGAACAGAGCGCCAGGCGTTTCGCGAATTTCATTTTTTCTCCCAATTAAACGTGGTCAATGCAGGTAACAGGACGCACTCATGCCGACGTGCACGGACAGAACAAAAACGAACAAAGCCAAAAGAACGGGCGCGGGCAGCGTAACGGATCATGAAGCCTCAGCACACTTCATGCCCGGCGTGGAGACAAGCGCGTGAGCGCCATGATGGCCTGCGCATTCCCCCGGAAATCTTTTTTAAGCTCGCGAAAAAAATCATGCGCGCACCGTTTTAAGCAATTTGCCGCGGTTACGACGCGCCATGACAGTGCGTTTCAGAAGGGGCGGGCGATTGCTCTGCATCATTTTCAGGCGAGGCGAAGCTGTGGGGAAATCTCACGGGCGAACATGGCTTTTAGCGCTTTCCCGACGTGCGCATGACGTCACTACGCGGCTGTTTAGAGGCGTATGATGATCGGAAATACCGGCGTGCAGCGATCCAGGCGAAGCCTGATCCGGAGCAGGCATGCAGGTCGGGTGTGTCAACTTCTACGGCAGCAAACATGGATCTGATCAAAGAGCTGGAAGCCTCGCAAGCCGAGTTTTCGCGCATTCGCCGCGACCTGCACGCCCATCCCGAATTACGCTACGAGGAGCACCGCACCTCCGATCTGGTGGCGAGCACCTTGCAAGGCTGGGGCATTCCGGTTCATCGCGGCCTGGGCGGCACCGGCGTGGTGGGCGTGATTCGCGCGGGCACGGGAAGTCGTGCAATCGGACTGCGCGCCGACATGGACGCCTTGCCGATTCAGGAGATGAACACCTTTGCCCATGCTTCCCGGCATGCCGGCAAGATGCATGCTTGCGGTCATGACGGGCACACCGCCATGCTGCTGGCCGCCGCCGCCCACTTGAACGCCACGCGTCGCTTCGATGGCACCGTGTACCTGATATTCCAGCCGGCCGAGGAGGGCGGCTGCGGCGCGGCGAAGATGATCGAAGATGGTCTCTTCGAGAAGTTCGAAATGGAATCCGTCTACGCATTGCACAACTGGCCCGGCATGCCGCTGGGCGCGTTTGCCGTCAATTCCGGCGCCATCATGGCGTCGAGCAACGAGTTCAGAATCACCTTGCACGGCAAAGGTTCGCACGCCGCCTTGCCGCATAACGCCGTCGATCCCGTCGCCGCGCTGGCGGCCTTGTCGCAGGCGCTGCAAAACATCCTGACCCGCAACAAGCGTCCCGGCGACGCCGCCGTGCTGTCGATCACGCAAATGCACGCAGGCGAGGCCAGCAACGTCATTCCGGATTTTGCCTGGCTCGGCGGCACCGTCAGAACCTTCTCCGTCGACGTGCTCGACCTGATCGAATCGCGCATGCGCGAACTGGCGGAACATCTGGCGCGCGGTTTCGGTTGCGAAGCGGAGATCGTCTTCGACCGCAAGTACCCGCCGACGATCAACCATCCGCAAGAGACCGCCGTGTGCGTCGAGGTCATGCGCGCACTGGTCGGCGAGGCAAACGTCGACGCCGACGTCGAAGCGCCGATGAGTTCGGAGGATTTTTCCTTCATGCTGCAGGCCAGGCCGGGGTGCTATGCGCTGATCGGCAATGGCGATGGCGGTCATCGCGACCACGGCCACGGCGCGGGGCCCTGCATGCTGCATAACACCAGCTACGATTTCAACGACGATTTGCTGCCGATCGGCGCCAGCTACTGGGTGAAGCTGGCGCAGCGCCTGTTGCCGCGGAGTTAGCGGTGAGGAAGGGGGCGCGCCGGTCGGCGGCGCGTGCCGGTTTCATCTTCGATGCTGAAGATGAGGGCTTTATTCCACGGGAGTTGTCCCGGCAGGATCAGGCGCGGGTTTCATCGCGGGCGGCGACCACATAGCAGCCGCGGCCCTTGTTCTTGGCGTCGTACATCGCTTGATCGGCGGCCTGTAGCAGCAGGTCGGGATCGCAATCGCTTTCGCAGACGGCGATGCCGATGGAGACGCCCAATGTGTACTCGCCTTGCGGCAGTTTCAGCGGCTCGGCGACGACCTGGATGCATTTTTCCGCCAATGCGCGCGCGCCATGGGCAAGCGGCGTGTCCAGATCGGTCGCCAGCAGCACGAATTCGTCGCCGCCGACCCGCGCCAGCGTGTCGTTATGGCGCGCCACCCGCAAGAGGCGCTGGGTGATTTCCTGCAGCACCTGGTCGCCGGCCTTGTGTCCCAGCGTGTCGTTGATCGGCTTGAATCCGTCAAGATCGAGGAACAGCAGCGCCACGCCGGTGCGCTCGCGGTTGGCATGGGCGATGGCCTGCTTCATGCGATCGGCCAGCATGACGCGATTGGGCAATCCGGTAAGGATATCGTGATGGGCCTGATGCTGGAGTTCGGCCTGGTGCACCTTCAGTCGGGACAGCAGGCGGTTGAAGGCCATCGTCAGGTGGCCGACTTCATCCGCCCGCGCCACCGGCAGCGGCGTCAGCGGAAGGTCGCCGCGCGTCATCCGCTCCGCCTGGTCGGCAGCGTGCTGCAGCGGCCGGAAGAACCAGACCACGACCAGGATGATCAGCAGGAAAATCACCAGCGCCTGCGCCATGCCGGCGCGCAAGATGAAGGCCTGAACATGTTCGACGGTCGGCAACGCGGCGGAGACCGGCAGGCGCACCACGACAAACCAGCCGGTGCTCGGTACGGGCGCGATGGCCTTGATTTCTTCGACGCTGCCGTTGCTGCCGATGCCGTTGCCGCGATAGCCGGCAACGGCCTTGTCCAGCAGCGGGTCGACGCCGACCTGCGGCAATGGTTTGAGCACGGTGGCCGGATCGTTGGCGGCGATGATGAGGCGTTTGGCGGGGGACACCAGGATGAAGCTGCCGGATTCGCCAAGGCGGGCCTGTTGCAGATGATCGAGGAAGCCGGCCGCTGTCAGGCTGGTGGTGCCGCCCAATATGCCGATGAGTCTGCCGTCACGATCCCTGAGCGGCGCCATCATCGGGATGATGGCTTGCTGCGACGCCGGGCTGAGCAGCGGCTCGCCGATGATGAACCGGCCGCCTTTGGCCAGATGGAAGTCCGGGTAACCACTGATCGACAAGCCCGTGCGTCCGATGGTGGCGGGATAGTCGATGATGATGACGCCGTTGGCGTTGGCAACGAACAGTCCTTGGGAGAACAGCGGTTGCAACTCCTGTCGGTCGCGCAGCCACTCGCGCAGTCTTTCAGGCTGCTCCATCAATTCCGGCGGCAGCGAGGCGGCGAGTTGCTCAAGGTAGCGGCGGCGCTCCAGTATGCGGTGATTGATGTCTTGCGCCAGATAGCTGGCAATCGTGCTTTGCTGTTCGGCGGCGACTCCGGTCAGGTCGTCGTGCAGAAAATCGGTCAGCACGTAATAGCGGGCGATGCCGCTGGCGAGGACGATGAGGGTGCCGAACAGCACCAGGCGGGTGACGAGACTGTTGGCGAAGCGTTTAAAGTTCATTGCGGTGACGGGGATGTTGTTGTTATCTCGTGTTGATGAGCGGCTTCGCTGATGCGGTCGCGCACGACGCGTATGGCTTGCTTGAGTGCGTAGACGTCGCCGTAATAGCGTTGCGGGATATCGATCTGGTTGGCGTTGGCGTCGATCTCTTCGATTTCCCGGTGCCATTCGGCCAGTTTTTCTGCCGACGGCGAGATGGTGTTCCAGATCTCTTCTTCGAGCAAGTGGATTTCCTTGTACCAGACCACCAGTCGTTTTTTCATGCTGGCTTCATAGATGCGCGGCACGGCCTGGATCAGGCCGAACAGCACCGCGATGAACGGCAGCAGGATCGTGAAGCGCCGCTCGATGAAGTTGGCCAGCCAGAACGGCAGATAGCGTTGCAGGAAAGGACGGCCGGATTTGAAGTAGCGGCGCGTCTCGTCGGAGATGGTGAAATCCTCGATGTTCTGATTCGGGAAATAATTGCGCGGCGTGAAAAAGTCGGGAGCGTTGTGGATCTCGTTGGCGGCGTCCAGCAGCAGGTAGGCCAGCGCCGGGTGCAGGCTCTCCTTGGACACCAGCATGGCGGTGGCGGCCAGCAGCGTGACGTCTTGCGCCGGTTTGTCGTTGACGAGGCTGGTGGCGCCGCGCGGATAGGTGATCTTCGACAGCGACGGGAATTTCTGCACCAGCGCGTCGGCTTGCGAGAAGCTCATCAGCTTGATGCCGCTATTGAGCAGGGTGCGGATCAGTTCGCTGTCGGTGCGGCCGATGAAGAAAGCGGCGTCGATCTTGTTGTTGAGCAGTTGTTCGTAGGCGGTGCTGCCGTTCATTTCCACCAGCGTGGAGTTGTTGGTGGTGATGCCGTTTTCCGTCAGCAAGTCGTTGGCGACGATGCGCAGGCCGCTGCCGGGCACTCCCAATGAGATGCGTTTGCCGCGCAGTTGCGACAAGCGGTCGTAGGTCGTTGTTCCTTGATAGAACACCCAGATCGGTTCGTAGGAAATGGCGGCGATGGTCTGGATGCCGGGGGCCTGTTCGCTGTTGCCGGTGCCGGACTGGATGAAACCGACCTGGAATTCGTTGTTGTCGTCGCGCAGGCGCAGGAAGTTTTCCACCGAACCGGACGACGGCCGGATGTCGAGCATGATGCCGTCGCGCTTGAGGATCTGCGCGTAGCGCTCGGCGTAGTTGTAATAGATGCCGCCCGGCGCGCCGGCGGTCATGACGATCTTGCCCTGGGTGGCCGGCTTGAGCATCGCCAGCACGGTCCAGCAAACCGCCAGCAGCGCCAGCGAACCGATCAGCATCAGGCGACGCAGGCGCTGCGGCGTCATCGGCGGTTTTTGGATGCGATGGAGCGGAAGAGGTGTCTTGGACATAGAGTCGCTGCTGGTTTTTGCCTATGCTTGCGCTGCCTGTTTACGCCCCTGCGTCGGGGCCGTTGTTATCGCCGCCGGCCAGTCCATTTCACGCCTTCTTCCTGTCAGTTTGCTGACGGCGAGGACTAAGCCGGCTCCGCGTGTTCCACCATCAACTGTACCTTGGTTGTACCGTTATATTCGTTGGCATCCAATCTAAAAGCAACTGTCGCGTAATCCGGCAGCGCATCGGCGTGGCCGAACCAGATCGCGTCGTATTTTTGCCCGTCTTTTTCCAGCAGCAGTTTAAGGTGTTTTTCCTTCAGGATGCGCTGGCTCACCACGCGGAAGCGATCGCAGAACACCGGCGGCGCAAAACCCTGGCCCCAGACCTGTTCATCCATCAGGCTGATGAAGTTGACGGAATAGCAGGCGTCTTCCAGCGCGCCGTCGGTTTCCACCACGCGTTCGAGCTGGTTCTGGGTCAGCCAATCCTTGCCGACTTCTTCAAACGCATGGGCAAATGCGTCGAAGGCTTCGGCGCGGATCGTCAAGCCGGCCGCCATCGCGTGGCCGCCGAATTTGGTGATCACCGACGGCGCGTGCTTGGACACCAGATCCAGCGCATCGCGCAGGTGGAAGCCGGCGATCGAACGGCCGGAGCCCTTGATCAGGCCTTCGTCGCCGGGTGCGAAGGTGATGGTCGGGCGGTAGAACTTGTCTTTCAGGCGCGAGGCCACGATGCCGATCACGCCCTGGTGCCAGGAGGCGTCGAACACGCTGATGGTGCGGCGGTCCTGCGGGTTGAAGTCGTCCAGCAGCAGCAAGGCGGTGTCCTGCATGCCGGCTTCGATGTCGCGGCGTTCGCGGTTGATGGCGTCGAGCTGCTGGGCGATGGCCCAGGCGCGGCCTTCGTCGTCGGTGGTCAGGCATTCGATGCCGAGCGTCATGTCGGCCAGACGGCCGGCGGCATTCAGGCGCGGGCCGACGGCGAAGCCGAGGTCGAACGGCGTGGCGCGGCGAGCTTCCCGGCCGGCGGCGCGGAACAGCGCGGCAATGCCCGGATGCATGCGGCCGGCGCGCATGCGCTTCAATCCTTGTGCGACCAGGATGCGGTTGTTGGCGTCGAGCTTGACGACGTCGGCGACCGTACCCAGGGCGACCAGGTCGAGCAGCGCATCAAGCTTGGGCTGGGTCTGGGCGTCGAAGATGCCGCGCTTGCGCATTTCGGCGCGCAAGGCCAGCAGCACGTAAAACATCACGCCGACGCCGGCCAGGTTCTTGCTGGGGAAGCCGCACGAAGGTTGATTGGGATTCACGATCACGCGCGCATCCGGCAGGCTGTCGCCGGGCAAATGGTGATCGGTGACGACCACGTCGATGCCGCGCGCCTTGGCGGCAGCGACGCCGTCGATGCTGGCGATGCCGTTGTCGACCGTGACGATGATGTCGGGCGATTTTTCGCGGATGGTCAGTTCGACGATTTCCGGCGTCAGGCCGTAGCCGTATTCAAAACGGTTCGGCACGATGTAATCGACCTGCGCGCCCAGGCTGCGCAAGCCGCGCAGGCCGACCGCGCAGGCCGTGGCGCCGTCGCAGTCGTAGTCGGCGACGATCACCATCTTCTTGTTGGCGGCGATGGCGTCGGCCAGGTAGACGGCCGCGGCGTCGATATGCAGCAAGCCGGACGGCGCAATCAGTGCGCCCAGTTCGCTCGACAGGTCTTTGGCGTTGAGCAGGCCGCGGGCGGCGTAGACGCGCGCCAGCACGGGATGGATGCCGCTGTGGATCAGGTCGTCGACATGGCGCGGGTCGTAGGAGCGGGTGGTGATGCGGATCATATCGTCATCCTCACGCAGCCAGTCGGTTGAGGGACGGCTTGACCCAGAATCTGCGCAGCGACGAGGCCGTGGCAGTCAGGTGCAGCAGCTTGTCCTGGCCGGTCAGGACCAGCGACAGGCTGTCCAGCCGTTTCTCGCGCAAGGCCTGCAGCAGCGGCGCGAACCAGGCAGCATCGAGCGCTTCCACGCGTTGCAGCCAGACCCCCCACTCATTGGCCAGCCCGGCCTCCAGCAAGTCGTCCAGCATCAGCAGGCCGCGCTCGCCGGTGGCGGCAAGGATGTTGTCGGGAGCACTGGCGGATTGTCGGACGGCGGCCGGCGCCAAGGCTTGCGGCCAGCCGCTCAGGTTGAAGGCCGCCTGATAAGTTGCCGTCGCCGGCATCGCGGAGGTATTCGCGGCATTGCCGCCGCCCCAGATCCACAGCGAGTTGACGGGTTTCCTGCCGCGCATTTCTCGCTCTTCGTTCAGGGATTCGGAAAACCATTGCATCTGCACTTCGTTTTGCAGCTTGCGCCAGGCCAGTTCGCCGGGGCCTTCCGGCATCCAGATGTCGACGTTGCGGCCGCTGGCGGCCTGCGGGGAAGACGTGCGCAGGCCGGCCCAGTCGTCGGCGCGCATCATCCAGGTGGCGGCGTCGATGTAGATCAGCGTGCGGCCGATTTCTTCGAACAGCGGCAAGGCAGACTGGAACAGGCGGCGCGAGTGGGCGTCGTCCAGCTCCAGTTGGCCGATGTCGGTCAGCACCAGATGGTCGCGGGCGACGTGGATGTGCGCCGGTTGCAGTACGAACCAATGGCCTTCCATCGTTTGGCGGCCGTGCGCCTGCAAGATCGCGGCCGAAGCCGGCGGGCTGTTGCTGCGCTCGTCCTTGCCATCTGTCGCCGTCAGGCCGAACTGACGGCTGATCCAGTGTTCATGCGGCAAGGCGCGTGAAAACGGATCGAGGTTTTGCAGGGGATGGGTATTCTTGCTGCGCGCCAACAACATGGCCAGCGCGGGGGCTTTGCATTGGCGCGTCAGGTCGCGCGCCAACTCGGCCTGCGGCAGGCCGAAAGGGATCAGGATGTCGAGATGATTCATGCCGCGATTGTAGGCGAAAACCCTGCGTTCGTTCCAAAAGCCGCTATGAGGAAGCACAAGCGAAAGGTAAATAAACGCGTACTGCAAAACTAAGTCGCGCTTTTGCGATCTGAGCTGGCGATCCGGGAGTGAACGACAACAGTGAAAGATGCCGGAGAGTGTGGCAAACTGGCGCATTGTCGTTCGGCATCGTTTTTACCGTGTGGATTTGCCGTCTTTCCTCCGGTTTCTTGCGAACTTCCCCGTTTTGCATCGTTGTTGCCGCCGTTCCGGCAATCCTCCTTCGTGAAAAGTGAGCCCAGGTTTGAGTCTGATTAAAAATTTACCCTTCGAATGGCTGGTCGGCATTCGTTACACGCGAGCCGGCAAGCGCAGCGGCCGCAATAGTTTCATCTCCTTCATTTCCCTGATTTCCATGGCCGGCATCGCGCTCGGCGTGGCCGCGCTGATCGTCGTGCTGTCGGTGATGAACGGCTTCCAGAAAGAGGTGCGCGACCGCATGCTGTCGGTGCTCTCGCATATCGAAGTATTCGACGCGTCCGGCGCCATGCAGGACTGGCAGGCGGTGGCCAGGCAGACCTTCCAGAACAAGGAAGTCATCGGCGCCGCGCCGTATGTGGCGGCGCAAGCCATGATGACGCGCGACGACAATGTGCGCGGCGTGGTGATTCGCGGCGTGCTGCCGTCGGAAGAGCCCAAGGTGTCGGACGTCGCCGGCCAGGTCAAGCAGGGCAAGTTTTCCGATCTCAAGCCGGGCGAATTCAACATCGTGCTGGGCGGCGAACTGGCGCGCAGCCTGCGCGTCGGCCTCGGCGACAAGGTCACGCTGATCGCGCCGCAAGGGCAGGTGACCCCGGCCGGCGTGCTGCCGCGCCTGAAGCAGTTCACCGTGGTCGGCATCTTTGAAGCGGGGCACTATGAATTCGATTCGTCGCTGGCCTTCATCCAGATCGAGGATGCGGAGCGGCTGTTCCGTCTCGATGCGCCTTCCGGCGTGCGTTTGCGCATCAAGGACATGCTGGAGGCGCCGCAGGTGACTAACGAGCTGTCGAAGACGCTTAACGGCAATCTCTACTTGCGCGACTGGTCGCAGCAAAACAGCAACTGGTTCGCCGCGGTGAAGACCGAGAAGCGCATGATGTTCATCATCCTGACGCTGATCATTGCAGTGGCGGCATTCAACCTGGTGTCCACGCTGGTGATGACGGTGACCGACAAGCAGGCCGACATCGCCATCCTGCGCACGCTCGGCGCCTCGCCGGGATCGATCATGAAGATCTTCGTGATCCAGGGGGCGCTGGTCGGGCTGATCGGCACGGGTCTCGGCGTCGGCTTTGGCGTGCTGGTGGCGCTGAACATCGACGTGATCGTGCCCTTGATCGAACGCCTGCTGCACGTGCAGTTCTTGCCCAAGAGCATTTACGTGATTTCCGAATTGCCGTCCGACCTGATCTGGTCGGATGTATGGACCATAGGTGGCGTAGCGGTAGTGCTGGCCTTCCTGGCGACGTTGTACCCAAGCTGGGCGGCAGCGCGCGTCAAACCGGCGGAGGCCCTGCGCTATGAATAATCCCATCACAAACAATCAGATCGTGCTGTCTTGTCGCGGACTGGGCAAGACTTTTATGCAAGGCAAGTATTCGGTCAAGGTGCTCGACGGCGTCGACATCGACGTCAAGGCCGGGGAGCAGGTCGCCATCGTCGGCGCGTCCGGTTCCGGCAAGTCGACGCTGCTGCATTTGCTGGGCGGCCTCGACACGCCGACCGGCGGCACCGTCAGCCTGCAAGGGAAGGACTTCGCCAATCTGGGAGAAGCTGCTCGCGGCGACCTGCGCAATGCGGCGCTGGGTTTCGTCTATCAGTTCCACCACTTGCTGCCGGAATTTTCCGCGTTGGACAACGTCGCCATGCCGCTGATGATCCGCCGCGTCAAGCGCGATCAGGCGCAGGAACAGGCGCGCGAAATCCTCGCCCGCGTCGGCCTCGAAAACCGCGTGCGCCACGTGCCGGGCGAACTGTCCGGCGGCGAACGCCAGCGTGTCGCGCTGGCGCGCGCGCTGGTCACCAAACCGGCCTGCGTGCTGGCCGACGAACCGACCGGCAACCTGGACCGCTCGACCGCCGACAAGACGTTTGAACTGATGTTGGAATTGTCGCAAACCCTGGGGACGGCTTTCGTCATCGTGACCCATGACATCGAGCTGGCGCGCCGCTGCGGCCGCGTGTTGCGATTATCTGAGAACGGCTTGCAACTTTGGGAATAGGGGATGGCAATGAACAAGAAAAATATCGGGGGAATGTTGATCGCGAGTACGCTGTTGCTGAGTTCGCTTGCGCAGGCAAAAGAGACGTTGCGGGTGCAGGTGCCTGCCGTTTTCGATGAACAGGTGCCGATCGAGCCTAGCGTCAAGGCAGAATGTGCGGTCGACAGGATTCTGGGGAATCATGTCTTTCAGAAAGTCGCCGACAAGTATCCGGGCACCTTGCAGGTTTCCGATCCAGCCAAGATGGAAAAAGGCAAGGTCCTCAAGCTGACGGTGTTGAGCGTGCAAGGTATCGGCGGTGGCGGTTGGACAGGCCCCAAGGCGGTCACGGTGCGGGCCGACCTGGTGCAAGACGGCGAAGTCATGCAAACCGTGGTCAAGCGCGAGCATTCGCGCGGCGGCGTCTTTGGCGGCATGCGCGGTACATGCTCGATTCTGGAAATCGTGGCGGAGTCGTTGGGGCGCCAGGTTGCGACCTGGCTCGTGAGGCTGGATGGCGCTGCTTCGGCCGGGCAGCCGATGCCGGCAGCGCAAATTGATCAAAGCGCGCAAACTAAGCAAATGACCGAGGCGACGGACGAGGCAAAGACGAAGTCCGAAACCAAGCCTGACGCCAAGCCGGAATGACTTGGCGCCGCCAGTCCGTTTAACTTTTTTACTGAAGTACTGAGATCATCATGAACACACGTCAATGGCTGGAAAAGCTGGTCGCCTTCGACACCACCAGCCGCAACTCCAACCTGGAGCTGATCACCACCGTGCGCGACAGTTTGCAGCAGCAGGGCATCACCCCCTGGTTTGCGCATAACAAGGAGCGCACCAAGGCCAATCTGTTCGCCACGCTGCCGGCCACGCAAGGATCGGAAGCCGGCAATACGCAGGGCGGTATCGTGCTGTCGGGACATACCGACGTGGTGCCGGTCGACGGCCAGAACTGGGACAGCGATCCGTTCAAGCTGACCGAACGCGACGGCCTGCTGTACGGGCGCGGCAGTTGCGACATGAAGGGCTACATCGCAGCGTCGCTGGCGCTGGTGCCGGAATTCCTGGCGATGCCGCGGGCCAAGCCGCTGCATCTGGCGTTTTCCTATGACGAAGAGATCGGCTGCGCCGGCGCGCCGTCGATGCTGGCCGAATTGCAGGAGCGCGGCATCCGTCCCGAAGGTTGCGTCGTCGGCGAGCCGACCAATATGCAAGTGGTGGTGGCGCACAAGGGCATCAACGTTTTCTCGTGCAGCGTGCACGGCAAGTCGGCGCACTCGTCGCTGACGCCGCAGGGCTGCAACGCCATCGAATATGCCGCGCGGCTGATCTGCGCCATCCGCGATTTCGCCGATGCCTACAAGGCCAACGGTCCCTACGACGCGCTGTACGACGTGCCGTTTTCGACCATGACGACCAACCAGATCCGCGGCGGCATTGCGATCAACACGATCCCGAACCTGTGCGAATTCACCTACGAGTTCCGCAATCTGCCGGGCATGTCGCCGGACAAGATCCAGGAGCAGATCACGCATTACGTGCGCGATCACTTGCTGCCGAAGATGCAGGCGGAATATCCGGAAGCGAAGATCGACATCGGCGTGATCGCCGGCAGCCCGGCGTTGGAAACCGCGGAACAGGAAGCCATCACGTCGCTGGTGCGCGCCCTGACGCAGGACAACGAGAAGCGCAAGGTGGCCTACGCGACCGAAGCCGGCTTGTTCCAGCGCATCGGCATCCCGACCATCGTGTGCGGTCCCGGCGACATCATCCAGGCGCACAAGCCGAACGAATTCGTCGCGATTGCCCAGTTGGAGCGTTGCGAAGAATTCCTGCGCAAGCTGGGGCGTTCGCTACAGGCGGCCTGACGACAGTTCTGAACATGATATAAGGGATGGCGGGTCGGTTTTTCCGGCCCGTCGTCGTTGAGCGTTCCCCAACACGACCATCATTTCCGTTATTCCCGTCCTATCGCTTATGTGGATCGATACGCACTGCCATCTCGATGCCGGTGAATTTGCCGGCGAAGAACTTGCCGTCGCCGACGAGGCGGCCGGGCAGGGCGTCGGCATGATCGTGGTGCCGGCGGTGGCGACGTTCAATTTCGCGGCGGTTGCCAGGTTGGCGGCGCAACGCAGCAATTGCGTGTATGCGCTGGGGATACATCCGCTATATGTTCCGAAGGCGCAGGAGAGCGATCTGGACGTCTTGCGCCAGGCTATCGAAGCGGCGCTGGAAGACCGACGCTTCGTCGCCATCGGCGAGATCGGCCTCGACTTCTTCGTTCCGGAATTGAAGGAAGGCGCGCTGCGCGACAAGCAGGAGCACTTCTACAGCGAGCAGCTCAAGCTGGCGCGCGAGTATTCCCTGCCGGTGCTGCTGCACGTGCGGCGCTCGCAGGACATCATCCTCAAATACCTGCGCCGCATCGCGGTGCCCGGCGGCATCGCGCATGCCTTCAACGGCAGTCATCAGCAGGCGCTGACGTTCATCGAACTGGGCTTCAAATTGGGCTTCGGCGGCGCCATGACGTTTCCGCGCTCGTTGCAGATTCGCCGGCTTGCCGCCGAGGTTCCATTGGACGCCGTCGTGCTGGAAACCGATGCCCCCGATATTTCTCCGGCATGGCTGCATCCGGCGCGCAATACGCCGGATCAGATTCCGCGCATCGGCGAGGTGCTGGCCGGGTTGCGCGGGATGAGCGTCGACGAAATCGCACTGGCGACAGCCGCCAATGCGCGTGCGGCGATGCCGCGTCTGGCTGCGGTCTCCGGGGTTTTTTAAGCGATGCGCAGCGCGATTCTCGGTTTTGCCGCAGGAATAGCGTTGTTGCAGATGCAGGCGCAACTGCTTGCTTTCGAATGGCATATGGCGCTGCTGGCAGTGGCGGCGGTATTGCTGCTGATGGGCTGGCGGCTGGGCGGGAGCGGCCTGGGCGCCGTGCTGCGGATTGCAGTGTTCAATATCGCGGGGATTTGCGTCGGCTTTGCCTGGGGCGGCCTGTACGCCCAGTACTACCTCGATCGGGAGTTGCCGGCGGCCTGGGAGGGGCAGGACGTCACGGTGGTCGGCACGGTTGACAGCCTGCCGTATCGTTTCGAGCGCGGCGTGCGTTTCAACTTCCAGGTCGAAACCATCGCGCCGCAGGTCAACGGGACGCCTCCGGTGCCTTCGCGCCTGGCGTTGTCATGGTACGCAGCCGGGCCGTTTGAGAAGACGAATGCCGCTTCTTCCGCCGCCGTTCCCGATGTGCAGCCGGGCGAGCGCTGGCAGTTCACCCTACGCCTGAAACGTCCGCACGGCAGCGCCAATCCCAACGGTTTCGATTATGAGGTCTGGCTGCTGGAGCAGGGCTTGCGCGCGACCGGCACGGTGCGTCCCGATGCGCAGCTGGCCTACAAAAATCATCGCTTGCAAGCCTTCGTCCAGACGCCGGGCAATATCGTCCAGTATTGCCGCGGCTGGCTGCGCGACCGCATTCTGGCGGCCTTGCCCAAGCAGAAATACGCCGACGTCATCGTGGCATTGGTCATCGGCGATCAGCGCGCCATCGAGCAGTCCGACTGGGAGATTTTCAATCGCACCGGCGTCGGCCATCTGGTGGCGATTTCGGGCTTGCACATCACGATGATCGCCGGTTTGTTTGCCGCGTTCGCAGGTTTCTTGTGGCGGCGCTCGTTTTTCACCAGGGCGCAGCTGCCGCTGATCCTGCCCGCGCCCAAGGTCGCCGTGTTGGCCGGTCTGGCCGCCGCGTTGCTTTACGTCTTGCTGGCCGGTTTCGGCATTCCCGCGCAGCGCACGCTGTACATGCTGGCGGTGGTGGGCATGGCGTTCTGGATGGGGCGGCTGACGCATATCTCTTATGTCATGTGCCTGGCGCTCGGCGTGGTCTTGCTGGCCGATCCCTGGGCCTTGCTGTGGCCCGGCTTCTGGCTGTCGTTCGGCGCGGTGGCGATCATCCTCTATGCCTCGTCGGGGCGCGTCGGCAGCGATGCAGCCACCGAGCCGGTGGTGATGACCGCCATCGAACGGCATCGCAAACCGTCGCGCGCGGTCGTGCTGTGGCGGGCGATACGCGCCGGCGCTTACACGCAATATGTGGTGACGCTGGGCTTGCTGCCGCTGACCTTGCTGCTGTTCGGCCAGTACTCGCTGGTGAGCCCGCTGGCCAATGCGATGGCGATTCCCCTGATTACGCTGTTGGTGGCGCCCCTGGCGCTGCTCGGCAGCATCTTGCCGCCGCCCTTGTCCGCCTGGGTCTTGCTGTCGGCGCATGCTGTGGTGGAGTGGCTGGTAGGCGTGCTGGGCTGGCTGAGCAGCCAGCCGTTTGCAGTCTGGCAAACGCCGCTGCCGGCGCTGTGGATGTTTTTGCTGGCGCTGGGCGGGACCATGCTGCTGCTGGCGCCGCGCGGCTGGCCGGCGCGCTGGCTGGGATTGTTCGGCTGGCTGCCGCTGCTGCTGAACGCGCCGACCTGGCCGGAAGAGGGCAAGATGCAGGTCACCGCCTTCGACGTCGGGCAGGGCATGGCGCTGCTGGTGGAAACGGCGGAGCACCGGTTGCTCTACGACACCGGCCCGGTTTACTCGCCGGAATCCGACGGCGGCAACCGGGTCATCGTTCCGTATCTCAAGTCGCGCGGCATCAACCATCTGGACGTGGTGGTGGTTTCCCATAGCGACAACGATCATTCCGGCGGCGCGCTGTCTGTGCTGAAGGACATTGCCGTCGACCGGGTGTATTCCTCCTTGCCGCCAGCCAATCCCATCGCGCAAGCCGCGCCGGATCACCGGCGCTGCCTGGCGGGACAGCACTGGCGCTGGGACGGCGCCGAGTTCAGCATGCTGTACCCGGTGCAATCCATCTACGACAGCGACAAATGGAAACCGAATGCCCGCAGTTGCGTGCTGAAGGTCGCCCTCGGCAAGAACGCCATCCTGCTGCCCGGCGACATCGAGGCGATACAGGAGGACGAACTCGTCAACAGCGCCGCAGCGGCCAGCCTGCGCGCCACCGTCTTGCTGGCGCCGCATCACGGCAGCGGCACTTCGTCGACGGAAGCCTTCCTGCGCGCGGTCAATCCGGAGGTGGCGCTGTTCCAGGTCGGTTATCGCAACCGCTTCAATCATCCCAAGCCGGAAGTTTTTGAGCGCTATGCCCGCATGGGCATTCGCCGCGTGCGCAACGACGAGTCGGGCGCCATTACCGTTTCTTTCGACAAAGGCGTCAGCGTGGCGGAATACCGGCGCGAACATGCGCGTTACTGGTACGGACGCTGAGCGTTCCGGGGCGTGCTATTTTGGCCGTGAGGCGGCGAGATACTCTAGAATAAATGCCGGTATCTACGCGTTAATAAGTCCCCTACATGAACAAACCGATTTTGCACTTCGCCCACGCCAACAGCTACCCGGCGGGAACCTACGGCATGTTTTTCGACCAGTTGCGGGAGCACTACGACGTGCGCGCCTTGCCCATGCATGCGCACAATCCCAAATATCCGGTCGACGACGGCTGGCGCAAGCTGGGCAAGGAACTCGGCGAAGAACTGGCGCAACGCTACAGCGAACCGGTGATCCTGGTCGGCCACTCCATGGGCGGCATCCTGAGTTTGCTGGCGGGGCGCAAGCGGCCCGACCTGGTGCGTTGCGTGGTGCTGCTGGATTCGCCGATCGTGGCGGGATGGCGCGCCTCGGCGCTGCGCCTGGTCAAACTGCTCAAGATCGAAAGCAAGCGCTCGCCGGCGATGGCGTCCGTCAAGCGCCGCAACGCCTGGCCGGACATGGAGGCGGCCTATCAGCATTACGCCGCCAAGGCCATGTTCGCGGCCTGGCCGGAGCGGGTCTTGCGCGACTATGTCGCCGCCGGCGTGGAGCCGGAGCCGTCCGGCGGCGTCAAGCTGCGCTTCACGCGCGAGACCGAAACTGCTGTCTATCGGACAATTCCGCATCACCTCGGCGCGTTGACGCGGCGTCAATATCCGGTGCCGGTCGGCTTCGTCGGCGGCACCGACTCGGTGGAGTGCCGCCTGGCCGGACTGGCGGCCACCAAAAAGTTGGTGGGGCCGCATTTCAGGCAGATTCCGGGCGGGCATCTGTTCCCCATGGAGTCCCCCGAAGCGGCCGCCGACGCCACGCATGAAATGATTCAGGCCTTGCTTTCCGGGAAAGAGAATCACGGGTTTTCCGGCGGGAAATCTGGCGCATCCTGAAAACAGGGGGATCAAAAGCGGGCGGTTTGGGGTATAATTTGAATTTCCCGCACGTGCCGTTCGGCACTTCTTTGTAATGACCAAGTTTGTATTTGTCACTGGCGGCGTCGTGTCTTCCCTGGGTAAAGGGATTGCCGCCGCGTCTCTCGCTGCGATCCTCGAATCGCGCGGCCTCCGAGTCACCCTTCTGAAGCTCGATCCCTACATCAACGTCGATCCGGGAACGATGAGCCCATTCCAGCACGGCGAAGTCTTCGTCACCGACGACGGCGCCGAAACCGACCTGGATCTCGGCCACTACGAGCGTTTCATCACCGCCAAGATGAAGAAGGTGAACAATTTCACCACCGGCCAGATTTATGAGTCCGTGATCCGCAAGGAACGCCGCGGCGAATATCTGGGCAAGACCGTGCAGGTCATCCCGCACATCACCAACGAAATCCAGGACTTCATCCACCGCGGCGCCGAAGGCTTCGACGTGGCGCTGGTCGAAATCGGCGGCACCGTCGGCGACATCGAATCGCTGCCGTTCCTCGAAGCAGCGCGTCAGCTGAGCCTGCGCGCCGGCCGCAACGCCGCCGCCTTCGTGCATCTGACGCTGGTGCCTTACCTGGCCTCGGCCGGCGAGCTCAAGACCAAGCCGACCCAGCACAGCGTGCAAAAGCTGCGCGAAATCGGTATTTCGCCGGACGCCTTGCTGTGCCGCGCGGATCGCCGCATTCCCGACGACGAGCGCGACAAGATTTCGCTGTTCTCCAACGTGGTCGCCGACGCCGTGATTTCGGTATGGGATGCCGATAGCATCTATAAGATTCCGCAGATGTTGCACGACCAGGGATTGGATAACATCATCTGCGAAAAACTGGGCCTGTCGCCCCAGCCGGCGGACCTGACGGTGTGGGACAAGCTGATTCACGCGCAAGAGAATCCTTCGCACGAAGTCACCATCGGCATGGTCGGCAAGTATGTCGATCTGACCGAGTCGTACAAGTCGCTGACCGAAGCATTGCGCCACGCCGGCATCCATACCGGCAGCCGCGTCAATATCGAGTACCTGGATTCGGAAGAAATCGAAACCACCGGCACCGCCGGCCTGGCCAAGTACGACGCGATCCTGGTGCCGGGCGGCTTCGGCAAGCGCGGCGTGGAAGGCAAGATCGCCGCGGCGAAGTTTGCACGCGAAAACAAGGTGCCTTACCTCGGCATCTGCCTGGGCATGCAAGTGGCATTGCTGGAATATGCGCGCAACAAGGCCGGCCTGACCAAGGCCAACTCCACCGAGTTCGATCCGGACACGGAACAACCGGTTGTGGCCCTGATCGACGAGTGGCAAAACCACGACGGCAAGGTCGAAAAGCGCGACGCCAATTCGGATCTGGGCGGCACCATGCGTCTGGGCGCGCAAACCTGCGACGTCAAGCCGGGCACGCTGGCGGCGGAGATTTACGGCAACAAGGTAACGGAACGTCATCGTCACCGTTACGAAGCGAACAACTTCTACCTGCCGCGCGTGGAAGACGCCGGTCTGATCGTGTCGGCGCGCACGCCGAGCGAAGACCTGTGCGAAATCATGGAGCTGCCGCGTACCGGCGGCGACAATGCGCACCCGTGGTACCTGGGCGTGCAGTATCACCCGGAGTTCAAGTCCACTCCGCGTGACGGTCATCCGCTGTTCATTTCGTACATCAAGGCTGCGCTTGCGCATCACGACGCGACGGCAGCGAATGTCGCAAAAGGAAAAGCATGAAACTGTGCGGTTTTGACATCGGCCTCGATCAGCCTTTCTTCCTGATCGCCGGCACCTGCGTGATCGAATCGGAGCAGATGGCGCTGGATACTGCCGGCACCTTGAAGGAGATCACGGCCGAACTGGGCATACCGTTCATTTACAAGTCGTCCTTCGACAAGGCCAACCGCTCGTCCGGCACTTCGTTCCGCGGCCTCGGCATGGAAAAGGGGCTGGAGATCCTGGCCAAGGTCAAGAAGCAGATCGGCGTGCCGGTGTTGACCGACATCCATGAGATCGACGAAATCAAGCCGGTGTCGGAAGTCGTCGATGTGTTGCAGACGCCGGCCTTCCTGTGCCGCCAGACCGACTTCATCCGCGCCTGCGCGCAGTCGGGGCGTCCGGTCAACATCAAGAAGGGCCAGTTCCTGGCGCCGCACGACATGGTCAACGTGATCGCCAAGGCGCGCGCGGCGGCCAAGGAAGCCGGCCTGCCGGAAGATAACTTCATGGCGTGCGAACGCGGCGTGTCGTTCGGTTATAACAATCTGGTTTCGGACATGCGCAGTCTTGCGATCATGCGCGAAACCGGCGCGCCGGTGGTGTTCGATGCGACCCATTCGGTGCAATTGCCGGGCGGGCAGGGCACGTCCTCCGGCGGCCAGCGCGAATTCGTACCCGTACTCGCCCGCGCGGCGATTGCGGCAGGTATTGCCGGCGTGTTTATGGAAACACATCCGAACCCGGCCGAGGCCAAATCCGATGGCCCCAACGCTGTTCCACTGGCTCGTATCAAGGAGCTGCTGGGCACGATGATCGAACTGGATCGCATCGTGAAGAAGTCGGTCTTCCTGGAAAACGATTTTTCCTGAAGCCGAACGGGCTGCGTGTCTCCGCGGGGTAACCGGCGAGGCGCAAAACCCTGACTTCTCTCTATAAAAATTTGCTAAAACCTTGCTTGATGGAGATGTTTGAATGAGTGCAATCGTTGATATTATCGGCCGTGAAATAATCGACTCGCGCGGCAATCCTACTGTCGAATGCGACGTCCTGCTGGAATCCGGCGTGTTGGGACGCGCCGCCGTCCCGTCGGGCGCCTCGACCGGTTCGCGCGAAGCGATCGAGCTGCGCGACGGCGACAAGAGCCGTTACTTCGGCAAGGGCGTGCTGCAAGCCTGCGAAAATATCAACACCGAGATCTCCGAAGCAATCATGGGTCTGGACGCCAATGAACAGGCTTTCCTCGACCGCACCCTGATTGATCTCGACGGTACCGAAAACAAGGCACGTCTGGGCGCCAACGCAACACTGGCCGTATCGATGGCTGTGGCCAAGGCTGCTGCTGAAGAAGCCGGTCTGCCGCTGTATCGCTATTTTGGTGGTAGTGGTTCGATGCAAATGCCTGTACCGATGATGAATGTCATCAACGGTGGCGCACACGCGGACAACAATCTCGATCTGCAAGAATTCATGATCATCCCGGTCGGCGCACCAAGCTTCCGCGAAGCGATTCGCTACGGCGCCGAAGTGTTCCACACCCTGAAGAAGATCCTGCACGCCAAGGGCCTGGCGACCTCGGTCGGCGACGAGGGCGGCTTTGCCCCGAACGTGGCCAGCCACGAAGCAGCGATCCAGTTGATCCTGCAAGCGATCGAAGAAGCCGGCTACGAGCCGGGCACGCAGATCGCCCTGGGCCTGGATTGCGCCGCCAGCGAATACTACAAGGACGGCAACTACCATCTGGCAGGCGAAAACATGGTGCTGACACCGGCGCAAAAGACCGGCCTGTTGGCATCGTGGTGCGACAAGTATCCGATCATCAGCATCGAAGACGGTATGGCTGAAAACGATTGGGCCGGCTGGAAGCTGCTGACCGAAACACTGGGCAAGAAGGTGCAGCTGGTCGGCGACGACCTGTTCGTCACCAATACCAAGATCCTGAAAGAAGGCATCGACAAGAACATCGCCAACTCGATCCTGATCAAGATCAACCAGATCGGCACGCTGACCGAAACCTTCGCCGCCATCGAAATGGCCAAGCGTGCCGGTTACACCGCCGTGATCTCGCACCGTTCGGGCGAAACCGAAGACTCGACCATCGCCGACATCGCCGTCGGTACCAACGCGCTGCAGATCAAGACCGGTTCGATGTCGCGCTCGGATCGCATGGCCAAGTACAACCAGCTGCTGCGCATCGAGGAAGACCTCGGTGATATCGCCAGCTACCCTGGTCGTTCGGCTTTCTACAATCTGAAGTAAGCAAGATGTCCGGCGGCATTCGTCTGCCGGACAATCACCCGGCATTCTTTCGATGCGCCTGATCATCCTCTGCCTCACAGCACTGCTGGTGCTGATCCAATATCCGCTTTGGCTGGGCAAGGGCGGATGGTTGCGGGTATGGGACCTGGACAAACAAGTCCAGCAGGCGCAAAAGAAGAATGACGAACTCAAGGCGCGCAACGCCAAGCTCGAATCCGAAGTGGAAGACCTGAAGCAGGGCACCGGTTCGGTGGAAGAGCGGGCGCGTTATGAGCTGGGAATGATCAAGCAGAACGAAGTATTCATCCAGGTACTGGATGGCAATCCTGCCGGCGCCAGGACGCCGCCGGCATCTTCGGTTTCCCCGGCGCGTCCTTCTTCCGCGGCTGCCGGATCGATCGGCGCCGTGAAGCCGGTTTCTTCAGCCTCCTCCCCCGTGTCTTCTTCCCCGTCCTCCCGCTAGGAAGGACATCGCTCATGTCTTTAAGCGACAGTCTGCCGTTGCTCGGCTTCGCCGGCTTGGTCACGACGCCGCTGGAACTCATCTCCTTTTTGCTGGCGATCATTACCGTCGCGCTCAACATTCGCCAGAATCATTGGGCCTGGCTGTTCTCGATTTTGTCGTCGGCCTTGTACGGTATCGTTTTCGTCGACTCGCGCCTGTACGGCGACGCCGGCTTGCAATGCGTGTTCGTCGCGGTGTCGGTGTGGGGCTGGTATCAATGGTTGCGCGGCGGCGCCGCGCATCAGCCCCTGCAAGCGTCGCGCCTGGACAAGCGCGGATTGCTGTGGTCTGCGGCGGCATGGCTGGCGGGGTTTGCCGTCTTGTCGGTCTTCCTGCATCGTTTCACCGATACGGACGTGCCGCATATGGACGGCTTCCTGACAGCAGGCAGTCTGGTCGGACAGTTTCTGCTGTCGCGCAAGAAGATCGAAAACTGGCTGGTCTGGATCGCCGTCGACGTGCTGTATGTCGGCCTGTATGTCTACAAACATCTGACGCTGACGGCTGTGCTGTATGGCTTGTTCGTGCTGCTGGCGATCGCCGGCTGGCGCGCCTGGCGCCAGCCCCGGTCCGTATAATCAGTCGGCCAGAATCACGCGGTTCTTGCCGGCGTTCTTGGCCTTGTAGAGCGCCACGTCGGCGCGCTTGATCAGATCTGCCTGGTTTTCACTGGGCGCGCGATAGGCGACGCCGGCGCTGAAGGTGATCAGCAGGCGTTGCGTGTTGTGCATGAAGATGCGCTTGGTCAGTTCGCGCTGCACGCGGGTGATGATTTGCATGGCTTCGGCCGGTTCCGTCTCCGGCAGCAGCACCAGGAATTCTTCGCCGCCGAAACGCGCAATGACGTCCAGCTTGCGCAGCGTTTCTTTCACCACGTTGACCAGATGGACCAGCACTTCGTCGCCGGTGGCGTGGCCGTGCGTGTCGTTGATGCGCTTGAAGTCGTCGAGGTCGAGCAGGGCGATGCACAGCGGCGTATTGCGGCGTTCGGCGTTCAGTACTTCGCGCTCCAGCGACTCATCCATGCCGCGGCGATTGAGGCTGCCGGTCAACTGGTCTTCGCGCACCAGCTCGCCCATATGCACCAGTTGCGACTCCAGCGCCTGGATGCGCGCCTCGGCCTTTTGCATTTCCTGGCGCGCATTGATCATCTCGTCGCGCGAGCGCAAGGCCTCGTCCTGGGCTTCCTTGGTGGCGTTCATGATGCCGGTCAGCACCGAGTTCAGGTCGCTGATGTCGGATGCCTGGCTGATCTGCTGCGAAAAACCGGTAATCGTCTTGTGATAGTTGTCGGTCGTCGACACCATCGCGCTCAGGCGGTCGACGAAGGTCAGCATCAGGTTCTTGGCCGTGACTTTTTCTTCGGACAGCGTGTTCTTCAGCAAGCCTTGCTTGTAGATGACTTCCTTGAGCGTCTTGGTGGCGTCGGCCAGCGAGGTCTTGCTGATCGGGCCGGTGATCAGTTCCTGGACGGCGCTGATCTGGCTGCTCAGCCACGAGCCCTTTTCCAGCAGGCCGTGGATGTTTTCCAGCAGCAGCTGGAACAGGCGCATCAACAGTTCCTGCTGTTGGGCGATGTCTTCGGTCTTGAGTTCGATCTGGAAGCTCATCTGCCTGAGGCGGCCGATAACGTCGTTCATGGCCTGTTCGGAGAAGGCCGTTTTCAAATCGTTGCCGATGGTCTTGGATTCATTGGCCAGCTCCGGCGCTTCCTGCAGCAGCGACGCCAGATTGAAAATCAGCACGCGCGCCAGCGCTTCGCGCAGCATTTTTTCCTTCTTGCTATCGCGGATGAACTGGCGTTCCAGATCGATCGGCACCAGTTCGCCGTGCGGCACCAGATTGCGCGAAGGAAAGTATTGTTCGACAAAATTGTCCAGTTCCTCGCTGTACTCTTTCCAGTCGCTGCTCTCCATTGAGGCGGACAGTCGCTGGCCCAGTTTGCCGATGTCGCCGGGTTGCTGCGTCAGATGGACGGCGAAGGCTGCGAGTACGCTTTCGGGCTTGATGCCGCTATTGGTGCCGGCGATTTCTTCGTAGGCTTCGCGGTAGGCTTCAGGAGTGGGAGCAACGCGCCGCGTAGCAAGCTGCTGGAACGCTTCGCGCGCGATATCGACTGGACTTTGAGCTGGCTTTTTGGACATGCCTGATGTACGGCTTTTTATTCAAACGGATTGAGGATGGGTCTGCCGGCGCTCTATTGGCGCCTCCGGTTTCTTGTCATTCTTTACATCCGCAAGGAATGAGAGGCGACGCAGGACGGCGCAGGATTTGAAGCCGGGGCAAGACGTCTTCCTGTAACGCATTTTACCGTCAGGCGGTGCACTCGGGGCGGCGCTTTATCCGCTTTTATTCAACTAAGTTGTTTTTCAATGCGTAGTGCGTCAACTCTGCATTGTGGCGCAGCTTCATCTTTGCCAGCACGCGCGACCGGTACATGCTGATGGTTTTGACGGACAGCAATAATTCCGAAGCAATGTCGCTGACGGTCTTGCCTGAAGCGATCATGACCATGGTCTGGTATTCGCGGTCCGACAAGGTTTCGTGCAACGGCGTTTCGTGGTCGAAGCCGATCTGGTTGGCAAGTTCCTGCGCCAGCGACGGACTGATGTATTTGCGGCCGGCGGCGGCCTGGCGGATGGCGTTGATCAGCTCGGCCGGCGCCGCCTGCTTGTTCAGAAAGCCGGCGGCGCCCGCTTTGAGCGCGCGAATCGCGTACTGGTCTTCGCGGTGGATCGAGAGCATCAGCACGGGCAGCCTGGGCATTTCCTTCTTGATCTGTTTGAGCACGTCGATGCCGGTCCGGTCCGGCAACACGATGTCGAGCAGCAGTACGTCGCAATTGCCGAGGCGGCAAAGCTTGATGGTTTCCAAACCGTTTTCGGCGCTGCCGACCACGACGATATCCTTGGTGCTGCTGCAGATCTGTTTGAGTCCTTCTCGTACGATCGCATGATCATCGGCGATGGCAACTTTAATGGCAGCACTGTTTTTTTTCGTCATGGGCTTAAGAAGCGTCTCTCGTCGGACTCAATGTAAGCGCTATTTTATAAGGTTAGCGGGCGATAGGACAGGAAGCGTTATGCGTAGTTTCAGGCCGCTTTGTTCTGCCGGCAGCAGCGCCAGCGACGCGCCAATGGCGGCAGCGCGATGTTGCATGCCGCGGATGCCGGACGACCCGGCCTGGGTGGCCGCATCCGTGACACTTGCGAGACCGATGCCATTGTCGGTGATTTCCATGACGACCTGGCCGGGTGTATGCATCAGGCTGATGTCTACCTTGTGCGCCTGTGCGTGCCGGCCAGCATTGTGCAGGGCTTCGCGGGCGATGCGATACAGGCTGATCAGTTGAAACGAATCGAGCAGCGCGTCGGGCAGATCCTCATAGGTGAGCATGCGGTAGGGAATACCGGTCTGCTTTGAGCTGGTTCTGGCAAGCCATTCCAGCGCGGCGGTCAGGCCAAGGTCCAGCACGGCGGGGCGCAGGTCGTCGATGATGTCGTGCATGGCGCCGATGGCGTCGTCGACGAGTTGATCGGCAAATTGCAGCCGCTCACGTGCGGAAGCGTCACGCGCCGCCGCGTCTTGCCCGAGCTGCGCCACGGCCATCTTGATGGCGGTGAGGCGGCTGCCCAGTTCGTCGTGCAAATCCCTGGCGATACGTTCGCGCTCGGCTTCTTTGATGCGTTCCCCGGCGGAATCGCTCTGACGCCCGGGTACGGTACTGTCGCTCATATCGGCAAGTTCCACGGTGGCGATGAATCAAGCCGAAATCATAAGATAGATATGTCTGGACAGGGCTTCAAGGGCGGTTTAAATGCCGGAAAGTTAATTGCAGGGACGGTTTTTGGAAGTTTTTGGGCGTAGCTCTTCCTTTTTGGGCTAAAGTGGTGCTATAATTTCATTTTTCGCGGCTGTAGCTCAGCTGGATAGAGTACTTGGCTACGAACCAAGGGGTCGTGGGTTCGATTCCTGCCAGCCGCACCAGATATAAAGGGTCCATCGCAAGATGGGCCCTTTTTTCTTTTCAGCGCAGTTTTCCGCTGTTTCCTTGTCTTGCCTGTCGCGCCGCGGCGGTTTTGCGCCACGGCGATTTTCATTCCCTTATTCTTCTTTTGTTTTCGTTATCGCAACGGTTCGCGATGCATTCCGTTCGCGCTTTTGAAGCGCGGGGCGAAACCGATTCCGATGTGACATAAAATGCCGTCAGCAGTAGCGGCCAAAGAGGGCGCTTATCTCCATGGCGCCACGGACGGCGATCACAAAACCGAAGGAGAAAACCTGCATGATGTATTCATGGATCAAGGCATTTCACATCGCATCGGTCATGACCTGGATCGGCGGGATGCTGATCATGGCGCTGGCGCTTCAAGTGGCGCAGCGCTCCGTGCTTGAGCGATCTTCCGAAGCGCGCCTGTTGCAGGCCGTGCGCCGCTGGGACCAGCGCGTCACTTCGCCGGCGCTGGGGCTGGCGTGGATACTCGGCATCGCGCTGGTGTATTTCGGACAATGGCATGCGGCAGGCTGGCTGATCGTCAAACTGGCTTTCGTGCTGATGCTGTCCGCGCTGCACGGCATGCAGTCCGCCCATTTGCGGCGCCTGGCGGATGCGCCGGAACTGGCGACCTCGGCGCTGTTGAAGAACTCCGGATTGCTGACGCTGGTTGCCGTCGTCGCGATTGCCGTCATGGTCGTGCTCAAGCCGTTTTGACGGCATCATAGACGACGCGCGAAAAAACACTTGCAGCAATCGAAAATCCCTATATAATCTCGCCTCTTACGCGGCTGTAGCTCAGCTGGATAGAGTACTTGGCTACGAACCAAGGGGTCGTGGGTTCGATTCCTGCCAGCCGCACCAGATATAAAGGGTCCATCGCAAGATGGGCCCTTTTTTCTTTTTCAGCACCGTATGATGTGTAGTGCGATATGTAGTGCGGTAGTGTGCATGCAGCGCCAACAGTGGAGAATCACATGACTTCAGAACACAAACTGCCCTACAAGGGACACGCCATCTTTCCGCAGGTCGTGCTCCGGGAGAATGGCCAATACGCCGCCTGTTTCACGATCAAGGCCGGCTATGACGGCAGCGGCGAAGTCCGTTATGTACGCGAATTGCCGACCACCGAGTTCGCCGACGAGGATGATGCGCTTGCCTACATCCTCGATTTTTCCGCCGACTGGATCGATCAGAACATGATCTGATTGCCGCATCGCGAAAGCGTGACCTGTCGCTTCAGGCAAGCAGGATCACGTCCCGCGACGAAGACAGCTTGAAGGTGTTGACCACTTTCACCAGCGAACCGGCCTGATCCAGCAGCGACTGCGCGGCGGCGGTCGCTTCTTCCACCAGCGCGGCATTGTGCTGCGTGACGTCGTCCATCTGCATGATGGCCTGGTTGACCTGTTCGATGCCGGTGCTTTGCTCGGCGCTGGCGTTGCTGATGTCGGCGACGAACCGGCTCAGGGTCTGGATGCTTTCCACCACCTGGCCGATGGTTGTGCCGGCTTCTTCCACCAGTGTCCTGCCTGACACGATCTTGCCGACCGAGTCGTCGATCAATCCCTTGATTTCTTTTGCCGCGCTGGCCGAGCGCTGGGCCAGCGCGCGCACTTCGGTGGCCACCACGGCGAAACCGCGGCCTTGCTCGCCGGCGCGGGCCGCTTCTACCGCTGCATTGAGCGCCAGGATGTTGGTCTGGAAGGCGATGCCGTTGATCACCGAAATGATGTCCACGATCTTGCGCGACGACTCGTTGATGGTCGCCATCGTTCCCACCATCTGATTGACCGCATTGCCGCCGGCGATGGCGACTTGCGATGCCGATGCCGCCAGTTGGTTGGCGTGCCGGGCGGTTTCGGCGTTTTTCCTGACCACCGAAGTAAGCTGCTGCATGACCGATGCGGTCTCTTGCAGAGAACCCGCCTGGCGTTCCGTGCGCGAAGACAGGTTGAGGTTGCCGACCGAGATTTCCTTCGACGCGGTGCCGATGGTTTCGGCCGACTGCTTGATGTGATCCACCGAGCGCGCCAGGTTGGCTTGCATGGTCTTCATTGCGTGCATCAGGCTGAAGTCGTCATCGGCGCCGAGCGGAATATGCTCCGTGAGGTCGCCGGCGGCGATGCGGTCGGCGACGTGCACGGCATGCGCAGGTTCGCCGCCCAGTTGCCGCAGCAGGCTGCGCGTGAGCAGCATGGCGGCCGCCAACCCGCACAGCAGGGCAACGCCGGTCAGCGTCAGCAAAATCAGCCGGCTGGAGCGATAGGTCGCATCGATGCCGACTGCAACGTCGTTGATGCCTTGCCTTTGCAGATGCAGCAATTTGTCGATGGAAGCCTGGTAGCGCGTGGCGGCGGGCAGGTAATCTTTCTCGAAGGCGTTCTTGGCCTGGAACAGTTTTCCTTCGGCGCGCAGCGCCAGGATGTTACTGCCGGCGGCCTGGTAGGCTTTGCGGCCGGCATCGATGTCGGCGAACAGTTTTTGCTCTTCGGGCGTACGCAGCAAGCCTTGCACCTTGCTTTGCAGGTCGCCGGCCTTTTTTGCCGAATCGTTGACTGCGGCTTCGAAGTAGGTCGCCAGACCGAGGTCGGTGCTGCGTGCAATCGCCGTCGTGCGCGTGATGGAGGTGGCGATGTTCGAATACCAGTCGCTGATCAGGCGCTCCTTGGCCAATGGCATTTGCATCATCGCATTGGTGGCGTCGGCCACCGATTGCAGGCGCCATATTCCCATTGCCGCCACGACCATCATCAATACCAGCACCACGCCAAATCCCGCGGCGAAGCGCGTTCCGACTTTCCAGTTTTTCATGCGTCTCTCGTTCCTGTTTTTCGTTCTTGTGCCTGCCTGCGTACATGCTGCGACAAATTGCTTGCGCGCCAGGTTGCGGCTTTTGGACTGGAGAGGATGCTAGCACCGGCAATCGATCCCGAATAATGAAAAAAAACTGAAAGCCAATATCAAAATCGTTGTTGAAATTTCCATCCAGGCAATATTTTCATGCGTGCACGGGACATGCCGGATCATAAAAAAAAACCTCGAAAGAGCGCTTGTGAAGCAATGAGTACCGCTTTGCAAAATCAGGGATTGAGCACGCGCAGTACCTCGTCATGGATGGCGCCGGCCGTCGCTACGATCGAGGTCGCGCCGATCGGCGTATTGCCTTGCCAGTCGGTGATGCGTCCGCCGGCGCCTTCGATGATGGGAATGAAAGACATGATGTCCCAGATCTTCAGCACCGGATCGAGCATGATGTCGGCGCCGCCGGTGGCCAGCTGAAAATACCCGTGGCAGTCGCCCCAGCCGCGATACAGGCGGGCCTGGCGCGACAGTTGTTCGAAGGCCGGACCGTTGTGATATTTGAAGATGTCCCAGTGATCCGTGGCCAGCAGCATGGCGTCGCCGATGGCGTTGCAGCTGCGCATGCCGACCGGCTTGCCGTTGAGCGTGGTGCCGGCGGCGGTGCCGACCAGCAGATGTTCCATCAAAGGACTGTGCAGCGCGCCGATGATGGGGCGTCCCCGATGGGTCAATGAAATCAGCGTGCCGAAAATATAGCAGTTGGTGACGAAGGCCTTGGTGCCGTCGATGGGATCGAGGATCCAGCAGTATTCGGCATCCTGCCGGTGAGGGCCGAATTCTTCGCCGATGATGCCGTGGTGCGGATAGCGAGCCATGATCGCGGCGCGCAGCGCCTGTTCCGTTTCGCGGTCGGCGGCGGTGACCGGCGACCGGTCGGATTTCGATTCGACGGCGGCGCCGCTCAGATAGTGGCCGCGAATGATGGCGCCGCTGATCTTGCTCAGCTCGCTGATGAAGCTGCTGAATTCTTGCAGTTGTGCGGCGTCGGCGGATTGCGTGAACAGCGGTGCGGGAGGCAGGACGGACATGGCGGATTCTCCGGAAGTTGTCGACGTCGCGTCACGGGCGCACGCACTGTGCAACGTAGCGGGAAAAGTGCGCGTAGTCCGGCGTGGCGTAGTCGGCCTTTTTGGCGAGGTCGTCCCAGCGCCGCAGCCGCACTGCATCGGCCGCGTAAGGCAGGGCAATGAAATCCGCCGCCTGTTGCTCGTCGAAGATGCCGCCTTGCAGCTTCAGGCTGCGCACCGAGTCGGCCGACAGCGCGGAGAAATACGCCGGGTCGACGGCGCACAGATAGCGCTTGGCGTCGACGTGCAGGCGGATCGGCGCCAGCACGTCTTCATCGAACAGGTTGCGCAAGAAGGGCAGGATACGGTATTGGTGCAAGTCGTCGATGCCGGCCATGGTCGGCGTGTCGCCGTTGTCTTCCAGCATGTGGCCGAGGTCGTGCAGGAAGCTGGCGACGATCAGGCTGGGCGGCGCGTCTTCGTCTTCGGCCAGCGCGGCGGTCTGCAGCGCGTGTTCCAGTTGCGTGACCGGCTCGCCGGTGTATTGCGTGTCGCCGTGTTGACGGAACAGGCGGTCGATGTCTTGCAGATTCAGTGCCATAAAAATGATCTCATGTGAGCAATGCGGACGAGCGGGGCCGACGCTATCGTATCAGTACGGCCGCCTGAAAGCGCGAGGTTCGTGCGCAATCATGCAGCGTTTTTGCCTTTGTCGCAGTCGCGACAACGCGGTCAAGCGCCGGGGTTTCATCCTGTATCCGGGCTGGTTGACTACCGTGCAAACCTTCCACGTCGGATGCTTGGGGCACTTTGGCGAGGAGGGCATGCGCGCCGTCATTGTGGCCTGAATGTCTCCGCATGCAAGAGGCGGACAAAGATCAAGACTTGTTAATATCCGTAACACTTTGTAAGAGGCATAGAAGTGGGGCGAGGGCGGGTATATCTTACGGACTCCCCCCTCTAATTCATCCCCTGAATTAGATTTAACCCGCGCCGCAAGGTGCGGGTTTTTTATTGCCTGCGAATGGCGATGACGCATCCGATCCTGTACCTGTCTTGTTTTCTTGTCTTTCACCTGCGATGGCATGAGGTGCTTCGTCTCAGATAATGCTATAATTTAATAGTAATCATTATCATCTAACGAGTCGGAGAGAAATCATATGATCGGTATCAAGAAAATCGCAGTCGCCGCCGCCATGTTTGCAGCGATGTCCGCTGCCAGCGCAGCCGAATATCCTATCGGCAAACCGCAGATTCAGGGCGGCATGGAAGTCAGCGCGGTGTACCTGCAGCCGATCAAGATGGAACCGGACGGCATGATGCGCAAAGCCGAAGAATCCGACGTCCACCTGGAAGCCGACATCCGCGCCGTCGCCAAAAATCCGAACGGCTTTGCCGAAGGCGACTGGATGCCTTACCTGAACATCAAGTTCGAACTGAGCAAGGCCGGTTCGACCAAGGTCATCAAGGGCGACATGATGCCGATGGTGGCCAGCGACGGTCCTCACTACGGCGACAACGTCAAGCTCGACGGTCCGGGCAAGTACAAGCTGAAACTGACCATCTCTCCACCATCGGGACACTTCGGTCGCCACGTCGACAAGGAAACCGGCGTCGGTCCATGGTTCAAGACCTTTGAACTGTCGTATGACTTCACTTTCGCCGGCGTCGGCAAAAAGGGCGGTTACTGATCCGCAGTCCCGATCTGAAAGAGGCATGGACAGGGCGCCGTCCTGTTCATGCCATGCTGACCCGGTCCTCGCAGCTGCCTGCTCTTGTTTATAGGGCAGACGCCGGACCTCGCAACGTAGGAGCAAAGGATGTCTTTGCGTAAAACGCAATTCATGGCCGGTCTGATCGGTCTGGTATGCAGTTTGTTTGCCGCGAGCGTCTTCGCCGCGGACATTCTGACTTTCAAGCTTGAAATGCAGGACGGCAAGTTCAATCCTGCGCGCATCGAAGTCCCGGCAGGGCAGCGCATCAAGATTGAAATTCACAACATCGGCAAGAGCGCCGCCGAATTCGAGAGCGTCGAGCTGCGCAAGGAAAAAGTCCTGGCGCCGGGCGCACAGTCTTTTGTCGTGATCGCACCGCTGCGTCCCGGCGAGTACAAGTTCTTTGACGACTTCCATCTGAACATGCCGCAAGGCGTGATCGTCGCCAAATAAAGCGTAATTGAAAGGAAAGCAATGGGCCAGGTCCTGTTTATTGTCTGGCGCGAAAGCGTCGAGGCCTTGCTGGTGGTCGGCATCTTGTATGCCTGGCTGAACAACGGCGATACGGCCGCGCGCCGCGGCTTGCCTTACCTGTGGGGCGGCGTGGCGGCAGGCATCGTGACTGCCGTGGCGCTGGGCGCTGCCTTGCTGGGCTTCAGCGAATTGCTGGCGGGCGATGCGCAAACCTACTTCCAGATCGGCATGGTGCTGATCGCCGCGGTGCTGATCGTGCAGATGGTGTTCTGGATGCGCAAGCACGGCCGCACGCTCAAGAAGGACATGGAATCGTCTCTCAAGGAAAGCACGGAAGCAGGCAACTGGTGGGGCGTATTCCTGCTGGTGGCGCTGGCGATCGCGCGCGAGGGCAGCGAGACCGCCGTCTTCCTGTACGGCATCGGCATGGGCGAGCAGGACGCCAGCCGCGGTGCGCTGATTTTTGCGGGCGCAGTCGGCTTCGCCCTGGCGTTTCTGACCTTTTATCTGTTGCAACTGGGCGGCAAGGTTTTCTCGTGGCGTCGTTTCTTCCAAGTCACGGAAGTCATTCTGCTGCTGCTGGCGGCCGGCCTGCTGCTGACCGGCGTGGAGAAATTGCTCGATTTGCTGCTGGAAAGCTCGGACTGGTTCTCGTCGCTGAACTTCGTCTCCACGTTGACCGCGCCGGTATGGAACACCAGCTGGCTGCTGGACGATTCGAGCACCTTCGGCAGCCTGGTATCGACGCTGACGGGCTATCGCGCGCGTCCTGCGCTCATGAGCGTTGCCATCTATGCCATCTATTGGCTTGTGGTATCCTCCGCGCTTGGAAAATTGAAGAAACCGCAAGTTAATAACAAGCAAGCTGCATAAGACGATATGAGCACCTGTACGCTTCCCAATACCCGCCTGGCGCGTACGGGTGACTGGATGCGCCGCAACGGCGCGTTGATCCGCGGCATCCAGTGGGTTGTCGTACTGGTGTATGCCATCCTCATCCTGGTTCCCATTTTTCTCCCGCTGCCGGACGAAACGGCGCATATCTGGTCCAATCTGACCCTGATTTCGCAATTTTGTTTCTGGGGCATCTGGTGGCCCTTCGTGCTGGTCAGCATGGCCCTGATGGGCCGCGTCTGGTGCGGCGTGCTCTGTCCGGAAGGCGCATTGACCGAGTTCGCCAGCAAGTTCGGTCGCGGCAAGACGATCCCGCACTGGATGCGCTGGGGCGGCTGGCCCTTCGTCGCCTTTGCGCTGACCACGGTGTATGGCCAGATGGTCAGCGTCTACCAATATCCCAAGGCGGTGCTGCTGGTGCTCGGCGGCTCCACGCTGGGGGCAATGATCGTCGGCTATCTGTATGGCCGCGAAAAGCGCGTCTGGTGCAAGTATCTGTGCCCGGTCAACGGCGTGTTCGGCCTGCTGGCCAAGCTGGCGCCGTTTCACTACAAGGTCAACGAAGACGCCTGGCGCGCCTCCTACGACACGCACGGCAAGAAGACCATCGCCATCAATTGCGCGCCGCTGGTGCCGCTGCGCAACATGAAGGGCGCCGCCGACTGCCACATGTGCGGACGCTGCAGCGGTCACCGCGACGCCATCGCCCTGACATGGCGCGCACCGACCGTGGAAATCGTCAAGGTCGGCCGCAAGAACAACAATCTCTGGGAAAGCACGCTGGTGCTGTACGGCTTGTTCGGCATCGCAATCGGCGCCTTCCACTGGAGCGCCAGCCCCTGGTTCATCGAAGCCAAGCAATTCATCGCCACCTGGCTGATCGATCGCGACATCATGTGGCCGTTCGACACCAGCGCACCGTGGTGGCTGCTGACCAACTATCCGCAACAAAGCGACGTGTTCACCTGGCTGGACGGCGCCATGGTGGTGTCCTACATCATGACGACTGCGCTGGTGCTCGGCACGGCATTGACGGCCTTGTTCGCGATCGGCAACCTGATCCTGGGCAAGTGGGATCGCTCCCGCTTCAACCATCTGGTGCAGTCGGCAATTCCGCTGGCCGGCTGCGGCGTATTCATCGGTTTGTCGGCAACCACCATCAGCCTGCTGCGCGCCGAACATTGGCCGGTGGACTGGGCCAACGACGTGCGCGCCTCCTTGTTGGCCGTCATGACGCTGTGGAGCATCTGGCTCGCCTGGAAGGTCATCGGCGAACATTCCAAATCCCTTGCGCAGCGCGTACTGGCCTTGCTGCCGATCGTCGGTGCACTGGCGCTGGTCAACTATGCCTGGTTGCTGATGTTCTGGATTTGGTAAACAGATTTGACGGTAACGGCGCCATCGCAGTACAAGTAGAAAAATCCTCGTTCCGGCAGCGCCAATATTCCCTCTGCCTCCGCTTCGTTTGCCTGCTTGCCAGACCTGCGTCGACAGACAACACCACCGAGTGGCGTAAAATAGCGGGTTTCGTCCGCTAGTCCACTAGGCAACCAGAACAACTCCGCAGATATTCCTATGGCCCGCCCTCGCTTTTTGCCCGACAACCTGACGCTCATGCTCCTGGCCGTCGTGATCACCGCCAGCTTTTTCCCCTGTACGGGTTCGGTCGCAGTCGGTTTCGACTGGCTGACGACCTTCATGATCGGCCTGCTGTTCTTCATGCATGGCGCCAAACTGTCGCGCCAGGCGGTAGTGGCCGGCATGGTGCACTGGCGTTTGCATGTGACGGTGCTGCTGTGCACGTTCGCGGTGTTTCCTCTGCTGGGCCTGATCCTGAAGCCGGCGCTGTTGCTGGTGATCACGCCAGACCTGTATCTGGGCATCCTGTTCCTGTGCGTGCTGCCGTCCACGGTGCAGTCGTCGATCGCTTTCACCTCGGTCGCGCGCGGCAACGTGCCGGCAGCGATCTGCAGCGCTTCCGCTTCCAATTTGCTCGGCATCTTCCTGACGCCGCTGATGGTCAGCGTGATCGTGGTGGCGCACAACGCCCAGCATTCTTCGCTCGATTCCATCCTGAAGATCGTCTATCAGCTGCTGCTGCCTTTCCTGGCCGGCCAGGTCGCGCGTCCATGGATCGGCGCCTGGATGGACAAGAACAAGTCCTGGTTGCGCTGGGTGGATCAGAGCTCCGTGCTGCTGGTGGTGTACGTGGCGTTCAGCGAAGCCGTCAATCAAGGCTTGTGGCGCCAGGTGCCGGCGACGATGCTGGTCAGCCTGATCGTGATCAGCGCCTTGCTGCTGGCGGTCATCATGGCGCTGACGACGTTCGGCAGCCGTCGCATGGGCTTCAACAAGGAAGACGAAATCACCATCGTTTTTTGCGGTTCGAAAAAGAGCCTCGCCAGCGGCGTGCCGATGGCGAAGGTGTTGTTCGCCAGCCAGACCGTCGGCATGGTATTGCTGCCGCTGATGCTGTTTCACCAGATTCAGCTGATGGTGTGCGCTTTCATGGCGCAGCGCTATCGCAACCGGCCGGAAGAGAACGACGCAAACGCTGCGATGGGTCAAGTGAAATAACCGCCGGTGCAATGGCAAGAGGGAGCCCGCATCGTGGTGAGACGTTTTTGCGGGACGACAGTCTGAATGCCGACGATGCGGTCCCGGCGGCGATGGCAATGATTTTTGCCGCGGCGCCGTCGTGGGAATAAACTTTTCCGAAGGCATAGAGATAAAAACCCGGTTCCCGCACATCCTTGCCGCAACTCCACTTTGGCAAAATGTAGCCGCCGGACCGATCCGTCATGCTTGACATCATATCCGGGTGTATGGCGAACTGCCGGTAGTTCCTCCTGCCTGCCATCGTCTGCGGAGAAGATATCGACGCCATGGTCGATCCCATGCAGGTTTCGATTCGTGCAGACATCCTCCGTTGCGGCGCTGCCGGGGCGCCAAACCGAACTGCCGCTCGATTACCACCTCTGCAATCACCTCAAACCACCGCCACGCTCATCGATGGCGTCAAGCGTTCCGCGCGTCTGCGCGAGCGGCTGGGCGTTCGAACGCGCCAAGACTCTTGAGCGTCTCTCGTTACGACAGCCTGGTCGTGCAAGCCTGCCCTTATCCTTACGTGTGACGGAACCTTGGTGCAAAGCCATGGTTTTTTTGTCGGGGGCGTCATGCAAGCCGCATCTGCATGCACATTGAGGAACTTGCCGGCCGAGACGGACATATATGCATGAGATCGCGTCGCAGGCACATCGAAGTTGCCTCCGGGATCTTAACCGACAAGCCAGTCGCGGCTTGCTTCCGCCTCTTCTGCGTGCACATACCGCAATCCGATCGCAAGCAAGCCTCCTGCGCTTGTTCTCCCAACGAACAATTGAAAACAGGAATTCATCAAAATGGCAATCACCAATACCACCGGCGCCGCCCCTACCTACAGCACCATTGCAACCCAGACCGATCCCGTGGATGTGGATGCACTGCATCATAGGATTGAGCCGCGCGAAACTACCTTGGAAGAGCGCACTCAGGCAATGCATGCGGCGCGTCACGGCGCCCAGCATCCGCTACAGAATGCTCGTGTCAGTACCGATCTCGTCACACCGGACGAAACCTTCCAAGTACCTCCCATGGGATTCTTTTCCAGGGAGGCCCACCGGAATGAGCGTACGGGCGAACTCGCAGAAGGCAAGTTCGATGTGGCAACACAGACCGGCAACGACAGCATCCGCCAGATCTCTTATCAAAACGTGAAGGGACTATTCAAAGGCGTGGACAATCAGATCTCGATCGGTCTGGAGCAGGATTCGGAAATGGCGCGCGAATTCGCCGCCGCCAGCCGCATGCCGTCACCCGCCGGCACGAAGGCATCGGACTGTATCTGTCTGCCGCCCGATCTGATGGCTTATCGTCTCGAAGACGGCAGCGAGAAGGGCTACACCCTGCAGTACAACTGTCCTGAAATTAACGGCACCGGCTTCGGCGGCATTCGCGATATTCCGCCTCAGCAACTGGATGACATCATGAGCGGCTATCGCCGTGCCGGCAGCGACATCGCAACAGAATGTAGAGCCAAGAGCGAGGTGCCGCTGGTAATCGTCGCCAATTCGGGACGCGAAGGCGCTGTGCGCAAGCCGGACGGTACTTACCCGGAATCGTCGAACAGCAAGATGATCTGGGAAAAGGCATATGTTGCCGATGTCATCGCCGAAGGCATCGGTACAGAGGAAGCACCTGTATTTGCCGATTCGCTCGACAAATTCATTACGCAGTACTACGTAGACATCGGCCGGATCAATGCCGATACCAGTCTGAACAATGAGCAGAAAGCCCAAGCGAAGGACGCGGCTTACGCTGCGGCCACTGAGCGCATGGCGCAGCACAAGGATGAGCCGCTGGTCTTGCTGGGTTATAGCCGCGACGTGGCGGCCTGCTGCAAAATCGAAAATGGCGTACCGCATCTGTTCGGCCGCCCAGTCCAAGGCGCGGTCAATGATCGCGCACTGCAGAACCTGGCGCTGACGGAAGGCAAGAGCCTGGATTTCAAAAAATTCAGCCCGATGAATGCGACAATCGAGGAAGGCGTGGACAAATTCGCCGCCGCGATGGCACGGGCTGAGTTCCTGCAAAGCCCGGACTTCGCAGCTTTGCCCGGCATCGCGCAGGAACGTGGTTTCGAATTCCAGCCGCGCGGCCTGGAGCAGGTGCGTCACTTTCCCAAGGGAGCGGTGGAGGATCTGGGCGACATCTCTGATTTCGAGAAAAATAAAATCCGTTCAACCTATTTCCGTGGCGTCGGTCAGCAGGATGCTTCGCTGGAGGATGTCAAGGCCGCGTGGGACGAATTCGATGCGATTGGCATGAAGCCGCTGTTCAAGCCGAACGGCAGCGGCCAGAGCAAGGGTATTATCGCCCCGGAACCAGATGAAACCTGGGATCAGTTCAAGACGCGTTTCGAGGATAACCTGAAAACCCTTGAAAGGGATTTCGGCAAGGGCGCAGGCTATCCGTTTATGGTGATGCCGCTGCTCAAGCTGGACGAAACGCCGGAGAACGAAGCGTATGACCTGCGTTATGCGACTTATCAGAGCGTCGACGGCGAAGGCAATGCCAGCCTGCACTCGATTCCGCTGATCCTGAAGAAGGAGCCGCCTAAAGCGGCGCCGTCCACGGGAGCGCTGACGTTCAACCCGACCAATGTCACCCGCTCGGTGGCGCAGACCGGCGGCAAGGGAACGGATTTCCTGGTGGCATTGTCGAGCAAGAAAGGCATGGAGGAGTCGGGACTGAGCAAGGACGAGATGAAGAGCATGGGACTGTACTTCGCCGCCTTCCAGTCGTGGCTGCTGAAAACCAAGTATTCGCGCCTGGAGACGACTCCGTCTTCTAGCGCAGGCGCTTCATCCGACAGCCTCGACCAGGTGCCGGGCGGAGATGTTATCGGCCGCACGTTTCCCAATGCGAAGGTGACAACGAACTTCTCGTGACGGGGCCTACGGAATGCTGAGCGTGGGCTGAGCATAGCTGATCGTTTTGTTACCGGTCTGCGCCCAAGACCACTCTTATTCGGCCGCTCCGGGATGATTCCCGGAGCGGCTTTTTTTCCATCTGGAACCGACCTTCGACTATTCATCGCTGGCGTAGAGGAACGGACGGTTATGATTGTTCAATCAAGAAAACGCCGAGAACTGACCCCAAAGAGTTGGACGAAAGTCCAAGCTTTGGGGCTTTTCATTGCGGGATGACCGGACGGCATCAATCGTTGCGCAAATGAATGCTCCGTGGGCACGAATCCGGATTCGCAGGCAACGGGCGGCGGTAATGTTCCCCGAAGTTGCGATGCTGCAGTAAGCTTAGGCTGCATGCGCTCAACAAGGCGACAGAATTTGTCATGGGAATCCAGGCAATCCTGGACGCATGGCTGCTCGTCGCTTACTTCTGGGGGAATTTCGGATGGATCTGGTCATACGCAATGCCACGCTGCCCGACGGCAGTCAACACGTCGACATCGGCATCGAATCCGGGCGCATCGCCGCCGTCGGCGTCGCCCTCGACATGCGGGGAGCGCAGGAAATCGACGCCGGCGGCGATCTCGTGACGCCGCCATTCGTCGACGCCCACTTCCACATGGACGCCACGCTGAGCTACGGCCTGCCGCGCGTGAACGCTTCCGGCACGCTGCTGGAAGGCATCGCCTTGTGGGGCGAGCTGAAGCCGACGCTGACGCAGGAAGCGCTGGTCGAGCGCGCCTTGCAGTATTGCGACTGGGCCGTCGGACGCGGCTTGCTGGCGATCCGCTCCCACGTCGATATCTGCGACGACCGTTTGCTGGCGGTGGAAGCCCTGCTGCATGTCCGCGAAAAGGTCGCCCCCTATCTCGATCTGCAACTGGTGGCGTTCCCGCAGGACGGCTTGCTGCGCAGTCCGACGGCGTTCGCCAATCTGAAGCGCGCCATCGGCATGGGCGTCGATGTGGTCGGCGGCATTCCGCATTTCGAACGCACCATGGCCGACGGCGCGGAGTCGGTGCGGCTGCTGTGCGAATTCGCGGCGGAAAGAGGCTTGCAGGTGGACATGCATTGCGACGAATCCGACGATCCCATGTCCCGTCATATCGAGACCCTGGCCTGCCACGCGCAACGGCTGGGCATGCAGGGCAGGGTGGCAGGTTCGCACCTGACCTCGATGCATTCGATGGACAACTACTACGTCAGCAAATTATTACCGTTGATTCGGGAAGCGGGCGTGGCGGCCATCGCCAATCCCCTCATCAACATCACCTTGCAGGGGCGTCACGACACCTATCCGAAACGTCGCGGCATGACGCGCGTGCCGGAGATGCTGGCCGCCGGCATCGACGTCGCCTTCGGCCATGATTGCGTCATGGATCCGTGGTACGGCCTCGGCTCGGGAGACATGCTTGAAGTGGCGCACATGGGTTTGCACGTGGCGCAGATGACGGGGCAGCAGGCGATGCGCGACTGCTTCCGGGCCGTGACCGAAACGCCGGCGCGCATCCTCGGTCTGGAAGGATATGGATTGCAGGTCGGTTGTCATGGCGATCTGGTGCTGCTGGATGCCGGCGATCCTATCGAAGCGATTCGTTTGCGTGCCGCGCGAAAGTTTGTGATCCGTCGCGGCAAGATCGTCAGCCGGACGCCGGCGTCGCAGGCCAGCCTGAACTTGCCCGGTCGGCCACAGACCGCCGATTTCAGGCTGGGACGATAAGCGCCAGCAACAACCGTCAGGCTCACACAGCGGCCAGCGCCTGATCCAGATCGGCGAGCAGGTCGTCGATATGTTCGATGCCGATCGACAGGCGCACCGTATCTTCGGTGACGCCGGCCTTGAGCAGCTCGGCAGGCGAGAGCTGGCGATGCGTCGTTGAGGCAGGATGCGTCGCCAGCGACTTGGCGTCGCCGATATTGACCAGGCGCGTGAACAATTGCAGCGCATCCTGGAACCTGGCGCCGCCGGCCAGGCCGCCCTGGACGCCGAAGGTCAGGATGCCGGACGGCTTGCCCTTGAAGTATTTTTGCGCCAGCGCATGATCGGGGTGATCCTCCAGTCCGGCATAGTTGACCCAGTTCACTTTCGCATGCGTCTTCAGATACTGTGCCACCGACAAGGCGTTGGCGGTGATTCTGTCCAGGCGCAGGGCCAGCGTTTCGATGCCTTGCAGGATCAGGAAACTGTTGAACGGCGACAGCGCCGCGCCGGTATTGCGCAATGGCACCACGCGCGCGCGGCCGATATAGGCGGCTTCGCCGAGCGCTTCGGTATAAACCACGCCGTGGTAGCTGACATCCGGTTCGTTGAGGCGTTTGAAGCGCTCCTTGTGCTTCGCCCACGGGAATTTGCCGGAGTCGACAATCGCGCCGCCCAGGGTGGTGCCGTGGCCGCCGAGATATTTCGTCAGCGAGTGCACCACGATATCGGCGCCGTGTTCGATCGGGCGCAACAGATAGGGCGTGGCGACGGTATTGTCGACGATCAGCGGCACGCCATGGCGATGCGCAATCTCGGCGATGGCGGCAATGTCGGTGATGTTGCCGAGCGGATTGCCGATGGATTCGATGAACACCGCCTTGGTGCGCGCGTCGATCAGCGGTTCAAAAGAAGCCGGCGTGCGCGGATCGGCGAAGCGGGTCTCGATGCCGAACTGCGGCAGCGTGTGTGCGAACAGATTGTAGGTGCCGCCGTACAGCGTCGACGCCGAGACGATATTGTCGCCGGCTTCGGCGATGGTCTGTATCGCATAGGTCACGGCCGCCTGGCCCGACGCCACCGCCAGTGCCGCGATGCCGCCTTCGAGCGCGGCAACGCGCTTCTCCAGCACGTCCTGGGTCGGGTTCATGATGCGCGAATAGATATTGCCTTGCACTTTCAGATCGAACAGGTCGGCGCCGTGCTGGGTATCGTCGAAGGCGAAGGCCACCGTCTGGTAAATCGGCACCGCGACCGCCTTGGTGGTCGGATCCGGTGCATAACCGGCATGCACGGACAGCGTTTCGAACTTCCATTGTGGTGCTTGTGTCATGGGATCTTTCAGTGGATGGGTTGAAAAAACTAGAACTCACTTCATCAATGGGCGGCGAACGAATTATTTCGCCTGTCCCTCTCCGGCATGCAGGATCAGCGATGCGCCTTCCACGGCGCCAACCGGTGTTCCAGCCGGCGCATGACCAGGTCGAACAGATAGGCCACGATGCCGATCAGCACGATGCCCATGATCACGATATCGGTGCGCAGGAAGTTGGAGGCATTCAGCACCAGTTGTCCGACGCCGGCCGTGGCCGCCACCATTTCCGCGGCGACCAGCGTGGTCCAGCCGAAGCCGATGGCGATGCGCAGGCCGGTCAGGATATCGGGTAGCGCCGCCGGCAGAATCACATGCCGCAGCAGTTGCCGGCGGCTGGCTCCCATCGACAGCGCCGCATGCAATTGTTCCGACAGAACGCCGGCGACGCCCGCGCGCGTGGCGACGGCGATCGGTGCAAAACAGGCGAGATAGATCAGCAGGACCTTCGCCGTCTCATCGATGCCGAACCAGATCACGATCAACGGCAGGTAGGCCAGCGGCGGCAGCGGACGATAAAACTCCAGCAAGGGATCGAAGATGCCGCGCACGATTCTGCTGGTGCCCATCAGCAGGCCAAGCGGCACGGCAGTCACGGCTGCCAGCACGAAGGCGCCGAACACGCGCAGCAGGCTCCATGCAAGGTGCTGCCACAGCGGCAGGCCGCCTTGCACATTGCCGTTCCATGCCTGTACTGCGGCATTCCACACCGCCGACGGCGACGGCAGGAACAGCGGCGGAATCCACGCCTGCGCAGTGATGCCCCACCATGCCAGAAAAAGAATGGCTATGGTCGCGACGGTGACGCCCAGCGTCTTGCCGCTGCCGGGGCGCGGATACACTTTGGCGGCCGGCAACAGCGTGGTTGCCGCAGGCAGTTGGGAAGACGTCGGCGTGTCGTTCCAGACGGTATCTGAAACAGCAGGCGACGAGGAAGGAGGAGTCATGATCCGGAGCCTTGGGATGTTTGTGACGATCAGAAAATCAGGAAGAATGATGCACAAGTTGCAGCAGGCGTTCGCGCCAGGCGATGAAATCCGGCGACGACTTGACCGCGCGTGCATCGCCCGACGCCAGATAGTCGCGCGAAAAAGGCAGCTCGAACTGGTGGTCGATCCGCCCCGGACGCGGCGACATGACGATCACGCGCGAACCGAGGAAGAGCGCCTCCTCGACACTGTGCGTGATGAAGAAAACGGTCTTGCCGGTACGCTGCCAGACCTTGACCAGCAGCTCCTGTACCGATTCGCGCGTCAAGGCGTCGAGCGCGCCCATCGGCTCATCCATCAACAGCACGCGCGGATCGTTGGCCAGCGCGCGGGCGATGCCGACGCGTTGCTGCATGCCGCCGGACAATTGATACACCGGCGATTGCGCAAATTGCTCCAGTCCGACCAGACGCAGTTTTTCCAGTGCGACGGCGCTGCGTTCGCTGCGCGCGATGCCGCGAAAGCGCAAACCAAGCGCGACGTTGTCGACCACGTTCAGCCACGGCAGCAAGGCATGCTTCTGGAACACCACGCCCAATTCCGGGCTGGGGCCGGTGATCGCCACGCCGTCGAGCAAGGCTTCGCCTTGCGACGCCTGCACGAAGCCGGCGAGGCAATTCAGCAGCGTGGTCTTGCCGCAGCCGGAAGGACCGAGTGCGACCACGAACTCTCCCGGCGCGATAGCCAGATCGACATGGGACAAGGCCAGCGCCTCGTCCCGGGCCGCCGACGCGAAACGCACCGACAGCCGGCGTATGTCGAGCCGGCCGCCGGTTTGCGTCCGTACAGCCGGAGGGATCAGCGTGCTGTTGCTTTGCGTACCCATGTTGCATTCACTCCTGTACTGTAATCCGGCAAGACGGTCTGGATGGTGCCCTGGGTTTTCAGGAACGCGGCAGTGGCAGCCAGCGATTTGGCCGCGCCGCCGCCCAGCCATTGCGCCGATGCCTGTTGTTCCAGTGTCGGGAATTCATACAGCGCCAGACTGGCAGGCACTTCCGCGGCTTCCGCGCCGGACCATTTCGCAACGGCTTTCACCTGTGCCGAATCCGCAGTCCACGCCGCCTTGTTGCGGCGATAGCTGTCGTCGGTCGCTGTCAGCGTCTTCACGAATTCGGTCAGGAAGGCATCGTTCTGGCGCGCGAACGCCTTGCTCACGACGATGCCGTCGAAGGTCGCTTTGCCGGTTTGTTTGGCGATCTCGCCGGAGGTGATCAGCACCTGGCCATTCTTCTTGACCTTGGCCAGCACCGGATCCCAGATGAAGGTGCCGTCGATGTCGCCGCGTTCCCACGCCGCGGCGATCTCAGGCGGACGCATGTTCAGGATCTTCACGCTGCGCGGATCGACCTTGGCGTTTTCCAGCGCCAGCAGGGTATGGAAATGCGAAGTGGAAACGAAGGGCACCGCAATGCGCTTGTCCTTCAGATCGGCCAGGCTCTTGACGCCGCTGCCGTTGCGCACCACCAGCGCTTCCGCGTCGTTGATATTGTCGAGGATCCAGAACAGTTCGATCTCCAGCCCTTGCGACAAGCCCGACGCAATCGGCGCCGAACCGGCTTCGCCGATCTGCACCGAGCCGGATGCCAGCGCGCGGATCACGTCGGCGCCGCTGGCCAGCTTGCGGAACGTGACCTTGTAGCCGGTCTTTTGCTCCAGCGTTTGCGCGTCTTGCGCGTAGCGCCATGGCACCACCATGTCCTGATAGGCGATGACGACTTCCTTGGTTTGTGCGACGGCGTTCAGCGTCAAGACGGCGGAGGCAGCCAGTACCAGAGCGTGCAGGATTTTTTTCATTTTATTCGTGACGAAGTGGATAGTCGTCCGAGTATAAAAGTCGCGTTTGCGCGGCAATACGAATATTTCCGGCTATGCATATGCGATGGATGCGCGAAGCAGCAAGCTGCATGGAATCTCTATTGGAGGAGGCGGTACAGAAGAGACGAAATGCGCAGGCATGAAAAAACGCGGTGATGTCCAAAGACATCACCGCGTCGAAAACAGACTTCAGATTGCTCGTCTAGCCTGCTCGCCGTTGCGAGGCGAGCCTTCTGACGACCGTCGCAAGACGGTCGATTTCGTCGAAGGTATTGTAAAAAGCCAGTGACGGCCGCACCGTCGTTTCAACGCCGAAGCGGCGCAGAATCGGCTGGGCGCAATGATGGCCGGTGCGCACGGCGATGCCTTCTTCATTGAGCGCATGGCCGACTTCCTCGGTGCTGTAGCCGGCCAGCACGAAGGACATCACGCTGGCCTTGTCGTCGGCGGTGCCGATCAGGCGCACGCCCTTGATCTCGCGCAGCTGCTGCATGCCGTAGACCAGCAGGTCATGCTCATAGCGGGCGATGTTTTCGATGCCGATCTTGTTGACGTAGTCGATGGCGGCGCCCAATCCCACCGCGTCGGCGATGTTGCCCGTGCCTGCTTCAAACTTGTTGGGAATCGGCTGGAACACCGTCTTCTCGAACGTCACGTCGGCGATCATGTTGCCGCCGCCTTGCCACGGCGGCATGTCTTCGAGTACCTCGCGTTTGCCCCAGACCACGCCGATGCCGGTCGGACCGAACACCTTGTGGCCCGAGAAGACGAAGAAGTCCGCGCCCAGATCCTGCACGTCGACGCGCATGTGCGACACCGACTGCGCGCCGTCGACCAATGCCTTGGCGCCGGCGCGATGGGCCAGCTCCACGATTTCCTTGACCGGCGTGACGGTGCCGAGCGCATTGGAGACCTGCGTGATGGCGACGATCCTGGTGCGGTCGCTGAGCAGCTTGCGATATTCGTCCAGCAACACCTGGCCCGAATCGTCCACCGGAATCACGCGCAGCTTCGCGCCCTTGGCGGCGGCCAGCTGTTGCCACGGCACGATGTTGGCGTGATGTTCGAGATTCGACACGATGATCTCGTCGCCTTCGCCGACATGTTGCGCGCCCCAGCTCTTGGCTACCAGATTGATGGCTTCGGTAGTGCCGCGCACGAAGATGACTTCGTTGACGTCAGGCGCATTGATGAAGCGTCGCACCCGCTCACGCGCACCTTCGTAAGCATCGGTGGCGCGCGCGGCCAGTTCATGCGCGGCGCGGTGGATGTTCGAGTTTTCGTGCTCGTAGAAATGGCTGATGCGGTCGATCACGGACTGCGGCTTGTGCGTCGTTGCCGCGTTATCGAACCAGACCAGTTGGCGGCCGTTGACGCGCTCCTGCAGAATCGGAAAGTCGCGCCGCACCGCATGCACGTCGAACGGCGGATGACGATCGACGCCGGCCAGCGGCACTGTCGCGTGCGGTTGTGCCTTGGCCGGCGTGACATAGCCGCTGGGCAGCACCACCGAATCGACGAAGTAATACTGGGGCGTCGTGGATGGCGAGGGGGATTGCGCCGGCGACGATGCAGACGAAGCGGCGCCGGGAATCCCGGTGGCCGGCGGCGCCGTCAGGCTGCGATGTTCCGGGATCGACGGCGCGGGCAGATGTGCATCCGGCGTCGCCGTCGGCGCTGAGGCTGCACCGGGCTGGCCGTAGGCATCGCTCAGAAAATAATACGGCGATGCGCCGGCTTGCGGCCGCGCGCTGCCTGCCGATTCCGGCACGCCCAGCAAGGCGCCGCCGCTGCGCGGCTCATAAGCGGGAATGGCGCTGAGGATTTTGTCCGGAACGCCGTTGCCGGCCGGCGCAACCGGGGCCAGCGCCGGCGCGCGGTTGCCCAGCGACAGCACCTGCGTGGGCGAGGCCGGTATCAGGTTGGCGCCGGGAATCTGCCCTTGCGGAATCGGCGTGCCGGGAACGCTGGGGCCGAAACCTGCCGGACTCACCAGCGGTGAACCCGGCGGCGCGATATTGCCAGGCGCCTGCACGCCATGCGGCGCAAACGGCGGAGCCGGCGGCGCGGCAAAGAACTCGGTCGCCAGGCGCGCCAGCACGGCCGGATCGAACGGCGCGCCGGACGGTTCTGGAACGCCGGCGGGCTGACTCGCCGGCAGGGAGGTGGAGGGCGAAAGTAGGCTCACGTCGCGGCTTATTTGTAGGTGTCGGGATAGTCGTGGTACTTGCCGATTTCGACGTCGTCGAGCACCGCCAGCGCATCGGTGGTCAACACCGCCAGCGAGCAGTACAGCGAGATCAGGTACGACGAAATCGCATGGTTGTTGATGCCCATGAAGCGCACCGACAAGCCCGGGCTTTGCTCGCCCGGCAGGCCCGGCTGGAACAGACCGACCACGCCCTGGCGCTTGTCGCCCACGCGCAGCAGCAGGATCTTGCTCTTGCCGTCGGCCACCGGCACCTTGTCCGAAGGGATCAGCGGGATGCCGCGCCACGTGATGAATTGCGAACCGAACAGGCTGACGGTCGGCGGCGGCGTGCCGCGGCGGGTCGCTTCGCGGCCGAAGGCGGCAATCGCCAGCGGATGCGTGAGGAAGAAGGCGGGTTCCTTCCAGACCTTGGTCAGCAGCTCGTCGAGATCGTCAGGCGTCGGCGCGCCGGTCAGCGGGAAGATGCGCTGTTCGTCCGTGACTTGCGCCAGCAGGCCGTAGTCGGGATTGTTGATCAGTTCGCTTTCCTGATTTTCCTTGATGGTCTCGATGGTCAGGCGCAGCTGTTCCTTGATCTGGTCGTGCGGGCTGCTGTACAGGTCGGACACGCGGGTGTGCACGTCGAGCACGGTCGACACCGCGTTGAGGTAGTACTCGCGCGGATTTTCTTCGTAGTCGACGAAGGTGCGCGGCAGCTGGTTCTCTTCTTCGCGCGCGGTGCAGGTGACCTTGATCGATTCCGGATTCTTGACCTTGTTGAGCCGATAGATGCCGGCTTCGACAGGCACCCATTGCAACAGATGCGTCAGCCAGCGCGGGCTGATGGTTTCCAGCTGAGGTACGGTTTTGGTTGCGTTTGCTAGTTGCCTTGCTGCGTTATCGCCAAGCGCGGTGGTACCGCCAACTGTTGCCGACATCGTGACTCCAATTCATGTGGGTTAAAAAAAAGGCGGGACAAGTACAGGCATCCCGGAAATGACTCGCAGAGTGTGGCGTCTCAGCGCCGGCGCCTCAACATGCTATAGCCATCAACTTGATGCCGCGCACCAGATTCATTTGGCTGATTGCTTCTCCGCGAGTGACCAGCGCGGACGGCGTCAGTTTCAGCGCGGACGCCAGTTTCTCCACGGTAACCAGCGAGGCGATGGCGCAACCGCGTTCTATTTCGCCAATGTAGGAGCGGTTCAGGTTCGAGTTCTCGGCCAACCGCTCTTGCGACCATCCTTGCGCTTCGCGCAACTGCCTTACGCCGATGCCGAAACTTTGCACCAGCGCGCTGGCGACGCCGTCGCCGCCTTCGGACAAAGGGAGTTTCGACTCGCTCAAGGGCGATTTCCTGGAATAATTCTTCTCGCTCATGTCAGGCATTCCTTATCGCATTGGTCATGCATCGTCAGCTTGCGCCGATGCTGTTGGCGAAGGCGCCTTCGCGCGATTCGGCCTGGGCGATCCGGCCGCCCGGCGGGACGTCATGCGTGAGCCAGACATTGCCGCCGATGACCGCGCCCTTGCCGAGCGTGATGCGGCCCAGAATGGTCGCGCCCGCATAGATCACGACATCGTCTTCCACCACCGGATGACGCGGCAGTCCTTTTTGCAGGTTGCCTTCGGCATCGGTGGGAAAGCGCTTGGCGCCCAGCGTCACCGCCTGATAGACCCGCACGCGTTCGCCGATGACGGCGGTCTCGCCGATGACGACGCCGGTGCCATGGTCGATGAAGAAGCCGGCGCCGATCTTGGCGCCGGGATGGATGTCGATGCCGGTGGCGCCGTGCGCGAGTTCCGCGACGATGCGCGCCAGCAGAGGGAGGCCGAGAGCGTAGAGCTGATGTCCGAGGCGATAGTGAATCATCGCCAGCACGCCGGGATAGCACAGCAAGACCTCGTCGACGCTGCGCGCGGCAGGGTCGCCCTGGTAGGCCGCCAGCACGTCGCTGTCGAGCAGGGTGCGTATCCTGGGCAGAGCGGCGCCGAAGGTCCTGGTCGCGGCCAGTGCGTCTTCGTCGATATTGCGGTCCGTTGCGCCGTGCAGTCCGGCGCTGTACTTCAGCTCCAGATGAACTTGTTTCAACAGGGAATGCAACGCGGCGTCGAGCGCATGCGCGACATGGAAGTTTTCGCTTTCCTGGCGCAGGTCCGGCGGTCCCAGGCGCATGGGAAAGAGTACGCCCTTCAGGCTCTCGACGATGGCCGCGAGCGCATCGCGTGAAGGAAACTCGCGTCCGCCCGGTTCGCTGGCGCGGCGTTGCGCCTGGCGCCAGCTGTGACGCGCCTCGTGCAAGGATTGCACGATGTCGGTGATGTCAAAAGTTGCCACAGGATTCCTTTATGCAAAAACGGTGGTGCCGATCGTGCTGCCAGTGTTCTCAAGCCGAGAGGTCCGTTGCAAACAGACGGTCATGTCGGGAAAGCACTTAGTCCTGAACCCACGGCAAGCCGTGGAAGCGCCAGCCGTCAGCCTTGCCGCGCTGTTGCTGCGCGTCGATCTCTCCCTCGAAACCTTCCAGCACATTGAAAATACAGGTGAAGCCCGCCTTGGTTGCCGCCTCGGCCGCCAGCGCGGAGCGCTTGCCGCTGCGGCACAGCAGCAGCGCGACGACGTCCTTGCCGCCGATCTTGCTTTCCAGCTCGCGCACGAAGCGCGGGTTGCGCGTGAGCGCGGTGCCGGTCGCCCAGGCTACATGCAGGCTGTCCGGAATATGGCCGACGAACTTGCGTTCTTCGTTCGAACGCACGTCCACCAGCAATACCTTGTGCTCGGAAAAAAGCTGCCAGGCCAGGGCTGGAGCGACGCCCCCGGCGAACGGCTGGCCGGCGGATTCGGCACGAGCCTTGATCGACGCCAGTTCCGGCGGCAGGGCCGACGGGAGTGAAGGGGTAACGGCGGCTGTAACTGCGGATGCAAATGCGTTGGCTGCGGACATAAGAAGACCTCGATGATTGTTCTGACGGTACGGAATTGCGGTCATTTTGGTGGCGATAGACAGCAACAGGCCGTGGATACGAATGTACGATCCGTTAATTTGAAATAAAACGAATAAAAACGAGTTCTTAAAGTTGAAAAACGAATATGCGATGGCGATCAACCTGAATGCTCTTCCAGCGATGTCCGGAGCCGATGTTCTCCGTTGCGTAAATGGTCATCTTTCCGCATCGATGAGTCGGCTTGCCGGTTGGTCATGGAGATGCGAAAAAATCGTGGGCGGAGCATGTGTACAAAGCGCATATTGATATGGTTTTTTATTCGTTCCCCGACAATGGCCTTGGTCTTTAAAGTAGGCGAATCCGTGCTCAAGCGGATTTGAACACTGAAAAGACATGACCTTGCAAATGAAAAAAAAGACAACCGGCCGAACCGCCGTCACCTCGTTCCTTCCATCTTTCCATGCCGTTGCACGCGCAGCAGCGGTGTTCGCTGCAACGGGTGTTCTGACAGGCACGGCGCATGCCGACGCCACGCTGGACAAGATCAGGCAACGGCACAAGATCGTGGTCGGCGTCATGCTCTCGGGAGGTCCTTTCGGCTCGATCGATCCGTCCAGTCAAAAGCCGTTGGGCTGGAACGTGGAGCTGGCGCAGGACATCGCAAGGAAGTTGGGTGTCGAGCTGGAAACCGTACAAGTGCAGCCCTCGAACCGCGTACAGCTTTTACAGCAAGGCAAAGTCGATATCCTGATCGCCGGCATGGAATGGACCCCGGAACGCAATGAAATCCTGTCGTTTGCCCCCACGCCGTTCTATAAGGTGGGCGGCGTCGCCATCGTGCCTAAAGACAGCGGCATCCAGCGCTGGGAAGATCTGCGCGGCAAGGAAGTCTGCCTCTCGCAAGGCAGCAACTACGCCAAGCCGCTGACCGCGGACTACGGCGCAACCGTGAAGGGATTCAAGAGTTCCGCCGAATCCCTGCTGGCGCTGCGCGGCAGCAACTGCGTGGCGGCGGTGCACGATGCGACCTTGCTGTACCCGCTCGCCAACAGCAATCCGGAATGGAAGAACTATCGCACGCTCGCGCCTGAACTCATTCCCGGCAACTCGGTGGTGTGGGCGCGCAGGGGCGAGCAGGATACCGTTGCCGCCATCGACAAGATCATCCAGGGCTGGCACAAAAGCGGCTGGTTGATCAGCACGGAAAAGAAGCTCAACATCACGCCGGCGTCGTCGGCGCTGGTCGAACTGCATGACAAGTTCAAGAAAAGCTGATTCGGCGGCGCGCACATGATGGAACAGCTGTTGAGCAACATCGTCGCGACCTTGAAGCGCGTCGGTCTGAACTATGATTTTCTGCTCGCGGCAAACGAACGCGCGTCGTTCCTGCACGGCCTGGTCGTGACCGTACAACTGTCGGTTGCGACCATCGTCTTCAGCTTGCTGGCGGGATTCGTGCTGGCGGCGATGCTGGTGTCGCGCCGCAGATGGATGGCGTTCGGGGCGCGGGCGTTTGTGGAGGTGACGCGCAACACGCCGACGCTGGTCCAGCTCTATTGCGCCTTCCTGGTGCTGAACATGCTGATCACCCAGGCCCTCGAATCGACCGGCGGCAATCCGCTCACGCCGTTCATCTGGGTGGTGGCGGTGATCTCCCTGCATAAGGGCGCTTTTCACGCGGAGTCCTTGCGCGCCGGCATCCAGGCGGTGCCGGCCGTGACGCTGGAAGCGGCGTCTTCGCTGGGATTCAGCCGGCGCCGGCAATTGCTGCTGGTGCAATTGCCGCTGGCGCTTCGCTTCGCGCTTCCCAGCCTCATCAACAATCTCGTGGACCTCGTCAAGATGACCACCGTGGCCTCGGCCATCGCAGTCGGCGATGTAACCTACCAGTCCATCATGATCTGGACCCAGCGCGACAACGTGCTGGAACTGATGCTGCTGATGCTGCTTTTCTTCGGCGTGCTGACCTATCTTGTCAATCTCGCCGGGCGCCGTCTGGAACAACACCTGAGGATGCCGGGTTATGGCGGATAGCGCGCAAAACATGCATGCCGGCGAGGCCTTGCCCTTGCTGCAGCCCGTACAGCGAAACCGGGCCCGGCGGATATTGCCGGCGGCGGTCATCGTCGTTGTGGTTGCGGCATGCATGCAATTGGCCGCCGCATGGCAGGCGCCGGTAGTCGGGTACCTGATCACCTGGTCGCCGGCCTTGCTGCGGGGCATGCTGGCCAACGTCCAGATCAGCGTGCTGGCCATCGCCATCGGCACGCTTGCGGGCCTGTTCATCGGTGCATTGCAGTTGTCCTCGCTGCGCGTCGTGAGAGTGCTCACGCACTGGTACGTGCAGACCTTCCGCAACGCGCCGATGCTGATCCTCATCTACTTCTCGACCTACGTCTTTCCGTTCGAGCTGCATCTCGGCGCGCACTATGTGGCGTTTCCGGACTGGATCAAGGTCACGCTGGGGCTGGCATTGCCGGCCAGCGCCAACGTCGCCGAGATTTTCCGCGGCGCGATCCTGTCGATTCCGGCCGCACAGTGGGAGGCCGCCAGTTCGCTGGCGTTCCGTCGCACCCAGCTGTTGCGCTGGATCATTCTGCCGCAATGCCTGCGCCGCATGCTGCCGCCCTGGATGAACCTGTACGCCAGCATCACGATGGGCACGGCGCTGGCCTCGCTGGTGGGCGTGCACGATCTGCTGGACACCGCCCAGATCGCCAGCACGACGGTGAACCGGGTGGACTTTACGGTCGCGATCTATTTCACGACCTTGCTGCTGTTCTTTGTTTACTGCTATCCGATCTCTCGCTTCACGCACCATCTGGAAAGAAAATATGCCTTTATCTGAATCCAGGCCGGATGCCGGAAACGTGCTGGTCGAACTGCGCGACGTGCATCTGGCGTTCGGCCGCAATGCCGTGCTCAGGGGGATCGATCTGGAAGTTCGCCGCGGCCAGGCCGTTTCCATCATCGGTCCGTCCGGTTCCGGAAAATCCACCATCCTGCGCTGCATCACCGGTCTGCTGAAACCGCAAAGCGGCGACGTTTTCCTCGACGGCACCGATGTGCGCGCGCTGAAGTCCGAGAACGAACTGATCGCGCTGCGCAAGCGCGTCGGTTTCGTGTTCCAGCAATACAATCTGTTTCCGCACCTGACGGTGCTGGAAAACCTGGTCATCGCGCCGACCCGCATCCTCGGAAAAGACCAGGCCGCCGCGCACCGCGATGCGCATGATCTGCTTGAACGTGTCAAGCTGGGCGGCAAGGCGTCCGCCTATCCCGGCGAGTTGTCGGGCGGCCAGCAGCAGCGCGTTGCGATTGCGCGCGCGCTGGCGATGCGGCCCGAACTGATCCTGTTCGACGAAGTGACCTCCGCGCTCGATCCCGAGACCGTCGGCGAAGTCCTGACCGTGATCCGCGAACTGGTGGAGGACGGCATGACCTGCGTGCTGGTGACGCATGAGATGCGTTTTGCGGAAGAGGTCAGCGATGAAGTGTATTTCACCGAAGCCGGCCTGATCGTCGAACGCGGCGCGGCGCACAAGATCTTCAGCGATCCCGACAGCGAGCGCACCAGGAGCTTCCTCACGCGCGCCCTGAATGGCGAAAGCGACGGCAGGCGCCAGGCCAGGAACGCGTTTTCTCCCATCAGTTTCGACCGGCTGAAATTTTCGGTCTGACATTGATTTTCTTACCCGACGGCAAAGGACGGATCATGACAAACAAGGCAACGAGAACAGCGGCAGTGGCCGCGACCCTGGCGGAAATCCGCAGCATCGAAAACAGCCGCGGCGTCACGCGCGAGTCCCTGCAAGCCATTACCGCGGTGTTGCAGAAGCTGGCGCAGCGCGAGGACCTGTTCAGCTTCGCCGACTTCCCGCCGCCGGACGCGGCCAGCGGCAAGACCTCGACGCGTTACTACCTGAACCGCGAAGGCGAGGGGGAATACGCCGACAAGGACACCGACAAGGACGACATCGCGCTCTACCTCAATTCCATCATCCCCGGCAAAACCACGATTCCGCATAATCACGACACCTGGGCGGTGATCGTGGCGATCAGGGGAGAAGAGCTGAATCGCCTGTACCGGCGCGACGACGACGGCTCCAATCCGGAACAGGCGAAAATTTCCTTGACGCGCGAGCTGACCGTGCAGCCGGGCACCTCCATCAGTTTCCTGCCGGACGACCTGCACAGCATCCACGTACGGGGCGATCAGCCGACGCTGCACTTCCATCTGTACGGCCGGCCGCTCGACACCTTGTCCGGCCGCATCGGCATCGAGCCGGATACGGGGCGCATCGTCAACTACAACAAGACCTTCTTCAATCAAAAAGAGAAGGCGGCATGAGGACCGCATGAGCAAGCATTTACACAATCAACTGCGCACGCAACTGATCCACGCCGGGTCGCCGCGGTTTCACGGCAGGATTGCGCCGGTCAACGTGCCGGTCGTGCGCACCAGCACGGTTCGCTTCGACAGCACCGATGCCTACGACGACCTCCATCACCGGCGCGCCGCCGGCGAGGCCGTCACTTCTTACGGGCGGCATGGCATGGAAACGCACCGCGCGTTGGAAGACGCCATCAATGCGCTCGAAGGCGGAACGCGGACCTTCCTGACGCCGTCCGGTTTGTCGGCGATTTCCCTGACTTTCCTGGCGTTGCTGTCGCCCGGCGATCATGCGCTGGTGTCGGACAGCGTCTACGCACCGTTGCGGCGTCTTGATCAGCAAGTACTGCAGCGGCTCGGCATCGAACTGAGCTATTTCTCGCCCGGCGCGTCGCATGTCGAGGATCATATCCGGTCCAATACCCGATTGCTGTACGTGGAGTCGCCGAGCTCGCTGCTGTACGAAGTGCTCGACCTGCCCGGGCTGGCTGAGATCGCGCAGCGGCATGATCTGATCCTGGCTGCCGACAATACCTGGGGCTCCGGTTATCTTTACAGGCCGCTGCAACTCGGGGCCCATGTTTCGGTGCTGGCGGCGACCAAGTACATCTCCGGGCATTCCGACGTGATGCAGGGTGCGGTAGTCGTGGAAGACGCCGCGCTGGCTGCTTGCATCGCCAGAACCTACGACAATCTGGGATTGACGATCAGCGCCGACGACGCCTATCTGTCCTTGCGCGGTCTGCGCACCTTGCCGGTCCGGCTGGCGCAGCATCAGGCCAATGCCTTGCAGGTCGCGCACTATCTGCAGGATCATCCGCAAGTGCAACGCGTATTCTATCCGGCGCTGGCCGGCGACCCCGGCCATGCATTGTGGCGCCGCGATTTTTCCGGCGCCAACGGCCTGCTGTCGTTTTCCTTCCGGGAAGAGGAGCGCGAGAAGGCGCGGGCATTCGTGGATGCCCTCAAGCTCTACGCCATCGGCGCTTCCTGGGGCGGCTACGAAAGCCTGGTGCAGATCGCCGCGCCGGCGCGTCTGGCCGAACACAGCTATCTTGCAGAAAACAAGCCCGTCGTGCGCCTGCATGTCGGACTGGAAGACGTGCGCGACCTGATCCACGATCTGGATCAGGCGTTCCGCACCGTTTATTGATAAACATCGACACTATTCTCATTTTGACCATGCCGACCATCATCGACTCCCGCACACTGCAGCAATGGCTTCAGGACAAACAGGAAATCGCACTCTTCGACATCCGCGAAGCAGGGCAGTTCGGCGAGGGACATTTGTTTTTCGCGGTGCCGCTGCCGTACAGCCGGCTTGAAATCGACGTGCTCAGACTGGCGCCGCGCAAGGATGTGCGCCTGGTGCTGATCGACGATGGCGATGGTTTGTCGGGGACGGCCGCGCGTCGCCTGGAAGGACTTGGCTATACCCGCGTTCACGTCTTGGCAGGCGGCATCGAAGCCTGGGCGGAGGCGGGGTACACCGTGTTCAAAGGCGTCAACGTGCCATCCAAGACTTTCGGCGAACTGGTGGAGCACGCGTACGCCACGCCGCACATCGGAGCGGATGAATTGCATGCCTGGAGCAAGGCGGGCAAGAAGTTTGCGCTGCTGGACGGGCGTACCGTCGAAGAACATCGCAAGATGACCATTCCCGGTTCGGTGAGCTGCCCCAACGGCGAGCTGGCGTATCGGATACGCACGCTGGTGGACGATGAAGAAACGCCGATCGTGATCAATTGCGCCGGTCGCACGCGCAGCATTTTGGGCGCGCAAACCTTGCGCAACCTGAACCTGCCGAATCCCGTCGTCGCCCTGGAAAACGGCACGCAGGGCTGGTATCTGGCCGGATTGCAACTGGAGCACGACAGCAACAAGCGTTATCCCGACGCGGCGCCGGAAGATCTGTCGCAAGAGCGCGATGCCGCAGAGCTGCTGCGTCGCCGCTTCGCCATCCCGGTCCTCACGCGTGAGCAGGCGCAGGCGTGGGTAGACGACGGCGCGCGGACCACGTTTGTCTTCGATGTCCGTACCGAAAGCGAGTTCGCCGACAAGACATTGCCAGGCGCCGTGCATGCTCCGGGCGGGCAGCTGATCCAGGCCACCGACCAGTATCTGGGCGTGCGCAACAGCCGCCTGATTCTGCTCGATCACGAACAGGTACGCGCCAACGTGGTCGCCAGCTGGTTATATCAGTTGGGATTCGAGGTTGCGGTGCTGGAGTCGGGCATCGCAACGGCCTTGCAGTTGCCCGCAGCAAGCCCGGTGCAGTCCTCGATAGCATTGGCCGACACCGCCGAGGTCGCCCGGCAACTGGAGCAGGGCACGGCACTGTTGATCGACATCCGTTCAAGCGCTGCTTTCAGGCGCGAGCATATCGCCGGCTCGCACTGGTCCATCCGGCCGCGCCTGGCGTCCTTGCCGGCGTCGTTGCCATCCCTGCCGGCCACGGTGATATTGATTGCCGAATCGGCAGCGGTCGCGGCTTTGGCGGCGCAGGATCTGCGCGAAGCCGGCGTGCCGCGGATCGAGTGGGCGGAAGGTTTGACGGCATTGAAGGCGGCAGGTTTTCCGGTCAGGAGTTACGGCGCGCTGCCGCTCGACGCCGACCGCATCGACTATCTCTTCTTCGTGCACGACCGGCATGAAGGCAATCGCGAAGCCGCCGAACAATACCTGGCGTGGGAGACGGCCCTGATCGGGCAATGCCGGCACGATGAGCTGAGCGCGTTCAGGGTTGCCGGATAGCCGGCGTATCCGCCACGTTTCACTGTTGCGCCACGCCGACGCGCGGCGCCCGTTCCTTCGCTTCGGGATGTGTCCGGGCGAAGGATGTTTTTCGGCGTACGGTTATTACAAAACCGAATATGCATCGGCGTATTTATGCGTTCACGCGCCATTTTCGCGCTGCTAGACTGCGTTCATCTTAGTCATCCATTCACTCCGTCATCCCGTGATTCGCATCGAGCATCTCCATAAAACCTATCAAGTTGCCAACCGGGACATCACAGCGCTGACCGATATCAACCTGCGGATCGAGGCAGGCGAAGTCTTTGGCGTCATCGGTCGTTCCGGCGCAGGAAAAAGTACGCTGATCCGTACCTTGAACCTGCTCGAGCGCCCGACCTCGGGACGCATCTTCATCGAAGACGAAGACATCACGCAATTCGACAGCGCCGATCTGCACAAGCTGCGTCAGCGCGTCGGCATGATCTTCCAGCATTTCAACCTGCTCAACGCCAAGACCGTCGCCGCCAACATCGACTGGCCGCTGAAGGTCGCGGGCAAATACACGTCTGAGCAGCGCCGTCAGCGCGTGACGGAACTGCTGGAGCTGGTCGGTCTGGGCGAGCATCGCGACAAGTATCCCTCACAGCTGTCGGGCGGACAAAAGCAGCGCGTCGGCATCGCCCGCGCGCTTGCCAACTATCCGCATCTGCTCTTGTGCGACGAGGCGACTTCCGCGCTCGATCCGGAAACCACGCAAGCCATCCTGCGGCTGCTGCTGGACATCAACCGCAAACTCGGCCTGACGATTGTCCTGATTACGCACGAGATGCAAATCATCCGCACCATCTGCGATCGCGTCGCCGTCATCGACGACGCCCGCATCGTCGAGAGCGGCAAGGTGGCCGAGGTCTTCCTGCATCCGCAGCATCCGGTGACGCAGAAACTGGTTGCCGAGAGCCATACCTTCGACAATGAATCCGGCCTTCAACCCGATCAGTTCAAAGGCAAGCTGGTGCGCCTGACCTTCGTCGGGGACATCACCTACCAGCCGATCCTGACCAACATCACGGCCGCCACGCAGGCCTTGATCACGATCCTGCAAGGCACGATCTCGCGCATCAAGGACACGCCATACGGGCAGCTGCTGGTGGAGCTCAACGGCAGCGAGGAAGACATCCGCCGCGTGTTCGCGCATTTCGACCGGTATCGGATCCATCACGAGGTGCTGTCATGATCGATTTTTCCGTCGTCGACTGGAGCGACGTCTGGCAGGCCACGCTGGAAACGCTGGTCATGACCGGCGCATCGCTGTTCTTCACCGTCCTGATCGGCCTGCCGCTCGGGATAGTGCTGTTCATCACGGCGCGCCGGCAGTTGCTTCCGCAGCGTGGCGTCTACGTCGTGCTGTCGTTCGTGATCAACGTGCTGCGTTCGATGCCTTTCCTGATCCTGCTGATCGTGCTGATTCCCGTGACGCTGGTGCTGGTCGGCACCTCGCTCGGCGTCGAAGGAGCGATCCCGCCGCTGGTGATCGGCACCGCGCCGTTTTTTGCCCGCCTGGTTGAAAACGTCCTGCGCGAAATCGACCGCGGCGTGATCGAAGCCTGCCAGGCCATGGGCGCGAGAACGCACCAGATCATCTTCGGCGCCTTGCTGCCGGAGGCGCTGCCGGGCTTGCTGGCGGCCGTCACGATCACCGCCATCACGCTGATGTCCTATGCCTCCATGTCGGGGGTGATCGGCGGCGGCGGCCTGGGCGACCTTGCCATTCGCTTCGGCTATCAACGATTCCAGACCGAGGTGATGATCGTCACCGTCGCGGTCCTGGTGGTACTGGTGCAGTTACTGCAGTTCTTCGGCGATCGCCTGGTCCTGCATTTCACACGTAAATAAAAAAGGAGTCTCACATGTCCCGCAAATTATCCCTTCTGCTCGCAGCGTCGTTGTCTTACCTCGCCATCAGCGGGGCTCAGGCAGCCGACAAGCTGGTGATCGCCGCCACGCCGGTCCCGCATGCAGAAATCCTGGAATTCCTCAAGCCGACGCTGGCCAAGGAAGGCGTCGACCTGCAGGTGAAGGTGTTCACCGACTACGTCCAGCCGGCCGCGCAAACCAATGAAAAGCAGGTCGACGGCAATTTCTTCCTGCATCAGCCTTACCTCAATGAGTTCAAGAAGAGCCACAAGAACGACATCGAAGTGCCGGTCACCAAGGTGCACGTGGAACCGTTCGCGGCGTATTCCCTGAAATACAAGAAGACCGCGGACATCCCGGACGGCGCCACCATCGCCATCCCGAACGATCCGTCGAATTCCGGCCGCGCCTTGTTGCTGCTGGCGCGCAACGGCCTGATCAAGTTGAAGGACACCAGCAACATCTCTTCCACGCAAAAGGACATCACCGACAATCCGAAGAAGCTGAAATTCCGCGCCCTGGAAGCCGCGACCTTGCCGCGCGTGCTGAACCAGGTTGACGTGGCGCTGATCAACACCAACTACGCCATCGAAGCCAAGCTCAATCCGGTCAAGGATTCGCTGTTCATCGAAGATGCCAATTCGCCGTATGCCAACCTGCTGGTGGCGCGCGAAGACAACAAGGACAGCGCTGCATTCAAGAAACTGGCGGCCGCGCTGAATTCGCCAGAAGTGAAGAAATTCATCGAAGAGAAATACAAGGGCGCCGTCGTTCCTGCGTTCTGACATCCGACATCGTCACCAGCCGATGACGTAAAAAAGCCCGGGAAACCGGTAACGCCGTTCAGTTAAGCCTATTTTTCTCAAGCAGTCGTCCCGGCGAACGCCGGGATTCAGTGTCGTGAAGACGGTCGATACGCCGCCGGGTCCTGACTTTCGTCAGGACGACACGCATAACGAGTTGGGATTCTTCAGCTTAACTGAACGGCATTGCCGGGAAACCGGGCTTTTTTTATCCCTCGGATTCAGCGACGGAGAGTGCGTCGGCATCGACAGCGTGGATCAGACGTCGACAATCACCAGGCAGCCATCGCTGCCGGGCAGCACGGCGTGGGCAACGCCGGCTTCGGCGATATACAGCTCGCCGGCATCGACGACGACCGTCTCGCCCGCGACCTCCAGCAGCATGCGGCCGCTGACGACCAATAGTGCTTCGTCGTAGTCGTGTATTTCCTCTGCATAAGGCATCTCGTCCATCCTGAGCACCTTGATGCACGCCGGGCCGATTTTACCGAGGATGGCGGATGTCCACGCATGGGGTAAACCGGTCGAAATATTCAGCAAATTGAACAGTGGCATCGTATGGAAACTACAGTCGGTCTCAGGGGATTGCAATCGTTACTGCGCGGCGTGCACGAAACCGCCTTTGACGAAGCGCACCGGTTCGGCATCCATGGCGGCGATCAGCTTGTCGAGGCCATTTTCGTTCGCTGCGGTTGTGGCGTTTGCGGCGTTTTTCATCGATGCCGGTGCACGGCACAGGATATCGGATTCGGACCAGTTGTTGTTGCCTTCGCCGGGCAGCTTCCGAGCGCGCAGCCAGCCGTCCCGGTCGATCAGCAGTTGCGTGCCGGCCAGCTTGCCGGTGTCGATGCCGGTGATGATGGACAGCGCCTGCCAGGCATCGGCGGAGCGCGCCAGGCAATCGATGGCGGGAGCGCCGGGCCGGGATGCAGGCCGGGCGAACTGGCCTTCGGCAAGTATCAGGCTGCGCAGGCGCGGGTCGTCGAGAGGAAAACCTTGCGGCTGTTGCGCCGAGGCCAGGATCACGCGGGTGCGCTGGCCGCGCCATTGCGCAACCGACTGGCGCGGCATCCCGGCGCAGTCGGCGGTCACGGACGGCAATGCGACCGGCTGATCCCACGCGCCGATGTCGCGAATGCTGGCGCCGGCGGCATTGGCTTTCATGAAATCGATGAGCGACCAGACTTCGGCATCGCTCAATTGAGACGCGAAGCCGGGCATGGTCGTCGCACCGCGCCCGTCGTGCATGCCGTAGGCGATCTTCCAGAACAACTCGCCGTCGGCGCGCCGCCATAGCAGTCCGCTCGCCAGATTGGGCGGCGACAGCGGCAGGGACAGCGCCAGCGGCGTGTCGCCTTTGCCGTCGGCTGCATGGCAGCTCGCGCAACGCTGTGCGTACACTTGACGGCCAAGCACGATGGCGGCGGCGCTGAAGCCGGAGGGCGAAACATGGAAACTGGTCGGTTCGGCAGGCGCAAGCAGCAGTTTGCTGTCCGGCCAGGGAGCGAAGAAAAGCAGGGCTGCGGCGGTCGGCAGCATCACGATGCGTCCGCGTCGCCAGAGCAGGGCCGCAATCAGCGAGAGCAAGGCCGCGGCAGTCAATCCTAGCGCGCCCAGCAATTGCCGCGCCACGCCGCGATCGATGAGCAGCACGTCGCCGCTCAGGCGCTGGGCAAACGGCCACGCCGGCTGGCCATGGCTGGTCTGCGCGAGCCCCAGCGCCGCCAGCAGATGCAGGAATCCTTCCTGGAAACCCTGGATCGCGCTCAGCAGCAGGTTGATCCAGTCGGACAGCGACAACAGACTCACCAGCTGGCATCCAATCCCAGATGACGCAAGGCTTCATGGCGCAACTCCGCCAGGCGTGCATCGCCGCGATGGCGTGGATACGGCAGGTCGACCTTGATTTCGGCACGGATGCGGGCAGGACGATCGCTGAAGACGATCACGCGGTTGGCGAGGAACAGGGCTTCTTCTACGTCATGCGTGACCAGCAGCGCGGAAAAACCGTTGCGCTGCCACAGCGACACCAGTTCGCTTTGCATCTGCAGCCGGGTGAGCGAGTCGAGTTTGCCCAGCGGCTCGTCCAACACCAGCAGTTGGGGATCATTGACCAGCGCGCGCGCCAACGCCACGCGTTGCGCCATGCCGCCGGACAGCTGATGCGGGAAGGCATCGGCAAATTCGCTCAGGCCCACCAGCGCCAGCGCATCGTCGACGCGCCGGCGTTGTTCCTTGAGCAGGCCGCGCGCTTGCAAGCCGAGTGCGACGTTGTCCCAGACCTTGCGCCACGGGTAGAGCGTCGGGTCCTGGAACACGACGATGCGCGACGGATCCGGACGCGTGATTTTTTCCGCGTTCTGCAAGACGTGTCCCGCGGTCGCCGGTTCCAGTCCGGCGACCAGTCGCAGCAGCGTGGATTTGCCGCAGCCGCTGGGGCCGAGCAGGGCGACGAACTCGCCCGGCGCCACCGTCAGGGAAATATCGTCGAGTACCTGCAGCACGCCATTGGGCAGCTTGAACCAGTGGCTGACGTTGCCGATGTCGATCCGTGCGCCGGTCTTGCTTTGTTGCGGGGCTTCATGGGGCAATGTTGCGTTTACCATTTGACGGTTCCTTTTTGCCACGACAGCGCGCGGTCGCGCACCTTGAACAACAGTGTGATCAGGCTTGAGCACAGGATCGCCATCACGATCAGCGCGGCGTACATGTTGCTGTAGGCGGCCCAGCCCTGCGACCATTGCAGATACCAGCCCAGGCCGGCTTTCACGCCCATCATTTCCGCCGTCACCAGCACCGAGAATGCCGCGCCCAATCCCATGAACAGGCCGACGAACACCTGCGGCAGCGCCGCGGGAATGGCCACGCGCAGGACCAGGAACCATTCGGAGGCGCCCAGGGTGCGCGCCACGTCGTAGTAACTCTTGTTCACCGAAGCCACGCCGGACCAGGTCAGCACCGCCACCGGGAACGCCGTCGCCAGCGCGATCAGGAACACCGCCGCGGCGTAGCTCGACGGCGCGAAGAAAAACGCCAGCGGCAGCAATGCCGACGCCGGCACCGGCCCGAGAAAGCGCAGCACGGGATGCACCCAGTAGCCCGCCACGCGCGACCAGCCGATGGTGGCGCCGACCAGAAAGCCGACGATGCCGCCGGCTGCAAAGCCATGCACCAGCAAGCGTAGCGAATAAGCGGTGCTGATGCCGAGGCGGCGCCAGTCTTCGCTATAGACGTCGATGAGGCTTTGCGGCGGCGCGAAAAACGGCGAGGGCAACACGCCCAGCTTGGCAGTCAGGATTTCCCATGCGCCCAGCAACAATGGCGCTGCGACCAGCCATTGTCCGGCAGGGCGCAGCAACTGAACGATGCTGCCTGCGCGTTCGCCGGCCAAGGCAAGGATTGCCAGCAGCGCGGCAACGGCCAGCGTGGCATAGCCGAATTCGGCGGTGAAGGCCCAGTCGCTGAAGCCGACTTCCTTGTTGGGCCAGCGCAGCGTGATCACGCCCAGCAGCAGCCAGGTTGCGGCAGCCAGCAAGCCGGCGCGCCAGATACCGGAGACGCGCACGCCGTCAAACAGACCGGCTTGATCGGCGCGGAGCAAAACATCGTTGGTCGTGGAAGTTGTCATGTTGAACTCCGTTTGCGTTGCATGTCAGATCGGGCTGGCCGGGGGTCAGGCGAGGACATCGAAGGTGACGTGATTGGCCAGCCGCACCGGATCGGTCGATTTCTTCAGCACGCCGGCGGTATGGAAATCGCGGGCGAAGAACTCGACTTCGTCGCGCAGAGGCTTGCCGCTCGGGTGATTGTGGTAGGTCAGGCCGGTCAGCAGGGCGCGCAGATCTTCGACCGGCACTTTGGGCGAATACTTGGCGTAGATTTTTGCGGTCTCATTGGGATTCTCGGCGACGTACTCCGACGCCTGCACGATGGAACGCACGACCGCCGCCGCGGCCGGTTTGTCGTTGCGCACCAGATCGCCGCGCGCACCCAGGATGCAGCACACCTTGTCCTTGTATTCGCCGACGGCGCTGTTGCCGATCTCGGTGAAGACGCCCTTGTTGCGTTTTTCGATCAGGAAGATATTCGGATCGCCGTCGGCAATGGCCTGAATTTCGCCCTTCTTGACGGCGACGTCGAGCAGGTCGGCCGGGTAGACGCGCCATTCGATGTCTTTCTCGACGTTGAAACCTTTCTTGGCCAGATGGATGGCGAAGAAATTCTTGGCCGGGCTGTTCTGGTCCGACACGCCGATGACTTTGCCCTTGAGGCTGTTGATGTCCTTCACGCCGGCCTGATTGGCGCCCACCAGCCGCAGGCAACCGCCGTGCGCGCTGCCGACGATCTTGACGTCGAAGCCGGCTTCCAGCGGCTTGAGCCAGCGATGGATCAGGCCGACGCCGACGTCGGCCTTGCCGGTCGCCAGTGCTTCCAGCAACTGATCGGTGGAGCCGCCCCAATTGAGCAACTCGACATCGAGCCCGTTCTTTTCGAAGAACCCGCGTTCTTGCGCCACCACCACCGGCGACAGGCAGAATGCGATCGAACTCCAGGCGAAGGTCAGCTTGCGTGGCGGCGCCGACCAGGCATTGCGCGAGGCGATCGAGCCGCCGGCGCCGACCAGGGCTGCCGCCGCGCCGGCGCGCAATACGTCGCGGCGCGACCATGAAGAGAGAACATCGGATGCTTGCGGAACACTATTTTTTTTCATTGTTGGTAACTCCCACTTGATTGACCGGAGCGGCCGGATGAGCGTTGCGCATGCCTTGGCAATGCAGATGCGCCGCTGACAAAACAAGTGAAGACTAATGATGCCGATCAGTCCGGTCAAAGAATAAGAATGCGTTTATTTATGCACGGAGTGTGCGTTGCAATGAAGGGGGCTGCGGCGAATATGGATATGTAAAAACCTTCGTTGTCGCGCATGTCCGGCGGCGGGAGACTACGCTTTGCCGATGCAGTGGCCGTGCATCGAATCCGAACTTCCTCATTCAAGAAGCTGGCAAAGAAAGAAACCATGACTACGCTCAACCACTATCTGTCCGAGAAGCGCAGCGCCGTGCTGGCGCGTGAAGCACTCATCAACGCCGGCGATGCCGGCCCGGTCGCGCTGGCGGCAAAAGTCAGCGCAGAGGGCCGCAGCGGCGTGCGCCGCATCCGCATCCGCGACCATCAGGTCATCAGCGACAGCCCGCCGGATTTTGCCGGCTACAACCTGGGGCCGAGTTCGCCCGAGTTGCAACTGGGTGTCCTCGGTTCCTGCGTGACGCACATTTTCCTGATCCATGCGGCGCATCAGCAGGTGCCGGTCGAGTCGCTTGAAGTGGAGGTGACCGGAAAGATCGATCCGCGCGGCGGCAAGCCGGGTTACGAAGATATTCCGATTTATCCGCACGACATCGCGTACACCGTTCACCTGGTGTCTCCCGCCAGCAAGGAGAGCGTGCAGACATTGTTCGAGACGGTGGAGAAGACGTGCCCGATCCTGAATCTGCTCAAGAATCCACAGACCATTCGCGCAGAGATTCGCCATACCGCCAGCGCGTGGGACAAGCTGGAAGAGGAGCATGCGATCGCCGGCTAAGGCGGCTTGAGACGGGGCAATCCCGTTTCAGGGGAGACGGTAGTAAACTGGCGGCTTCCGTCTTTCTCCTACGCAAAGAATAATGAAGGATACCAACGCCGCCGCCATCGCCGCAAACGTGGATATCACTGATGTATCCGTCCGTCGCCGTTCGTTGATTGCTGCCTGCAGCGCGCACGCCATCCACGACGGCCTGACCGATCTCATTTATGTACTGCTGCCGATCTGGCAGACGCAGTTTTCGATCAGTTATGCATTGGTGGGACTGCTGCGCGGATCGTATTCCGGCACGATGGCGGCTTTTCAGCTGCTGGCCAGCAAAATGGCGAAACGCTGGGGACGGGAACGCATGCTGGTGGGCGGCACCGCCCTGGCAGGCGTGGCGTATCTGATTGCCGGTCAGGCCGGCGGGATGACGGTGCTGATGATTGCGCTGGTGCTGGGAGGATTGGGCGCCAGCACGCAACATCCCCTGGCGTCTTCGCTGGTCACGGACGCATACCAGGCTGGGGGCGGCGTCAAAGAGGCGCTGTCGCAATACAATTTTGCCGGCGACATCGGCAAGACGCTCATCCCGGGATTGGTCGGCCTGTCGCTCGTGGTCATGAGCTGGCAAACCAGCGTGAGCTTGATGGGATTGCTGGGTCTGGCTGCGGCCGGCCTGCTGTGGTGGTTGATCCCGGTACGAGACGAGCGGGCATTGCATAAAGCAAAAACCGCAAAGACTGCAAGCGGCGTCTGCTCCGGTTCCCGTAGCGGCTTGCGCGCCTTGCTGCTGACGGGCACGCTCGACAGTGCCGTGCGCATGGGCTTCCTGACCTTCCTGCCGTTTCTCTTGCAAAGCAAAGGCGCCGGCACGGCAGGCATAGGATTGGCACTGTCGCTCCTGTTCGTCGGCGGTGCATTCGGCAAATTGTTGTGCGGCTATCTGGGCGCGCGCATCGGCATGATGAAGACCGTCTGGCTCACCGAGTCTGCGACTTCGTTGCTGATCGCGGCGGCGGTATTCTTGCCGCTGCCGGGCGTGATGCTGATGTTGCCGCTGCTGGGACTGGCTTTGAATGGAACGTCGTCGGTGCTGTATGGCGTGGTGCCGGATCTGGCCGGGCCGGGCAGGCATGAGCACGCGTTTGCCTTGTTCTATACCGGCACCATTGCCGGCGGCGCAGTGGCGCCTGTTGTGTTCGGCCGGCTGGGCGACGCTGCCGGGATTTCCTCCGCGCTGATCACTCTGGCGGCGATCCTGCTGTTCACCTTGCCGTTGTCGTGGCAGGTGCAGAAAGGCTTGCGCGGCAGCGGTTAAGACCCGGCAAGCCGCGCCCCGGGCGGAATAATTTATAATGTCCGCCTGCCCCGGGCGCGCCTTCCTTATGTGCCTTCCTTACCCGTAGAAAGATAACAATGAAGCGAGTACTTGCCTGGATCCTGCCGGCATTGGTCGTTGCCGTGTCCGGCATTCGGCCTGCAATGTCGGCGCCGCTGGAAGTCGGTTACATGCCGATCATTCCCGATGCCCAGTTGTTCATTGCGATGGAGCAGGGCAGTTTCCCGAAAGACGGCGGCGCGCCGAAGCTGGTGCAGTTCCAGAGCGGGCCTGCCATGGTGCAGGCTTTGCTGGCAGGTCAGCTCGACGTGGCCTATGTCGGCATCGGCCCGGCGCTGGTGGCGCGCGCCAAGGGCGCCGATATCAAGGTGGTGGCGTCCAACATCGTTGAACAGGTCAGTTTTGTCGCGCTGGGCGACCTGGCGCCTTACTTCGCTTCGGGCGATCCTGCTTCGGCGTTTTCCCGCTTCGCCAAAGACAAGGGACGCCAGGCGATCGTTGCCAGCTATCCGAAGGGCGCGGTGCCGGAAGCGGCCTTGCAGTACTGGCTGCGTAACCGTGTCCGTGCCGATACCTCGCAACTGAAACTGATTTACCAGGGCGAGTCGCAGATCCAGGAATCCTTGCTGACCGGCGCCATCGACGGTGCGGTGATTCTTGAACCGACCACCACCAACGTCCTGAACAAATCGCCGAAATCGAAAATCGTTGCGCGCGGATCGGACTTGTTTCCCAAGCAGCCGGGCGCCGTATTGCTGGTGCGCGAAAAAGTGCTGCGCGAGCAACCTGGGTTGGTGAAGGCCTTGCTGGCGGCGCACATCGCAGCGACGAAAATGCTGGAGAACGATCCTGCGAAGGCGGCGCCGATGGTGCAAAAGTATGTCGGCGGCGGTCGCTTGCCGGTCAAGCTGGTGGAACAGGCGATCCGCAATTCCAAGAGCCAGTTCGTCGCGGATCCGAACCTGATCATTCCCGCCACGCTGGCATTGCAGAAGTTCCAGGCCGAAACCGGTACGCTGTCGGGACCGGCGGTGGATGTTCCCAAGATGTTCAACACGACGTTCTATGACGCCGCGGCGCACTGATCTTTTCGTCCCGATGCAGCTGATGTCGACCCCATGCTGACTTCTTATTCTCCGCTGACGCGTGTCGGCTACGGTGTCGCCGGCGTGGTGCTGTTCGTGCTGCTGTGGAAGGCGGTCGGCGTATTCGGCTGGGTCAACCCCGGCATTCTTCCCGATCCGTTTTTGCTGCCCGCAACTTTTCTGCTCGAATGGCAAAGCGACCGGCTGCTGCCGGCAATCGCTTCCAGCCTGATTCATTACACGTGGGGACTGAGCCTTGGAGCGGCATGCGGCATTCTGGTCGGGCTGGCCGCCGCCACGGTGCAGCGCTTCGACATGTTGCAGTCTTATGTATCGCGCATCTTGCGGCCGATTCCGCCGCTGGCCTGGGTAGTGTTTGCCATTGCATGGTTCAAGGTCAGCCATGCCGGCGCGGCGTTCGTGATCGCCATCGGCGTTTTCTGGGTCAACTATTTCGCCACCTATAGCGCGGTGCGCAATATCGATCCGCGCTTCTATGAACTGGCGCGCAGTTTCGGGCAAGGCGGTTATTGGCGTCGTTCCATCAGCATCACCTTGCCGGCGATTGCGCCAGGGCTGCTGTCGGGCATCCGCACCGGCATCGGGCAAGCGTGGATGACGCTGATCGCGGCAGAATTGCTCGGCGTGCCGGGCATGGGGCAGGAGATGAATGCCGCCGCCGGGGTTGGCGCTTACGATGCGGTCGTGGTGTACATGCTCGCCATTTCTGCCGTGTACGCCGCCACCGATCTGTTGTATACGCTGGTCGAAAGGAAGGTGCTGTCGTGGCGTCCGTAATCGAATTCGATGGTCTCGCTTATACGCATCCAGGCGCCGACGCGCCGGTGATTCAGGCGCTTTCACTGAATATCGAGGCGGGAAGCTTTGTCGCCGTGGTCGGCGGTTCGGGCGTGGGAAAGTCGACCTTGCTGCGCACGGCTGCCGGCTTGCTGGCGCCGGGCTCCGGCGAGATGCGTTTCAATCTGCCGCAACGGTCCGGTCGCCGCCGGCGCGCCATCGTTTTTCAGGATAGCCGCCTGCTGCCATGGCGCACGGTGGAGGCGAACATCGCCTACGGCCTGGAAACGCTCGGCATCGGCAAGGCCGAAAGCACGGCGCGCGTGGCCGAAGCATTGCAGTTGACCGGCCTGGAAGAACTCCATGACCGTTGGCCGCACCAGCTTTCCGGCGGCCAGGCGCAACGGGTCGGCATCGCGCGGGCGCTGGCGGTCCGGCCGGACATCCTGTTGATGGATGAACCGTTCAGCGCCGTTGACGCCATGACCCGGCGCAGGCTGCAGACCGAGCTGATCCGCATCTGGGAAACCACGCATACGGCCGTCATGTTCGTCACGCATGACATTGACGAGGCAGTGTACCTGGCGGATCGCGTGGTGGTGCTGGGGAATCGTCCGGCGACGGTCGTGGAGAATCTGGAAATCGATTTGCCGCGACCGCGCGATCGCGGTTCGCTTGAGTTCGCCCAATACGTGACGCACCTGTCGTCGTGGCTGGGCGTCGAATAGCAGTGATTTTCTGTCACGGAAGATTCCTCATTTACGCCATTCAGAGGTCGATATGGAAACCTTGCGACTGATCATTCATGCGCCGACTGCCGCCGCCCTCGAGCGCGGCCGCCGCAATCTCGCCAATCTGCTGAAGCTCGCTCCCGACGCCGAGGTCGAACTGGTGATCAACGCCGGCGCGGTGGCCGCGGCCTTGAGTACGCCTGATCCGCTCGACCGTCATTTACGCGTGTGTCGCAATACGCTGGTCGCCAATCAACTGTCGGTGCCGGATGGCGTGGAGACGGTGCCGGCGGCGGTATTGCATATCGCGCAGCGGCAGGCCGAGGGATGGAGTTACATGCGCGCCTGAGAGCGGCTGATTGAACTGCAAACGTCGGCTGTTGCAAGCGTTTGTTCAGGTTCATGACTTGCATTTCGGCGGGGCTGTCCTCCTCAAACCCGCCAGGCGCCATCCCGATACACAAGCTCGTCATCAAGGTAGACCGCCTCCGTCGCCGCAAACACGTCGATGTGATAGCGCGCGGTCGCACGTCGGATATTGGGCTTGCTGTAGACCCCATGTTTGGCGCCCAGCGAGAGATGGATGCCGCACATGCGCTCGTAGGTGCCGATGTCGTCGACCATGCGTTCCCGCGAGAACGCACGGTTCATGCCGAAGCCAAGCTCGCGCAGCCAGATTTCTCCCTCATCGGCCCGGATTTTCTCCAGCACCTCATCGAAAGCCGGCGTGGAGTCAATCACCTCGCTCACCCGGCCTTTGTCGATCACCAGGGTGATGGCTTGTTCCGGCTTGTTTACCCGGAACGAGGTGTCGCCAAAGACAAAAATGCGCACGCGTCCGTTCACCGCCTCCAGGTCCCGGGATTCGGTGAACACTTCGCCGATGGGGAACTGGCCGCCGACGTTGTTCATTTCGCTGTAGTCGCCGATGTTCAGCTTTGCCGGCTCGAACGGCGCGGCAAAGACCAGGCGCTCGCCGCCGCTGTCGACCACGCCGCCTTGCGCGCGATCGATACGCGCCTTCAGGGCGTAGCCGACGTCGCGGTAATACGTCGGGTCATAGGCCAGCGAGGCGATATAGTAGTCGGCTTGCGCGCCGGGCATGCGCGACAGATGGGGATGCTCGATGACCTTGAGCGAGCGTTTGAAGAGTTCGACGCGCAGGCGGAAAGCCTCAAGACGAAAATTTGTGGATTGAATCAGCATCACCAGATCGCCGGGCGCAAGCCGGGCAAAGGCGGCCAGGACGGCGTCCGGCGCGACCGCATCAAAATCGATGAAGCTCGCCGTCGGCAGGCAGCGACGATAGGCTTCCGTCAAGGCGGCCGCGAGATCGCAGCGCTTATCGAATACCACCACGGCGGCATGCGGGGACGCGTGTTCGATCGCGATGGTAAGGATGTCGCGCAGATGTTTTTGCGCGACGTCGACCGACTCCCCGGCGATCGTGCCGAAGGAGGGCGTGGCGGGCTCTTGAGTCTCTATTGGGGGCATCGTCAATTCATCGCGTCAGGAAGTCATGGATTCGTCATCGAGTATTACTATCGGTTTGCTGCGCAAATAAAATCGAACCGCAAAAATAAAAATACCCGCAAGAGCGGGAGTTTGCATTCTGGCGGAGACGGAGGGATTCGAACACATTAACGAGTTGGAGTCTGGGGGAGCTATAAATAAGTACGTAGCCCCAGGTTGCCTCTCTTCCTTACCCTGATTCCGTCGTGTATTCCGCACTGGCAATCGGCAGCATTACCGGGCAGTATACTATTGCTCTCTCACTTCCGTCGGCATACCGATGCTTTGTAAAAATTGTTCCGTTTCCGGCCACCAGATTTGCACGCCATCGGGGCTGCTGCTCATGCCGTGTGAATCTTTGCCGAATGGCCCATATGCCACCAATTTTGCATGACCGCCTGCGCTGTTATAAGCAGCATGCATTCTTGCCGCCACCTCCGGATTGAAAAAACTGTCATTCGCGCCATAAAACCAAATACTGGGCACTTTCGTTTTCGCACCAAAGTTGGCAAACGCATCAACCAGGGGGGATTGCCATTGACAGTTGTCCAATCGGAGTCCGCCGGAAAAATTGATCAAGCCTTTCACGCCAGGAAAATTAATCGCTCCGAAAGCCATGGTCGTCAATCCTCCGTGCGATTGGCCGGCAATCAGAATCTGGTTTTTATCAGCCCAAGGTTGCTGCAGAGCGTATGCGGGACGTTCTTCATTGTATTCTTGGTGCCATGCTGCGATAACCTCCCTTGCATGACGCATTGATAAGAACCAATGCTCATTCAAACATTCATCCCTAAACTTCCCATTGAAGCTTTCAATGTAGGCATTCTGCTGCGGCTTACCCGGCCCGATGAATCGTAACTGGAGCTGCTTCCGATAAGCCCATTCGTCGAGTACCTTGCTAATGAATTCGGGTCCGTTATCCACAGTCACCGATCTTGGCAATCCTCGGTTTTCTGCCAAACGTTCTAGAACGACCACGACTCGGCGTCCAGGCAGCGACGTGTCGACTTCTATTGCTAAACATTCCTTTGTGAAGTCATCAACGATATTCAAGCAGCGTAGCCGACGCCTATCAACAAATCCGTCCGACACAAAATCCATCGATCAACTTTGATTTGGCGCCAGGGCCATCACCTTCGGCTGCCGTTCAATGCCAGCGATCCGCTTACGCACCATCAAGCCGGCAGTATGATAGACCCGATACGTGCGCTTGTGATTAATCAACCAGCCTTCGCGATACAACAATACATGCAGGCGTCGATATCCATAGCGGCGTTTCTGACCGGCAAGCTCTGTCAATCGTTCGGTCAACTGTTCGTCGCTCGGACGAGTCGATTCATATCGATACAACGACCTGGAAATGCTGATCAGCCCACAAGCACGCGTGACACCTAATCCATAGGTTGCCATTACATAGGAAACTGCGTCACGCCTAGCTTGTGGGCTTACCACTTTCGGCCAACAACATCCTTGAGTGCAGCGTTATCGAGCATCGACTCTGCAAGTAACCGCTTCAGCTTCGCATTCTCTGCTTCAAGCGCTTTGAGCCGCAGTGCTTCTGATACGGTCATCCCGCCGAATTTCGCTTTCCAGTTGTAATAGGTAGCATCGCTGATACCGTGTTTGCGGCAAAGCTGTGCCACTTTCACACCGGTTTCCGCCTCTTTTAATACGCCAATGATCTGTTCTTCAGTAAATCGATTCTTCATGCTTGCCTCCGTAGGGGCAAACTCTACGTTATTGCCATACTATTCTCAGGGGTGCAGGTCATCGCCATTGAGAAGATTTTCCGATTCGAAATGGACGCTCAGATAGCTTTGATTTCGCGTAGGTAGCGCAAAAACGCATCGCGCCAGAGGTCCGGATAATGAAAGAGATAATGTCCGTCACCTTGTATAGGTGGAACAAGCAGCAGCGTCGCAGTGCCTCCGGAATGAACGAAGGCTTCGTAAGAGAGGCGAATGGTATTTGGAGTGCCTCTGCTGTCGTTTTCTGCGTAAATCATCAATACGGGAATGCGCGTAGTCTTGCCGAACTCTGCGTTGCCCTCAATCGTGATGTCATTGCGAAACTTCACAGGCTCGCCGTCGTAGTTATTGGAACGGCCACCAGCAAAATTGATGGCGCCGATTACACCGGGAGGATTTTGACTGGCGATATACATCGTCGCGTATGCCCCTGCGGACTGTCCCAAGACAATCATTTTCTCCGGATTCAGTTCTTTTTCGTGGCGAAGATATTCAATTGCCGGCATGATGGCGCGTGTATGCACTCGCGCCCGATAGGTCGGATCGGCATCGTTCACCTGAACTCCTGGAGCTGGATAGACGCCTTCCGACATGCCAACTCCCGGTCGGCAAGGCATCGCAACTGCGATTCCCATTTGTAAAAACTCCCGTGCAACAATCATTTCCCGAATCCGCATGTTGTATCTGAAGTAGTCTGAGCCTCTTTCTATATCGCCATGATTAAAAATCGCGATCGGAAAGGGACCGGGGCCTTCCGGCAGCAACAAGGTCATTTCCAGTTGAAGAGAACCGAATGCGTAATGTACGATCTTTTCTCGCCACGCAATTTGGGGAGACGCGTAGCCAATGAATGAAGGGACGTCTTTATCGTTTAACCAATCGGAAACGAGTTGCGCGAAGTCCTGGTCCAGTCCTGTCAATCTCGACTGGGACCCTCTGGTGCAAAAGGCGCGAGTTTCCTGATGTTCATATCCTGCGATTACCAATTTGAAATTATTGTGACGCGCAACGATCTCGGCTTCGATAAACGGGGTGTAGTCGCATTGCGCGCTTGGTGCATGCACAAGCATGACCGGGGTACGCAGGTTGCGCCAGCTCATGTCGCGCGCATTTAAAAATGCTCCGCTGACGATAATGGCTTTGCCAATGCCGTCAATTTTTTCCAATGCGTCCAATGTTGCCGTGGTGGCGAATGAAAAACCTCCGATGTGGATCTGGATATGAGGATATTTGCCGGCGAGATATTGAACGGCTTTTTGCAAATCGCTTCGCAGTTCCAGCGGGCGAGCCGATGGCGGACGACTATTTGCATCACTTGGAACATCCGCGAATGCTACCGCGATTCCTCTGGCGTTCAGCTTCGATGCGGTTCGGATCCATGGCATGCTGTCCTGGAGCGGCGCTTCACCATTGGAAATCTTGAGAAATGGTTGGGTAGACGTAGCGAATGTCAGAACAATATGCTTGATGGGTACGTTCTCCGGCGGCAAACTGACCGCGATTGCCATCGTCACTTTTTCGCCGCCTTGAGCCGTCCTGACAGGGACGGTCTCTATTCGCCACAATTTACTTGCGACCGGTTTGTTTTCAGGAGCGGGTTGCGCGTCCTGTGCCCAGGATCGGTTCACACAGGCAAAAAGGATCGTGGCTGACAAAGTCAGCAATGCATGTCGGTAGATGGACATCTTTTATTGTTATTTAATGAGTAATTACGACGTGGAATGGTTACATCGCCTTGACGGATGTATGGCGCATGATCGTCTTTGAATAGTTGCTTCTCTCCGCCTTACGGATGGCTGTTCTTATGTCGCGTCGCTACTATCCTAGCGGAAATTCTGAGGCGATAATGCGTGCATGTCAATGTCCGGAAGATGACAAGTTAAGTGGATTCGGCTGAGGGGAAAGGGAGGGGGCGAACCCCATGGCGGCATCGTGTATTCATCACGATGCCCATCAATGCAGCGCTGAAACCGGCGGATTCCGCAGGCCGCTTACTCGTCTTCGCCACGGTATAAAAGAAACATGCCCGCAGCCGCGCTGATGCTGTTCAGTGAGGCTTAAAAATCCCCATTCACTGTGACCGTCGTCCTGACGTAAGTCAGGACCCAGCGGCGTATCGACCGTCTTCACGACACTGGGTCCCAGCGTTTGCTGGGACGACTGCTTCAGGACAAATAGGCTTAAATGAACGGCATTAGCGCAGTTGCGGGAATTTGGGAATGACTGGCGGAGACGGAGGGATTCGAACCCTTGTAAGCGGGGAATCCAGGGTAGGTAGCGGTTATGAATCAAGGACTTATCTCCCCGGCTAACCCCAGTTTTCCCCTGATTCCGCAGTGAATTCCGCAGTGGCTCTATTGGCTGCTTGTCACGACTAAACAATTTCAAATATAGAGGGATGTATTAATGAGAAAACAAATTAAGTAGCTGCGGGGGGGATTTGGGGTTGATTCCTTGCGCGCTCCCTCTTGAGGAATTGACCACATGGTTGCGATCGTAAGCGGAAACAATCTTGGCGTAAGTCTCAGCTCGCTGGGCACCTTGGCTAAATGGGGAAGCCAGGGCGTGGCAAGCCAGGGCCGAAACGGCGAGCAAGGATATGTTAACGCCGCGACCGGCAATCTGATTCTGCAGGATTTCGATGACGGGCTTGCCAGCTACGGGAATCCATTTGCGGCTGTCCGGACTTATAACAGTCAGGGCGGGTTCAATGACGACAATGGCGACAACTGGTCTACAGGTATTTACGGCCAGCAGATTGCTGTTTCCGGAACATTGCTGGCCGCCGGCAGCACGATCGTGCGCACGGGACGGGATGGCGCCCAATCCACCTACACCTTCGATGTTGCGAGTCAGCGCTATGTAAGCACCGCCGGAGGCGGCGCGTATGACTTCTTTCGCTATGACGCTACAGCAAGTCACCTGATCTGGACGGACGGAGATTCCGGTCAGACGGAGGTCTATGAGGCGTCCGGCGCGGGGAAGCTACTCTCTTCGGCAGACGCCAGCGGCAATACGCTGACCTATAACTATGCTGGCAATGGTTTGTTGAGCAGTGTTGTCGATGCCAACGGTGAGACGGCCTTTTACGACTATGCCGGCAACAACCTGACGCAAATCCGTACACAAATTACCGAGGGTGGTGTCACCAGGACGCTCACGCGGGTGCGTTATGGCTATGACGCACAGAACCGCCTGTCGACGGTGACGGTTGATCTGTCGCCGGAAGATAATTCCGTTGCAGACGGCAAAGTCTACGTCACCACCTACACCTATGACGGCGCGAGTACGCGCGTGGCCTCGATCAGCCAGTCCGACGGCAGCAGTCTGTCGATCGGCTACATTCATGTCGGCAGCAATTTCAAGGTCGCCAGCATTACCGATGCACTGGGCAATGTCACCAGTTATACCTATGACACAGCCAATCGACGGACTACAGTTGTTGATCCGCTCGGATTTGCAACCGTCTATACCTACGATGCTGCAGGCCAGCTGACGCAGGTGAGCGGGCCGCCGGTGAATGGTGTTGCGCAGACGATGACGTATGTCTACAACGCCAATGGCGACGTGGTGCGCGTGATCGATGCATTGGGCCATGCGATCGACATGGCGTACGACACCAACGGCAACCAGATTTTGCAACGCGACAGCGCGGGCAACACGGTGACCCGCACCTACAATGCGCAGAACCAGTTGCTGACGGAGACGACGTATCTGACGCCGGATCCGGATGGTGCGGGATCGGCGCAACCGTCGCAGCCGTTGACCACGCGGTATGTGTATGACGCAGGCGGCAAGAATCTGCCGCGTTTCGTCATTACGCCGGATGGCCGTGTAACGGAGCTGCGTTACAACGCCTATGGAGAAAAAACCTCCAGCATTTCGTATCTCGCGACGCTTTACGATACGAGCGGGCTGGCGGCAGGCGATGCTCCCTCCGAATCTGTGATGGCTTCCTGGGCGGCATCGCAGGATAAGACGCAGATCTCACGTTCCGACATGCGCTACGACGCGCGCGGACAGTTACAAGGCGTGACGGTGTGGGCGACCACGGACGCCGCGGGAGAAGGCATTGCCGACGGTGCGGAATCGGTGCTGCACTACACCTACGACCAAACCGGAAAGCTGTTGCAATCGGTGGACGCGCGCGGCACGGTATCGAGCTTTACCTACGACGGTCTGGGTCGTGTTCTGGCCAGTGTCAATGGCCTGAATCAGACCACCGTCAGTACGTACGACGATGCGCACAACAAGAGCACGATCACCACTGCCGGCGGCCTGTCGACCACGAGCGTCTATGACAAGGCAGGGCGGCTGATCAGTGTGACGCAAAGCAGTGCAGGGCAAGATCTCAGCACAATATCCTATGCGTATGATGCCGATGGCCGCTTGCGCATGGTGCAAGACGCCACCGGTGTGCACGCCTGGATGCTCTACGATGCTGCAGGCCGTAAAGTGGCCGACATCGACGGCAACGGCAGCCTGGTTGAGTATCTCTACAACGCAGACAACCAGCTCACCGGCGCGATTGCCTACGCTACCGCCCTTAGTGCAGCACAGCTGGCGCAATTGACCGATGCCGGCGGCAATCCTGCAACAATCGATCTGTCCACGATTCGTCCCGGCAGCACCAGTGATGATCAGAAGAGCTGGCGCCTCTACGACGACGCAAATCGTCTGGCGATGATGGTGGACGGCAAAGGCGCCGTCACCGAGACCCGCTACGACGGCGCGTCACGTGTTGTTGAAGTGATCAGCTATGCGACGCTGGTCAATACCAGTACATTCGGTGCATCTCCCTCGCTGGCGGATATCCATCCTGCGGTGTCTGCTGATGATCGCGTGACACGTAATTTCTATGATGCGGATGGTCTGCCGACGGGCTCGCTCGATGCCGAGGGATATCTGACGGAACTGCGCTACGACAGCGCCGGCCGTCTGGTTGGCCGTACTGTGTATGCGACTGCGACTGACGCTGCATTGCGCGCAACGGGCACGCTGGCGCAATTGCGTCCTGCCGGCAGCGCCGCCGATGCGGTGACAACCTTGCTGCTCAATCACAAGGGACAGGTGGCAGGCCAAGTCGATGCCGAAGGCTATCTCACCGAGAACGTCTATGACGCCAACGGCAACCTGACACAAACGATCCGTTACGCGAACAAGGTAACGGCAGCGATCAATGCCAATTCGACCGTAGCCGACGTGCGTCCTATGGCCAGTGCGCAAGACATGGCAACGTCCAGCGTCTACGACGGTCTGAACCGGGTCGCAGAAACGCGCAATGCGGAAGGTACGGTAACGCGCTATACCTACGACGTCGACGGTCATGTCTTACAGACATCGACGGCCGCCGACACGGCGGAGATCCGCACGGTGACGGCACGCTATGACGTGCAGGGACGTCTCGTCGGGCAATTGACACCGGCGGGCAGTGCACTGCTGACGGGCAATGAAACGCAGGCGCAGCTGGATGCGATCTGGGCACAGTATGGCGTGAGCTATACCTACGACGCCGCCGGTAGGAAACTCAGCAGCACCGACCAGAACGGCAACAAGACGCTCTATTTCTATGACGTCGATGGCCATCTGACGCATACGGTCAATGCGCTGGGCGAAGTGACGGAGAGCCAGTACAACGCATTAGGCCAGTTGACGGCCACGATTCAATTGGCAACCAGAATCAATACGTCGGGGTTGACTGGCGGGCTGGAGACAACAGCGTCGCTCAACGTGTTTGCCGCGGCACGCAATAGCACACTCGACAGCAAGACCAGCTTTACGTATGGCGTTACCGGCAAACTGGCAGGTACGGTAGATGCATTGGGCAACGTAAGCAGCTGGTCGTACGATGCATTCGGCGAAGCGATTGGGCATTTGCAGGGAATTGGCGGCGGCCAGAGCGCAGGCGAAACCATCGCCTACGATCATCGCGGCCTGCAGACCGTCTCCACGCTGGATGCCGGTGGCATCAATGCCGTGTCGTCGGTGCAATACGACGCCTTTGGCCGGGTCGTCAGCAGCACGGACGCCAACGGCAACGTCAGCACGCAGCAATACGACCGGTTGGGACGCGTGGTGGTGAGCACGGACCCGTTGAATGCATCGGTAAGCAGTACCTACGATGCCTTCGATCGTGTACTGAGCAAGACGGATGCGCTTGGCAACGTCACGACGTATGCGTATGACAAGCAAGCCCGCAGTGTGTCCATCACCACCCCGGAAAACATCACCATCGTCACGCAGCGTAACCGTAGCGGACAGGTGGTGTCGGTGACGGACGGCAATGGCAACGTCACGACCTATAGTTACGACAAGAACGGCAACCTGCTGTCGACCAATACGCCTCTGACAACCACCTCCAGCCGCTACGACGAAGCGGGCCGCCTGATTGAGACCACGGATGCCAACGGCAACAAGGTCACGATTAGCTACGATGCCGCCAACCGCGTGCTGACGCGCACCATCGATGCCACGGGTCTGAACCTGACGACGCGCTACGCCTACGACGCCAAGGGACAGCAGATCAGCGTGACGGATCCGAATGGAACCGTGACGCAATTCTCCTATGACCTGAAGGGGCAATTGCTGCGCCAGGTCGTTGATCCGACGGGCCTGGATCTGTCGACGTCTTACACTTATGACGGCCGGGGCAAGACACTCAGCGTGACTTCTTCCGGCGGAACACTGACCAAGTACAGCTATGACAAGCTGGGGCGCCGGATACTGGAGCAGCTTGATCCGAACGGTCTGAACCTGACCAAGAGCTACGCCTACGACAAGAACGGCAATGTCATCAGCAGTATCGATGCCAACGGCTATCAGACGCGTTACGTCTACGACGCCGACGATCAGCTCATTTATACGGTCGATCCGCTGGGTTACGTGCAGCGCAGCGACTACGATGCGGCTGGCCATGTTGTACGCACGGTCAGCTACGCCAACGCCATCAATGTGGCCAATCTGAGCAATGCCTTGACGCTGGGGCAGATACAGGCACGGATAGTGGCATCGCAAGCGGGCGACGCCATCGTTAACCGGGTCTATGACAAGAATGGACGGCTGGTTGCGACAGTGCGCGAGATCGGGGGCGTCTCCGGAGAAGTCTCCAAATATGTCTACGACAGCAACGACAATCTGACAGAAACTGTCGTCTATGCCAACCGCATTACGCTGGCCGGCTGGGTGCGCGGCGCCATGCCGGCGCCCGTCGCCGACGCGGCGCATGATGGGCATACACACACGATCTACGATCAGCTCAATCGCGCTATTTACAGCGTGGACGCCAGCGGCGCGGTCACGGCGCAGAAATACGACGGCAACGGCAATGTGATCGAGCGTGTCTCCTACGCGAAGGTCATTGCATCATCTACGGCAATGACTGCGGCAGCGCTGGGTGCGGCAGTTGCGGCAATTGCTGATTCTGTTCGCGACATGCAGGTCCGCAATGTCTATGACGCCGCCAATCGCCTGACCTGGAGCGTCAATGGGGTAGGTGCTGTGACGCAGCGTATTTATGACGCCGATGGCAACGTGATCAAATACGTCGCTTACGCGACGACAGTTGCCCACGGTGCGCTTGCTTCCAGCGTTGTGGCGAGCGCCAACGACCGCATGACGGACACGGTCTGGGATGCGGCCAATCGTCAGGTCTTCCAGATCGATGCGTTGGGTAATGTTGAGCAGGTCGTCTACGACAAGAACGGCAACGCCACCCGGCACATCGGTTATGCCACTGCGATAGCCGCGCCCACGTTGGGCGCAAGGGCGACGGTAGCCTCAGTGACGGCGGCGCTGCATGCGGATGCCGCACATGATCGCACCAGTCAGGCCGCCTACGATATGGCCAATCGCCTGGTGCTGGCAGTCGATGCCACCGGCGCCGTGGTTGAAAATACCTACGACGCAACCGGCAATGTCGTTCAGAGCAAGAGTTATAGCAGGACGATTGCCGTGTCCGGGCTGTCCGCGACGGCGTCGCCGCAAGAAATCCGTAGCCATCTGGCGACTGATGCTATCAACGACCGTGTCGTTTATAAGGTATTTGATGGCGATGGCCGGGCCATCTTTACGGTCGATGCCTTGGGTTATGTGAGCCGCAACGAATACGATGCGGCCGGTCGGGTCACGCGCAGCGTGAAGTATGCGCTTGCCGTTCCGGCCAATACGGCGCCGACACTGGCGGGAATTCAGGCAGCACTCCATCCGGATAGCGCGCGCGACCAGATCAATAGCTTTGTGTATGACAATGCCGGCCGGTTGACATCGAGCACCGATCCGCTGGGGGCGAGCGAGTCCTACAGTTACAACGCGCTGGGCGAGAAGTTGAGCTTCACCAATAAACTGGGCGCTGTCTGGAATTACGATTATGACGCCGCCGGCAGGCTCATCAGTGAAACCACGCCGCAAGTCGCGATTACTGCCGTGACGCAAGACGCCAGCGGCAATCTGGTCGTTGCGCCTGCGCAGTCGGGTACTGCCAGCATCGTGACCAGAATGAGCTATGACGCGCTGGGCAACCTGCTCACGCGCACAGAGGCCGCCGGACGTGCCGAAGAGCGCACTACCACCTACGAATATGATGCTCTGGGCCATCAGGTCAAGACCATTTACCCTGCGGTCGGCGTCTATAACGCCGGAGCCGACAATCTGGTCGTGAACGGCGCAACCGGCCTTGCTACGCGCACCGATACGGTACAGACGCTTTATAGCGTCGTGACCTATGACGCATTCGGCGATGCGGTCGCCAATCGTGACGTCGCCGGCAGCATGAGCTACAAGGCATATGACAAGCTGGGACGTGTCAGCTACGACGTTGACGCGCTGGGCTATGTGACGGGTTATACGCGCAATGCCTGGGGCGACACGACGCGCCTGGTGCGCTACGCAGCGGCAACGACGCTGGTCGCCGGCAATCCGGCCAGTCTCAGTGTGGCGGCGATCGATGCCGCAATCAATGCTGCGGGCGTGGATCACGGCAGCGACCGCAATTTGCTCAACGAATACGACAATCTGGGCCGGCTGGTCACGGTGACCGAGCCGCAGACCTTTGTCTACGACGCCGATGCAGGCGCCGGCGCCCAGTACTTCATTGCCGGCAAGACCACCCGGAACGTCTATAACGCCTTTGGCGATCTGACGCAGGTAGCTGTGCTCAAGAATGCAGTCACCAATACCTGGATCTACACCAATAACTACTACAACAAATCGAGCCAGCAGATCGCGACGGTGGATGCGTTGGGATATTTGACGACGCAGGCATTTGACGGCGCCGGCAACATCGTTGCGCATACGGAGTTTGCGAATGCGATTCTGACCTGGGACGGCAAGAGTCCCGCGGCGTCCGCACCGCAAACGACAGTCAGTGCGGATGACCGCACCACGGTCTATGCTTTCGATCAAAGCAATCGCAAGCTTAGCGAGACACGTGTCTCGGTTGAGTACAGCACGACCGGCAACGGGACAAGCACCCGCGGAAATCTGGTAACCAGCTATGGTTACGATGCTGTTGGCAATTTGACGCGCACTACGGATGCAGCCGGTGCATCGACTTACAGCTACTACGATGCCTTGGGACGAGTGAACGCAGTTGCAGCGCCGGCGCGCAGCAGCACTGCGGATGGCAGCACGCTCGTGCCGTTGACGGTTTTTCAGCGCGATGCCTATGGCAATGTCGTCGTGCGCATTGATTACGCGAATAGCGGTACGGCTACGGCGTCGGGCTATACCTTGCCGACGGCGAGCGCGCAGGATCGCACGACGTTCTCGCAGTTCGATCGTTTCGGACATGCGACGCAGGTGACGGATGCCGGCGGTGTGAATCATTACAGCTCTTACGATGCGCGCGGCAATATAGCGAAGGAATGGCAGGCAGTCACCGGCAACGATGGTGTGACGCATACTCTGTTCAAGGTTCACCAGTACGACAAACTGGGGCATGAAACGCACGTCATCGATCCTGCGTCGACTACCGTGCTTCAGGGTGGCTTGCAGGTGGGAATCGCGTCGTCCGCTCAGTTGTGGACCGATGAAAGCGCCACGACCACATTCACGGGAACCAATACCGTCAATTTGAGCTGGTCCGATCTGATCGATCCGACCGGTGGAAGCGTGCGGGTCCAGATCGATTACCAGACCATCTCGACCTATGTCTACGTTGGTACGGATGAGGCTGGCAATCCGATTTCACATGGTTATTTGCCGCAGGCGGCGAGTCGGACGCAATATTTCTCCGCCGGTTCTGTCGCCGGAAGTGCATCGGTTAGCTGGGGCGACGGCGATGCTGTAGTAGGCGGTATCAGCCAACTGAGCTATATCCGAGTCTGGCAGCAAGATGCCTCCGGCAACTGGATCATTAAATGGCAGGGCGGCCCGGCGCAGGCGAACGGCTCCGGCATTGCAACCGTCACCCAGGCGCAAGCCGGCATCATTGATACCGCTTCTGAATACAACGCTTTCGGCGAGGTCGTGCGCAAAGGCGTCAATGGCGGCCGGGATGAGTATTTTGACTACGACAATGCCGGCAATCTATGGCGTACCAACAGCGGCGACGGTATCGATAAAGTTTCGTTGCGCGATTTGCAGGGTGACGTTACTTCCACGATCCAGAGCGCCGGTAGCGGCCGCGGCAACATCAATCTGCGTACATACGGCAGCGTCGACGAGATCGCGGCATTAAGCGATGTACGTCGCACCGATACCAAATACGATGTGCTCGGTCACGCGGTTCAGCAGTTACAGCCGCAACGTCTGGATGCTACCGGTAGCGTCCTGGTTCGACCAAGCTATGCGCAGGCGTCTGTCAGTGGGTCGAGTACGATGACCACCGACGAAAGCCATCAGGATGGCATATGGACAGGTGTCAACTCGATATCGCTTTCTTGGAGTTCCCTGGCTGAATTGGGGGCCGGAGACATCAAAGTGGAAGTCGACTACGCCGCTGCTGTCTATACCGTGCATGTCGGCGGCGGCGGGATCATTGGTTATGATGGCAATGGCAGTCCGATTTATCTCCGCGATGAAGACGGCAACATCATCGGTTACGACACGCAAGTCGGCGGGGCAATGCACACGCATTCGCAGATCGTGACGGCTGACCAAGGGGCCAGCGGTCTGTACATGAGTTGGTATGACGGCGCGACAGGCGGTGACGGCGGTATCAGCAGAGTGACCGGCCTGCGTGTTTATAAAAAAGATGTCAACGGCGTCTGGCAGGAAGTCATTCAGCGCAGCAGCTTCGGCTATAGCGGCAGTACGGTCGAAGTGGCCGCACCGGTAGACCCCAACACCGGTGTTCAGTTGCAAATCCGGCCGGCAGGCACTGCCGGTGACGCGGGTTGGGCATCGGTACCGCTGACCAATTTCGGCGATAGTTTGCGCTTCGACTCCGGTGCCTACAGCAGCGGGAATTACGAGTATCGGGTGGTTGCCACGACTGCCGGCAGTGCGCCTCGCATTACCGCGAGCGGCACTCTGGCGCTGACTTCTCCGGCCATGGCCACAATTGGCGCAGCGCAGAGTTTCGGTCCCGCCGGCGCCGGCGTGTTTGCCTGGCTAAGCCCGGGCTCCGGGGTGACGCAAATTCTGCGAGTCAGACCGTCGGGCAGTAACGCAGCGTGGGAAACGCGCACGGTCAGTGCGCGCGGCAATGGCTATGACGGCGCTGATCTGAACAGTCTCGCAGCAGGCAACTACGACTACGAATTGTTGTGGGTGCACGCCGGAGAGAGCGTTCCCTATGCGCACGCTACCGGTCAAATTACCGAGTCCGCAGCTGTGCCACCTCGGTTGGTGCCGGCCGTGGGTACTCCAGTTGTGGCCGGCCTCGCTCTGGCTGCAGGAAACGCATCCTCGACTGCCTTGACCGCCATTCAATGGCCGCTATCCGCAAATCTGACCGGTGCGACTTTCCAATATCGTCTGCAGGGAAGTACGACGTGGTCTACCTTGCCTATTACTACAAACGGTTCTGGCGCGAACGCAACTCAGCAGGTTGATATCGCTTCTCTGCCCCCTGGCAACTACGAATACGAACTGATCGTGACGACATCGGGTACGCCGCCGTTGTCGCATGCGACGGGTAATTTTTCAGTGTACCCACAAGGTGCGGGCCATTTTGAAACGCGTTCGGTGCCGGTGCAGGTGCCTGTCACGATCACGCCGCCGGATCCTGCCCTGTTCATCATCGGCTGGACCGGACAGACGCCTGCTTACGGCCCACCGGTGGTACTCGGACATGACAGTACTGGCAAGGTTATTTTCGGACAGGGATACAGCGCAACCATTACTTACGATGCGAACGGTATTCCGACGTATGGTCCGGTTGTCGCCGCGCCATATCAGGTCTATCACACCGAAACACATACCGAAACCTATCCTGTTACGGTGGTAGTAGGCTATTCGCCGATCTATGCGACCGATGAGTATGGCAACGTTGTTCACGACGAGGCTGGCAACGCTGTTGTTACAGGTTATAACCCGATCTACGGTACGCAATATCAGACCCGTCAGGTCGATGTACAGGTGCCGACAACAGTCTATCCAGACGATCCGGCCAAGTATCTGATCAACGCGCACGCCACTACGCCGATCTACAATTCTGCGGTGGTCGCCGGTTATGATCCGGCCGGGACTCCGATTTTCAAGAAAGGCTATGGCCTCGTCAACGGCGTCGTCAAAGCAATCCCCTATACCGAAACACATCCTGAGACCCATACCGAGACCTATCCGGTTACGGTGGTAGTGGGCTATTCGCCAATTTATATTTATGACGAATACGGCAATGCAGTCGGAGTCTCAGGTTACAACCCTATTTATGGCACGCAGTACCAGACACGTCAGGTTACCGTTCAGGTAACGACCACCGTCACGCCACCTGATCCGGCGAACTATATCGACACTACCAGCAAGCCGATTTATAGCAATGTAGTGGCCACCTATGACGCCTTGGGCAATCCGACGTTCAAGACGGGCTACAGCCTGGTCAACGGAGTTGTGAAGGCAACGCCGTATATGAGTACGGAGACGCAAAACCAGAACCAGCAGTTCTGGGTCGAGGGCACGATTCCGGCGCCGACGATGACGTTGACGACGCCGCCGTATCAACCGGCGTATACGATCCCTAGCGTTGCGGCACAGTTCAGCAGCAGCGCCACGACGGCGGCCAACAGCGGCATTATCAGCCAGGGCGGAACGGCAGTGACGACGCCGCAGACGAACGCCAACCAGACCGATCCAACGGCGCCGCTCAATACCGTCAATCATCCATATGGCGTGTTCAACTTCGCATTGCCTGCGGGTCTGTTTGCCGCCGTTTTGGCAGGCAAGACGCTGACCTATTCGGCAACATTGGCCGATGGTACTGCGTTGCCTTCCTGGCTTACCATCGATCCGGTCACAGGCCAGTTCTCCGGTGAACCGATCGAACCTCTGACCGGCGTATTGGCGCTGACGATCAAGGCAAGCAGCCCCGACGGAACATCCGCCAGCACGATCATCAATCTGCCGCTGACCCCGACCTCGGCCACACCGGTACTGACGCAGCAGATAGCCGACCAGATCGCATCGGCCGGCACACCGCTGCAACTGCCATTGCCGCAAGGCCTGTTCAAGGAAACGATTGCCGGCAATACGCTGCGCTATTCAGCCACATTGGCGAATGGCGCCGCCTTGCCGTCGTGGCTGCATATCGATCCTGTCACCGGCGCACTCAGCGGCACCCCGGCCAACGGCGATGCGGGCAGCCTGAGCATCGTACTCACGGCCACCGACAGCGGCGGCTTGTCCGCCAATACGACATTCCGTCTGCAAGTCAATGCGGCATACCAGGCCGCCACGGCCAGCGGCGCCACGCTCAGCGCCAGCACCCCGGCAGGGCAAGCGGTCAATGTCAGCCTGCCGGGCAACCTGTTCAATGCCGCCGTCGCCGGCGATACGCTGACCTATGCGGCGACGATGGCCGACGGCAGCCCGCTGCCGGCATGGCTCAATTTCGATCCGTCCACAGGCCTGTTCAGCGGCTTGCCGCTGAACGCCAATATCGGCACATTCAACCTGCGCATCACCGCCACCGACCTTGCCGGCAAATCCGCCAATGCCGCCTTTACTCTGCAGGTGAGCAGCAACGCGACTCGCGCGGCTTTGGTGGAAGTCGTCAAGACCACGCCAGACGCCACCAATCCATCGATTCCACGCAAGACCGAAGTCGATCGCTTCGACCCCGTCTCCGGCAACATGCTGGAGCTGGAGAAATGGGACCCCGTCAGCGGCCAGATGGTCGAGTTCGACCAATGGGATGCCACAACCGGCCGCAAGGTCAGCCTGCAGAAATTCGATGCCGCCACCGGCAAGGCAACCGAACTGCACGCCTGGGATGCCCAAACCGGGCACGAGATCGAGTTCACCAAGCTGGACCCCGTCACCGGTCGCAAACTGGAAGTCCACAAATGGGATGCCCAGACCGCCGAGAAGACCTTGCTGGAATTGTTCGACGCCACCACCGGCGCGATGACCCAGCTCAACACCTGGGATCCGGTCACGCTGCAGCAAACCGGCTATGCCGGCTGGGACGCCGTCACAGGCAAGCAGACCGAAATCGATCGCTGGGACGCCGCCACCGGCACCAAGCTGATGTTCGAGACGTTCGACCCTGCCACCGGACGCGCATTGGAACTGCACGAAATGGACCCGGCCTCGGGCGCCGAAGTACGCTTCACGCAATGGGATGCCGGCACCGGGCAGGTCATCAAGTTCGTGCAATACGACGCCGTCAGCGGCAACGCCGTGCTGTACGAACGTTTCGACACCACGACCGGAAACCTGCTGGAACTGGACACCTTCGATGCCACTCTGGGCACGATCACCAGCGCCACCAAATGGGATGCTACCAGCGGCAAGCAGACCGAACTCAATCGCTGGGATGCCGCCACCGGCACCAAGACCTTGCTGGAGAAGTTCGACGCCACCGACGGCGGCATTCGCGAGTCGCTGACATGGGACGCCGCCACCGGCGCGCAGACGTCCTACGACCAGTGGGACAGCACGACCGGTAAGCAATTGCAGGTCAACCGCTACGCACTGAACGGCCAGAAGACCCTGATGGAGAAGTACGACGGCGCCACCGGCCGTCTGCTGGAACGCTACGTCTGGGACCAATACACCGGCACCATGATCGAAGCCGCCATCTGGGATGGCGCCACCGGTCATCAGACCGAACTCAATCAATGGAGCCGCGCCAACGGTCAGATCACCTTGGCGGAGCGTTTCGACGCGACGAGCGGCAACCTGACCTTGCTGTACGCCTGGGATGCGATCTCGAAGTCGATGATCCAGAGTGGCACCTGGGATGCGGTCACCGGCAAGCAACTGGAACTGAACCAGTGGGATGCCAGCACCGGCCGCAAGACCTTGTATGAAAGCTTCGACGCCAGCGGCAAGGTCACCCAGCTCAATCAGTGGGATGCCGTGACCGGCAATACGCTTGATCTGCCGAACTGGAATACGGTCATCAACGGGCAACCGGCAGTACCGGCGGCGACTGATGGCTGGATTCGTCCGATCGTCAACCAGAAGTCCGACCGCTGGGGCAACGTCATCGAGATCAGCGATCCGCGCTCCGCCTATTGGAAAACCACTTATCGCTACAACGCCGACAACAAGCTGGTGCAACAGACCCAGCCTGACAGCCAGGGCAACATCAGCTCGGGCAGTCCCGTCACGCAGCTGTACTACGACCAGCTCGGCCGCCAGGTAGCGGTCAAGGATGCCAATGGCAATGTCAACGGCATGGTGTACGACGCCGGCGGCAATCTGGTGCAGGAGCGTCACGCCGACGGCGGCGTGGTTAATTACGCCTACAACGCCTTCGGCAACAAGATCAAGATGGTTGACGCCATGGGCAATGTCGTCGGCTACAACTACGACAAGCTCAACGATTTGTTGCAGACGGTACGGGGCGTGGTGGCGGTCTACTATGTTGACGGCAACAGCAACCTGCAATGGCAAGCCACGCGTGCCATCACGGAAAGCGCCACCTACGACCAGGCCGGGCGCAAGCTGTCGCAGACAAACGGCAATGGCGAGACCATCCGCTATGCCTATGATCTGAACGGCAACGTCATTCAGACCACGCAACCGCTGGGACAAGTCACGCGTGCCGCATTCGATCTGCACGGCCACAAGATCGCCGAAGTCGATCCGGACAACTTCGCCACCACCTGGTCCTACGATTACTTCGGACAATTGCTCAGCCATCAGGATCTGGGTGGTGCCAAGTACAGCTACACCTACGACAATGCGCGCCAGTTGCTCACGCAGAAAAACACGCGCGGACAAAACCTGGCCTACCGTTACGATGCGGCGGGGCAAGTTACACGCATTGACGACTACGCCATCGGCCAGACCACGATCTATGCCTATGACCTGGCCGGCGATCGCGTACAGGAAAAAACGCTTCAGGGCGGAGTCGTCTATCAGGACAACCATCTGGCATACGACGAACTCAAGCGCCTGCGCTGGACCGGTGACAGCCGGGTGACGGTCAACTTCACCTACGATCTGATGGGCAACCGTACGCGGGTGATGACGCATGTGATCAGCGCCGCGGATCAGACGCAGGATAGTGACCGTTGGTATATGTACGATGCGATGAACCGTCAGACAGTGGTGGATGCCTACAATGCTGCGGGAGTCATTGGTTCTGGGCAGGGCCACCAGATCACGTATGACAAGAACGGCAACCGACTTACCGACACCAGTTGGGGAAATCGCGTATTGACGTATCCAGGCAGCAGCACGGTCCTCGGTTACGATGAAAACGGTCAGCCCTTGCGTGATGAGTCCGGCAACATTCTTTACGTCACCACGCCGACAACGTACGGCACCACTCAGACCCTGGTGACGGAGGTATATTCATACGATGCGTTGAACCGCCTGACCACCGTTGCCAAAGATGGCGTCACGCTGGACTATCGTTATTACGATGGCGCAGACCGTCTGTTGCAGACAGGTCCGGCAAGCACCTTGTCACAGGACTATCTCAAAGCACTGAACGGCAACGGCACCGGCGATGGTTCAGAAACCAAGACCAGCCGTTTCGACGCAAACGGTCGCATCGTGCATCAGCGTGTGTTGAGCGGATACGGTTCGGCCAAGTACGACATCGACTACACCTCGTACGATCAGGCCGGCAACGTCCTGGCGTACAACCTCACCAATCATGAGGACAGCAATCACGTCAATTACTACAGCTACAGCCTGCAGCGTTTCGAAAGCTACAAGCCCGGTACGACCTACGTCAACGGTCCTTCCACCAGCGGCAGCAGCACCAACAGCTACGACGTCAATGGCAATCTGGTGGCGATCAGCGATGCGACCAAGTCGGCAAATAATCGCAGCTTCGTCAACGACATCGCCGGCCACGCGCTGTACGTCAACCAGGGAGGCAATGTAGAGCGGCAACTAGTGGTCAATGGTGAAGTGCTCGGCCGTTTCGGCTCCGGCATCAATCCGGACAATCCGACCGACTCCAATGGAAATCCGATTTTCACCGGCATCAACGATTTCAACTTCGGCTATCAGACTATCAACGGCAACTATCCGGACTCCAGTCCGGGCATGGTGGTGGTGGCGGCAGGTGACACACTGCAGAGCATCGCACGTGGCGCCTATGGTGACAGCCAGCTTTGGTACACGATTGCTGAGGCCAACGGCCTGGCAAACAACTCGGATTTACGCGTCGGTCAGACGCTGACGATCCCGAATCGCGCCAATACGATTCATAACGATAGCAACGTCTTTAAACCTTACGACCCAAGCAAGATCACCGGAAGCACTACGCCTAACTTGCCGGCCCCGCCACCGCCTGACGAGGATGGCGGGTGCGGAGCGTTGGGAACGATCATCGTCATCATTGTGGCGATTGTCGTTACTGTTTTTACAGCGGGAGCATTGGAAGGGGTGGTGGCTCCTGCAGTCGCAGGGGCCTTGGGAGCGGCGGCAGGAGCTGTTGCCAGCCAAGTCGTGGGGATGGCGATAGGTATCCAAGATGGCTTTGATTGGAAGGGGGTCGCACTCGCAGCAATTGGCGGTGCATTGACAGCCGGCTTACCGGCAGATGTGGGGAACGTAAGTAGCTACCAAGTTGTTAATCAAGCCGTCCGTGCCGCTATTACTAGTGCTATATCGCAAGGCGTAGCCGTTGCTACAGGCCTGCAGCCCAAGTTCAGCTGGGTGGGGGTCGTTGCCGCTGCAGCGTCTGCAGGGGCAGGTGTGCTCGCGGATCAGGCACTCGGAATCAGTGTCCCTGGTTTTAATCCGATGAGTGTAGAAGGAATTGCGAAACAAACTCTGTCAGGAGTCATATCCGGCGTGACAGGTGCTGTAGTACGTGGTGGTCGTGTTGATGTTGGGCAGATTGCCGTGGATGCCTTTGGTCACGTTTTGGGGGCGGATCTTGTAGGTAAGATCGGAGAGGCAGATCAGCAGTCGGCTGCGTTCTATTCCGCTGAAGAGCAAGCGCAAGACTTTGCACGAGAGAATGCGAGATTCGATACGGAATATCAAGAACGCATCGGTAGGTTGATTTCAGCCCCAGGTTTTACGGAAGAGCAGTATAACAACACGGCTGAAAAGACCGTTGCCGATCAATATGCCGATTGGTTTGGAGAAGGCGAAGCCCTTAGAACCGGCGCTCGCCGTCCTTCCCAAGGCGATTCTGCGATAAATGCCGGGGCTCAAGGTGTGGGATGGAACAAGGTAATTTCAACTCAGGATGATGGGGCTAAAATTTGGCAGAGTTCGGATCCTAATAATCCCAATTTAAGAGCTGTGGTTCCGCCAAACGCCAACGTCCCAGAACTGCCCGGTTATACACCAAGCCAGACATTTTCCTCTGGTGACGGAGGAGTTGATGTTGAATATTCTCCGGCGCGGGTGAATGACGCTGATGAGATTTCCTTCGCTCAATCCGATGCACATATTGCGCGACGAGCTATGGAGATTGCGTCGAATATCGGAGATACCTCTTCTAACCTGGTGGGGCCATCGACACAGTCTACGTGGGACACCTTTAAGTATGGCTACCAGCAAGGAAATGAATATCGAAGTGTGATGGAACCCCCAATGACGACAGCGGAATATACTGGTCGTCTCGTCGGGATCGCTGCTGATTCATTTGCAAATTTAGGGATGGACTCGATTGGCGCAACCGATATGCGTGCAGCTCAAGATAGCTGGAGAGTGGGCAATTATGGTGACGCCACTTTGCATACCATGTCGGCCTTTGGTAAGGCCGGTATGACGGTGTTTGGTTTAGGGGCTGGAGCGTTGGAGTCGAAGGCCACTACCACTGCGAAGGAGTTGGCGACAATTAAAGGGGCAAATGCAGAAGCAGCCGGTAGTAGAATGGCTGAATTGAACGCGAAATGGGGTGGCTTTAGTGCAAGTGAACGTCGTGCGCTATTAGAAAGTAAGAGCGAAGCGACGTGGTCCAAATGGCTGGACGCGCGTGATGCTCAAGCAAAAGCCATTAATCCGAAAACTCACTTCATGGAGAAGCATGGCCCTGAGACTACGTTATTAGATCAAGAGGTTCGTGCGACGCAAGGAATTGCACCGGATGGGTCTATTGACAAAGCGTTTAGAGATTCAACACGATTCATATCAGCCCGAGATATGGGGGGGGCAATGCAACGAGCTGACTCAATATTTCAGTTGAACGGTGGTATAAACAAAGCCTACTCCTTCCAGATGGAAAGTTTCATCGGTGAAGGATTCACCAAAGCTCCGAACAGTAACTGGATGTTCACAACCAATGTAAATGCGGTATATCGTAACAGTCAGCCATACACGATGTTCCCGCTGTTGAGGCCAATCAAATGAAGACTGAAAATCTTGTAAATGGATATGTTTTGCCGAATCTATTCTATGAACTCATGTTTTTGGATGAGCACGGAATTGACGGAAATAATGAAGACTGGATGAATAACGAATTTGTAGAAGGAGTAATTCGCAGTGTTGTATTGTCACGGTTTGAGTCATTTAACTCAGACACAATGGTTGTGGTTCGCAACACGCTACGATACCTGTTGGTAGCTGAGGATGAGGATAGTGAATTGTGGGATGTCATCTGGCAGGCAAGCAGTGCACCTATACCTACGCCACACGGTGTTCGATATTTCTTCACGCAATGTCATGATGTACTTTTTGCTGGTGAAGTATTGCCATTGCGTGATGAATTGTCGAACTATCATGTGAACCATGAGTCGCAAATCGCAAATCGGCTGAATTAATTGGGGCAAATAACGTTGGCCGGATAACGATGTTTATGCAGCCGATCTTGTTGAGCCTTTAGAATGGAAGTACTCCCATCGCGGCGATGCAACGGCAAGGAGAGGGGCAACGCGGCGAGCAAATCTTTAAACCAACAGAAATACTCCCGTCTTCTTTTTTCGCGTTCCCATTAATTAATTCCTTCATTTAATTATTTGCATCCAGCAACCAAACTTGCTAAGCTCAGCGCGTCAATAAAATTTACGAAAAGTTTCAATAATTTACTGATACTTACACTTTGCCATTCGAACTATTGATGCTTCGACAAGACATTGATTTTTCGGCGTCGTGATTTTGGTAACTACTCGTATTTCTGACATTTCCCTGACTGTTTATTGAGCTCGCTTGGCGAGAATGTTTATGCACGCCGATCTGGCTTTGCAAATGATGGCTGATATGTTGTGGACGGGCTTGTTGATCTGTTTGCCCGTGTTAGCACTCAGCATGATTGTCGGCCTCCTGATCAGTATCTTGCAAGTCGTCACGCAGATTCAGGAAATGTCGCTGACCTTTGTCCCGAAGTTGCTGGCGGCAGGGTTCGGTTTGATTGTCTTTGGGCCGTGGATGCTGCATAAGCTGGCTCAATTTTCCACTCGTCTCTGGGCAGGTATTCCTGCTCTTTTCTGAGGCGAATGTGACTCCTTTTGTGTCTCCTTTATTTTCTTCAGCGCCTGTCTGGCAGATTGATCAGGCGTGGGTGATGACTGTCTTTCTGGTGTCGCTGCGGCTTGCCGCCGTGCTGATCATGACGCCGATTCTGTATGCTTTTCCCATGCCGTCGACGGTGCGCGTCCTGTTGGTGGTGGCGCTGTCCGTGATGTTGACGATGGCGTTCCCTGGCTGGCGTGTCGATGCGCAGACGGGTGTGGGCGAGGTGTTTGTCGCTGCCGTGAGTGAATTGGCCCTGGGTGCCGTTTTGGGCCTGAGCATCATGCTGGCGTTTGCCGCGTTCTCGGTGGCGGGTGCATTACTGGACGTACAAATCGGTTACGGCATTGCGCAGATTCTCGATCCGGTGACGCAGCGGCAAGTGCCGATTCTGACGGCCGGCTTCAATCTGATTGCGGTGGTGGTGTTCTTTCTTGTCAATGGCCATCATGCCTTGATGCGCGGGCTGGTCTATGGCTTTGAACGTTTTCCGCCCGGCCGTCCGTGGCAGATCGCGCAAGCGGCCGGGCCGGTGTTGAAGCAGGTTGCAGGGTTGTTCACCTTGGGCTTTGCCCTGGCGGCGCCGGTGGTGTTTTGCATCTTGTTGGTGGAAGTCGGGCTTGGCGTGCTGGCGCGCAATCTGCCGCAGATGAATATGTTCGCCATGGGCATCCCGGTGAAGATCGTGGTCGGCGTGTCGGCTTTGTCCTTGTGGATGCTGGGTGCGGGCGATGCGATGTCGAAAGTTTACTTCTCCATCTTCAAGACCTGGGAAGGTGTTTTCGGAGGGGCTGGCTGATGGCCGATCAGGATATGGATCGCAACCAGGCCGCCACGCCGCACAAGCTGCGCGAGGCGCGCAAGCGCGGGCAGGTGGTGAAGAGTCCCGATTTTATTTCAACAGCAATCTTTGCTGTGATGCTGGTTTATATGTCCTGGCAGGGCTGGAGCAGCGTGCGCGATCAATTTCGTTTTGATCAGGCCATGCTTAATCTGGCGGGGCGCATCGACATGAGTCCGCCGGTGTTGTGGCAATTGCTGAGCTTCGGCTTGCGTCATTGTTTCTCTTTGCTGGCGCCATTTTTTGCGACCATCGTGCTCACGGCGATCATTGCCAATCTGGTGCAGACCGGTCCGGTGTTGTCGACCGATCCACTCGGGCCGGAGTGGAGCAAGCTCAATCCGGCTACCGGCTTCAAGCGTTTCTTTTCCGTGCGCACCTTGTTCGATGCGGCGCGCGCCTGCCTCAAGCTGGTGCTGCTGATCTGGGTCGTCTACTACGCACTGAAAGGTCTGGCGCCGCAGTTCGCCAGCCTGGGCGGCTACTCGGCGACCGGTTATCTGCATGCGCTGATCGACGATATCGCATCGATGGGGATGAAGATTGTCGTGATGATGATCCTGATTGCTATGGTGGACTGGATCTATACCCGCCGCGAGTTTGCCAAGAAAATGCGGATGAGCCATCGTGATATCCGCGACGAGTCCAAGAACCGTGAAGGCGATCCGCGTATCCGCGCACGCCTGCGCGAACTGCGCCGCGAAATGCTGAAGCGCAGCCTGGCCGCCAGCAAGACCAAAAATGCCGACGTGCTGATCACCAATCCTACCCATCTGGCGATTGCCTTGCGCTACGAACACGGCGAGATGAACTCGCCGCAACTGATCGCCAAAGGCGCTGGCGTCGTGGCCTACGCCATGCGCAAAGTAGCGGCGCGGCACAATATCCCCGTTGTGCGCAATCAGACCCTGGCGCGCAAACTCTATAAAGAATTGGACTTCGACGAATATGTGCCGCCGCGACTGTACGCTGAAGTCGCTCGTATCATCGTCTGGGTTTTTGCCATGCGCAAGGCGAATGACGCCGCTCGCAGCAAAGCTGCGGAATCCTTTGTGAAGGGCGACGTGGCGTGATGAATAGTCTTAAGCAATTTTTCGGCAAGCATGCCGACATCGCCATGGTGCTGGTGGTGCTGGGCGTACTGGTGGTGTTGTTTGTGCCGATTCCGAGCATGTTGCTCGACTTTTTGATCCTGGCCAATTTCAGCTTTGCTTTCCTGATTCTGCTGCTGACGTTTTATATGGCGCGGCCTGTGGAGTTTTCGACGTTTCCTTCCTTGCTATTGCTTGCCACCTTGTTCCGCCTGGCGCTCAATGTGGCGGCGACACGTCTAATTTTGTCGGAGGGCGATGCCGGTAAAGTGATTGCAGCAATCGGTTCGTATGTCGTCGGCGGCAATTATGTGATCGGTCTGATCGTCTTCTTCATCCTGATCGTGGTGCAGTACGTGGTTATCACCAGCGGCGCCCAGCGGGTGTCGGAAGTGGCGGCGCGCTTTACGCTCGACAGCATGCCGGGACAGCAGATGAGTATCGACGCCGATCTGAACATGGGCTTCATCGATCAGGTTGAAGCGCAGCGCCGCCGCAAGAACCTGGAAAAGGAATCCGGCTTTTACGGCGCCATGGACGGCGCCAGCAAGTTCGTCAAGGGCGACGCCATCGCCGGCATCATCATTCTGCTGATCGATATCGTCGGCGGGCTGGTGATCGGCATCATGCAACACGGCATGCCATGGGGACAGGCGTTGCAGACGTACACCTTGCTGACCATCGGCGACGGTATTGTGACGCAGGTGCCTGCGCTGGTGATCGCGCTCGGCACGGGCATCATCGTTACACGCTCGGCGTCTGATGCCGATTTGAGTCGCGAAGCGTTGCGGCAGATTACTTCTTTCCCCAAGACTTTGTTGCTTGTGGCTGGCGCATTGGGCATCTTGCTGGTGCTGCCGGGCATCCCTGCCATACCTGCGTTCGTGTTGGCCTGCGGTGTGCTGGTGGTCTGGTGGTTTGCCCGACGTGCGGCGGCCGCAGAGGCAGCTCCTGTTGCCGATGAGGATGCATCGGATGGCGTCGCGGCGGACAAGGATGATCCTTATGCGTCGCTGAAAATTGAACCGATCGAGGTGCATGTCGGCAGTCACTGGGTGCCCTTGGTCAACCAGTCCGGCAGTCTGTTTGTCGAGCGGATCGCGACGTTTCGCAAGCAGCACGCACAGGAATTCGGTCTGGTACTGCCGAAGGTGCGATTCCGTGAGTCGACCAAGCTAAGTGCCGACAAGTATGAAATCCATCTCGATGGCGTCATCACCGCACGCGGCGAAGCCAAGGCCGATCGCCTGCTGGCGATTCATCCGAGCGGCGACCTCAAGGCTATTCCCGGTGAACCGACCAAAGATCCGACCTATGGTTTGCCCGCCTTATGGATTGAAGAATCGCAGCGCTCCGCAGCCATGGCGGCCAAGTTCACCATCGTCGATTCGCAGACTATCTTCATGACCCATCTGACGGAAGTCTTGCGCCGTGAATCGGCGCGTCTGCTGAGCCGGGCCGAGACGGACCGCTTGCTGGCGCGCGTGCGGGAAAACAATGCCAGCCTGGTTGAGGATCTGATTCCGACGATCTTGAGCATCAGCGATGTGCAAAAGGTATTGCAGAATCTGCTGCGCGAAAAAGTCAGCATTCGCCACATCGAAGCCATTCTGGAGGCGCTGAACGATGCCGGCCGGGGCAGCAAGGATACGCAATATCTCACCGAGGCTGTGCGCCATCGCCTCGGGCATGCAATTTGCCAGCAGCTCATTGGAGATGCGACCGCATTGCACGTCATGACACTGGACCCGAATATCGAAAGCCAACTGATGCAAAACCTGCGGGCAAGTGACGGCACGCAGTCGTTTGTGCTGGAACCCAAGCTGGCGGAGCAAATGGTGGCGCGTCTGGTGCAGCAAGCGGAGCGCATGATGAAGAACAATCTGTTGCCGGTGTTGTTGTGCTCGCCGGAACTGCGGCGTCATGTACGCACCTTGTCCGAACGCGTCATGCCGCATCTGCGCGTGCTGGCCATGACAGAGATTCCCCAGAACGTGGAATTGAAGTCTTACAGCGTGGTGACGCTGTGAAGTAGCAGATAGAAAAAGTGATAAAAAAGTGGCAAGAAATAAATGACAGATTTTATTGGCGCAAGCCTTTGTGAGAGGGCGGGATAGATGGACGACGTACTGGGAGTTGCCTTGCTGAGCATGCATCAGGATATGACGCGCGTCGAACGTGTCGCCATGAACCTGAGCAATGCACTGACGCCGGCGTACAAACGAGAGATGAGTATCGCGCGCACGGCCACTGGAACGACGCGTTCTTTCGGCAGTTTGTGGGACGCGGGTATGGCTGCCGGCATCAATGGCAGCGGCAGCCTAAACAGCACCGCTCTGGAAACGCGCTCGGACATGACCGCAGGCACGCTCAAGTCGACCGGGCAAGTCTTGGATCTGGCTTTGTCGGGACAAGGCTTCTTTGAAGTGCAGACCGACAAGGGGCTGGCGTATACGCGCCAGGGGAACTTTCGGATGGACGAGCGCGGCCGTATCGTTACCGCTCAGGGCTTTCCGGTACAGGGGAAGGGCGGCGACATTTTTGTGGCGACCTCGAAACCTGCGATTGATGCCGCCGGTAATGTCGTCGAAGACAAGCGTCAGGTCGGGCAACTGAAGGTTGTGCAATTCGATAAGCCGGAGACCCTGCAACGCATTGGTGACGGCCTGTATGCCGAGGGACCGGGCATGCGGCAGATGGCGGATGCCGATGTGCAGATGCGCCAGGGTTTTCTGGAAAACGCCAATGTCAGCTCGGTGCACGAGATGGTGGAAATGATGCAGACCATGCGCCATTTCGAGTCGATGCAAAAGGTTACGCAGGCCTACGACGACATGGTGGGCAACGCGATACGCAAGTTAGGGGATATGTAGTTATCAGCTATGCGAAGAGCCGGCAGCGAGCGGCCGCACATAGTCATACAGAAGAAATAACAGGGGAGTAAAAGATGCTTGACGCACTATATATCGGCGCCACGGGGATGCAGGCGCAGCAGTTGAATGTCGATACCATCGCCAACAATCTGGCGAACATCAATACCACCGGTTTCAAGAAGGGCCGTGTCAGCTTTTCCGATCTGGTGGTCAACGGGGCGCATCAGCTGGTGCCTGCCGGCGCGCCTGACAGCAATACCGGCATTCTCGGCGATGCGTATCGCACCGGAGCAGGTGTTGGTGTGGCGAACCTGTCCAAGCTGTTCGATCTGGGCGACATCAAGAAGACCGATGCCGCGCTTGATGTGGCGATTCAGGGCGACGGCTTTCTCGAGGTAACGATGCCGGACGGCTCGCATGCTTATACGCGAGGCGGATCGCTGAAGGTCAACTCGGATGGTTTGCTCGCCACGCAGGCCGGCTATCCGCTGACGCCCGGCATCAGCGTTCCCGGCAATGTCAAAGGTTTGACCATCGGCACCGACGGCAAAGTCACTTTGGTGGTGGCGGATCAGGCAACACCGGTAGAGGCCGGCACCCTGGAGATGGTGCGTTTTACCAGCCCAGGCATGCTGAGTGCACAAGGCGACAACCTGTATCGCGCCACCGATGGTTCGGGCGAACCGATCGTCGGCAAATCAGGCGAAGACAGCATGGGCGTTATTCAACAGGGTTATCTGGAAGGCTCGAACGTAAAAATGGTCGAAGAAATGGTCAACCTGATGGTGGCGCAGCGTGCGTATGAAGCCAGCGTGAAAGTGGTGCAGGCTTCCGACGAAATGCTGGGCATGGTCAACAATCTGCGCCGCTAGAGTTACGCCGAACGCAGTCGACTACGCCATTTGCTCATGCCCTTGATATCCAGAATCCGTTTTCTGTGCCGTGTGTTGCCGACTTGTGTCGGGTTCATGCTGGCGCAAACCTGTATGTCGGCGCCTGTTGTGGATGTCGACTTGCACGCGGTAGCGCAGGTCGGCCACATACAGGTGACGCTTGGTGACGTAGCCGAGTTGCGCGGAGATTCGGAAGAGAGACTGTCCTGGTTGCGCAATATTTCTCTGGGTTCGGTGCCACGTTCCGGAGCCGTGACTTTAAGCCGAGGCCAGATCGAGCGTTGGATTAAAAGCCATGCCGGCAGTAATCAGCCGGTATTGCATTGGTACGGTGCAGGACAAGTCGAGATTAGTTCGGCCCAGCAAAAAGTGAGTGGGTCTGATATTGCGGACGCGGCAAAAATAACCTTGCAGGAATGGTTGGCAGGGCGGGCCGAGCGCAGCGAAATCAACGCGCTTGCCGACACGCGTGATGCCATGGTCGCGCCTGGGAAATTGCGTCTTAGTGCGCGTATGCCGACCGATGTCATGCCGCACCGGCGGATGCTGGTATGGGTTGATATCTGGGTGGACGATGCGTTTGTACGCGTGGTGCCGGTCAGTTTTACGGTCCAGGCATATCAAACGGCCTATGTCGCGCGGCAGGACGTACGTGTCGGACGCATCGTTCAAGACCATGAATTTGATAGCCGCCAGATCGACATCGCCGAGTCCGCTGCACCAGTGGCGGTACTGAAGGATGCTGCGACATGGCGCATGAAACATTCGGTTTCTCGCGGCGGGGTGTTGCTGAAGAATCAAGTGGAAGAAGCGCCCGCCGTTGCTCGGGGAGAGTCAGCAACATTGCGTTCCCAAGTAGGAGTCTTGACCTTGGAGAGCAAGGTGGAAGTGTTGCAAGACGGTTATCCGGGGCAGATGGTGAAGGTCAGATTGCCCGCCGCCTCGGGGCCGGTTTTGGCGCGAGTGACGGGTGCAGGTTTACTGGAAATGACAGAGAAATGAAACTCGGAAAGTCGACAATCGTGAACAAGGCAGTGTTGACGATATGCATGTGGGCGGCTGTGGCGGCAACGCCGGCGTTTGTGCATGCTGAGAGTCTTTATCAGGAAGGTGCATATCGGCCTCTGACAGCAGACAACAAGGCGTTCAGGATTGGCGACGTCGTCACGGTGCAGGTGCTGGAAAATTCCAGTGCCACTACCAATGCGGACACGACTACCCGCCGCAAGAACGGGATTACTGCGGATTTTAGTCTGACCCGCAATCCTAACGTGACTGCCGGTGTGAACGTCGCCGGTGATTTTGACGGCGGCGGTCGCACACAGCGCGCCAGCAAACTGCTGGCTCAGTTGACGGTGTCGGTGACGGCGATACAGCCCAATGGAGATTTGCAGCTGGCGGGCGAGCAGGTTTTGTTTGTCAACGATGAAGAGCAACGCGTCAAGTTGCAGGGCCGTGCACGGCCGCAGGATATTTCGGACGGCAACATCATTGTGTCGACGCGCCTTGCCGATGCCAAGATCACCTATGTCGGAGAGGGAGATCTGTCTGATCGTCAACGCCGCAGCTGGTGGCGTAGCTTCATGGATTGGATCGGATTTTAATCATGCGCCTCTTTTCTTATTTGAATCTTCGTACCCTGGCCTGGTCATTGATTGCAGTCTCCGCATGCTTGTCGGTGCAAACGCTGGTTCTGGCTGCCGACACCATTCGTGTCAAAGACCTAGGCAGGATGCAGGGATGGCGCGACAACGCCATTATCGGTTACGGCATCGTTACCGGCCTGGCCGGAACGGGAGACTCATCGACCAACAAGACGACGCGGCAAGCTATGGCAAACGTCTATTCGCAGTTCAATCTGACGATTTCTCCCGACCAGGTGCAGAGCCGCAACGTTGCAGTTGTGTTGGTGACTGCCGCCTTGCCGACGTTTTCGCACGAAGGGGACACTCTGGATATCACTGTGACGTCGGCCGGCGATGCCCGCAGCCTCGTTGGCGGCAGTCTGTTGATGACACCCTTGAAGGCCGCCAACGGTCGCGTCTATGCGCTGGCGCAAGGTCCGCTCTCGGTTGGTGGCTACCGCTATGACGCCAATGGCAACGTCGTGCAAAAAAATCATCCGACAGTCGGTTCGGTGCCGGGCGGTGCGACGGTGGAAGTCGGCGTCAATGCCCAAGTCATGACGGCGCAGCAGGATGTCACTTTCTTGTTGGCGGAACCTGACTACACGACCGCCACGCGCATTGCTGCGGCGATCAATACTCAGGTTGGCACAGGCCTTGCCAAGGCGAAGGATGCTTCCGGCATAACGATTCACGTGCCGGATGCCAGTCGCGATCAATTGACCAACTATCTGACGCAGATTGAGAACGTCATGGTCGTTCCGGATCGCCGCGCCAAAGTCGTGATCAATGAGCGCACCGGCACTGTTGTTTCAGGAGGCGATGTGCGCATTTCCAAGGTGGCGATATCCCACGGCGATCTGAAAATCTCGATCAGCACACAGAATACAGCCTCGCAACCGTTGTTTATCGGCAGCGCCGGACCTAACGTACGTACCGAGATCGTCAGCAATACGCGTGTCGATGTCGACGAACAGAATGGTCCGGGCTTTGTGGCCGCAAATAACAACACGGTAGCTGATCTGGTGCAGTCGCTGGCGCGCATGAAGACTAATACACGGGACATCATTTCCATATTACGTGCGGTCAAGGCAGCGGGTGCCTTGCATGCTGAACTGGTAGTGCAGTAAATCAGAACGAAAGAGCAGGAGAGACTATGTTGGATGGAATCGAATCGATCACGACCGCAGCACTGGGACTGGCTCTGGATGTCGCCAGCCAGCGACAGCAAGTCATTGCAGCCAATATAGCCAACGCGAACACGGTTGGCTATGTACCGCAGCGCCTGAGTTTTGAAGATCAGCTCGACGATGTACGTCGCGGACTTCAGGCAGGGAAAAGCCTGGATGCGTATGCGCTGGCCACGATGCAGCCGCATCTGACTTCGCTCGTCGATGCCAACGGCCAGGCTGAGAAAGTGCAATTGGACGAAGAAGTGGCAGCCTTGTCGCAAAATTCCGTGCAGTACCAGGCACTGATCAAGGGATTGAATCGTCACATGTCGATTCTTAATATTGCCGTGACAGACGGCAAACGATAGGAGCGCAGATGGATTACACACAAGCTTTTGCGATTAGCGCGGCGGGGATGACGATCGAGCGCACGCGTGTCGATGTCGCCACCATCAATCTGGCCAACGCCAATACGGTGCAGGGAGCGGATGGCAATGCCTACCGACCTTTGCGTGCGATAGCGCGCGTAGCGAATTCCGCGACGGCCAGTTTTTCGGATCTGGTGGATGCGTCTAGCGATGGAGGGCAGGTGTCATTGCCTGCTTTGCCTGCCGTCAGTGTGGAAGCTGCAGATGTTGCTCCGCGTCTGGTATACGAGCCAGGCCACCCTTTTGCCAATACCAAGGGCTTCGTATCCTATCCGGGTGTTGATACAGCGGTGGAAATGGTCACGATGATGAGCGCGACGCGCGCTTACGAGGCGAATGTCGCCGCGATGAACGCAGCGAAGACGATGGCGTTGAAGGCATTGGATATCGGAGGAGCAACATGAGCGTAGACAGCATTGCAAGTATCGCAGGCGTAGATAGTATTGCCGCATTAGACCCTGCACATACGGCGGCTGTCGCTGCGCCGGCGCAATCCACCGGTTTTACGCAGATGGTTAGCCGGGGGCTGGATGAGGTCAATACGCAATTGATGTCGACGCAGACCGATTTGCAGCAGTTGGCGGTTGGCGACGTGCAAAATTTGCATCAGGTGATGATCCATATGGAAGAGGCGCGCATGTCCTTTCAATTGCTCATGCAGGTAAGGAATCGCGCGCTGGAAACCTACCAGGACTTGATGAAGATGCCTGTGTAATACCGTTGTTATTCAGTTGATAGTTGATGTTTGAGTGAATGAGTGTGGAGTCTAATGTGATTGAAGTTTGGAACAACCTGGGCAGAAATGCGCGTATCGGCCTGATCGCCGGAATACTGGCGATTGTAGCGGTGACGCTTGCCGCAATGTGGCTGGTCCGGACTGAATACCAGGTGCTGTTCTCCGATCTTGCACCACAGGATGCCGGCGCCATGGTGAGCGAGCTGGAACGTATGAAGGTGCCATACAAGCTCGGCGACAACGGTGCGTCGATTTTGGTCGACAAGGATTTGGTGCATCAGACGCGTATCAAGTTGATGAGCAAGGAGTTGCCATTGCATGGCACGCTTGGTTTTGAGCTTTTCAATAATACGGATTTCGGCATGACCGAATTCGCGCAGAAGATCAATTATCAGCGGGCGCTGCAGGGTGAAATTACGCGCACGATCTTGTCTCTGGCAGAGATTCAGGCTGCACGCGTGCATCTTGCCTTGCCGGAAGAAGGCCTGTTCAAGCGTGCAAACAGTGTTCCTAAAGCTTCCATTACGTTGACGGTGAAACAAGGGCAGAGCTTACGGGCGGAGCAGGTCAGCGGCATTCAGCGGCTGGTGTCAGCCGCCGTGCCCGGTATTGCATTGGCCGATGTCACCATCATCGATCAGCATGGTGTTGCCTTGACGCGTTTGTCGCGAGCTGACGGCGACGACAGTTCATCGCGTCTTGAACTCAAGAAGGAGATGGAAAAATATCTGGGGCGCAAGGTCAGCGAAGTGCTCGATCGTACTTTTGGTGTCGGCCAGGCGCTGGCAACAGTCGATGTCAGTCTGAATATGGATCAGATAAAGACGACGATAGAAGACGTGGTTGCTCCGCCTGCAAAAAGCGGCGAGGTGCCGACGGGTACACTGGTGCGCGAGCGTGAAGTCCTGCGGGAAGGAACTGCGCCACTGGATGCCAAGACGGGGACCAGCGGCGGCAGTTCGCAACGCGAAGTGGAATACAGCGTCGGGCGGCGAGTGGAGAATATCGTTGCGATGCCGGGATCGATTCGCCGTATCGACGTTGTGGCTGTCGTCCGCAAGCCGCTTGACGCAGCACAGCAAGACCGTATCAGAAGTATCGTCGCAGCGGCAGTCGGTGCTTCTCTGGAGCGTGGTGACAGTGTGGTTGTTCAACCGTTGAATGCGCTTGGCGCCGTCGACAGCGTTAACGCAAATGGCGCAGTAAGTGCGTCAGGAAACGATGACGCAGATGCCAGTGCTACCGCCATGACTAAGGATGCACATGGAAATATGTCAGTGTCATCGAATAAGGCAGAGGCAGTTAAAAAATCGTCGAATGACAATGGACTGCTGGTTTCGGTATTGCTTGGACTGATTGCATTGGTTGCGGGCGCCGTATTCTGGTTGCGTCGTAGCGTTGGCGAAAAAGAAAGTGCTCCTTTGTCGGAAGAACAAAAGCGCGTGTTGATCGCTAAGCTGCAAGGCTGGATGAATGAGTCCGCCGCAGAATCGGCAGCTTCGGGAGGACGCCCGTGAGTATCTCCGTCGGTGTGCGTCGCACAGCTTTGTTGTTGCACACCCTGCAACCCTCGGACCGCCGCAGTTTGTTGGGGCAGTTCGATGAAGAAGAGCAGCGTGTGTTGCAAAGCCTGCTGAGGGAACTGGCGGAGCTGGGCATCCCGCGTGATAAGGAACTGCTTGACGAGACGATGGCAGGCTTGTCCGATGACAAGCTTGTGCAAGCGAACACGTCGGGGACATCCGTATTGCAGAGTGAAAATGCCCCGCATCCGGATGCGGTCATCGCCTGGCTGGATTGCCTGCCATCGCAACAGGTGGTAGACGTGCTCAAAGAGGAATCGCCTGAGCTGATTGGCCGGATTCTGGCCTGCCATGGCTGGTCGTGGGGGCCGGCCCTTGTGCAGCAGTTTGAGCCGTTGAAGCGCCGCCAGATCAAGGCATTGTCATATTCTTTAGGCCAGCAGGCTCCCCGGCTTACGACTGCTCTTCTGAAGTCGTTTGCGGTGCGATTGCGAGAAATGCCTCATGTAACAGTCCGGCCGGTGCCAACGCGAGAGTCTTGGGCAGACAGGCTGAGGCTGTTGTTGCGTAAGGCAGGTGCGTTGAACTCTCTTTCTGTAAAAGTACGGAAATCATGAACGAAAAGCATTCCTCGCGTTCACCGATTTTGTCTCAGGCCGCCATCCATTCGCAGCCCAAATTGCTGCTGCGTCCGCAGGTTGCAGCCAGAAATGTATTGGAGAACCCGCCTGCAAAGAGTGAGCTTGTGACAGAGGTAATCACCCGAGAAGATAGCGCTCCAGAGGAGTTCTCTTTGGCGGAGTTACGGGAGAGGGCGCATCGGGAGGGGTTTATTACGGGATTGGCGGAGGGGCGCGACAGCGGTATGAGCGCCGGGCGTGAAGAGGGCTTGACGCAAGGCTATCAGGAAGGTTTGAAGCTGGGGCAGGAAAAGGCGGAAGAGGTTGCGCAACGAGAAGTTGAAGCGGTAAGAGATGCACTTCATGCCAGGGAAGCGCAACTGATGCAGTTGTTGAAATCGATTCCGGACGCATTTTCCAGACGCTTTGCTGACTCTGAGGACGATATGGTTGCGCTGGTGCAGGAGACGGTGTTGCGCGTCCTCGGACAGGCCTTCGCGTCTGGCGACGGCGCACGCCTGGCGCTGCTTCAGGCGATGAAGGAAATCACCTCACGCCAATCGATTTCTATCCGCGTACACCCTGATGATTTTGCTTTATTGAAGAATGCACCGGAAGGCAGCGGCTTGGAGGAGCTTGGCGTGTCGTTTGAAGCAGACAAACGTGTCGTTCTCGGCGGGTGTTTTATCGATACGCGAGAAGGCACGCTGGATGCCCGTCTGGAAACGCAACTGGCGGCATTTACGCAACTGCTGTTAACGGTGCGGACACAGGGCCGGGACGCGGCAGGGAACGCGCCCGCATGAACACGGCCTATCTCCATGCTTTGCGCTCTGCCAGCCTGGTTCGCAAGATTGGTTATGTTGAGCAGTTAACCGGTTTGGCGATTGAGGCCAAGGGACCGGATGTGGCGATTGGTGAAATCTGCCGGATACTGCCTCGCCGCGCGGATGCCGCTGCAGCACAGCAGGAAGGCGTGCTGGCCGAAGTTGTTGGAATAAGACCGGGCGTCGTGACGCTGATGCCATATGGCGCATCGCAAGGACTGGCTGCAGGATGTGAAGTTGTCGCCGAGGGGGCGCGTACTGAAATCGGTGTCGGCATGCAGTTGCTGGGACGGGTGATCGATTGTTTCGGCCGGCCGCTTGATGGTGCGGGAATGCCGGAAACAACAGAACGTCGACCGTTAAAGGCGGCACCGGTGAATCCGATGCATCGCCCCCGTATTGTCAATGTTCTGGAGACAGGGGTGCGCAGCATCGACAGTTTGCTGACGATCGGGCAAGGACAGCGGGTCGGTATTTTTGCCGGGAGCGGCGTCGGCAAAAGTACCTTGCTGGGAATGATCGCTCGCCATGTAAAAGCGGACGTCAATGTCATCGCGCTGATCGGAGAGCGCGGTCGAGAAGTACGTGAGTTTATTGAGAAGCAACTTGGGACGGAAGGGTTGCAACGTTCTGTGGTCGTGGCGGCAACAGCAGATCAACCGGCGTTATCGCGCGTCAGGGCGACCTATGCAGCGATCGCTATTGCAGAATATTTCCGGGATCAGGGCAAGCAGGTGTTGTTGACCATGGATTCTGTGACACGGTTTGCCATGGCGCGTCGTGAAATAGGATTATCGGCGGGTGAGCCGCCGACGGCTCGGGGCTATACGCCGTCTGTATTTGCCGAGTTGCCGGAGATTTGCGAACGCTGTGGTACGGCGCCTTCCGGCGGATCGATTACCGCATTGTTGACGGTGCTGGTGGAAGGCGACGATTTAAACGAGCCGATTTCGGACAGCTTGCGTGCCATTCTGGACGGCCATCTGGTGTTGAGCCGGCAACAGGCACATCGTGGGCAATATCCGGCATTGGATGTACTGAAAAGTGCAAGTCGTCTGATGCCTGATCTGTGCACGTCCGAGCAGAAGACGCTTGCCATTGAAACTATCAAGACACTGGCTACGCTGGAGCGCAGTCGCCAGATGATCGATATCGGAGCTTACGAGGCGGGCAGCAATGTCGAGCTTGATCAGGCTTTAGGCAAACAAGCCGGACTGATGGAGTTTTTGCGCCAGCAAGAGGGCGGCGCAAATCGTGAAGAAGCACTGCAGGTGCTGCGCAACGTCATGGGAGCTTCATCATGAGTAGCGTGTCGGTCGATCTTCGAGGCTTTGTTTATCCACTGGCCGCTCAACTCGAAAAGCATCGCTGGGAGTTGGAGCGGCTGCAAGGGAAGATTGCCCAAGCCGGGGCAAGATTGAGCAAGCTGGAAATCCAACTCAAAGAGAACGAAGAGAATTACGTCGCGCAGCATGCTCATCTTGCCAAAAGCATGCAGCTGCGGCCAGATCCGGAAATGTATCGTCGCGCTCTTGATTTTCTCGTGCATGCCCGAGACTTGATTAAAGGATGCAAGCAAGACGTGGAAGAAGTCCGCCAGGAGCGATTGCAATTGATGGATCTCTGCATTGAACGCCAGCGGAAGATTGAGATGTTGGAGGAGCACAGAAGCGCGCAGATGCAAGAATACGTCTTGTCTGAACAGACCAGGCTTGCAAGTGAGTTGGATCGCGAATGGTCAGCGCGTAGTCTTTGGCAGCTGCGGCAGAAATCAGTATTGGCAGCGCCAATGCAGTCATCTGTGGAGGGGGCTGCATGAAGATAAATATTTCGCCGAATTTTCCTGTTCAATTGGGGCTATCTTCATTTTTCGGCGCTGATGACTCAAAGTCGAGTTCAGAAAAGAACATTGATCAACAGGCTTGGCAGCGTGAAATGGAGCGCGCTCAGATGGACGGCTGGTTGGATAATCCGTTGACGGGTAGCGCACAGCAAGCACCGGATCTGAGCGAGGACAAAGTAAGCCGAATCGAGGAAGGTGTGATGAAGCAGTCGCCCGCTCCAATGGTTTCGTCTTTTATGCACTTATCGCTTTCTGTCGCCGGACCATTGGCGATGGGGAATGGAGTGATTGATCCTGCTTCCTACGCGGCGATCTCTGGTGGTGGTGAGCGTGGCGCTGCTCAGACCGCAGGAGCGAATCTGGAGCAACGTCTGACGGCGAGAATTGAGCAAGTATTGTCGGTGGCTGCCGGAAAGGACGGAAAAGCAAGCAGCCTTTCGGCAGAAGTGAAAGCTCAGATTCCTGGCGCCGTGCAGTCGGAGCCGTTATCGACATCGGCGGAGCGGGTTTTATCTTCTCCGCGCATATCGCTGGAGTTGATTGGAGACGATGCCCGGTTGTGGCTTGGTGTCAGCGCAAACGACGATCTCTCTGAGGCGGACCTTGCGCGCATCGTTAATGAGGCTCGCTCAATGCTCGCCGCAGAAGGTGTCCGATTGCAGGATGTCATGTGCAATGGAAAATCTTTGCAATTGACTGCGGGGGATGCCACTCCTGCAGAGAAGAAAGAAGCAGGGGCCGTCATCAAATTATCGAATGCCAAGGCTGCGCGCGGCGGTGTTCCGTTTTATTCATATTTTGAGATTCAACAGGAGACATAATGGCAATTGATTCAGTCAGCAGCAGTTCCGCGGCGACGCAATCCAGCAGCCTGAATATGCAAGATTTCCTGAAAATCCTGCTAACGCAGCTGAATTATCAGGATCCGATGAAGCCGATGGACAATCAGGAGTTCATGGCTCAACTGGCGCAGTTCACTACACTGGAACAAACGCAGCAGTTGAATACGAAGATTGATCAATTGATTTCGACACAGGCCGCTTTACAGTCTGTTGGCTTGATTGGTCGCACGGTCGATATCACCGTGACGAGTGGTACGGTGACGGGCACGATAAAAGCGTTGTCGCTCAGCGGAGATTCACCGCAACTGACGGTTCTGAGCAGTACAGGCGAGACATTGACCGGTATCAGCCTTTCGCAGATTGCCGCAGTACGTTGAGAACGCAAGAGAATTCCATCTACATGAAGGAGGCAGCACATGCTTGATTCGATCTATACAGGAATGTCTGGCCTGCTGGGCTTTTCAAATGGACTGAAGACGATCTCGAACAACACGGCAAACATGAATACGCCGGGTTTCAAAGAGTCGACTCTGCAGTTTTCGGACCTATTCTATTCCGATGGCAATTTGAGTGGTGGGAACGGCGGCGGACAGACCGGCTTCGGTCTGAATACCGGCAGCACCACGCTGAATTTCAAACAGGGTGAATTTCGCAGTACCGGAAATGATCTGGATCTGGCGATCGATGGTCTTGGCTTGTTTACGTTGCGCGATAGCAGCGGCAATATCCATTACACCCGCGCCGGGCAGTTTCAGTTTGACGCCGGCGGCAATCTGGTTGACCGGAACGATGGCGCAAACGTGCTTGGTCTGGATGGTAGCGGAAATCTGCAAAATATCAGCATTTCAGGCCTGTTGACGAGCCCGGCGCAGGCGACGACGACCGTCAAGTTCAACGGCAATTTGTCCAGTACGGCGACGACTCAGAACGCCAATGCAACCGTCATCGATTCCGCAGGCGGTTCGCATTCATTGGTGCTGCAATTCACCAACACCACGACAGGTGGCAGTACCAGCAATATCTGGACCGTCAGCGTGCTGGATGGAACCACGACCGTTGGCACCGGGTCGCTGACATTTGTTAACGGGAATATCGTGGCGTCATCGTCCAAGATCGCGATCTCGTATGCACCTTCGGCGTCTACTGCCAGCACGGTCACCTTCGATTTCAGCAGCGACGTGACGTCGTTTGCGGCAGGCAATGTGACCAATCTTGCGATGACGACCCAAGATGGTCGCGCCGCCGGCGGTTTGACCAAATCGACGTTTGATTCTTCCGGCGTGCTGACGTTGACCTACTCGAACGGGAAAACCGTCACGGCGATGCCGCTGGCGATCAGTCGCTTCGATACGCCTGATGCGATCGTGTCGATCGGTGGCAATCGATTCGACTCTACCAATCCCAATGCGTGGCATACCGGTACCGCAAATGAAGGAGCGTTCGGTGTTGTCAAATCTGGCGGTGTCGAAGCTTCCAATGTCGATTTGTCGCAGGAGTTTAGCGATCTGGTCATCATGCAGCGGGGTTATCAGTCGTCATCGCAAGTTATTTCCACTGCCAATGAAATGTTGCAAGAACTATTTACGATGAAGGGCAAGTGAGGTAATGAACCCTTTGCAGAAACAGGAATCCGGGGCCGCCAATGCTCGCCGGTTGATGTGGTGGAGTGATCGCCAACTGGCCACGCTTGAAGCATTGCTCAACGAAGCAAGGCAAAAATGGCTTGCGGCCTGGATTGATGATGCTCAACAGGACTCTTGTTCCGTGCCGAAAGTTTCTTGCCGGGCGGCGCATGAGGCGTTGGACGGGGAGGAGAGTACGGACTGGCGTCCTCTTTCACAATCGCCCGAAGTCAATGATGAGAACCAGGTGTGGATTGATGGGCGTCAGCCAGACGACGTGATGGCGCAATTGTTGCTCAAATCGTCCTCATCGATAAAAACATCCAGCCTGGTGGATGCGCTTTGTACTGAAGCATTCGCCGACTGCATCGCAGAGATCAAAACCGTCTTGGCTTTGCCTGCAGGTGATGCGTCTGTTTTCCATCGTGCACCAGCGCAAACGAGGGCAATTCCGGTTGCGCATTCGCGCCCGTGGTCGGGGGCCGTCAGGGTGGTCTTCCCACTTGACGACGCGCTATCGATAACCTTGCATTTAGGACCGACGCGGATGGCGGCATTGGTCAAGACGACCGGTGCTACAAGTGGTAAGCAAACCGAACCGATTACTACTCTGAACGAAGCACTGGCCGGACATGCTGCGCGTTTGCGTGTTGAACTGGCTGCAGTTGATGTCAGCGTGGGCAATTTAGCTTCACTAACCGTAGGGGACGTGTTGGTGTTGCCGCATCCCCTGACACAAACGCTACATGTGAAAACTGAAGGTGGGCAATCCTTGTGCCATGGTTATCTGGGCCAGTTGCAGGGGCAGCGCGCGATAGAGCTGGTTAAGCCGGTATCGGCCCACTAACCAAACCGACAGGTAGATAACACCTGTAGAACAATTTGTTCTAACTGATAGATTTTCCTATGACCAAGCTGACCAATATTCTTCCTGCACATGTTGCAGACAACCAGGGTGAGCCACCTGCTGCGCAGATGCTGGCTTTTTCCGAGTTGACCCCAATCGATCGTGATAAGGGGACAAGTGCGTTGCTGAATAACGTAAATCCATTACACCAGATCAAGACGCGCCTTACGGTTGTCGTCGGTGAAGTAGAGCTTACCGTCGGCGAGCTCCTGGCGGCGCACGAGCATCAGGTTATTCGCCTGGATCGTACGATTGAGCAGCCTGTGGATTTGCTACTGGAGGGGCGTGTGGTGGCGCGTGGTCAACTGGTGGCCGTCGATGAGCATTTCGCGATCAAGATTACCGAGCTGCCGACCCCGCTGAAAGTATAGACATGTACTGCAGATTATTCTCTCTCCGCTCATGGCTTCATGCGGTGAGTTGTTTTGGTTTTTTGCTGACAGGGTCGCGCGTCGTCGCAGCAGAATCCCAGGGATTGCCGTTTAAGGTAGAGGAGGCGGGGGAAATGCCCTTCGGCGCCATTACCCTTTTCCTGGTTATCGTCGCCGGGTTGCTGATGTTGTTGCTTTCGCTCCTCAAGAACAAGCACCGTGACAAAAAGCCGCTGCGTTGGTTGAACTGGCTGCCTGCGCCGCAGGATAACGATGCATTGATCATTGCTGCCAGCAAACGCCTGGCTCCTAAAGTTTCCTTACATGTTGTCGAATGGGAGGGCCGAAAAATATTGCTGGCGGTCAGCGATCAGCATGTCATACGTCTTGATGAAACTGCGATTCCGGCGCAGCCTCTAAAGAAAGGGGAGGGATGTTGACTCCTCTGCTGAAGAAAATGGCCGTACTGCTGGTGTTAGCCATATTGACGCTCTTGTCGCCAGATACTGCTGTATACGCAAAGTCAAAGAAAACCGATGCCGCTGTTGCATCGGCGTCGACGCAAGCGTCTGACGCAGGTGTCACAAGTGGATGGTTTGCCTCAGGCAGCAAGTCCAAAAATGGTGAGACGGCGTTGGCAATGCGCATTATGATAGGCTTGACGGTGCTGGCCATCGTGCCGGCGCTGCTGATGTCGTTGACGGCGTTCCTGCGCATTATCATTGTGTTGTCCATGCTGCGTCATGCGATCGGCATGCAGGAAACGCCGCCGAACTCGGTGCTGATCGGCCTGGCTTTGTTCTTGACGATGATCACTATGTCGCCGGTATTGCAGAAGATTAATCAGGATGCCTTTCAGCCCCTCATGGCTGGACGCATGTCGATGGAAGCCGCCTACGACAAAGGGATACAGCCATTACGCGAATTCATGGTGCGCCAGACCAGAGAGCAGGATCTGGCGCTGATGGTTGAATTGTCCAAGGCGACGCCACCCTCGAGCATGGCCGACGTCAGCAATGTTCAATTGATTCCTGCGTTCATGCTGTCGGAGTTGCGGGCTGCGTTTCAGATAGGGTTTGTGATCTTCATTCCTTTTTTGTTGATCGATCTGATTGTTTCCAGCATTTTGATGGCACTCGGTATGATGATGATGCCGCCGACCACGATTGCTTTGCCGCTCAAGATATTGATGTTCATTATCATCGATGGCTGGAGCCTGGTGCTCAAGGCATTGGTTGGTTCTTTTCACTAAGTCGGATCGATCTTGGCCAGAAAAATATCGCAAGTGCAAATTCCGGATGGCAGCGCCGTCGATCTCGGCTTGCCGCTAGAGCCGGAGGTGGAGCAAGTGATAGTTTCCGGCCTTGCTGACGAGCTAGAGATTTGGAACAGCTGGCGCGTTCTGAAAGACATTGGTTGCCGTGAACGCTTGATCGCACATTACCTGCCTTATGCACGTATCGTGGCGGCATCGTATTATCGGCGCCGGTTTCATGATGAGATCGAATTCGAAGAGTATTTGCAACTTGCTTCCGTAGGATTGCTGGAATCGATTGACCGCTTTGATCCTGCGCATAGTGTTCAATTCAAGACCTTCGCTGCCAGGCGTATGCATGGCTCGATATTGAACGGATTGGAAAAGGTCACGGAGAAACAGCAGCAAATTGCGTTTCGCAAGCAGTTGCAGAATGAGCGCCGGGAGTCCTTGAAGAATCGTGACGAGACGACAGGAAAACAGGGGGGAAATGCTCCAGAAGATTTGTTCCGCAATCTTGCGAATGTAGGTATAGGCCTGGCGCTGGCATATTTGCTCGAAGGCACCGGCATGATCGATATCCAAGAAGAGCGTGCAGAAAGCCAGGGCTATTATCAACGTATCGAGCTGCAGCAATTGCAGCAGCGTATTCGTGCATTAGTGGATGAGTTGTCGGAACAGGAGCGTACCGTCGTTCGCTGTCACTATTTGCAGGAAATGCAGTTTTCCGACATTGCAACGATGCTCGGACTGAGCAAGGGCCGCATCGCGCAAGTGCACAGACAAGCCTTGGAACGATTGCGAGGAGCCATACAAGGGCGTGGTGGGACAATGGACGTCTTTTTGTAGCCCACGCGCGATGTCTAGAGCATAGGCGGAAAGCCTATCGCAATCGTGTCGTGTCACTTGTTGCTGTTGAGCAGGATTCGAGACGCCTGCTGCATTGATTGAGCAAGTTCAGGGTCTGCTTCCATTTGCTGCTGCACTTCTTCAACCATCGTGTAGAAGGCAGGATCGTTAGCCAGTTCGTCCCCTAGTTCCGCAATCAGGACCGACTCCAGGAAAATTTTGAAGGCTTTTCGTTCGCGTTGCGGATCTTCCGGATCGATGATACTCACCCGCTGGGCAACCAGGCTGGCAACATCGCGATCTTCGCTTGATTGTGCAGACGGTTTCCGCGCGTGTTTTGAGCGTGGCACCGTCTTTTTCAGCGAAGAAACCTGGCTGCGAATAAGCGCCGCAAGCTGGGCGGATGGATCAATAGATGTCATTAGATATAGTTTTTTGCAATCTGAATGGGGCGAGATGCCTTGATAGCTGAATGATAACGTATTGATGGCACGCCTGATCAGCTGGTGTCAGGCTGCGATGGCTGTCAGCGGAATGATCTTCCTGCGCACAGGACGGCGAATGTCCCCTTCGATACCGACCATGAGCTTTCCGGTTGCCCAGTACAAGGCACCGGTCATGACGGCCCAGTTATAGTGGAATTCGTTTTCGCAGCTCAATGTGAAATCTTCGCCTTCGTTGTACATGCAAGCACCCTGGCATAGCTGCAACATAGGGCAATGACTGCAATTGTCGCGCTTGGACCAGTGCCATGACGTATCAAGAGATACGGCGGCCATGTCGGATACATGTCCGATCCCGTGCTTGCCGGCAGCGCCGACATTTTGACATGTGGTGACATTGCCCTTGAGGTCTACTGCAAGCATTTCAGGTTTGTCCATGCTGCATTTTTGACCGAGCGCGGAGGACGGGCGCCTGTCTTTGAGAGACGACAGGAATGATCTTGCCTTGTTTCCTAACACTGAGTTTTGGCCGAGGTCACTGCCATTGATGAGCGCTTTGACGATGTGATATTGCATTTCACTGTATTGCTCGGCAGTCCAGTCGGCTTGATTGTCGCGTGTCTGAATATCGTAGGAGTGGACAACACCTTCAAACGACACAGAAACTGCCCCACCCATTTTCTCCTCGAACCATGCAGATATGGCACTTACATCGGAATTACCAGAGGTGATGACGCTGTTGAACCCAAACTTATCGCCGCGGATGCGCCACAATTCCTTGAGTTGTTCCAGTTTCTCTGTCTGTTCTAAAGGATCGGGGCCGCGCAAATGTTGTCCCATGGCGTCATGAGATACACGCACGGTAATGTCGTACTTGTCGATGAATTCAATTTTTTCCTGGTCGATCATACTGCCATTGGTGATGATGGAAAACATCACATCAGGAAACTTGTCACGCAAGACCGGCACCAGTTGTTTCAGATGCGCCCAATAGACGAAGGGTTCGCCTCCCCAGAACTGGATTCTTTTTGGCGCTTCTTGTAACCAGGAATCCATATTGCTTAAAAACTCACGCGTATCGGCCAATCCGGCCACGCTTGCATCTTCAATGCCCGATGATTGCAAGCAATAGCTGCAGGAGTAATTGCATTTGAGACCTAGCTGTATTTTCAACGTCATCGGTGCATTGCTCTTTTTACCAGGAGTTTCCGGGCTGATCCGATGTATGTTCGGCCATGTTTTTGCCGGCACCTGAGCAAACAGGGAAACGCCGGATTCATCCAGCAATTCGCTTGTATGAGGGTCATAGAACAATTTGCTCAGTTTCCCGTTCGCGTCTTGCATCGTCAGTTGGTAGGACATGTTGTCTTCCTTGGATGAATTGTGTAGTGATCCGATATCGATTAAATATTCAATGCCGTAGTGCTTGTGGGGCAGGCATTGGCGGCGTTTTTACGCCAAAAATATCGTCCAGGATATGAACGTAACTTAAGGGGTGCACCATGGGATTGCAATTTACTTCTAAAAGAAAAAACTCATTGTTGGCATTGATCACCGCATCAAGAGTGAACATGGTGTGTTGGCGTATTTCCAGGGGGATAGCTTGAAACAGCACTTTCCCAAAATGGTCCAGATCGCGTCGTAATTGCGGTATTTTTTTGCTTTGGCTTTGCAACATGCTGCGGTCTGATACAGTAATCGGATCAAAATCGGAGGCATAGCGATAGCCAAGTTTTACCTTTTGGTTCTTTTCGGGAACACTTTCGGCATTCATTCCCTGCCAGGCTAGATAGTCGTGGCAATCGTTGCCGATATTGAAGCTGAGATCAAAGCTGCCACGTTTTGAGGCTGCAATATCACGTATCGAACGCACGCCGTCTCCAATGAGAAAGCGCGGCGGTAAGCGTTCCAGAAAGATCGGCGTATCGTTCCAATACCAGGCCTTGATGGCATCGCCGTCAATGAATTGCTCGGAATAAAAGCCGGGTTTCATGCCACTAGATACAGCGGAGAACTGATCGGGAGTAAACGGTCCGCTGATTCCTTGTCCGAAAGATCCCTTACGGTCCTTCAAGATGAAATCCGTTGTGGGGGCTTCCCCTTGAAACCAATAAGATGGAATTGGCAAGGATGTGTTTTCGCAGTACTCCTTGAATTTCAGTTTGTCTGAGGCGATAGGCCAGCGCTTCAATGCGTAAGGCAACCAGCCGACGAAGTGTCCCTCGGTGCCGATTACCGGCGAATATCCAAGCCCCGCTTCTGTGTGGATTTGGAAGCGAGGCATCAGAGTCAGGATTTGCTGATTGAAATCAACTTCCATCTTGAACGTCTCGATATCAAGACGATGGCGTGCACCATGGGTCTTGGCCCAATGACTGACATTGCGGATGTGCGTGAGAGGTTGAAATAGATAATGCATGGGGGCGCAAGTCAGGGAAACGGATGAGGAAATTTTGCCGCCCGCAGATGATGCCGATCCATTGCCAAAGGCATGCGAGCTGCGCCGAACGACATCGGTATGAGACCCGGGACGAATGCTCTGCCGGAAAGAATCGGTTTGCCAGCTAATGTTATCGGTGCGTCCTGTAGGCTGAGATCAATCCATAAGGCATTGAGGCCTGCTGCCCCTAGTTTTTGCATCAGTTTTTCGTAGCTGGTGCTGCACATTAGGCTGGCCTCTTCGAATGATATTTCTGACTTGCATTGCAGCAGAGCGTCTGCTTTCTTGAAATAGCGCTTCGAGGCATATAAATCACTATGATCATGCGGAAAGGCCACGTTACGTGCTTGTATTTTTCCGGTGTAAGGATGTTTTAGTCTGCTATAGGCGGCACTTTCGGCTTCGGAAAGTGCGGATTCAATTGCTCCTATCGCACAAGATCCAGCACTTGCACCAACCGCCGTAAAATGATTTTTTTCATGCTGAACGATACATAGCCACGCGGGTTCAATACCAAGATCCAGAAGTTGCAGACTGACCAAACAACCGCGTTCTATAAGATTTATAACGCGATGCCGGATAGCGTCAGGCAGGGTTGCAGAATCAATATTGCTGCCGCCGCGTTGAGCAAACCAATGCTGCAGGAACGCATCTCGTTCGAGCAATTCAAACAATGCATTTTCTTGTGCATGCGCTACTGAAATTCCGCTTGCACAGCCAGAAGACATCGCCATGCCCAACGGTTTTCTGGCATCGTTGAGAGAGAGACTGTCTCGATCAAACACTAGTTCCGCGGGTATCCAGTGGCTGTCACCTGTGGCAAGTGAAATCGCTTTGACCCAAAGATAATCTTCTGAGGGAGCAAGCCTTGATAACGGAAATGCTCTCGACTTGTATTGCGATGGCAGGTACCCCAGTAGTTCATCTGGATTGTACATGCGTGGAAAATCCCCGAATCGGGCACGACGGCAAAGTTCCTCTCTGTAACTATGGTAAGCATGACGCTCCGTTGCTTCTGCGATGGCTTTGTCGTATGCGCGAGAGGCATCGGTGTCTCTCCCCCAGCTATAGGCAACTTGCTGCGACGAATTGCCGGCAATACGAGCCATGCCCATATAAAAGGGGAGATCTAGTGTGTTGTCGAGCCAGGAAAACTCAGGAACGAGACGCGTGCTATTTGTCGGCGTAGCGGCATCTGCTTGTGTGCCGAACAATCCTGTGATCAGTACATTATGCCCATCTTTCAATTGGCAAAGCGAGGCAATCGAAGATTCGTCGAAGCCTCCGATAGGGCGCCAGCCCAAGCCTTGTTCAGCGGCGCTCAAAGCGATATTTTGAATAATGCCGCCAGCTTCCATCAGTACGAACGGGTATGCGCGGCTTCGATACTTCAATGCTGGTAGCGCCAGGTTTGCACTCAGGATCAACATGCCACTGGCTTGGTGTAACTGGTGAGGGGCGTGCACTAAGCGTGCAATGTTTTCAGGGCTAGAATTCTGAAGTTGAAAATGGATGGCACCGGCGGCATCGAATTCGATTTTATACAAACCTAGTTTGAGCTCGCCTATCGGCTTAAATAGGATGAGATGGAAATCGACGCGGTAAAACGCGCCGGCGGACGCAACCGGACGATGGTGGTGATCGTCGGAACATTGGCCATAAGCGGTATGCAATAGCAATGCTAATTGCTCAACAGTGATTGCCTCGGATCCGAACGTCGAAGCTGAATGACGTTTGGAAACGGTTGCCAGCAGAGGGGTGGATACTGGGCGATCAAGTCGATTTGATTTGGTTGTTTGTTGGTCGGTGAGGGTATCCCTTTTGAGGCGAGAACGGATGTGAGGCCAAACCTCACTTCCGACGGGGAGTCCCTTGGCATGCGCATGCTTGGCGGTGTGCGATACCAGGATTGCAGCGTCAATTAGCACACCAGCTTGTATCATTGCCTGGATGAAGTCCATGAACGGAGCGTTGTGGAACTCTCGTGTACTAGCTTCTTCGATATCGCTCAGGCTCATCTCACCCTGACACCAATCAAATAACTTGGTGAGGAATTTTGACGGCGCGGTCAACCGTATCATGTTGCCACCAATCCGCATGGCAAGTTGTCGCCCTTTTATACGGGCGCTTCCAGCCAGTACCGGACAGATACGTTTGGTACTGAGTAAGTGAGCCGCAAGAATGTGGTCGGGGGCCATGGCAATCAGATCACAAACATTCGATTAGCCGATCTTGAAAGAAAGGCCGTTTGGTTTTTGTGCCAACCATTGATGTCGGATAAGACCGAATGCATCGAACACGGTGATTGCTCCTCCATAAGTTGCAAGTGCCCTATTGACACGTGCTACACCTGTCGAACTAACCGCGTTGGATATGATCCATCCGCCCGGGGCGAGGTAGTTCCAGAGCACGGGGTAGAGATCATGCTCACTTTCACCAGGGCAGCCGTGATAAATGAGATCTGGTTGCGGAAGCAGATCGAGTACTTCTTTTTCGGCAAATTTGTTGATGATGAAAATATTCGCATCGTGTTGTAGGGCATTGCGGTGGATATCAAAACAGCGATTTTCAAAGCGTTCGATTGCGAACACTTGTGAGTTTGGCCGGTGCAGTTTCCATTCAATCGCAATAGAGCCAGAGCCCGCGCCGATATCCCACATGACGTTACCGTCGAGATGGGCAAGCCGAGCCATCAGCAAACCACGCAAAACAGGCGGAGTTTGCTGAACTCCAGGACGTGTAAGGTATTGGCGTCTTTGAAAAGCGATCAGTGCTGCACTTGTTTCCATTGCAATGATTTTCTCAGGGAAACTGTAGAGAGATTGTCGTTTCTATGCTTTGATCCGCAGGTCAGTAGACCTGCGGATGTAAGAGTTTTTATTGTTTTTAAACGCGAGATGTCAGCGCTTCAACGAACTGATTGGATGCATCATCCTTCTTGAGGCCTTGCCATTGCACGCCAATAGCATGGCGATCTGCGGTATGACTGCTAATCACGAAGCCATCACAAATATAGCTGCCGCCGTCTTCTACTGCCAAGTTGTACAGGGGAGTATCTGGACGCATGTTGTGATAAATCGGTTGGACATGGCGCCATCCGTCAACGTGCGCGTGAGTTTGAGGAATATCAAAGCGGAGGGGAATAGCGTCGCGAACCAGATTTACACCAACCCCATTGGCTTTTTCGACCAGGTAGTGATTCAGATTGTAGACACCCCACCATTCATATGGGCCATCAGGACCCTCGAAACGTGTCCAGAATGGATGTTCGTCAGAAACGAAGAGCGGAGGTTGGTTGCCAACGCGCATTTCCAATACGCGGCGGGTGACGCCGAGCGTAATTTTTTCGACCGCCATAACCCGGGAAACACCAGTCATGGTCTTGACCATTTCACCGCCAACAAAGGTCTCCACAGCACGTGTGGAGCCGTCTGCCATAAGAACCATAGTGCCGGCTAGAACGCATGAGTAGCAATCGGTGCAATTGCAAGCAGATCCGAGGTTAATGACGGGAGCCTGAATGGGATTCAAACCAACATGCTCAGTGGCGACCTCCCAAAGATCGCCGGAATTGGTTGGCGGGCGATAGAGGATGTTGACTAGACTTTTCGATTTTGAAGCGGATTGCTGGGAAGATACATTCTGCGAGGACTTCATTGGTTTCTCCTGGCCAATTGAACTAGAGGATGGTAAGCGCATGACTAGTTTTCAGCCATGCCTCCTCAATTTATCCGTAGATATTTAGAAATGTTTAGCGAGAAACGGAGGGATAGTTATTTTGTGTCGTTGAGGTCAATGCGGCCATTCATGAGTTGGCGAGCGAAGCGGAGAATGGATCGGTCGTCGCTCAAGATGCCGTCAAGCAGAGCTCTGGCATATTGTGCTGACATGCCCTTATTGTCTAGACCGATAGCGCGGCGCAGGTGGTCTTCGGCGACATCCCGCTGCCCTTGCATGGCTGCAATGACGGCCAGTCCACCGTAAGTTTCCCCAAAATTCCGATCGCGTTCCAATGCTGCCTCAAAAGCGCGTTGTGCCGCTGCATAGTCTTTTGCCAGCAGGCAGGCCCAGCCTAAGCCGTGCCAGGTGCCGATATGTTCAGGCATGAATTGTGTCGCCTTCTCCAGGCTGGAGCGCGCAGCATTGATATCGAGTTCCAGCATTTGCGCGAAACCTAATGCGGACCATGCGCGGCCGCTGTCGGGGTGGCGTTCCAATATCTGCTGGACATGTTTTTTTGCCAGAGGCGCATCGCGATCACTTAGCGCAACAGTGGCACTTGCGAGCAGTGCCTCAGTCAGGAGTGGATTGTCGCGTAACGATAGCTCGGACCAGGCCCTGGCTTTGTTCAGCTGCGAAGCATCAATCGCGATCAGGCTGCTGACGCCAAGTGCTTCGCTGTGTAAGGTCCGGCATTGAAGGCGTTCTTCGGCCCAATTCAGTGCGATATCCAGGTGATGTTGGTGATGCAGGCAGCGTAGCCACATGCTCTGCAATCCTGGTTCAATCGGCGTCGTAGGCGATACGTCCACCCAATCCTTGATAGCGGCGAAGCAATTGCCGTAGTCTCCGCGAAGCGAAGCGATGAATCCCAAATTTTGGGCGATAGCAGGATGTGGACCTATCTTCAGTTGGAGGCTGCTCAAAACATGTTCTGCATCCTCGTAGCGCTGTTGCGCAATCCGCAAATTGGCTTCGCGCATCGTCCATGAGTCACTATCGAAGCCAGCGGTGCGCGCAAAGGCCAATTGTACTTCAGCGAGTTCTGGGCGGCCGGCCTGCAGCGCTATATCAAAAATATCAGTCCTTAGAGACCCATTTTCGGGGTCATCTTTTAAATAAGATAATAGACGATCAAGGCGAGTGATCTGGGCGTCGCTGCTGATTTGTTGGGGCATTGCGAATTTGGCGGATTGATAAAGCAAAGATGAGCGGCAAATGATGCTTCTGTGACCGGAGCTACCGACAAACTAATGTAACGGCCCCTTGTTGTATGCCGATAGTAGGAAGTGTTCAGTATTATTGGCCTGGGTTTCCTCGCCGCGATTTTGCTCTATAGGCGGTTGCATGAGTGGAAGTATGCGATCAATCAATAACTGGATATTGCTATTGAGTGGCGCATTGACGGTATTGGCCGTCATTCCGCGTTGAAAATAATCTACCGCATTGATGAAGGAGTCGTTTGCCAATTCTGTGTACCCTAGTGCAAAAAGTTTAAGAGGGTCGGTATCAGATAGATTCAGCAGTGGTTGCCAGGTAACGAGAGCCAAAGAGGCGCGGCCAGAAGTAAATTGTAGCGTTCCAAGTTCGTAGCGAGCGATGTTCAATGTCGGTGCCAGTAGCACTGCATTTGCATACGATGTCTCTGCTTCTTGATAGCGACCTGACTGGGCTAATTCCGCCCCTAGCAAAAAATGTGGCCATGCCGATGTCGGCTCCTCTTGGCAGGCTTGCTTCAGTAACTCCATGGCGGTAACGGAATCGTTTCCCTGACTTGCGGCAAGCGCTTGTTGTAACAACGGGCTAAGGGGGGATGTAGTGGAAGACATTAATATAGGCCCAAATAGAGGAAGTCTCTTGTCTGGATTATATCCGTGTAACTTCGGAAAGGTTTAGTGCAGGTCTAATTGCGGACTTTGTGTATTTTTGTCAATCCTTGTCCAAGGTTGTTGTGGGTCTTGAGTGCCTCTCGTCGGGCGCTGGAAGGTAGATCAATTGGAGAGGGGGCAATTCTGCGAGCACATCAACAATATGTCCACAGTGTTGCCGTGATGATGAAGAGCTACGCTCGATTTATCCCGCGTGCAGACAAGGGGAGGAATTTGGAAGCTGTCGATGCGGCGTTGAAAGTGGCGTATTCCGCAGTACGCCGAATTCCAGAAATAGAAAAGCGCCCCGAAAGGCGCTTAGCTATTAACTTCCACGAATTAGATCATTGGCGGAGACGGAGGGATTCGCCTACGTTCCGCAGGCCGCTGAATCACTTGCAAGCGACTCCCTTCAATCCCTCACGTAAGCCACGCAGGTGGCTTACTCATCTCCACCAGACGGGTTTGCTGCGCAAACAAAAAGGAAAGTAGAAATAAAAACACCCGCCGGAGCGGGTGGTTGTATTCTGGCGGAGACGGAGGGATTCGAACCCTCGATACAGGTTTAAGCCCATATGCTTCCTTAGCAGGGAAGTGCCTTCGACCACTCGGCCACGTCTCCACGCTGTAGACAGATACTGCGCTGCCTCAGCAAAGAAGTTCCGCATAATATCTTTTCATGCGGATTTGGTCAATGGAACTCTGCGATTTTGGAGGAATTATTTTTCCATCCGGAGGAGTTTCAGAGACTCGTGTTACTGCTTACTTGCCGCTCACTTGCCATTTTCCAGATCGAAGGCCTTGTGCAATGCGCGCACGGCCAGTTCCATGTATTTTTCGTCGATCAGGACCGAGATCTTGATTTCGGAGGTGGAGATCATCTGGATGTTGACGCCTTCTTCGGACAGCGTGCGGAACATTTGCGAGGCGATGCCGACGTGGCTGCGCATGCCGACGCCGACCACGGAGACCTTCGACACCTTGGTGTCGCCGACGATGTTGGCGGCGCCGATGTGGGCCTTGACGCTGGCGTTGAGGACTTCGACGGCCTTGGCGTATTCGGCGCGCGGCACGGTGAAGGTGAAGTCGGTTTTGCCTTCGACGGACTGATTCTGGATGATCATGTCCACTTCGATGTTGGCGTCGGCGATCGGGCCGAGGATCTGGTAGGCGATGCCCGGGCGATCCGGTACGCCGAGCACGGTGATCTTGGCTTCGTCGCGGCTGAATGCGATGCCGGTAATGGTTGCTTGTTCCATCTTGGTGTCTTCCTCAAACGAAATCAGTGTGCCGGACTTGGTTTCTTCTTCCAGCGACATTAGTGGGTCGGTCAGCGACGACAATACGCGCGTCGGCATCTTGTAGTTGCCGGCAAATTCCACCGAGCGGATCTGCAAGACCTTGGAGCCCAGGGATGCCATTTCCAGCATTTCTTCGAACGTCACGGTGTTCAGGCGACGCGCTTCGCTGACCACGCGCGGGTCGGTGGTGTAGACGCCGTCGACGTCGGTGTAGATCAGGCATTCCGCGGCCTTGATCGCAGCGGCGACAGCCACGGCCGAGGTGTCGGAGCCGCCGCGGCCGAGCGTGGTGATGTTGCCGTCGGCGTCGACGCCCTGGAAGCCGGTGATGATCACGATCTTGCCGGCGTTGAGGTCCTTGCGCACCTTGGCGTCGTCGATCGAGCGAATGCGGGCTTTGGTGAAGGCGGAATCGGTCTTGATCGGCACTTGCCAGCCGGCGTAGGAGACGGCTTCTTTGCCGATGGCCTGCAGCGCCATTGCCAGCAGGGCAACGGAAACCTGCTCGCCGGTGGATGCCAGCATGTCCAGTTCGCGGGAGTCGGGCTGGGCCATGATTTCCTTGGCCAGACCCAGCAAGCGGTTGGTTTCACCAGACATTGCGGAAGGAACAACAACGATCTGGTGGCCTGCGTCGTGCCATTTGGCAACGCGCTTGGCGACGTTCTTGATGCGCTCTGTCGAGCCCATCGAGGTGCCGCCGTATTTGTGAACGTATAAAGCCATAGGAAGGTAGGTCTGAATTGCGTGACTGAGTACTGCTATTGGCGCTGCTATTTGTTGCCGGAATTGCCAGAATCTGCACAAAAGGCCGGAGGAAACAAACCCTCGACTTTACATGCAGAGACCCAAAATAACAAGCAAAAGGCGCTGAAAATAGGCGTTTTCAGGCGATTCCGGGGCCGTTTTACAGAATTTGATGCGGGAGGGAAATGCGCAGGAGGATGCTGAACACGCCATCCACCTTGGTGCTGCCATGTGGCAGGCCGACCAGGGTAGACGGTGGTCGCGGGCGGGGCCGCGGTATTGCTTGCTGCTTGTTGCTTACAGCATGGAACAATGCGGGCGATTAAGCGCCGGCGTAGACGCTGTTGTCGGTAGCCGACTTCGATTGGCTGACGACTTGCTCATGTGTCAACGGGCTGCGGGCCTGGATGACGATGGGGTAGTTGTTGCCGTTGGCGATCAGGCCTTGTGCTTGCGCTTGTTGCAGTTCGGCGGTCACTTCGGCGCGGGTCTTGGTCGACACGAACTTGGTTTCCGGTGGGAATGGCGATTCAGCCATGGCGGCGCCGGCGGCGGCAAAGAGGACGATGGCGGCAGTGATTTGCTTGGTGTTCATGGTAATGCTCCCTAAAACAGTAAATGAAAAGTTGCACGTCGATGAGCAGGGCGACTTGGCTTGTGGCTGTTTGCTCGTCATCGATGAAGCAAGTTTATCTATTGCCTGGGACGAGAAAAATGGGTTTAATGGCAATGCACTATTTCGGTTTGAGAAACAATAAGAGGCTTGAAAAATGGATCGTCTGCACTCAATGAAGGTGTTTGCCAAGGTGGTGGAGCAGGGCAGTTTCGTCCGCGCGGCTGAAATGATGTCGCTGTCGAATGCGGTGGTGACGCGCTATATCGTCGATCTGGAGAATCATCTCGGCACGCGTTTGCTGAATCGCTCGACGCGCCGCCTGTCGCTGACGGAGTCGGGACAGGCCTTTCTGGAGCGGGTGCGGCATATTCTGCCAGAAATCGAAGAAGCCGAAGCGATCGTGGCGATGGAGACCAAGAAGCCTGCCGGCACCTTGTCGCTTTACTCGCACGTCGGCTTTGGGCAGGGGCAACTGGGCAAGTTGTTGCCGGAGTATTCGCAAACTTATCCCGATGTCATGCTCGATATCACCCTGTCCGAGCGCACCATGGACCTGGTCGAAGAAGGCATGGACATCGGTTTTTTCAGCAGCTTGCAGAAGTTCGACGCCAGCATGGTGGTGCGCAAGATCGGCGTGGCGGAAGTGGTGCTGTGCGCGTCGCCGTCCTATATCGCTCGACATGGTGCGCCGGAGACGCCCGACGATCTGAGCCGGCATGCCTGTCTCAATTTTTCGCACGAACATTTGCGTCATTACTGGCACGTCAAGACCGAAGAGGGGGTACGCGATATTCCGATCACCAGCAAGCTGGTGTCCAACAGCGCCATCCTGCTGCGCGATTTTGCGCTGGCCGGCATGGGCATCACGATGCGGCCGTCGTTCAGCCTTGGCGACGACCTGCGTTGCGGCAAGCTGCAGCGGGTGCTGGCCGATTATCAGATGGGGCAGGTTGCGGTGATGATGGCGTATCCGAGCCGGCGTTTGCTGTCGGCCAAGGTGCGCAGTTTCGTGGACTTCATCATGGACAAGTTTCCGCAGCCGGAATCGGATCCCTGGCTGTGAAGGCGACGAACGTCAGGCGGCGTCGGAAAGGGCGTCGAGGCGCTTTTGCAGGTCGCATTCCTGCCAGCCGAGGCGTTCTTCGCCGGCGCGCGCCTCGTGTTCCAGTTCTTCCGGACTTTTTGTCGTCAGCGCCTGCAGCAGTCGTTCCGACTGGCGGGTGTCCGGCTCCATGGCGCCGAAGAAACTGACCGTCGATCCCTGCTGCATCAGCAAGGTGGGGAAATTGTCGATGTCGAGGTCGCCGACGAGGTCGGCCTGATCTTCGATGTCGATCCAGACGAAGTGGTGTTCCGGGCGGCGTTCGGCCCACGCCGCAAAATTGACGGCATACTCGCGGCAGCTGCCGCACCAGCCGGCGCACAGGCAGGCGACGACCCACTTGCCGTTGCGCAGGGCGGCGGCAAGTTCTTCGCGGTTGCTGCTGGAAAAAATCTGATAGGACATAAGGCGGCCTATTCTACTCCGGATGGGAAAAACCGGCGCAAAGGTGGCAAGGCAGCGGCGCCGTCCGGAAAAGTGCTTTTCTCCCAAGGCTTGCGCCGTCCCGGCGCGGTAAAATAGCGGGATGTCTATCATTCTCGCCATTGAAACTTCCACCGAACTCGCCTCGGCCGCTTTGCTGCACGGCGATGAACTGATCGCCCGCGAATCGTTGGGCGTGCAAACGCATTCCGAAACCATCTTGCCGATGATCCAGCAATTGCTGGCGCAGGCCGGCATGGCGCTGTCGCGCTGCGACGCCATCGCCTTCGGCGTCGGTCCGGGTTCCTTCACCGGCGTGCGCACGGCTTGCGGCGTGGTGCAGGGACTGGCGTTCGGCAGCGACTTGCCGGTGGTGCCGGTGGTCACGCTGGAGGCGATGGCGCAAGCTTGTTTCGAGCGGGCGCAGTCGTCCGAGGTGCTGTCGATTCTCGATGCGCGCATGGGCGAGGTGTATTGGGCGCAATATCGTCATCACGCAGATGGCTGGCACATCGTGGTCGAGCCGACCTTGTCGGCCGCTGCGAACGTGCAGGCGCAGGGTGTCGTGCAGGCTTGCGGCAACGGATTGACGGCGTATGCGCAGGATTTTTCCGCGCAGGCTTTTGCTGCGAACGGCCTGGCGCAAGTGATGCCGCATGCGGCGCAGGTCGCGCCGCTCGGCGCCAGGGCTTTTCAGCAGGGGCGGACGATTCCTTTGCAAGATGCGCAGCCGCTGTACCTGCGCAACAAGGTCGCGCTGACCACGGCAGAGCGGCAGGTGCGTGATGCGGAAAAGAGCCTGGCGAAAGGCGCGGCGTGAACCACGCCTTGCTGCAAACGCTGGAGAGCAGGTTCGGCAAGCTGCAGTTCGCCGCCATGCAGGTGACCGACATGGACGAGGTGGTGGGGATCGAGGAAAAAATTTACCCGCATCCCTGGACGCGCGGCAATTTCCTCGATTCGCTGTTCAGCGGTTACCAGACGCTGACCATGCGCGATCCCTCGGGGCGGCTGCTGGGGTATTTCCTGGTGATGGAAGCGGTGGATGAAGCGCACCTGCTCAACATCAGCGTGGCGGAAGACGTGCAGGGCGAGGGTTTCGGGTATTTGCTGCTGGATTGCGCCGTCGATCTGGCGCGCAAACATAAAATGACGATCATGCTGTTGGAAGTGCGCGTGTCGAACCTGCGCGCGCTGCATGTTTATAAACGCTATGGTTTCGTTGAAATCGGCCGCCGCAGGAATTACTACCCGGTCGATCAACATACGCGCGAAGACGCGATCGTGATGAGTTTACCGCTATGAGTCTGCACACATTGGCCGCTTCGGCCCGGGTATTGGAAGAAATCGGCGTCGGCCCCGTCTGGGTCCGGCGGCATCTGCCTGTCGAGTCCGTCGACGCCGCCGCAGTGGAAGAGGCCGAGCCGGCTCAGCTGGTACAGGCGGAGTCCGCAGTAGCGCCGGTATCGGTGGCATCGCCGACATCGGCAGCGCAGCCGGAACGCGTCATCGTCTCCAAGCGCGATGCCATTCTCGCTGCCGCCGCGGCTATCCAGCAGCGTCCGTCTGCGCCGGCACAGCCGTCTCCATCCGCATCGGATGACGGCTTGCCGCCGTGGCTGAGCGAAATGGATGGCGCTGACATGGTCTCCGGCGGCTTCATGCCTTACGACGATGAGGAGGACGAGGCGCCGATAGTGAAGATCGATCCCGCCATTGCCACGATGGATTGGGGCAAGCTCAAGGAAACGGTTGCCGATTGCCGGCAATGCGGACTGTGCAAGGGACGCAAGAAGACGGTGTTCGGCGTCGGCGACGAAAAAGCCAAATGGCTCTTCATCGGCGAAGGACCCGGACGCAACGAGGATATCCAGGGCGAGCCCTTCGTCGGCCCGGCGGGCAAGCTGCTCGACAACATGCTGGTCGCCATGGGGCTCAAGCGTGGCGACAACGCCTATATAGCCAATATCGTCAAATGCCGTCCCACCGACGAAAACGGCAAGGACCGGCCGCCTTCTCCGCAAGAAGTGGCGTCGTGCATGCCGTATCTGCAACGCCAGATCGACCTGATACAGCCGACCGTACTGGTCGCGCTGGGCAAGACGGCGGCCTTGTCGCTGCTGGGCCTGGACCCGGCGACGCCGGTCTCGAAATTGCGCGGCGCCGTCCATCGCTATCGGGACTTGCCGCTGGTTGTCACCTACCACCCGGCTTACCTGTTGCGGCAGCTTGGCGACAAGAGCAAGGCCTGGGCCGATCTCTGCCTTGCCATGAACACTTATGCCGACACCGCAAACTGAGCCGTCTCCGGAACTCGACAGTCGGACCGACGCAGCCGGGCCAAGCTATCAGTCGCAATTTCATCAGCGTTGGGAAGGTTTGCGCGATCCTCATGTGCGCGCCCTGGCCTGGTTGCTGGAAGCGCCCGATTTGCTGGACGCCCATGCAGCGCGCTGGATCGGACGCATCGCGACGCTGGGGCCGCTCAGCGACATGGATGTCACCTGGCTGCATGCCCTCGATCGCAATCCGCGCGCCCTCTATGCGCTGATCAACGCCCAGCCCTCGGCGCGACTGGGGCGCTATGCGGAGAAACTGCTCACCTTCTATTTGCGGGAAACCGGACGGCTGATTGCGCACAATGTGCAGGTGCGCAACGGCCCGAACGATACGATAGGCGAGTTCGATTTCCTCGTGCACGACGAACGGCATACCGGCGCCGTGCATTGGGAATTCGCAACCAAGTTTTACCTGCTGGAGTCGCATCAGGCGCAGATGCAGGCGGATGCCTTTGTCGGGCCGAATCTCGCGGATTCGCTGGGCGCCAAGATGGACAAGATCATGCAGCAGCAACTGAAGTTGGCGGAACATCCTGCCGCCGCGCAATACTTGTCGCAGCCCGTGACGCATGCGCAGGCCCTGGTCAAGGGCTGGCTGTTTTATCGCGACGCGGTTGCCGCCATGTCGCTGCCGCCGCGATTGGGTATCGCTGCGGGGCATTGCCATGGCTTTTGGTGTGAATTATCGGCATTGGACTTGTCGCTTGCCCGGCATTATCTGGTGTTGCCGCGCCTTGAATGGCTGGCGCCGGCGCGAGCACCGGTCGCCAGTGCGCTTTCTGCAGATCAGCTGCATGAAAGCGTCTCGCACGGCTTTGCCGAGACGCTGGCGCCGGTGATGATTGCCGTTTGCGATCGACATGGCGACGTCGTGCTGGAGCGTCAGCGCGGATTTATCGTGCCGGACGATTGGCGGGAGAAGGCCGCGCAGCGCGTGCAGCATGCCGTGGTCAAATATTGATGCTGCATTGATAAGCTGCTGCTGGCGACAAAAAAGCGCGTCTTGAGAATTTTCAAGAACGCGCTTTTTTATCGCAGTCGGCCGGAAGGCTATGCCGGATCAATGCTTGTGCTCGCCGATCAGCGCCAGCGAGTCGTGCTCGCGCTGATTGGCTGCGTGGCGGCGCATGATCAGGTACATGATGCTGGCGACGAAGACGCCGAAAATGATGATCACGATATTGACGTTGAGATTGAGCCTGACCATGATCGCATACAGCACCAGCATGGTTAGCACCGACAGGTTTTCATTGAAATTTTGCACGGCGATCGAGTGGCCGGCGCTCATCAGCACGTGGCCGCGGTGTTGCAGCAAGGCATTCATCGGGACCACGAAGTAACCCGACAAGGCGCCGACTATGATCAGCAGGGGGTAGGCGACCCATACCGACGTAACCGCCGTCATGGCCATGACGACGATCCCCATGAGGATGCCGAGCGGCAGCACGGTCAGCGATTTGCGCAAGGGCACAAAGCGCGCGGCGCCGACTGCGCCGAGCGCCACGCCGAGCGCCACGATGCCTTGCAGGATCGCGGCCTTGTCCAGCGGCATGTGCAGGGATTTCTCTGCCCATTTCAAGACGATGAACTGCAGCGTCGCGCCTGCGCCCCAGAACAAGGTGGTGACCGCCAGCGAGATCTGGCCCAGCTTGTCTTTCCACAATGTGATGAAGCAGTTGGAAAAATCGGCGATGAGCTTGATCGGATTGTGCTGCTGATGGGCGTAACGCGCGCCGGTATCGGGGATGTTGAGATTGAAGATCGCGGCAACGATGTAGATGATGGTGATGACGCACAGCGCCGCTTCGGTAGGGGTATTGACGTCGAAATCGACGATCGGGAAATCAAACGACAGCAACACCGAGGCAATATGCGGATTGACCAGCGCACCGCCCAGGACCGTGCCGAAGATGATGGAGCAGACCGTCAAGCCTTCGATCCAGCCGTTGGCGGCGACCAGCTTTTCCGGCGGCAGCAGTTCGGTCAGGATGCCGTATTTGGCCGGCGAATACGCCGCGGCGCCGAAGCCGACGACGGCATAGGCGATCAGGGGATGCACGGTGAAGAACATCAAGCCGCAACCGACCACCTTGATCAGGTTGGTGATGAACATGACCTTGCCTTTGGGGAAGGCATCTGCAAAAGCGCCCACGAAGGCCGCCAGCAGCACGTACGACAGGACGAAGAACAATTTCAACAGCGGCGTCATCCATGCCGGAGAGTGCATCTCCGCAAGGAGTGCAATAGCAGCAATAAGCAGGGCATTATCGGCAAGCGACGAAAAAAACTGCGCCGCCATGATTGTGTAAAAGCCGCGATTCATCCGTATCCAAGATGTGACAAATTATCTCCGGCTTGCTTTATACCATGAAAAGATGACATGCCACTGATAAGTATGATGGGGAATACAAGGGGCAGGAAGCGCAGTCCGGCTCAGCTTGGCTTTGACGCATCTGCTTCATAGAAACAGGTTGGTCCGGTAAAATGGATTCTTGTTCCCGGATGGCAGGATTTCCGTCGCCGCTATCGCCGCCATCGCGCTGCCGTTCAATTTGCCCCAAACTTATCTGTTCTCATCTGCTTCCATGCCAAGACCAATCGTCGCCACCATCGATATTTCTGCACTACAACACAATCTTGCGGTCGCAAAATCGCGCGCCCCCCACGCAAAGGCATGGGCGGTGGTCAAGGCTCAGGCCTACGGTCATGGACTTGCACGCGCGGTCCGCGCGTTTGCCGATGCCGACGGCCTGGCGCTGATCGAAGTCAACTATGCGGTGCAGTTGCGCGAACTGGGCTGGAAGAAGCCGATTTTGCTGTTGGAAGGTTTTTTCGACGCAGACGATATTGCCGTCCTGGAGCAGCATCAATTGCAATTTGCGGTGCATTGCAATGAGCAGATTCAGCTCCTGGAACAGGCCGGGATCGCGGCCGGCACGCGCTTCGACGTTCATCTGAAAATGAACAGCGGCATGAATCGCCTCGGCTTCAAGCCGGCAGCCTATCGCGCCGCCTACGAACGGTTGCGGAAGCTGGCCTGCGTGCGCAGCATCACCATGATGACGCACTTTGCCAATGCCGACGATGCCGCCAACCCCGACTTGCCGCTGGCTGAACAAGTCCGGCGCTTCAAGACGGGGACGCAAGGACTGGCCGGCTCTTGCAGCGTATCGAACTCCGCCGCCGATCTGCTGCATGCGGAGCTGGCGTTCGACTGGGTGCGGCCCGGCGTGATGCTGTACGGCGGCACGCCGGGCGGCGGCACGGCGCAGGACTTCGGCCTGCGTCCGGCCATGACGCTGGAAAGCGAGATCATCGGCGTGCAGGAAATCGGCCCTGGCGACGCGGTCGGCTACGGCAGCCGCTTCGTCGCTGACAAACCGATGAAAATCGGCGTCGTGGCTTGCGGCTATGCCGACGGCTATCCGCGCCACGCCCCCAATAACACGCCGGTCGTGGTCGACGGCGTCAAGACCGGCACCGTCGGTCGCGTGTCCATGGACATGCTGGCGGTGGACCTGACGCATATCCCGCATGCCGGCGTGGGCAGCCATGTCGTCTTATGGGGCGAAGCCCTGCCGATCGACGAGGTCGCCTTCGCGGCGGGCACCATCGGCTATGAATTGATGTGCGCCCTGGCGCCGCGCGTGACCGTCCGGGAAAAGAACTGACATGGCAAAGGCCAAAACCAATTACACCTGCACCGAATGCGGCGGCATCAGCAATAAATGGGCGGGGCAGTGCCCGGCCTGCGGTCAGTGGAATACGCTGGTGGAAACGCTGATCGAGCCGGCCGGCGCCAACCGTTATTCGAATCAGCATCAGGGCCTGGCGCAGACGGCGCCGGTGCTGTCGCTGGTCGACATCGAGGCAATCGACGTGCCGCGCTTCGGCACCGGCATCGAAGAATTCGACCGCGTGCTGGGCGGCGGCCTGGTGCCGGGCGGCGTGGTGCTGATCGGCGGCGATCCGGGCATCGGCAAGTCGACGCTGTTGTTGCAGGCGCTGGCGAATATTTCCAAACTCAAACAGGTCTTGTACGTCAGCGGCGAAGAATCGGGTTCGCAGATCGCCTTGCGCGCCAAGCGTCTGGCGGTCGACGCCAGGGATCTCAAGCTGCAGGCGGAAATCCAGCTGGAAAAAATCCTGTCGACGCTGGCCGAACACAAGCCGGATGTCGCCGTCATCGATTCGATTCAGACGGTTTATTCGGATGCCTTGACTTCGGCGCCCGGCTCGGTGGCGCAGGTGCGTGAATGCGCGGCGCAGCTGACGCGCTTTGCCAAGACGTCCGACACCACCATCATCATGGTCGGCCACGTGACCAAGGAGGGCGCACTGGCCGGTCCGCGCGTGCTGGAGCATATCGTCGACACGGTGCTGTATTTCGAAGGCGACACGCACTCCAGTTTCCGTCTGGTGCGGGCGTTCAAGAACCGTTTCGGTGCAGTCAATGAACTGGGCGTGTTCGCCATGACGGAAAAGGGACTCAAGGGGGTGTCCAATCCGTCGGCGCTGTTTTTGTCGCAGCATGACAATCAGGTGCCGGGTTCTTGTGTCATGGTCACGCAAGAAGGCACGCGTCCTTTGCTGGTGGAAATTCAGGCATTGGTCGATAGCTCGCATGTTCCCAACGCACGCCGTTTGTCGGTTGGCCTGGAGCAGAATCGCCTTGCCATGTTGCTGGCGGTATTGCATCGCCACGCCGGTATCGCCGCGTTCGATCAGGATGTATTCATCAATGCCGTCGGCGGCGTCAAAATCACCGAACCGGCGGCCGACCTTGCCGTGCTGCTGGCGATCAATTCCTCCATGCGCAACAAGCCGTTGCCGCGCGGTCTGGTGGTGTTCGGCGAAGTCGGACTGGCGGGCGAGATCCGTCCGGCGCCGCGCGGTCAGGAGCGTCTGCGCGAAGCAGCCAAGCTGGGTTTTTCCATCGCCATGATTCCGAAAGCAAACGCCCCCAAGCAAGAGGTCGAAGGGCTGAAAGTCGTTGCGGTGGAGCGCATCGACGAGGCCTTGCAGAAAATTCGCAACATCGACGAATAGACGGAAACAAACGGAAAACAAGCCGGCCATCGTCGGCCGCTTGTCTCCCGGACCGGCTTTATCCCGGTAGTTCGTAGGTCACGATGAGTTGATTCATTTCGCCCTGTGCCGGCGGCCCCAGCGGGCCACTGCCTCTGACGCGATAATGCAGCGTGAATGGCTGGGCGGCATCCTTGCCGTTGAAGGCCGGCGTATTGCCGCTGGCGCTGTTGGTCACATTCCAGCAGCGCTGCTGATTGTTCCAGCACAGCACGGCTTCAAAGCCGGCCGGTTTGCCCGACAAGCCGTAGCGCCATGACACATTGCTGATCGTACTGCCCGCAGGCACGGGGGCATTGATCCTGAAGGTTGTTTCGTAGTCGGCATTTTTTGCCAGGATGGTGGCACCCATGGCGTCGGAGGCATAGGAGCCGCTGGGCCGGTTGCGATTCCCGGGGGCCGGAGGGGGATAGATCATAGGTGCGGCGAATGTCGTGCTTGTCGCAGCCACGGGCAGATCGCCGATCGACGGCGTAGCCGCAGGTTGTATGCTCAGCGTGCGATCGACGCGTGCCTGGGCAAACGCCATGCCGCCGCTCATACAAGCGATCGTCAATAACATCATGGCTGATCGGCCCGGGTGCTGCAATCTCATGATCCTGCTTGCTTGCGCGACGGTTGGGGGAAAATCATCTGCACCACCAAACCGCCGCCTTCGCGATTGCGCAGATGCAATTTGCCGTTGTGGCGAATCACAATCCGGTTCACGATGGCCAGCCCGAGACCGGAACCGTTGGCCTGGCCGCGCGCAGTGTCGAGCCGGGTGAAGGGACGCAGCAGGCGTTCCAGTTCGCTTTCCGGCGCGCCGACGCCGTGATCGGCGATCTCCACCTTGACGTTGTGGCCTTCCAGCTTGCACAGAATGTCGATATCGGCGATGTCCGTGTCGGGCGTCTTGCCATAGCGGCGCGCATTCTCGATCAGATTGCCGATCGTACGTTCGAGTTCGACGGTGTTGCCCATGATTTCCAGACCCGGCATGATCGCTGTCGTGACGCGTACTTCGTTCTGACGTTTGCTGTGGTTGGCGGCGTCTTCGAGCAGGCCGGACAGATCGACAGGGGTAAAGCTGCTGCTGTCGAACGGTTTTGCATAGTCGAGGAACTGACCGATGATGGCATCCATTTGCGCCAGGTCAGCATGCATGCCGTCGCGTGCGTCGTCGGAGAGTTGGGCCATTTCGACTTCCAGCTGCATGCGCGCCAGCGGCGTGCGCAAGTCATGTGAAATGCCGGCGAGAATCACGGCGCGATCGGATTCGATGCGATTGAGATCGTCGACCATCTGATTGAAACTGCCGTTGGCTTCCCTGATTTCGGTCGGTCCGGATTCCGGCAACGGATCGGGCTGCTTGCCTTTGGCGATGGCGCGCGCAGCGGCCGTCAGGCGCGCCAGCGGTTGGTTGATCAGCGTCGAAATGAATACGGCGCCGATCAGCGACAGCACCAGCGCAATCGATGCCCATCCCAGCCATTGCAGGCTGGAAGTGCGGTCAAGGCGGCCGCGGTCAAGCATGAGCCAGTAGGCGTCTTCATCGATCTTGAAGCTGATCCAGAAGCCGTCGACATCGTTGACGCTGGACGAGAACTGCGTGTCCTCGCCCATCGCCTGTTTGACGTAATACTCCAGCTCGGGAAGCGCAGGCGAGTCGTCGGGCGGCGCGATCTTGTCCGACTTCTCCAGCGGATAAATGCGGATGCCTTCGTTGCTGGCGAGATCGAACAGCAGCTCGCGGCGCATCTCCGGAGCCGAGTGCGTCAACGCCGCGCGCGTGATCGTGACCACGGAGACGATTTGCGCGGCCAGTTGCTCGGCGCGCGGGCCGCGTTCCACCATGCGGAAGCTGGCCACCCACGCCACCATGCTGGCGGTGATCAGGAAGGTCAGCAAAAAAAAGGTGCGCCAGAACAGTCCGTTGCTGAACCATTTTTGGCGCGCTTGATAACTCATGGCGTGAATCCCGGTGGGCGGGTTCGATGGGGTCAATCGGCGCGACAAGCGCATCAGCGCGGTTTGCCCTCGGGGATGAAGACGTAGCCGAGACCCCACACAGTCTGAATATACAAAGGATTGGCCGGGTCGGGTTCGATCAGTTTGCGCAGACGCGAGATCTGCACGTCGAGGCTGCGGTCGAACACTTCATATTCACGGCCGCGCGCCATTTCCATCAGTTTTTCGCGCGACAGCGGCTGGCGCGCATTGCGGGCAAAGACTTTGAGGACGGAGAACTCGCCGGTCGTGAGCGGAACGGTTTCGCCTTTTTTCTTCAGCGTGCGCGTGCCCAGATCGAGTACGAATTCCCCGAACTCGAAGGATTCGGGCGACTCCGACGGCGCCCCCGGCAGTTCGTCCGGACCTTTGCGGCGCAGCACGGCGTTGATGCGCGCCACCAGTTCGCGTGGATTGAACGGTTTCGGCAGATAATCGTCGGCGCCCATTTCGAGGCCGATGATGCGGTCCACGTCTTCGCCTTTGGCGGTGAGCATGATGATCGGCGTCTGGTCGCCGGCACCGCGCAAACGGCGACAGATCGCCAGGCCGTCTTCACCGGGCAGCATCAGATCCAGGACCAGCAGATCGTAGCGTTCGCGAATCCAGAGCTTGTTCATCGCCTGCGCATTTTCAGCCGTGACCACGTTGAAACCTTGTTCGGTCAGGTAGCGGCGCAGCAGGTCGCGCAGACGGATGTCGTCATCCACCACCAGGATTTTGGATTGGTGGGCCGGCGTAGCGGGGGAGCTGGTGTTGGTCGTATTCATGGCGTTATGGTAGCGTCTTCACAGCGATCAGCAACATGTAAGCAGTCAAAGATTACAAACTGTTACATACCTTACCTTAATCATCTTATACCATCCGGCCTAGCAACCTACACTGGGTACATCGATGATGCACTTTGTCGTTGGTCCAAAATGTGGAAAAATGCCGTTATGGATATTGCTGTTTTTAAAAAACTTGGTGTTGTTGCTGCGATTGTATTGCTCGGCGCTACCGCTGCATTTGCGCGTCCTCCCGAACCGGGGCGCGGCATGCCGAATCAGCCGGGCGACTTCCGCAATCAGGGCGGCAACGGCGGCGGACGTCCGCCACCGGAGCAAGACGCCAACCAGCGCCGTGGCAAGCTGAGCCCCGATGAACGCCGGGAATTGCGGCGTCAGATCGATGAAGCAGGGCAGGACATTTATCGCATCAAACGCTGATTTCTCTTAATGAAAAAAGCCCGGATCTGATCGTCCGGGCTTTTTTTATTGGCGCAGCATTACTGGTGCGCGCGTTCCAGCCGACGCTCCAGGCGGTGTTGCAGGGCTTCGAAACAAATGCTGAGAAACCAGTACACCATGGCTGCGGCGATATACAGAGGCAGGGGCCGGAAGGTCACCGCAATGATTTCCTTGGTCGACAGCATCAGTTCCGTGACCGTGATGACGGAGACCAGGGAGGTATCCTTGATCAGGCTGATCAGGGTATTGCTCATCGACGGCACCGCGATGCGGATTGCTTGCGGCACCACCACGTAGCGCAGGGTCTGGGTATAAGTCAGGCCGAGGCTGTAGCTGGCGCCCCATTGACCTTTGCCGACGCCGAGGATCGCGCCGCGCAGGCTTTCCGACAGGTAGGCGCCGGCGTTCAGGCTCAGCGTCAGCACGCCGGCCATGAGCGGCGAAAACTCGATGCCGACGCTCGGCAAGCCGTAATAGACCACGAAAATCTGTACCAGCAGCGGCGTGCCGCGCATCAGGCTGACATAGACGGCAGCAGGCCAATGGACGAATCTCCACGGCACGATGCGTGCGACTGCCAGCACGAATCCCAGGACCAGGCCGCCGACCATCGACGACAAGGCGAACAACAGCGTGTAGCCCGTGCCTTTGAGCATGATCGGCGCTGCCTGGTGCAGCAAATCCCATATTTCCATTTTCGTCGACGCAATAAAAATATCCCCGCATTGATGCGGGGATATCGATTTCAGGAGAGCTCGGTGACTTACTCAATAGCTCATTGTGCGGCTGGCGGCTTGCTCACGTCAATGCCAAACCACTTGATCGACGCTTGCTTGAAGCTGCCGTCCTTCTGGATGTCGGCCAGCGCCTTGTTCAGGGCGGCCTTGAATTGCGGGTTGCCCTTCTGGAACGGGATGCCGATCTTGTCGACGGCGCCGATCGGCGAGCCGCCCTTGAGCGGCAGGTTCGACGATTTCAGCAGGTAGCCGACCAGCAGGCTGTCGTTCAGCGCGGCGTCGATGCGGCCGCTGGCCAGGTCGGCCAGGTATTCAGGCGAACCGGGATAGGTCTTGACGTCGATGCCGGGAACGCTCTTGGCTTTTTGTTCGAAGTTGGTGCCCTGGCCCAGGCCCAGCTTCTTGCCCTTCAGGTCCTCCAGGCTCTTGAAGTCGCGCTTTTCATCCTTGCGCACGATCAGCTGCGCGCTCGACAGGGTGTACGGATCGGAGAAGTCGAACGCCTTTTGACGCTCGTCGGTGATGCCGACCTGATTGATGATGACGTCGTACTTGCCGGCGCCCAGGCCTGCCAGGATGCCGCTCCACTCAGTCGTGGTGAATTCGGGCTTCAGACCCAGCTTGGCTGCCAGCAACTTGGCGACATCGACTTCAAAGCCGGTCAGTTCGCTGGTCTTGGGATCCTTGAAGTTGAAGGGCGGGTAGTTGCCTTCCAGGGCCACTTTCAGCGTGCCGCGCGCTTTGACGGTATCGAGCAGGTCGGCAGCATGCGCACCGACGGTCGCGCCAACCAGCAGCAAGCCGGCCAACAACGGAGACAGTTTGCGGAGTGTTTTGGATGTCATGTCTGTTCCTTTGGCGATAATTATATTGATCGGTGGAAATCCGATATGCGAGCAGCTTAATCGTTTTGCAAGCTAAGACCAAAGACATCTATGTAAGAAGTTTATATGGCGGGGCAGGATAAAGGGCGATCCGGCGTGGTTGCATCTTGCCGGCTGGCCTTTTCTCCCGCTTCTGAGGGGCAGCGAAATCAAGCCTGCAGCTGCTCCAGCGCTTCCTGTTGACCCAGCCAGTCTTCTTCCAGCTGTTCCAGTTCCTTGGTGCAATAAGCCTGGTCGGTGATCAGCTTCTTCAGCTCTTCCTTGTTGGCGGCGTCGTAGATGGTCGGATCGGCGAGGCGGGCGTCGATGACGGCCTTCTTTTCGTTGCATTTGGCGATCTGTTCTTCCAGCCGCTTGATCCGTGATTCGATCGGCTTCTTCAAACCGGCCACACGCTGGCGTTCTTCGGCGTCAAGGCGCTTCTGTTCGCGGCGATCGCCGACGGGAACGACAGTGGCAGCAACCGGCTCCGGCGCTTTCTTTTCGACTTTTTGTTCCACTTTCGGTTTGATCGCCGCAACCTGTGCCGCTTCTGCCGCACTGTTCTTGGCGGCCAGCTTGGTCTTGAACAGCCAGTCGCGGTAGTCGTCGAGGTCGCCGTCGAAGGATTGCAACTTGCCGTCGGCGACGATCAGGAACTGATCGGTAGTGGCGCGCAACAGGTGGCGATCATGGGATACCAGGACGAGCGTGCCTTCGAACTGCGCCAGGGCCATGGTCAGCGCTTCGCGTGTTTCCAGATCCAGATGGTTGGTCGGTTCATCGAGCAGCAGCAGGTTGGGACGTTGCCAGACGATCAGCGCCAGCGCCAGGCGGGCTTTTTCGCCGCCCGAAAACGGCGCAATGCTGGACGACGCCATGGTGCCGTTGAAGTTGAAGCTGCCGAGAAAGTTGCGCAGTTCCTGCTCGCGCACATCCGGCGCGATGCGCGCCAGATGCCACAGCGGCGATTCGTCGTGGCGCAGCATTTCGACCTGATGCTGGGCGAAGTAGCCGATCACCAGGCCCTTGCCGAACTGGGCCGTGCCTGCTATCGGGTCGAGTTCGTTGGCGATGGTTTTGATCAGCGTCGACTTGCCGGCGCCGTTGACGCCGAGCAAGCCGATGCGCTGGCCGGTCTGCAGCGAAAAATCGATGCCGCCGACGATGATCTTTTCGCTGATGGCATAGGTCTCGGGATCCTCGATGCGATAACCGGCATTGACCTTTTCCATGACCAGCAGCGGATTCGGCGCCGACAATGGTTCGCGGAATTCGAATGAAAACTCCGCCGCCGCGCGCAGAGGCGCCAGTTCTTCCATCTTCGCCAGGGCCTTCATGCGGCTTTGCGCCTGTCTCGCCTTGCTGGCCTTGGCCTTGAAGCGATCGATGAAGGAATGCAAATGGGCGCGCTGGCGCATCTGCTTCTCGATCATGCCGGCCGCCAGTTCCAGCTGCGCGGCACGCTGACGTTCGAATGCCGAGTAGTTGCCGGAATAGCGTTTCAGCTTGCGGTCGTCGATGTGCACGATCACGTTGACCACGCCGTCGAGGAAATCGCGATCATGGGAGATGATGATCAGCGTGCCGGCGTAGCGTTTGAGCCAGTCTTCCAGCCAGATGATGGCGTCCAGGTCCAGGTGATTGGTCGGTTCGTCAAGCAGCAGCAAATCGGACGGGCACATCAGCGCCTGCGCCAGATTCAGGCGCATGCGCCAACCGCCCGAGAAGCTCGCGACGGGGCGCTCCATTTGTTCCAGGGTGAAGCCCAGGCCGATCAGCAACTGCTCGGCGCGCGAGCGCACCGTGTAGACATCGGCGTCCGCCAGTGCGCCATACAGTTCTGCGATGTGGGTGCCGTTTTCGGCGCTTTCCGGTTCTGCCTCGGCCGCGGCCAGTTGCGCTTCCAGGCGGCGCAGGGTGACGTCGCCGTCGATGGCGTATTCCACGGCGGGACGGTCGAGCGCAGGGGTTTCCTGGGCGACGTAGGCGACGCGCCATTTCGTCGGATAGTCGATGTTGCCCTGGTCGGCATGCAGTTCGCCGCGCAGCATGGCGAACAGGCTGGATTTGCCGGCGCCGTTGGCACCGATGAGGCCGATCTTGTCGCCCGGGTTGAGCGTAAGGTCGACATTCTCCAGCAGCGGCTTGACGCCGCGGGCCAGGGAAACTTGCTGAAAACGAATCATCGTGGAACTGCAATCAAAGAAGAAAAAATCAGATTAAAACGAAGCTGCAAGGCAATGCGAAGAATCACGCCGGATGCATCACGCCAGATGCTGCAACTGATCTGCCGTCAGCAGGAACACCATGTCGTCGCCGGCGCTGGTCGAGACCCAGGTCAATTCCAGTCCGGGGAAAGCTGCTTCGGCGTGGGCGCGCTCGTTGCCGATTTCGACGATCAGCACGCCGTTCGGGGTCAGCCGTTGTGCGGCGCCCTTGACGATCTTGCGCACCAGGTCCATGCCGTCCTTGCCGCCGGCCAGCGCGATTTGCGGCTCCTGCCGGTATTCCTGCGGAAGCTTGCTCATCGAATCCGCATTGACGTAGGGCGGATTGCTGATGATCAGGTCGTACTTGCGCGCCGGCAGTTTGGCGTAGAGATCCGATTCGACCAGGCTGATGCGGCCGCCCAGCTCGTAGTCGTCGACGTTGCGGCGCGCCACTTGCAGCGCTTCCGGCGAGATGTCGACGGCGTCGACGCGGGCCTGCGGGAAGGCATCCGCGAGCAGGATCGGCAGGCAGCCGGAGCCGGTGCACAGATCGAGGATATTGGCGACTTGCGCCGGATCCTGCACCCATGGCGAAAAGTGTTCCGGAATCAGTTCGGCGATGAACGAACGCGGCACGATCACGCGCTCATCGACAAAGAAGCGATAACCGCCCAGCCAGGCTTCGTTGGTGATGTAGGCGGCGGGAATGCGGTCCTCGGTGCGGCGCATGATGACGCGCAGCAGATTGTCGATCTCGCCTTGCAGCAGGCGCGCATCGAGGAAAGGCTCCAATTGGTCCAGCGGCAGCTTGAGCGTGTGCAGGATCAGGTAGGCGGCTTCATCGAAGGCATTGTTGGTGCCGTGACCGAAGAACAGCTTCTCGGTATTGAAGCTCGTGATGGCATAGCGAAGGATGTCGCGCACGGTAGCGAAATTGTTTGGTGTCATGATCGATATTCTCGGTCTGTACATGGAATAGGCCTTGGGGTTTGGTCTGCCGCCGGGAGTAGAAGAACTACAGCAACAGGTTTTCCATGGTGCGGCGATAAATGTTTTTCAGCGGATCGATGTAGCGCACTTCGATGTATTCGTCGATCTTGTGGATGCTGTCGTTGGGTGGTCCGAACTCGATCACCTGCGGACAGATCTGCGCAATGAAGCGTCCGTCGGAAGTGCCGCCGGTGGTCGACAGTTCGGTGTCGAGACCGGTTTCGGCCTTGATCGCCGACGACAGCGCATCGCTCAGGTTGCCGCGCGGCGTCAGGAAGGGACGGCCGCCGACGGTCCATTTCAGGTCATAGTCAAAGCCGTGCCTGTCGAGGATGGCGTGTACGCGTTGCTGCAAACCTTCCACCGTGCTGGCGGTCGAGAAGCGGAAATTGAAGTCGATCACGACTTCGCCCGGGATCACGTTCGACGCGCCGGTGCCGCCGTGGATGTTCGACATCTGCCACGAGGTCGGCAGATAGTACTCGTTGCCTTCGTCCCATTGTTCGGCGACCAGATCGGCCAGTGCCGGCGCCGCCAGGTGGATGGGATTTTTTGCCAGTTGCGGATAGGCGATGTGGCCCTGGACGCCCTTGACCGTCAGCTTTCCCGACATGGTGCCGCGGCGGCCGTTCTTGATCATGTCGCCCAGCTGTTTGGCCGAGGTCGGTTCGCCGACGATGCAATAGTCGAGTTGCTCGCCGCGCGCTTTGAGCTGGTCGCAGACGATCACGGTGCCGTCGGTCGCCGGACCTTCTTCATCGCTGGTGATCAGGAAACCGATCGAGCCTTTGTGATCGGGATGCGCGGCGACGAATTCTTCGACCGCGACAACCATCGCCGCAATCGAGGTCTTCATGTCGGAGGCGCCGCGACCGAACAGCTTGCCGTCGCGCTGCGTCGGCACGAATGGCGGCGATTGCCATTTGTCGACCGGACCGGTCGGCACCACGTCGGTGTGTCCGGCAAAGGCCAGCAGCGGCTGCGCCGTACCCTTGCGCGCCCACAGGTTGGTGACGTCGCCGGACTGGATGGTTTCGCAGACGAAGCCGAGCGGCGCCAGCAGTTCGGCCAGGCGCGCCTGGCAGCCTTTGTCTTCCGGAGTGACGGAAGAGAGGGCGATCAGTTCCTGGGTCAGGGCAAGGGTTTTGCTCATGATGAATCCGTGCAATCAGTTCTTGAAAATCTGTTGATAAAGGTCTGCGGTAAAGCCGACGTGCGTGGGCTGGCCGCTGGCGTGCAGCACCGGACGTTTGACGATGGACGGCAGCTCGACCATCAGCGCGGTGGCGCTGGCGTTGTCGGTGATGCCGGCCTTGCGTTCGTCGGACAGGCCGCGCCAGGTCGTGCCTTTGCGATTGACCAGCGTGTCCCACGGAATGTCCTTGAGCCAGGTCTTGACCAGGCCGGCGTCGAGGCCGGCCTTCTTGAAATCGTGGAAGGTGTACGCGACGCCGTTGGCGTCGAGCCAGGTGCGCGCCTTCTTGACCGTGTCGCAGTTGGGAATGCCGTAGAGAATGACTTGCGTGCTCATGAAATCAACATCCTGTCTTACAAAAAGTGAAGGCCGGCGTCATGCCATGCCGGCCGTATTTCCTGGTTTGCTGCAAAGAAAATTGCCGACACGGGCCGGCAATTCGCGACTCCGGTTAAGCGCCGCGCAGCAGTTCGTTGATCGAGGTCTTCGAACGGGTTTGCGCGTCGACCTTCTTGACGATGATCGCAGCGTACAGGCTGTACTTGCCGTCTTTCGACGGCAGGTTGCCCGGCACCACGACGGAGCCGGCCGGTACGCGGCCGTAATGCACTTCACCGGTTTCGCGATCGTAAATCTTGGTCGACTGGCCGATGTACACGCCCATCGACAGCACCGAGTTTTCTTCGATGATCACGCCTTCGACGACTTCCGAACGCGCGCCGATGAAGCAGTTGTCTTCGATGATGACCGGACCGGCTTGCACCGGCTCGAGCACGCCGCCGATGCCGACGCCGCCGGACAGATGGACGTTCTTGCCGATTTGCGCGGCGGAACCGACCGTGGCCCATGTATCGACCATCGCGCCTTCATCGACGTAAGCGCCGATGTTGACGTAGGACGGCATCAGCACGACGTTCTTGCCGATGAAGGAGCCGTGACGGGCAACTGCCGGCGGCACCACGCGGAAGCCGCCCTTGGCGAAATCTTCGGCAGTGTAGTTGGCGAACTTGGTCGGGACCTTGTCGTAGAACTGCGGATAGCCGGGGATGCCGGAGCCGACAGGCACGTTGTCTTCCAGGCGGAACGACAGCAGGATGGCTTTCTTGACCCATTGGTTGACTTGCCATTGGCCGACGCTCTGGCGATCCGCCACGCGCAGGGTGCCTTCGTTCAGGCCGGCGATGACTTCCGCCACGGCGTTGCGGATGTCGGCAGGCGCGGTCTTCGGCGACAGGCTGGCGCGGTCTTCCCACGCCTGATCAATGATTTGCTGGATGGATAGTGTCATCTCTTTGGATCTCAGTTGGACTCAGTTGAAAATAAAATAAAACCGGGCGCGCATTTCTGAAGTACGGCGGCCCGGGGTGGCAGAGCCGCTTAGGCGCCTGCCAGGCTGCGTGTGAAAGCGACGATACGTTGCGCCGCTTCCAGGCATTCTTCCACTTCGGCGACCAGCGCCATGCGAATGCGCTGCTGGCCCGGATTGACGCCGTTGGCTTCGCGCGCCAGATAACTGCCGGGCAATACCGTGACATTATATTCGGCATAGAGGCGCTTGGCGTATTCCGTGTCGCTGATCGAGGCCAGTTTGTCGACCTTGGCCCACAGGTAAAAGCTGGCGTCCGGCAGGGACACGTCCAGCACTTCCTGCAGCAGCGGCGTTACCTGGCTGAATTTCTTGATGTATTTGGCGCGGTTTTCCTGCACATGGGTCTCGTCGTTCCAGGCGGCAATCGAGGCGTTCTGGATGGATGGACTCATGGCGCCGCCGTGATAGGTACGATACAGCAGGAATTTCTTCAGGATCGCGGCGTCTCCCGCGACGAAGCCCGAGCGCATGCCCGGCACGTTGGAACGCTTCGACAGACTGGAAAAGGCAATCAGGCGGTCATAGCCGCGCCCCAGCTTGTGCGCTGCTTCCAGGCCACCCAGTGGCGCTTCTTCCTTGAAATAGATTTCCGAATAGCACTCGTCGGACGCGATCACGAAGCCGTAACGGTCGGACAGGTCGAACAGTTTCTTCCATTCTTCCAGCGACAACACGGCGCCGGTCGGGTTGCCCGGCGAACACAGGAACACCAGCTTGACGCGCGACCAGACGTCGTCGGGCACCCGGCTGAAATCCGGCGCGAAGTTGCGTGCCGGATCCGAATTGACGAAGTAAGGCTGCGCCCCCGACAAATAAGCGGACCCTTCATAGATCTGATAGAAGGGATTGGGGCACATGACCAGCGCATCTTTTTGCGACGGGTCGACCACGGTCTGCGTCAGCGAGAACAGCGCCTCGCGCGAACCGTTGACCGGCAGCACTTGCGTGGCCGGATCGATTTTCGGCAGGCCGTAGCGGCGTTCCAGCCAGCCGGCAATGGCGCCGCGCAACGCTTCCGAGCCGATGGTGCTGGGATAGGACGCCAGGCCGGACAGGTTGTCGGTCAGCGCTTGCTTGATGAACGCCGGCGTCGGATGTTTCGGTTCGCCGATGCCCAGGCTGATATGGCGGTAGTCGGGATTGGGCGTGACGTCGGAAAACAGGTTCTTCAGTTTTTCGAACGGGTAGGGTTGCAGCTTGTCGAGTAATGGATTCACGGAGGGATTTACGCAAGAAGAGCGCCAGTGGATAAAGACAGGTTCTAAAACCTCGCCATTATAGCCTCCGGCGTTGCTTTTCTTCGAGATGGGCCGGAGAGGGGCGCTGGTCGACAAGTGTTTTTGTCAGTTATTTGTCGGTGTCGCGCCGCAAAAGCCACAATCGGATGACGGATACCGCCTTGTTCTCCGGATGTGCTTTCCACTAAGTAAGTTATCGTGATCACTTAAACAAGAAATCTCCCATTTAATTTGTCCGGAACGGAGTTGCAACAATGAAAACACTAAAGGCGAAGCTGTTGCTGGCCTTGGGCGTCATGTGGATAGGTCTGCTGGTGCTGGCGGCATGGTCGGCGCTCAATACGCGCCAAAACATGATCCATGAGCGCGAAGCCGGATTGAAACGCGTAGTCGAAACTGCCGAAGGCATCCTGAAGAGCTATGCCGCGGAAGTCGCCGCCGGCAAGACCACATTGGAAGATGCCAAGAAAAACGCGCTGGCGCGGATTTCCTCCATGCGCTACGACAACGATAATTACATTTTCGTATTCGATTCCCAACCGGTCGTGCTGATGCACCCGACCAACAAGAGCGTGGTCGGCAAGAATGTCTCCGACCGCAAGGACAGCGACGGCAAGCTCTATTACGTCGAGATGGTCAAGGTCGGCAAATCGCAGCAACGGGGCTATGTCAATTACATGGGGCGCCTGCCGGGAGCCGACGACACCAACCGGACCCAGAAAGTCAGCTATCTGATCTATTACGAACCATGGGACTGGTTGCTGGTGTCGGGCGTGTTTCTCAACGACGTGGAAAGCGATTTTTATCAAAACCTGATGAAGCTGGCCGGCATCCTGATCGTGGTGGGCGTGGTGGTGTCGGCAATGATGCTGGCGATCATCCGCAACATCACGCGCAGCCTCGGCGGCGAACCGGCATATGCGGTTGAAGTCGCCTCGGGGATCGCTTCCGGCGATCTAACCATGGACATCAAAACGCGTCCCGGCGACAAGCGCAGCCTGCTGTACGAAATGAGCGCCATGCGCGAGCGCCTGTCGACGGTGATCGGCGGCATTCGCACGGGCACCGAATCCATCGACACCGGCGCCAAGGAAATCGCCGCCGGCAATCTCGACCTGTCTTCGCGTACCGAACAGCAAGCGGCATCGCTGGAAGAAACCGCTTCCAGCATGGAAGAATTGACTTCCACCGTGAAGCAGAACGCCGACAATGCACGCCAGGCCGGCCAATTGGCGAATACGGCCTCCGACATCGCCCGTCGCGGCGGCGATGTGGTCGGGCAGGTGGTCGAGACCATGCAAGGCATCACCGAAAGTTCACGCAAGATTTCCGACATCATCGGCGTGATCGACGGCATCGCTTTCCAGACCAATATTCTGGCGCTCAATGCAGCAGTGGAAGCGGCGCGCGCAGGCGAACAGGGACGAGGTTTTGCCGTGGTCGCCAGCGAAGTGCGCAGCCTGGCGCAACGCAGCGCGCAAGCGGCGAAAGAGATCAAGGACCTGATCGAAGACTCCGTCACGCGCGTGGACAGCGGTTCGGATCTGGTGCAGCGCGCCGGGCAGACCATGGGCGAGGTGGTGGATGCGGTGCAGCGCGTGACCGACATCATGAGCGAGATTTCGGCTGCGACTGAAGAGCAGAGCAGCGGCATCGGCCAGGTCAACATGGCGATCACGCAAATGGATCAGACCACCCAGCAGAACGCGGCGCTGGTCGAGCAGGCCGCTGCAGCGGCAGGTTCCTTGGAAGAGCAAGCGCGTCGACTCAAGGAAGCGGTTGCCTTTTTTCAGACCGGTGACGTAGTGGCGTCCACGGCGGCGCCGGCGTTCGCCAGTCGTCAGGCGGCGAGCGCGGACAAGCCCGTTGCCAACGCTGCAGGCGCCGTCCGCAAACCTGCGCCGGCACCGGCACGTAAGGCCGCCCCGGTTCGTGCATTGCCTGCCTCGCATGCAAAACCGGCGGCGTCGAAGTCAGCCGCCGGGGATGATGGCGATTGGGAAACCTTCTGAGCGCCGAGGCAGGGCTTTCCGGGACGAGCACGGACTCCACCGGCTGACCCAAGCGGCTTGCCTGGGCGATCAGGCAAGCCGTTTCCATTCATTATTGCCATCCATTGCCAGCGTCCGGGAGAGCCGGGCCTGCGTTTGCCAGCCCTGATTTCAGCGGTGTTCCCTCCCGAAATGTTATGATACCGGGCTATTGCGGGCGAATTTGCCTGCTTTCGTCAAACTCTGTGAAATTGTAGATAACGTGCGCTTAAATTCCATTAAATTGTCCGGATTCAAGTCCTTCGTCGATCCGATGAATTTCCAGGTGCCGGGGCAGCTGGTAGGCGTGGTAGGCCCTAACGGCTGCGGCAAGTCCAACATCATCGATGCCGTGCGCTGGGTGCTGGGCGAGTCGAAAGCCTCCGAATTGCGCGGCGAATCGATGCAGGACGTCATCTTCAACGGCTCCACCAACCGCAAGCCGGCCGGCCGCGCTTCCGTCGAACTGGTGTTCGACAACGCCATGGGCAAGGCCGCCGGGCAGTGGGGCCAGTACGCCGAAATCGCCGTCAAGCGCACGCTCACGCGCGACGGCACGTCCTCGTATTACATCAACAATCAGTCCGTGCGCCGTCGCGACATCCAGGACATCTTCCTCGGCACCGGCCTGGGTCCGCGCGCATACGCGATCATCGGCCAGGGCATGATTTCGCGCATCATCGAAGCGCGCCCTGAAGAGCTGCGCATCTTCCTGGAAGAAGCCGCCGGCGTATCGAAATACAAGGAACGCCGCCGCGAAACCGAAAATCGTCTGCACGACACGCGCGAAAACCTGACGCGTCTCGAAGACATCCTGCGCGAACTCAACAGCAACCTGGAGAAGCTCGAAGCCCAGGCCGCCGTCGCCAAGAAGTTCAACGAACTCACCGCCGATCAGGAAGAGAAGCAAAAACTGCTGTGGCTGTTGCGCAAGAACGAAGCCAAGGCGGAACAGGAAAAATACTTCCGCGAAATCGAACGCGCGCAGATCGATCTCGAAGAGCAAACCGCCAAGCTGCGCCACGTCGAAACCGAACTGGAGCATATGCGCCAGGCGCACTACGGCGCCGGCGACCGCTTGCATACCGCGCAGGGCCATTTGTACCAGACCAATTCCGAAATCGGCAGCCTGGAAGCGCAGATCAAGTTCGTCATCGAATCGCGCAGCCGTCTGCAATCGCAACTGAATTCGCTGACCGCGCAACGCGACCAATGGCAGCGCCAGGGCACGCAGCATCAGGACGATCTGGCCGAAGCCGAGATCCAGCTGGAAGAGCAGGGCATGCGCGTCGAACAGGCGCAGCAGGCCGTGCAGGACGCCACCGACAAGCTGCCGATGCTGGAGCAGGCCTGGCGCGAAGCGCAGCTTAAAACAACCGAATCGCGCGGCAAGATCATGCAGATCCAGCAGCAGATCGAACTGGAGTCGGCGCATCAGCGCAACGCCTCCAACATCCTGTCCGGCCTGAGCGTGCGTCGCGAGCGTCTGGCGCAGGAAAAGAGCGGGCTCAACATGCCCGACGACGCGCACCTGTCCAATCTCAAGCTGCAACTGGAAGAAAAGCAAGCCTCGCTCGAAGAAGCCTCGATGTACCTCGAAGAGGCGCAAGAGCAACTGCCCAAGCAGGAAGAAGAACGCCGCACCGCACAGGAACTGGTCAGCAAGGAAACCACCGAACTGGCGCAACTGGAAGCGCGTCTCTCCGCCCTGAAGCAATTGCAGGAAAGCGTGCAGACGCAAGGCAAGGTCCAGCCATGGCTGGAAAAGCACGAACTGGCCAATCTGCCGCGCCTGTGGCAGAAGCTGCATATCGACGCCGGTTGGGAAACCGCGCTGGAATCCGTGCTGCGCGAGCGCATGTCGGCGCTGGAAGTGTCGAACCTGGATTGGGCCAAGGCCTTCTTCAACGACGCGCCGCCGGCCAAGCTGGCGCTGTTCGCGCCGAATCCGGCAGGCTTGCCTTCCGAACCGGCGCCGAACGGCCTGAAACCTTTCATCAACCTGCTGCAACTCAATGACCCGGGTTTGCGCACGCTGATGCAGGACTGGCTGCACAACATCTTCATCGCCGATGACACCGCGAGCGCTTTCGTCGACCGCAGCAAGCTGCCGAACGGCGCCTTGTTCGTGACCAAACAAGGTCACGTCGTGAGCCAGTCGAGCGTGCGTTTCTACGCCTCGGACTCGGAGCAGGACGGCATGCTGGCGCGCCAGCAGGAAATCGAAAACATCACCAAGCAGCAGCGTGCGCAATACATGCTGGCGGAAGAAGCCAAGTCGCGCGCGGTACGCGCCGATGCGGCCATGAGCAACGCCACGCAACGCCTGCAGGAACTGCGCCAGCGCGTCGCCGGTTTGACGCAAGCCGCGCACAGCCTGCAGATCGAAGTGATGAAGCTGTCCGAAGTGCAGGAGCGATTCAACCAGCGCAGCACGCAGATCGTCGCCGACCTGGCCGAAATCGCCGCGCAGGAAACCGAGCAGCAGCAAATCAAGGCCGAGTCCGAAGCCAAGTTCGAGCAACTCGACGTCGAGCTGGCCGAGCTGCAGGAATCGCACGAAAACGGCCAGACCGACTATCTCGGCAAGGAGCAGCAACTCAACGACGCCCGCCAGCGCCTGCGCGAGCTGGAACGCGCCGCGCAGGAAACCGAGTTTGCGGAAAAATCCCAGCGCAACAAGATCGACGAACTCAAGCGCAACATCGCCACCGCGCTGGAACAGGCGGCGCAATTGTTTGCCAGCATGCAACAGGGCAGCCTGGAACTGGAAAGCCTCGACGACCAGGCCGCGCAAGCCGGTCTGCAATCCTTGCTGGACAAGCGCACCGACCAGGAACGCGCACTCGCGGATGCCCGTCACGAACTCGATCAGTTGTCGCAAAAACTGCGTCAGCACGAAGAGGCGCGCCTGCAAAACGAACGCAGCCTGCAACCGCAGCGCGACCGCATTACCGAACTGCAATTGAAGGAGCAGGCCGCGCGCCTGAATCAGGAACAATTCACCGAAGCGCTGGCCAGCACCCAGGCCGATGAAGCGGCGTTGTCGGAGAAGCTGACCGACGACATGCGTCCATCCTATCTGCAAGGCGAAGTGACGCGCCTGACGAATGCAATCGCCGCACTGGGCGCGGTCAACCTGGCCGCGCTGGATGAGCTGGCGACCGCGTCCGAGCGCAAGAACTTCCTCGACGCCCAGCACGCCGACCTGAACGAAGCGATCACCACGCTGCAGGATGCGATCCACAAGATCGACATCGAAACCCGCGGCTTGCTGCAAGACACCTTCGACAAGGTCAACGGTCATTTCGCCGAACTGTTCCCGATCCTGTTCGGCGGCGGCCAGGCCAAGCTGATCATGACCGGCGACGAAATCCTCGACTCCGGCGTGCAAGTCATGGCGCAGCCGCCCGGCAAGAAGAACGCCACGATTCACCTGTTGTCCGGCGGTGAAAAGGCGCTGACCGCGACGGCCCTGGTGTTTTCGATGTTCCAGTTGAATCCGGCGCCGTTCTGTTTGCTGGACGAAGTGGATGCACCGCTGGACGACGCCAACACCGAGCGCTTCTGCAACATGGTCAAGCGCATGTCGTCGAACACGCAATTCCTGTTCATCTCGCATAACAAGATCGCGATGGAAATGGCCAATCAGCTGATCGGCGTGACCATGCAGGAGCAGGGCGTGTCGCGTATCGTTGCGGTCGACATGGAAGCGGCGGCCAATTTCACGTCCGAGGTGCAGGCGGCCTGACGGGAAAGAAAAGGAGCGGCGCGAGTTCGGTGATTCGTCGATTTGCGCCGCTTTAGTGCAAGGCTTGCGCAGCTTGACAAGCCTATAACGGAACACTACCCTAAACAGCTTGTCATACAAGGGCTTCAGCAGGGCTTCAACAGGTTTGTAACCAAGCTTTTAACGCGACGCTTGCAAAGCGATTCAGGCAAAAAATAACAAGATGGTAACGACAGGGTTGTATCGGAGTTGCATGGTTTTGCAGCAGCATTTCGTTCCAGTTTCTGTCGACTCTCAGGAATCCATAAAGACAAGCTATGACCAGTTTTATCGAACCGAACATGTTTGACCGTGTTGATCTGGCGCGTTGCGCCGGTCCAGTGACGAGCCGCGCCGCAGCGCGCGTCACTTTCAAGAAAAATTCCAAGGTGCATTCGGCATGACAGATCTCCAGACCAGTCTGATCGTCATCGGCGGCGTGATCGTCGTCGGTGTGATCTCCTATAACAAATGGCAAGAACACAAGACGCGCAAGACCGTCGAACGTGCGTTTTCGTCGGATCATGACGATGTGCTGATGAACGCCGATGCGCAGTCTCAGTCGCCTGCGCAGAAAACGCACCAGGCACCCACGTCGGCGTCGTCGGCGCCTGTGTCCGCGCCGCTGGTTGCCGCACCGGTGCAGACTGCGCCCATGGCGAAATCGCCGGCAGCGATGTACGAGGACGACAGGCTCGAACCTGAACTCTACGAACGACCAAAACCGATGCCGAATCTGCAGCCGACTCCGGAAAGCGAGCCGCAGTTTTCCGCTTCCGACGAGCCGATCGAGCCGTATCTCTCGCTCGATACGCCGGTCGACAGCCATTCCGATTACCCGGGAGACCCGCTCGGCGCGCATGAAGTGGAAACCGACCTGAGCCATGTCGAGGCTTCCCTCAGCGAAGCAGCGATGTTTGCGAGCGACGCGGAATCTCCTGCCGTCGCGCAACCGCAGCGGGAGTTGCCGGTGGATGAGCTGGTCGACTGCATCATCCCCATCGCGCTGGAACTGTCCGTGCGTGGCGAAAAGATTCTGCCGGGCGTGCAAAACCTGCGTCATGTCGGCAACAAGACCGTGAATTTCGTCGGCCGCACCGTGGACGGCGAATGGGAAGCGATCAGCCACGGCAGCGTGTACAACGCCTTGCTGGCGGGCGCGCAGCTGGCCAACCGCAACAACGCCCTGAACGAGCTGGAGTATTCCGAGCTGATCATGCGCTTGCGCGAGTTCACCGACTCCATCGGCGCCGAGCCGGAAGTCCCGGACATGATCGACGTCATGAAAACGGCGCAAGCGCTGCATCAGTTCATCATGGACCACGACGTGCAACTGGGCGTCAACGTCCGTTCCAACGGCGCACCATGGAACGTCAGCACCTTGCTGGCCGCGCTCACCCGCCAGGGTTTCGACCGTCGCACCGATGGCCATCTGGTGATGCAGGACGGCGAGGGCGAAGTCTTGTTCTCCATGTCGACCAATGCCACCGGCGCGGCGGAAACCACCGATCGCCTGACCTTGTTGCTGGATGTGCCGCGTGTCGGTTCGGCCCGCGACGGTTACGGCGCCATGATCGCTTGCGCGCGTTCCCTGGCGATGCGCCTGGGCGGCACGGTGGTCGACGACAGCGACCAGTTGCTGTCGGATGCGGCATTGAGCGATATCGCCGAGCAGGTCGCCGCATTCTACAGCGCCATGGAATCGGCCGAGATTCCCGCCGGCTCCAAGCGCGCCATGCGTCTGTTCAGTTAAGCCTGAGCGCTTCCTTACAAAGCGCACCTCACCATGTACCCAGATTCATTTTCAGCACCCGCGCCGGCAGACGACTGGCGCGCGCGGGCGGCGTGGCTCAAGGCGACATTGGATCGCCACAATCACGCCTACTACGTTCTCGACGATCCCAGTATTCCCGATGCGGAATACGACAAGCTGTTTCTCGAGCTGCAAGCGCTTGAGCAGCAGCATCCCGAGCTGGCGACGGCGGATTCGCCGACGCAGCGCGTGGGTGGAACGCCGTTGCCGCAGTTCGAGCAGGTGCGTCATGCGATTCCCATGTTGTCGCTGGGAAACGGCTTTGACGACGAAGACATCATCGCCTTCGACAAGCGCGTCAAGGACGGCTTGTCATCGCTGACGGAAATCGCTTATGCCACCGAGTTGAAGTTCGACGGCCTGGCGATCAGCCTGCGCTATGAAAACGGCGTGCTGGTCGGCGCGGCAACTCGCGGCGACGGCACCACCGGCGAAAACGTCACGGCAAATATTCGCACCGTGCGCGCCATCCCGCTGCGCCTGCATGGCGACAATCCGCCGCAGGTGCTGGAAGTGCGCGGCGAAGTGCTGATGTACAAGAATGATTTCGCCAAACTCAATCAGCGCCAGCGCGACGCGGGACTGAAGGAGTTTGCGAATCCGCGCAATGCGGCCGCAGGCAGTCTGCGTCAGCTCGATTCAAAGATTACGGCGCAGCGCACCCTGCGCTTTTTCGCCTACGGCATCGGCGTGCTGGAAGGCATGGACATGCCGGCTTCGCATTCGGCGCTGCTGGACTGGTATGCGTCGCTGGGCCTGCCGGTATGCAAGGAAAGGGCCGTCGTGCATGGCGCCGAGGGATTGCTGAAGTTCTACAACGGCATCGGCGCCAAGCGCGGCGAACTTCCCTATGAGATCGACGGCGTGGTCTACAAGGTGGATCGCCTCGATCAGCAGCAACAGCTTGGTTTCGTCTCGCGCGCGCCGCGCTTTGCACTGGCGCACAAGTATCCCGCGCAGGAAGCCTTGACGGTGGTGCAGGGCATTGAGGTCCAGGTCGGCCGTACCGGCGCCATCACGCCGGTGGCGCGCCTGGCGCCGGTGTTTGTCGGCGGCGTGACGGTGACCAATGCGACCCTGCACAACGAAGACGAAGTGCGCCGCAAGGATATCCAGATCGGCGACACGGTGATCGTGCGCCGCGCCGGCGACGTGATCCCCGAGGTGGTTGCCTACGTTCCCGAATCGCGTCCCGCCGACGCAAAACCTTTCGAGATGCCGAAGGAATGTCCGGTGTGCGGCTCGCCCATCATCCGGCTGGAAGAAGAGGCGATCGCGCGCTGTTCCGGCGGCTGGGTCAAATGTTCGGCGCAGCGCAAGGGCGGCTTGCAGCATTTCGCCTCGCGCCGCGCGATGGACATCGAAGGTCTCGGCGATCAGCTGATCGAGCAGTTGGTCGACAAGAACGTCATCACGACCGCTGCCGATTTGTATCGCCTGGGTCTGACTTCGCTGGCGGAGCTCGACCGCATGGCTGACAAGTCGGCGCAGAACGTGCTCGACGCGCTGGAGAAATCCAAGTCGACGACGCTGGCGCGCTTCATCTATGCGCTGGGCATACGCCACGTCGGCGAGGCCACCGCCAAGGAACTGGCGCGGCACTTCGGCAACATGGACGCCGTCCTTGCGGCGACGGAAGAGCAATTGCTGGAAGTGGCGGACATCGGCCCCGTGGTGGCGCGTTCACTTATCAGTTTCTTTGCCGACGGCCTGAACGTCGAGCTGGTCAATCAATTGCGCGCAGCCGGCATCCACTGGACCGAAGGCGCCGGCATCGATATCCCGGCCAGGACGCTGGCCGGCAAGATTTTTGTGCTGACCGGCACCTTGCCGACCATGTCGCGCGACGAGGCGGCGCAAATGATCGAAGCCGCCGGCGGCAAGGTGAGCGGTTCGGTGTCGAAGAAAACCAGTTACGTCGTCGCCGGCGCCGAGGCCGGCAGCAAGCTGGCCAAGGCGGAGGAACTGGGCATCGCCGTTCTCGACGAAGATGCGCTGGTGGCGCTGGTGCAAAACGGTCCGCAAGATGCCGCCAATGCAGCCGATGCGGTGGACGCCGCCGCTGCCGGGGCCGGATAAACGGCGATCATCGCGATCATGGCGTTAGTGGGCGATAATGCCGACGAATGCCGCCGAGATACCTTTATTTTTATTTGGAGCAGCAATGACGAAGAGAATCAAGAAGGCCGTATTTCCCGTTGCAGGCCTGGGCAGCCGCTTCTTGCCGGCCACCAAGGCGCAGCCCAAGGAAATGTTGCCCATCGTTGATAAGCCGCTGATTCACTACGCAGTGGAAGAAGCGGTCGCTGCAGGCATTACCGAGATGGTGTTCATCACCGGCCGCAACAAGCGCGCCATCGAAGACCATTTCGACAAGGCCTACGAACTGGAAGCAGAGCTGGAAGCAGCCGGCAAACAGCAATTGCTGGATATCGTGCAAAACGTCATCCCCAAGAACGTGACCTGCATCTTCATCCGCCAATCCGCGCCGCTGGGTCTGGGCCACGCGGTATTGTGCGCGCGTCCGGTGGTCGGCGACGAGCCTTTCGCGGTCCTGCTTGCGGACGACTTCATGGATGTGGGCCCGGGTCAGAAGCCGGTGATGGCGCAGATGACCGAGGTCTACGAGCGCGAAGGCCTGAGCCTGCTGGCGGTGCAGGATGTGCCGCGCAGCGAGACCAAGCAATACGGCATCGTCAGCGCCACGGCGTATCAGCCGAATCTCGAACGCGTCAACGGCATCGTCGAAAAGCCGGCGCCCGACGTCGCGCCGTCGACGCTGGCGGTGGTCGGGCGTTATGTGCTGAACAACCGCATCTTCGAATACCTGGAAACCATCGGCAAGGGCGCCGGCGGCGAAATTCAGTTGACTGACGGCATTGCCGCGCTGATGCATGCGCAGACCGTGCTGGCGTATCGCTACGAAGGCCAGCGCTACGACTGCGGCTCGAAGCTCGGTTACCTCAAGGCTACGGTGGCGATGGGAATGAAGCATGCCGAAACTGGCGCGGCCTTCACCGAATATCTCAAGCAAATCGGCCTCAAGCCCTGACTTAAGGCTCGATTTCAACACCAAAAGCCGCAAGGAGAGCAGCAATGGCAATACGCGAAATTCTGAAGATGGGCGATCCGCGCCTGCTGCGCCAGGCCGAGCCTGTGCAGCAGTTCGGCACGCCGGAGATGGATACGCTGATTGCCGACATGTTTGAAACCATGCGCGCGGTGAATGGCGCGGGACTGGCGGCGCCGCAGATCGGCGTCAATCTGCAACTGGTGATTTTCGGCTTCAAGAAAAACCAGCGCTATCCGGATGCGCCGGAAGTCCCCGAAACCGTGCTGATCAATCCGACGCTGACGCAACTCGGCGACGACATGGAAGACGGCTGGGAAGGTTGCTTGTCGGTGCCCGGCCTGCGCGGCGTGGTGCCGCGCTGGAGCCGTTTGCGTTATGAAGGATTCGACGAGGCCGGCAACCGCATCGACCGCACCGTCGACGGTTTTCATGCGCGCGTGGTGCAGCATGAGTGCGATCACTTGTGGGGCATTCTCTATCCGATGCGCATCAAGGATTTTTCGCGCTTCGGATTCACTGAAATTCTGTTTCCCGAGCTGGACCCCAATGACGACGACTGAGTCGGGCTGCTTGTCCTGACGGCGTGTTGCAAATAAAAATCGCGTGTGAAGTTCGACTTCAACACGCGATTTTCATTTCTGCGGCGACTACTGATGCGCGTGTCTCAGCCTTCCGCGACACGCTTGGCAATATGCGCCAGCGCCTCTTCGATCTGATCGATCAGGATCAGGCACAGATCGCCGGCCTTCAATGATGCCAAAGCGGTATCGATCGCCAGGAATTCACCGAAGACTTCCTTGGTTTCCGTGGTGCGTCGGGCATTGGCCAGCCCCTGGCGGAGCAGGGCGAGCACTTCGCCGTCGGCGCGGCCGCGCTGGCATTGATCCTGGTACAGGACGACTTCATCGAAGGCGTCGCCGAGGATTTCGGTCTGCTGGCGGATATCGATGTCGCGCCGATCGCCGGCGCCGCTGATGACCACCGAGCGGCGTTTGGCGGGGATGCTTTCCACCGCCTTGACCAGCGCGTTGATGGCGTCCGGATTGTGGCCGTAGTCGGCGATCAGCGTCGCGCCGCGATAGTCGAACATATTGAAGCGGCCGGGTGCGGTGCCGACATCGCTGATGAAGGTGCGCAAGCCGGCGCGGACGATTTCCCAGTCCAGATTCAATGCCCAGACCGCCGCCACCGACGCCATGGTGTTTTCCACCTGGAAGCCGATGGTGCCGCCGCGCGTCAGCGGGATGTCGCCGAGCGCCAGGCGGCATTCCTGGTCGCCTTGGGCGGCGACGATGTCGTTGCCGTCGCGGTAGACGACGCGGCGGCCTTGCGCACGGTGCGTGGCCATGATCGGATGTTGTGGATCAAGGGCGAAGAAAATCACGGCGCCGGGGCAGGACTGGGCCATGCTGGAGACCATCGGATCGGCCGCATTCAATACGGCATAACCTGTCGGCGCGACGTTTTCGACGATCACGCGCTTGACCACGGCGAGGTCTTCCACCGTGCTGATGTAGCTCAGGCCCAGGTGGTCGCCCATGCCGATGTTGGTGACGACCGCAACGTTGCAGCGGTCGAAGCCGAGACCTTCGCGCAGGACGCCGCCACGGGCGGTTTCCAGCACGGCGGCATCGACGTCGGGATGGAACAGCACGTTGCGCGCGCTGCGCGGACCGCTGCAGTCGCCGGTGTCGATGCGCTGCTTGTCGATGTAGACGCCGTCGGTATTGGTCATGCCGACGCGCAGGCCTTTTTGCGCGAGCAGGTGGGTGATCAGGCGTACGGTAGTCGTCTTGCCGTTGGTGCCGGCAACCGCAACCACCGGGATACGGGCATCGTCGCCATCGGCGAACATGGTCGAGATGATGGCGTCGCCGACCGCGCGGCCTTTGCCATATGACGGTGTCAGGTGCATGCGCAGGCCCGGCGCGGCGTTGACTTCGACCACGCCGCCTTCCTGTTCTTCCAGCGGCTTGTGCACGCTGTTGCAGACGATGTCGACGCCGCAGATGTCGAGGCCGACCATTTGCGCAGCGGCGATGGCGCGCGCGGCCAGTTCCGGATGGACGTCATCCGTCACGTCGGTGGCGGTGCCGCCGGTGGAGAGGTTGGCGTTGTTGCGCAGGACGATGCGCGCGCCTTGCGGCGGGATGGCCTCGGCGTCGTAATTTTGCTTGGCCAGGGTCGCCAGGGCGATATCGTCGAAGCGGATCTTGGTCAGCGAAGTCGCATGGCCATCGCCGCGCAAAGGATCGCTGTTGACCTTGTCCACCAGTTGGCGAATGGTATGCACGCCGTCGCCGATGACTTGCGGCGGATCGCGGCGGGCGGCGGCGACCAGATGCTTGCCGATGACCAGCAGGCGATAGTCGTGGCCGGGCATGTAACGTTCGACGATGATTTCATCGCTGATCTTGATGGCGGCGTTGAATGCCGCGGTGATTTGCGCCTGCGTGCTGATATTGACGGCGACGCCTTTGCCCTGGTTGCCGTCGCGCGGTTTGACGACGACCGGTGCGGCGATTTCCTGCGCTGCCGCCCAGGCGTCTTCCACGGTTTCGACCACGCGGCCGTTAGGGACCGGTACGCCTGCTGCGTGCAGCAGCATCTTGGTCAGTTCCTTGTCCTGGGCTATCGATTCGGCGATGGCGCTGGTGTCGCTGGTTTCGGCGGCCTGGATGCGCTTCTGGCGGCTGCCCCAGCCGAACTGCACCATGCTGCCGTCGGTCAGGCGGCGGAAAGGGATGCCGCGCTTGAGTGCTGCCGCGACGATGGAACCGGTGCTTGGGCCGAGACGGACGTCTTCGTCGAGTTCGCGCAGACGGGCCAATGCATCGGGCAGATCGAAGGGCTTGTCTTCCACGGCGGCCAGGCAGAGTTCGCGCGCCAGCTCGAAGGCGAGGCGGCCGACGGCTTCTTCGCTGTATTCGACGATGACCTGATAGACGCCGGTTTCGACGGTCGGTACGGTGCGGCTGAAGGTCACCGGGCAACCGGCTTGCGATTGCAGGGCCAGCGTGGCGGCTTCCAGTGCATGGGCCATGGAGACTGCCTTGGCTTCGCCGGCCGGTTGCAGGAAGCCGATGTGGGGGAAGCGCGCGCGCAGGCGTACTTCAAAACCCGTGATGCCTTCAATGGCGCGTTCAGCCTCGCTGCAGGATACGATGGCTTCAATCGCAGTGTGCCTGCTCCAGAGGTTAGGGCCGCGCAGTACGCGAATACGTGATACGTCCATCAACAAGTCTTCCTGAATGTGTCTTGGGCCATGCCGGCCGGTGGTAACGGTGTTTGATCGTCGATACGGATGATCAGGCGGTTTGCGCCTTGCGCTTCTTGTCCTGCTCTTCAGCCTGCTCGGTGCCGAACAATTCGATGCCGGCGCGAATCAGGTCGGCGGAAATGTTCAGTGCCCAGCTTGCGGCAACTGCCGCCAGAACGTTCTCGATCTGGAAGCTGACGGCGCCGCCGCCGGTAATCGGGATCGCCGCCACGGCGCTGACGAGGATTTCCTTGTCGCCGCGGGCGAGGATGACGTCGCCGTTGCGCACGAACACGCCGCGTTTGCCTTGTTGCAGATGTTCGGCCATGACAGGGCCGGCGGCGTCGGAACCGAAGAAGATGACTTCGCCGTCGCACAGGCCGGCCATGTCGGCGACCAGCGGGTCTTCCGCATTGAGGACGGCGACGCCGTCCGGCAAGACGACGTCGACCTGGGTGCGCTTGACCTTGGTGGCCATTTGCTCGGCGTTGTCGATGTAGTACTCGGGCAGGCTGTCGGCCGGGTCGATATTGGCGACCACGCCGACCTGGCAACGGTCGTAGGCGAGGCCTTCGGACAGGATGGAGACGCTGCCGTTTTCGAACACGGCGGCTTCGACGGCGCGATTGAGCAGGACGCGGTGTGCTGCGCCCCAGGTCGCGCGATTGCCTTTTTCCACCAGGCGCTGGCCGAAGTAGAGGCCGTCGCCGCAGGCCAGGCCCACGTGTTTGCCGCTCAGGTGAATGATGCGTGCGACCAGGCGCGCGATGGTGGTCTTGCCGTGCGTGCCGGTGATGCCGACGATAGGGATGCGGCCGGTGTCTTCGGGTTTGAACAGATGTTCGACGATGGCCTGGCCGACCGGGCGCGGCGTGCCTTCGGACGGTTTCAGGTGCATCAGCAGGCCGGGGCCGGCGTTGACTTCGACGATGGCGCCACGCTGTTCATCGAGCGGCTTGGAGATGTCTTCGGCCACCAGGTCGACGCCGGCGATGTCGAGGCCGACCACGCGCGCAGCCAGCGATGCAGTCGCAGCCACGCTCGGGTGGACCTGATCGGTGACGTCGATGGCAACGTTGCCATTGCGGAGCAACAAGACCTTCTTGCCGGCCGGCGGCACGGAGTCCGGGTTCAGGCCCTGGCGTTCCAGTTCGAGGCGGGCCGCGGGTTCGCGGTCGAGAATGACCGGATTGAGCGGATGTTCTTCCAGATCGCCGCGGCGCGGATCGGTATTGAGCACGTCGATCAGTTGCGACACGGTCGACTTGCCGTCGCCGATGACGAAGATCGGTTCGCCGCGGGCGGCGGCGGCCAGCTTGCCGCCGACGATCAGCAGGCGATGTTCGTTGCCGCGGATGAAACGTTCCACCAGCACGCTGCTGCCTTCTTCCAGCGCGGCCTTGTAGGCGGTCTCGACTTCGGCCCGGGTATTGAGGTCGATGAAGACGCCGCGGCCGTGGTTGGCGTCGGACGGCTTGACGACCACCGGCAGGCCGATGTCTTCTGCGGCTTCCCAGGCGTCGGCCGGGCTGTCGACGATGCGGCCTTCGGGAATGGCGACGCCGCAGGATTGCAGCAGGGTCTTGGTCAGGTCCTTGTCGCGCGAGATGCTTTCGGCGATGGCGCTGGTCTGGTCGGTTTCGGCGGTCCAGATGCGGCGTTGCTTGATGCCGTGGCCGAGCTGGACCAGATTGCCTTCGGACAGGCGGATCGACGGGATGCGGCGTTCGTCGGCGGCGTCCACGATGCAGGCGGTGCTGGGGCCCAGGCATAGCGAATCGACCATGTCGCGCAGTTTTTCAACCGTGGCGTTGACGTCGAAGGGCTTGTCTTCGATGGCCGCCATGACCAGGTCGCGGCCGGCATACAGGGCGGCGCGGGTGACTTGTTCGTGGCGAGCGCGGACCACGACTTTATAGACGCCGCGCGTGGAAGTCTCGCGCGCCTTGCCGAAACCGCCGGGCAGGCCGGCCAGGTTTTGCAGCTCCAGCGTGACGTGTTCCATGATGTGGCCGGGCCAGGTGCCTTCCTTGAGGCGCTGCAGGAAGCCGCCGCGCTCGCCATAGCTGCAGCGGTGCTCGACCAGGGACGGGAGCCAGCTTGTCAGGCGTTCATTGAAACCGGGAATGATGTTCGACGGAAAGTCTTCCAGTTCTCCGATGTCGATCCAGACTTCCAGCGCAGGACGGTAGGTCCAGATGTTGGGGCCCTGCAAGGGGAGGATACGGAGAAATTCTATATTTTTCATGGGTAAGCAGGTTTGCCGCTAAGCGTTGTCTGTTCTGTCGATCCAAGCATGAATAACGCATAAAGCCGCGATTGGTTTACTTGGCCGCAATAAAATGCGGGCCAGCCATGCACTGACGACCGCGAGCCCGACGGCCCAAGCATGCAAATATCTATCGGAATTTTTGTTGTTTATGCGCCGTTCTATGTTCGATTGGTCATCGGCCCCTTCCCTAAGTTGCCGATCTACACAAAATGTAACGATATTGTCGCAGAGTGTTTCCCGTCTTGCATGCAAAATAATCAGGATTTCGTCAGCTTGAGGCGCGGAATGGGGCGCTTGCTGTCATCGCCGAGCAGGGCTTGTGCGTTGTCGGGGTGGCAAAGCCATACGAGATATAATATGCGCGGCATAGATTGCCGGCAAAAAGTTGCCAGCAAAACCATTCTTCACTGTCCGCACAGGACATACATGCCGTCTAGATGAACAAAGAATCCCTCATCCCGAGTTCCACCAATTTGCCCGCGCCATGGCGCGCGGAAGTACAGGCCCAGCTGGCGTCCGATGAAAAAGTCATCGCCTGGCTGGAGCTTGATCTCGATATTTCGTTGAAATTCACGCGCGGGCTGGTGCTGGTCACCGATCGCCGCCTGCTGGCGAACAGCGATGGCGGCAATGCCGACGGCAGCGGCTGGACCGGCTGGGACTATCGTCAGGGCTCCGTTCTGAAGCATTACGACCACGCCGGCGTCGGCAGCCTTGAATTGCAGGACGGCGCGTCGCGTCTGGCGTACTGGCGCTATACCCTGGCGCAAAATCCTCAGGCCTTGCGTCTCATCAATCAATTCGAGCTGCAGCGCGAGTTGCAGCGTGATAAGCATGTGTCCGGCCAGCAAGCGGTCCGGCAAGAGCTGGACGTGTGTCCGCAATGCAAGGCGCCGATCCCGGAAGGCCAGGAAACCTGCGCCATCTGTCCCGAAGCCAAGGAGGCGCCGCCGTCGACCTGGGCGCTGTTTCGCCTGGCGCGCTTCGCCAAACCATACAAGGGTTCCTTGCTGCTGGGTTTCCTGCTGACGCTGGCGTCGACCGCCGCCACGTTGGTGCCGCCGTACATGACCATGCCGCTGATGGACAACGTGCTGATTCCGTTCCAGAACGGCGCGCCGCTGGATTCCCATCTGGCGGGACTGTACCTGAGCGGCTTGCTCGGTTCGGCGATGGTGGCCTGGATTCTGGGCTGGGGGCGCACCTACATCCTGGCGTTGGTGAGCGAACGCATCGGCGCCGATTTGCGCACGACCACTTATGAACATTTGCTGCGACTGTCGCAGGAGTACTTCGGCGGCAAGCGCACCGGCGACCTGATGGCGCGCATCGGCTCGGAGACCGATCGTATCTGCGTCTTCCTGTCGTTGCATTTGCTGGATTTCATCATCGACGTCTTGATGATCATCATGACCGCGGTGATCCTGATTTCGATCAATCCGTGGCTGGCGCTGGTGACCTTGTTGCCGTTGCCGTTCATCGCCTGGATGATCCACGTGGTGCGCGACCGCCTGCGCCATGGTTTCGAGAAGATCGATCGCATCTGGTCAGAAGTGACTAACGTGCTGGCCGACACGATTCCCGGCATCCGCGTGGTCAAGGCGTTTGCGCAGGAAAAGCGCGAAGCGGCTCGCTTCAAGGAAGCCAATCGTCACAACCTGGTGGTCAACGACCGCGTCAACAAGATCTGGTCGCTATTCACGCCGACCGTGACCATGCTGACGGAAATCGGTTTGCTCGTGGTGTGGGTGTTCGGTATCTGGCAGGTGTCGCATAACCAGATCACGGTCGGCGTGCTGACGGCGTTCCTGGCGTACATCAGCCGCTTCTACACGCGCCTGGATTCCATGAGCCGCATCGTGTCGGTGACGCAAAAGGCGGCTGCCGGGGCCAAGCGGATTTTCGATATCCTCGACCACGTTTCCAGCGTGCCGGAGCCGGCCAATCCGGTGCATATCGAGCACGTGAAAGGCTCGATCGAGTTGCGCAATGTCGGTTTCCGCTACGGCAATCGTTCGGTGATGCGCGGCGTCGATCTGGCGATTGCTCCGGGCGAGATGATCGGCCTGGTCGGCCACAGCGGTTCCGGCAAGAGCACGATGGTCAATCTGATCTGTCGTTTTTATGATGTGTCGGAAGGCTCGATTCGCATTGACGGCGTCGACATCCGTTCGCTGCCGATTTCCGAGTATCGCCGCAATATCGGTCTGGTGCTGCAGGAGCCTTTCCTGTTTTTCGGCACGATTGCCGAGAACATCGCCTACGGCAAGCCCGATGCCACCCGTGCCGAAATCATCGCCGCTGCGCGCGCGGCGCATGCGCATGAATTCATCCTGCGCTTGCCGCAAGGCTACGACTCGCTGGTGGGCGAGCGCGGGCAGGCGTTGTCGGGCGGCGAGCGCCAGCGTATTTCGATTGCGCGCGCCTTGCTGATCGATCCGCGCTTCCTGATTCTGGACGAGGCGACCTCGTCCGTGGATACCACCACCGAGAAAGAGATCCAGAAGGCGCTCGACAACCTGGTCAAGGGACGCACCACGATCGCGATTGCTCACCGTCTGTCCACCTTGCGCAAGGCCGATCGTCTGGTCGTGCTGGATCGCGGGCAAGTGGTGGAAGTCGGTCCGCATGAAGAGCTGATGGCAAAACAAGGCGCCTACTATCGTCTGTACCAGGCGCAGGCACGCAATCCGGAGGGGGAAGTTCCGGGCAGCGACGAGGACGGTGAGGACGGTGATGAAGAGAAGGGCGGCTAATGATGACTATGCAAATGAGTGAGACCGCAAACGCGCCGGCGCACAACTTCAGCCTGCGCCATAACGGTCTGGGCCGCCTGGTGTTTGTCGATGCCGACGGCGGCGAGCATGAGGGGGCGATTCCTGTGCGGGCGTTTCCGATCGGCGCGCCGGACGAGGGCATTGCACTGGTGAGCGCCGACGGTCACGAACTGGCCTGGATCGAGCGATGGTCGGATGTTTCTCCAGAGATTCGCAAGACGATCGAGGCGGAGCTGGCGACGCGCGAATTCATGCCGGAAATCGGCCGCATTGTCGGCGTCTCCAGTTTTGCGACGCCGACGATCTGGGAGGTGGAAACCAATCGCGGCAATACGTCGTTTACGCTCAAGGGAGAAGAGGATATTCGTCGCTTGCCGCAATCGGCCTTGCTGATTTCCGATAGCCACGGCATCCAGTTCCTGATTCGCGACACCAAGGCGTTGGACAAGCACAGCAGGAAGATCCTGGATCGCTTCCTTTAAGTTCGCCGGGAAAGCCTTGTTTGAAATGAAAAACCGGTTGTCGCCCAGTGCTGCAACCGGTTTTTTATTATCTTCCGAACCTCAGAATTGCTCGTCCGGGCGAAGGTAGCGCCATTGGCCTGGCGGCAAGTCTCCCAGTTTGACGCCGCCGATGCGCACGCGTTTGAGGCCGACGACTTTCAGTCCGACCAGTTCGCACATGCGGCGGATCTGGCGCTTCTTGCCTTCATTCAGCGTGAAGCTCAACTGATCATCGTTTTGCCAGCGCACCTTGGCGGGTTTGAGCGCCTTGCCGTCGAGCGACAGGCCGTGGTTTAGCCGCTTGAGATCGCTGTCGGGCAGCTTGCCCGGTTTGGTGTACTGCACGCGCACCAGGTATTCCTTGTCGACGCTGGAGTCTTCCCCGATCAGTTGCTTGGCGATGCGACCGTCCTGCGTCAGCACCAGCAGTCCGACGGAATCAATGTCCAAGCGTCCCGCCGGGACCAGGCTGCGCAACTGGGTCGGGTGGAATTGCGTGTCGACCTGGTCTTCCTTCCAGCGCGTTGCCGCTTGCACCAAGGCAACGGCAGGCTTGTAGCCGTCTTCCGCCTGGCCGCTGACGTAGCCGACCGGCTTGTTGATCAGTATCGTTACGCGTTTCGATTGCTCTGCCGCGGCCTGACGCTCGACGGTCACGCGTTGATGCGGCAGCACCTTGCTGCCGAGTACCGATACGACTTTGCCGTCGACGCGCACCCAGCCTTTTTCGATCCACTCGTCCGCTTCGCGGCGCGAGCAAAGGCCGAGTTCGGACATGCGTTTGGAAAGGCGTACTGGTTCAGTCATGGCGGCAATCGGATAAATTCAGCAGGGTCAGTGCAGGGGGAGAAATAAGTAACAGTCGGTGGGCGCTAGATGCGCAAGGCCTTGAGCAGATCGGTTTCCAGCATGATCTGGTTGCGCGGGTGGTTGAGCGCCGCGCCGTCGACCAGGAACACGTCTTCCACGCGTTCGCCCAGGGTCATGATCTTGGCGGTGTGCAGATTGATCTTGTACTTGGCCAGGATGTTGGAGATGGTGTAGAGCAGGCCGTTGCGGTCGTTGGCGGATACCGACAGCAGGTAATACTGGCCGCGTTCGTCAGGGCGCAGGTCGACCGACGGATTGATCGGGAAGGTGCGCGACAAGCGCGACAAGCGCCCTCTGGCCGGCGCCGGCAACGGGCCGTCGGATTGCAGCAATTGCGCCAGTTCGTGTTCGATCAGGTTGATGATGTCGCGATAATTCTTGGCGAATATCGGTGCACTGATGAGAAACGCGTCCAGTGCGTAGTTGAGCTTGGTCGTATGAATCTTGGCGTCAAGAATGCTGAAATTCTTTTCGTCGAAATAGCTGCAAATGCGCGCGAACAGATCGGGCCGGTCGGGCGTGTAGACCGCGACCTGCACGCCTTCGCCGATCGGCGCCAGACGGCATTTGACCACCGGTACGGTGCTGTCGATCTTGTCATAGAAAGAGCGCGTCTGCCACGCGATGTCGGAGGCGTCCAGCCGCAGGAAGTAAGCAACGTCCAGCTGCCGCCAGAATTGCTCGTGCGCATCGGCAGGCAGGCCGTACAGGCGCAAGGTCTTGATCGCTTCCTGTTGGGTATTTTTCAGTTCGCGGTCGGCCGACGGCGCTTCGCCCCCGAGCACGCGCAAGCTCATGCGATACAGGTCTTCCAGCAGCTTGCCTTTCCAGGCGTTCCAGACTTTCGGGCTGGTGCCGCGGATGTCGGCGACCGTCAGCAGATACAGCGCGGTCAGGTGGCGTTCGTCCTTGACCGTATTGACGAATTGCTGGATCACGTCCGGGTCGGAGAGATCTTGTTTTTGCGCGACTTGGGACATGGTCAGGTGATGCTCGACGAGGAACACCACCAGCGCGGTGTTTTCTTCCGAGACGCCATGTTGTTCGCAGAACTGGCGCGCGTCGGCCATGCCCAGCTTGGAGTGATCGCCGCCGCGGCCCTTGGCGATGTCGTGGAACAGCGCCGCGACATACAGGATCCACGGTTGCGCGAAGTTGGCCATCAACTGGCTGCAGAATGGATATTCGTGCGCGTGCTCGCTCATCGTGAAGCGGCGCACGTTGCGCACCACCATCAGGATGTGCTGGTCGACGGTGTAGACGTGGAACAGGTCATGCTGCATCTGGCCGACGATGCGGCGGAAGTTGGGCAGATAGCGGCCCAGCACGCTGGTCTGGTTCATGCGGCGCAGCGCATGCGTGATGCCGCGCCTGCTTTGCAGGATCTGCATGAACAGCGCATGGTTGGCCGGATTGGCGCGAAAGGCGTTGTCGATCTTGAAGCGCGCATGCCACAGCGCGCGCATGGTGCGTGCCGACATGTCCTTGAGTTCCGGATGCTGGGCCATGATCAGGAAGACCTCCAGCATGGCCGACGGCGTGTCTTCAAAGACGTCGTCGTGGGCGATGTCGAGGAAACCGTTGAGCTCGTTGAAGCGTTCGTTGATTTTCTGCGGCACCACTTCCTGCGGGAACAGCTGTGCTTCGATGTTCTGCAGCAGGATGGTATTGAGCTGGGTAACAGCCTTGGCAGCCCAGTAGTAGCGCTGCATCAGGTATTCGCTGGCCCGGCGCGTATCGGTGCTTTTGAAGCCGAAGCTTTCCGCAATCGGCGTCTGGATGTCGAAGACGAGGCGGTCTTCGCGGCGGTTGCTGTAGATGTGCAGGCGGATGCGGATATCCTTGAAGGCGCGTTCCTTCTGCGTCAGCTGGCGCGCTTCGGTCGCGGTCAGCAGGCCGCGCTGCGCCAGTTTGCTCCAGGAGTCGCCCAGTCCGGCCGCTTTCGCCACCCACAGGATGACTTGCAGGTCGCGCAATCCGCCGGGGCTTTCCTTGCAGTTCGGCTCCAGGCTGTAAGGCGTGTCTTCGTATTTGACGTGGCGTTGCTGCATTTCCAAGGTCTTGGCCTGGAAGAACGCGCGCGGGTCCATCGCGTTGTTGCAGCGGATCTGCAGCAACTGGAACAGCGTTTTGTTGCCGGTGACAAGGCGCGCTTCCAGCAGGCTGGTCTGCACGGTGATGTCGGCGGCCGATTCGGCCAGGCATTCTTCCACGGTGCGGATGCTGTGGCCGATCTCCAGGCCAATGTCCCAGAACAATTGAACCAGCGATTCCAGCTTCGCCTGCATGGCCTTGTCGGGTGCCTGGTCGAGCAGGATCAGCACGTCGACGTCGGAGTGCGGGAACAGTTCGCCGCGTCCGTAGCCGCCGACCGCCACCAGCGCGATGTCGTGCGGCAAGGCGCATTTTTCCCAGGCTTCCGTCAGCGCGGCGTCGACGTTGCGACGCAACTGGGTCAATAAATGCTCGGTCTTGCCGTCGGCCTGGAAGGCCTCAATGGCCTGTTGGCGTGCTGCTTTTAATTGTGTTTTGAGAGTGACGGCAAGAGAGGGCATAGGCAACCGGGGAATGATATCGAGCAAGATCAGGCGACTGCGGCGGCCGCTTGCCGGATGAATGCCGGCGGCGCAGGCATGCCCGGCGAAACGGTCAGCACTTCAAATCCGGTTTCGGTCACCAGCACGGTGTGTTCCCATTGCGCGGACAGGCTGCGATCCTTGGTTTTGATGGTCCAGCCGTCGCCCATTTCGCGAATGTCGCGGCGCCCGGCGTTGATCATCGGCTCTACCGTGAAGATCATGCCGGCCTCCAGCTTTTCCAGCGTGCCGGGACGGCCGTAGTGCAGCACTTGCGGCTCTTCGTGGAATACCTTGCCGATGCCGTGGCCGCAAAACTCGCGGACCACGCTGTAACCGGCCTTTTCCGCATGCTGCTGGATCACGTGGCCGATGTCGCCCAGATGGGCGCCGGGTTTGATTTTGGAGATGCCCAGCCACATGCATTCATAGGTGATTTCGGTCAGGCGGCGCGCCAGGATCGACGGTTCGCCGATGTAAAACATGCGGCTGGTGTCGCCGTGGTAGCCGTTTTTGATGACAGTCACGTCGATATTCAGCACGTCGCCGTTTTTGATCACCTTGTCGCCGGGAATGCCGTGGCAGATGATGTCGTTGAGGGAGGTGCAAATGGCCTTGGGATAGGGCGTATAGCCCGGCGGGCAATAGTTGAGCGGCGCCGGAATGGTGTCTTGCACGTTCACCATGTATTCATGGCACAGGCGGTCCAGTTCGCCAGTGGTGGTGCCGGCCTTGACGAACGGTGCAATGTAGTCGAGTACTTCCGCAGCCAGTTTGCCGGCAACGCGCATGCCTTCGATGTCTTCGGCGGTTTTGATGGAAATGGAGCCCATAAAATTGTCGCAATTCGCTTAAAAATCATTAAGTAGAGATTATAGACGAGGGCGGGTGGTTCTGTCGGCGGCGATTGGCCGGGGGCGCTGGCCAAAAGCTAATGAAAACAATGATTTCGGAGCTTGAATGGATTCTTCGGATGAGGTAGAATGCTCGGCTAACTTGAGTTGCTCAGGTTGGAGGGCGAGTATCGCTGCTGTTGCGATGTTGTCTTTGAAGTAAAAAGTTGTTTATTTGAAATTGAATTGAATCGCGAATCCGTTCGCCAAAGGGTGTTTGGGCCGGCAGCTTCCTGTGAGGCAGTGTTTGAAGCACTGTGCAGGCCCGAATGACCGAATGGATTCCAGACCCTAACCCTGGAGAAATTTATGTCCGTAACTATGCGCGAAATGCTGGAAGCAGGTGTCCACTTCGGTCACCAAACACGCTTCTGGAACCCAAAGATGGCCCCGTTTATCTTCGGTCATCGCAACAAAATTCACATCGTCAACCTGGAAAAGACCCTGGGCATGTATCAGGAAGCGCTGAAGTACGTGCGCCAACTGTCGTCCAATCGCGGCACTATCCTGTTTGTCGGCACCAAGCGCCAGGCACGCGAAACCGTTGCTGCAGAAGCGCAACGCGCCGGTGTTCCTTACGTCGATCAACGCTGGTTGGGCGGCATGCTGACCAACTTCAAGACCATCAAGACATCGATCAAGCGTCTGAAGGACATGGAAGCGGCAATCGCCGACGGTTCCAACGAAAAGCTGAGCAAGAAAGAAGCACTGCTGTTCAGCCGCGAGCAAGAAAAGCTGCAAAAGGCCATCGGCGGCATCAAGGACATGGGCGGCATTCCTGACGCTATTTTCGTGATCGACGTCGGCTACCACAAGGGCGCCATCACCGAAGCAGCCAAGCTGGGCATCCCGGTTATCGGCGTGGTCGACACCAACCACTCGCCGGAAGGCGTGACTTACGTCATTCCTGGCAACGACGACTCCGCCAAGGCGATTGCTCTGTACGCCCGCGGTGTTGCCGATGCCATCCTGGAAGGTCGCGCCAATGCAGTGAACGAAGTCGTTGAAGCCGTCAAGAACGGTGGCGACGAATTCGTTGAAGTCAACAACGAGCAGGCTTAATCCGCTTGCAATACGTCATCCGCAGCGGTTCTTTGCTGCGGGCGATGATGAAAAAGGGGTAACAGCGAGAGTAAGCGCAGTTCGCCCCTTTTTTTTGAACAAATTGATCGAATTTTCGATGCTTCATTGATGTCTGTAGCGTTCGATGAAGCATCTACTCAGTTAGGAGAAACATATGGCGGCAATTACCGCAGCACTGGTAGGCGAACTGCGCGCGAAGACCGACGCGCCGATGATGGAATGCAAGAAGGCGCTGACTGAAGCCGAAGGCGACATGGTTCGTGCTGAAGAAATCCTGCGCGTGAAGCTGGGCAGCAAGGCATCCAAGGCTTCTTCCCGCATCACTTCGGAAGGCGTTGTTGCAACCTATATCGCCGGCGGCGTTGGCGCGCTGGTCGAAATCAATTGCGAAACCGACTTCGTCACCAAGAACGATGAGTTCATCGGCCTGGCCAATGCAGTCGCCAAGCTGGTGGCGGAAAAGAATCCGGCCGATCTGGCCGCGCTGGCGGCATTGCCGCTGGGCGACAAGACGGTTGAAGAAACACGCACCGAGCTGGTCGGCCGCATCGGCGAAAACATGTCGATCCGTCGCTTCACGCGTTTCGAAACAGCCGGCAAGCTGGTTTCCTACCTGCATGGGACACGCATCGGCGTCGTCGTTGAATTCGACGGCGCTGACGAACAAGTCGGCAAGGATGTCGCAATGCACATCGCAGCGATGAAGCCGGTTGCCCTGTCGTCGGATCAGGTTCCTGCCGATCTGATTGAAAAAGAGCGTTCGGTTGCTTCGTTGAAGGCTGCCGAGTCCGGCAAGCCTGCCGACATCGTTGCCAAGATGGTCGACGGCTCGGTGCAGAAGTACCTGAAGGAAGTGTCGCTGTTCAACCAGTCTTTCGTGAAAAACGACAAGCAAACCGTTGAACAAATGTTGAAAGCAGCCAACACTAGTGTCAAGGCATTCAGCATGTTTGTGGTTGGTGAAGGCATCGAGAAGAAGCAGGATGACTTCGCGGCCGAGGTGGCAGCCCAGGTTGCCGCCGCCAAGCAAGCGCAGTAATGTAAGAAAGCGGGCCGAGAGGCCCGTTTTTTTAAGCCTCTCGATTTGGGAGGTGGCGGGGATGGTCAAGAAATACCTGGAAATGTCTGCGCAGGCAGGCATTTCAAAATGTAAGCAAGTCCCCGGCAGCACAGTACGACAGCATACAATAACGTCCGCGCTAAGCAGCAGGCAGCAGGATGGAACAGAATCAGTTAATCGGATGGCAAACGGAGCCCAGCACATGACGACACCAGCTTATAAGCGCGTACTCCTCAAACTTTCCGGCGAAGCCCTGATGGGCGACGATGCCTACGGCATCAACCGCGCCACCATTGAGCGCATGGTCGCCGACGTGGCCGAAGTCAGCCAGTTGGGAGTCGAGTTGGCCATCGTCATCGGCGGCGGCAACATTTTCCGCGGCGTGGCGCCCGGCGCACAAGGCATGGATCGCGCCACGGCGGATTACATGGGCATGCTGGCAACGGTCATGAACTCCCTCGCACTGGCGGATGCCATGCGTCAGGCCGGTCTGACGGCCCGAGTCATGTCGGCGATCGGCATCGAGCAGGTCGTTGAGCCGTATGTCCGTCCCAAGGCCTTGCAATACCTGGAAGAAGGCAAGATCGTCGTATTTGCCGCCGGTACCGGCAACCCGTTCTTTACGACCGACACCGCAGCGGCATTGCGCGGCTCGGAAATCGGCGCGCAGATCGTCCTGAAGGCGACCAAGGTGGACGGCGTTTATACTGCCGATCCAAAGAAAGATCCTTCGGCGACGCGTTACAGCACCATCACGTTCGACGAAGCGATTGCCAAGCATTTGCAAGTCATGGACGCAACCGCATTCGCGCTGTGCCGGGATCAGAAGCTGCCGATCAAGGTGTTTTCCATCGTCAAGCCGGGCGCGCTCAAGCGCGTGGTGTTGGGCGAAGACGAAGGCACCCTGGTGCACGTATAAATCCGGTTTTCCGAATACCGTAAGATAGCAATACCGTAAGATAGTTTTAGATGATAGGAGAGCAGCATGACCATCGCTGACGTCAAGAAAAGCACCGAACAAAAAATGAGCAAGTCGATCGAAGCGCTGCGCGCCGATCTGGCAAAAGTGCGCACCGGCCGTGCTCACACCGGCATCCTGGACCACGTTCAGGTGGACTACTACGGCTCGCCGACGCAATTGTCGCAGGTCGCCAACCTGACGCTGATCGACGCCCGCACCATCGGCGTCCAGCCCTACGAGAAGAAGATGCTGGCAGCCGTCGAAAAGGCGATTCGCGAAGCCGATCTGGGCCTGAATCCGGCAACCCAGGGCGAGCTGATCCGCGTGCCGACCCCACCGTTGACGGAAGAACGCCGCAAGGAAATGGTCAAGCTGGTCAAGAGCGAAGCGGAAGACACCAAGATTTCGATCCGCAACATCCGCCGCGATGCCAACGAAGGTCTGAAGAAGCTGGTCAAGGACAAGGTCTGTTCCGAAGACGACGAGCGCCGCGGCCAGGACGACATCCAGAAGCTGACCGACAAGTTTGTCGCCGAAGTCGACAAGCTGGTGGCGGAAAAAGAAAAAGAAGTGCTGACGGTGTAGGCGCATTGTCGCGGCTGCGTATGCGATGATTCATGCGATGTGGCGCCGCCAGGCTGGTTATGCGGCGCCGGCAACATCGCTCACCCGGATTTTTACACTGTATGACTTATAAAAGCTCAACCCAGGCTGTGCCGCAAGTTTCCGCGGTGCCGCGTCATGTTGCCATCATCATGGATGGCAACGGACGTTGGGCGACCAAACGCTTTTTGCCGCGCGTGGCAGGGCACGTCAAAGGCGTCGAGGCGGTACGCACGATCGTCGAGGCATGCTCGCAGCGTGGCGTGGAATATCTCACGCTGTTTGCGTTCAGTTCGGAAAACTGGCGGCGTCCCGCGGACGAAGTCTCTTTGCTGATGCGTTTGTTCATGACGGCGCTGGAGCGCGAAGTCGGCAAGATGCATGCAAACGATATTCGCTTGCGCGTGGTCGGCGACCTCAGTCGCTTCGACGCAAAATTGCAGGACATGGTGGCCAAGGCCGAAGCGCAGACCGCCGGCAACACGCGGCTGACGCTGACGATTTGCGCCAACTACGGCGGTCGCTGGGACATCATGCAGGCGGTCGGCAAGATGCTCAGGGAGCAGCCGGGCGTCACCGATTTTTCCGAAGAGCAATTAACTCCTCATCTGGCGATGGCTTATGCTCCGGAACCGGATTTGTTCATCCGTACCGGCGGCGAAGAGCGCATTTCCAATTTCCTGCTATGGCAGCTTGCCTATAGCGAACTGTATTTCACCGAGACCTATTGGCCCGATTTCGATGGGATGGAGCTGGACAAGGCGATCGACTCCTATCGCCAGCGCGAACGGCGTTTCGGTCGCACCAGCGAGCAATTGGTCGAGCAGAAAAAGGTTTCCTGATGCTAAAGACGCGTGTCATCACGGCGTTGGTTCTCTTGGCAATTTTGTTGCCGATCCTCTTTTTGAATAATTTCTTTGCATTTGCCGTAGTGACGCTGGCGTTTTTTGCCGCCGGCGCCTGGGAAGGGCTGCGTCTGTTTCGCCTGTCGCGGCCGCAAGTCTGGGCGGGTTTCTGGGCCGTCGGCTATGCGATCATCGTTTTTATTTACGGTTTGCCGAGCGTGCGTATCGTGTTCGCTTTGTGCGTGGCTTTGTGGGTGATTCGCTTCGTGCCGGCGCTGAAGCTTGGACTGCCTGCGCTGGGCACCACCGGCAATCGCCTGCTCAGCGTGACTTACACGCTGGCCTTGATGGGCTGCTTCATTGCGATTGTTTCCCTGTTTCAACATTCTCCGTTGTACTTGCTGTCGGTCATGGCGATCGTCTGGGTGGCGGATATCGGCGCTTATTTCGCCGGCAAGGGATTCGGCCGGCACAAGCTGGCGCCGTCGATTTCACCCGGGAAATCCTGGGAAGGCGCGGTCGGCGGCTGGCTTGCGGTTCTGGTGATTGCGGCCGCGGTGGTGATTTACGTCGACGGCGATACGTTTTCGGGACGCTTGTATGGACGTTTCGGCTGGACCGGTTTCATCATTGTGATGACCTTGCTGGTTGCCGCCAGCGTCGTCGGCGATTTGTTCGAATCGCAATTGAAGCGCCGCGCGGGCTTCAAGGACAGCAGCAATCTGCTGCCGGGACATGGTGGCGTATTGGATCGGATCGATGCCCTGATCCCGGTTTTGCCGCTGGCGGCACTGATCGATCTCTGGTTGTAGGAATTTCATGCAGGCAATTACCGTTCTCGGTTCCACCGGTTCCATCGGCGTTTCGACGCTGGATGTCGTGGCGCGCCATCCCGATCGTTATCGGGTGTACGCCTTGACTGCTCATTCGCGCGTGGATGAACTCGCGGCGCAGTGCGTCCGCTTTCAACCGAAGCTGGCGGTGGTCGGTACGGCACAGGCCGCGCAGGAACTGCAACAAAAACTCAAGGCAAGTCAATTGCGTACCGAAGTGCTGCACGGAGCACAGGCGTTATGCGACGTGGCGAGCGCGGCCGAATGCGATATCGTCATGGCGGCAATCGTCGGCGCGGCGGGGCTGGCGTCGACGTTGGCTGCGGCACGCGGCGGCAAGAAAATTCTGCTGGCCAACAAGGAAGCGCTGGTCATGTCCGGTCAATTGCTGATCGACGCCGTGGCGCAGCACAAGGCGACTTTGCTGCCGATCGACAGTGAACACAATGCAATTTTCCAATGTCTGCCGCATGACTATCGCCGGTCCTTGCCGGATGCCGGCATCGCCAGAATCCTGCTGACCGCATCGGGCGGCCCTTTCCTCAAGCGCGACGTCGATACGCTCGACAGCGTGACGCCGGAAGAGGCCGTGGCGCATCCGAAATGGGTCATGGGGCGCAAGATATCGGTGGATTCCGCCACCATGATGAACAAGGGGTTGGAAGTCATCGAAGCGCACTGGCTGTTTGGCGCGCCGGCCGACAAGATCGAGGTCATGATTCATCCGCAAAGCGTGATTCATTCGATGGTGTCCTACATCGACGGCTCCGTCCTGGCGCAACTGGGCAACCCGGACATGCGCACGCCGATCGCCAACGCGCTAGCCTACCCGGAGCGCATCGCGTCCGGCGTGGCCCAGCTGGACCTGGCCCGGATCGGTCAACTATTTTTCGAGCGTCCCGACTTTGGGCGCTTTCCGTGTCTCAAACTGGCGTATGATGCACTGCAAGCCGGAGGCAGCTCGGCGGCCATTCTCAATGCCGCCAATGAAGTTGCCGTCCAGGCATTCCTGAATCAAGAAATCGGATTCCGCATGATTGATCAAGTGATCGCCCGCGTCATGGATAAGCTTCCCCATGGCCCTGTCGCCAATATCGACGCCCTGATCGAGCAAGATCAGCAGGCCCGCTCGATTGCACAATCCTGCTTGTCCTTATGATCTTCCTGTCATGAATCTGTTGCACACTTTGTTGGCCTTCATGGTCGCGCTCGGCACGCTGGTTGTCGTGCACGAACTGGGGCATTACTGGGTGGCGCGCTTGTGCGGCGTCAAGGTATTGCGCTTTTCGGTCGGCATGGGGCGCGTGATCTGGTCGCGTCGTTTCGGCCGCGATCAGACCGAGTGGGCATTGTCGATCTTGCCGCTGGGCGGTTACGTCAAGATGCTCGATGCCCGCGAGCAGGATGTCGGCGACATGTCGCCGCAGGACCTCGAGCGCGAATTCACACGCCAGTCGGTCTGGCGTCGCATCGCGATCGTCGCCGCCGGCCCGCTGGCCAACTTCATCCTCGCCATTCTCTTGTTTGCCGGTCTGTTCATGCACGGCATTCCCGAGCCTGTCCCCAAGCTGCGTCCGATGGCCGAGCAAACCGCCGCCTATCAAGCAGGCCTGCGCGGGGGCGAAACCATCACGGCGATCAACGGCGTGCCTGTTCAGACATGGTCCGAAGTGCGTTGGGAGCTGATGCAGCACGTGCTTGAAAAGACGCCTGCGCGGATGGATGTCGAACGCGTCAACAACGGTCCCAGCGGCGGCAAGTTGCTGAATACGGTCAATGTGTCGCTCGACAGCCTCTCGGGCAAGGACCTCGAGAGCGATTTTCTGGCGAAGCTCGGCCTGACCCTGGCGCGTCCTCCTGCCATCCTGGGGAAAATCATGGATGGTGGTCCGGCCATGCTGGCCGGTTTGCAAAAGGGCGATCTGATCCTTGACGTGAACGGCGTCCAGATCAAGGACGGCCTGGCATTGGTCGAACTGGTCCGGTCTTCTCCAGGAAAACCGTTGTTGTTGCATGGCTTGCGCGGTCAGCGCGAATTCCGCGTTCAGGTTACCCCCGATACGCTGAGCGACAACGGCCAGACGGTAGGGCGGATCAAAGTGGAAGTACCGCTGGCGCCGGAAATGATCGTCATCAGCGACGCGCCGTGGACCGCGATTGCCAAGGGCGCCGAGAAGACCTGGGACACCAGCGCGATGACGCTGAAGATGATCGGAAAAATGATCGTCGGCCAGGTTTCATGGAAAAATATTACCGGCCCGATCACCATCGCGGACTACGCCGGACAGACTGCCAAAGTCGGCCTGGTCAGCTACCTGAGCTTCATCGCGTTTATCAGCATCAGTCTCGGGGTGATGAACCTGCTCCCCATCCCGGTTTTAGATGGCGGCCATTTGCTGTATTATTCGCTGGAGATTTTGACCGGCCGTCCTGTTTCTGAGCGTTTTGGGGAAATTGCTCAACGTGCCGGTCTCGGTATTTTGATGACATTGATGATCGTTGCCGCATTCAACGACATTGTCCGTCTGATGTTTTAAGGATTCGTCCCAAGCCGTCCTGATGGCAAGGATGGCTTTTGACTTTACATATGTTCGGCCGTTGTAACAAACGGTCAGCAAAAAACATAGTTAACAAACGATAGCTAATGAACTTACATTCCGCGCATTTCCCTGCACCGACTTTTTCCCGTAGCCTGATCGCCGCTGCCGCGCTCGCCGTCTGCAACCAGGCGTTCGCTGTTGAACCGTTCGTGGTCAAGGACATTCGCGTCGAAGGCATCCAGCGTACCGAAGCTGGCACCGTGTTCAGCTACTTGCCGGTTCGCGTGGGCGACACCTTCACCGACGAAAAAGGCACTGCCGCGATCAAGGCGTTGTATGCCACCGGTTTCTTCAAGGACGTTCGCGTTGAAGCCGAAGGCGACGTGCTCGTGGTGCAAGTGGAAGAGCGTCCGGCGATCGCCAGCGTCGACTTCACCGGCATCAAGGAATTCGACAAGGAACAGCTCACCAAAGCGCTCAAGGAAATCGGCGTCGGCGAATCGCGCATTTTTGACAAGTCGCAAGTCGATCGTGCGGAGCAGGAGCTGAAGCGCCAATACCTGTCACGCGGCTTGTACGGCGCCAAGGTCACCACGACAGTGACGCCGGTTGAGCGCAATCGCGTCGCGGTGAGTTTTGCGGTGGACGAAGGCGACGTTTCGCGCATCAAGCAAATCAACATTGTCGGCAACAAGGCATTCTCCGACGGCAACCTGCGCGATCAGCTGAAATTGACGACGCCGGGATGGTTTACCTGGTACACCAAGGCCGACCAATATTCCAAGCAGAAGCTGGCCGGCGACATCGAGTCCTTGCGCTCCTACTACCTGGATCGCGGTTACCTCGAGATGCAGGTCGAGTCCACGCAAGTCTCGATTACCCCGGACAAGAAAGACATCTACATCACCATCAACATCAATGAAGGTGAAAAGTACACTGTTTCCAGCATCAAGCTCGATGGCGAAATGTTCGGCATGCAGGACGATCTGGCAGCGTTGGTTCAATTGAAAAAGGGCGACGTGTATTCCGGCACCAAGCTCACCGACAGCACCAAGAAGATCAGCGAACGCCTCGGCAATTTCGGTTACGCTTTTGCCAACGTCAATGCCAATCCGAACGTCGATCGCGAGAAGAAGGAAGTGGCCTTCACCATCATGGTGGACCCGGGCAAGCGCGTGTATGTGCGCCACATCAACATCGCCGGCAACACCAAGACCCGCGACGAGGTCATTCGCCGCGAGTTCCGCCAGTTTGAAGACTCGTGGTACGACGGTGAAAAGATCAAACTTTCGCGCGATCGCGTCGATCGCCTGGGCTACTTCAAGGAAGTCAACATCGAGACGCCGGAAGTGCCGAACAGCACCGACCAGATCGACGTCAACATGAAGGTCGAAGAAAAACCGACCGGCAACATCATGATCGGCGCAGGCTTCTCGCAATCGGACAAGTTGAGCCTGACGGGTTCGATTTCGCAGGAAAATGCGTTCGGCAGCGGCAACACGGTCGGCATCGACATCAACACGAGCTCGCGCTATCGCACGATCGCCGTTTCGCAGACCAATCCCTACTTCACGGATGACGGCATCAGCCGCACTTATGAAGTGTTCTTGCGCACCATTCGCCCATCTGCATACACCACGGGTGACTACCGCGTGAAAACCATCGGCGGCAATGTCAAATTCGGCGTTCCGTTCTCGGAGCTGGATCGCGTCTTCTTCGGTGTCGGCGTTGAAAATACCAAGGTCGACACCGATAGCAGCAGCCCGAGCTTGTATCGTCAATACGTCCGCGATTTCGGCAGCGGCACCGGCTCGACAGGCTGTGACGTCGTCAACGACGCGACTTGCGGTATCGGCACCGCTACCACGACCAGCTTCCCGCTCACGGTCGCTTGGCAGCGCGACAGCCGGGACAGCGCACTGGTGCCGACCAAGGGCACCTATCAACGCGCCAATCTTGAAGTGTCGGGTATCGGTACTTTGCAATACTATCGCGCGAGTTACCAACATCAATACTTCCAGCCGTTCTGGAGCAACGCGGCGACGCTGGCCTGGAATGGCGAAGTCGACTATGGCAAGGGCTTCGGCGGCAAACCTTACCCGATTTTCAAGAATTACTACGCGGGTGGTATCGGCACCGTGCGCGGCTATGAAGCCTCGTCGCTGGGTAATCTGAAAGACCAATACGGTGACTCCATGGGTGGTGCATCGCGTCTGATCGCCAACGTGGAGTTGCAATTCCCATTCCCTGGTTCAGGCCAGGACCGCAGTTTGCGCTGGTTTACCTTCGTCGACGGCGGTAACGTGTTTGCCGATGGCGAACGTATTAAAATCAACGACTTGCGTTACTCCACTGGTATCGGTATCAGCTGGATCTCGCCAATCGGACCGTTGAAGCTGAGTTACGGCAAGCCGTTGAATTCAAAGCCAGGCGACAAGGCGCAAAACTTCCAGTTCCAGCTGGGAACCGGGTTCTGATCACACGATCAGCTCATGGCATAATAGAAATCTGTATTACGGAGAATGATCTTGAAGTTTATTACTAAATCATTGATGTCGATCCAAGCTGCAACGCTGGCTGTCGGCATGTTGTCGTTTGCAAACGTACACGCCCAAGAGTCCAAAATCGCCTTTGTCAGCACTGAGCGCATTTTCCGCGAGGCCGTGCCTGCCAAAGCTGCGCAAACCAAGCTGGAAGCCGAATTTGCCAAGCGCGAAAAAGACATCGCAGACATGGCCGCACGCCTGAAAGCGCAATCGGACAAGCTGGACAAGGATACCGCAGTGTTGTCCGACTCGGAGCGCGTCAAGCGCCAGCGCGATCTGGCCGATCTCGACAAGGAATTTCAACGCAAGCAACGCGAATTCCGCGAAGACCTGAATCAACGCCGCAACGAAGAGTTGTCGGTCGTTCTGGAGCGCACCAACAAGGTGATCCGCCAGATCGCTGAAGCGGAGAAATACGACATCGTCTTCCAGGAAGCCGTCTACGCCAGCAAGCGCATCGACATCACCGACAAGGTTCTGAAAGAACTGGCGAAGTAAGTCCGCGTCACATTACCACCATGCTTCTTACCCCAGGCACGCAGATTGACCCGAAGAGAAATCACCGATCTGCGTTGCTTGAGCAGGTAGCGCAATAATTCAAGAAGGCCAAGATGAGTATTCGGCTGGAACAGTTGGTCGAACGCTTGGGTGGCCAGCTAAAAGGCGATGCGCTGATCGATGTCAGCGGTATCGCGCCTCTGGATGCTGCGACGTCGTTGCACATCACGTTCCTTTCCAATCCCAAGTTTCGAACCCAGGCAGAGCAAACGCAAGCTGCCGCGTTGATTTTGTCCGAAGCGGATGATGCGGCCATCGCCGGCTATCAGGGTGCGCGCATCGTCGCCAAGAATCCCTACGCCTATTTTGCGCGCGCAGCGCAGTTGTTTGCGGCGCAGGCTGCGGTGCCGGTTGCGGCAGGCATTCATCCCAGCGCCTGCGTTGATGCAACGGCGCAAGTGGCGGCAAGCGCGACTATCGGACCGCAAGTCGTCATTGAGGCCGGCGCCGTGATCGGCGAGCGCGTGGTGATCGATGCGGGCAGCTATGTCGGACGCAATGCACGAATTGGCGCCGACACGCATTTTTATGCGCGTGCGACGTTTCATGCCGGCTGCGAAATCGGCGAGCGCGGCATCGTGCATTCGGGCGTGGTGATCGGCGCCGACGGCTTCGGCTTCGCCAATGAAGGCGGCGCCTGGATCAAGATTCCGCAGGTGGGCCGGGTGGTCATCGGCAGCGACGTCGAAATCGGTGCCAATACGACGATAGATCGTGGCGCCTTGTCCGACACGGTGCTGGAAGACGGCGTCAAACTCGACAACCAGATTCAGATTGCGCACAACTGCCATATCGGCGCGCATACCGCGATCGCGGCTTGCGCCGGGATCGCCGGCAGCGCCAAAATCGGCAAATACTGCTCGATCGGCGGCGCCGCAATGATTCACGGCCATATTACGATTGCCGACAAGGTGCACGTCTCGGCGGGCACGCTGGCGCTGCGTTCGATCCTGGAGCCAGGGCAATATACCGGCTTCTATCCTGTCGCCAAGCACGGAGAATGGGAAAAATCAGCAGCATTGGTGCGCAATCTGGGCGCAATGCGTGAGAAAATCCGTGCGTTGGAAAAAACGATCAAATCGCTTACAGAGCAGCTTACTGAGCAAAATACTGAGCAAAAAAATGACTAGTCTCGACATCAATCAGATCAAAGAATACCTCCCGCACCGCTATCCGCTGTTGCTGGTCGACCGCGTCCTCGCATGGGAAAGCGGCAAGGACATCACCGCCATCAAGAACGTGACCGTCAATGAAGAGTTCTTCAACGGCCATTTTCCGCACAAGCCGGTGATGCCGGGCGTATTGATGATCGAAGCGCTGGCGCAGACTGCCGCCTTGTTGTCTTTTCTGACCGAAGGTCGCAAGCCCGATGCCAATACCGTCGTGTATTTCGTCGGCATCGATAACGCACGCTTCAAGCGTCCGGTCGAGCCTGGCGACCAGTTGAAGATGCATGTGGAAATTACCCGTCGCGCCCGCGGCATCTGGAAGTACAAGGCGGTGGCGACAGTTGACGGCCAGGTTGCGGTCGAAGGCGACCTGATGTGCACCATGCGCAACGCCAGCGACGCCAGCCAGGCAGGCTAAACCATGTCGCGCATCCATCCTACCGCCGTCATCGAGTCGGGCGCCCAGCTTGATTCAACGGTCGAGGTCGGCGCTTACTCGGTCATCGGCGCCAATGTCCGCATCGGCGCCGGTACGAAAGTCGGTCCGCACGTCGTGATCGAAGGCCATACGACCATCGGCCGCGACAACCAGATTTTCCAGTTCGGTTCCCTGGGCGCTGCGCCGCAGGACAAGAAATACGCCGGCGAGCCGACCCGTCTGGAGATCGGCGACCGCAATACCATCCGCGAATTCGTCACCTTCAATCTGGGGACGACGCAGGATGCAGGCGTGACCCGCCTCGGTAACGACAACTGGATCATGGCATACGTGCACATCGCGCACGATTGCCAGCTTGGCAGCGATATCATTCTGGCCAACAACGCCACGCTCGCCGGTCACGTGCATCTGGGCGACTGGGTGTTCCTGGGCGGCTTTACGTCGGTGCACCAGTTCTGCCATATCGGCGCGCATGCAATGACCGCTTTCACCGCGGCGGTCAGCCAGGATATTCCGCCTTTCGTCACCGCGGCCGGCAATCGCGCCGTGCCTGCAGGCATCAACAGCGAAGGCCTGAAGCGTCGCGGTTTCACGCCGGAGCAGATTGCGGCGATCAAGCGTGCATACAAGGCCGTCTATCGTTCCGGTTTGCCGCTTGAAGAAGCCCGGCAGGCATTGCTGGAGCAAGAAGAAAAATCCCCCGAATCCGCCGCACATATCCGTCTGATGCGCGAATTCATCGCATCCTCCTCTCGTGGCATCATCCGATAAGATGTCCATCGCCATGGTCGCCGGCGAAAGCTCGGGCGACCTGCTGGCGAGCCGTCTGCTGTCAGGCCTGCGTCCGCGTTTGCCGGATGCTCGCATGCATGGCATCGGCGGGCCGCATATGGCGGAGCACGGTTTCATCAGCGACTGGCCGATGGACAAGCTGACTGTCCGGGGCCTGTTCGAAGTCATCCCGCGCTACCGCGAAATCAAGGGGATCCAGAACGCCTTGCGCGACCAACTGCTGGCGGAGCGTCCGGCGGTATTCATCGGCGTCGATTATGGCGGCTTCAATCTGGGGCTGGAACAGCAATTGCGCGAGGCCGGCATTCCGACCATGCATTTCATCGGCCCGCAAATCTGGGCCTGGCGCGGCGGGCGCATCAAGAAGATTGCGCGTGCGGTGTCCCACATGCTGGTGATTTTTCCGTTCGAGGAAGAAATCTATCGCAAGGCCGGCGTGCCCGTGACCTATGTCGGGCATCCCCTGGCGGAAATCATTCCCATGGAATCCGACCAGCTTGCCGCGCGGGCCGCTTTGGGCTTGCAGCAAGATAGTCGCGTGATCGCCATTCTCCCTGGCAGCCGCATGTCGGAACTCAAGTACAACACGGCGAGCTTTCTGGGCGCCGCCAGGCTGCTCAGGCAGCGCGAGCCGCAATTGCAATTCGTCGCGCCGATGGCCGGCGAAAAGCAGCGCGCGTATTTCGAGCAGTTGATCGCGCAGACCGGCAGCGCCGATCTGGACATCCGGATCGTCAGCGGTCAATCGCATGCGGCCATGGCGGCTGCGGATGCGGTATTGGTCGCTTCCGGTACGGCTTCGCTGGAAGTCGCGCTTTACAAGAAGCCGATGGTGATCGCCTACAAGATGATGCGTGCTTCGTATGAAATCATGCGACACATGAACTACCAGCCGTGGGTCGGCTTGCCGAATATCCTGGCGCGCGAGTTCCTCGTTCCCGAGCTGCTGCAGGACGCCGCCACGCCGCAGGCCTTGGCCGACGCACTGTGGCAGCAGCTCGACGATCCCGTGCATCTGCAAAGCCTGCGTCAACGTTTCACCGACATGCATCATTCTTTGTTGCGCGATACCGCCAACGTCAGCGCGCAAGCGGTATGCACCTTGCTGGATCGCCGGCAGGCGCGTTTTGCGCAAGGAGCTTAGAGCAATATGGCCAGGAAAAACGATACGAATTTGTCGCTGTTCGTGCTCGACGATTACGCCGGCGAAATCATTTGCGGCGTCGATGAAGCGGGGCGCGGCCCCTTGGCGGGACCGGTCTTTGCCGCCGCCGTCATCCTCGATCCGGCGCGCCCCATTGTCGGCTTGCGCGACTCCAAAAAACTGAGCGAAGCCAGCCGCGAAGCATTGGCGCTCGAGATCAAGGATCGTGCAATCGCGTGGGCGATTGCAGCGTGTTCGGAAGATGAAATCGACCAGCTCAACATCCTCCACGCCAGCATGCTCGCCATGCGTCGCGCGGTCGAAAGCCTGCAGAGCGTTCCTACGCTCGCGTTGATCGACGGCAATCGTTGCCCGGTGATGGCGATCCGCTCCGAAGCCATCGTCAAGGGCGACGACAAGGTGCCGGCGATCTCGGCAGCCTCGATTCTGGCCAAAACCGCGCGCGACGCAGCCTTGCTGGTGTTGCACGAGCAGTATCCGCATTACGCGTTTGATCAGCACAAGGGATACCCGACGGCATTGCATCTGGAACGTCTGCGCCTGCACGGCGTGTCGCCGGTGCATCGCAAGTCTTACGCGCCCGTGCGCGCCTTGCTGGCCGGCGGCTGAGGATTGCCGATGAAGACTGTCTCTTCTCGCGACAATGCGCTCTACAAGGAGCTCAAACAGTTCGCCACCAGCGCACAGGCGCGCCGCAAAGCGGGACGCAGCCTGCTCGACGGCGTGCATCTGGCGCAAGCGTATCTGCAGCAAGCCGGCATCCCCGAGTTATGCGTCGTCGCCGAGAGTGCCGTTCATCATGCCGAAGTTGCACCGATTCTGGCGCAATGCGAGGCGGCCGGCAGTCAGTGCATCTGCTTGCCGGATGCGCTGTATCAGGCCTTGAGTCAGGTTGAAAATGGTGTCGGTCTATTGCTAGTGATTGCAACGCCGCAGCCGCGGGCACCGGCAGTGTTGACGACATCGGCTGTCTTGCTCGACGGCCTGCAGGATCCCGGCAATCTCGGATCGATCTTGCGCAGCGCCGCTGCCGCCGGCATTCGTCAGGTATTCTGTTCAACCGGTACGGTTGCAGCGTGGTCGCCGAAGGTGTTGCGCGCCGGCATGGGGGCGCATTTTTTGCTGCAGATTTTCGAAGGAACCGATTTGCCGAGCCTCTGCAAGGCGAGCAAGATTCCCGTACTTGCAACCAGCTCGTACGCACGGGAAACCATCTACCAGATCGATCTCACGCAAGAGGTCGCCTGGCTGTTCGGCCATGAAGGACAGGGCGTTGCGGACGACCTGATGGAGGCGGCCGGCGTCAAAGTGGTGATTCCGCATCTGGGACAGATGGAGTCGCTTAACGTCGCCGCAGCTGCCGCAGTGTGTTTCTTTGAGCAAGCCCGGCAAAGGCAGGGCGGCGGCCGCTGAGCGCGGTTCGCCAAACCGGCATTGACGGCGAAGACGGACGCTCGCATGCATCCCGATCTCTACGCCTATTTCAGCGGACGCTGGCGCTTCACGCGCAGCATGCTTGGCGTTGACGAAATCGTCATCGGCGCAGCCGAAGGCCAGGCCGAGTTTCATCCCGACGAAGCGCATCGTTTGCAGTACAAGGAATCCGGTCGGTTGCGCCTGGCCGCAGATCAACGCGTAGTGTCGTTTACCCGGCGTTTCGACTATCGGGTGGAAGGCGACGTCGTCCATGTCGCTTTCGCCGATGGCGTCCAGGCGGGACAGGCCTATCAAAGCTATCGGTACGACGGGACGCAAAAAGCGCTACTGCCGCTGGAGACCCACCTTTGCATCCTCGATCGTTATGACGGCCGTTATGTCCTCATCGATGCGGATCGCTTCGATCTGCATACGCGTATCGAAGGGCCGCACAAGGACTATCTGCTGCATACGCAGTTCACGAGAGCAAGCGCCTGATGCATGGGCGCCAGGCGTATCCGATCAGCGCATATCCGGCTTGATTTCCTGCAGTATCGTCGCCGCAATTTCCTCGATCGACTTGGCGGTGGACGACATCCAGCGTATGCCTTCGCGGCGCATCATTTTTTCCGCTTCATTGACTTCGTAACGGCAGTTCTCGATCGCGGCATATTTGCTGCCGGGGCGGCGTTCGTTTCGCACTTCCGACAGGCGTTCCGGTGCAATCGTCAGGCCGAAGATCTTTTTCTTGAAATTCACCAGGCCGCTGGGCAATTTTTCGCGTTCGAAATCTTCCGGGATCAGCGGATAGTTCGCCGCCTTGATGCCGTACTGCATGGCCAGGTAGAGGCTGGTCGGCGTCTTGCCTGAGCGGGACACACCGACCAGGATGACGTCGGCGCTGGCCAGATTCTTGTTCGATTGTCCGTCGTCATGCGCCAGTGAGAAATTGATCGCTTCAATGCGGTTTTTGTATTCTTCCGAATCGGCGGTGTTGTGGCTGCGGCCGATGGTGTGCGTCGACTTGACGCCGAGTTCCTGTTCCAGCGGTTCGACGAAGGTCTGGAACAAATCCATGTGCATCGCCTTCGACTGGCGGATGACCGCCGACAGGTCGGCTTTCACCAGCGTCGAGAAGACGATGGGCGCCTTGCCGTCGGTTTCGGCCACTTCATTGATCCGGCGGGTGGCGTCGTAGGCCTTGTCCAGCGTGTCGACGAAGGGCAGGCGCACCTGCTTGAAGCGCAGCTCGAACTGGCTGAGGACGGAGTGTCCCAGGGTTTCCGCCGTGATGCCGGTACCGTCGGAAACGAAGAATACGGTGCGGTTGGCCGGAGGCAAAGGGACGGGACAGGCAGACGGTGCGAGATCGAGCATAGTGTTGTTAAAAGGAAAACAATAAAAAATAACAGGCCGGATGAAAAAATTGCCGGCTACCCTGTAAAATGCCATGCAACAGATTGAGAAGCTAGCTCAAAATGATCCTGACAGTGCTGCGCAAGTTGACCGAATGCCTCTGGATGTTTGCCCTTGCAAACACCGTCGGAACTGCCGCGCGCCAATTGCGTCAAGCCGCACAACATGTCTTGCGTCAGGTGTCGAGCCAAGCCGCTGTATCGATTATGTCGCCTTCGTCCAAAAATAACAAAGAACAAATGACGACTGCCGGCCGCGTGAAGATTTCTTATCATCAAACTAGAGGTTGTTATGTCCAACGCAGTAAACATGGGTTCTGCCCAGGGGGCCGCATACGTAGTCTCCTTTGAAAATCTTCGCATGACGGACGTCGAGTCCGTCGGCGGCAAGAACGCGTCGCTGGGTGAAATGATCAGCCAGCTGGCCGGTGCCGGAGTCCGCGTGCCAGGTGGTTTTGCCACAACGGCGCAGGCGTTCCGCGACTTTCTGGAACACAGTGCAAATGGCGGCGCAACGCTGGCTCAACGCATTGCAGATCGTCTCGCCACGCTGGACATCGAAGATGTGCGTGCATTGGCGCAAGCCGGTGCGGAGATTCGTCAATGGATTATCGACACGCCTTTCCAGCCCGCGCTGGAACAGCAGATCAAATCCTTCTACGACAAACTGGTTGCCGATTCCACCGGTGAAATGTCTTTCGCCGTGCGTTCGTCCGCGACCGCCGAAGACTTGCCCGACGCATCCTTTGCCGGCCAGCAGGAAACCTTCCTGAACGTGGTCGGCATCGACAACGTGCTCGAAGCGATGAAACACGTGTTCGCATCGCTGTACAACGACCGCGCCATCTCGTATCGCGTCCACAAGGGCTTCACCCACGCTGAAGTTGCCTTGTCGGCCGGCGTGCAACGCATGGTGCGCTCCGACGTCGGCGCCGCCGGCGTGATGTTCACCATCGACACTGAATCGGGCTTCAAGGACGTGGTCTTCATCACCTCCAGCTACGGTCTGGGCGAAACAGTGGTGCAGGGCGCGGTCAATCCGGACGAGTTCTACGTCCACAAGCCGATGCTGGAACAAGGCAAATTGCCGATCATCCGCCGCAACATCGGCTCCAAGCTGATCAAGATGGAATTCACCGGCGAAGCCAAGGCCGGCCGCTCGGTCAAGACCGTCGACGTGCCGGTCGAGCTGCGCAACCGCTATTCGCTCAACGACGCCGAAATCGTCGAACTGGCCAAGTACGCCGCCATCATCGAAAAGCACTACCAGCGTCCGATGGACATCGAATGGGGCAAGGACGGCCGCGACGGCAAGCTGTACATCCTGCAGGCGCGTCCGGAAACCGTGAAGTCGCAGCAAAAGGCGACCGATGCGCAGCAACGCTTCAAACTCAAGGGCTCCAGCGCCGTGCTGGCAACCGGCCGCGCCATCGGCCAGAAGATCGGCGCCGGTCCGGTGCGCGTGATTCGCGATGCTTCCGAAATGGAACGCGTGCAACCGGGCGACGTGCTGGTCGCCGACATGACCGATCCGAACTGGGAGCCGGTCATGAAGCGCGCCGCCGCCATCGTCACCAACCGCGGCGGCCGCACCTGCCACGCGGCGATTATTGCGCGTGAGCTGGGCGTACCGGCCGTGGTCGGCTGCGGCGACGCCACCGATATCCTGAAAGACGGCAACCTGGTCACCGTTTCCTGCGCCGAAGGCGACGAAGGCAAGATCTACGACGGCCTGCTGGAAACCGAAATCACCGAAGTCGCACGCGGCGAACTGCCGGCGATTCCGCTGAAGATCATGATGAACGTCGGCAACCCGCAGCTGGCATTCGACTTCCAGTCGATTCCCAACGGCGGCGTCGGCCTGGCGCGTCTGGAATTCATCATCAACAACAACATCGGCGTGCATCCGAAGGCGATTCTCGAATACCCGAACATCGATGCCGACCTGAAGAAAGCCGTCGAATCGGTCGCGCGCGGTCACGCATCGCCGAAGGCCTTCTACGTCGACAAGCTGGCCGAAGGCATCGCCACCATCGCCGCCGCATTCTGGCCGAAGCCGGTCATCGTGCGCCTGTCCGACTTCAAGTCCAACGAGTACAAGAAGCTGATCGGCGGTTCGCGTTACGAGCCGGATGAAGAAAATCCGATGCTGGGCTTCCGCGGCGCCGCACGTTACCTCGCCGCCGATTTTGCCGAGGCATTCGAAATGGAATGCCAGGCCATGAAGCGCGTGCGCAACGACATGGGCCTGACCAACGTCGAAATCATGGTGCCGTTCGTGCGTACCTTGGGCCAGGCGGAAAAGGTCATCAACCTGCTCGGCAAGAACGGCCTGACACGCGGCGAAAACGGCCTGCGCGTCATCATGATGTGCGAAGTGCCGTCCAACGCGATTCTGGCCGAACAGTTCCTGGAGTTTTTCGACGGCTTCTCGATCGGTTCCAACGATCTGACGCAGCTGACGCTGGGCTTGGACCGCGACTCCGGCATGGAATTGCTGGCCGCCGACTTTGACGAGCGCGATCCGGCTTTGCAGGCTTTGCTGACCAAGGTCATCTCGACTTGCCTGGCCAAGGGCAAATACGTCGGCATCTGCGGCCAGGGCCCTTCGGATCATCCGGATTTTGCCGAATGGCTGATGAAGCAGGGCATCGAATCGATCTCCTTGAATCCCGATTCGGTCATCGACACCTGGCAGAAACTTGCCGGCACTAAGTAAGCACCCATATGGTCTAATCTGGACAAGTTCGCTTGTCTGGTTTCGGAACGCATAAAAACGCGGGCTTCATGCCCGCGTTTTTGTTTTTGAGCAATATCGGACAATAGGCTGTTAAAGTCTTGCCAGCGAGCAGCGGCTTGCATCACGTCAAAAAGGAAAACCAACATGATGGACTGGGCGATATGGTTAGTATTGGCCGGACTGGCAGTCGGGGTGGAACTCTTCACCGGCACATTCTATTTGCTGATGATCGCCATCGGCCTTGCTGCGGGAGGCGGCGTCGCCTTGCTTGGCGGCGCTCTGGAATGGCAGCTTCTGGTGGCGGCGGCGATCGGCGTTGCCGCGACAGGTTTGCTGCGCCGCAGCCGGTTCGGAAAAATGAACAAGGAAAAGGCCGCACGCGATCCGAACGTGATCCTGGACATCGGTCAAAGCGTGCAGGTCGACCAGTGGAGCGAGCTCGACGGCACGCCGACTTCGCGCGTGCGCTATCGTGGCGCAGAATGGGATGTCGAACTGGCGCCCGGCAATGCCGCCCGGTCGGGTCAATTCATCATCCGGGAAGTGCGAGGCAGCCGCCTGATCGTCGCGCACTCAGTTTCGCATTGAGCTTCAGTCCGGCTTCAACCTGGTTGTAATCAGGCTTTATCCAGGCTTCATTCATAAGGAGAATTTTCATGTTCGGTAGCGTAACGCTGGTCATCTTTTTCATCGCGATCATCTTCGTCGTCAAGACCATCAAGGTCGTACCCCAACAGCACGCCTGGGTGGTCGAGCGGCTCGGCAAATATCACGCGACGCTGGGACCGGGGCTCAATATCGTGGTGCCCTTCATCGACCGCATCGCCTACAAGCACGTCCTCAAGGAAATCCCGCTGGACGTGCCGCCGCAGGTCTGCATCACGCGCGACAATACGCAATTGCAGGTCGACGGCATCCTGTATTTCCAGATTACCGATCCGATGCGCGCCTCCTACGGATCTTCCAACTACATTGCGGCGATCACGCAGCTGGCGCAAACCACCTTGCGCTCGGTGATCGGCAAGATGGAACTGGACAAGACCTTCGAGGAGCGCGATCACATCAACACCGCCATCGTCAGCGCCATCGACGAATCGGCGGAAAACTGGGGCGTCAAGGTGCTGCGTTACGAGATCAAGGATTTGACGCCGCCAAAAGAAATCCTGCACGCGATGCAGGCGCAGATCACGGCAGAACGCGAAAAGCGCGCATTGATCGCCGCATCGGAAGGTCGCAAGCAGGAACAGATCAACATCGCCACCGGCGAACGCGAGGCTTCCATCGCCAAGTCCGAAGGCGAGAAGCAGGCATCGATCAATCGCGCCCAAGGCCAGGCTGCCGCCATTCTGGCGATTGCGGAGGCCAGCGCCGAGGCGTTGCGCAAGACCGCCGCCGCGATTCAATCGCCGGGCGGCGCGGATGCGGTCAGCCTGAAAGTGGCGGAGCAGTATGTCGCGGCTTTCTCGCAATTGGCCAAGACCAACAATTCGATCATCGTGCCGGCCAACCTGGGCGACATCAGCACCTTGATCGCCAGCGCCATGCAGGTGGTGAAGACGCAGCAAAAATAGTCTTATGCGTTCCAAATGAAAAGAGCCCGAAGAATCTTGGGGCTCTTTTTTTTTTGCAAGCCGGTTTTACTATTTTCTACGCGTTGCGGTCGTTGTCGCAGGCCGACGCCGCCGCGGTTTCGATGCAGTCGTAAGGCAGCATGATGTCCACGCGCAAGCCGCCGTCTATGCGATTGGAAGCACAGATGCTGCCGCCATGCGCCTCGATGATGCGGCGCGCGATGGTCAGGCCGAGGCCGTAACCGTGCGTATTTTTTTGCGTGCGGGTACTGCGGAAAAACGGTTCGAAGATCAGTTGCAGTTCGTCTTCCGGTACACCCGGTCCGCGGTCGACGACGGAGATCTGTACGTGTTGTTTCTCGCTGTCGACTTGCGTGTTGATGCCGACGGTGGTGTCGATGGCGGTTTGCTTGATGGCGTTGCGCACGACATTTTCGATGGCGCGATACAGGAGCTCGGTGCCGCCTTTGATGACGACGTCGCTGTTGACCTTGCCGTCGACGTGACGGTTGACGGATTCGGCTTCGAAACGCGCATCGTCGATGATTTCTCCGAGCAAGTCTTCGATGCGGATCTGGTCTTCCATGGCGCCGGTGACGCCGGCTTCGAGCCGCGATAGCGTCAGCAATTCGCCGACCAGTTTGTCCATGCGCACGCCTTCGCGTTCGATACGCTCCAGCGTGGCGGCGGTCTTTTCCGGTTGCAGGCGGGCCAGTCCGATGGAGGCTTGCAATCTGGCAATGGGGGAGCGCAGTTCGTGCGACACATCGTGCAGCAAACGGCGCTGGCTTTCCATCAGGGCGCGCAGTTTATCGGTCATGCCGTCGAAATCGCGGCCGAGATCGGCCAGTTCATCGCTGCGCTTGCTCATCAGCGGCGCCAGGCGGTCACCCAGATTACCCGAAGCCGCATTGGCAAACGCGGATTTGAGCTGGCGGATCGGCTGCGAAAAATACCAGGCCAGCAGCATCGCGAAAAACAGGCTGGCCACGGTCGATACCAGCATCGGCATCATCGGAAAGAAAAATGGAGGCTGCTGCTGCATTGGCGGCGGTGGCGGCGGATTCTCATGGGGGGCCCCAGGCATGTTATCCAGACGCAAGGGGGAGGGCAGAAACAGCAGGTAGGTGTGCCCGTCGGCAGCTTTGACTTCCTCCACCACGCGGCGATGGTCTTCAGTGCTCAGCAAGGCGCGCGCTTCCTCCACCAGCCGTGGATTGACGTGACGTCCCAGCAGTTCGTGCCGGCTTTCGTCGACGGCATACACCTGATGACGCCCGGCGTTGAGGATCAGTTTGCGCAAGGCTTCCGTGCCGCCGTATTGCAGTGTCGCCGCAGCGGAGCGGATGGTGAAGACGGCCGGCGGACTCAGATCGATTTCGGTGGCGCGCTGATTGCGTTCACGGTTCTCGAAAGAAAACATGATGCCCACGCCGATAATGGCGGTCAGTTGCGCCACCATGATGAAGAAAAAGAACTTCCAGAACAGCCGGCCCACCGGCTACTCCTTGATGAACTGATAACCCAAGCGATAGACGGTCTGGATGCAGGACTTGTCGCTGCCTAGCGTGGAGATCTTCTGGCGGATGCTGCTCAGGTGTACGTCGATGTTGCGGTCGAAACGTGCGAGCGGACGGCCGAGGCCTTGTTCGGAAAGATGCTGCTTGCTCACCGGCTTGCCGGCGTTGCGCGCCAGCACTTCAAGCAGGTTGAATTCGCTGCTGGTCAGTTCCAGCGGCTGGCCGGACCAGGTGGCGCGGCGTTGTTCGGGCCACATGGACAGCGCGCCGACGGCCAGCGGCGAGTAGGGGCTGTGATCCGGATTGTCGATGACGGTGCGGCGCAGGATGGCGCGCACCCGGGCGGTCAGTTCGCGCGGGGTGCAAGGCTTGGGGACGTAGTCGTCGGCGCCCAGCTCAAGGCCGATGATGCGATCGGTGTCATCCCCCTTGGCGGTCAGCATCAGGATGGGAAGATTGCTCTTGGCACGGATGCGGCGCAGCGTTTCAAGTCCGTTGAGGCGAGGCATCATGACGTCAAGCACCACGATGGCATATTGGTTGCTCAAGGCTTCGGCAACCCCCGATTCGCCGTCGTAGGCAACGCGGACTTCGAATTTCTCTTGCTCAAGATATTCCTTGAGCATGTCAACGAGTTCAACGTCGTCGTCTATCAGTAATACTTTTGACATCGTTGTGCGTATCTCTTTCTCTAATTGCTGCGGCATGTTGGATTATTCATGAGACGAGCCCCAATCATATGTCCAAAATGCGCGAGGACGGTACAACGGTAACGATTGGTCTCCGCATCTTTACATACTTTTACTTGCCTTCCGAAGACGTTTGATTTTGGGAAAATGGAATCGCTTCTCGGGCGCCGGACAGTGTTTTTCAGGCAATAAGGAGGCGCGTCGACCCGCTATGTTTGCGACCCGGCGGAAAAGTGCCTTGCATTAATCCAAATTTACTCTAATTTACACTTCCGGGCCGGGCTTTACATATGGGTATCGCCGATACTTGTCAGGCGGGCAGATAACACCTTCCGGGTTTTTGCCGCAAGATGCAAATGACGGTAAAGAATGGCATCCGTCTATGCAAGGGGCAACTTGTCAGAGGGAGAACAACATGAGTATCAGCGGCGTATCCAGCAACAGTCTTTTTTCCTTGGCCGACCTGGGCGGTGTCAGCGGTGTCGACCAGACCAGCGCGACGGTCAGTTTTTCCGATTTTCCACCTCCGCCGCCACGGCATCATGGCGGTGGCGGCGATTTCATCGATGCCATCAAGCAAGCACTGGCGTCGCTTGAGGCCGATACAGCGACTTCCGGTACGGTGACGACTTCGTCCGGCGACAATACGACTTCGACACAAAATGTCGACGCGGCGCTGAACAGCTTTCTGCAAAATCTGCTGACCGCCTTGCATTCGGAAAGCGCTTCGACTGCGACGACCGATAGCAGTACGGACAACGGGAGCACCACCTCGGCGTCGGCGGTAGCTGCTGCGACCGCTTCCGCCGCCGCAGCAGCCAATCGTCCGCCGCCACCGCCGCCCGGAGACGGACGTTTCGAAGCCGATCTCACCAAACTGGTTCAATCGTTGTCGGCTGCGGAATCCGGCACGTCATCGACTGATACGACGGCTTCGTCCAGCGATTCCAGCAGTTCAAGTTCTGCGTCGACGACTACCAATCTGGAAAGCAGTTTCGCCAATCTGCTGAGCGCGCTTGGCGATTCTGGCGGTACGTCGCTGAGCAGTTTCCTGCAGAGCATCGCGACCAAATTGCATGCGACGCCGTCCAGTGGCAACATCATCAATACGACGGCATGAGCCGGATCACCGACGGGAAATCTGATGGAGAATCGCTCGACGCCCGGCGCATCGGCATGAACGGGATGGATTTGATACATGCTGCATGACAAGCTTTTGCAAGATCCCGCCCATCTGCAGGAGTTGATGCATTTGCTGACGCAGAGCATCACCGCAGATGTGCAGGGAAAATCCGACGAGGCGATGGCCTCGCTGGACCTGGCCATCAAGCTTGATCCGGCCTTTGTTCCGGCATTGATGCGTCGCGCCGACTTGCTGGTGTCGGCCGAGCGCTACCATGAGGCAATCGTCGCCTATGACGATTGCCTCAGGCGTTTTCCGACTCTGCTGGAGGCGCGCCAGTCCCGCCAGCGCGCCTTGTTCCTGGCGCTGGAGCAGTCCATGATGGCGCTCGAAGAGCATCCGCAGGATGCCGATCTGTGGTGCCGGCAGGCGGAGCTGCTGAGCCGTCTGGAGCGCTTCGACGAGGCGCTGTCCGCGCTCGATCGCGTGCTGGCGTTTGCGCCGTCGCACCAGCAGGCGCTGAACCAGCGCGGCAACGTCTTGCTGCATCTGAATCGCCACGAAGAGGCGGTGCTGTGTTACGACCGCATTCTTGCGCAATCGGCCGCCAATGCCGCCGCCATCTTCAACCGCGGCAATGTCCTGCAAAAAATGAATTGCCTGAACCAGGCGCTCTGGTGCTACGAGCAGGCGTTGACGCTGCAACCGAATTTTCCCGAAGCCGAGATGGCGCAAAGCCATTGCCTGTTGCTGCAAGGCGACTTTGCCGGCGGCTGGCAGCGGCATGAGGCGCGTTGGCGAACTCCACAGCTGCGAGGACAGGAAATGTTTCCGGACATACCGGCATGGCTGGGCGATCCTTCGCTGGAAGGGCGCAGCATCTTGCTCTGGGCCGAACAGGGCCTGGGAGATACGATACAGTTCGCGCGCTATATTCCGCTCATCGCGGAGAGCGCGGCGAAGGTGACGGTGTGCGTGCCGGAAGCCTTGCGCCGGCTGCTGTCTTCTTTTGAGGCGCTACCCCATGTCTCCATCGTCGTCAACGATCTGGAACTGGCGCCGCATGATTTTCATTGTCCGCTGATGAGTTTGCCGCTGGCCTTGAGCTGGAAGCTGGCGACGATTCCGGCCGGCGCGCCTTATTTGCGCGCCGACAGCGCCTCGGTCCGACAATGGGCTGCGATTCTCGGCGGGGCGGCGGAGAAAAAAAGCGATCGTTTGAAAGTCGGTCTGGCCTGGGCCGGCAGGCAGGTCGGCGTACTGAATCACACGCGCGATATCCCATTGCGCTATTTGCGGCCGCTGGTGGAGATTCCGGTGGAGCTGATCAGCCTGCAACGCGACATACCGGAATGCGACGCTGCAGAAATCGACGTCTGGCAGACCATGCGCCGCTTCGAAACATCCATGAGCGACATGGCCGAAACTGCCGCCCTGATCAGTCATCTCGACCTGGTCATCAGCGCCGACACCGCCGTCATCCATCTTGCCGGTGCGCTGGGCAAGCCCGCCTGGCTGCTGCTGCGGTACGAGAGCGAATGGCGTTGGGGATGGCAAACCGGCAACTCGCGCTGGTACCCGACGGTCAAGGTGTTCCGTCAGAAAGTCCGCGGCGATTGGTCCCGCGTCGTGGAGGAGGTTGCCGAATGCCTGCGATTGGCGGCCGGCGAATGCAATTGAGCGTGGAGGGGACCGTCGCCGATCAGCGGCGGTGCGTCTTCATGGCAGCCTGGATTTCGCGCTGGCTGTCGCGTTGTTTTTCGGTTTCGCGCTTGTCGTGCTGCTTCTTGCCCTTGGCCAGCCCGATTTCGCATTTGATGCGACCCTTGCTGAAATGCAGGTTCAGCGGCATCAGCGTATAGCCCGAACGCTCCACTTTCCCGATCAGTTTGGCGATTTCCGCGGCGTTGAGCAGCAGCTTGCGCGTGCGCGTGGTTTCCGGATGGACGTGCGTGGAGGTGCTGGTCAGGGCGCTGATATGCGCGCCGAACAGGAAGATCTCGCCATTGCGGATCGTCACATAGGCTTCCTTGATCTGCGCCTTGCCGGCGCGGATGGCTTTGACTTCCCAGCCTTGCAGCACGATCCCGGCTTCATAACGTTCCTCGACGAAGTAATCGAAAAAGGCCTTTTTGTTATCAACAATACTCATCTAATCGGAAAATCCGTGGTGTCGGTTAAAATTTCAACTTTGCGATTTTATCAAACGGACCACCTTTCATGGCAGTCGTACATAAAACAGTCCTGATCAATTACAGTGCGGAGCAGATGTTCAGGCTCGTCGACCGCGTCGAAGATTACCCGGAATTCCTGCCCTGGTGCGGCGGCGTCGACGTCGAGGAGCGCCAGGGCGACAAGCTCAAAGCCAAGCTCAAGATCAACTATCACGGCCTCAAGCAATCCTTCACCACCGAGAACACCAACGTGCCCCCGAGCAACATGACCATGCATCTGGTGGAAGGTCCCTTCAAGCATTTCGAAGCGCGCTGGAATTTCAAGGTGCTGCGCGAGGATGCCTGCAAGATCGAATTCGACATGCAGTACGAGTTTTCGAGCCGCATCCTGGAGTCGGTGATCGGGCCGGTATTCAGCATGATCGCCAACAGTTTCGTCGATTCCTTTTGCAAGCGCGCAGAACAGATATATGGCTGAAACGACGCAATTGCAAGTCGAGATCTGCTATGCCACGCCGGACCTGCAGATCCGCAAACCGGTCCGGGTCGACGCCGGCGCAACCGTGCAGCAGGCCATCATGCAAAGCGGTCTGCTGCGGGAGTGTACAGCAATCGACCTGACCGTTTGTCGGGTCGGCATCTACGGCAAGCTGAAAACGCTCGATACGGTGCTGCGCGAGCATGATCGGATCGAGATCTACCGGCCGTTGATCGCCGACCCCATGGATTCGCGCCGGCGCCGGGTGCAGAAGAAGGGCGGCTGAGCCGGCGCATCGAGGTACTGCGCTGCGCGCGTGGCTGCCGTTTTTGACAACAAGTGCCGCCGCGCCACACCTCGGGTGCATATTTGACGGAAAAATCAAGGTCGGCGCGACGAGTGCAAAAGTTTTCTGTATAATTCGCTTTTGCGCCTATAGGAAATGCTATGCGTCTTCTCCAAAAAGCACTCACGTTCGATGACGTGCTCCTCGTTCCGGCCTACTCGGACATCCTCCCTAAAGATACTTCCCTTGCCACGCGTCTGACACGCAACATTCGCCTGAACATTCCGCTTATTTCCGCGGCAATGGACACCGTGACCGAAGCGCGCCTGGCAATTGCCATCGCACAGGAAGGCGGTATCGGTATCGTTCACAAGAACCTGACGCCGAAGGAGCAAGCGCGCGAGGTTTCCAAGGTCAAGCGTTTTGAATCCGGCGTGGTGCGCGATCCGATCACGATCCCCCCGACCATGAAGATCCGCGAAGTCATCGCCTTGTCCGAATTGCACGGCATCAGCGGCTTCCCGGTGGTTGAAGGCACCAGCCTGGTCGGCGTCATCACCAACCGCGACCTGCGCTTTGAAGAAGATCTGGACGCCGAAGTGCGCGCCAAGATGACGCCGCGCGACAAGCTGGTCTACGTCAAGGACGGCGCCGATCCGGAAGAAGCCAAGCGTCTGATGAACAAGCACCGCCTCGAGCGCGTCATGGTCATCAACGACAACTTCGAGCTGCGCGGCCTGATCACCGTCAAGGACATTCAAAAATCCACCGCTCATCCGTTCGCCAGCAAAGACAGCCAGGGCAAACTGCGGGTCGGCGCCGCCGTCGGCGTCGGTCCTGACAATGACGAACGCATCGAATTGCTGGTCGCCGCCGGCGTGGACGTGCTGGTGGTCGACACCGCCCACGGGCATTCGGCAGGCGTGTTGAACCGCGTCAAATGGGTCAAGACCCGTTTCCCGCACGTGGATGTCATCGGGGGCAACATCGCCACCGGCGCCGCTGCCAAGGCGCTGGTCGAGCACGGCGCGGATGCGGTCAAGGTCGGTATCGGTCCGGGCTCGATCTGCACCACCCGTATCGTGGCAGGCGTCGGCGTGCCGCAAATCTCCGCCATCGCCAACGTCGCAAAAGCACTCGAAGGCACCGGCGTGCCGGTCATCGCAGACGGCGGCATCCGCTTCTCGGGCGACGTTTCCAAGGCCTTGGCTGCAGGCGCCTCCAGCGTCATGATGGGCAGCATGTTCGCCGGCACCGAAGAAGCGCCGGGCGAAGTGATCCTGTTCCAGGGTCGCAGCTACAAGTCCTATCGCGGCATGGGCAGCGTCGGCGCGATGACTGACGGCTCTGCCGACCGCTACTTCCAGGACGGCGAAAACAACGCCGAAAAACTGGTGCCGGAAGGCATCGAAGGCCGCGTCGCCTACAAGGGCAGCGTGCTCGCGATCCTGTATCAACTGGTCGGCGGCGTGCGTTCTTCCATGGGCTACTGCGGTTGCGCCACCATCGATGAATTCCGCGAAAAGGCGGAATTCGTCGAGATCACTTCCGCGGGTATGCGCGAGTCGCATGTCCACGACGTGCAGATCACCAAGGAAGCTCCCAACTACCGCGCCGACTAAGCAAGGCAAGGATAGAGACAAAAGGCCGCGCTCCTTTTCGAGTTGCGGCCTTTTGACTTATTTTTGCCGCTGAAATAATTTCAAACTTGCCTACCTCCATTGCCATGCACTCAAAAATTCTGATCATCGATTTCGGTTCCCAGGTCACCCAGCTGATCGCGCGTCGCGTGCGCGAAGCTGGCGTGTTTTCCGAAGTCTTTCCTTATGACGTGAGCGACGAATTCGTCCGCAACTACGGTGCGTCCGGCGTGATCCTGTCGGGCGGTCCGAACAGCGTGACCGAAGGCGACACGCCGCGCGCACCGTTCGCGGTGTTCGAACTGGGCGTGCCGGTGCTGGGCATCTGCTACGGCATGCAGACCATGGCTGAGCAACTGGGCGGCAAGGTTGAAAACGGCAAGCTGCGCGAGTTCGGTTACGCCGAAGTGCGCGCCCACGGCCACACTGCGCTGCTGAAGGATATCGCCGACTTCACCACGGCCGAAGGCCATGGCATGTTGAAGGTCTGGATGAGCCACGGCGACAAGGTCAATGAAATGCCGCACGGCTTCAAGCTGATGGCCTCGACCGGCAACTGTCCGATTGCGGGGATGGCCGACGAAGACCGTCGTTTCTACGCCGTGCAATTCCACCCCGAGGTCACGCATACCGTGCAAGGCAAGGCGTTGCTGGGCCGCTTCGTGCACGACATCTGCGGCTGCAAATCGGACTGGAACATGCCCGACTACATCGCCGAGGCGGTCGCATCGATCCGCCAGCAAGTCGGCAGCGATGAAGTCATCCTCGGTTTGTCCGGCGGCGTCGACAGCAGCGTCGCCGCAGCGCTGATCCATCGCGCCATCGGCGATCAGCTGACCTGTGTGTTCGTCGACCACGGCCTGTTGCGCCTCGATGAAGGCAAGATGGTCATGGACATGTTCGGCAAGAACCTCGGCGTCAAGGTCATCCACGTCGATGCAACCGATCAGTTCATGGGTCACCTGGCCGGCGTGACCGATCCGGAAGCCAAGCGCAAGATCATCGGCCGCGAATTCGTCGAAGTCTTCCAGGCCGAATCCGGCAAGCTGAAGAACGCCAAGTGGCTGGCGCAAGGCACGATCTACCCCGACGTCATCGAAAGCGCCGGCAAGGGCAAGAAGGGCGCGCACACCATCAAGAGCCACCACAACGTCGGCGGCCTGCCCGAGACGCTGAATCTGAAGCTGCTGGAGCCGCTGCGCGAACTGTTCAAGGACGAAGTGCGTGAACTGGGCGTGGCGCTCGGCCTGCCGCACGAGATGGTGTACCGTCATCCGTTCCCGGGGCCGGGCCTGGGCGTACGCATCCTCGGCGAAGTGAAGAAGGAATTCGCCGACCTGCTGCGCCGCGCCGATGCGATCTTCATCGAAGAACTGCGCAACACCAAAGAAGCCGACGGTCAAAGCTGGTACGAAAAGACCAGCCAGGCGTTTGCCGTTTTCCTGCCGGTCAAATCGGTCGGCGTGATGGGCGACGGCCGCACCTACGAATACGTGGTGGCGCTGCGCGCCGTACAGACGCAAGACTTCATGACGGCGCATTGGGCGCATCTGCCGCACGAGCTGCTGGGCCGCGTGTCGAACCGCATCATCAACGAAGTGCGCGGCATCAACCGGGTGGTCTACGACATCTCGGGCAAGCCGCCGGCGACGATCGAGTGGGAGTGATTTGCCATTATATTAATATTGCATAGTCGCGCACTTGAAGGATTTAAGGCCCTGTTTTTACAGGGCCTTTTTCATATATTCCTCGTTCGCGAGCCGCTGATTTTTCCTCTCCCTTAGCCCGACAGCATTAAGATCATTATGTGGGCGTCAGCTCAACAACGAGTAGCCAAGGGCGTTAACATCAAACTTTCCAACAAACGCAAAAACTTGTTCAACGCAGCCCGGCACTGACCCGGCTTAACACGCGCCATCCTGCGGATGACTTCATTTCGCTGCGCAGCCATTTCAGTCGGCCGTGTCCTATGGGACAGAGCAGAACTGTTTGCTATCCGCCCGCGTGGCCGTTGCCACCGTGCGCGGCCATGAACATGGCGACGGCGGACCGGCAATAGGATTCGATTTCGTTGTCGTCCTCTGCTCTCGCCTCATCGAAGAGAGCGATTGTCAGGAGGTCGGATCCTTTGATAAGCGCGGCAAACAAGCGGGCGGACCGGAGAGGATCGGGCACGTTCAGAACCGCGTTCGCGTGCAACTGACGCAACAGGGCCTCGATCTGGGCAATAACATAGGCGGGACCGGCTTCGTAATGGAGCTTGCTTAACGACTTCTGATTCGTCTTGTCGGCCATGATCATGGCTTCGACACTGCGGACGTCCGGGCTCAACAACGTACGAAGCAGGGATGATCCCACCGTGATGAGCTGATCTTCGGCCGAACCGTCGACGCCTTCCATAAGGGCCTGTGGTGCAAACTGATGGCAGTGAGCAGCGATGGCTGCGCTGAACAGCGCCTCCTTGTTCTCGAAGTGCCGATAGATGCTTAGCTTGGATATCTTCGCCCGCTGGGCGACCTTGTCCATTGTCGTGGCTTGAAAACCCAATTCCACAAAGAGTTCGCTCGCGGCGTCGATTATCGTTTGACCAAGCGCCCCGTTGGCGGGCCGGCCGCGCCGCACCTGTTTTTTTTGGGTCACGTAAATTCCAGTACTTGACAGTATTTAAATTGTTGAATTATGATACCGTAAATTACTTTAAATGTGCAAACCAATAACCAGGTTTCAATCTGTTGTCCAAATCAAGTTTCCCCGGGGCCGGCCTGCGATATCCCCTCCATCCACAACACGGAGCCCATTACCATGAATGATGTCATCATCATCGGCGGCAGCTTTGCTGGCCTTGCCGCCGCCCTGCAACTCGGCCGTGCCCGCCGAAAGGTCACCGTTCTGGATACCGGCCTGCCGCGCAATCGCTTCGCCGGCCACTCGCATGGCCTGCTCGGCCACGATCACAAGCCGCCGCTGGACATCCTGGCCGAGGCGCGGCAGCAGCTGGCGCGTTATCCCGCGATCAGGCTGGTCAGTGCCCGGGCCGACAGCGTCTCCGGCGCCATCGACGATTTCTCCGTCCTCACTGGCGATGGCGAAAGCCTTGGGGCGCGCCGCCTGATCCTGAGCTATGGCGTCGCCGACCAGATGCCTGATGTTCCGGGATTTGCCGAAAGCTGGGGCACGTCCATCGTGCCTTGCCCCTATTGCGACGGCTTCGAAGTCGCCGGCCAGCATTGGGGTGTCGTCTGGTCCGGTCCGCAGTCGCACCAGTCCGTCAGGCTGTTCCGCGATTGGACCGATAAGTTGACTGTCTTCGCCGATGGTCACGACATTGCGCCCGATATCCGGGCCGATCTGGCACGCCGCAACATACCTGTTGTCGATGGCCGGATCGTCGAGGTCGCCCATCAAAAGGGCCATATCACCACCGTCAATCTCGATACTCGCCGCAATATCGCGGTCGACGTCCTGTTCGCCCATCCGCGCAACAAGCCGTCCGCAAGCCTGCATGAATCACTGGGCCTCGCTACGGTGGATACGCCCACCGGCGTCGTCCTCAAAGTCGACGAGCGCCGCCAAACCAGCATGCCCGGCATCTACGCCGCCGGCGATCTCACGACGCCTTTCTTGCCCTCGGTCACCCAGGCATCATCGCAGGGTGCGATGGCGGGTATCTTCGCCCAGCAGTCGATGCTGGTTTGAGAACACCGTTCCGCGACGAGCGAGCGCGTGTTGGACGTCGGTTGTGGCGCGGGCGCGTCGAGTCTTGTATATAGCCGTTCGATGCCAGCAACAAGGCCGTCTCGGCGACTTCCTCTTCCGTACCGAAGCGGCCAACAGGTATCAGTTCTTTCCTGATATTGGGGTTGACGGCAAGTGTGCCTGTCTCAATCAGCGCGGGCGATGGCGTTGGCGGTAACTCCACTCGGAATGAGGTGAGCCCTAGGTCCGAGTCCCGCGGCCGGCATTTTTGCTGACCGATCCAGCCCGGAATTTGGTGTGTATATGTGGCCGGCCAGAGTCCGCGCCGCTTCCTCGACGAGTGCCGCATTCTGAAGGGCAACCGTGTCCATCTCAGTGAGCGTGATGTGGCGTGTGATGCCGCTGAACTTTTCAGGCGATGCCGACTCGGCCGCATGCCATCGGCGCTATACCTGCCAGGCAGGGCTTGCCCATTTCTACAGGCGGTTGTTTTATGCGGCCGGCAGTTCTTTTGAGGACAAGTCTCCATTGGCTGCCGCACGGCGATGGCCACGGACCGAGGTTGGGGCAAAGCCAAAGCGCTCACGAAAGCGTACGGCGAACTGCGATGGCGTCTGATAGCCAACCGCGAGTGCGATCTGCGTGACCGGTTGTGCAGTCGATTGCAGGAGCTGTAGTGCGAAGGTCATGCGGGTATCGACGAGAATGGCGCTCAATGAAGTGCCTTCGTCTGCGAGTTTGCGCCGCAGCGTTGCTTCACTGATCGCGAACGCCGATGCTACTGCACTTGCGCTCCATTCTCGCGCTACCTCCAGGCCGATCACTCGCCGGATCTTGACCGCCAGCGTCAAATCCCGTGCCTGTTCGAATCTGCGGCCGTGCAGGCCGATCCATAGCAACAGTTCGGCGGCCCGGTGGCGCGCGATATCGATTGGCACGCGATCGTCTTCCACTGCGTCGGCCGCTTGGCGAAACGCCGCTGCGAATCCCGTCGGCACGCATGAAATTGGCAGTGCATTACGGATAACGGGTTGCCGGGAGTGTGCGTTGGCATGTGCCGCAATCAAACTCCCGTCCCAAGCCAGCCACCGGGCTCGGTAGGTTCCATCTTCTCCGATCCGGTTCCTGATATCGACCGACTGCCCGCCCGCCAGCGCTATTGCTTCCCCCACGCGAATCTCGCATGTTCCTCCCGGCCAATGCAACGATTTGACTCCTTGCTCAACCATGATCAGGACCGGGCCTTCTATGAACAGGCGCTTGAACTCCAGCTCCTGGTACTGCAGAACGCCGGCGGTCGCGCCGACTTTGGGGCGGAGGGAAATCCGGGGTTCGCTGCCGGCTGGGTACGCAATCATGGACAACTCACTGCAAAAATTAGTTATGTAACCGGCCCCGTTATGGCAAGCGATAGGCTCGCATAAGACTTGTCGTGTCACGCCGCCTTCTGTGCTATGTACAGAGTAGCTTAGTTTGCCAGCTGGCCGAAAGTGATTCCGTCGGTTTCCGCTCAATCTTTATCCCCATCCGATCAACCCGCGCCTTCCGCCATCCAGGCTGGCAGGCAGGTCGATCGGATCACCGGCGGTTACCTGGAAAACTTGGCGGTAAAACTCGCCTTGCCAAGCAGAGCGCTACCCACACCCTTGTTGAGTGCGAAGGAGTACAGGGCTGCGGTGCCCGTACGCGGCACACCGGCGGCACTGGTCAAGTCGTCCACTGCCAATGCATAAACGGTGAATACATATCGGTGGGGCTGGTCGCCGGCTGGTGGGCATGGGCCGCCGTAGTTGCCGTTACCTCCGGTCATGCCAGTGTCGAGCAGGTCGGTGGTGCCGCCGAAGGCTGGCGCCGGCAGACTGGCCGCACGGTTACCGGCACCTTGCGGCAGGCCAGTGGCGGATGCTGGAATGTTATACACGGCCCAATGCCAGAAACCACTGCCGGTTGGCGCGTCGAGGTCCAGTACTTGCAAGGCGAATGACCGCGTGCCGGCAGGAGCATTGCTCCACACTAGTGCGGGCGAGATATTGTCGCCTTTGCAACCGAATCCGTTGAGGAGATGGCGATTGGAGAACGTGCCTGACGCCAGATCGGGGCTGGATAGCGTAAAGGCTGGCACTTGGGCCTGGGCGGATCCACCGTAAGCAGTCAGCGCGGCACACGTGGAAATTGCAGTGCCGAGCACGGCAACAAGTATTTTGTTTGTTTTCATCTGGTCTTTCGCGATCAAAGTTGGAATGCGTCCCGATTTGCGCTTCAACCTTGCCAAGCCTGGCGTGCATCGAGACCATTTCAGAGTACCGGCACGGGGGCTGGCCCGCAGTCGCGGATCGAGCATCTTTTGTCGCGAAACGATCAAGTTGCAGAATGTGCGGGCCGATCGGTCAGTTACAGCGCTGGCTTTTCCAATGTCCAGCAGGAGATAATAGCGGCCACATCTTTTTAGCACCATTTTGGAATTCCCCCATGGAAATTAAAGTCAACTTCCTCGACAAGCTGCGTCTGGAAGCCAAGTTCGACGACTTCACCGTCATCGCCGACCAGCCTATCCGCTACAAGGGCGATGGCTCTGCGCCCGGACCCTTCGATTATTTTCTGGCCTCATCGGCCTTGTGCGCGGCTTATTTCGTCAAGTTGTACTGCAACACGCGCAACATCTCTACCGAAAATATCCGGCTGTCGCAGAACAACATTGTCGATCCGGAAAACCGTTACAAGCAGATATTCAAGATCCAGGTGGAGTTGCCGGCGGATATCGAAGAGAGCGACCGTCGCGGCATCCTGCGCTCCATCGAGCGCTGTACCGTAAAGAAGGTGGTGCAGGAAGGCCCCGACTTCATCATCGAAGAAGTGGAGAACCTGGACGCCGACGCGCAATCCTTGCTGACGCTGAAGCCGGCTGCCGACGCCAGCACCTTTATCCTTGGCAAGGATCTGCCGCTGGAGCAGACCATCGCCAACATGTCCGGCATTCTGGCGGACTTGGGCATCAAGATTGAAATCGCTTCGTGGCGCAATATCATTCCCAATGTGTGGTCCTTGCACATCCGCGATGCGCATTCGCCGATGTGTTTTACCAACGGCAAGGGCGCGACCAAGGAAAGTGCGTTGGCATCGGCCTTGGGCGAGTATATCGAGCGGCTCAACAACAACCATTTCTACGCCGGTGCGTTCTGGGGTGAAGACATCGCCGACGCGGCGTTTGTCCATTACCCGAACGAGCGCTGGTTCAAGCCCGGCCGCAAGGATGCGCTGCCGGCCGAAATCCTGGATGCGTACTGCCTGGAAATCTACAACCCCGACGGCGAGCTGCGCGGCTCGCATCTGATCGACACCAACTCCGGCAATGTGGAGCGTGGCATCTGTTCGCTGCCGTATGTGCGGCAGTCTGACGGCCAAGTGGTGTATTTCCCGTCCAACCTGATCGAGAACCTGTTCGTCAGCAATGGCATGAGCGCCGGCAATACGCTGGCCGAAGCGCAGGTGCAATGCCTGTCTGAAATTTTCGAGCGCGCGGTCAAGCGTGAAATCCTGGAAGGGGAGATCACCTTGCCGGACGTGCCGCAGGAAGTGCTGGCGAAATATCCGGGCATCCTGGCCGGCATCAAGGGCTTGGAAGAGCAGGGCTTTCCAGTGCTGGTGAAGGACGCGTCGCTGGGCGGGATTTACCCGGTGATGTGCGTCACCCTGATGAACCCGCGCACGGGCGGCGTTTTTGCTTCATTCGGCGCGCACCCGAGCTTCGAGGTGGCGCTGGAACGCAGCCTGACGGAGTTGCTGCAGGGGCGCAGTTTCGAAGGCCTGAACGATTTGCCTCAGCCGACCTTTGAGAGCAACGCGGTGACCGAGCCGAACAACTTCGTTGAACATTTCATCGATTCCAGCGGCATCGTGTCGTGGCGCTTTTTCAGCGCCAAGGCGAATTATGAATTTGTCGAGTGGGACTTCGCTGGCCGGGGTGAAAATTCCAATGCCGAAGAAGCCGCCACCCTGTTCGGCATCCTCGAAGACCTGGGCAAAGAGGCGTACGTGGCGGTGCATGACCAGCTGGGCGCCATCGCCTGCCGGATCCTGGTGCCCGGTTATTCGGAAGTTTACCCGGTAGACGATCTGATCTGGGACAACACCAACAAGGCGCTGCTGTTCCGTGCCGATATCCTGAACTTGCATCGCCTGGACGATGCTGCCCTGGCTGCCTTGCTTGAACGCCTGGAGAATAACGAACTGGATGAGTACTCCGATATCGCCACCCTGATCGGCATCGAATTCGACGAGAACACGGTCTGGGGGCAGTTGACGGTGCTCGAGTTGAAGCTGCTGATTCAGCTCGCCTTGCAGCAGTTCGAAGAAGCGCAGGATCTGGTGGGCGCCTTCCTGCAATACAACGACAACACGGTCGAGCGCGGCTTGTTTTACCAGGCCTTGAATGTGGTGCTGGAAGTGATGCTCGACGACGACCTGGAACTGGACGACTACACGGTCAACTTCCGCAGGATGTTCGGCGACGCCCGGATGGACGCGGTAATGGGATCGGTGAACGGCAGCGTGCGCTTCTTCGGACTGACGCCGACAAGCATGAAGCTGGAAGGTCTCGACCGGCACCACCGCCTGATCGATAGCTACAAAAAATTGCACAAGGCGCGGGCCGCTGCGGCGGCTGCAGCTGCTTAAGGTTGCGAGCCATGGCTGAACAGGATCTGTTTGGAGAGTTGCCCGCACCTGCAGCGCGTCCGCGTCAGTCCCGTCCACGCCCATCGGCGCCGCAGCCGCAGCACACCTGGTTCTTCGCTTTGCGTCCCGATGTTGCGGATGCAGTTCGTCTCGATGCATTTGCCGAAAGACTGCTGGCGTCCCATGGCGTCACCGGTAAACGTGTCGGACCCGAGCGGCTCCACATCACCCTGGAACTGGTCGGACACGACAGCGACGCGAAGGTGGTGGAGGCGGCATGCCGCGCAGCCGATGCAGTTCGTTTTCCTGCCATCGATGCCCGTTTCGATGCCGCCGTGACATTCTCCGCACCCAGCGGGCCGTTCGTACTGCTCGGAGGCGATGGCCTCAATGGCGTACGGGAGCTGCGCAAGGAGCTCGGTTGCGCGCTGGCCGAGCATGGTTTTAGGCCGCCGCGCGCCTATGAGCCGCACATGACTCTTGGCTACGATCCACGCCATCGCGTGGAGCGTATTGCGATCGATCCCATCGGTTTTCGGATTGCTGAATTTGCGCTCGTCAAAAGCCATATCGGACTGTCGCGGCACGAAGTGTTGCGGGTGTGGCCGCTCACGGGCTGAGCACATCCGCACGGCGAGCGCTGCCGCTCCAGTGCAGCAGCGCGGCGACAAGACCCAATACGATGCCGAAGATCACGATGCCGCTCCAGCCGTAGCGCGCCATCAGCCAGCCGCTGATCATCACCCCGAGCGCGCCGCCGGAGAAGGTCGCGGTCATGTACAGGCTGTTGATGCGGCCTTGCGCCTTCGGATCGACGGCGAAGGCGCGGGTCTGGTTGGACACCAGGCCCGACTGCACGCCGATATCGAGCACGACGACCCCGATCACCAGAAACACCAGAGAGATCTCCGCACCAGCCAGCAGCAGGAAAGCCGCCGTCACGATGCCGATGCTGGCGCCAATGACGCGGCGCGGTCCCAGCTTATCGGTGGCGCGGCCCCCGAGCGACGCCGCCAGCGCCCCCGCTGCGCCGATGATGCCGAAGCCGCCGGCCCAGGCGCTGCCCAGGTGCCAGGGACCGTTCGCCAGCAATGCGGCGAGGTTGACCCAGAACGCATTGAAGCACGCCCACAACAGCGCCTGCACCATCATCGATTCTCGAATCGGACGATGGTCGCGGGCCAGCGGCCACAACGATGCCAGCAGACGTCCGTAAGACAGATTGGTGCTGGGCACGCCGCGCGGCAGCAACATCGCAGCCGCGATCCACACCGGAATCATGAACGCCGCTTCCACGCCGTATACCGCGCGCCAGCCATAGGCCGATCCCACCACGCCGCTGATCGTGCGGCCCAGCAGGATGCCGACCATGATGCCGCTGACAACGGTTCCCACTGCGCGCCCGCGGTCTTTCGGCAAGGACATGACGGCAGCGAAAGGCACCAGTTGTTGCGGCACGCAACTGACGATGCCGAGTCCGAAGGAAGCCGCGATCAGCGCCCAGATACCAGGCGCCAGCGCTGCCGCTGTGGCGAAGACGAAAGCGCCGACGATCTGGCCCAGCACCAGCTTGCGGCGGTCGAAGCGATCGCCCAGCGGCAGCAGCAGTGCCAATCCGACAGCAAAGCCGAGCAGCGCAGAGCCGGCCACGAGGTCGACGGTTGCGACGTCTACGTCCATACCTGAGGCAATCAAAGGCAGGATGGGCTGGGTGCAATAAATGTTGGTGATCACTGCGCCGGCGATGATCGCCATCATGACGATCTTGCTGCGCGATGCGATCGCTGGGGCCGGGTGGCTATCGGGTGTTATAGGCTGGCCGTTCACGGCATTCTCCTTGAAGTGTGTTGCCGGTTGCGACGGGATGCCGCGCTCCGGCGAGGAATGGCTCAGCTTACGTGTTTGCATTTATAAAGAGAATTCCCTAAGATCGGGAATCATCCTTCCAAAATTTGGTAATAACACATGAATCGCCTCGACTCCATGTCCATCCTTATTGCAGTGGTCGATGCGGGCAGCTTGTCGGCCGCCGCGCGTTTGCTCGACATGCCGCTGGCGACGGTCAGCCGCAAGGTGGCGGAACTGGAGGCGCATCTGAAGACGCGTTTGCTGCATCGCTCGACGCGGCAACTGTCGCTGACGGAGGCAGGCATCTCTTATGTGGCGGCCTGCCGGCGCATCCTGGAAGAAATCGGCGAAGCCGAGCGCGCGGCGACGGGAGAGTACGCTTCACCCAAAGGGGAACTGGCGATCACTGCGCCCGTGGCGTTCGGACGCCTGCATGTCGTGCCGGTGGTCGCCGAATTTCTCGCGCACTATCCGGAGATCGGCATCAACCTGATGCTCACTGATCGTGTCGTGCACCTGATGGAGGAGCACGTCGATGCGGCGATACGGATTGGCGATCTGCCCGACAGCGGATTGATGGCGACCGGTGTCGGGACGGTGCGGCGTGTCGTTTGCGCCAGTCCGGCATACCTGGCGGCGCATGGCGTGCCCGCCACTCCGCAGGATCTTGCGGAGCACGCCTGCATTACGTTCGAAGTCCTCGCTTCCCTGCGCGCCTGGGTATTTGGCGCAGGTAGATCCGAGCTGTCGGTGCCGGTTCAATCGCGGCTGACGGTCAATACGGCCGAAGCTGCCATTGCTGCGGCGACGCTGGGCGTCGGACTGATACGCGTGTTGTCTTACCAGGTTGCCGATGTGGTCCGCGAGCAGGCGCTGCAGGTCGTGCTGGAAGAATTCGAGTCGGCGCCGTTGCCCGTCAGCCTGGTGCACACGGGACAGACGCCGTTGCCGTTGAAGCTGCGCGCCTTCCTGGACTTTGCGACACCACGCCTGCGCGCCGGCATTGCACGCATCTTGTAGCGCGTCCTTGCTGCTAGGCAGCGGATTTGCGTCGCCCGCTTAGCAGGGGCAAACCGAGATCGGCAAGCAAGGCAATCGCGATTGCAGCAGCCCCGATGAGAAAAAGCAGGCGATGATTGCCGCCCGTCGCATTGAATATCGCCGAATAGCTATAACCCGCAATCGCCTGAAATGCCGCAAATACGGTGGTGGCGCGACCCCACGCAACGTTCTGTTGCTCGGCGTGACCGACGATGGTTTCACGCACGCGCGCCAGCATCAGCGGCACCACGCCGGGGGGGAAGGCGCCGATCAGCACCGTCAAGGCAGCGATGTACCAGTGGTTCTCCGTCACACAGATGCCCACGACGGCAAGCAGTTGCGTCAACAGCACGTAACGCATGGTCGGACGCGCGCCGATGCGATCGGCGAGGTAGCCGTAGACCGGCGGCCCGAAGATCGCGCCGACGCCATACAGAATCCAGAACAGCGAACCCAGATGCGCACCGGCGCCCAGGCCGCGCGCGATGAAATCCACGAAAAACACCATCGCCGGCACCAGGCCGACCGCTATCAATGCGTACTGGAGGTAGAGCAAGCCTGTGCCGGACGCCGCTTTTTCTCCCGGCGCGGACGCATGCGCGACGTGAGCTGTCGGCGCCGGCGCCGACGACGGCCACCAGAACCAGCTGACCGCAGTCAGTACCGCCGATGCAAGGCCAAGGCCGAACCAGGTTTGCCACAGGCCGAGGTTCAAAAGCAGCGGCACCAGCGTACCCGACCCGGCGATGCCCAGGCCCAGTCCGAGGAAGATTGCACCGCTGGCGGAGCCTCTGCGTTCAGCGGGAACATGCGGCAGGATCGTCGCCGCCACCAGCACCATGATGGCGCCGCCGGCAATGCCGGACACCAGCCGCCAGCCGAAGAACCAACTCACCGACAGCGGCATGGCGCAGCCCAGGAAGGCAAGCGTCACCAGCACCATCATCAGCCGCAGCGTGGTGACGTTGGAAAGCCGGCGCGCAATCGGGCGGCCCAGCAACGCTCCCAGCAAATAGCCGGCCAGATTCGCCGCGCCCAGATAGACGATGTCGGCCGCCGAAAACCAGTGCGCCTGGATCAGCGGAGGAATCAGGGGCGTATAGGAAAAGCGCGCCAGACCGATGCTGACCAGACTGGCGCACAGCCCGGCAAGAATGTGGCGCCAGACGGCGTTGCGGTCGGAGGCGGGAAGCGATGAAAGCGTCGTGTCGGCAGACATGGTGAGGTTCCTATGAGGCAGGCTCTTGCGATAAAAATGGTGATGAAGCGGTAATTCAATGTTTGACATTTGTGTCAATGATAGGCAATCCTAATCATCATTGACATAGGTGTCAATGATGATCTACAGTCATCGTTCAACGGCAACAACAGCAGAAACAACAGCAGAAACTACAGCGGAGCAAGGTATGGCCGGGGTTCGGCAATTTGATGAAGAAGCAGTCCTCGACAAGGCGATGGGCCTGTTCTGGAAAAAAGGTTATGTCGAAACCACCATGCAGGAACTGGCGGCGGTGACCGGTGTGCAGCGCGGCTCGCTGTATCACGCCTATCAGGGCAAGGATGCCTTGTTCCTGAAGGTCTTTGATCTGTACATGGAGCGCTTCATGGAAGGTGTCGCCAGGACGCTGGACCAGCAGGATATGTCCGGAGCGTTGACGGACTTTTTTGCATTCGTCATCGACTCCATGACGGCGGGCGAACCGAGCAGGGGGTGCCTCACCAGCAAGACCGCGTTGAGCGGCGAAGTGATTGAAGAGCCGATACGCCAGGTTTTGCAAAAGCTGATCGACAAGCTGGAGCAGGCTTTGCTGGAGCGCTTGACACGCCCGGGAGACACGGCGCAGTTGATGACTTCGCCGGCAGAAGCTGCGCGCCTGATCACCACCTTCACGCGTGGGCTGGTGGTGATGGAACGGGTGTATCAGAGCCGCGCGCGGTTGCTCGATACGGCGGGCATGCTGGTCAAGCTGTTGCTGGGTGTGGGCGCGAAGTGACGACGGCAGCGCCTGCGGTCTGTTTCCTATTTTTATTTCCGGCTGATCGACAGCCGCAGTCCGACGAGCCCCAGCAATTTTTCCGCCGTGGCGATGGTGCCGCCGGAGCGGCCGCTTTCGATGTCGCGCAGGGTGCGCTCCGACAGGCCGGTCACCTTGGCCATCTCCTTGATGGTCAGGCGCATGGTGGTGCGCAAGTGGCGCGCGGCTTCGCCCAGGCTCCATTCCGGATGGGCGAGCACTTCATCGACGGCCTGTCGGCGCAGGCGCACCTGTTCTTGTATCGGGATGGGATTGAAGCGTTTATCCATGATGATGTCATCTCTGCGGTTCAGTGCAATCGGTCAGTGCAAGGCTTGCAGCCGTTCCGCATGCGTACGCAAGGAGAGCTGCAAGTAGGCCAGCACGTCATTTTCCAAACCGAAATCGCCGCCATGATCGGCGACCTCCCGCAGTGGCGCGGCCATGGCTCGCAAGGTCTCCAGCAGAGACGTGCGCGGCAAGCCGGTTTGCTCCGCGACCATGTCGACGACGGCTTGCCAGTCCGGACTGCCGTTGTCGTGCTGCGACCAGCGTATGCGGCGCGAGATGCCGTCCGGGTGCAGATACATCGGCGCAAAATCGAACAGCGGCGTCAGGGCGACATGGCCGGCCTCGTCTCTTGCAATGGCGGTATTGCGGGCGTGATTGTCCTTGTTGGCCAGCGCAATATTGGCGACATCGCGGCGCAGGTATTCGCAAACCTCCGCCAACGGATCGGAGGCGACTTCGCACAACTTCAGGCAAGCCTCTTCATGCGTGGGCACCTGGCCGAAACCTGGCTTGTCGGTGAGCGTCGCCAGGCTTTCCTGCGCCACGCGCACCACCTTGCCGTTGTCGACACGGCGATCGAAGCGCGGGATGAACAGGGCGCGATCCTGCATGCGCAGCTTGGCGTGCACGCGCAAACCGAGATGGCGCGCAATCTCCATGTAAGGCGCTTCCTGCCGCAGGATTTGCGCCAGCCGCTCATTGGGCCCGCGGCCGAATTTGACGATGTAGTGTTCGCGCGCGCGTTCGTCCGGCAACGCGTGATCGAGATACAGCAAGCCGTCGTCGGCGCGGGTGAGCAGGATCTTCGGCCATTCGCCTTGCACGCCGGACGAACCCGCGACGAACAGGCCGTGCCGTGCCAGATATTCCGTGAAATCGTCGGCGCGCATGGCGACATCTTCATCGGTGAAACCGTGCAAGGGGCCGTCTTGCCGTTGCAGCCATTGCGCCGCTTCCTTGACGCGCAGATTGCCGATCGGGTTGCCGGCGCCGGCCAGCAGCAGCGGCCAGTCGCCCGCCGCTTCGGTCGTTTCGGGCATGTCCAGGCGACGCAGCAATTCTTGCCGGCCGTAGCCCTGCGGCAGCATGTCGATCAGGAACACCGGCCAGTGTCGCAAGTCCAGCCCGGTAAGCGACACGGGAAAACCGCTGCTCAGCGCATGCGCATCGCGCCGATTCTGCCAGGCGACGGCGTATTCCAGGCCGTATCCGCTCGAGGTCGGCGCAAGCGTCCCCAGGGCGGCATCGCCCGTCAGGCTGACATTGGCGGCTTCGACCCAGCGATTGCCGGCGAATAGTTCTATCGTGCAATAATTTTGCATAAAGGCAGAAAAACTATATTAATGTGTAAATATTTACTCATTATAGTGATATTTTTCTGCCGTAATAAGGAATGCCTGAGTGGAGTGTTGTTGTTTGACCCCAAGAGGCGGCAGGTTGCCTCCATGCGCCTTTCCCAGCGGCTTGCGCGCCGGACAGGCTATAATGCCGCTTTACGGAAAACCGGAGCGGCAGGCTCTGCGACCGCCGCTCAGGCAAACTCCGAAACCCGCGGCACCCAAGCCGCCAGCGCTTCCTATCATTGTGACTTACAGCATCAAAGAAATTTTCTATACCTTGCAAGGCGAGGGTACGCATGCCGGCCGTCCGGCGGTGTTTTGCCGTTTCACCGGTTGCAACCTGTGGACCGGCCGCGAGGAAGACCGCAGCAAGGCGATTTGCCAGTTCTGCGACACCGATTTCGTCGGCACGGACGGCGAGGGCGGCGGCAAGTTCAAGTCCAGCGACGAACTGGCGCAGACCATCGACAATCTCTGGCCGGCGACCTATGCCGCCAGCAAGTATGTGGTGTTCACCGGCGGCGAACCTTTGCTGCAGCTGGACCAGGCGCTGATCGCCAGCATGCATGCGGTCGGTTTCGAGATCGCGATTGAAACCAACGGCACTATCCCGGTCCCGCAAGGCGTCGACTGGATTTGCGTGAGCCCGAAGATGGGTTCCGAGCTGAAGGTGTTCAAAGGCAGCGAACTCAAGGTGGTGATTCCGCAGCAGGCGCAGGTGTTGTCCGACTATGAAAAACTGGACTTCGAACACTTCCTGCTGCAGCCTATGGATGGCCCCGATGCCGCACGCAACACCAAGATGGCGATCGAACTGGTGAAGGCCAATCCCAAGTGGAAGCTGAGCATCCAGACCCACAAGCTGCTGCAGATTCCCTGATCGTGCCGCTAGCGTTGGCTTACACTGCAAAGCAATACCCGCTATAGCCGACGGCGACACCGTCGCGCCAGGCGTTTGTTTACAATCTGACCCCGTTTTCAACACTACCGAGCATTCATGCTGACCATTACCCGTAAACTCGAATTCGATGCCGGCCACCGCATCCCCGACCACAAGAGCCAGTGCCGCAACCTGCACGGCCATCGCTATACGCTGGAAATCACGCTGGTGGGCAAGGTCATCGACGTCGAAGGCAGCTCCGACAACGGCATGATCATGGATTTCTCCGACATCAAGACGCTGGCCAAACAACATCTGGTCGATGTCTGGGACCACGCTTTCCTGGTATATGAAAAGGACAAGCCGGTGCGCGACTTCCTGGCCAGCCTGCCGGATCACAAGACCGTCGTGATCGATCGCATTCCTACCGTGGAAAACCTGGCGCGCACGGCGTTCGACATCCTCAATGCCGCCTACAAGGACGCCTACGGCACGGGTCTGCATTTGCAAAAACTGGTGCTGCACGAGACGCCCAATTGCTGGGCCGAGATTACCGCAGACTGACTTCTAACGGACTGCCCCATGAATGACGCCATCGAGCTACAGCACATGCGCCTGGCCTTGTCCCTGGCGCAACACGCCTGGGACCTGGGCGAAGTGCCGGTGGGCGCCGTGGTGGTGAAAGACGGCGAAGTCATCGCGACCGGTTTCAACCAGCCGATCGGCAAGCACGATCCCACCGCGCATGCCGAGATCATGGCCTTGCGCGCCGCCGCCGAGAAACTCGGCAACTATCGTTTGCCCGGTTGCGAGTTGTACGTCACGCTGGAGCCGTGCATCATGTGTGCCGGCGCCATGATGCATGCGAGGCTGGCGCGCGTGGTGTTCGGCGCGGCCGATCCCAAGACCGGCGCCGGCGGTTCGGTGGTCAACCTGTTCGAACAGGAACAACTGAACCATCACACCGAGTTGGTCGGCGGCGTCATGGCCGATGCCTGCGGCCAGTTGCTCAAGGATTTTTTTGCCGAACGGCGCGAACGCCTGAAGCAGGAGAGATTGCTGCGCCAGGCAGTTGCCCACGCTCAGCTAACCGATGAAGAACTCAATGACTGAATTCGTGACCGAATCCATGCTTCCCTCCGATATCCGCATCCCGCCGGGCACCTGCGTCGCCATCGTCGCGCCGGGCGGCTATGCCCCTGACGAAGCCGCGGTCGGTCGCGGCATCGCCTTGCTGGAAGCGCAGGGATGCAAAGTCAAAAGCTACTACGACCATGCGGCGCGCCATCAGCGCTTCGGCGCCACCGACGTCGGCCGTGCCGCGCACATCCAGCAGGCGGCGGCCGATCCGGAAGTGCAGATCGTCATGGCCTTGCGCGGCTCCTACGGCATGTCGCGCATTTTGCCGGCGCTGAACTATCGCGCGCTGGCCGCCAGCGGCAAGCTGTTCGTCGGCTATAGCGACATCACCGCCTTGCATCTGGCCTTGCTGGCGCAGACCGGCGCGCCCGGGTTTGCCGGTCCGATGCTGTGCAGCGATTTCGGCACCGAGACGCCCAGCGCGATGACCATGAACAGCTTCTGGCGCACCATGACGCAGCCGACCCAGACCATCAAGGCCGCGTCCGCAGGCAATCCGACGCTCAAGGCATCGGGCATGCTGTGGGGCGGCAACCTGGCGATGATCGTGCACTTGCTGGGGACGCCGTATTTCCCGCAGGTCGACGGCGGCATCCTGTTCGTGGAAGACGTCAACGAGCATCCTTACCGCGTCGAGCGCATGCTGCTGCAGCTGGAGCACGCCGGCGTGCTGGCGCGGCAGAAGGCGGTGTTGCTCGGTGATTTCTCCAATTACCGCTTGTCGGACTATGACAACGGCTACGATTTCGAGCAGATGCTGGCCTATGCGCGCCAGCACCTGTCGGCGCCGCTGGTGACCGGCTTGCCGTTCGGACACATTGCCGATCGCGTGACCCTGCCGGTGGGCGGCCATGCCGAGCTGCTGGCCGATGACGACGGGTTTGTGCTGACGCTGAGCGGCTATCCGACCTTGTCATCGGCAACATTTACCGGGGTTTGATTTCCACCTTGATGCCGTCGCTCAGGACTGTGATGGCGCCGGGCTCGAAGCGCTTGCCGTTCATTTCCAGTTGTTCCGGTTTGAAGGTGTAGACCGGATAATCCTTCAGCACCTGTTCCGCCGCGGCATTGCCGATGGCGTTCAATTGCGGCGCGTATTGCGCCGGGACGCCGGCAATGTCGACTTTTTCCACCGCCGGCGCATCCAGCCTGACGGCGCGTGTCGCTGCATCGTACTTGAGCGCGCTGCTCATCGAGAGCGTGCCGGCGACGGGTTTGTTCATCAGCAATTGGTTGTCGATCTGGGCGTCGACGGTGGTGATCAGGCGATTGCTCTTTTCGTTCAGGCTCAGGCGCGGATTGCTCAGGTTGACGTCGAACATCTCCATGTAGCGCAGCTTGCGCGGAAACTGGGTGGCGATGGCGTTCTGCAGGTCGGCGCGAGGGAAGGTGTATTCGCTGGTCCAGACGTTGTAGGCGGCCCAACTGGCGCCCGTCGTGGCAAGTGCGGCGCATGCGAGGACGGCGGCGCTGAATGTGCGGCGCAGGGTTGGCGCCGGCGATCGTGTTGTCTTCATGAGCATAAGTTATCCATTTGTCACCAAAATTCTTAGAGCACGGCTGCGCACAAATAATTCACCGCCATTTCTTCACGCCCATGGCCGTCGGTCCGAGTCGCGCGGGACTCGGCCCGCAATGGTAAAATCACGCGTTTACACCTGGCTTCAGGCAATTTCCATACGTAAAGGCTTTTTTCAGTGTTATCCACAGCAAACATCACGATGCAGTTCGGCCCGAAGCCGCTGTTTGAAAACATTTCCGTCAAGTTCGGCGACGGCAACCGCTACGGCCTGATCGGCGCCAACGGTTGCGGCAAGTCGACGTTCATGAAAATCCTCGGCGGCGATCTCGAACCATCGGCCGGCAACGTCAGCCTGGATACCAACGAGCGCCTGGGCAAGCTGCGCCAGGATCAGTTCGCCTACGAAGAAATGCGCGTGCTGGACGTCGTGATGATGGGCCACACCGAAATGTGGGCGGCGATGGCCGAGCGCGATGCGATTTACGCCAATCCGGAAGCCACCGACGACGACTACATGAAGGCCGCCGACCTGGAAGCCAAGTTCGCCGAATACGACGGTTACACCGCCGAAGCACGCGCCGGCGAGCTGCTGCTGGGCGTGGGCGTGCCGATCGAACAGCACCAGGGCCCGATGAGCAACGTCGCGCCGGGCTGGAAGCTGCGCGTCCTGCTGGCGCAGGCGCTGTTCTCGAATCCGGACATCCTGCTGCTCGACGAACCGACCAACAACCTCGACATCAACACCATCCGCTGGCTGGAAGACGTGCTCAACGAGCGCAATTCCACCATGATCATCATTTCCCATGATCGCCACTTCCTGAACCAGGTCTGTACGCACATGGCCGACATGGACTACGGCACGCTCAAGGTCTATCCGGGCAACTACGACGAATACATGCTGGCGTCCTCCCAAGCACGCGCCCAGCAGCTGGCGGTCAACGCCAAGGCCAAGGAAAAGGTCGCCGAGCTGCAAGACTTCGTGCGCCGTTTTTCGGCCAACAAATCCAAGGCGCGCCAGGCCACGTCGCGCGCCAAGCAGATCGACAAGATCAAGGTCGAAGACATCAAGCCGTCCAGCCGCGCCAATCCTTTCGTCCGTTTCGACGGCGAGAAGAAGCTGCATCGTCTGGCGGTGGAAACGCAAGGCATCAGCAAGACCTACGACCGTCCGATCTTCAAAAACTTCAGCATCATGGTTGAAGCCGGCGAAAAGATCGCCATCATCGGCGCCAACGGCGTCGGCAAGACCACGCTGTTGCGCAGCATCGGCGGCGACGTCGCCGGCCTGCATCCGGACAGCGGCCTGGTCAAGTGGGCGGAAAACGCCAACGTCGGCTACATGCCGCAGGATCCGACCGAAGAATTCGCCAGGGGCGAGACCCTGACCGACTGGATGGGCCAATGGACCCAGGAAGGCGACGACGACCAGGCCGTGCGTTCCATCCTCGGCCGCCTCTTGTTCTCCGGCGACGACGTCAAGAAGTCGGTCAAGGTGCTGTCCGGCGGCGAGAAGGGGCGCATGATGTACGGCAAGCTGATGCTGGGCCGCCACAACGTCCTGCTGATGGACGAACCGACCAACCACATGGATATGGAGTCGATCGAATCGCTCAATATCGCGCTTGAAAAATATGCCGGCACACTGATCTTCGTGTCGCACGACCGTGAATTCGTTTCGTCGCTGGCGACGCGCGTTCTGGAAGTGAAGGAAAACGAGATCGTCGACTTCCAGGGCAGCTACGAAGACTATCTGGCCAGCCAGGGCATTGAGTAAATCTTTTCAGGCGCTTCGGCGCCATACAAACGCCATGCAAGCAACCGCAATGAAGGTCGTCGAATTTGAACGGCCGCAGATGGAGACAGGCAGCAGCTGCACCGCCAACGCGTGGGCCAAGGTCCCGGCCACGCCGACGGCGGATGAGCGTCAGGCGTTGAAGGCGCGCATCAGGCAATTGCTGAAGGAAAAGAACGCCGTGCTGGTCGCTCATTACTATGTCGATGGCGACCTGCAAGACCTCGCCGAAGAAACCGGCGGCTGCGTCTCCGATTCGCTGGAAATGGCGCGCTTCGGCCGCAATCACGCAGCGCAGACGCTGGTCGTCGCCGGCGTGCGCTTCATGGGCGAAACCGCCAAGATCCTCAGTCCCGAAAAACGCATCCTCATGCCCGATCTCGACGCGACCTGTTCGCTCGATCTGGGCTGTCCGACCGACGAGTTCACCGCCTTCTGCGACGCCCATCCCGATCGCACCGTGGTGGTCTACGCCAACACCAGCGCCGCCGTCAAAGCGCGCGCCGACTGGATGGTGACCTCGTCGATCGGTCTCGACATCGTCAGGCACCTGCATGAGCAGGGCAAGAAAATCCTGTGGGCGCCCGACAAGCATCTGGGCGGCTACATCCAGAAACAGACCGGCGCCGACATGCTGCTGTGGCAGGGATCCTGCCTGGTGCACGACGAGTTCAAGGGCGTCGAGCTGGAACTGCTGCGCAAGGAACATCCCAAGGCGCTGATCCTGGTCCACCCGGAGTCGCCCGAAGCCGTGGTCGCGCAAGCCGACGTCATCGGTTCGACTTCGCAACTGATCGCCGCCGTGCAATCGTCGGACGCGAAGGAATTCATCGTCGCCACCGACAACGGCATCCTGCACAAGATGCGCATGGCCGCGCCGGGCAAAATGTTCATCGATGCGCCGACCGCCGGCAACAGCGCCACCTGCAAGAGCTGCGCGCATTGTCCGTGGATGGCCATGAACGGTTTGCAGAACCTGCTGCACGTGCTGGAAACCGGCAGCAACGAAATCCAGGTCGATCCTGCCATCGGCAAGAGGGCCGTGGTGTGCATCGACCGCATGCTGGACTTCGCGGCGCAGAAGAAAGCCAATGTCCGACCGACCGGGGCATTGGAAAACGAACAAAAACTGTTTGCAGGAATCGGCCCAGCATGAGTCTCACCGTCAGTAACACCAGCAATCTGCGCAATCCGTTTGCACCTTTTGATCCGGCCTTGTCGGCGGCGTTCGACGCCAACGTCAACCTCGCCATTGCCGAAGATGTGGGCAGCGGAGATCATACAGGCCAGCTGGTGCCGGAAAACGAACACGTCAAGGCACGCGTCATCGTGCGTGAACAAGCCGTGCTGTGCGGCGCACCCTGGTTCGAAGCCGTCATGGCGCGTCTCGATCCGCGCCTGCGCGTGGAGTGGAAGTTCGGCGAAGGCGATCCGATGCAAGCCAACGACGAAGTCTGCCGCATCGAAGGTCCGGCGCGCGCCTTGCTCACCGCGGAACGCGGCGCCCTGAATTTCCTGCAACTGCTGTCCGGCGTGTCGACCGCGACGCGGCGCTATGTCGACCTGATCCGCGACACGCGCGCGCGCATCCTTGATACGCGGAAAACCTTGCCCGGCTTGCGCCTGGCGCAGAAGTACGCGGTGCGCGTCGGCGGCGGCATGAACCAGCGTCTGGCGCTGTATGACGGCATCCTCATCAAGGAAAACCACATCGCCGCAGCCGGCGGCATCACGGCGGCGGTCACCGCCGCCATCAAGCTCAACGCCGGCGTCACCATCCAGGTCGAAGTCGAAAGCATCGATGAACTGGGCGAAGCGCTGGCGGCGGGAGCGACCTCGATCCTTCTCGACAACTTCACGCTGGACATGATGCGCGAAGCCGTCATGATCACCGCGCGTCGCGCCGTGCTGGAAGCCTCGGGCGGCATCAACATGGAAACCGTGCGCGCCATCGCCGAAACCGGCGTGGACCGCATTTCGGTCGGCAGTCTCACCAAGGACATCCAGGCGATCGATTATTCGCTGCGTATTATCGGCTAGTGGTCGAGTAATACTGGAGTGACGTCATGGTCTGAAAAGGCCGCCGCAATTCCTGAAACAACCCGCATTTTCTTCGGAACAGGCGGGTTGTTTTACATTGGTCGCGGGTATCGGCGAGCCTGCTAAAATGCGCCATCCAGTCGTGCCCGGCAAGCAAGCTGCATCGCAATCCCATGCCGGAATGTGCAAGAACAGGCAGGCAATCCTCGGGGAAATCCATCGTGAAATCAAACAATCTCGTCGCACCATTGCTGTGGGCCGTACTGTACTTTGTGTTCGGTTTCGTGTCGCATGCGTTGAACGGCTCTTTCGTCGCCACGGGATATATCTGGCTGCCGGCCGGGATCACGGTCAGCGCCTTGTTGCTGACGCCGACGGCGCGCTGGTTTCCGTTGCTGGTGCTGCTGTTCGCCGCCCAGATTTTTCTCGGTTGGCTGGAGCATCGCGAACTCTGGCGCATGGCCTTGTTCTGCCTCGATGAAATCGGCGTTGCCGCCGTGGCGGTATGGCTGGTCAGGCGCGCGCCTTTTCCGATGGAGGGCTTGTATTTCGTGCGCGGCTTGCTGATGGTCGGCGTCGGCGCCTGCGTGGTCAGCGGACTGTTTGGCGCGGCCTGGTTTGCGATGACGCAAAACACGCCATTCTGGCCGACCTTGCGCGTCTGGGCAATGTCCGATCTGGTCGGCATCCTCATCATGACGCCGGTGCTGGCGAGCTGGTCGCAATTTCGCGCGACGCGTTCGGGCGGCATTGCACGCACCGAATTCCTGCTGGGACTGGCGGCTTTCATCGCGGTCATCGCGACCGGCTACATCGCCTTCGACAGCGACCTTGACCGCGTCATTTTCGATATCGATTTTTCATCGACTTACCTGCCGCTGTTTTTCATCGCGCTGGTCGCCTTGTTGTGGGGCGGCCGCGGCGGTGCGCTGTCGGTGGCGGTGTTGTCGCTGATGGCGTTCGTCTACAACTCGCTGGGCTACGGGCCGTTCGTCGAGCTGGTGCAGCTGAACTCCAGCAACGCCTTGCTGGAGCTGCAGGTGTATCTGGCCGTGGCCTCGTTGCTGTCGTTGCTGATCAGCGCCTTGAAGACCACGCGCGAGCAGTTGCACGAGGACGTCGCGCGCTGGAAGAACGAGGTCGAGCTGGCGCTGACGGTGAGTCGTCAACTGGTGTATTGCATCAATCCCGAAAAGAAGAGCATCGCCTGGAGCGGCGATGCGCAGAGCTTGCTGGGCCTGTCGCCGGACCGGCTCGCCACGCTGGATGAGGTGCTGAAACTGGTGCATCCGATGGACCAGCATCGCCTGCGTCAGCGCTGGCTGGAAGAGCATGCCGAGGATGGCGACGATGCGCGCGCGGACATGCCGTTTCGCCTGTTGCTGGCCGGCGGGCGCGTCATCGGCGCGACCGACATGAGCCGCAGCCTGCGCGATCCCGACGACAGTCTCGTGATGGTCGTCGGCACCTGGCATTTCGATGCCGCGGATCTGGCGCAGGGCCGGAGCGAAAAATGACTGCCCGGGTCGGCGTCATCTTGATTCACGGATTGGGCGGTACGCAATACGACTTGGGGTCGCTGCACAAGATCCTGCAAAAAGCCGGCGCCGATACCCATGCCGTCACCCTGCCCGGACACGGGACCAGGCCGGAGGATCTTATTCCGGTTCGCGCCGAGCAATGGATGGACCTGGTCGTTGCGCAGTATTGCCAATTGCAGCCGCAGTATGAGCAGTTGCACATCATGGGCATGTGCATGGGCGCCTTGCTGGCGCTGGTGCTGAGCGAACGCGTCGGGCAGACGGCGATGCAAGGCAAGCTGGTGACGCTGGCGCCGCCGGTCTATATCGACGGCTGGTCGACGCCGTGGTATGCCGGCGTGCGGCGATTGTGCTACCTGATTCCGGGCATGGCTTCCCGCATGAAGGTGGAAGAGGGCGAACCCTACGGCATCAAGAACACGCTGGTGCGCGCGGTGGTCAAGGCCAAGTTCGAGCGCGGCGACAATTTCCACTATCGCTGGGTGCCGCTGGCCTGCGTGCGCCAGGTGGATCGCCTGCGCGGCTGGGCCATCGCCGCTGCGCGCAACGTCAAGGCGCCGACCTTGATCGTGCATGCGCGCGAAGATGAGTTGACCAGCCTGCGCTCGGCGGAATATCTGCAGGCGACGATTCCGGATGCGCGCACCGTCGTGCTGGAAAACAGCTACCACATGATTTGCGTCGACAACGACCGCGATCAGGTCGCCAGCAGCGTGCTGGAATTCTTCGGCTTTCCGCCGATGCCGGAACGCACGCGCAACCGCATGCGCGGCGTTGCCGCAGCAGAGAAGAGCGACAACGCGTAGATTCAGGCGCGCAGTCCTTTGGCGCGGCTTAGAACACCCGTCCCAGCTGCAAATACAAATTCCACACGCCTTGCTGGCCCACCGCTGCGCCGAAGTAGACCGGGCCGACCGGACTGTTCCCGCCGAGGAAGAGGCTGAGACTCTTTTTGTAAGGGCCGTCGCCGAAGGCGTCGCGCGTCTGCCAGACGTTGCCGGCCTCCAGGCTGCTGCCCAGCACCGGATTGCGCAGGCCGAGCAGGCTGTAGTCGGTCAGGTCGCGCAGATAGGTCAGGCGGCTGTACAGCAGGTAGTTGCCGTAGAACTGATCCGGCGCATAGGCCGACAGGCGTTGAAATCCACCGAGAAAGAACCCCGGCCCTGCATTGTTGCTGGACAGGTTGCTGGCCGCTTCCACCGCCACGTTGAAGGTGTTGCGCTCGCGGCTGAAGGCCCACAGCGTCTTGAGCTGCACGTCGCTATAGCGATTGTCGACCTGGCCGAAGCCGCGATTGACTTCCGAATAGATGTAATAGCCCTTGCGCGGAAACAGCGGATCGTCGAGCTGATCGATGGTCAGGCGCGCACGCGCAACCGGCTGGCTGGAGTGAGTCGATTCGAAAAGAGCGCCGAAACTTTCATCGGAGAGGTTATAGGTCGGCGTGTACTTGGTGTGCTGGTAGCTGACGCCTAGCCGCAGATCGCCCAAACGCGCCAGCGGCATGCCGAGGTCGACGCCCGCGATGGACGTATCGATGCGATATTGCGTGACCGGCGACGCCTTGGCATCGCTGCCGTCCAGATAAGCATCGACATAACGCCGGCTGATGTCGACATAGGGCGAAACGTACAGGCCCGAGGCGCCGAAAACCGGTTGCCGCAGTTCGCTGTGCAGGCTTGCCCGCTTGTTGCCCAGGACCAGATCGTTGCGCCACTCGAGGCCGCTCTGGTTCATCCACGGATAGCGATGGCCGATCTGCAGGTTGACGCTACCGCGACCGTCGAACGTGTTGGAAATGCCGAGCCCGAACAGCAGATATTGCGGCCCCCAGGATTTTTCTTCCGCATCGATCACCAGTACGTTGCGACCATCCTTGTTCACCATCTCCTGCGTCAGGGCATTGAAGTCGCCGTTGGTCGACAGTTGCGACAATTGCTGGTTGATGCGGTCGGCATCGTAGAGGTCGCCTTCCTTGACGCTCAGGCGACTGCGCACGTAGGCCGCGGGAATGCGGCCGGAGGTCTTGATCTCGATGGCGTCGACACGGGTATCCTTGGCCAGCGCCATGTCGCTGTGGCGCGCCGCCAGATAGGCCTGCCATGCTTCGGGCGGCAGCGACAGTTCGGTGAGACGTTTGCTTTGCGCCTGGGCGGCGTCCCAGCCGGCATTGACGCCGTCTTTGCCGCGCGCGAAATCGGTGAAGGACACGCCTGTCAGTTCCGGTTCGATCAGGACGTCGTTCTTGCCGAGCAAAGCCTTCTGCAATTTGACGTTCTGCTGGATCAGGATGCCGACCATTTGCTGCGCCACCGCCGTCGGCGATTGCAGATTGGACGGATCCTGCAGCGGCGTGGCGATGTTGACGGCGATGATGACGTCGGCGCCCATGTCGCGCGCTTCCTGCACCGGAAGGTTGCTCACCAGGCCGCCGTCGACCAGCGTGCGGCCGTCGATCTGATAGGGCGCAAAGAGGCCAGGGACGGCCATGCTGGCGCGCATGGCGCGCGACAGCGAGCCATGATCGAGAATGACGGCGCTGCCTTTGCCGAGATCGGTGGCAACGGCGCGGAAGGGGATGGGCAGCTTGTCGAAAGAAATATTGCCCGGCAATTGCGCCGTCCAGTTTTGCAGCAGCGTCAGCAAGTTGTTGCCTTGCACGAGTCCGGGCGCGAGCTTCAGCTTGCCGTCGTCGTAGCCGACCGCGATCGAAATCGGATATTGAAAATCATCCTCGCGTTGCGACTGCGGCAGCTTGGCGCGTTCGTTGCGATCGAAGGCAATGTCGCTAAGATTGGTCTGCGACAGGCGTCGTTCCAGTTCTTCCGCCGGGATGCCGCTGGCGTACAGGCCGCCGACCAGCGCGCCCATGCTGGTTGCGGCGATGTAGTCCACCGGGACGTGCAGTTTTTCCAGATATTGCAGCACGCCGAGATGGGCATAACCGCGCGCGCCGCCGCCGGACAGCACGAGTCCGATGCGCGGCCTCGGTTTGGCGGCGGTTGCCTTGCCCGGCGTATCGGTGTTTTCGGCGGACAGCGCCGGCTGCAGGAACAGAGTCGCCAATGCAACTCCCGCGACAAGACGGGGCAGGTTGAAGGAGGGAGTGCGTGTCACGATAGAAAGAGAAAGTGGGCGATGCCGCAATGGTAAATCGCGCCGCGCCTTGTCGGCAATGCGAGGAACGCGGGAAAGATGAGGAACAAGCGGCTCGCAAGGCACGGCTTGCAAGCCGTGCCTTGCGAGCCGCTGCGTGCCGGCAGGTCCCGGTTTATTGGTAGTAGCCGCCCACCGGCGGCGCAGCGAGCATCGTCCTGACTTCGTCGATGCTGGCTTGGGAAACATGCTGCAACGAGTCGTGATGCGCTTCGATGCTGTCCCAGATTTCGATGATGACCATGCGCGAGGGAACGGTCTGGTCTTGCAGAAACTGGCAGGACTGGCAACCGACCGATGCTCGGATGGTCGGCAGCAGCGCCAGCAGGAATTTTTTCAGTTCATCGACATGATCGTCGAGCGCCCGGAAAGTATTGATACGCGTGATGCTCATCATTTCCTCCTTTAGCAAGTCCGGTTGGTGCTGTCGTGTTGTTCCGCTGGCAGCTCCCATTATTATCCCGAACCTGCGCCGCGGCGTGTTTATTTTTGCGGCGACAGCACGGTCGGCAAAGCCTTTTCCAGGGTGTCCGGATAGTCCAGGCTGTAATGCAGGCCGCGGCTTTCCTTGCGCGCCAGCGCGCTGTTGACGATCAGCGAGGCCACCTCCACCAGATTGCGCAGTTCGAGCAGGTCGCGCGTGATGCGGAAGTTGGCATAGTATTCGTCGATTTCTTCGCGCAACAGGCGGATGCGGTGCTGTGCGCGTTCCAGGCGCTTGTCGGTGCGCACGATGCTGACGTAATTCCACATGAAGCGGCGCAACTCGTCCCAGTTGTGCGAGATCACGACTTCTTCGTCGGCGTTGGTGACGCGGCTTTCGTCCCAGGCCGGCAAGGCAAGTTCCGGCGCGGCGGGCTGCCGCTCGATATATTGCGCGGCGGCGCGGCCCAGCACCAGGCATTCCAGCAGCGAATTGCTGGCCAGGCGGTTGGCGCCGTGCAGGCCGGTGCAGGCGGTCTCGCCGACGGCGTACAGGCCGGGCAGGTCGGTACGACCCGACATGTCGGTCACCACGCCGCCGCAAGTGTAATGCGCGGCCGGCACGACCGGGATCGGCTGTCTGGTGATGTCGATGCCGAACTCCAGGCAGCGCGCCTGGATGGTCGGGAAATGTTCCCTGATGAATTCCGGCGGCTGATGGCTGATGTCGAGGTCGACGTGATCGAGGCCGCGTTTTTTCATTTCGAAGTCGATGCTGCGGGCGACGATGTCGCGCGGCGCGAGTTCGGCGCGCTCGTCATGTTCCGGCATGAAGCGCGTACCCGCGGCCGCACCGGCGGCGGCCGGCAGTTTCAGCAAGGCGCCTTCGCCGCGCAAGGCTTCGCTGATCAGGAAGGATTTGGCGTAGGGGTGATACAGGCAGGTCGGATGGAACTGGATGAACTCCATGTTGGCGACGCGACAGCCCGCGCGCGCGGCCATCGCAATGCCGTCGCCGGTGGCGGAATCGGGATTGGATGTGTAGAGATAGACCTTGCCCGCGCCGCCGGTGGCCAGCACGGTGTGGTCGGCGGCGATGGTGACGACCTTGCCTTGTTTGATGTCCTGCACGTAGACGCCGACGCAGCGCGGCGCGCCCTTGGCGGAAGGATCGAGTTTCTTCGTCGTGATGACATCGATGGCGCAATGATGTTCCAGCAATGTGATGTTCGGATGCGCGCGCACGCGTTGCTCCAGCGTGACCTGCACCGCATGGCCGGTGGCGTCGGCGGCGTGGATGATGCGGCGCTGGCTGTGACCGCCTTCGCGGGTCAGGTGATAGCCCAGTTCCGCGCTGTCGTCACGGGTGAAGGGGACGCCTTGTTCGATCAGCCATTCGATCGCTTCGCGACCGTGCTCGACGATGAAACGGGTGGCGCCTTCGTCGCACAGCCCGGCGCCGGCGATCAGCGTGTCGTCGATATGCTGCTCATGGCTGTCGCCCGAGTCGAGTACGGCAGCGATGCCCCCTTGCGCCCAGTTGCTGGCGCCGTCGAGCAGTTCGCCCTTGGAGACCACGACCACGTTTTTCTTTTCGGCAAGATGCAGGGCAACCGACAAACCGGCAAGTCCGCTGCCGATGATGGCGACATCGAATTTCATGAGAGCTGAGGAAGATGTTGAAAGGAATGCACGATTATAGCCGCCAACGGTGGTCGGCAATCGCACAAGTCCGTATCAGCGGGAAGTTGGGGGAAGAGCGGAGAGGGGGCAATGCCGTTCAGTTAAGCCTGTTGACGTCTTTCACTGCTCTCCGTCGTCCCAGCGCACGCTGGGACCCAGTGTCGCGACAAGCGCCGATACGACGCTGGATCCTGACTTTCGTCAGGACGACGGCGATACAGGCTTGGGTAACAGGCAAGCATGTTTCACTCTTAACTGAACGGCATGGGCGGAGAGGGCGCTTTGCTGCGCGAGCGCGCAGCAAAGCTGATGGCGCGGATCAGTTGGTCTTGACCGGCTTGACCTTGGCGGCCGCCTGCTTGGCGCGGATGCGCGCATCGCTGACGTTGTCGGCGGCGGCCAGCGCCACGCCCATGCGGCGGCGTTCGAAGGACTCCGGCTTGCCGAACAGGCGGATGTCGGCGCCGGGGATGCGCAGCGCATCGGCCACGCCTTCAAAGGCGATCGCCTTGGCGTCGTGCTGGCCGTAGATCACGGCCGACGCGCCCGGCGTGCGCAGGGCGACATTGACCGGCAGGCCGAGGATGGCCTTGGCGTGCAGTTCGAATTCGCTCTGGACCTGGCTGACCATGGTGACCATGCCGGTGTCGTGCGGACGCGGACTGACTTCGGAAAACCAGACCATCTCGCCCTTGACGAACAATTCCACGCCGAACAGGCCGAGGCCGCCGAGGTTTTCGGTGACCTTGCGAGCAATGTCGCGCGCCTTCTCCAGCGCGGCCGGGTGCATGGCATGCGGTTGCCAGGATTCGACGTAGTCGCCCTTGACCTGCACGTGACCGATCGGTTCGCAGAAGCTGGTGACGGTGTCGCCGTTTTCGTTGAGCGAGCGCACCGTCAGCAGGGTGATTTCATAGTCGAAGTCGATGAAACCTTCGACGATCACGCGACCGGCATCGACGCGGCCGCCGGCTGCGGCGTAGTTCCAGGCGGCTTCGACTTCGGCGGCGCCGTCGATCTTCGACTGGCCCTTGCCGGACGACGACATGACAGGCTTGATCACGCACGGGAAGCCGATCTGTTCGGTGGCGGCTTGCAGTTCTTCCAGACTGTCGGCGAAACGGTAAGGCGAAGTCGCCAGGCCCAGCGTTTCACCGGCCAGGCGGCGGATGCCTTCGCGGTTCATGGTCAGCCAGGCGGCGCGGGCGGTCGGGATGACGCGCGCCTTGCCGGCTTTTTCCAGCTCGACCAGGGTTTCGGTGGCGATGGCTTCGATTTCCGGCACGACCAGGTCGGGTTGTTCCTTTTCAATCAGCGCCGCCAGTGCTGCGCCGTCGGTCATGTTGATGACGTGCGCGCGGTGTGCGACCTGATGACCCGGCGCGTCGGCGTAGCGGTCCACGGCGATGACTTCCACACCCAGGCGTTGCAGGGCAATGATCACTTCTTTGCCGAGCTCGCCGGAGCCGAGCAGCATGACTTTGGTGGCGGAAGGAGAAAGCGGCGTGCCTAGGCGGACAGGTGTCTTCATGGAGGTAAGTGCAGAAAGGAAAGGATGGGAAAGTCGAGGAATCGCGCGACGATACCAAATCTTGACTGTTTTGGACAGTGCAAAATTGCGCTGCCGTCAGCAATCGGGAAAGGTCTTGAGACAATACTTGAAGAAAGGCGGATAAGTGCAAAGGAATGGCGAAAGGCTGCACCGATACGCTTCCGGCATGGCTCGCTAGCGGTCGGGCATTTGCATGGCCAGCATGGCGCCGCTGAGACTCTTGCCATGTGCATCGAGCGCCAGCGAGCGGGTCACGCCGCCGCCCAGCGCCTGCTTCATCACGAAGTTAAGCGCGCCCAGATGCGGCAGCGCGTAACGTACGACTTCTCCGTGCACAACGCCCGCGAAATGCGCCTTCACGCGCTCCGCCGTCAAATGCTTTTCCAGCATGGAATAGTCGTTGATGTCGTAGGCAATGACGGAGATATTGGAGATGTCGCCCTTGTCGCCCGCGCGCGAATGCGCGATGTCACGCAGCAGCATGTCAGCTCTCCTCGAAATGAATGATCGGCTTGATCAGATCGCGCGGCACCAGCGCCGACAGCACGGCGATGATTTCCTTCGCCGATTTGGTGGCACCGCCGCCGCCGGCGGGACCGCAGGTGTAGAGCGTTTCGACTTCGTTGCCGATGCGCACGGCCTCGCGCATGCTGGCCGTGCGGCCTGCCACGCGGGCGCGCACTTCATGCGGCTCGTTCGCCGCGGCGGACAGCTGCGCGCCGTGGATGGCATTGACGCCGATCAGGTCGTAGCGCATTTCTTCGCTTTGCACGCCCATGATGGCAAGACGTTCCCTGACGATGTCGAGCGCCAGTTGTCCGCGCGCCTGCGCGCCGGGGCCGGCGTAGGAAATCTGGCCTTCGCCGATGTAGCTGTCGACGTAACCGAGCGTGGTCTTGAGCGTATCGGGACGGGCGCGTCCGTTGCCGCCGCTGACGGCGACGCGATCAGGGCCGATTTCGGTGATGACGACTTGCGAGAAATCAGCCACCACATCGGGCGTGAAGTAACTGCGCGGATCATGGATTTCGTACAGCAATTGTTCTTTGCAGGTGGCCGCCGTGACTTGGCCGCCCGAGCCTTCAACCTTGGTGATGACGGCGCTGCCGTCTTCTGCGACTTCACCGATGGGGAAGCCGAGACGCGCCAGGTCCTTGACGTCTTTCACTCCCGGATCGGCGAAATAGCCGCCGGTGATCTGTCCCGCGCATTCCAGCAGATGGCCGACCAGCGTGCCTTGACCCAGCCGTTTCCAGTCGTCCGCCGCCCAGCCGAATTCATGGATCAGCGGGCCGAGCACCAGGGCGGGGTCGGCGACGCGGCCGGTGATGACGATATCGGCGCCGGCGTTGAGCGCATCGACAATCGGCTGCGCGCCGAGATAGGCGTTGGCCGATACCAGCTTGTCGCCGAGCGATTTCACCGGCAGGCCGTTGTCTTCGATGCAGTAGTCGCCGTCGTGCAAGATGTTGAGCACGTCGTCGCCGCTGATGGCGGCAATCTTGAGTTGCGGCAGGCCGAGTTCCAGCGCGATCTCCCTGATTTTTGCCGCGCCGGCCAGCGGATTGGCGGCGCCCATGTTGGTGACGATCTTGATGCCTTTGTCGGCGCACAACTTCAGCACTGCATGCATGCGCTCGGCCAGCAGCGGGTCGTAGCCTTTTTGCGGATCGGCGCGGCGCGCCTGCTGGCCGATGGCGATGGTGCGCTCGGCCAGGCATTCGAAGATGAGGTAATCGAGATCGCCTTTTTCGGCGAGTTCGACGGCGGGTTCAATGCGGTCGCCGGAATAGCCGGCGCCGGCGCCGATGCGAATATGTTTCATGGCAGCTCTTTACAGCAAGGGAAACAGTCCGAGCAGCACGCAGGCAATCGTCATGACCACCGAGGCGCCGAACAGGAAAGGAATCGTGTACTTTTGGTGATCGGCGAGCTCGATGCCGGCCAGGCCGCACACCAGGAAGGTCGCCGGCGTCAGCGGGCTGACCGGAAAACCGGTCGTCATCTGGCCAAGCAGCGCCGCCTGCGCCACCTGGATCGACGGCACGCCGAGGATGTGGCTGACTTCGGCAATCACCGGCAGCACGCCGAAGTAGAACGAATCGGGATCGAACAGCAGGCTCAGCGGCATCGACAGCAGGCCGAGCACGACCGGGATATGCGACGCCATTTCCGGCGGCACGAAACCGACCGCCATTTTCGCCATCGCGGTCAGCATGCCGGACTTGGTCATGATGCCGGTGAACACGCCTGCCGCGAACAGGATGCTCGCCATCAGCAGCGCCGCCTTGGCATGTGCATCGATGCGTGCGCGCTGCATGTTGACGTCGGGATAGTTGATCATCAGCGCCAGCACCACGCCGATCATGAACATGACGACGGGATCGACTTTGCCGCTGATCATCACGCCCAGCACGAATACGGTCAGGATGATGTTGATCCAGAAATTGCGCGGGCGACGGATTTTCTTTTCGTCTTCGGTCAGCGTGTGTTCCTGCACGAAACCGGTCGCGGCGCCGGCTCTCAGGCCGAGACGCTTTTCTTCCCTCAGGCCGAGCACATACGACGTGATGAAGACGAATGTCAGGCCGACCAGCTGCACTGGAATCAGCGGCGTAAAGATGTCGCTGACGGGAATGTGCAGCGCAGCCGAAGCGCGAATCATCGGCCCGGTCCACGGCAGGAAGTTGACGCCGGCCGCCAGCGAGGCCACGCAGGCAAGGATGCGCTTGTCGATGCCGAGGCGGTTGTACAGCGGCAGCATCGCGGGGATGGTGATCAGGAAGGTCACGGCGCCGGAGCCGTCCAGGTGGATCAGCAGCGCCAGCAACGCGGTGCCCGGCACGATGCGGCTGGGGCGGCTGCCGACGGTGCGCAGGATGCGGCTGATGATCGGGTCCAGCATGCCGGCGTCGGTGACGATGCCGAAGAACAGGATCGCGAACACGAACATGCCCGCCACCGGTGCGATGGAGGTCACCCCGGAGACGATGAATTTGGATGTCTGCATGCCGAAGCCGCCGATCAATGCGGCAGCGATGGGAATCGCAATGAGGGCGACCAGCGGCGACATCTTCTTGGTCAGGATGGCCGTGAATAGCAAAACGATCGTGATAAAGCCGAGCAGGGCGAGCATGCGTGTCTCCGGTGTTTTTTATTTGGCGGAATACCTGTTGGCGGTTTCCGGGGATTCTTGTCGATCCGTCTGGATACGTCTGGTCCAGACGCAGTGCAAATGCGAGACGAGTGTAGGCGGCACGCAATTTTGTTGTAAAGTGCATTTTTCCGATTGATTAATCGGTTTTATGAATGAATTGCCATGCAAGCCAATATCTCGACCAAGTTGTTGCAAGGATTTCTGGCGCTCAATGATTGCCGTCACTTCGGCCATGCGGCCGAGCGCTGTCACGTGTCGCAGTCGGCCTTCAGCGTGATGATCCAGAAGCTGGAAGCGAGCGCCGGCGCCAGGCTGTTCGAACGCGATACCCGCAACGTGACGTTGACGCCGGAAGGAGAACTGTTCGTGCAAGTGGCGCGGCAATTGATGAGCGATATCGAGGCCGCGTTTTCCAACATGAGCGACTACGTTGCGCGCCGCAAGGGCAAGGTGTCCATCGCGGCGTTGCCGTCGCTGGCGGCGGGCTGGCTGCCGCCGGTGATTGCCGCTTACCGGAAGCAGCATCCGGGCGTGACAGTGGAGTTGTTCGATGCGCTGTCGGACCATTGCCTGAATTATCTGCGCCAGGGCAAGGCCGACATCGCATTGACTGCGCCCGGGCCGAACCTGATGGAATTCGATACGCAGCCGCTCTGCGAGGATCCGTTTTACCTCGTCTGCCGGCGCGATCACAAGCTGGCGAAAAAACGCGTCATCCAGGTTCCGCAACTGGCCGGTTGCGAATTGATCCACCTGGCGCGTTCGACCAGCGTGCGCCAGCATCTCGATGCGCTGCTGCAACCGGTCGGCGTGATCAATACGGGATTGGAAGTGGAGCATCTGGCGACCGTTGCCGGTCTGATTGAAAGCGGGCTGGGCGTGAGCCTTGTGCCGGAGCTGACGCTGTTCCAGTTCCGTCATCCCAACCTGGTGGCGATCCCGCTCAACGCGCCGGATCTGGTGCGGCCGCTGCTGATCGTCAAGGCCAAGGAGCGCAGCTTGTCGATTGCGGCGCAGGGGCTGCTGGAGCTGATACAGGAAAAAAGCCGGTCAGAGTTTGCACCCTGACCGGCTCGACGTTCTCTCTCACTTGTACATTCTTGCTTTGTCCAGGCGAGGGAGCCGTCTGGCTTCCCCCTCGTGATGCCTTTAGTCTTCGGCGTAGATGTCGTTGTCCTTGGTTTCCTTGACGAAGAGCAAACCAATGACGAAGGTGATCATGGCAATGACGATCGGATACCACAGGCCGTAGTAGATGTCGCCCTTGAACGCCACCAGCGCGAACGAGGTGGTCGGCAGCAGGCCGCCGAACCAGCCGTTGCCGATGTGGTAAGGCATGGACATCGAGGTGTAGCGGATGCGGGTCGGGAACATTTCCACCAGCGCGGCGGCAATCGGACCGTAGACCATGGTCACGTAGATCACCAGAATGAACAGCAGCAGCAAGACCATCGGCTTGTTCATTTGTTCAGGATCGGCCTTGGTGGGATAACCGGCCTGTTTGATGTCGTCAGCCAGTTCCTTGGAGAAGGCCTTGTCCTTTGCCGCAGCGTCTTCTTTTGACAGGCCGGCGGCGTCATACGAGCTGATGATCTTGTCGCCGATCTTGACGGTGGCGACAGAGCCAGGCGCGCCGGCCACGTTTTCATAGTTGACCGAAGCGGCCGACAGCTTGGCCTTGGCGATATCGCAAGAAGAGGTGAACTTCTTGGTGCCGGTCGGGTTGAACTGGAATTGGCAAGTTGCCGGATCGGCGGTGACGATCACCGGCGCTTTTTTCAATGCGGCTTCCAATGCAGGATTGGCGTAGTGGGTCAGGCCCTGGAAGATCGGGAAGTAAGTTACCGCGGCAATCAGGCAACCGCCCAGGATGATGGGCTTGCGGCCGATCTTGTCGGACAGCGAACCGAACACGATGAAGAACGGTGTCGCCAGCAGCAGCGCCAGCGCGATCAGGATGTTGGCCAGCGCGCCGTCGACCTTCAGCGATTGCGTCAGGAAGAACAGGGCGTAGAACTGACCGGTGTACCAGACCACCGCTTGACCTGCCGTCAGGCCGACCAAGGCAAGGATGACCAGCTTCAGGTTTTTCCATTGGCCGAATGCTTCGGTCAGCGGCGCCTTGGAGATCTTGCCTTCGGATTTCATTTTCAGGAAGGCCGGCGATTCATTCATCGACAGGCGGATCCAGACGGAAACGCCCAGCAGGATGATCGACACCAGGAAAGGAATGCGCCATCCCCAATCGGCGAATGCAGCTTCGCCGACGGCGGTACGCACGCCCAGGATCACCAGCAGCGACAGGAACAGGCCCAGCGTCGCGGTTGTTTGAATCCATGCGGTGAACGCGCCGCGTTTGTGATCCGGTGCATGTTCGGCGACGTAGGTCGCTGCACCGCCGTACTCACCGCCCAATGCCAGGCCTTGCAGAATGCGCAGGGAGATCAGGATGATCGGAGCGGCAATGCCGATGGAGTTGTAATTGGGCAGAATGCCGACGATGAAGGTCGATGCACCCATGATCAGGATGGTCATCAGGAAGGTGTATTTGCGACCGATCATGTCGCCCAGGCGGCCGAACACCAGCGCGCCGAAAGGACGCACGATGAAGCCCGCGGCGAATGCCAGCAAGGCGAAAATGAAGGCGGTGTTGGGATCCGTGCCGGCAAAGAATTGCTTGGCGATGATCGCTGCCAGCGAGCCGTACAGATAGAAGTCGTACCATTCAAATACGGTGCCCAGCGAAGAGGCAAAAATAACTTTGCGCTCTTCAGGCGTAATGGTGTGCGCAGTGGAAGCTGTCGCCATGCTTGTCTCCTTGATTATTGATGTAATTGAGCATACAAACGGGCGACCCAAACTGCGCAGGCGCCATTTGTGCACGCATGGAGTGTGCGACGCGAACCTTACGCAATACTTGCTTGAAACTTACACAAGCTTACAGGCGCTGATGGACGCAATACGAGATCAGAAGCAGATTCGCAAGCGTATTGACAGACGCAGTGCAGCAAAAATCAGGCTGCTTGCTCTTGCAGGAAGCCGGGCACCTTGGCGGCGGGGAGACGGTTGATCGCGGCCAGCAAACCGGGATCGATGCGAGGACATTTGTAGTGACCGCGCAAACGGTCGCTCAGGCGCAGCAGCAATTCTGCCGACACTTCGGCATCGGCTTCGGCCCGGTGGGCGTGGCCGCTGAAGCGAATGCCCAGATTGTCTGCCAGGCTCGACAGGCGGTAGCTGGACAGTCCCGGCAGCAGCCGGCGCGACAGCAGCAGCGAGCAGACCAGTTCGGAATAGCTTGTCTGCATGTCCAGGCGTTCGGCTTCGGCAGCCAGGAACTTGGCGTCGAAACTGGCGTTGTGCGCTGCAAGCGCATCGCTGCCGATGAAGCGCAGCAGTTCCGGCAGGACGCGTTCCACCGACGGCGCCGCATCGACCATGTCTTGCGTGATGCCGGTCAGCGCGGTGATGTCGTAAGGGATTTCAGCGCCGCAATTGATCAGCGTGACGAAGCGCTCGACGACGCGGCCGTCGACGATGCGCAGCGCGGCGACTTCGGTGATGCGGGCGCCTTGCGCGGGGCTCAGGCCGGTGGTTTCGAAGTCGAGCATGACGACTGGTTGATTGATCACGGTGATGCTAATCCAAAAAGAAAATGATGACGTAGGCGCCTAATGTCGTTCAGTTAAGCGTGAGACATGCTTGCTTGTTATCAAAGCCGGCATCACCGTCGTCCTGACGAAAGTCAGGACCCAGCGTCGTATCGGCGGTTGTCAGGACACTGGGTCCCGGCGTTCACCGGGACGACGATGAGCGATGAAAGAAAAAGAAGGCTTAACTGAACGGCATGATGACGTAGAGGCCTCATTTTAATACGCGCCGGGTTCTCCGCCGCAAACCGGGCGGCAGCTTCGTCTGCTTCCTTCACCGCCTTCGCTTATCATTACGGCTTCGCCATTCATTTACCAATTCGCAGTCAGGAGAACTACCGTGCTCAAACATATCGTCATGTGGAAATTGAAAGACCAGGCCGAAGGCGCCGACAAGGCGACCAATGCGCGCAAGATGAAGGCCTTGCTCGACGGCTGTGCCGGCCTGGTGCCGGGCATCCTCAAATTTGAGGCCGCGCTGGCGCAGCCCGGACTGGAAGCCACTTACGACGTCGTGCTGTATTCCGAATTCGAATCCAGGGCGGCGCTGGATGCCTATCAGGACCACCCAGAGCATATCGCCATCAAACCTTTCATCGGCGCGATCCGCGAAGCGCGTCAATGCATGGACTACGAGGTCTGAGTTCGCGTCGACATGACTTATTCACTCTCTGAAGTTTTCACCAACGGCAATCCCTACCTCGAGAGCCTGGGCGTCGAAGTCGTGGAATACGGCGACGGCAAGGCCGTCATGGCGCTCAAGCTGCTGCCGGAATTCATGAACAGCTGGCACGTTGCGCAAGGCGGCATTTCCATGACGCTGATGGATGTGGCGATGGGATTGGCCGCGCGCACCGCCATCCCGGACGCCAAGTCGTCCGCGACGGTCGACATGAGCACCAGCTTTTTGCAGCCGGCAGGAAAGGCCGGCGAGACCATCGTGGCGCGCGGCAAGGTCTATCACCGCTCCACCACCATGTGCTTTTGCGAAGCCGAACTGTGGAACGGCGACCTGCTGGTCGCCAAGTCCATGGGCACATTCAAGGCGATCAAGCGCGTCGACATCGCGAAGAAACTCGCGCACGAAACAAGTGAAACGCCGGCTGTCCAGGCCGCGTCGCAACAGGACCGAACATGAAACACCACATCAAGATCGCTGCGTGGAACGATCTGCGCGAAGACGCTGCATTGATCCGCAATGAAGTGTTTGTCGTCGAGCAGAACGTGCCGGCGGAACTGGAAATGGACGAGATGGACGCCCTCTGCGTGCATGCCGTCGCTTACGACGAAGGCGGTACGCCGGTCGCCACCGGTCGTTTGCTGCCCGACGGCCATATCGGTCGCATGGCGGTGCGCAAGGCAGGTCGCGGCCGGGGCATCGGCGGCGCCGTGCTGCAGGCGCTGATGGCGGCGGCGCGTCAACGCGGGGATCATGAAGTGGCGCTGAATGCGCAGACGCACGCAGCGTCTTTCTACGGCAGCCATGGCTTCACGCAAGAGGGCGAAGAGTTCATGGAAGCGGGCATTCCGCATATCCACATGCGGGCGGCGTTGGACTGATTTTTTTTTGCTCTGCAACATTTTCAGGCCATCGCACAGGGCGGCGATTACGGTCGCTGTCGGGATATTTTTTTCGTTGCCTTCCGGCTATGTTTCATCGTTTTGTTGTGGTTTCCCACAATATCTAGGGGTATGCTGCTAATGCATACTTGCGCCCGCAGTGACAGTTGCGGCTTTACGTCTTGGCAATGTCGACTGCACGACAAGTTTCCTAAGATCCTAGAATAAACGGAGAACCGCATGGGCAAGGCGCCACTTTATAAATCCCTCTACTTTCAGGTGTTGGTGGCAATTGTCATCGGCGTCCTGCTGGGACATTTCTATCCGTCATCCGGCGAGGCGATGAAGCCGCTCGGCGATGGCTTCATCAAGCTGATCAAGATGATCATCGCTCCGGTGATCTTCTGTACTGTCGTGCTGGGCATCGCAGGCATGGAAGACATGAAGAAGGTCGGCAAGACCGGCGGCCTGGCGCTGTTGTACTTTGAAGTCGTCAGCACGCTGGCGCTGATCGTCGGCCTGGTGCTGGTCAACGTGCTGCAGCCCGGCGCCGGCATGAACATTGATCCGAACACCATCGATACCAAGAGCATCACGGCTTACACCGGTCCCGGCAAGATGACCAGCACGATCGATTTCGTGATGAACATCATCCCGGTGAGCATGGTGGATGCGTTTGCCAAGGGCGATGTGCTGCAGGTGCTGTTGATCTCGGTGCTGTTCGGTTTTGCGCTGCATCGCTTCGGCGGTCGCGGCACGATGATTTTTGATTTCATCGAAAAGATCTCCCACGTCCTGTTCGCCGTGGTCGGCACCATCATGAAGGCTGCACCTGTCGGCGCGTTCGGCGCGATGGCCTTCACCATCGGCAAATACGGCGTCGGTTCGCTGCTGTCGCTGGGCAAGCTGATGGGCACGTTCTACCTGACTTGCCTGATCTTCATTTTTGTCGTGCTGGGCATCATTACTCGTCTGCATGGCTTCAGCGTGTGGAAGTTCGTCAAGTACATCAAGGAAGAGCTGCTGATCGTGCTGGGCACCTCGTCGTCGGAATCGGTGCTGCCGCGCATGCTGGCCAAGATGGAAAACCTGGGCGCGAAGAAAACCGTCGTCGGCCTGGTGATCCCTACCGGTTATTCGTTCAACCTGGACGGCACCGCGATCTACCTGACCATGGCGGCCGTGTTCATCGCGCAAGCGACCAATACGCCGATGAGCCTGACGCAGGAACTGACTTTGCTGGCGGTCTTGCTGCTGACGTCGAAGGGCGCGGCCGGCATCACCGGCAGCGGCTTCATCGTGCTGGCGGCAACCCTGTCGGCGGTGGGCCACGTGCCTGTGGCCGGCTTGGCGCTGATCCTCGGTATCGACCGCTTCATGTCCGAAGCACGCGCCCTGACCAACACCATCGGCAACGGCGTGGCAACCATCATCGTGGCGAAGTGGAGCAATGAACTGGACGAGAAGCGTCTGCATGCTCAACTGAACAACGAGACAGCGGAAGAAGCGAATTCTCCGGAAGTCGTGCTGGATCGTACGGAAGCCAAGATGCATCAGTGATGATCGATAGCGGCGTCATCCGGCTTGCCGGATGGCGTAAAAAAACGGCGGCGGGACTTGATTGTCCTGCCGCCGTTTTTATTTGCCGAAGCAAGTGGGAAGCGCGCCTGCAAAAGAAAAGACCCATAACGAAGGGGAAGCGTTACGGGTCTTGGTCTCCTCGCAGCCTCTTAAGGACTGGATTTATTTGGTCCTATTGTGTTCCCATTGCGCAGAATAGTCATTCTGCGGCGCAGCATGGCTTGCGAGGGAGTTTCGGAGAAAGGAAAGTCGGCGGGGCCGGCTGAAAAAGGCAAAAAAAAGCCCGCAACCTTGCGGTGCGGGCTTAAATCCAATTCTTTAAGGAGGAAATTGGAGGAGACAGGTGTAACTTTAATGCTCCGCACAAATTCCGACTACTTTATTTCTCAAATATCAGTTATCCGTTTCACTTATATCTTGTCATGCAGCGGCAATCAGCTCGGGCTTTCGGCATCCGGTTTGATCTTGAGCTTGCATGGCGAGGTCTTTTTTTGCGGCTCCGTGGCCGGCGCCGCCTGGCATGAACTGATCGGGTCGACCACGTGTTCGCTCAAGACCGGCTCGCCGATGATGGGCACCCGCACCACCGTCGAGGACCGCGTGCCGTAATCGGGCGAACAGATGAAGATCGACGACAGGACGCGTTCCCATTCCAGGCTGACGCCGGTGCTCGGCAGGCGGCAATCGTTGGCGCGCGTGCTGTCGCTGAGCAGTTCGAAGAAGGTTTCTTCCGGGGCCCCCTGGCAAAGCAGGCTGGCGAATTGCGCCTTGGCGCGCGTCACCTTGGGCCAGGGCGTGTCGAGCAGGGCATTGGACAAGCCATACACGCCATAGCCGAGCGGTTTGCCGTTGCGCGGATCGTCGTCGCCCTTGTTGGAATACCACAGCAAGGTTTCTCGATCGCCGACGATGAGGTTGAAGCCGTTATATTCCGCCGCGCCCGGGCGGATATGTTCGACGTATTGTTCCGGCGTGAATGCGCCGGACAGATAGTCGGAGACCAGTTTGCCGCGCGTTGGCGCATCGGGACGTTTTTCCGAGGGCGCGCGCACATTGGTCAGTGCGGCAAAACGGCCGTCGCGGGTGACGCCGAGCCAGGTGCCGCCGGCTTGCAGGTCGCGGCCGGCGTAGATGTCCGGGCGATCTTCCCACCAGCCTGCGGCACTGGCGGGGCGTTGGTAAAACTCGTCGCGGTTGGCGGCGGCGATCAGCGGCATGCCGGGAATGACTTTCCACGCGAAGATAATCAGGCACATGGTGAAAAGTCCAGGAAGTGTTCGGTGTGGCGCGGGCCATCGATCAGCTTGTCCAGCTGATTGGCGGCGATACTTTGTTTCAGCACCGACTCAAAGCCATCGGGCACATCCAGATAAACCTCCATCCAGGTGTGTTTGCCATCCTGGTCTTGCGGGCGGCGCTTCAGTTCAGTGGCGATCTTGTATTGCTGCGACAACTGCGCCTGCATGGCGCCGGCCTGCTTTTGCAACTGGTCGCTATCGCTCAGAAGCACGCGGTAATAGATGTAGAGATCCATCGACAATCCCGATCGCTTATTGCGGTTCCGCCAATTCGTAGGGCAGGGGCTGCAAGTGCAGCACGGGGCCATCGGCGGCGCCGAGATGGATGGTGCCGTTGTCGCTCGCCGCCAGTTTGATTTCCACCAGGCAGGCGGATTTGCCCGCACCTGCCGGTTCTGCATTCACGACCATGCCGCATGGCTGGCCCGGGTCTTCGCTGGAAAATACTTCCGCCCCGGCGCGCGCATCGGCCGCATCGACCAGCGCCAGCACGCTGCGGCGCTTGAGTTTGCCCAGGTACTGGCTGCGCGCGACGATTTCCTGGCCTGGATAGCAGCCTTTTTTGAAGTTGACGCCGCCGATCAGCTCGAAATTGATCATTTGCGGCACGAATTGCTCTTGCGTCGCTTGGGTAATGACCGGTACGCCGGCGTAAATGTCGGTCAGGCGCCAGGCATGGGTGCCGACGGCGCTCAGTGTTTGCGTCAGCACGGGCCAGGCGGCAATCGCTTGCTCAACCGAGGTGATCCATTGATATCGCGGCGCCTGACGGCTGTCCGCGACACGCACCAGCGTGCCGTTTTCGTTGTCGATTTTGGCATAGGCTTGCGCCGGCAATTGCGGAAACCATTGCTGCAGGGCTTCGGCGGCGGCATTGCCGGCCAGGCCGAGCGCGACGTACTGCTCGCTCACATCGGCCAGCTTGGCCTTGGAGCGCATCACGAACATCTGCAAGCGCTTCTGGATAGCCGGCTGGATGGCGCGCGGCAGTTGCAATACGATTTGACCGGCATCCTTCCACATCAGGAAGGTCGCCAGCAGACGACCTTTCGGCGTGCAATAGCCGGCCAGGCGGGCGGTGGCGAGATCGAGTTTTTCGACGTCGTTGGTAATCTGGTTGTGCAGGAAGCTGGCGGCGTCCTCGCCGCTGAGGGAAATCAGGCCGAGATCGGTCAGCGGCGCAATAAAATTATCAGGCAACTCGGCCGTGGCAGCCGTACCGAAATAGCGGACTTCGGCGCCGTTTGCGGCCTCGATGTGGGCGCCTTGCCGTGCCAGAAATGCCTGCCAGGGCGCGGATGTTTGAGTCGATTCGGTCATAAATTAGGTTACTGGGCTATACAGCGATTATCATTGATGCCTCGATTATAGTGGCGCTGGAAAAACGCGTCGGATTGCGCCGGATTTTGCCTCAACAATGAAAAAAATAGTTAACACTCTCCTGTTGCTCTGCGTCGCCCTTGCCTGCGGGGCCGCCTACTGGCTGAGCCAGCCGATTATCGAGGAAGGGCAGAAACCGGTCGAATTCACCATCACGCCCGGCGCCGGCATCAACGGCGCCGCCCGGCAGATCGCGGATGCCGGCGCTCCCGTCAACCCGATCCTGTTCGCCTTGCTGGCGCGCGGCAGCGGCAAGGGCAACCGCATCAAGGCCGGCAGCTACGAGCTGAAGCCGGGCGCCACGCCGCTGCGCTTGCTGGAACAACTGGTGCGCGGCGAATTCGCACAGGAGTCGCTGACGATCATCGAGGGCTGGAGTTTCAAACAAATGCGCCAGGCCATCGCCGAACACAAGGGACTCAAGCACGATACGGCCGCGCTTTCCAACAGCGAGCTGCTGGCCAGGCTGACCACCGAATTCGCCGCGCCGGAGGGCCTGTTCTTCCCGGACACCTATCTGTTCGCCAAAGGCGCCAGCGACATGCAGATCTATCGCCAGGCATTTGCGCTGATGAACAAGCGCCTGGCGGAAGCCTGGAGCAAGCGCGACCTGTCATTGCCTTACAAAACACCGTACGACGCCCTGATCATGGCATCCATTGTCGAAAAGGAAACCGGGCAGAAATCCGAGCGCGGCATGGTCGCCGGCGTATTCGTCAATCGCCTGAAAACCGGCATGCTGCTGCAAACCGATCCGACCGTCATCTACGGCATGGGCGATCGCTATCAGGGCGTGATTCGCAAAAGCGACCTGCTGACCGACACGCCGTACAATACCTACACCCGCAAGGGCATGCCGCCGACGCCGATCGCCTTGCCGGGCGCGGCATCGCTGGCCGCCGCGATGAATCCGGACAAGACCGACGCGCTGTATTTCGTCGCGCGCGGCGACGGCACCAGCCATTTTTCCAGCAACCTGAGCGAGCATAATCAGGCGGTCAACAAGTACCAGCGTTAATCCGCTTCGTTTTGGCATCACCAAGAACCCATTTTTATTTGACGAAAACTGAGCACATGGCATCGGGCAAATTCATCACCTTTGAAGGCATCGACGGCGCCGGCAAGTCGACCCACATCGCTTTCGTCGCCGACTTGCTGCGCGCGCGCGGACTGACGGTCGTCGCCACCCGCGAACCGGGCGGCACCGAACTGGGCGAGAGCCTGCGCGCCATGGTGCTGCATCAAAAGATGCATCTGGAAACCGAAGCGCTATTGATGTTCGCCGGACGCCGCGAACATCTGGCGCAAGTCATCGAACCGGCGCTGGCGCGCGGCGATTGGGTCATCTCCGACCGTTTTACCGATGCGACGTTCGCCTATCAGGGCGGCGGCCGCCATCTGTCGCTGGACAAGCTCGAAGCCCTGGAGCAATGGGTGCATCCGCATCTGCAGCCGGATCTGACGCTGTTGTTCGACGTGCCGCTGGAAGTGGCGCGTGCGCGCCTGGATGCCGAGCGCACGCTGGACAAGTTCGAGCAGGAAAAAGCCGACTTCTTCGCCGCCACGCGTGCCGAGTATCTGCGCCGGGCAAAGCAGTTTCCGCAGCGTTTCCGGGTGATCGACTCGACCCGTCCCATCGCCGACATTCAGCAGGAAATCGCGCAATTGCTGGCGGATGTCTGAGATGCCCCTATTTTCCGATCAACGCTTTATCCATGATTGATCACGCATGAGCAATACCGTTTTTCCCTGGCTGCAGGACAGTTGGCTGCAACTCCAGCAGTTGCGGGCCCGTTTGCCGCACGCCATTTTGTTCTATGGTCCGGAAGGCATAGGCAAGACCGACTTCGTCGAGTCGTTTGCGCAATCTTTGTTGTGCGAGAACATCCAGGCCGACGGCCATGCCTGCGGTGCCTGTGCTTCCTGCGGTTGGTTCTCGCAATACAACCATCCCGATTACCGCCGCGTGCGTCCCGAGGTTCTCGACGGCGACGATGCCGCCGATGACGGCGAAGGCGAAGAGAAAAAGACGGCGAAGGCCGGCAAGACGCCTTCGAAGGAAATCAAGATCGACCAGATCCGCGCCTTGTCCGACTTCATGAACGTGTCGACGCACCGTTCGGGCATGCGCGTGGTGGTGCTGTATCCGGCCGAAGCGCTCAATACCGCCGCCGCCAATTCCTTGCTGAAAACGCTGGAAGAGCCGCCGCCGAGCACCATGTTCCTGCTGGTGTCGAATCGTCTCGACCGCCTGTTGCCGACCATCCTGTCGCGTTGCCGTAAATTCGCATTGGCGTTGCCGTCGCATGACGAAGGCCTGGCATGGCTGAAGCAGCAGAACGTCAAAGATGCCGATGTCTGGCTGTCGGAGCAGGGCGGCGCGCCGCTGGCGGCGTTCAACGCCTCGCAAGGCGATAGCCGCGAGACCATGGACGAATTCCTGCGCTCGCTGAGCCACCCCGGCATCGACGTGGCGCTGAAGACCGCCGAGCGGCTGCAAAAAATTCCGGTGGCCGATCTGGTGGGCTGGCAACAGCGCTGGCTCTACGATTTGTTTTCGCTGAAATCCGGCGGCCCGATTCGCTACTATCCGCGCTACGGCAAGGAGCTTGGCGCGCTCAGCGGTCGCGTCGATACGGTGACGATCGCTTCTGCGCTGAAGGCCGCCAACGATCGTCGCGCGATTGCCGACCATCCCTTGTCGGCACGGCTGTTCATTGAAGAAATGCTGATCGAGTATTCGACCTTGTTTGCCTGAGGCGGCAATCCAGGGCGCGTACCGACAGCTTGATAAGCTGATTCATTCACTACGTTTTCAATATGCGCTTTACCTACACCCATCGCCTGGCGCGCCAGGAAGACCTGAAGGCCATCGTCGCCATCTATAACAGTACCGTCGCCTCGCGCGAAGTGACCGCCGATACCGAACCGGTTTCCGTGGAATCGCGCCAGGCCTGGTTCGATGAACATACGCCCGACAAGCGTCCGCTGTGGGTTGCCGAGCGCGACGGCGAAATCATCGGCTGGCTGTCGTATTCCAATTTCTATGGCCGTCCGGCCTATTCCGGCACGGCCGAGCTGTCGGTCTACATTCACGAAAAGGCGCGCGGCCAGGGGTTGGGGCGTTACTTTCTCGAACAGGCGATCGCCTTTGCGCCGTCGATCAAGGTGCATACGCTGCTGGGATTCGTGTTCGGTCACAATCAGCCCAGCCTGAAGCTGTTTGAAGCGTTTTCGTTCGAGCGCTGGGCCGACATGCCGCGCGTGGCGACGCTGGACGGCATCGAGCGGGATCTGGTGATCCTGGGCAAGCGCGTCGCGTGATGCGGCGGAGCGCTGCTGTATAGACGGCGTTTCGACCGTCCGGAAAAAAGGGAAGCCGAGGCTTCCCTTTTCGTTGATGGCGCCGGCAATCAGAAATCGATCGATGCCGAGGTGATGAAGGTGCGCGGCGCGCCTTGCACCAGATAACCCAGGGCCGAAGATCCTCCTGCCGATTCCCAGTAGCTGCGGTTGGTCAGATTCTGGATGCCGCCGCGCAGTGTCACGGCCTTGCCGCCGATGTCGGTCACGTAGCGCGCGCCCAGGTCCATGCGGGTCCATGACGGAATCCTCTGGGTGTTGGCCGAATCGACATATTGCCTGGACGTATAGATCACGCGGCCGCTGACCGCCAGACCTTGTACGCCGGGGATATCCCAGTCTGCGCCGATGTTGGCCATGGTCTTTGCCGTACCGATGGCATCCTTGCCGTCGTAGGTGCCGTCCTGGGTGCGTTTTTGCTTGGCGTCCAGCAAGGTCAGGCCGGCCAGCAAATGCAAGCCGCGCAGCGGATCGCCGAAGACGCCGATTTCCACGCCCCGGTTTTCCTGCTTGCCGCTGGTGGTGTAGGTTGGGGCGGCGGCAGGGCCGACCGTGATGACGTTCGGCTTCTCGATGCTGAACAGGGCCACCGTCAGGCCGATCTTGCCGGCGTCATATTTGACGCCGACTTCCTTTTGCTTCGACTTGTACGGCGCCAGCATGGCGCCGAAGTTGGTGGCGGTGGTATCCGTTACCTTGGTGCCCGGTTGCAGGCCTTCAATGTAGTTGCCGTACAGCGATACTTCCCTGGTCAATTTGTAGACGATGCCGGCGACCGGCGTGACCGTAGCGTTGTTGTAGTAATCGTTTTGCAGATGCGTGTTGTAGTCGTAGCCGATCGTCTTGAGGCGCTGATAACGTCCGCCCAGGGTCAGTTGCAGGCGCTCCTCCAGAACCGACAGCGTATCGGCCAATGCGATGCTCGACAATTGCGTCTTGGTCGTGGTCTGCGGACTGGCGAGGCTGCCGCCGAAGAAGTCCAGGGTCGGTTGCGCCGAGGCGCTTGGCGCATACAGGTTGCCGGTGGTTGCCGTGCCCAGCGCCATCGCATAGGCATTGCGCGAATCCTGCCAGTAGCTGGAGGCGGATGCGCTGACCGCGTGTTTCACGCCGCCGGTGGCGAACTTGCCGCGGATGCCGACTTCGCCGGTCCAGACATAGTCTTCGCGCGAGTTGTCGAAGCGGTTGGAGGTAAAGTTGCCGGTGGTGCTGTTCACATTCGGCGTGGCCAGGCTGTTGTTCTCGGTGCCCTGGCGCATGCCCAGCGCGAACCACGACGTGACATCCGGCGCCAGGTCCCATTCGCCGCGCACGGTGCCGAACAGGTCGCGCTCGTTGGAGTAGAACCACTTCTGGCCATAGTTGGAGGAAGCGCCCGGCGCCGAAGGCACATAGCCGGCCGGGGCGGTAGCGATGCGTACGCTGGGGCGGGTCGAGGTCAGATTGTATTCCTGCAGGCCGAGGTCGGCCGACAGGCGGAAGCCGTTGCCGCGATAATCGACGCCGATGGTCGCCATGTTTAGTTCGCGGTTTTCATTATCGATGGCAGTGCCGCCGGCGCGGCGCACGACATTGAGGCGTACGCCCAGGCGCTCGTCCGGGCCGAAGCGGCGGCCGATGTCGGCGGCGACGTAGGTCTGGCCGCCCGATTCGATGCCTGCGGTGAATTGCGTGGTCGGCTCGGACGACGCCCGCTTGGGCAGCAGGTTGATCGTGCCGCCGATGGCGTTGCCGCCAGGCGTGGCGCCGTTAAGGAAGGCGCTGGCGCCGCGGAACACTTCCACGCGCTCCAGCATTTCCGCCGCCACGTATTGGCGCGGCAGCAGACCGTACAAGCCGTTATAGGCCAGATCGTCCGAGTTGGTGATGAAACCCCGGATCATGTACGACTCCTGATAATTGCCGTAACCGCGCGTGACGCGGATGGTCGGATCGTTCAGCAGGACGTCGCCGACGCCCTTGGCTTGCTGGTCTTTGATCAGTTGTTCGGTATAGGCGATGCTGTTGAAAGGTGTTTCCAGGAAATCCTTGTTGCCGAGGAAGCCAACCCGGCCGCCGCGCGCCACCTGACCACCTGCGTAAGCGGGCGGCAAACCTTCCGCGGACGCATCGGCCGATGCGTTGACGGTCACTGAAGGTAGCGCCTGGTCGGTTTTCGCTGCCGTTTGCGTGGTATCGGCTGAAGTCGCTTGCGCGCGCGTCTGGCTGGAGTAGGTCATCGGAACGATGAATGCGACAGCCAATGCTGCGGCGATAGGGGTAAGGCGGTATTGCATGAGGTCCTTTGAGATGGAAAATATTCGAAAACCTTGGTGCTCGGGAATTGCCAATACTCAATACGTAGGGATGGCGCCGATCCGTAATGGCGGGTATGCTGGATCGGTCGAATTATAATTAAGAATCGTTATCATTTGTATTCAATATTTGATCGAAGAAGCGTATTTTTGCCTGGATGTGGCTTATTCGCTTGAAAAGTTTCTTTTATGAAAACAAATGCCGCTCATTCTTGAATTCCTGCATCCGCGTCGCAGTGCCCGGTTTGTTCTCCCTGACTGCATCGCGATCGCGGCGACATATAATTCCCTCATGCCGATACTTTCCCTTTCCCGCCCGCTACCGCAGCATCAGCTCCTGCTGCGCCTGTTCTGGATGCGTTGCATTGCGACGCTGGCGCAGGCTTTGCTGGTCGCCGGCGCCTATCTGGGAATGGGGTTGCGTTTGCCGCTGACGCCCTTGTGCGCGGTGCTGGCGTTGATGCTGGCGTTCAATGGCTTGACGTGGTGGCGCATGCGGCGCGCGTATCCTGTGCGCGAGCCGGAGTTGTTCCTGCAACTGTTCATTGACGTCAGCGGCTTGTCAGCCTTGCTGTATTTCACCGGCGGCGCGACCAATCCTTTCGTTTCCTTTTACCTGCCCGCGCTGGCGGTCGCCGCCGCGATCCTGGCCCCGCGTTACGCCTTTGTGCTGGCGCTGTATTCCTTCGCCTGCTATTCCGGTCTGACTTATCTGTACCAGCCGCTGCATATCCACGACCACGATCAGGCGATGGCTTATCATCTGGCCGGCATGTGGGTGAACTTCCTGATGTCGGCGGCGTTGATTACCTGGTTCGTGACGCGCATGTCGGCAACGGTGCGCGCCCGCGATGCGCAACTTGCCCAGGCGCGCGAGCAGCAGTTGCAGGATGAACGCATCGTTGCATTGGGAACGCAGGCTGCCAGCGCCGCGCATGAGATGAGTACGCCGCTGGCGACGGTGGCGGTGATCGCCGGCGAGCTGCGCATCGAGGCAGGGCGCAACGGCGCGCTCACGATGTACCGCGACGATCTGGCGATCGTGGAAGAGCAGATCGCCGCCTGCAAGACCGCGCTCGATCGCATGGGCATGGATGTGCGGGTCTGGCATGCGGACGTTTCGGCGCCGGCGCGCCTGAACGACTGGCTGCGGCATTTCGTCGACACCTGGCGCTTGCGTCACCCGGCAGTCTCGATACGCCTGGCGCTGCCGGCGGAGACGGGACCGGCAAAGAACCAGCAATTGATCGGACAGATCTTGCTGACCCTGCTGGACAACGCCGCGCAGGCCGTCAATGAAGGCGGCAAGATCGAAATGACGCTAAGCGTGCAGCGCAATGAAGCCGTGATTCGCGTCGTCGACGACGGACCGGGCATCGCTCCCGATCTGCTCAAGCGCCTCGGCTATGAACCGGTGCGCAGCAGCACCGGCGGCAAGGGCATCGGCCTGATGCTGGCCTTTGCCACGGCGCGGCAAGTCGGGGCGAAGCTGGCATTGACTTCCGACGGCATGCGCGGCGTCAGCGCCAACCTGACGATTCCTTTATAAACCGGCCTATAGCAGAACAAAGACAATGAGCGCAGCTTTCCTGATCCTGGACGACAACGACGTATTTGCCGCGACCTTGGCGCGTTCGCTGTCGCGCAGGGGTTTCTCGGCGACGGTCGCGCATAGCGGCGAAGAGGCGATGCAAGCCGCTGCCGATACCGATTTTGCTTACGCCACGATCGATCTGCAGTTGCAGCAGGATTCCGGCCTGCAGTGGATTGCGCCTTTGCGGCAGAAATTGCCGCATGCACGCCTGCTGGTGCTGACCGGCTATGCAAGCATCGCAACCACGGTGCAGGCGATCAAGGCCGGCGCCGACAATTATCTGGCCAAACCGGCCAATCTCGACTCCATCCTCTCGGCGCTGGAACACAGCGCCAACGACGCCGGCGCAGACTTTGCCGATGCTGCAACGCCCTTGTCGGTGGAGCGGCTCGAGTGGGAACACATCCAGCGCGTGCTGGCCGAGCATGAAGGCAACATCTCGTCGACGGCGCGCGCGCTCAACATGCATCGCCGCACCCTGCAGCGCAAGCTGGCCAAGCGTCCGGTCGCAAAGTAGGCGATCCGGCCATGGGGGGGCATACCGGTCGCACCGGCATGACGATGGCGTAAAATAGCGCCCATCATGTATATCGATTCCCACTGCCATATCAATTTCCCCGAACTCGCAGCGCGTCTGCCCGACATCCTCGGCAAGATGGCCGAGAACCGCGTCAGCCATGCGCTGTGCGTGTCGGTCAACCTGCCCGAGTTTCCCCAGGTGCTGGCGCTGGCGGAACAGCATCCGCATATCTACGCTTCGGTCGGCGTGCATCCCGACTATGAAGACACGCCGGAGCCGACCGTCGAGCAACTGGTGGAACTGGCCGACCACCCGCGCATCGTCGCCATCGGCGAAACCGGCCTCGACTACTATCGCCTGGAAGGCGACCTCGAATGGCAGCGCGAGCGTTTCCGCACGCATATCCGCGCCTCGCGCATCACGGGCAAGCCGTTGATCATCCACACCCGTTCGGCCTCGGAAGACACCATCCGCATCTTGCGCGAAGAGGGGGCCAGTCCGGCAGCCGGCGGCGTTGCCGGCGTCATGCATTGCTTCACGGAGTCGCAGGAAGTTGCCGACGCCGCCATCGAGCTGGGGTTTTACATTTCATTCTCCGGCATCGTCACCTTCAAGAGCGCCAAGGCCTTGCAGGAAGTGGCGCGCACGATTCCGCTGGAACGCATGCTGATCGAAACCGATTCGCCTTACCTGGCGCCGGTGCCGTACCGCGGCAAGACCAATGAGCCGGGCCTGGTGCGCCATGTCGCAGAATTCATCGCCGACTTGCGCGGTATCCCGGTGGAAGAGGTGGCGCGCCACACCACCGAAAATTTTTTCACCTTGTTCAAGATGGCCAAATGAGAGTTGTCGCATGCTGAAGCAGATCGTTGCCCGTTCCTTTTACCTTGCTTCGCTGGCGCTGGCCGCGTTGATGCCGCTGTCCGCGCAGGCCGGCTCCTATGAGGATTACATCACCGCCGTCAAAATGGACGCGCCGCGCGAATTGCAGGCGCTGATCAAGCGCGGCCTCGGCCCCAACGTGATCGAGCCGCAGCGCGGTTATTCGGCGCTGACGTTGTCCATCCGCGAAGATTCGATGAAAGCCTTCGACGTGCTGTTCAACACGCCGGGCATCGATCTTGAAGTCAAGGCGAAGAATGGCGATACCGCGCTGATGATCGCCGCGTTCTACGGCAACCAGCGCGTGGTGAAGCTGTTGCTGGACAAGGAAGTGGAAGTCAATCGTCCCGGCTGGACTGCCTTGCACTACGCCGCCATCAACGGCAATCCCAACATCATCAAGCAACTGCTGGATGCGTCCGCCTACATCGATGCCGAGTCGCCCGACGACAAGATGACGCCGATCATGCTGGCGGCAATGCGCGGGCGTTTGTTCGCGGTGCGGTTGCTGAAGGAAGAGGGAGCGGATCTCACCCTCAAGAATATTGACGGCATGACCGCGCTCGATCTGGCGCGCCATTTCGATCAGAAGGAGGTCGTCGAAGAATTGACCGGTCAGCACACGCCGTGGTCGCTACAGAAGCCGGGGCAGTAAGGCGTAACGATGCGGACCAGCCAGTCGTAAAAAATCCCGGCCACGTCAGGCGTGCGCCGGGACTTTTTTATGGCGAGAGCGATATCAGCGACGCGGAATCAGAATCTGCGGGCCGACATCCTTGATGTCCTTGGTGCCGGTCAGCGCCATGCTCACATCCAGTTCCTTCTGCAGGATTTGCAGCATTTTTGTCACGCCTTCGCCGCCCATGGCGCCCAGGCTGTACAGGAAGGCGCGGCCGATCATGGTGCCCTTGGCGCCCAGTGCAGTGGCCTTCAGGATGTCCTGTCCGCTGCGGATGCCGCCGTCGAACCAGACTTCGATCTGGTCGCCGACCGCTTCGGCAATCGCCGGCAGCGCTTCGATCGAGGATATCGCCCCGTCCAGCTGACGACCGCCGTGGTTGCTCACGACCAGCGCATCGGCGCCGGTTTGCGCAGCGATCCTGGCGTCTTCCACGTCGAGGATGCCCTTGAGGATCAGCTTGCCGCCCCATTGTTCCTTGATCCAGGCGACGTCGTCCCAGTTCAGGGTCGGGTCGAACTGGCTGGCGGTCCATTGGCTCAATGTCTGGATGCCGCTGCCGCCGCCGGTGATGTGGCCGGCCAGGTTGCCGAAGGTCTTGCGGCCGGTCAGCGCGCGCAGCGCCCAGCCCGGCTTGCTCGCCAAATCCATCAAGGTGTCCAGCGTCAGTTTCGGCGGCACCGACATGCCGTTTTTCAGATCCTTGTGGCGCTGGCCGAGGATCTGCAAGTCCAGCGTCAGCACCAGCGCCGAGCATTTCGCCGCCTTGGCGCGCTCGATCATCGATTTCACGAAACCGCGGTCGCGCATCACATAGAGCTGGAACCAGAACGGCTTGGTAGTGACGCTGGCGACGTCTTCGATCGAGCAGATGCTCATGGTCGACAGCGTGAAAGGGATGCCGAATTTTTCCGCCGCGATCGCGCCCAGCATTTCGCCGTTGGCCCATTGCATGCCGGTCAGGCCGGTCGGCGCAATCGCCACCGGCATGGTGACGTCGTGGCCGATCATTGTGGTGCGGGTGGAGCGCTGGTCAACGTTGATGGCGACGCGCTGGCGCAGCTTCAGCGCGGCGAGGTCGTCGGTGTTGGCGCGATAGGTGCTCTCGGTATAGGAGCCGCTGTCGGCATAGTCGTAAAACGCCTTGGGTACCCGTTTTTTTGCCAGAACGCGCAAATCTTCGACACAGGTGATGACGGGCATGTTTATTCTCCGAAAAATAGATACGTGTTTGCTGAATTTTGACCGTATCGTAGAGCAAACAGGCCGGTCTTGGGGTGAATCCCTTTGGCGGAAAAGATGAAAAGTTTCGCTGAATTAAGTTGCTGCGGCGACGTGGTTGCTTATAAAAACAGTTCGGCAGCCTTGATGCCGCTTTGCGCAGCGGCTTCCAGCGTGGCGGGGTAGTCGCCGGCAACATAGTCGCCGGCCAGCGCCAGCCCGGGCGGCATGGCGCTATTGTCCGGGCGTAACAGGCCCGGCGTGCAGGAAAAGGTGGCGCGCTTTTCTGAGATGACCTTGCTCCACAGCGGCGTTGTCAACAGCGGATTTCGTAACTGCTGTGCCAGTTGAATGGTAATACCTTCGGTCAGGGCCGCATGTCCCTGTGCGATGGCGTCGCCGGCGGCGCTGACCACGACGGCCAGCAGGCCGGCATCGGCGAAGGGGCTGTCGACGCTGAGTTGGCCGCGATCGAAGACGAATTGTCCCCACGCCGCTTGTTGTGGATTGTCCGGCAAGGCGTAGAACGGCTGATCGAGACGCACCTGCGCCGGGTATTGCAGATAGCAGGTGGTGATCGGTTCATAGTCCAGGGCGTGCAGCGAGGCGGTGTCGCCGATCCCTTCCAGCAGATCGGCCGCGGCTTCCGGCCCGGTGGCAATAATGACGCCGTCGAACGATGCAGGCCGGTCGTCTTGTTTGAAGCGGATTTGCCAGCGTCCTTGCAACGACGTGATCGAATCAACGGCATGTCCGCAATGGACGTCGCCGCCATGTTGCTCGATAAACGCCGCTGCGTGCTGAGGAAACAGCGACGTCAGGTCGGTACGCGGGATCAGCATGTCGGATGCCGCGCGACGCGCGCCCAGGCTGTCGCGCAGCACATTCAGGAAGACCTGCGCGGAAGCCCGCTGCGGCGGCGTGTTCAGTGCGGCGATGCAGAGCGGCGCCCACATCAGCCGCGTCAGGCGTTCGGTCTGTTCGTAGCGTTCCAGCAATTCGGCAACGCTGCAATCTTCATGCAACTGCCAGTCCATCCAGCGCACAGTGGTGGAAAAGCGCGCCAGCGCCATCTTGTCGTCGCGCGTCAGCCCTTTGGCCTTGATCAGCGCAAGCAGTACGTGCAAGGGTGCGGGCAAGTGCGGCGCGATGAAATCCATGCCGTCGACATGTGCCGGATAGCGCATTTGCAAAGGCAGGCGCAGCAAGGTTTTGCCGGCATCGATGCCGACGGTTTTCATCAGTTGCAACGTGGCGCGGTAGGCGCCGAGGAGGATGTGCTGGCCGTTGTCCAGCGTACGGCCGTCGATCTCCACGCGACGGGCGCGGCCGCCGAGGATGCGGCTGGCTTCGAACAGGCTGACGCGCCGTCCTGCCTGCGCCAGTCTGACGGCGGCGGCGCAGCCGGCCCAGCCGCCGCCGATGACGGCGATGTGATCACTGCTTTTTTTCTCAGGGGATGTTCCCATTCTTGATCCGGTCCGGTAATTCCTGTTGCGGCACTTCTTCCCAGGCCGTCACCCGGCCGGCGGAAGAGACGTACAGCCGCAGGTAAGTGTCGAGCGCCAATTGCTTGGCTGCCGTGAACGTCAGCGTTTTTTGCGCGCCGCTTTCTCCCACGGCCGGCAACTGATATTCGTAGTGCTGTCCGGCATACGCGTCCGGCAATATCTTTTTGCCGGGATTGAGCACGTACACGTAGAACTCGTCTTTGCCCAGGCGCTTGAGCAATTCGTTGAATCCCGGACTCATCAGGACGCAAGCGGCGAAAGCGACGCCCGCGAGCAGGGATAATACATAAATGCGTTTCATCTTCTGTCCGCCAATTTCGGAAAGTGAATTGACGTTTCGACAGAGCTAAAGTTCAGTCGTTCGGCGGGCAATACAGAGCGCGATTTTCAGCCGCGGATATATGTCTTCCACGCCAGCCACAGCTTGCGTATCGGCGTGAGCGAAATGCGCTGATTCAGGACGTGGAAGCCGTCGCGCTCGATTTCACTGAGCAGCGTGCGGTAGATCGCCGCCATCATCAGGCCGGGACGCTGGGCGCGGCGGTCCTGTTTCGGCAACAGGGCGAAGGCCTCGTCGTACACGCGCTGGGCACGCTCCACCTGAAAACGCATGAGTTTCTCGAAGTTTTCGCTGTGCCTGCCATTGAGAATGTCGGCGGCAGTCACGTTGAATTGCTGTAATTCATTGACCGGCAGGTAGATGCGACCTTTGCGACCGTCTTCGCCGACGTCGCGGATGATGTTGGTCAGTTGAAAGGCCAGTCCGAGTTTTTCCGCAAACAGCAGCGTATCGCCTTGCGTGACGCCGAAAATGCTGGCCGACAAAATGCCCACCACGCTGGCGACGTGCCAGCAATAGCGTTGCAGGCCGGGGAAGTCGAGATAGCGGGTCTGATCCAGATCCATTTCCATGCCGTCGATGATGGACTGCAGGTGTTCGCCCTTGAGGCCGTAGGTCGTCACGTGCGGCTGCAGCGCCAGGGTGACCGGATGGCTGGGATTCCCGCTGAGCATTGCAGCAATTTCCTTGCGCCACCACATCAGCTTGGTGCGCGCCACGCCGGCGTCTTCGATTTCATCGACGGTATCGTCCACTTCGCGGCAGAAGGCGTACAGTGCGGTAATGGCGCGCCGGCGTTCAGGCGGCAGGAACAAAAAACTGTAGTAAAAGCTGGAACCGCTTTGGGCAGCTTTTTGCTGGCAATATTCGTCAGGGGACATGAAGTGGGATGGCGATGAAAGCGGGCGCAATGCGCGAAGCCGCTATGCTAGCCGACTGAGGGGCGAAGGGCAATCCGCTTTGCGCGCCGGGTGCGTTTTAAACGTCGAAAAACAGCAGGGAAAGACCCCAATATATCTGGTTGCAGCAGTCGACTTTGTACATTAAGCTGAGGGCAAGCAGGCATGGCTGGCGGCAACGGCTTTCATTGCCGGGACGATCATCCGGATGCTGTTGATAAAAACACAAAACGGGGGCGGCGTCGCAACGACAAAGAACAGCGGAAAGACAAGAAGCCGGACCGGCGCAAGCTTCTCCACAAGAAGCCACCATCGGATGCGGCAGGGGTGAGCAGCTCATATTACAAGGCGAGGAGACTAATTCTTCATGAACAGATTGGAAGCTTTCAGAAGCATTGCAACGCAGGCCGGTCGCGGCGAACTGGTATTTCCCACCAACGTCAACGCCTCGATCAAACTGCAGCAAGCGCTTAACGATCCGAATTGCCATCTCGAAGCGGCCGCCAAGCTGGTGATGGCAGAGCCGCTGCTGTCGGCGCGTACCGTGGCGATCGCCAATTCGGCCGCCTACAACCGCTCCGGCGGTGAAATCAACAACGTCCGCACGGCGGTCATGCGTCTCGGCTTCAAAACCCTCAATGCCATTACGACGGCGGTCATCGTGCGCCAGTTGGGACGCAACATCTCCGACCCGGAAATGCGCATCAAGGCGGCGCAACTGTGGGAACACACGGCCAACGTCGCCGCGCTGTCGCAGGTGATCGCACTGAAGCTGACGCGCCTGGATCCGGAAACCGCCATGTTCGCCGGCATCGTCCACGAAGTCGGCGGGTTTTACCTGCTGTCGCGCACCGATGAGTTTCCGGGCCTGCTCGACGGCAATGCCGAGGACTGGGCGGAATACGGCGAGAAGATGATCGGCCGCGCCGTGCTGAAGAAGCTCGGCATTCCCGAAGCCGTCGTGGCGGCCGTGGAGTCCTTGTGGCATGGCATCCGCGTGTTGCCGCCGGAAACCCTGGGCGACGTGCTGCTGCTGGCCAAGGAGTTGTCGCCGGTGCCGTCGCCGTTCCGGAAGAGCTTGCTGGAAACGGGCCGTCAGGCCGATACCATCGTCGACGAGTTCATCGGCGACGACTCGCTGCGCGACGTGCTGGAAGATTCGGCCGACGAAATCCGTTCGCTGACCCAGGCTCTGCTGATCTGACGCCATTCCGCGAGTTAGGAAATAAAAAGCAGCCGCTCATCCCGGCTGCTTTTTTTATTGCGGTCCGTCGCCGGAAGGTCTCGTCAGGCGCTGCGCATCAATCGCATCTTGAAGTTGCGGCCCTTGATGTTGCCTGCGCTCAGGCGCGCATAAGCCTTCTCGGCGATGCGGTGGTCCAGCGCCACGTAGGTTGAGAACTCGAATACGTTGATCTTGCCGACCTGTTCCTTGCTCAGGCCGACATCGCCGGTCAGCGCACCCAGCAAGTCGCCCGGGCGCAATTTGTCCTTCTTGCCGCCCTGGATGCACAAGGTGCGCATCGGCGCGCGCAGCACCTTGTCTTCGTTGGTGTCCAGCGCATTGAGGTCGAACCATTGCACCGGCGCTTTTTGATATTCCTCGATCAGCTTGACCCAGCGCTTTTCGGTCGGGATGCACAGGTTCAGCGCCAGGCCCTTGTCCTGCCCGCGGCCGGTGCGGCCGATACGGTGGATGTGGACTTCCGTATCGCGGGTGACGTCGACGTTGATGACCGCGCTGAGGTTGGCGATGTCGAGGCCGCGCGCCGCGACGTCGGTGGCGACCAGCACCGAACAGCTTTGATTGGCGAACTGCACCAGGATCTCGTCGCGTTCGCGTTGTTCCAGGTCGCCGTACAAGGCCAGTGCGCTGAATCCCTGCGCACGTAATTCTTCCGCCAGTTCGCGGCAGTGGATCTTGGTATTGCAGAACGCCAGCGTCGAGACCGGCTGATAGTGCTGGAGCAGGCGCGCGACGGCAAAATTGCGCTGGTCGGCCGAGACCTCGAAGAAGCGCTGTTCGATCTTCTCGCCGTCGTGCTGGGCTTCGACCTTGATCTCGACCGGCTCGTGCAGGAAGCGCGCGCTGGCCTTGCGGATGTCGTCAGGATAGGTCGCCGAAAACAGCAGGGTCTGGCGTCGCGCAGGACAGGCGCTGACGATGCCTTCGATGTCTTCGTAAAAACCCATGTCGACCATGCGGTCGGCTTCGTCCAGCACCAGCGTCTGGACGGCTTTGAGGTTGATGGTGTCGCGGCCGATGTGGTCGCGGATGCGTCCGGGCGTGCCGACGACGATGTGGCAACCGTGTTCCAGCGACGCAATTTGCGGACGCATGGCGGTGCCGCCGCACAGCGTCAGGATCTTGATGTTGTCGGTGAAGCGTGCAAGGCGGCGCAATTCATTCGACACCTGATCGGCCAGCTCGCGCGTCGGGCAGATCACCAGTCCCTGGATCGCAAAATACGAAGGATTGAGCCGATGCAGCATGGCGATGCCGAATGCCGCGGTTTTGCCGCTGCCGGTCTTGGCTTGCGCAATCAGGTCTCGTCCTTCCAGCGCGACTGGCAGGCTTTCCGCCTGGATCGCCGTCATCTCGCGATAGCCGAGCGCGTCCAGGTTGGCGAGCATGGACGGCATGAGCGCCAGGCTCGAAAAAGGAAAGGAGGGCGTGGTGTTCACCATGATTGGACCTGAGCGCTAACGGAAGTGAGGGAAGTCTAACAGAGCGGCATCAGGAGCAGCCTGCGGTCTTGTCCGAGGCTGCCGGCGATGAGCCGCTATAACGAAGAAGGCAAAGCAAAAGGGCCTGCACGCTGTGCAAGCCCTTATGGTATCTGGTTGCGGGGGCAGGATTTGAACCTACGACCTTCGGGTTATGAGCCCGACGAGCTGCCAGACTGCTCCACCCCGCGTCTGAGGGACCGAAGTCTACAGAGGAACAATTTGAATAGCAAGAGATCATTTTCATTCTCCTGCAAATATATTTGCGGGAGGCGATAGACTGGCAGGGTGAGGACGCATACACTGCGCCGTTCGGCCGGGGCGCGAGCAACCGGGTATTGAGAAGAGGGAGACGCAAATGACTTATGAAGAATATCTGGATGAGGTGACCACGCTGATTGCGGAGCTGTACGACGTCAATGACGCCGATGCGATCAAGATGGTGGTGAAGGCGCAGGCCGATGAGTTCTTCGTCAAGCACGATGATTTCGAAGCGATGCGTACGCAAGAACGCGCTTTGCTGGACGCCAAAACGATCTACAAACAAAGCAAGAGAAAAACACCTGGACGTTGAGTTTCCCGATGCGCAAATCGACCTTGACGCAAGCTCTTTAACATTCGCTTGCAAATCGCGCGAACCATTGCGGATTTCTGGTTTCTACCAAGCATGCCCGTCGCAAAGCCTTTGTGGGAGCGGTGTCCGCTGATGTCTGACAGACATCGCGAACATCTTCCTCGGCGACGGATTCGTTGAACAATGCAGAAGGAGATTCGCACATGAAGACACGTCAACTCGTTATTACAGCCGCACTGCTGGACATGACCGGCGGCGCCATGGCGCAACAACAAAGCACGACAGATGTTCCGGCTTCACCGGGCATGATTGCTCCTGCTTCTCCGGCCAATGGCGTATCCGGCGATCCGTATGTGCAGAAGCGTCAGTCCGACGCCGATGCCAAGGCGCAATACAAGGCGCAGAAGAAGGCCGTCACGCAACAGGCCAAGGCTGACAAGAAGGCTGCCAAGCAAGATCTGAAGGCGGAAAAGAAGGAGTCCACGGCCGAGCGCAATGCCCAGCTGGCGCAGCCTCAACCCAAGAGCGACCTGAACAAGGGACAATAATTTCGTCGCAGCGGTCTGGCGTCGTGAATTGTTCCGGTGCTCAGGCCGGCAACAAAAAGCCTCTTCGATGAAGAGGCTTTTTTTATCGTCACATGAGTTACATGGCAAGCGCGCGCCACAGGATCACGCACCAGTCCGGCGTGCCCAACTTCGGCCGGCGTCTGAAAACATCGCCCTCCGCTTGTTCCAGCCGCTCCAGGATACGCAGCCCGCCTTGTACAACCATGCGCAATTCCCAGCCTATGCGTCCCGGCAGTCGACGCGCCAGCGGCGCGGCCGACAGCATCATGGCGCGCGCGCGATCGATCTCGAACTGCATGAGCGCGCGCCACGCCGGGCCGCCGACGGCGCCGGCGATGTCTTGTTCGCCCACGCCGAAGCGCTGCAGGTCTTCCAGCGGCAGATAAATCCGTTCTTTCTTCCAGTCGATGGCGACGTCCTGCCAGAAGTTGATCAGTTGCAGCGATGAGCAGATGGCGTCGGAGTCGCGCACATTTTCCGGCGTCGCCGCTTGATACAGATGCAGCATCAGCAGACCGACCGGATTGGCGGAGCGGCGGCAATAGTCGAGCAGCGCGCCAAAATCCTGATAGCGTTTGGTCGCAACGTCCTGCTTGAAGGCCGACAGCAGGTCGCGAAAGGGTGTCAGCGGCAGCCGATACTGGCGGATGACTTGCGCCAGCGTGCCGAATATCGGATCGGAGACCGACGTTCCGGCCTCGATCTTGTCCAGTTCCTGTTCATATGCGGTCAGCGCGGCGAGCCGCTGTGCCGGTTCGGCGTCGCCTTCATCGGCAATGTCGTCGGCGCTGCGCGCGAAGGCGTAGATGGCCTTGACGGCAGGGCGCAAACGGGCCGGCAGCAAGATCGAAGCGACAGGGAAATTTTCGTAGTGGTCGACGGCCATGCAAGCGGATATCCGGTGAAAATAGGTGAGGGCAGGCATGGCGATGCGGATGGCACGTTGCTGCCTGCTTTTTCTGTCCCGAATAGTAATGGAAAAATCCACCGGCATCGGTTTCCATGGAGCCGTCAGTCGCTGAAAAATTGCGCCACGCCCCTACAAAAACGCAGACAGTCCGCCAAGCTTGCAGTAGAATAGCGGGCTGCAATAAAAATGCTACCTCATTGACAGGGCTTGGTTTTCCGGCAAATACGCTGAAAAGTCCCAACGCGGTCCGGTCGGTGATGCACCTTTCAGCGAGGGTGGCGAAATTGGTAGACGCACCAGGTTTAGGTCCTGACGCCAGCAATGGTGTAGGGGTTCGAGTCCCCTCCCTCGCACCAACATCTCCTTTGGTTTTTCTGTTCGCCCGGCAAGGATATGCCGACTTCGGTCGCAGCTGTTTCGGACCGGGCGTTTTCATTTTCCGGTCTTTCCATCTTTTGTTGAGGTTTGCATGCGTTACCAGCATTACAAGGGCGGCATCTACGAATATCTCCATGACGCGACGCTGGAGTCTGATCTGACGCCGATGGTCGTCTATCGCGCCGCCAACGGCACGGTCTGGATTCGTCCGAAAGAAGTATTTCACGAAATCATCGAGGTCGACGGCAAGCGCGTGTCGCGTTTCGCGCCGCTGGACGAGGCGGGCTGATTTCCGCAAATCCGGCGATTCTTCGATGCGGCGGATCGGAGCGATCTGTTAATGTCATGGTTTCGTTTATTTCTGAGTCAGGCAGGAAAATCATGAGCAAAGTAGTCAGTCTGGTTGGAGCAATGTCGCTGGTGTCCGTGTTTGCGGCGTCATCTGTCAATGCGCAGGAACTCGGCGACGTCAGCACGGCCTTTCGTTGGCTGGGAAAGAACGATCGCATCGCCGTCGAGGCTTACGACGATCCGAAAGTGGTCGGCGTCACCTGTTATGTCTCGCGTGCCCGCACCGGCGGCGTCAAGGGCACGGTCGGCCTGGCCGAGGACAAGTCCGAGGCGTCCATTGCCTGTCGCCAGGTGGCGGCGACGGTGACGTTCAAGGGGACGGTGCCGAAACAGGAGGATGTGTTCTCCGAACGCATGTCCATCTTGTTCAAACGCCTGCACATCGTGCGGCTGGTCGATGTCAAGCGCAATACCCTGGTCTATCTGACCTATTCCGACAAACTGATCGACGGTAGCCCGATGAACGCGATTACCGCCGTTCCCGTGGCTGCGTCCACTCCCATTCCGGTCAAATAGGCAAGGAATAAGCGATGAAAACAATCAGGACACTCGCGGCAGAATTGCAGGCGGGGCAGACCACCAGCGTCAAGCTGGTCGAGCAGGCGCTGGAGCGCATTGCGTCGTATCGGGAGCAAGGGGGCGCGGCTTACGTCAGCGTCGACGCCGGGCGAGCGCTGGCATCTGCACGCGCCAGCGATGCGGCGCGCGCCGCCGGCAATGTACCGTCGCTGCTGGCGGGCTTGCCGGTGTCGATCAAGGATTTGTTCGACGTCCAGGGCGAAGTCACCGCCGCGGGATCGAAAGCGCTGGCGAATGCGCCGGCGGCAACGGCGGATGCGCCGGCGGTGGCGCGCTTGCGGCATGCGGGTGCGATTTTGCTTGGACGCACCAACATGAGCGAATTCGCCTTCTCCGGCCTCGGCCTGAATCCGCATTACGGCACGCCGCGCAATCCTTTTGATGAACAACGTGTCAGCGGCGGCTCGACCTCCGGCGGCGCGGTGACGGTGGCGCTGGACATGGCCGTGGCTGCGCTGGGTACGGATACCGGCGGCTCGATCCGGATTCCTTCCGCATTCTGCGGTTTGACGGGTTTCAAGCCGACCGCGCGTCGCGTGAGTCTGCAAGGTGCGGTGCCGTTGTCGACGACGCTGGATTCGGCGGGGCCGTTGTCGCGCAGCGTGGATTGTTGCGCCATCGTCGATGCGATTTTGTCGGGAGAAGCGCTGGAAACGGACGCCGTGCCGCTGGCGGGCCTGCGCTTCGGCGTGACGGACGATTTTGTCGCCGACGGCATGGACGCCACGGTGCGTGCGGCTTTCGAGGCGGCGTTGTCGCGTTTGCAAAGCGCCGGCGCGTTGATTCAGCGCTTTTTATTTCCTGAACTGAAAGAATTGCCGCTGATCAATGCTGGCGGTGGTTTCAGTGCAGCAGAGTCGTGGGCCTGGCATCGCAAGCTGCTGGCAAGCGCCGCCGATCAGTACGATCAGCGCGTGGCGGTGCGCATTCGTCGTGGATCGCAGCAGACGGCCGCGGATTACCTCGATCTTCTTGAAGCGCGTCGGCGCATCATTGCGCAAGCAAGGCGTCGCTTGTCGGTATTCGATGCATGGCTGATGCCGACCGTACCGGTGGTGCCGCCCCTGATACAGGCTTTGCAGGAAAGCGATGAGACTTTCTTTGCAAGCAACGGATTGGTTTTGCGCAATCCGAGCGTGATCAATTTCCTTGATGGCTGCGCACTGAACCTTCCATGCCCCTCTCCGGACGGATTGCCGGTTGGCATCAGCGTCTGCGGCCGGCATGGCGATGATGCGCGCGTGCTGGCCATCGGTCGGGCCGTCGAGGCGGTTTTGCTCGCAAAGCAAGGCTGACAGGCAAGGCCGGCGCAAGATTTGCGGACAGCATCAGCCGTTTTTATTAACAGAACCGGGGCGTTTTGGCGCAACGGCATCTTTTCCGTATAAAATAGCGGACTTTAGCGCGGCCGGGCAGGGCGAAAAAGCATGGTTTTCATGCCGCTTCTTTCCGGGCCGCACCACGGAATTTATTAATTTTTGGACGATTCACATGGCAACTGCAGTCGAAACTCTGAGCAAACTTGAGCGCCGTATCACCCTGACATTCCCGCTGGCCGACGTGCAGGCTGAAGTTGAAAAACGCCTGAAAGTGCGCGCTCGCACGGCCAAGGCGCCAGGCTTCCGCCCAGGCAAAGTGCCAATGAAGATGGTTGCCGCTCAGTTCGGCTATCAGGTCGAAACCGAAGTGCTGAACGACAAGGTCGGTCGCGCATTCAACGACGTCGCGGTCGAAAACAATTTACGCGTTGCCGGCTATCCGAAGATCGAACCGAAGACCAGCGAAGGCGTGGCGGACGGTTCGCTGGCATTCGATGCAACATTTGAAATCTATCCGGAAGTCGTGATCGGCGATCTGTCCTCGGCTGAAGTCGAGAAGACCACATCGGCCGTCTCCGACACCGAAATCGACAAGACGCTGGACATCCTGCGCAAGCAACGCGTGCACTACCATGTCAAGGGCGAGCAAGGCGCGCACGGCGACGGCGGCGAGCCGGTTGCACAAAACGGCGACCGCGCCACGGTCGACTTCGTCGGCAAGATCGACGGCGTTGAATTCCAGGGCGGCAAGGCCGATGCCTTCCCGTTCGTGCTGGGCGAAGGCCGCATGCTGCCGGAATTCGAAGCAGCGACGATCGGCCTGAAGGTCGGCGAGTCCAAGACTTTCCCGCTGGCATTCCCGGCGGACTACCACGGCAAGGACGTGGCCGGCAAAACCGCGGAATTCACCATCACGCTCAAGAAGCTGGAATGGGCGCACATGCCGGAAGTCGATGCAGAATTCGCAAAATCGCTGGGTATTGAAGACGGCGACCTGACCAAGATGCGCGAAGACATCAAGCGCAACCTGGAACGTGAAGTCAGCGCCCGCACCAAGGCCAAGACCAAGGACAGCGTCATGGACGCCCTGATCAAGGTCAGCGAACTGGAAGTGCCGAAGGCATTGGTCGAGCAAGACATCGAGCGCCTGGTCGAAATGGCGCATCAGGACATGGCGCAACGCGGCATGGACCCTAAAGGCATGCAACTGCCGCGCGAACTGTTTGCCGCCCAGGCAGAACGCCGCGTCCGCCTGGGCCTGATCCTGGCTGAAGTCGTCAAGACCAACAAGCTGGAAGCCACCGAAGAACAAGTCAAGGCGCAAGTCGAAGACTTCGCACAAAGCTACGAAGACCCGCAACAAGTCCTGAAGTACTACTTCAGCGACCGTCGCCGTCTGGCCGAAGTTGAAGCCCTTGTTTTGGAAGAAAACGTCGTCAACTACGTGCTGGGTAAATCCAAAGTTTCCGAGAAATCGGTCGCGTTTGACGCCTTGATGGGCAACCAGCCGCAAGCGTAATCCGACCTTCCCGGGTAACATCTGAGAAGACTACGACGCATAAGGAATGCACATGACAGGTTTGATTAGGCAGTCTGCACTGGATACAGAAATGCTCGGCATGGTGCCGATGGTGATCGAGCAGAGCGGTCGCGGCGAGCGTGCGTACGATATTTATTCGCGCCTGCTGAAAGAGCGCATCATTTTCCTGGTTGGTCCGGTCAATGATGCGACCGCCAATCTGGTAGTGGCGCAGTTGCTGTTCCTGGAGAGCGAAAATCCTGACAAGGATATCTCGCTGTACATCAATTCCCCGGGCGGCTCGGTGTCGGCCGGCATGGCGATTTTCGACACGATGCAATTCATCAAGCCGGACGTCTCCACGCTGTGCACAGGCCTGGCTGCTTCGATGGGTGCGTTCCTGCTCGCCGCCGGCGCCAAGGGCAAGCGTTTCTCGCTGCCGAACTCGCGCATCATGATTCACCAGCCTCTGGGCGGTGCGCAAGGCCAGGCATCGGATATCGAAATCCAGGCACGCGAAATCCTGTACCTGCGTGAACGTCTGAACGCCATCCTGGCTGAAAAGACCGGTCGTACGATCGATCAGATCGGCAAGGATACCGATCGCGACAACTTCATGTCGGCGGAAGCCGCTGCGGAGTATGGCCTGATCGATCAGGTACTGGAAAAGCGCGCGTAATTCAGGATTGCGCCGCCGATTCAGCGTCGCATTGCTGCATTTCAAGAAAATGCCCGGACTGCGGTCCGGGCATTTTTCTTTTGCAGCGCGTCATCGTCCAAAGCGGTCGAGACGCGCTGTCAATGCTGCGATTAGGGACGGATTTCCGTCTCATTGCTTTTTTTGTCTGCGATCCCATATGGAGTACTCTGGAAGCTCGTTTTTACCGGCTTTCAAATATGGCGATTCCGTGACGAATCATGAAATCGCAGGTATGATCAAGCCGAACTCTATTCACATTTGCCCTATATGTCCGAGAAAAAATCTTCCAGTGGCGAAAAGCTGCTTTATTGCTCGTTTTGCGGCAAAAGCCAGCATGAAGTCAAGAAACTGATCGCAGGTCCGTCAGTCTTTATTTGCGACGAATGCATCGACCTGTGCAATGACATCATTCGCGACGAAGCCTCCAGCGTTGAATCGGTTGCCGGCGCCAAATCCGACCTGCCGACGCCGCAGGAGATTTCCGAATTGCTTGATCAGTACGTGATCGGGCAATCGACCGCCAAGCGCATCCTCTCGGTCGCGGTGTACAACCACTACAAGCGTCTGAAGCACCTCGGCAAGAAAGACGATGTCGAACTCGCCAAGAGCAACATCCTGCTGGTTGGTCCGACAGGTTCGGGCAAGACCCTGCTGGCGCAGACGCTGGCGCGCATGCTCAACGTACCGTTCGTGATCGCCGATGCGACCACGCTGACCGAAGCCGGCTACGTTGGCGAAGACGTCGAGAACATCATCCAGAAGCTGCTGCAGAACTGCAATTACGAAGTCGAGAAGGCCCAGCGGGGCATCGTCTACATCGATGAAATCGATAAGATCTCGCGCAAGTCCGACAATCCGTCGATCACTCGCGACGTGTCCGGTGAAGGCGTGCAGCAGGCATTGCTGAAGCTGATCGAAGGTACTATGGCATCCGTGCCTCCGCAAGGCGGCCGCAAGCATCCCAACCAGGATTTCGTGCAGATCGACACGACGAACATCATGTTCATCTGCGGCGGCGCCTTCGATGGCCTGACTAAGATCATTTCCGAGCGCTCCGAGAAGAGCGGCATCGGTTTCGGCGCCAACGTCAAGAGCCAGACGCAAAAGACCGCCAGCGAAGTCCTGCTGCACGCGGAACCGGATGATCTGGTCAAGTTCGGCCTGATCCCTGAACTGGTCGGTCGCTTGCCGGTTATTGCTGCACTCAACGAATTGAATGAAGAAGCACTGATCCAGATCTTGCTGGAGCCGAAGAATGCGCTGATCAAGCAGTATTCCAAGCTGTTGCAAATGGAAGGCGCCGAACTGGAAATCCGTCCTGCCGCGCTGCAAGCGATCGCCAAGAAGGCCCTGGCCCGCAAGACCGGCGCGCGCGGCCTGCGTTCCATCCTCGAACACGCTCTGCTGGATGTGATGTACGAACTGCCAAGCCAGCAAAACGTCGCCAAGGTGGTCATCGACGAGAATACCATTACCAACGGCGCCAAGCCCTTGCTGATCTATCACGAACAGCCCAAGGTTTCAGGCGCCTGATCGCAGGGCGAAACGGGCGGCGGCGACAAAAATCGCCGTCCCGATTCGCCCCGGCTAAAAGCGGTACAATAAACCGCAGACATCACTCAGGCTTCCATCGTAAAGCCACCCGAGGGCGACTTCGTGTGTGGCTTTTTTTGTTTGAGATTTCATTGTTTTTCTGGCATTTATTTGTTTCCGCCAACCGCAGCACGTACCTGGTTTTACCCGCAAGTTGTCGTGTTTTTATTTCAATCTGGGCTTGTGTTTTAACAGCTCGCGCCAACATCACTAACAGTAACTTTTGATAAGGCTCGCCATGACGACTTCTACTCTCACAGAACAAACGCAATTGCCTCTGTTGCCGTTGCGGGATGTTGTTGTCTTCCCGCATATGGTGATCCCTTTATTCGTCGGTCGTCCAAAGTCGATCAAGGCTCTGGAAGCCGCTATGGAGCAGGGCAAGAGCATCATGCTTGCCGCCCAGAAAGCCGCCGCCAAGGATGAGCCGTCGGCTGACGACATCTATGAAATCGGCTGCGTCGCCAATATCCTGCAAATGCTGAAGTTGCCCGACGGCACTGTCAAAGTGCTGGTCGAAGGCGCACAGCGCGCACGCATCCATCACATCAGCGAACTGGACACCCATTTTGTTGCCGATCTGACACCAGTCGAGTCCGAGCTGGGCGACGAGGCTGAAGTGGAGGCCATGCGCCGCACCATCGTTCAGCAATTCGACCAGTACGTCAAACTGAACAAGAAGATCCCGCCCGAGATCCTGAGCTCGCTGGCCGGCATCGACGACGCCGGGCGTCTGGCCGACACCATTGCCGCACATTTGCCGCTCAAGCTCGAGCAAAAACAAGTCATCCTGGAAATCTTCAACGTCGCCAAGCGCCATGAGCATCTGCTCGGCCAGCTGGAAGGCGAACTGGACATCCTGCAGGTCGAAAAGCGCATTCGCGGCCGCGTCAAGCGCCAGATGGAAAAGTCGCAGCGCGAGTACTACCTGAACGAGCAGGTCAAGGCCATCCAGAAGGAGTTGGGCGAAGGCGAAGACGGTGCCGATCTGGAAGAGCTGGAGAAGAAGATTCTCTCCGCCAAGATGCCGAAGGAAGCGCTGGAAAAGGCGCAGTCCGAATTGCGCAAACTCAAGCTGATGTCGCCGATGTCCGCTGAAGCCACGGTCGTGCGCAATTACATCGACACGCTGGTCGGTCTGCCATGGAAGAAGAAATCCAAGGTCAACAACGATCTGCCGAATGCCGAAAAAGTCCTCGAAGGGGACCACTACGGCCTCGACAAGGTCAAGGAACGCATTCTGGAATACCTCGCGGTGCAACAGCGCGTCGACAAGCTGAAAGCGCCGATCCTGTGCTTCGTCGGTCCTCCGGGCGTGGGCAAGACTTCGCTGGGCCAGTCGATCGCCCGTGCAACGAATCGCAAGTTCGTGCGCATGGCATTGGGCGGCGTGCGTGACGAAGCCGAGATTCGCGGTCACCGCCGTACCTACATCGGTTCCATGCCGGGCAAGATCCTGCAAAGCCTGGCCAAGGTCGGCGTGCGCAATCCATTGTTCCTGCTCGACGAAATCGACAAGCTGGGCATGGATTTCCGCGGCGATCCGTCGTCGGCGCTGCTGGAAGTGCTGGATCCGGAACAGAACCATACTTTCTCCGACCATTACATCGAAGTCGATTTCGACTTGTCGGATGTGATGTTCGTGGCGACGTCGAACTCCTTCAACATCCCGCCGGCGCTGCTGGACCGGATGGAAGTCATTCGCCTGTCGGGTTACACCGAAGATGAAAAGACCAGTATCGCGCAACGTTACCTGATGCCGAAACAGATCAAGAACAACGGTCTGAAAGAAGGCGAAATCAGCGTGGCCGAGTCGGCGATCCGCGACATCATTCGCTACTACACCCGCGAAGCCGGCGTGCGTTCGCTGGAACGCGAAGTGTCGAAGATCTGCCGCAAGGTCGTGAAGATGCTGCTGCTCAAGAAGCAGGAGAAGAAGGTCACCGTGACTTCGCGCAACCTGGACAAATTCCTCGGCGTGCGTCGTTTCGATTTCGGCATCGCCGAAAAGGAAAATCAGGTCGGCCAGGTCGTTGGCCTGGCATGGACCGAAGTGGGCGGCGACCTGCTGACCATCGAAGCCGTGACCATGCCGGGCAAGGGCGGCGTGATTCGCACCGGTACATTGGGCGATGTGATGAAGGAATCGATCGAAGCAGCCCGCACCGTCGTGCGCAGCCGCGCGCAGAAGCTCGGCATCAAGAGCGACGTGTTCGAGAAGCGCGACATCCACATCCACGTTCCTGAAGGCGCGACGCCGAAAGACGGTCCTTCGGCAGGTATCGCGATGACGACGGCGATGGTGTCGGTGTTTACCGGCATCCCGGTTCGCGCCGACGTGGCGATGACCGGCGAGATCACCTTGCGCGGCGAAGTGTTGCCAATCGGCGGCCTGAAGGAAAAACTGCTGGCGGCGCATCGCGGCGGCATCAAGACGGTCCTGATCCCTGAGCAAAACGTCAAGGATCTGACCGAGATTCCCGACAACGTGAAGAACAAGTTGGAAATCGTGCCGGTGCGTTGGATCGACAAGGTGCTGGAAATAGCTTTGGAGCGTCAACCGGTTCCCTTGACCGACGAAGAAGCGGTTGTCGCAGCGGTGGCCCCGAAGGAAGAATCGGCGGATTCCAGTGTTGTGAAGCATTGATGCCATGATTGTCCGGCAAGGTCTCTGGTCTTGTCGGGCGAGATGAAAAAGCGCTCTTCGGAGCGCTTTTTTTATGTCGTTGGCAAAAAATAAAATGTTTTACGTATTTGACAAAGCTGATTCCGAGACTGGTGCATGCCTCTGTAAACCGCTTGACACAAGGGTTTGCGGCTTGTTTAATACCCTCTGCAGATTTTTCTGCATTGCGTGTGATGAGCGTCTGGCCTCATTCACAGAGGAAGACGCCGTTGCGAAATCCAATCTTTGTTAAAGGGGCGTAAGTGAACAAAACCGAATTGATCGATCACATTGCCAAGTCTGCGGATATCTCCAAAGCAGCATCGGCCCGAGCGCTCGATGCAGTCATCGGCGCAGTAAAAACCACATTGAAAAAGAACGGCAGCGTCACGCTGGTTGGCTTCGGCACCTTTTCCGTAGGCAAGCGCGCGGCGCGTACAGGCCGAAATCCGCGTACCGGCGACGCGATCAAGATCAAGGCAGCGAAAGTGCCTAAATTTAAACCTGGCAAAGCTTTGAAAGATGCGCTAAACTAGCGGTCTTTCGTCATTGACAGATGGCGAGTGATTGTTTGAGTTAGGTGCGGGTGCTTAGCTCAGTTGGTAGAGCAGCGCCCTTACAAGGCGCGGGTCGGGAGTTCGAGCCTCTCAGCACCCACCAGCATCTCAAACGGTCAGCAACAGTTTAGGAGTGGTAGTTCAGTTGGTTAGAATACCGGCCTGTCACGCCGGGGGTCGCGGGTTCGAGCCCCGTCCACTCCGCCAGATAAAAAGGTCTGCTCATCGAGCAGGCCTTTTTTCTTTTTGCGAAGCAAAAATGGGGAGTGGAGAAAGCCGCCTGCGCGGCTTTCGGCGTGGCGAGAAGGGAATCGCTTGCAAGCGATTCCGCGGCCTGCGCTAGTGTAGGAGAGCCCCGTCCACTCCGCCAGATAAAAAGGTCTGCTCATCGAGCAGGCCTTTTTTCTTTTTGCGAAGCAAAAATGGGGAGTGGAGAAAGCCGCCTGCGCGGCTTTCGACGTGGCGAGAAGGGAATCGCTTGCAAGCGATTCCGCGGCCTGCGCTAGTGTAGGAGAGCCCCGTCCACTCCGCCAGATAAAAAGGTCTGCTCATTGAGCAGGCCTTTTTTCTTTTTGCGAAGCAAAAATGGGGAGTGGAGAAAGCCGCCTGCGCCGGTGCGGGAGAGTCCTATTCGCTCCGCCGATACCAAAACCTGCTTAGTGCAAACTAAGCAGGTTTTTTATTTGTATTTTCCTTTGCCTGTGGAGCATGCTTTTGCCTTGTTTCTATTTGGATGAAATGGCATTTTGTGGCGTAATATTTTCTATGTTATTTTGAAATAAATTCAATAAACTTTGGCGTGATATCTCGTTTAGTCCTTTTGGGAGGAGGTATGTCTGAACAAGGCCATATTGAGTGTTGATAAGAAAATATTTAATGCACTGGAGGAAATTTTCTTCAGCGCGTAGACTAAGGCGGGAGATTGAGTCGACGACAGCGATTTCGGGCAATAAAAACAAACACAATAACGCATAACGAACAGAACAATCAGTTCTTGTAAAACGGATTTTCAGCGGGCAAAGAACCAGTGCAGGGCGCAGGAATTTCAGTGAACGTCAGCAGCACGGCGCCCCCGACAAACTGTTTAAGCTTCATCGAAATTCATCATTACGATGCCGATATTAAACAAGAAAAAATCGTCCATTGCGAATCCCGGCGTTTTCTTCTTTTTCGCCATATTGCTGTCAATCGGAGTCGCAGTCGTCTCTTGCCGTAGCGCGGGCATTTTTGAAGCAAGGGCGGTCAGGGTTCAACATAGGCATGCTGTTTTGCATCGTCCTGACCAGACGCATTCGACCTTGCTCAATCTGGTCGCGGGCGTACTTTCCGGTCGTCATGAACGTCCGCTCGGCTCGATGGCGGATCGGACGGCGCTGTTTGGCATGCTGGAAGGCTTGCGCACCCTGCAAATCGACAATCGGATGCAATTGGACAGGCTGGTGCAATTGAGCGGGGACATCACCAGGCGCGTGGAGCTTGTACGCAACTTGCTGGAAGCCGGCAAGAACGCCCTGATCGACGGCATTCATTTCCATGTGCGCGATCCGAGCGAGGATATCCGCAAGCAGCTCGTGCAACTCAAGAGCGCGGAAACTGCCTTGCTGGCGCAACGTTCCGTCGAAACGAAAAAAAGCATCGACTGGGCCATTTTTTCCCTCCTCGGCGGCAGTGTCGTCGGCTTGGCGATTCTGCTGGTCGTCTACCTGCGCCTCAAGCGGGAGATGCGGCGCAGCAGGGAAGCGCAGCTCAAGACCCGGATCTATGCGGCAGAACTCGACAAGCTGTACAACCAGGCGCCTTGCGGCTATCACTCCATTGACGAGGAGAGCGGATTGATCGTACAAATGAACGACACCGAACTGGCCTGGCTCGGCTACACTCGCGAGCAAGTGATCGGCAAGCTGAAGCAGGCCGATCTGCTGACGCCGGAAAGCGCCGAGCGTTATCGGTTGGAGGTGCGGCCGCGCTTCCAGCGCGACAAATCGGTCAGCAACGTCGACCTCGACTACCGCCGCGCCGACGGGACGCATTTTCCGGCGCTGATGAGCGCAGGCACGGCGCGGCATCCCGACACCGGCCAGGTGCTCAGTCGCAACATGATTGACGACATCTCGGCGCGCAAGCAGATGGAGCGCGAAATGGAAGCGCTCAACGCCGATCTCAGGCGTCATGCCCAGCATCTGAGCAATATCAACAAGGAACTGGAGAGCTTCTCGTATTCGGTCTCGCACGACTTGCGGGCGCCGCTGCGGGCGATTTCGGGCTACGCCATGATGGTCGAAGAAGACTATGCGCAGGCGCTGGACGACAAGGGAAGAGAACTGCTGCAAGTCATTTGCAGGAACGTCAAAAAGATGGATGGGCTGATCAACGACTTGCTGCGCCTGTCCAGGTCGAGCATGGGGGAACTGAAGCCGGCGAAGGTGCCCACGCGCGAGGTCGTCGAACACTGCATCAATGGATTGCGGCGCGAGTACGGCAATGTCGAATTCATCATCGGGCCGCTCGACGACGTCGTCGCCAATCGTGCTCTGTTGACCGAGGTGTGGGAAAACCTGCTTGGCAATGCCGCCAAGTTCAGTAGCAGGCACGCCCGGCCGGAGGTCAGGATCAGCGCAACGCCGACGCCGGACGAAGTGGTGTTTCAGGTGAGCGACAATGGGGTCGGGTTCGACATGCGCTATGTCCACAAACTCTTCGGCACGTTTCAGCGCCTGCACAGGCAAGACGATTTCCCCGGCAGCGGCATCGGCCTGGCATTGGTGCAACGCATCGTCGTCAGGCATAACGGGCGTGTCTGGGCCGAGAGCGCGCCGGGAGAGGGCGCCAGCTTCTATTTTTCGCTGCCGAGAACACAGCCGGATTTGCATGAATCGACCGTGGTGGCGCGATGATGCTGTTCCGTGACGACTTTTTACGAAAGCCGATTTTATGAGCATCCCCCTCCGGGTTCTGTTTGTCGAAGACATGGAAGAAGACGTGATCCTGATGGTTCGCGAGCTCAAGCGCGGCGGTTTCGAACCGACCTGGAAGCGGGTCGATACCGAACCAGACATGGAAGCCGCCATGCGCGACAAATGGGATATCGTCATCTCCGATTATTCGATGCCGATGTTCAGCGCGGTCGACGCGTTGGAACTGGTCAAGCGGCAGCGCGACCAGATTCCCTTCATTATCGTTTCGGGCGCCATTGGCGAGCAGACCGCGGTGGAAGTCATGAAGGCGGGCGCGCAGGATTACTTCCTCAAGAGCAGCATTGCGCGCTTGCCGATTGCGGTCGAACGCGAACTGCGCGATGCACTGGTGCGGCGCAAGCAACGCGCCAGTGCGGCCGCTTTGCGCGAGATGCAGGCGCGCTTTTACGCCTTCATGAATGCCGCGCCGATGCCGGCCTGGATCAAGGACGCAGAGTTGCGCTACCTGTACGTCAATCCGGCGCAATCGGCCTTCTTCGGCATGACGCCGAGCGACATGATCGGTTTGAGCGACTTCGACCTGATGTCCAGCGGCGCCGCGCAAAATGCCCAGGAGCAGGATCGCATGGTGCTGGAAAGCAAGCGCGAAATGCACACGCAGGAAACCGTGTTCGACGCCGACCACAACCCGAAGATCATGGACATGGTGCGTTTCCCGATCGGCAGCGACGGCAAAAGTCTTGCGGCGGGTCTGGCGATGGACGTCACCGAGCGCGTCAACTCGCAGAAAGAGCTGGAACACGCCATGGAGCGCCAGAAAATGCTGGCCAGCCGCGTCATCGAAGTGCAGGAGCGCGAGCGCCAGCATCTGGCGCGCGGGCTGCACGACGATGTCGGCCAATCGCTCACCGCGCTGAAGATCAACCTGGAAACCATCAAAAAGACCGGTTCGCTGGAAGGGCCGTCGCTGCAGAACGGCATCGACATCGTGGCTGCGGTATTGTCGCAGGTACGCAGCCTGTCGCTGGATTTGCGGCCGCCGCAGCTCGACAATCTCGGACTGATCGCGACCTTGCGGTCTTACGTCGAGAACAAGTCGACGCTGGCCGGCGTGAAGGGCTGGTTTGAAAGTTCGTCGCTGTCGGTCGAATTGCATCACGACATCGAGAACACCTGCTTTCGCATCGTGCAGGAAGCCGTCACCAACATCCTGCGCCACGCCAACGCCGAGAACATCTGGGTCAAGGTCAGCCAGCGCCAGGATCAATTGAACGTGAGCATCCGCGACGACGGCAAAGGTTTCGACATCGAGAAGGCGCGCAGCAACGCCATCTCAGGCACGAGTTTCGGATTGCTGAACATGGAAGAGCGCGCCGTGCTGGTCGGCGGTACCATGGACATCGCCTCCGCGCCCGGCCAGGGCGTGGAGATCGTTTTGCAATTGCCTGTTGCCCCGGTCATGAGGAGGACTTGAACATGTCGACACGAATTTTGCTGGCGGACGATCATGCATTGGTGCGCAGCGGCATCCGCTCGCTGCTCACGGCCATGCCCGGGATTGAAGTCGTGGCGGAAGCCGACGACGGCAATGCCGCCATCGAGCTCACGGAAAAACACAAGCCCGACGTCGTCGTGATGGATATCGCCATGAAAGGAATGAACGGCCTGGAAGCCGTGCGGCGTCTGCGCGCCGATCATCCCACCATCAAATTCCTGATGTTGTCGATGTATGGCAGCGAAGAATACGTGATGCAGGCGCTCAATGCCGGCGCCAACGGCTATCTGTTCAAGGATTCGGCGGCTTATGAACTGGAGAAGGCGCTCATTGAAGTCATCCATGGCCGGCAATATCTCGACTCGCACATTTCCAAGGAAGCGCTTGATCTGTACATGAAAAAAGTCGCGCAGGACGGCACGCCGGTGGAAGTGCTCACGCCGCGCCAGCGCGAAATCCTGCAGCTGATTGCGGAAGGCAACAATACCAAGGAAATCGCCTATCGCCTCAACGTCAGCGCCAAAACCATCGAGACCCATCGCTCCCAATTGATGGAGCGTCTCGAGATTCGCGACGTCCCCGGACTGGTCCGTTACGCCATCCGTACCGGCCTGACGACGTCCGAGAAATAAAGCGAGAATCTCGGGAAAATCCTGATGGCGTCCATTGTTGTTTATGCCATAATTAATTCGCCGACCTGATACTGCGAATGTAGTACATCGTTAAATATATGCAGATAAATTCAACGTCGATCATGCCTCTCCACGCTCACGTATGCATGTCGCAAGCCCGTGGTGTTGCTGCGTGGCGCAGAACCTCATGATGTTTAAAGCCAGTACCCGCAAGAAAGTGATCTGCACATGGAGCAAATGGATATCATGCTGGTGGACGACAGCCCGGAAGTTGCCGAGCTGACGCGTATTGCCCTGGAGACAAAGAAGCTCTCGGACAAGATGACTTGGTTCAGCGACGCCGAAGAAGCTGCCGATTTCATGTTCGCCGACAACGGCTACGCCGGCCGCAAGGATCTGCACCCGCGCCTGATTCTTCTCGATCTGCATTTGCCGCTGATGAGCGGGCACGACTTCCTTAAAATGCTCAAATCGAATGTTGCCACGGCGCACATTCCGGTAGTGATGTTCTCTTCCTCGGATGATCAGCGCGACATCGTGCAGAGTTACCAGCTCGGCGCCAACGGCTACCTGATGAAATCAGCCGATCCGCGCGAGTTCATCGGTACCGTCGCGGACGCAGGGATGTATTGGGTGACCCGGAACAAGCCGGTGCGTTGAACGCCGGATGACAGTGACGGGGCAATAAAAAATGCAGGCTCAGGCCTAATGCCGTTCAGTTAAGTTTGAAAGCTTGTCAGCCCACGACAACTGTCGTCCTGACGAAAGTCGGGAGCCAGCGTCGCATCGGACGTTTTCACGACACTGGGTCCCAGCGTGCGCTGGGACGACGGCTGGGAAAATAGGCTTAACTGAACGGCATTACAGGCCGAGGCCTGCATTTTTGTTTGATGCACCGATATTCGTACGTGCTTGACGGGCATCGGGAAGGATCAGGAAGGAAACTGACGCAGGCCGTCCAGATCGAGAATGGTGATGCTGCCATAGTCGACTTTCAGCAAGCCGGCTTTTTCCAATACCTGCAAAGCCTGATTGGCGCGCTGGCGCGACGCGCCGGAGAGGTTGCCGACTTCTTCCTGGGAAATTTGCAGTTCCAATCCGATGCCGGGATTGAGATAAGGATTGAACAGCGCCGCCAGGCAACGCGCCACGCGCGCATCGGGTTCGAGCATGCGATCGTATTCCACCAGGGAAATGAATAACGCCAATCGCTCGTTGAGTTGCGTGACGAGAAAACGATTGAAGGGAATGCTGTTGTCGAGCAACCAGAGATAAGTCGCCTTCGGCATGTAGATCAGCTCGCTGTCGCGCAGCGCCACCACGTCGTATCTGCGCGGCTCGTCCTTGAGCAGCGAACCTTCGCCGAGCCAGCCGCCGTTGGCCATGCCCGCGAAGGAAACGGTCTTGCCTTCCGGCGAAACGCTGCTCATCTTCAGCAGGCCTTCATGCACGCCTATCCAATGCGTGACCGGATCGCCCTTGTGGCACACGAAGGCGCCGGCGGAAAACTTGCGACTGAATACTTCTGCTTCCACGCGCGCCAATTGTTCGGCGGTCAGCGAGCGCGCCCAGATGGTCTTGTGCAGCATGTCCTTAATCGATGTGTCTCTTGTCATTGGAATGAGTTCTATGATGCGTCGCAATATCAAAAGTTTGACAATTGTCCTGCAATTGTCTGCGAGATGACAACCCTGCCTCTCAACTCACACTACTATCATCGCACAAAAGCGGCGCAATACCGGCTCGCTTACGAGGGCGCGCAGGCAGAAAAACAGATGACGCCTCAGTAAGTGCGACGTAAGCATCCCGGTTCAGACTGACTTGACACTGACAGAGACCCAGAGCGTTCCGCATAGACCGAAATCCGGCGGCAGGACGTTTATAAATAAAGGTGGGACGATGGTGGAGACAACACAACGTCCAGGAGCGAAGACATTTCCGCAACTGCTCCTGATGCATGCGCAAGCACGCCCGGATCGCCCGGCATTCCGGGAAAAGGATCTCGGCATCTGGCAAACCACGACGTGGGCGCAGGTCGCCGGCGAGGTGAGGGCGTTTGCCTGCGGCCTGGCGGCGCTCGGTTTCAAACGCGGCATGAGCCTGGCGATCATCGGCAACAATTGCCCGCGCCTGTATTGGGCGATGTCGGCCACGCAATGCCTGGGCGGCATGCCGGTGCCCTTGTATCAGGATGCGCCTGCCGCCGACATGGCCTACGTGCTCAACGATGCAGAAATCGATTTCGTCGTCGCCGAAGACCAGGAGCAGGTCGACAAGGTATTCGACATCAAACTGAATTTCTCCGAAGGCAGCGAGCGTCCGACGCATATCATCTATGACGACGAGCGCGGCATGCGCAATTATCGCCAGCCGGAACTGTCCTCGTTCGCCGGCGTGCAGGAACTGGGACGCGCCTACGACAAGGCCAATCCATCGTTCTTCATGGATCAGGTCAACGCGCTGACGACCGACGACATCGCCATCATTCTGTACACCTCCGGCACCACCGGCAAACCAAAAGGCGTATGTCACTCGCACGCGGCGATGATCGCCACCGCGACCACGCTGGTGGAGTTCGATCAGCTCAACGATCGCGACGATGTGCTGTGCTACCTGCCGCTGGCCTGGGTGGGCGACTTTTTGTACTCGTTCGCGCAGACGCATGTCGCCGGCTTCTGCCTCAATTGCCCGGAGTCGCCTAGCACCGTCATGACGGACTTGCGCGAGATCGGCCCGACCTACTATTTTGCGCCGCCGCGCATCTACGAAAACATCCTCACGCAAGTGATGATCCGCATCGAAGACGCCGGCTGGGTCAAGCGCCAGCTGTTCCACGGCTTCATGAAGATCGCGCGCCGCGTCGGCATGCGCATCCTCGACAAGAAGCCGGATGTCTCGCTGGGCGATCGCCTGCTGTATGCGCTCGGCCATCTGGTGATTTACGGCCCGCTGAAAAATGTACTCGGCATGTCGCGCATCCGTGTGGCTTACACCGGCGGCGAAGCCATCGGTCCGGATTTGTTCGACTTCTATCGTTCGCTCGGCATCAACCTCAAGCAGCTGTACGGCATGACCGAGACCTGCGTGACGGTGTGCATGCAACCGTCCGGCGACGTCAAGCTCGATACCGTCGGCCGTCCGATGAAGGGCGTCGAGGTCTACATCGACGGCAACGGCGAAGTGCTGGTGCGCTCGCCGGGCTTGATGAAGTCTTACTTCAAGCGTCCCGATGCGACGGCCGAGGCGATTGACGAAAACGGTTACTTCCATACCGGCGACGCCGGCTTCTTCGACGCCGACGGCCATCTGAAAATCATCGACCGTGCCAAGGATGTCGGCAAGATGGCGTGCGGCACAATGTTCGCGCCCAAGTACATCGAGAACAAGCTGAAGTTCTTCCCCTTCATCAAGGAAGCGGTCGTCTTCGGCAACCAGCGCGAGCAATGCACCGCCTTCGTCAACATCGACATGGATGCCGTCGGCAACTGGGCCGAGCGCCGCAACCTGGCCTACAGCGGCTACACCGACCTGGCGGCGCACCAGAGCGTGTATCAACTGGTGGCCGAGTGCGTCGAGAAGGTTAACGCCGATCTGGTGCAGGACCCTCTGCTGGCCGATTCGCAGATCCATCGTTTCCTGATCCTGCACAAGGAACTCGATCCGGACGACGACGAACTCACGCGCACCCGCAAAGTGCGGCGCGGTTTCATCGCCGAAAAATATGCGGTGCTGATCGACGCGCTCTACGCGGGCAAGCAATCGCAGTACATCGAGACGCAGGTGAAGTTCGAAGACGGTCGCCAGGGCATGATCGCGGCCGATCTGAAGATCGCCGACGTCAAGACCTTCGCCAACCTCAATCAAGCGGCATAGGCCTGCATGACCACCATGAAAAGACACATCACGGAAGAAGTGCAGCCGATGGAACCGCTGCGACAGGATGTTCCGGCGACCGAAGACGGCGGCCGCAAGATCGGCGAGGTCGTGCTGGACCTGCAGAATATTTCGCTGTCCTTCGGCGGCGTCAAGGCGCTGACCGACATCTCGTTCAATGTGCGCGAACATGAGATCCGCGCCATCATCGGCCCCAACGGCGCCGGCAAGAGTTCGATGATCAACGTCATCAACGGCGTCTACCATCCGCAGAAAGGCAGCATCGTTTTTCGCGGCGAACAGCGCCACAGCATGCATCCGAGCAAGGTGGCGCGCCAGGGCATCGCGCGCACCTTCCAGAACATCGCGTTGTTCAAGGGCATGACCGTGCTCGACAACATCATGACCGGACGCAATACCAAGATGCATTCCAGCTTTCTCGCCAACGCGATCTGGTGGGGCAAGGCGCGCAACGAAGAAATCCTGCATCGGCATAAAGTCGAAGAGGTGATCGACTTCCTCGAAATCCAGCACATCCGCAAGACGCCGGTGGGACGCCTGCCTTACGGCCTGCAAAAACGCGTCGAGCTGGCGCGCGCGCTGGCGGCCGAACCGAGCATGCTGCTGCTGGACGAACCGATGGCCGGCATGAACGTGGAAGAGAAGCAGGACATGTGCCGCTTCATCCTCGACGTCAACGAACAGTTCGGCACCACCATCGTGCTGATCGAGCACGACATGGGCGTGGTGATGGACATCTCGGACCGCGTGGTCGTGCTCGACTACGGCAAGAAGATCGGCGATGGCACGCCGGACGAAGTGATGGCCAATCCCGAAGTGATCAAGGCCTATCTCGGCACGTCGCACTAAACGTGCTCAATCCAGCGAACAGAACAAGCGGAGAACGCAGATGCAATTTTTCTTTGAAGTGACGCTCAGCGGTTTGCTGTCCGGCCTGATGTATTCGCTGGTGGCGCTGGGTTTCGTGCTGATCTACAAGGCCTCGGGCGTGTTCAACTTTGCCCAGGGGGCGATGGTGTATTTCGCCGCGCTGGCCGTGGTCGGGTTGATGGAGAAGGGCATGCCGATGTGGGCGGCCATCATCGGCGCCTTCGTGGTGATGATCCTGGTGGGGCTGGCGACCGAACGTTTCGTCTTGCGCAAGCTGGTCAATCAGCCGCCGATCACCTTGTTCATGGCGACCATCGGGCTGGCGTTTTTCCTGGAGGGATTGGGACCTTTGCTGTTCGGCAGCGAAGTGCGCGCCATCGACCTGGGCATCGTCGACGAACCGATCATGTCCATCATGGACGGCATCGGCATCGGTATCTCCAAGTTCGATCTGTTTGCTTCGGGCATGGTGATTGCGCTGGTGTCGCTGCTGGCTTTGTTCTTTCAACGCACCAAGGTCGGCCGCGCCTTGCGCGCCGTCGCCGACGATCACCAGGCGGCGTTGTCGCTGGGGATTCCGCTGCAGCATATCTGGGCGGTGGTGTGGGGCGTGGCCGGATTTGTCGCGCTGGTGGCGGGCTTGCTGTGGGGCTCCCGTAACGGCGTGCAGTTCGCGCTGACCATGACGGCGCTGAAGGCATTGCCGGTGCTGATCCTGGGCGGCTTTACGTCGATTCCGGGGGCGATTGTCGGCGGCCTGATCATCGGCGCGTCGGAGAAGCTGGCCGAGATTTATATCCCGCCCGTCTTGCAGGATCTGTTCGGCGGCAATTTCGGCGGCATCGAGGGCTGGTTCCCTTATGTATTCGCGCTGCTGTTCCTGCTGGTGCGTCCGGAGGGGTTGTTCGGCGAGCGGCATATCGATCGGGTTTAAGGAATACGTAAATATCACCCTTGTCATTCCTGCGAACGCAGGAATCCAGCGTCGTTCTAAGCATTGGAGTGATGGGGTAAAACGACACTGGGTCCCAGCGTGCGCTGGGACGACAGAGATAAAAATAAAGATGGTGAGACGCATCGCTGAGTTGATGACTGCGAGCGCCACATCTGACGGAAACACAGGAGAAACACTATGCTTTATCGTGAGGCCGGGCAGTTCAAGACGTCGTACATTGCCGACAGCCAGATTTTCCCGATCCGGCAGGATCGCATCGGCATGGCGATCCTGCTGGCGATTGCCTTCGTCGGCATTCCGCTGATCGGCAGCGAGTATTGGTTCTCGGCGATCCTGATTCCTTTTCTGGTGTTTGCGCTGGCGGCGTTGGGGTTGAATATCCTGACCGGCTATGCCGGCCAGTTGTCGCTCGGGTCGGCGGCTTTCATGGCGGTGGGCGCTTATGCCGCTTATAACTTCCAGTTGCGCATCGAGGGCATTCCCATCCTGCTGTCCTTCATTCTCGCCGGCGGTTGCGCCGCGCTGGTGGGCATCGTGTTCGGCCTGCCGTCGTTGCGCATCAAGGGCTTCTATCTGGCGGTGGCGACGCTGGCGGCGCAGTTCTTCGTGGTGTGGGCGCTGACCAAGTTTTCTTGGTTCTCCAACAACAGCTCGTCGGGCGTGATCAGCACGCAGAAGATCGATTTCTTCGGCATCGACATCAACTCGCCGGTGAAAAAATACCTGTTCGTGCTCGGCATCGTGTGCGTGATGGCGCTGCTGGCCAAGAACCTGGTGCGCTCGTCGACCGGCCGCGCCTGGATGGCGGTGCGCGACATGGACGTGGCGGCGGAAGTGATCGGCATCCAGCTGATGCGCACCAAGCTGCTGGCGTTTGCGGTGAGTTCGTTTTTCTGCGGCGTGGCAGGCGCGCTGTATGCGTTCTGCTACCTCGGTTCGGTGGAGCCGGACGGCTTCTCGCTGGACCTGTCGTTCCGCATCCTGTTCATGATCATCATCGGCGGCGTGGGCAGCATACTCGGCGCTTTCCTCGGCTCGGCCTTCATCCTGCTGCTGCCGATCTTTCTCGACAATGTATTGCCGCCGCTGGCGTCCTTCCTGCACCTGCCGTTCACCAATGCGACGGTGTCGCACATCCAGCTCATGCTGTTCGGCGGCCTGATCATTTTCTTCCTGATTGTTGAGCCGCATGGGCTGGCGCGCCTGTGGCAGATCACCAAGGAGAAGCTGCGCCTGTGGCCGTTCCCGCACTAATGTTTTGCAGAAGTAAAACGATGCGCGCAAGAAAAGCGCGCACATGGGTAAAACTACACAAGGAGACACGTATGAAAAACATCAAACAGCTGGTGCTTGCCGCGACCGTTGCTGCAAGCCTGTTGGCCCCGGCGCTGCCGGCGACGGCGCAAAGCAACGATCAGTTCATCGCGATTCCGAGCTATCGCGTCGGCCCCTATGGCACCAACGGCCAGTCGTATTACGGCGGCTATGTCGACTACCTCAACTACGTCAATCTCAAGGACGGCGGCGTCAATGGCGTCAAGCTGTCGTGGGAAGAGTGCGAGACCGAGTACAACAACGCCAAGGGCGTGGAGTGCTACGAGCGCATGAAGAACAAGAACACCGTCACCAAGGGTACCGCCATCAATCCGATGGCGACGGGAATTTCCTACGCGCTGATCGACAAGAGCGCCGAGGACAAGGTGCCGCTGCTGATGATCGGCTACGGCCGCACCGATGCGGTGGACGGCTCGGTGTTTCCGTATGCCTTTCCGCTGGTGACGACCTATCAGATGCAGGTGTCGGCCATCGTCAAATATCTCGCGACCAAGAACAGCGGCTCGCTGAACGGCAAGAAGATCGTGTTCCTGTACCACGATTCTGCCTATGGCAAGGAACCGATCGTGGCGCTGGAGGCGGAAGCCAGCATCGGCAAGTTCAAGCTGGTCGAGATTCCGGTTGCGCATCCCGGCAACGAGCAGGGTGCGCAGTGGCTGAAGATTCGTCAGGAAAACCCGGATTACGTGATTTTCTGGGGCTGGGGCGTGATGAACCAGACCGCGCTGAAGGCGGCGCAAAAGGTCGGCTTTGCGCGCGACAAGATCATCGGTTCGTGGTGGGCCGGCTCTGAGGAAGACACCATTCCCGCTGGCGACGCCGCCAAGGGTTATCTGAGCGCGACCTGGAACGTGGCCGGCAAGGGCGTGCCGCTGATCGCCGATATCGAGAAGGTGGTCTACGGCGCCGGCAAGGGCAACCTGCAGGACAAGAACAAGATCGGTTCGGTGCTCTACAACCGCGGCGTCTCCGCGGCGCTGGCAACGGTGGAAGCGGTGCGCACGGCACAAGGCAAATTCGGCAAAAAGGTCATGAGCGGCGAAGACGTGCGCTGGGGCCTGGAAAACCTGAACATCACCAACGCCCGTCTGCAACAGCTCGGCGCGACCGGCCTGCTGCCGGAGATCAAGACGTCCTGCGACAACCACGAGGGTTCGGGCAAGGTCAAGATCCAGCAATGGGACGGCGGCAAGTGGGTGCTGGTGTCGGACTGGATCGAAGGCAACAAGAACCTGATCCACCCGCTGTTCAAGGCATCGGCCGCCAAGTATGCGAAAGAAAAGGGAATTACCCCAGCCTGCATGAAGTAACAACAGGCCTTGGCGTCGGCGTGTTGAGTTGTGTCGGGCGCGCCGACGCTTTTTTGAAAAGATAGTCCGAAAACAGGCAGGCAAAGCTGGAGCGAGCATGGGTACAGCATTGAACATCAACAACATCGAAGTCATTTACGACCATGTGATCCTGGTCCTCAAGGGCGTGTCGCTGGCGGTGCCGGAAGGCAAGATCGTGGCGCTGCTGGGCGCCAACGGCGCGGGTAAAAGTACGACGCTCAAGGCGATTTCCAACCTGCTGACGGCCGAGCGCGGCGACGTCACCAAGGGCAGCATCGAATTCAAGGGCGAGCGCGTCGACCAATTGACGCCGAACGACCTGGTCAAGCGCGGCGTGATCCAGGTGATGGAGGGGCGGCATTGTTTCGGCCACCTGACCGTGGAAGAGAACCTGCTGACCGGCGCCTATACGCGCAACATCAGCAACGCTGAAGTGAAGCAGGAGCTGGAAAAGATCTACGACTATTTCCCGCGCCTGAAGGTGCGCCGCAAGTCGCAGTCCGGCTATACCTCCGGCGGCGAACAGCAGATGACGGCCATCGGCCGCGCCATGATGGCCAAGCCGTCGATGATCCTGCTCGACGAGCCCTCGATGGGACTGGCGCCGCAGATCGTGGAAGAAATTTTCGAGATCGTCAAAGACCTCAACACCAAGGAAAACGTCTCCTTCCTGCTGGCGGAACAGAACACCATGGTGGCGCTGCGCTATGCCGATTTCGGCTACATCCTGGAAAACGGCCGCGTGGTGATGGAAGGCGCGGCCAATGACCTGGCCACCAACGAAGACGTCAAGGAGTTCTATCTCGGCGTTTCGGCGGCGGGACGCAAGAATTTCCGCGACATGAAGTTTTACAGACGACGCAAGCGCTGGCTGGCCTGACGCCGGTACACGACAGCCATCCTTGCCGCACTTTTTCTTTCCGCCTACGCATACGGTATCTTCATGTCCGATATTCTCGACTCTCTGGAACAACGCGATCCGCAACAGCGCGAGGCTGCGCTCATGCACGCCTTACCGGATCTGGTGGCGCGCGCGCAGGGCGCCGAAGGCTGGAATCGCATCCTCAAAGGCGTCAGTCCCGGCGACATCCGCGACCGGTCTGGGCTGGCGCAATTGCCGGTCACGCGCAAGTCGGATCTGAAGGATTTGCAGAGCGCCACGGCGCCGTTCGGCGGACTTAACACCACGCCGCATCGGCAGTTGCGGCGCCTGTTCGTCTCGCCGGGACCGATCTTCGATCCGGAAGGACATCAGCTCGACTGGTGGCGCTTCGAGCGGCCCATGCGCGCGTTGGGGCTGCGCGCGGGACATATCATCCAGAACTGCTTCTCCTACCATTTCACGCCGGCGGCTTTCATGGCCGAGGGCGCGGCGGCCAAGATCGGTTGCGCGGTGATTCCGTCGGGCATCGGCCAGACCGAGCTGCAGGTGCAGACCATGGCGGCGCTCAAGCCGGATGCCTATGTCGGCACGCCGTCCTTTCTCAAGATCATCATCGAAAAAGCGCAGGAAATGGGCGTCGCCCTCGATAGCCTGCAACGCGCGCTGGTCAGCGCCGAAGCCTTGCCGCCATCGCTGCGCGGCTGGTTTCACGAACACGGCGTACCCAACGTGTTGCAACTGTATGCCTCGGCCGACATCGGCAATATCGCCTATGAATCGATCAGCGACGGCAAGGTCAATCCGGGCATGATCCTCGATGAAGACCTGATCCTGGAAATCGTGCGTCCCGGCACCGGCGACCCGGTCAAGCCGGGCGAGGTCGGTGAAGTGGTGGTGACGTCCTTCAATCCCGACTATCCGCTGATCCGTTTCGGCACCGGCGATCTCTCGGCGGTGCTGGACGGCATCTCGCCGTGCGGACGCACCAATACGCGCATCAAGGGCTGGATGGGGCGCGCGGACCAGACGACCAAGGTGCGCGGCATGTTCGTGCATCCCTCGCAAGTGGCGGAGATCACTCGCCGTCATGCATTGATCCTGAAGGCGCGCCTGGTGGTCAGCGGCGAAATGGCGAATGACAGCATGACGCTGCATTGCGAAACCATGGACATGGCCAGTGCGGTGGCGCAGGCGGGGGCGATTGCCGACAGCGTGCGCGACATCACCAAGTTGCGCGGAGAAGTGCTGTTTGCGGCGCCGGGCAGTTTGCCCAACGACGGCAAGGTCATCGAGGACGCGCGCAAGTACGAGTGATGCCTTTCAGTCCGGATCGGTCTTGGTCACGGTCAGGCGGGCAATCAGAAATTCGCCGTCGATCACCTTGCGAAACGGCACGCCGGTAGCTTCGAACCCGGGGCCGCCGCGTTCTATCCAGGTTTGTGCGACGGTGTCGAAGGTGGCGACGTCCATGCCCAGCATCTGCGACGAGAGCACGAATTGTGCGCCTTGCTTCTGTCTTTTGACGATATCTTCCAGTTTTGCCATGTGCGTTCCTTTTGTTCCAAGGCTTGTTTTGGGCTGGATGATAACGTAAGAGCAGGCCCGAAAGCGGTAATGCCGGGGTATTTCCCGGCGGCGGTATCGGTGACTTGGTCCGGCCGGCTGTGTATAATGACGCGCGGGTGTTGCCAAGGCGGCATCCTCCAGGGCGGACCCCGGTTCGCTCCGCCGACGGTAGCATTGCTATAGGGCGAACGCGAGTTCGCCTTTTTTCTTATTTGATGTCATTTGTTTGTGATTTCGTGATCGGCTGACCAATGTTTGAATTTATCCGTAACCATCAGCGCTTGATGCAATTCCTGCTGCTGCTGTTTATTTTCCCGTCCTTCGCGTTCTTCGGCCTGGAAGGCTACAGCCGTTTCTCCGATGGCGACAATGCCGTGGCCAAGGTGGCCGGGCAGACCATCACCAAGGAAGAATGGGACGCCGCCCAGCGCCAGCAGCTGGAGCGCCTGCGCCAGATGTCCGGCGGCCAGATCGACACCAAGGTGTTCGATACGCCGGAAGCGCGCCGCGACGTGCTGGAAAGCCTGATCGCCCAGCGCGCGCTGGCGGCGGCAGTCGTCAACGACAAGCTGAGCGTGACGGATCAGGCCTTGCAGCAGAACATCATGCAGATTCCCGGCCTGATCAAGCCGGACGGCACGTTCGACAAGGAACAGTACAACATGCTGCTGGCCGCCCAGGGCCTGACGCCCAAGGGATATGAAGCCAGCCAGCGCCGCGCGCTGGCGTTGCAGCAGCTCAATTTCGCCGTGCAGGGCAGCGCCTTCGCGCCGAAGGCTGTATCGGCCCGCCTGTCGGACCTGAACGACCAGGAGCGCTCGGTGCAGGAGCTGTCGTTCAAGGCGGCGTCTTACGTCGGCCAGGTCAAGGTGACCGACGACATGCTCAAGGCATACTACGACAAGAACGGCAGCAAGTTCGAGGTGCCCGAACAAGCCAAAATCGACTACGTGATTCTTGACAGCGCCGCCGTGGCCGCGCAGGTCAGCGTGTCCGACGCCGACATCAAGTCTTACTACGATCAGAACCTGAAGCAGTATTCGACCGAGGAACAACGCCGCGCCAGCCACATCCTGCTGGAAGTCAAGAAGGGCGCGTCCGCTGCCGACAAGGCCGCCATCAAGGCAAAGGCGGATGAACTGGTCGCGCAACTGCGCAAAAATCCGGGCGATTTCGCCAAGCTGGCCAAGGCCAACTCACAGGATCCAGGCTCCAAGGATCAGGGCGGCGACCTCGGTTTCTTCGGCAGGGGCGCCATGCTCAAGCCGTTTGAAGATGCCGCTTACAAGCTCAAGCAAGGCGAGATCAGCGATCCGGTCGAGTCCGACTTCGGTTATCACATCATTGAGCTGACCGGCATCAAGGCCGGCAGCGTCAAATCGCTGGATGAAGTCAAAGGCGAAATCGCCGGCGAAATCAAGAAGCAGCTGGCCGCCAAGAAGTATGCCGAACTGGCCGACATCTTCAACAACACCGTCTACGAACAGGGCGACAGCCTGAAGCCGGTGGCCGACAAGCTCAAGCTGAAGATCGAAACGGTCGCCGGCGTGACGCGTTTGCCGAATCCGACGCTGGCGCCGAATACGCCGTACAACAATCCCAAGTTCCTGAAGGCGCTGTTCACGGACGACACCATCAAGGGCAAGCACAATACGGAAGCGGTGCAAATCGCCCCGACCACGCTGATCGCCGGCCATATCCTGGAATACAAGCCGGTCACCAAGCGTCCGTTTGACGACGTCAAGAGCCTGGTGCGCGAGCTGGTGACGCAAGACGAAGCCATGGCGCTGGCCAGAAAAGCCGGCGAAGCCAAGCTGGCGGAACTGAAGGGCAAAGACGATGCCGCCGGTTTCGGCGACGTCAAGGTGGCTTCCCGCGTGAAGACCCAGGGCTGGAACCAGGATGTCTTCCTGGCCGTCATGAAGGCCGATACCGCCAAGTTGCCTGCCTACACCGGCGTGGAACTGCCGGGCCAGGGTTACAGCGTGTTCCGCGTGACCAAGGTGGCGCAACCGGCAACGCCTGATGCGGCCCGTCGCAAGACCGAGCAGGAGCAGATCGCCAACGTGCTGGCCGAGCAGGAAATGCTGTCCTACATCAACTTCCAGAAGGAAAAGGCGAAGACCAAGATCCTGAAGGCCGGCGAAGCTGTTGCGGCGGGAGCCTCGGGCAGCAAATCCGCCGATGCGCCGAAGTAAGGCAATGATGTAAATCATTTGCATCCGCATGCAAACGGATGCGTTTCGGGACGCGACGAACGCCGCGCATCGGGTAAAAAAGGCCGCATAAGCGGCCTTTTTTCATGCACCGGGACATGCCGGGGAACGTACAATGGAAGCTCATCCTCGTTTTTGAAACGCGCCAATGTCTGCCTCAGCCATAGCCTCAACCTCTTCCTCGCCCCCTTCTTCGGCGCCGGTCCTGATCATCCACACGGGCGACCCCAACGACGACCTCAGGCATTCTTACGGCAGCTATGCCGCGCAATTGCAGCAAGCAGCAGGCCTGACGGATGACGAGACCGAAATTGTGCCGGTGTTCCGGGGGCAGTATCTGCGCGAACCCGACCGGTATCGCGCGGTGCTGATTACCGGCTCGCCGACCATGGTGACCGATCTGGTGGAGTGGAGCGAACGGACCGCGGCGTGGCTGCGCCGTGCCGCGCAACGGCAGTTGCCGATGTTCGGCGTGTGCTACGGCCATCAGCTGTTGTCGCATGCCTTCGGCGGCAAGGTGGGTTATAACCCGGCCGGACGCGTGGCCGGGACCATGACCGTCAAAAAACATCCGGTCGCCGCGGATGAGCATTTGCTGCGCGAGGCGCCGGACAGCTTCCCCGCGCACATGCTGCATTCGCAGGTGGTATTGGAGCCGCCTCCGGGCGCGACCGTGCTGGCCAGTTCGCCGATGGACCCGCATCACATGCTGCGTCTGGCACCGAACATCTTCTCGGCGCAGTTCCATCCTGAATTCAGCAGCGACTTCGTCAAGGCGCACCTGGCCTGGTATCGCGAGATCTACAGCAAGTGCGGCATCGACACCGACGTCATGGCGGAACAGGTCAGCGATACGCCGCAATCGGCGGCGATCTTGCGCCGCTTCTTGTATTTACATGCCTGACTTGCACGCCTGAGATCGTTATTTCAGCAATGGTTTGAGATACGGCCAGACGTTATCCAGCAGATTGGATTGCGCCTGTTCGTTCGGATGCATGCGATCGGCCTGGAACATGGCCGGCTTGTCGGCGATGCCTTTCATGAAGAACGGCACCAGCGCGGTCTTGTTCTGTCTGGCCGCCGCCGGAAACAACTGGGCGAACTTGCCGGCGTAGTCGGCGCCGTAGTTCGGCGGGATCTGCATGCCCACCAGCAGCACCTTGGCTTTGGCCTGTTTCGACATGTCGATCAGCGCCTGCAGGTTGCTTTGCGTGGCGCTCAGTTGCAGGCCGCGCAGCGCGTCGTTGGCGCCGAGTTCGATGATCACGATGTCCGGCGCGTGTTTGCTGAGCAGGGCGGGCAGGCGGGTTTTGCCGCCGATGGTGGTTTCACCGCTGATGCTGGCGTTGACGATGGCGGCGACTATCTTTTCCTGCTGCAGGCGTTTGTCGAGCAGCGCCACCCAGCCGCTGCCGCGCGTGAGTCCGTATTCCGCCGACAGGCTGTCGCCGAGCACGAGCAGGGTTTTTGGTGCAGAATAGGCGCTCGCCGCCAGCATCAGCAAGGGCATCGCCAGCAGCGCAGCGAGCAGCCGGCGCCATGAGCGGCTTTGCATCGCCGTATCGCGCCTGCTTATGTTCATGTTCTTCTTTGTCCACCGACCCATCCACCTGACGCCATCGTATTGCATGCCTGATTCCTCTGAATTTTCCGCCGCCGCTGCCGCCAGCGTTGCCGCCAAAGCCGCCATTGAAGTTGTCCGATTGTCCAAACGCGTCGCCGACGCCGCCGCTCCGGCCACCGCCGTGAGCAAGGCCGGCGAGCTGGCGATTTTGCGCGACGTCAATTTTAACGTGCAGGCGGGAACGACGCTGGCGATTGTGGGCGCCTCGGGGTCGGGCAAGTCGACCCTGCTCGGTTTGCTGGCCGGACTGGACACGCCATCGGAGGGCACGGTCAGGATCGACGGCGTCGATATCTTCGCCCTCGACGAAGACGGCCGCGCGGCGCTGCGCAAGCACAAGCTGGGTTTTGTCTTCCAGTCGTTCCAGTTGCTGGGACATCTGAACGCCGTGGAAAACGTCATGCTGCCGTTGGAATTGCGCGGCGACGCCCGGGCCCGTGTCAAGGCGGAGAGCATGCTGGCGCGCGTCGGCCTGGCCAGCCGGCTCAAGCATTACCCCAAATATCTCTCCGGCGGCGAACAGCAACGCGTGGCGCTGGCGCGCGCCTTCGTCACCCAACCGCCCTTGCTGCTGGCCGACGAACCCACCGGCAGCCTCGACGCCGCCACCGGCGAGGCAGTCATCCAGCTGATGTTTGAATTGAATCAGGAGCACGGCTCCACGCTGGTGCTGGTCACGCATGATCCATCCATCGCGGCGCGTTGTGCCCGCATCATCACGATTGCTGCGGGGCGTCTCGTTTAAGTTCGCTTGAAGATATTCAGGCAGGCTTCCGTATCGCCTTGCGTAGAGGATGGGCGCGCCTGTGCTCGACCCACGCAATGCCCATGCCGCTGGCGCAGATGACGGCGATGCCAAGAAGGGTGACGCCGTCCGGAAACTGGCCGAACACCAGCCAACCCATGGTGGTGGCCGAAATGATCTGCGTGTAGGCGAACGGCGTCAGCACCGACGCTTCGGCATGCCGGTAAGCCGTGTTCATGCAGAGATGGCCGACGGTGCTGGTGATGCCGGTGGAGGCCAGGATCATCCATTCGGTCGCGTCCGGCGTGTGCGGCGACCAGAAGAACGGCACCATCAGGCTGCTCAGGACCATGCCCACCAGTCCGCCGTAGAACAAGGTCACCATCGGATCGTCTGCACGGTTGGCCTTGCGATTGAGGATGGACACGGCCGCATAGGTCGCGGCCGACAGCAGGCCCAGCACCACGCCATGCGCGGGAATGTCGCCGCCGGGGCGGATCACGATCAGCATGCCGGCGAATCCTACCGCCACGGCGACCCAGCGCGAGATGTAGGTGGTTTCCCCCAGGAGCCAGGGCGATACGGCCAGCACGATCAGCGGCGCGCAAAAATTCATCGCCGTGCCTTCGGCCAGCGGGACGATCTTCAACACCGAGAAAAACATCAGCGTCGACAGCAGCAAGGCCGCGGCGCGGATGAACTGCAGGCGCGGTTTGTTGGAGTGCAGGATGCTGCGCCCGTGACGCCGTTTGTAGAGCGGCATGAGCGTCGCCGCCATGAAGATCGTATTGATGGTGTAGCGCATCCAGGCAATCATCACCACGTGGTAGCCGGCCATGCCGAGCAGTTTTCCTGCGGTATCCAGCAAGGACAATGTCCATAAACCAGAAATCAGAAAGAAAATGCCCAGCCAGAGTTGCGGATTAGCGGGCATGGTCTCGGATGATTTGGTTCAAGAGTGCGCGAACGGCGGGAACCACTTCACTGGCGGTCAGGCCGACCGGACCGACGCCGAGTTCGACCAGCTGATCGGCCGCCTTGCCATGCATCCAGACCGCCGCCAGCGCCGCTTGCGTGGCCGGCCAGCCCTGCGCCAGCAAGGCGCCGCACAGACCCGACAGGACGTCGCCGGTGCCCGCGGTGGAGAGCGCCGGATTGCCGGTGGTATTGACCACGATCTCGCCGTCCGGGAAAGCGATGACGGTGCCGGCGCCCTTGAGGATGGCGATGCTTTTGAAATGGCGCGCCAGCAAACGTGCCGCCTGCGGCCGGTCCTGCTGGATTTCGGCGGTGGTGGCGTCGAGCAGCCGGGCGGCTTCCAGCGGATGCGGCGTAATGATGCTGGTGTGCTGGGCGCGGTCCTGCAGCTTGTGCTGCAAGCCGGGTTCGGCGGCGATCAGGTTGAGCGCATCGGCGTCGACCACGATGCGGCCTTGTGCATCCAGCGCGCGCGACAACACGTCATGGGCGTGGCGCGAGGTGCCCAGGCCCGGGCCGACCACGATCGTGGCGGTAGCGAACTCGACGCGGTCGGCCTGGCGCATCATCAGTTCGGGATGGACGCTGTCATATGCCGGCGCGTCGTCGACAAAGGCAATGAAGACGCGCCCGCTGCCGGCATGCGCCGCCATGCGCGCCGCCAGCACCGGCGCGCCGCCCATGCCGTGGGCGCCGCCGACGACGATGACGTCGCCGTAGCTGCCTTTGTGCGTGTTGCCGGCCCGCGGTTTGAGGGCGGAGCTGAACAGCGACAGTTCGTTCAGGCGCGCATGCGGCGTGACGAAGCAGGTTTCCTCGATGTCGAGCGACTCGAGGCAGATGCTGCCGCTGAAGTCCTGGCCGTCGCAGGTGTGCATGCCGGGCTTGTCGCCGATGAAGCTCAGTGTATGCGTGGCGCGCACGGCAACGCAGCCGGCGCCGCCGATCACGCTGCCGGTGTCGGCATGCAGGCCGCTGGCGATGTCGATGGACAGCACCGGGCAACGCAAGGTGTTCACATAGTCGACGCAGGCGCGCAGTTTGCCGACGATGGGGCGCGTCTGGCCGATGCCGAACAGACCGTCGACGACCAGCGTCCAGCGCTGCGACGCCAGATGGCCGGGATCGGCGATATCGAGGAATTCCGCTTCGGATTCGCGCGCCCGTTGCAGCGCGCGGCGGGCATCTTCCGGTTGTTTTTCCTCGTCGGCATGCAAGGCGACGGCAACGTGCAGATCGAACTGCGACAGATAGTGCGCGGCTTCCAGCGCGTCGCCGCCGTTGTTGCCGGGACCGGCCAGAATCAGGATGTGCACTTCGTCTTCGCCGGCCACCAGGCTCAGCGCATGCCGGGCGCAGGCTTCGCCGGCGCGTTGCATCAGGGTGTAGGGGGGCAGGCCTGCCTTGGCGGCATTTTCGATCTGGCGAATTTCAGCAATCGAATAAAGCGCACTCATGGTCGATGCGGCCCGGTAAGGTCAAAAAGAGGGAACGGAGGGAATGAAAGAATGCTGCAGGCGCAACCATTCTAAGTCAATTGAAAAAAATCCGCAGGGATGAAAAGAGCCGGACCGGGACAGGCACGGAACCGGCGTTCCGCGGCAAGAGCGATCGCGCCGTCAGCCGGCGCATCCGCTCTTGCAGCCGGCTAGGACGTTGCCGCCGACAGGAGCAGGCCGTCGCTGTCGATCTCGGGCTCGCGTCCGGCCATGGCGTCGGCCAGCAATTTGGCCGAGCCGACTGCCGCCGACCAGCCGTGCGCGCCGTACCCGGTGTTGATGAAGATATTGCCGTGCGTGGTGCCGCCGACCAGCGGCATGCCGTTGGGCTGCAAAGCGAACGTGCTGCTCCAGAAACTGGCCGTATTGAAATTGGCCGCATTCGGGTAGTAGTCGTTGGCGACCTTGAGCAGGCTGCTGATGGCCTTGGCGTGCGGCTGGTCGGTCCTGGGCAGGAAGCCGAGCAGGCCCGATACGCGGATGCGGTTGCCCACGCGCGCAATGGCAACCTTGTAGGTTTCGTCGAACAATGCCGTGTTGGGCGCCTCGTCGAGATTCTTGACGGCGGCCATGGCGTTGTAGCTTTGGATCGGACAGAGCGGCAAGGACATGCCCAGCGGCTTGAGCAGCGACGTGTTCTGCATGCCAGCTGCCAGCACCACGCCGTCGACCGTCAGGGTGTTGCTGTCGCTGCCGTTTTCGCTTGCAACATCGATCGAGACGCGGCCGCCAAGTTCCGGGCGGATCGCTTTGACGGATTGCGAAAAATGGAATTGCACGCCGAGCGATTGCGCGATGGCGCGCAACTGTTTGACGAACAGGACGCAATTGCCTGCTGCATCTTTCGGGTAATACAGCGCGCCGGCGATCGGCGTCGCCGACTGGAAGGCCGGCTCCACCTGGCGGATGTCTTCTTGTCCCGTGAGCTTGAGTCGCGGCAGTTCGAACTGCCTGAGGCTGTCTTCGATGGCGGCGCAACGATCCGCATCGGCTTGCTGGCGAAACAGATGCAGCAGGCCCTGGCTGTTTTCCTGCTCCAGCGCGTACTGGTCCTGGATATATTGGGTGAGCATCTGGCCGTAGGCGGACAAGCGCGTCAGGCGTTGCTTGTTGAGCGAAAAGTAATCCTGGTACTCGCGCCGCGATTTACGTACCCAGCGCCAGCGCGCCGGATGGAAACCGGATTTGACGAGGATGGGCGGATCGTTCTTGAACAGGTTGGACAGGGCCGTCCTGGCGATGCCCGGCAACACCAGCGGTTGCACCACGCACGGCGCCAGCAGGCCGGAGTTGCCGAAGGTCGCCTCTTCGGCAACATTGGCGCGGCGCTCCAGAACGGCAACTTCGAAGCCGGCGCTCGCCAGGAAATAAGCGGTGGTTACTCCAGACAGGCCACCGCCGACAACTGCAATTTGTTTCAGCGTTTTATTTTGCGTCACTATATCGTCACTAATTTTATCGAAACTGAAAGGTCGCTCCCCATGCAGACCTGTTTTGGCGGGCACTGTGGATGTTGCCTCGGTAATGCGGCCTGAATGATACCAAATCGGCATGGCCGCAGCGCGCAAAGGCCGTTTTTTTGTCATCGGCTTCGGCCGATGAGGCAGAAAAAAATGACAAAAAGATAAAAATGAAGAAAAGATAAACAAGCCTTGTCATCAACCTTCGCATTTTTTTGATTGTTGTCGGGAAGGTGGAAAATTCCGGCAGGGTGCCGGAACTTGAAAATCGAAAATTCCTCTCAAGAAGGCCTGTTATTCCATGGGGGAATTGGCTACAGTGCGGTGTGCCGGAATATCCGGTCTTTCCGTTCTCGTTCCGACCGCTCTGACACCGTGGAGCAGGCGTTCCACATCAATTCTTATAAAGGTGAACTTATGACAATGTCCAAACGTTTTGCTGCATTCTTCTTCGCTCTGTTCATGCTGGCCCTGGCCGGTTGCGCATCGACCCCTCAGCAAGCCAGCACCGGGCAGATCATTGACGATACCGTGATCACGACCAAGGTGAAGGCGGCGATTTTCGAAGAGCCGACGCTGAAGACGCTGGAAATCAGCGTGGAAACCTACAAGGGCATCGTGCAATTGAGCGGTTTCGTCAATGCCAGCGCCACTGCCCTCAAGGCTGCCGAGGTCGCGCGCAAGGTGGAGGGCGTCAAAGGCGTCAAGAACAGCCTCGTCGTGAAATAAGTTTCCGCTTCTTCACGCCATCGGCCCGGATCGACCGCGAGTTGATCCGGGCCGATCTTATTTGCGCTCCACATTCGCATTGCCGATTTCCAGCGCATCGAAACGGCTGCGCAGAAAACCCAGCAAGGCTCTCACCGTCGGCGATGCGCTGTTGCGATGCGGATAGACCGCATTGAGCGGAATCTCTTCGCGGCAATACTCGTCCAGCACCGTCGTCAACCGTCCCGCGCGCACGTCTTCGCGCACGTCGATCCAGGATTTGTAGGCAATCCCGGCGCCGGCCACGGCCCATTGGCGCGCGATGGAGGCATCGTCGGTCATGCGGTCGCCTTGCACCTTGACGTCGATGCGCTGTTTGCCGTTCTGGAAACTCCATTGATTGAACAAGCCTTGCTTGAGGTAAAACAGCAGGCAATTGTGGTCATGCAAATCCGCCGGCGCGGCAGGCGTACCGTGCCGTTCCAGATAAGCCGGCGACGCCACCAGCACGCGCCGGCCGACGGCCAGTTGTTGCGACACCAGCGTTGAATCGCCGAGCTTGCCCGAACGGATCGCGACATCGACGGCATCGCGGAACAGGTCGGCGATGCGATCCGAAAACTGCATGGTGAACTTGACGTCGGGATGTTGCGTCTGAAAATCGTTGAGCCACGGGAGCAGGACGTTGCGTCCGATGTCCGACGGCATCGACAAACGGATATGTCCCTGGATGGCGTCCTTGCTGCTGCTGAGCAGGGATTCGCCTTCCTGCAGCAGCGCCAGGGCGTCGCGGCAATATTCCAGAAAAATCTCTCCTTCCGGCGTGAGCCGCATGCTGCGCGTGGAGCGCGCGAACAGCCGGGTGTTGAGCCGCTGCTCGACGCGTTTCAGGCTGGCGCTGGCGGTGGCCGGGAGGATGCCGAGAAGGCGCGCCGCCTGCGACAGGCTGCCGGTGTCGGCGGTATGGATCAGCAATTGCAGGTCGGTGATGGCGTACATGGATGTCGGCAATGGTTATTTTCAAATTTAATTTGTAAGTAATTCAATTTTAAGTCTATTTATCTGTTTTTGCATGGCTGTAATAATGCCTCATCTCCCGGACATTCCCGGGTGCGTGAACCTAAGGAGAAAGACCATGAAAGCCGTCGCCGTAAAGCGTTACCTGCCCATCGACAACCCCGAATCCCTGCTCGACGTGGACTTGCCGCGTCCGACGCCGCAAGGCCGCGACCTGCTGGTGGCCGTCAAGGCGATCGCCGTGAATCCGGTCGACACCAAGGTGCGCGCACCCAAGGATAAAGTGGAAGACACGCCGCGCGTGCTGGGCTGGGATGCCGCCGGCATCGTGGAGGCGGTCGGTGCAGAGGTGACCGGCTTCAAGGTCGGCGACAAGGTGTTCTATGCCGGCGACATTACGCGTCCCGGCAGCAATAGCGAGTTCCAGCTGGTCGACGAACGCATCGTCGGGCATGCACCGTCTTCGTTGTCGGTGGAAGAGGCGGCGGCCTTGCCGCTGACGGCGATCACCGCCTGGGAAGCCTTGTTCGAACGTCTGCGCGTGCCCCGCAAGGTCCAAGCCGCTGCCGGCAAGGCGTCCAGCATCCTCATCATTGGCGGCGCCGGCGGCGTGGGTTCGATTGCCATCCAACTGGCGGCCAAGGTGGTCGGCCTGAACGTGATCGCCACCGCGTCGCGTCCGGAATCGGAAAAATGGGTGCGCGAGCTGGGCGCGCAGCAGGTCGTCAATCACTTCGGCGACATGCCGGCCCAATTGAAAGCCCTGGGCGTCGAACATGTTGAACACGTCCTGATCCTCAACGACACCGACAAGCATTTCCCGGCGGCGGCCCAGATCGTCGCGCCGCAAGGCACGATCGCCACCATCGTCGAAAACAGCGGTCCGCTTGATGTTTCCTTGCTGAAAGCCAAGAGCGCCGGCTTCGTCTGGGAATTCATGTTCACCCGCTCGATGTTCCAGACGCCGGACATGGCGGAGCAGGGCAAGCTGCTCAACGAAATCGCCCACCTGATCGACCAGGGCGTCATCAAGACCACGCTCAGCAAGGTATTGTCGCCAATCAATGCGGCCAACCTGCGCCAAGCGCATGCCGATCTGGAAGGCGGTCGCGTCATCGGCAAGATTGTCCTGAAAGACTTTTAAGCGCCTGATCGCCGGAGGCCGCCATTCCGGGGCGCTTTCCCGTCGGAATGGCGGTTTTCATGGGCTGGAACGGGGTGGGCAAGGTATAATTCGGGTTTTCGTATAAGCACTACGCTACGGAATGCAGATTCAGTAGCGCCACGACTCAATACGACTCGATTCCACCGCCAAATCCTGACTTTCCGCCATGCTGATCCTGCCGGGCTCCAATGCCCTTTCCGCCTTCCGCACCCAACGTCTCTTGTCCCAACTGCAATCCGTCGATGCCGCCATTACCGGCGTGACCGGACGCTACATCCACTTCATCGACGCCGTCGGCGAAGTTTCGCAGGACGACAAGGCGCGCCTCGACGGCTTGCTGACATACGGAGAACCGTTCTCCGGCACCGCCGAGGGCGACGAATTCGTCGTGATCCCGCGTTTCGGCACGATCTCGCCATGGGCCAGCAAGGCCACCGACATCGCCCACAACTGCGGCATGGCGCATATCCATCGCATCGAACGCGGCATTGCGTATCACGTCCAGGTCAAGACCGGCCTGCTGGGCGGCGCCAAGAAACTCAACGAAGCCAGCCTGATGGCGGTTGCCGCGTTGCTGCACGATCGCATGACCGACATGGTCCTGCGCACGCCGCAGGAAGCGGCGGGGCTGTTCAGCGAACTGCAAGCCAAGCCGCTGGAATTCATCGACCTGCTGAAAGGCGGCAAGGCGGCTTTGGAAAACGCCAACACCGAACTCGGCCTGGCCCTGTCCGACGATGAAATCGATTATCTGGTCGACGCCTTCACCCGCGCCCAGCGCAATCCCACCGACGTCGAACTGATGATGTTCGCGCAAGCCAACAGCGAACACTGCCGCCACAAGATTTTCAACGCCGACTGGACCATCGACGGCGAGAAGCAAAGCAAGTCGCTGTTCGGCATGATCCGCAACACGCATGAATTGCATCCCGAAGGCACCGTGGTCGCCTACAGCGACAATTCTTCCGTGATCGAAGGCGCCAACATTTCGCGCTTCTATCAGCGCGGTGCGGCCAAGGGCAACGTCTATGAAGCCTCGGACGAACTGACCCACATCCTGATGAAGGTCGAGACGCACAACCACCCGACCGCGATTTCGCCATTCCCGGGCGCTTCCACCGGCGCCGGCGGCGAAATCCGCGACGAAGGCGCAACCGGCCGCGGCGCCAAGCCGAAGGCGGGCCTGACCGGCTTCACCGTCTCCAACCTGATGGTCACGCACGCCGTGCAGCCATGGGAAAACGCTCGCGACGTCGCACAGGCGCCGGCGCAACGCGATGCCCTGGCGCAAGCCGGCATCTACGGCAAGCCCGACCGCATTGCTTCGCCGCTGCAAATCATGATCGACGGTCCGCTCGGCGGCGCTGCCTTCAACAACGAATTCGGACGTCCCAACCTGGGCGGCTATTTCCGCACCTACGAACAAAACGTCGGCGGCAACGTGCAGGGCTACCACAAGCCCATCATGATCGCCGGCGGCATCGGCAACATCAACGCCAAGCACACCAAGAAGAACGATCTGCCGGTCGGCAGCCTGCTGATCCAGCTGGGCGGCCCGGGCATGCGCATCGGCATGGGCGGCAGCGCCGCCTCGTCGATGGCCACCGGCGCCAATACCGCCGACCTGGACTTCGACTCCGTGCAACGCGGCAATCCGGAAATGGAACGTCGCGCGCAGGAAGTCATCAACGCCTGCTGGACCATGGGCGACGACAATCCGATTCTGTCGATCCATGACGTCGGCGCCGGCGGTCTGTCCAATGCTTTCCCGGAAATCACCAACGACGCCAAGCGCGGCGCGATTTTCGACTTGCGCAAGATCCCGCTGGAAGAGAGCGGCCTGGCGCCCAAGGAAATCTGGAGCAATGAATCGCAGGAACGTTACGTACTGGCGATCGCGCCGGAACAACTGCCGCTGTTCCGCTACTTGTGCGAGCGCGAGCGCTGCCTGTTCGCCGTGGTCGGCACCGCGACGGAAGAGCGCCAGCTGAAGCTGGTCGATCCGGAGCAAAACAACAATCCGGTCGACATGCCGATGGACGTCTTGCTGGGCAAGCCGCCAAAGATGCACCGCGACGTCCGGCACCTTGCGGTGGAATTGCCGCCGGTCGACCTGACCGGCATGGATCTGGTGGAAGTGTCGCATCGCGTGTTGCGTCTGCCGACCGTGGCCGACAAGTCCTTCCTGATCACCATCGGCGACCGCAGCGTCGGCGCGATGACCGTGCGCGACCAGATGGTCGGTCCGTGGCAGGTGCCTGTCGCCGATTGCGCCGTCACCGCCATGAGCCTGGAAGGCTATCTCGGTGAAGCGATGGCAATGGGCGAGCGCACGCCGCTGGCCGTGATCGACGCCGCCGCCTCGGGCCGCATGGCGGTCGGCGAAGCGATCACCAACATCGCCGCCGCTGCGATCGACAAGATTTCCGACATCAAGCTGTCGGCCAACTGGATGGCGGCCTGTGGTCAACCCGGCCAGGATGCCGCGCTGTTCGACACCGTCAAGGCCATCGGCATGGAATTATGCCCGGCGCTCGGCGTCTCGATCCCGGTCGGCAAGGACTCGCTGTCGATGCGCACCACCTGGAAGGACGACGGCGCCGCCAAGGCCGTGACGTCGCCGGTATCGCTGATCGTGTCCTCGTTCGCGCCGGTGCAGGACGTGCGCCGCACGCTGACGCCGCAGATCCGCACCGACCTGGGCGACACCGTATTGATCGCCATCGACCTCGGTCGCGGCAAGAACCGCATGGGCGCGTCCGCGCTCACGCAGGTCATGCAGCAGATCGGCAATGAAACGCCGGACGTCGACAGCGCAGAAGACCTCAAGGGCTTCTTCGCCGCGATCCAGCAGTTGAACAAGGAAGGCCGGTTGCTGGCTTACCACGACCGTTCCGACGGCGGCCTGTTCGCCACGCTGGCGGAAATGGCCTTTGCCGGCCGCAGCGGCCTGTCGATCAACCTCGACATCCTGACGATGGAAGGCGAGCACGCTTCCGACTGGGGCGACTCCAAGAACTGGGCGTCGCAAGTCGGCGAGCGCCGCAACGAAATGACGCTGCGCGCGCTGTTCAGCGAAGAGCTGGGCGCCGTGATCCAGGTGCGCGCCGAGCAGAAGTCGGAAGTCATGAACGTGCTGCGTGCCTATAACCTGGGCGCCTGCAGTCACATCATCGGCAAGCCGAACAATCGCGACGTGATCGAGTTCATGCGCGACGCCAAGAATATCTACAGCCAGCCGCGCAGCGCGCTGCATCGCCTGTGGAGCGAAACCAGCTGGCGCATCGCGCGCCTGCGCGACAACCCGGCCTGCGCCGATGCCGAGTACGAACGCCTGCTGGACGTCGCCGATCCCGGCATGACGCCGAAGCTGACTTTCGATCCGCAGGAAGACATCGCCGCGCCGTTCATCAACACCGGCGCGCGTCCGCGCGTGGCGATCCTGCGCGAGCAGGGCGTCAATTCGCACATCGAGACAGCCTACGTGATGCACAAGTCCGGTTTCGAATCGGTCGACGTGCACATGAGCGACCTGATTGCCGGCCGCGCCAGGCTGGGCGACTTTACCGGCCTGATCGCCGTCGGCGGCTTTTCCTACGGCGACGTGCTGGGCGCGGGCGAGGGCTGGGCCAAGACGATTCTGTTCAACGCCCAACTGGCGGAGCAGTTCTCGCAGTTCTTCCAGCGTCAGGACACCTTCTCGCTGGGTATCTGCAACGGTTGCCAGATGATGAGCAACCTCAAGTCCATCATTCCGGGCGCCGAAGCCTGGCCGAAGTTTACGCGCAACAAATCGGAGCAGTTCGAAGCGCGTTTCTCTATGGTGGAAGTGCAGGAGTCGCCGTCGATCTTCCTGCAAGGCATGGCCGGCACGCAGACGCCGATCGCAGTCGCGCACGGCGAAGGCTTTGCCGACTTCTCGCTGACCGGCGACGCCGACAAGGCGTTGGTGGCGATGCGTTTCATCGACAACAAGGGGGCGGTGACGGAGTCCTATCCCTACAACCCGAACGGTTCGCCGCAAGGCATTACCGCCGTGACGACGCCGGACGGCCGCTTCAACGTGCTGATGCCGCACGCCGAGCGCGTGTTCCGCACCGTGACGCAGTCGTGGCATCCGGATGCGTGGGGCGAGGATTCTCCTTGGATGCGCATGTTCCGTAACGCGCGCAAATGGGTCGGCTGACAGCCGGGCTGCAAAAGACGAAGGCCATAAAAAAGCGCAGTTCCGCAAGGAACTGCGCTTTTTGTTTTCTGGCGCTGTCTGATTTGCGCCGCAACCTGTTGAGGGAGGCGGCGCGGTTCAGGCCGGATCAGAAAATGTGACGGATGCCGACGCCGACGGTGGTCAGGCTGTTCTTGCCCGATGCCGAGTTGGTCAGCTCATACACGGCTGCGTCCCTGGCCTTGTTGTAGTCGATCGTGGTGTACAACTGGGTACGCTTGGACAGCGCATAGTCGGCCCAGCCGACCACGGCGTAACGCTTGCCGTCGCCGACATTGCCCAAGGTGGTGTAAGACACGTTTTTGCTCTTGTCGTAGTAGAACGCACCGGTCAGGGTCAGGGCGTTGGTGGCCTTGTAGCTGGAGCCCAGGAAAAAGCCATTGTCCTTGCGTTGGTTGCCCGCGGTTGCTGTGACGGTGCTGGCGGTGGTCCAGCCAGTGGTATCGCTGTCGGCAGCCATGTAGGCGCCGGTCGTGCCGGTTCTGTCCTTGATATTGAACCAGCCGCCGAACACCTTGGCCGGACCGAAGTCATAGGAAGCCGACAGGTTCCAGACGGTGTCCTTGTAGCTGGAGTTGGTGGCGCTTACAGTTTGCTGGAAACCGCCGCCGATCGCGAAGGCGCCGGCGGTATAGCGCAGGGAGCTGCTGAACTGGCTGCCCGTGCGCACCGAACCCGCTTGTTCGCCAAAGGCCCAGCTGACCGCAGCCGACACGGGACCGAAGTCGTTGTCATAGCGCACCATGTTGGGGGTGCGAATCAAGGTGCCGGCGGCCGGCAGCCAGGAGTTGCTGGCATAGTTGCCGACGGTCAGCGGGTCGAAGTGATCAGCCAGCAGGTCGAACAGCGGAGTGTTTTGCTTACCCACGCGGATCTTGCCGAAACCGCCTTGCAGGCCGACCCACGATTGACGGCCGAACAGGGCGCCGCCTTGCAACATTGCGCCGTTGTCGCTGCTGAAGCCGTTTTCCAGTTGGAACATGGCTTTCAGCCCGCCACCCAGATCTTCGCTGCCCTTGAAGCCGATACGGCTGTTGGCGATGGCGCCGTTATCCACGCGGACGTTGCTGTTGCCTTGCGCATTGGCGTTGCTGAGGTAGTGGATGCTGGTGTCGACAATACCGTAGATGGTAACGTTGGACTGAGCAAAGGCGCTGCTGCTGGCGAGGCCGGCGATGACGAATGCCAAGGAAGTCTTTTTCATGCATTTCTCCTGAAACTTGCTGTTTTTTATGGTCCGTGCGAAGACCGGGCGCTATTGTGTAGCGGGTGTCTCCACACCTTTTATCGCCGCATTTGCCTGTATGTTTTTTCGCTTGGATGCGGCGTACCCGTTTCGGGTAAGGCGAGAGAATATCAGGAGATTTTTCGGGTGAAAAAGGAATTAGCTGACGAACGTGCTATTTGTAGTTTTTCGGTAAATGCGTAAATTATTTCGTCATTAATATTGACCGGGATGCGTATTTCACGCAGGAAGGTGTAAATCTTTTATATTTTTATGCATTGATAGGTCATTTTTGTACAAAACAAAAAAATGGCTGTTTAAATTAAAAAAACGCCCAAAACCGATGGCGGTGATGGGCGTTTTTTTAACTGACGGGAGGCTGAAATCGCATCCCGCCGGGTAGTTTGGCTTGTGCTTCCAGCTTACTGAACCTTGGCTTTCTTGCGCAGTTCTTCCTGATAAGCTTGCAGCTTCTTCTGTTGCAGCGCTTCGGCGATTTGCGGCTTCACTTCTTCCAGGGTAGGGACCTTGGCCGGACGGGTATCTTCCAGCTTGATCACGTGGTAGCCGAATTGGGTCTTCACCGGCGTTTCGGTGATGTCGCCCTTCTTCAGAGCAACCATGGCGTCGGAGAACGGCTTCACGAACGACGCGGGCGTCGCCCAATCCAGATCGCCGCCGTTGGCTGCGGAGCCGGTGTCCTTCGATTGCTTGGCCAGGTCTTCAAACTTGGTGCCTGCCTTCAGCTTGACGATGATCGCCTTCGCATCTTCTTCCTTGTCGACCAGGATGTGGCGAGCATGGTATTCCTTGTCGCCGGCTTGTGCCTTGAACTTGTCGTACTCGGCCTTGATGTCGGCGTCAGCAACCGGGTGCTTCTTCAGGTAGTCGCCGATCAGGGCGCGGATGACGATGCCTTGACGGGCCAGTTCCAGCTGGTTCTTGACGTCGGCGTTGCTGCTCAGGCCTTGCTTGTCGGCTTCCTGCATCAGGATTTCGCGATTGATCAGCTCTTCTTTCACGGCGCCGCGCAGTTGTGGGCTGTCAGGCTGGCCTTGTGCTGTCATTTGCTTGACCATCGCGTCAGCGCGCGAGGAGGGGATTGCCTTGCCGTTGACCACTGCCAGGTTTTGCGCCATGACTGGCAAAGCAGCGGTTGCGAACAGCAGTACCAGCAAACGAGCGGGTTTGAATGTCATTATTGAATCCTAAAAAATGGAGGTAATAAATCGAGGAAATGAAAGATATAGAGGAGGGATAGTCTTGTTAGTTCGCTATTTCAGACGGTGCGATGGCGGTGATCGCCAGTGCGTGTATATCCTTGTGCATCATGTCAGCCAGGCAATCATACACCAGCCGATGGCGAATTAAACGATTTTTGCCCTCAAAAACGGCGGAAATCAGGCGGACGCGATAGTGGCCTCCGCCCGACGCTGCGCCTGCATGGCCGGCGTGCAGGGCGGACTCGTCTTCGACTTGACACTCGCTCGGCGAGAAAGTTGCAAGCAGACGCGCGCGGATGAGGTCGTGGCGTTCGCTCATTCCGCGTCTTTCATGTATTTCGACAGGAACAGGCTTTGCGCGATGATGAAGGCGAACATCAGTCCCATGGTGCCGAACATCTTGAAATTGACCCAGGTATCGATGGCGTAATTAAACGCCACGTAGAGATTGAGCAAGCCCATCGCCACGAAGAAAATCGACCAGGCCAGATTCAGTTTGCCCCACACCGGTTCAGGCAGGGAAACTTGTTTTTCCATCATCACGCGGATCAGGTTTTTCTTGACAAAAACTTGACTGATGATCAAGGCGGCGGCGAAACACCAGTAAAGAATGGTCGGCTTCCATTTGATGAAGGTGTCGTCGCGGAAATAGATCGTGGCGCCGCCGAACACCACGATGATGGCCAGCGACACCCACAGCATGCCGTCGACTTTCCTGCGGCGCGCCAGCAGATAACCGATCTGCGCCAGCGAGGCGACGATGGCGACCGCCGTGGCCAGCAGGATCGGCGCCAGCGTGGCCGTCACGGAACCGCCGGACATGACGCCCGACAGATACTGCGACACCAGGCCCTGGGCGGCATCGGCGTGACCTTCCCCCCACTTGAAAACACCGAAAAAGAGGATGACGGGAAAGAGGTCGAACAAAAACTTCATGGATTCAGTCTTCTTAAAAGATTGCGCAGGCAATCAGGTTATCAGGTTGCCGGATCAAACCGCAGCGACGCGGAATTGATGCAGTATCGCAAGCCGGTCGGCGGCGGACCGTCGGGAAACACGTGACCCAGGTGCGCGTCGCAGACGTTGCAGACGATTTCGGTACGAATCATGCCATAACTTTTGTCCACGATCTCGCGGACATTCGCAGGATCAAGCGCTTTGAAATAGCTGGGCCAGCCACAGCCGGAGTCAAATTTCGTGTCCGAGGCAAACAGCGGGGTGTTGCAGCATACACAGGTGTAGATGCCGGCTTCGTGATGATCCCAGAATTTGCCCGTGAAGGCGCGCTCGGTCGCCGCATGGCGGGTCACCTGGTATTCCATCGGATCCAGTTGGGCACGCCATTCGGCGTCGGTTTTGTGGACTTTGGCAGTCATGCTGATGCTCCGTGGTTGATAGTGGCGATAAGAAGGTAAAAAACTGCTTGTTGCGTGTTGGTCGGACGTTGGCGCCGGATCTTACGTTCAGGAAGAGCAGCTTACTTCAAGATGGCTGGCCCAGTCCGGCGGCAGGTCGGCGTACTTGTCGTGTTCGGGCTGCTCGTCGAAAGGCCGGCGCAAGATATCCAGCAGCTTCGCGACTTCGGAGAAGTCCTTGTTTTGCGCCTTGTCGATGGCCACTTGCGCCAGGTAATTCCGTAGCACGTATTTGGGGTTGCTTGCGTCCATTGCAAGTTTCCTTGGCGCATCCTGGCTGTTCTCCCGCAGCAGGCGGGTACGGTATTGCGCGGCCCAGGCGTCGAAGGCAGGCCGTTCGATGAACAGATCGCGCAATGCTTCATCGCCGGCGTCGCTGCCGGCCCGTATGTCGCTGAGGCGACGGAAGAACAGGGTGAAGTCGACATGGCCGGCTTGCAGGATGGCAAACATCGCTTCGAACAGTTTGTCGTCGTCGGGCTGGCGGGTGGCCAGTCCCAGCTTGGCATGCAGCAAGGCGTCGTTCTTCGCGGCAAACTCGGCCTCGTACTGCGCCAGCGCGGCTTCGGTGTCTTCCACGCTGCCGATCAGCGGCAGCAGCGCCTGGCCCAGCGCAAAGCAATTCCACTGGCCGATGCGCGGCTGCATCTGGTACGCATAGCGACCCTGCTGATCGGTGTGGTTGCAGATATGGCGCGCGTCGAAGGCTTCCATGAAACCGAAGGGGCCGTAGTCCAGCGTCAGGCCGAGGATGGACATGTTGTCGGTATTCATCACGCCGTGCATGAAACCGACCGACTGCCATTGCGCCATCAGGTGCGCGGTGCGGCGCGTGACTTCGGCCAGCAGTTCGCGGTAAGGGTTTCCGGCGTCGAGAAACTGGGGATAGAAATTGGCGATGACATTGTCGGCCAGCAGCTTCAGTTCGTCGTGGCGCTTGTTGTAATACCAGTGCTCAAACGAGCCGAAACGAATGAAGCTGGGCGACATGCGCGTGACGACCGCGGTGGTCTCCATGGTCTCGCGCCGGACTTGCTGGTCCGATCCGGTTACGCACAGTGCGCGCGTGGTGGGAATACCCAGCGCAGCCATCGCTTCCGAACAGAGAAATTCACGGATCGACGAACGCAGCACGGCGCGGCCGTCGCCCATGCGCGAATAGGGCGTCTGGCCGGCGCCCTTGAGCTGCAATTCCATCCGGCCGCCGTCGCGCGCCGGCAGATCGCCGAGCAGAATCGCCCGGCCGTCCCCGAGCTGGCCTGCCCAGACACCGAACTGATGGCCGGAATACACCGCCGCCAGCGGCTTGGAGTCGCGTGCGACGGCGTTGCCGGTGAAGACGTCGACAAAGCTGCTGCCGTTCGCCATCGCCGGATCGAGGCCGATCAGATCTGCCGCATCGGCGCTGACGCCAACCAGATAGGGCGCGCGCAAAGGCGTCGGCTGCAAGTGCGTATAGAACGCCGGAGGCAGTTCTGCAAATGCATTGCCGAATGGAAGCAGCGAGGCAGTATCGTTGACGCTGCTGTCGGCGCTGGTGACAGGAGGGAAGGCAGGAGAATTCATCAGGAGAGGGTGTGCATCACGGCTGAAAACGCCATTTTGACAGAGAAGCGGCTATCCCATAGGATCGCGCTGTTTTTGGCGATACCATCCTTTTTTGCTCAGACAGATCAAATCACGACAAGGAATACATGAAAGCGAACAAGCAACTGCGCCGCGCAGCAATGGCAAGCATGGCAATCGCGTTGGCGGCGATCTGCATGGCGACGAGCGCTCGCGCGGCAGAGGGCGCGCCATCGGCCGCAGCATCTGCTTTGCCTGCCTATGCGCCGGTCAAGCAGCAGATTTGCACCGACTGCAAGATCAATGTTCCCGCCGAGATGATTCCGACGCGTGGCGTGGTTCTCTCCAACGGCAGTTTTGCCACGCCGGCCGGCTATTGGGAAGCGGTCGACATCGACCAGCGCAAGATGACGCGCTTCATCACCCAGCTTGACGCCGCGACACACAAACTGGCAGTGGTGCAAAGCCGCACGGTGCTCTTGAGCGATGGGGACCTTGCCGCAGTCATCGAGCTGGCGAACGCGGTATGGCGTTTTCCGCAGAAGCTGCCTGCGGTACAGTCAATGGATGTCGTCTGGGGAGTGGACTTGTTCGACGGCGCCATCACCAGAAAGGAATACGGCGTCGGGCAGGTGCAAGGCGACGGCGCCAACCTGAAAGCGGCGCTTGAACGGATCTGGCAGCGCCTGGCGCGTTAACTCATTTCTCGCCATTTATTTTGCCGGCGGTCGAAATCTTCTCGAATTCTCCTCGAATTCTTCGATTGATGCACATCCGTTCCTGAACAGGCCGATCTTTTCCTGTCATTGTCCGGTCACATGGCGACGCTACCTTGCAATGCAGGTCGTTTGCAGGGCAGCGCGTCACGGGTTTCTCGTCATCGGATAGGAGATGTGTATGCAAAATGCTGTAGCGTTCGCCGACAACGACGTTGTCGTGATTGCATGGAGTTATGGCCGCAAGCTGCCCGGTTGCCTGGGTTTTGCAGTATATCGTATCGACGCCGCGGGCAAGGAAACGGCGCTTCCTTCGATGGCCGTGTTTCCCGGCATGAAACGCCAGCCTGCGCAGACTACCGCCCAATTCCCGATCCAGAAATTCTATTGGAAGGACCCCTACGCCCGCCTGATCGCCGACGACGGCGGCAAAAAGGGCAGCCGCACCTTCCGCTACAAGATCGTACCGCTGGAAGGCCAGCCGGGAAACCTGACGCCGATGCGCGTCGGCTTTGCCGTCTCCAACGAAGTCACGCTGAGTCCGCAGGTCGCGCCCGATTTGCAGGCGTATTTCAACCGCGGCCTGATCTCGACGCAACGCGTCTCGCGCGCCATGGACGGCCATCCCGACAAGGAGAGCTTGCTCGCGATGGTGGCCCAGCCCGGCAACGCCATGCGCCAAAGCCTGGCCGGCGACATGATCGGAGCCTTGCTGGATTTCGTCGCGCGCGCGGGCAAGGGCGCTGCGCTTTACGCCGCCTTGTACGAACTCGGCGACGACGAACTCATCGGTGCGCTGGAGAAAGCCGGCAAGAAGCTGCACCTGATTCTTTCCAACCCCAAGGCCGGCGACCAGCAAAGCGCCAGCGGCATCACGGACGGCAACGACGCCTCGCGCAAGCGCCTGCGCAAGACGGCGGGCGAGCTGATCGACCGCATGGTGCCGTCCAACCACATCGCGCACAACAAGTTCCTGGTCCATGTGGATGCCAAGGGCAAGGCGCAGGCGGTATTGTTCGGCTCGACCAACTGGACCTCGACCGGCCTGTGCACGCAGACCAACAACACCATCGTGTCCGACGATGCGGCGCTGGCGAAACGCTATCTCGATTACTGGAATCAGCTGGCCGCCGATACCGAAGCCGCCGGCGACAACGCCAAGGCCTTGCAGGGCGCCAAATTGCGCGGCTGGGACGCCAAACCGAAACTGCTCAAACAGGCGGACGGTTCAACCGTCACCAGCTGGTTTTCGCCGAATACGCCGAAAGCGCGCGGACGTTCCCGCGCCAATGAAGCGCGTCCGCCCGACATGGACGGGGTGGCGCAGTTGATTGCCGGCGCGCAGCATGCCGTGCTGTTCCTGGCGTTTTATCCGGGCACGCCCAGCATCGTCAACTGGGTGGCGGAAGCGCAGAAAGCCAACAAGGATCTGTTCGTGCGCGGCTGCGTGACCAATCCGTCCACGGCGGAAGGCTTCCTGTACGAGTTGCAAGGCGTGGAGCCGCCCAAGCGCAAGAAGGGCGATCCGCCCGGCAAACAGGATCCGCGCGTGATTTCGGCCAAGGCGTTGACCGGCGCCGTTCCGGCCGGATGGCAGAAAGAAATCCTCTCGGCCGGCTTCGCCGTCACCCACGACAAGATCGTGGTCATCGATCCGTTTTCCGACAATTGCGTCGTCGTGACCGGCAGCCACAACCTCGGCTACAAGGCGTCTTACGACAACGACGACAACCTGGCCATCTTCAAAGGGCAGCAGGCGCTGGCGCAAGCCTACGCGACGCACGTGCTGGATATCTACGATCACTTCTCATGGCGCTGGATGGTGCAGGATAAAGGCCAGAAGGCAGCCGACACCATGCTGAGCGTCAAGCCCGACGAATGGCAGAGCAAATATTTCGGCGACAAGGGAGAGATTCGTTCGGCGCAGTTGCGGTTCTGGCTGGGAGCCGTGCCGGTAACACGCTAGGAAAAGAAAGAAGAACGCGGGAAATTGCGCCCGGCTGAAGCGCCGGGCGCAGGAAAACAGCTTACTTGTTGACCAGTTTGGCCGGCACCGCCAGCGTCAGCAAGCCGCCCAGCAGCAGCGACCCCGCCAGCACATACATGCCCGTGTTGGTGCTCTGGGTGGCGTCCTTCAGCCAACCGACCAGATACGGGCTGACAAAACCGGCCAGGTTACCCAGCGAGTTGATCAGTGCGATGCCGGCAGCAGCAGCGGTGCCGCTCAGGAACGCCGTAGGCAGGCTCCAGAACAGCGGCAGCGTGGTCAGGATGCCGACCGCAGCCAGGGTCAGCGAAGCCATCGCCAGCAGCGTGTTGTGGTCGTACACGGTGCTGAACAGCAGGCCGACGCAACCCAGGAAAGCCGGGATCGCAACGTGCCAGCGACGCTCGCGCTGCTGGTCGGCGCTGCGGCCGATCATGATCATCGCCACGGCGGCGATGGCATAGGGAATCGCCGTCAGCAAGCCGATGTTGAGCGGATCGCTCACGCCGGTCGTCTTGATGATGGTCGGCAGCCAGAAGCTCACGCCATACAAGCCCATCACGAAGCAGAAATAGATGATCGCGCTCAGCCACACCTTGCCGTCGGCGAACATCTGGCCCAGCGACACTTCGGTCTTGTCGGCCTGTTCCTGCGCGATCTGCGATTCCAGCAGGCGCTTTTCATCTTCGGTCAGCCAATGTGCATCGCGGACGCGATCTTTCAGATAGAAAATCACGACCACGCCCAGCACCAGCGAAGGAATCGCTTCCAGGATGAACATCCATTGCCAGCCGGCCAGGCCGTGCACGCCCGGGAAGGCATGCATGATCCAACCCGACAGCGGCCCGCCGATCACGCCGGAAATCGCGATGCCGGTCATGAACAGCGCCGTGATCTTGCCGCGGCGATGCGACGGATACCAGTAGGTCAGGTACAGGATCACGCCGGGGAAGAAGCCTGCTTCGGCCACGCCCAGCAGGAAACGCATGACATAGAACATCTCCGGCGTCGTCACGAAAATCATCGCGCCGGAAATGATGCCCCAGGTGATCATGATGCGGGCGATCCACAGCCGCGCGCCGACCCTGTGCAGGATGATGTTGCTGGGGATCTCGAAAATGAAATAGCCGATGAAGAAAATACCGGCGCCGAGGCCGTAGACGGTTTCGCTGAACTTCAGGTCCTGCAGCATCTGCAACTTGGCGAAGCCGACGTTGACGCGGTCCAGGTAGGATGCGACATAGCAGAGGAACAGCAGGGGAAGCAGGCGCCACGTGACCTTGGAAAAGGTCGCTTCTTCAAACGATACATTGTTGCCGGGCGACGCGGCAATGCCTTGTGCTGGGGTAATCGACATGTCTCACTCCATACGTATTAAAAATGGATCAGCCTTGTTGTTATGAAAAGCCAGTCTCGTGGACTGGCTTTATTTAAAGTACTGATGGCTCTTCTTTTTTTATTGCAGCGTGATTATAGACACAAAAAGTGCCGATCCAACGCAAACTCCCGCGGGCCTGACAAAACACTGACGAATGTCGCCCAGTGTTACACGCAGCGTCCGCCGTCCACCTCCAGGCAAGCGCCGGTAATGAACGACGCTTCGTCCGAACCCAGGTACAGGCAGGCGTTGGCGATGTCGTCCGGCGTCGAGAAGCGGCCCAGCGGAATCGTCGCGGTAAACTTCTTGCGGTTTTCCGGGGTATCCGGCACGCCCATGAATTCGGTCAGCAGGCCGGTTGCCGACATCACCGGATTGACGCAGTTGACGCGGATGTTGTCCGGGCCGAGTTCCGCCGCCATCGATTTGCTGGTCGTGATGACCGCGCCTTTGCTGCCGTTGTACCAGGTCAGGCCCGGACGCGGGCGGATGCCGGCGGTCGATGCGATGTTGATGAAGGCGCCGCCGCCGACCTTGCGGAAGTAGGGTACGAAGGTCTTGGCGCTCAGGAAAATGCTTTTCACGTTGATCGCGTAGAGACGATCGAATTCGTCTTCTTCCACTTCCAGCATCGGACGGTTGCGATGCGTGGTGCCGGCGTTGTTGACCACGATGTGCAGGCCGCCGAAGGCGTCCAGCGCGGCAGCCAGCATGGCGGCGACGTCGGCGCTCTTGGACACGTCGGTCTTGATGAAACGCGCCTGGCCGCCGGCGGCGAGGATATCGTCGACGACGCGTTTGCCGCCGGCTTCGTTGATGTCCGCCACCAGGATGCGCGCGCCTTCGCGCGCGTAGCTCTTGGCGATGCCTTCGCCGAATCCCGAACCCGCGCCGGTCACGATGGCTACTTTGTCTTTCAGTCGCATGTCTTCTCCTTGTTGTGTTGCAGGTGATGTTCAGTTGTGTTCAATCGTGCTTGATGGCAATGGTCTTCAAGACCGTGAAGCCGTACAGCGCCTCGAAACCTTTTTCGCGGCCGTGGCCGCTGGCCTTGACGCCGCCGAACGGCAATTCCACGCCGCCGCCCGCGCCATAGTTGTTGATGAAAACCTGTCCGCTGCGAATCGCCCGCGCCAGGCGCATCTGGCGTCCGCCGTCGCGCGTCCAGACGCTGGCGACCAGGCCGAAGTCGGTGCTATTGGCGAGGCGGATGGCGTCGGCTTCGTCTTCAAACGGCATGGCGGCCAGGACGGGACCGAACACTTCTTCCTGCGCCAGTCGATGCTGAAACGGCACATCGCGCAGCAGGGTCGGCGCCTGATAAAAGCCGCCCGCAGGCGCACCGTCGGCGATGCGTCCTTGCGCGACCAGCGGGATCTTGCTGTCGGCCGCTTCGCGCAGGAAACCGGCGACGCGCTCTTGTTGCGTCTTGCGAATCAGCGGACCGCAGTCGAGATCCATCGCCGCCGAGCCGACGCGCAACTTGCCGAAGGCGGCGCCGACGCGTTCCAGCACTTGCTCATAGGCGCTGCGCTGCACCAGCAGGCGGCTGCCGGCGGAGCAGGTCTGTCCTGCGTTCTGCACGATGGCGTTGACGATCACCGGCAGCATGGCGTCGAAGTCGGCGTCGGCGAACACCACCTGCGGCGACTTGCCGCCCAGCTCCAGCGTGACCGGCGTGTGATGTTCGGCCGCGGCGCGCACCACGATCTTGCCGACATTGGGCGAGCCGGTGAACGACACGTGGTCGACGTCGTGATGCTTGACCAGCAGGACGCCGGCTTCATGGCCGTAGCCGGTGACGATGTTGAGCACGCCTTCGGGGAAACCGGCTTCGGCGGCCAGTTCGGCCACGCGCAACAGCGACAGGCAGGCGTCTTCCGCCGGCTTGACCACGCAGGTGTTGCCGGCGGCGAGCGCACCGCCGACGCAGCGTCCGAAGATCTGCATCGGATAATTCCACGGCACGATGTGGGCGGTGACGCCATGCGGTTCGCGCAGGGTCAGTACGGTATAGCCGGTCTGGTAGGGAATCGTCTCGCCGTGCAGCTTGTCGGCCGCGCCGGCATAGAACTCGAAGTAGCGCACGATGGCGGCGGCATCGGCGCGCGCCTGCTTGAAGGGTTTGCCGCAGTCGCGGGCTTCCAGTTGCGCCAGTTCTTCCTGGTGTTCCGCCAGCTTTTGCGACAGCTTCATCATCAGGCGGCTGCGATCGGCGGCGCTGGTGCGGCTCCAGACCTTGTCGTAGGCCTGGCGCGCCGCCTGCACGGCGGCGTCGATGTCGGCGGCGTTGCCGCGCGCCAGCGATGCGAACACCTGGCCGTCGGACGGATCGGTGACGGGGATGCTCTCGCCCGACGAGGGCGCGCTCCAGCGGTTGTTGATGAAGTGCTGTTTCATGATTTCGAAGTTCCTTTATCTACATGGCGATCGACATGCCGCCGTCTACGTACAGGACGTGACCGTTGACGTAGGAGGCGGCGTTGGAAGCGAGAAACACGGCGGCGCCGGCGATTTCAGCCGGCTGCGCCCAGCGGCCCAGCGGCGTGCGCGTGGCGAAGTGGGCGTTGATCTTGGGATCGGCGATCGCCGCGGCATTGGCCTCGGTCGCCACGCCGCCCGGCGCAATGGCGTTGCTGGTGATGCCCAGCGGACCGTACTCGGCGGCGAGGGCGCGCATCATGCCGGTCAGGCCTGCCTTGGCGCCGGTATACACGGCGTCGCCCGAGCGCGCGATTTGGCCCGCAATCGAGGTGACGGTGATCAGGCGGCCGCTCTGGTTGGGCACCATCAGGCGCGCCGCTTCGCGCGCGAGCGTATAGCCGGCGATCAGGTTGGTTTCCAGCATGGCGTGGATCTCGTCGTCGCTGAACTCCAGCAAGGGTTTGCGATTGCGCACGCCGGCGTTGTTGACGAGGATGTCGAGGCCGCCGTGCCGTTGCGCGATCTGCGCAAAGGCCGCCTTGACGGCGGCCTTGTCGGTCACGTCGAAGGCGAGGGCGCTGGCCGACAAGCCTTGTGCGGTCAGGCTTTGCACGGCGCTCGCCAGCGTGCCGGCGTCGCGGCCGTTGAGGATCACGTGCGCGCCGCTGCCGGCCAGTGCGCGTGCAATTTCCAGTCCGATGTCGCGTGCGGCGCCGGTGACGAGGGCAATCTTTCCGTTCAGGGAAAACTGCTGCAGGTAGGACTGGGTATTCAGATTGTGCGGCTGATTCATGGTCGGTTTCGATAAACAATGGACGGCAGAAGATATCACCGTCGCAGCCATCGGGCCGGACCGATTGTCTCCAGTCGTTTTTGTTTTTTGATGAGTCGTGGTCGGGAAGGCCGCCGCAGGCTCGCTGGCTTTCAATGTATGTTGCAGATCAAAAGATGTCAAATGATATTACTACTTGGCCGGCCACGTCATTGCTCTGCAGGGGGCATAACGTCTACTTATGGCTAGGCCGGAAATCAGCTACCATGCGCAGTAATGACAAAATTCGACAGGAGACACGTCATGCCGAAATCGCCAGGCGACCAGCAAGAAGGCGGCACAGACGCAAAAGTCGTGAGTATCCGCACGTCCGCGTTGCCGCGCGCCGCACAACTTTCCACCGACGCCCTGGCGCTGGCTGCCGCCGGACTGGGGCCGGTGCGCCAGGAGCGTTTTGCCGAGCGCGTCTACGAAAACCTGTTCCACGCCATCGTCGAAGGCAAGATCGGCGTCGGCAGCCGCCTGCCTTCCGAGAACGATCTGGCGACCCTGTTCGACGTGTCGCGTCCCATCGTGCGCCAGGCGCTGGACCGCCTGCGCGAAGACCAACTGGTCGAATCGCGGCGCGGCTCCGGCACCTACGTCATGGACAAGCCCGAACTTGCCGGCAAGGCCGCCAACGCCGAGCCGTCCGAACGCATCGGCCACATCATGAACGGCCTTGAATTGCGCATGGTGATCGAGCCCGAGTGCGCCTACATGGCGGCCTTGCGCCGCAGCACGGCCGACCTGGCGCGCATGGACGAGTTGCTGAGCGGCTTCGAACAGGCCAATGCCGTCGGCGGCATCGCCCATCATTTCGATTTCGCGTTCCACGAAGCGATTGCCACGGCCACCGCCAACCTGCGTTTCGTGCAAGTGCTCAAGACGCTGGAGTACGACGTCAGCCACGCCGTCAACATGCTGCGCCACCTGATGCACATCCAGCCGTGGAAGCGCACGCAGGACGCCATGGACGAGCATCGCAACATCTTCGAACTGATCAAGCGGCAAGACGCGGAAGGCGCGCGACGCGCCATGCGCGGCCACATCGAAAATGCGCGCAGCCGGATGTTCAACAGCCGGCCCGGCCTGTAGCAAGCTGCTGTCAATTTAAATAACAACTTAAACTTCCGGAACATCCCGCATGGAATTGCGTCAACTCAGATACTTCGTCGCCATCGTCGATCACGGTTCGCTCTCGCGCGCGGCGCGCGTGCTGCACATTGCCCAGCCGGCGCTGACCCAGCAGATTCGCCAGCTGGAAGAAGAACTCGAAGCGCAACTGCTGCATCGTTCCGCGCAAGGCGTGATCGCCACCGACGCCGGCAAAACCTTTTACGAACATGCGCAGGCCATCCTCAAGCAAGTCACCGACGCCAAGTCGGCCGTCGCGCAATCCAACGACAAGCCTTCCGGCACGGTCGCGCTGGGCATTCCGCAAAGCGTCTCGGGCGCGCTGGCCTTGCCGTTGCTCACGGCCATTCGCGCCACTTATCCGGAAATCACCTTGCTGCTCACCGAAGAGCTGACCGGCAACCTGATCGTCCAGCTCAAATCGGGACGGATCAATCTGGCGGTACTGTTCGATGACGGCGACGGCCAGCTGTCGCCGTTTGCCAGCACGCCGATGGTGGAAGAAGAGATGATGTACATCACGCGCGCCGATTCGCAATATGGCGTCAAGGAAGGAAAAGGGAAGAGCAGATCGGTCACGCTGGCCAAGGCCATCAAGGCGCCGCTGATCCTGCCGGGCTTGCAGCACGGCGTGCGGCCGCGCATCGAGAACGTGGTGCGCGCGCACGGCATGTCGCTGGAGAACGTGATCGAAATCAATTCGGTGGCGATCCTGAAGTCGGCCATCCTGGCCGATATCGGCGCGACCATCTTGCCGGTGGCGCCTTTGCTGTCCGAGATCGAACGCGGCGACATGGTCGCCTATCCGATCAGCGGCGAACGCATGGTGCGTACGCTGGCGCTGTGTGCGTCGAAGAATATTCCGCTGACGAACGCGGCGGCGGCGGTGGAGCGGCTGGTGCTGGATGTGACGGATGACTTGTGTAGCAAGGGCAGGTGGCTGCATGCCGAGGCGCTGGCGCGGGAATGATTCGCCCGGCGAGAATTACCGTCGTCCCAGCGAACGCTGGGACCCAGTGTCGTGAATACGGTCAATACGACACTGGGTCCTGACTTTCGTCAGGACGACGGCATTTTCAGTTGCGAGCTGCTTTAGCTGCTCGTTGCGTCAGTTCTTGTCGACCGCAGGATCCGGCAAGGCCGCGCCGTCAACCAGGGCGCTCACGACACGCTCGCCCAGGCCCAACCCCACGCTCATGCCGATGCCGGTATGCATCAACACCACGGTGGTCTTGTTGTCGATCTTCGTCGCCGAGAACGGTCCCGGCCCCTTGCTGCCGTACACGCCTTGCCAGCGTTCCAGCACATTCAGTTTGACGCCCAGCGTATCTTCCGCCAGGCCGATCATCAGTCTGTCGATTTCTTCGTTGTTGAACGGCGGCGCATCGACGCCGTAGTAGTGCGAGTCGCCGATGATCAGTTCTTGATATGGCGTCGGGCTGACCAGCAGGTGAATGCCATGACGGTTCAGGGCTGGATATTTTGCTTCGATTTCCGCATGCACGCCTGCCGCGCTCGGCAGATCGGAGAAGGCGCCGTAATGCGTGCAGGACAGGCCGGTCAAGACCGCATGCGTCAGCGGAAGACGCTCTTGCGGTGCGGCGCGCAGCATTTGCAGGCGGCATACCTTGAGATTCAGTTCGCTCAGCTTGTCGGCAAACAGCGTCTGGTAATCGTGGCCGGAACAGACGATGGTGCGCTCGGCGCGGAACTCGCCGGCGGTCGTCGACAGATGGCCGTCGCGGGCTTCCTTGACCAGCGTATTGAAGTGGAATTGCACGCCCTGCGATTGCAGATAACAGACCAGCGCCGGCATCGCTTCGCGCGAATACAGTTGCAGGTCCTGGGTGCCGTGCAGGGCGGAGCGATGATGGCGGAAGCGGCCGCCATAGAGCGTGTTCAGTTGTTCGCCTTCCAGCAGCGACACTTCGTAACCGTGCTGGCGTGCGCGCACGATCATGAATTCTTCCAGCACCGCATGTTCGGCCGCGGTGCGGGCAAACAGCAGGGTGCCGGCTTCGCGCGCACTGAAGTTGGCGCGTTGCGCCAGGTGCAGCCAGATGTCGCGGCTTTGGCGCGCCAGCCCAAGCATGACGCCGGGCGGCTGGCCGGTGATCAGGCCCATGCCGAAATTGCGGATGGAAGCGCCGATCGGCGCCGTGGTGCGTTCAAACACGGCCACGCGCAGACCGCGCTTGACGGCGGCATAGGCATGCGCCAGTCCGAGAATGCCGGAACCGACGACGGCGACGTCAACGTCCGGGTGGGCGATGTTGCTGGTGTTCATGACAAAACTCCACTGCTGAAAAACCGACGAAGAATCCTCTCCGTCGTCCCTCGAATCGTTTCATCCCGCGCCGCAAAAGAAGTTCACGGCGTGGGATCTTGTTGCTGCTGCGCTGTTGCCGGCGCATTGCTTCATGCGGCTGATTATTTCTTCTCGGCCTTGCTTTCGTAACGCTTGCTCCACTCGGTCAGGATGCGGTCGCGATTGCTGCTGGTCCAGGCGAAGTCGTTCTTGGTCAGGCGCTTTTCATAGTCGGCCGGCAGCAGCGGATCGGGCTTGGCGATGCCGGGAACGGCCAGGACGGCGAAGTTCTTTTCGTATTGCATCATGGCGTCCTTGCTGGCGGAGAAGTCAGCCAGGCGCTTGGCGGCGTCCAGGTTCTTGGTGCCCTTGACGATGGCGGTCGCTTCCAGATCCCAGCCCAGGCCTTCCGACGGCAGGATGATGTCGATCGGCGCGCCTTCCTTCTTGGTCTTCACGGCGCGGTATTCAAACGCGATGCCGATCGGGAATTCGCCGGTGGCGGCTTGTTTGCATGGCTTGGAGCCGGAGTGGGTGTACTGGCCGATGTTCTTGTGCAGCGCGTCCATGTAAGCCCATGCCTTGTCTTCGCCCATCATCTGGATCCAGGCGGTGACGTCGAGATAGCCGGTGCCGGAGGATGCCGGGTGCGGCATCACGATCTTGCCGGCGTAGACCGGCTTGGTCAGGTCAGCCCACGAAGTCGGCTTCGGCAGGCCTTGCTTTTGCGCTTCGACGGTGTTGAAGCAGATCGCCGAACCCCAGACGTCCATGCCGACCCATGCCGGCGGATTGGCAGGGCTGCGGTACTTGGCTTCGATCGCCGCCAGATTCTTCGGGGCGTAAGGCGTCAGCATGCCTTCCTTGTCGAGGATCGCCAGGCTGGAAGCAGCCAGGCCCCAGATCACGTCGGCCTTGGGATTGGCCTTTTCAGCCAGCAGCTTGGCGGTGACGATGCCGGTGGAATCGCGCACCCATTTGATTTCGATGTCCGGATTGCTCTTTTCGAACTCGGCTTGATAGGCCTTGATCTGATCGGCTTCCAGCGCGGTGTAGACAGTCAGAGTGGTCGCTGCATGCGCGGACAACAGAGCGCCTGCACCCAGAACGGAAGCAAGCAGTTTAAGAATGTTTGTAGGTTTCATGGTTGCTCTCTTGTAGTGGAAAGGTGATACGACGAACGACAAATTCAACGAGTTTTCAATGCTTTTTACCGGCGGTGCGCCAGGCTTGCGCTTTGCGCACCCAGTAACCCAGTCCCCAGTGCATCAGCAGGGACACGGCAATCGAGGTCAGCAGGATCAGCGTCGACATGGCGGCGGCCGGGCCGACGTCGCCGGCGTCATCCATGTTCAGCACGGCAATCGCCGCCAGCACGGTATTCGGGCTGTAGAGGAAGATCACCGCCGACACGGTGGTCATCGACGACACGAACAGGTAGCGGAAGATTTCCAGCACGGCGGGCAGGCACAGCGGCACGGTGATGCGCAGGTAAGTGCGCAGCAGCGGCACCTTGAGCGAGGCGGAGGCGGCTTCGAACTCGGGATCGATCTGCTTGAGCGCCGTGACGGCGGTCAGATGCGCGGTGGTGTAGAAGTGCATCACCGAGCACAGCACCAGGATCGTCATGCCGCCGTAGAGGAAATTCAGCGGATTGGCCGGGTGATTGAAGAAGAACACGAAGCCCAACCCCAGCACCAGTCCCGGCACCGCCATCGGCAGGAAGGCCAGGAAGCGCAGCGAGGTATCCAGCAGGCGGTTCGAGCGCGTCTTTTCCATCAGCCACGCGCCGGTGAAAATGACGGCGGTGCCGACGATGCTGGTGCCGGTCGCCAGGCGCAGACTGTTCCAGTAGGCCAGCCAGCCGCCGCCGTCCATGTTGTCGAAGTCGTAGTGCATCAGCGTCAGCTTCAGGTTGTACGGCCACAGCTTCACCAGCGACGCGCCGACGGCAACCGCAATCATCATCAGCAGCGCGCCGCTGATGAGGATCAGGATCAGCGTGTAGACGCCGTCGCGACGCCACTGACGGCGCGGCACCAGCACTTCGGCGCGGCTGCTCATCTGCGCGCGCTGGCGCTTTTGCAGCCAGCCGTCGATGAAGAAAGTCAGCAATGCAGGGATCAGCAACAGCAAGCCGATCAGCGCGCCGCGGTCGAATTGCTGCTGGCCGACCACCGCCTTGTAAGCTTCCACCGCGAGAACGCTGAACGCGCCGCCGACGATTTTCGGCACGCCGAAGTCGGTGATGGTCAGCGTGAAGACCAGGCAGAATGCGCCGAAGATGCCGTAACGCGTGGCCGGCAAGGTCACGGTGCGGAAGGTTTTCCAGCTGTTGGCCCCCATCGCCGAAGCGGCGTCATACAAGCGCGCATCGGCCAGCGACAGCGCCGACAGCAAAATCATCAGGGCGTGCGGGAAGGTGTAGAAGGCTTCGCCCAGCAGGATGCCCCAGAAACCGTAGATGCTGCCGTTCATCCATTCCTTGAACAGCCCCTGGTTGCCGAACAGGTAAATCAGCGCGATGCCGGGCAGCAGCGAGGGCGCCAGCAGCGGCAGCAGGGCAATCGAGCGCCACAATCCCTTGAACGGTGCCAGCGTGCGCTGCAGGCCGTAAGCGAACAGATACGCCAGCGGCACCACCACCAATGCCGTCGCGGCCGACACGCCGACGCTGCGCGCCACCATCGGGAAGAAATTGGGATTGGCGACCAGCTTGCTCCACGGCGCCATGCCGGCCCAGACGCCGCCCTTATCGAACAAGGCTTGTCCCAGCACGGCCGCCAGCGGCATCGCCAAGGCGAGCAGCAACAGCACCAGCAGAAAATACTTGAGACCGCCCGACACCAGGGCGTCGAGATTGAGCGCCTTCAGCGGCTTCGCCGTGGCGAGGGGAGCGTTGGCGGATACGGGCGTCGTTGCCATGGCGGGTGCGGGTTCGGGCAGCGAGGTCGTTTGAACGGAGGTGGTCATGCTGCTCAGGAAAACAGATGCAAGGCGCGTTGCGGCAGGGCGATCCACATTCTCTCCGCGGCCACGTCCGGCAGGCGAGAGCGCACTTCGTCGGCGACGTCGGCCATCAGGCGCTGGCCCGGAAGTTCGTCCAGTTCCAGCATCATGCGATAGCGGTTGCCGAGATAGATCTGATCGACCACGCGCGCCGAGAACCGGTTCGAGGCGTCGGCAGCCGGTTGCACGTCGATCGCTTCGGGCCGGCAGAACAGGCGGCCGGCGCCGTTTTCCATGCTGACGCCGGCATTGCCCTGGCGCGATGCTTCGTCGATGTTCAGCATCAAGGCGCCGACGCTGACCTGGTGCGCCGACACGCGCTGGAACGGCAGCCAGTTGGCCTGGCCGATGAAGTCGGCGACGAAAGGCGTGGCCGGATGGCGGTAGATGCGGTCGGGCGTGTCGAATTGTTCGATGCGGCCGTGGTGCATGATGGCGATGCGGTCCGACATGACCATCGCTTCTTCCTGGTCGTGCGTGACCATCAGCGTGGTGATGTTGAACTGTTTTTGCAGGCGGCGGATTTCCAGTTGCAGGTGTTCGCGCACTTGCGCGTCCAGCGCCGACAGCGGTTCGTCGAGCAGCAGCAGCGACGGCGAGGGCGCCAGTGCGCGCGCCAGCGCCACGCGTTGCTGCTGGCCGCCGGAGAGCTGGCCGGGGAATTTCTTTTCACTGCCGGACAGGCCGATCATGTCCAGCATGTCGCTCACGCGCTGCTGCATTTGCGCACGATTCATGCGGCGGCTGCTGAGGCCGTAAGCGACGTTTTGCGCGACCGTCAGATTGGGGAACAGCGCATACGATTGAAACAGAATGCCGTAGTCGCGCGACTGCGGCGGCAGATGCGAGATGTCCCGGCCGTGCGCGTGAATGCTGCCGCTATCCTGCTTCTCCAGGCCTGCGATGGTGCGCAGCAGGGTGGTCTTGCCGCAACCGGACGGACCGAGCAGGCAGACCATTTCGCCTTGCCTGACGTCGAGCGACACGCGGTCCAGCGCGGTGAACGCGCCGAAGCGTTTTTGTATCGTACGGATCGACAGGAAGGCATCGGAGGAGGAACCGGCAGCAGAACCTGCGGAGGAGCCGGCAACCAAGGCGTGGGCAGGGAGCGGTAACGAAGTGGGCATCACATTCTTTCGTTGAGACTATGCCGGGTTCGGCCAGAAAGTGAGCGGATATTACGTAGCTAATATGACAGCTGGATGACACTTGCGGTGTTATATATGGAGTGGATTCCTCCCATAGGATCAGGTTATGGATGAGGTCATTTTGGCAAGCGTGAAGATATTTTTCGCCGGCAATAGCGCGGGGCAATGCATCGGCAGCAATTGCTTGCAAAAAGCGAGGAACGAACAGGAGGCTGAATATGGTCTAATTGCAAGGAGACATCGTTCCGGCAACATTTCCATCGTGCTTATTTCGTGCTTATTATTTCGCAGGCGGCCCTTTTGAACAGAACAAACAAAACTGGAATCGGGATGGCAAGGATGGCGGCAGTGCTGGGCGCCGGGCTGGTGACGGCCTGCACGGTGCAGAAGCCCGACACGCAAGCCAACCGCGACGCCACCGCCAGGGAGATCATCGAGCAGGTCAAGACCACGCCCGACGGCACGTCCACCGCCAATTCGCTGGACGACTACAAGGCGGACCTGGCAAGGCGCATCTCGCAGGTCAATTCCACCAGGGTGCACATCGACAGACCGCAAGCCTTGCTGCGCTCGGTCATCGTGATCCGATACGTGGTCGACAAGGACGGCAACCTGGTACGCAGCGAAGTGGTGCGCACCAACAAGGACAAGGTCACCGAAGCCACCGCGCTGACCACCTTGCGCAATACCGCGCCTTTTCCCAAGCCTCCGGTCGCCTTGCTGAGCAACGGCCGCATCGAGCTGTCCGAGACCTGGCTGTTCAACAATGACGGCCGCTTCCAGTTGCGCACCATCGCGCAGCCGCAGCAGGGCGAGTAAGTCTCGGCCCCCGGGATGTTCCGGAGGAGCGCATTTCATCGTTTATGCGTTGCCTGTTCCCCACAATCGCCACAATTAACTAGCGAATCTTCGTTGCGCGCTGCAACATATTTCAATACCGGGTATCCTGTTGCCGTCGCTCTGCGCCTGTTTTTGCGCGCATTCTTGCCCTGCGGCACTTGCAGATATCTCTCATGGAAAAGATCATTGTCTACGTCATCCCGGTATTTTTCGTCCTGATCGGGGTGGAGTTCGTGTACGGCTATATGCGCCGGCGCAACACCTATCGCCTCAACGATGCCATCAGCAGCCTGAGCCAGGGCCTGATCAGCCAGTTGGTGGCGCTGGTGACCCAACTGTTCCAGATCGGCATGTATTCGATCGTGTATCGATTCGCGGCGATTTTCCCGCATGTGCGTTTCTGGCAGACTGCGTTCGGCTGGATTGCCGCCGTGGTGCTGTTCGACTTTTTCGATTACTGGCTGCACCGCATGGGCCACGAAAGCGCCGTGATGTGGGCCGCGCATTCGGTCCACCATCAAAGCCAGGATTTCAATCTGTCCACCGCCTTGCGCCAGGAAAGCACCGTGGTGTTCATCGGCTGGCTGTTCTATCTGCCGATGGCGGTGCTGGGCGTGTCGCCGGAACAGTTCGGCATCGCCGGCCTGATCGTACTGATCTACCAGTTCTGGATCCACACCGAACACGTCGGCAAGCTTGGCTGGTTCGACCGCATCTTCTCTTCGCCGTCCAATCATCGCGTCCATCACGCCGTCAACGATCAATATCTGGACAAGAATTACGGCGGCATGCTGGTGATCTGGGACCGCATGTTCGGCACCTTTGCGGAAGAAAAAGAGAAGTGCGTCTACGGCACCCGCACGCCGCTGAAAAGCTGGGATCCGGTCTGGGCCGTGGTTGGCGGCTACTGGCAACTGGCGAAAACGTCGGCTTCGCAGCCGCACTGGCGAGACAAGCTGCGCGTCTGGTTCAAGGCGCCGGGATGGCTGCCTGATTATGCACAGGCGAGCGGGCCGGCATTCGATCTGGAAGCCGCAAGCCGCCGCTACGATCCGCCGCTGCCGCTCAAGGCCAACGTGTTCGCCGCGCTGCAGTTTTTGCTGCTGCTGGCGGCGACTGCGGTCCTGTTGTGGGTTGCCGACGACGTATCTTATTTGCGCCTGCTGGCCGTCTGCACGGCTTTCCTCATCGCGTTCTGGGCGCTCGGCGCCTTCCTCGAAAAACGCCTGTCCGGGCTCGCCGTGATCGCGATTGATGTGATCGCTGGTGCTGTCGCGTTCTACATCCTTTGGTAACCGTTTTTACGTGATCGCAGCCGTCTTTGCCGTCGGCGCATCGCTTTTCGTCGCCGCGACGGAAGTCGACACCATCTCGCTTGTTATTTTTTCAGCGCCAGCCGCGACGCCTCGCGCAGGCGTTTGACGGCGACGCCGATCTCGTCCGGATTCATGGAAGCGAAGCCCAGCCGTACCGCATTCACGGCACTGTCTTGCGGCGAGAACTGGCGACCGCTGCGGATGAACAGCTTCTTGTCTGCGGCATGTCTGGCCAGCGCATCGACGCGGATGCGTTTGTCGAATTCCACCCACAGCGCCAGTCCGCCTTCCGGATTGCGCACGCTGATCTCGTCCCCGAAAGCAGCGTGCAAGCCGTCCTGCAGCGCCTCCTTGCGCAGCCGGTAGAGTCTGGATGCGCGCCGCAGATGCTTGCGCAACTCGCCGTCGCCGATCAGGTCGGCCAGCATCTTTTGCATGACGGCGTCGCTCTGCGTCGACATCAGCAGCAGATTGCGATTGAGGACGTCGATCAGATTCGCCGGCGCGGCGATGAACCCGCAGCGGAAGGATGAGCCCAGCAACTTGGACAGCGAGCCGATGTAGATCACGTTGCGCTGCTGCGGATCGCTGGCCAGCGGCAGGTAGGGGCGGCCTTCGAAGTGGTACTCATGGTCGTAGTCTTCTTCGATCACGGTGAAGCGGTGGCGCGCCGCCAGCAGCAACAGCTTTTGCCGGCGGTCGGCGCGCATGCTGACCGTGGTGGGAAACTGGTGATGCGGCGTGACGTAGATCAGCCTGACCGGATGCGCCTTGCACAGCGCTTCGATGTGATCGGTCCGGCAGCCGTCCTGGTCGATGTCGACCACTTCAATGCGCGCGCCCAGCGCGCGAAAAATCGCCCATGCCGGCGGATAGCTCAGCCGCTCCACCAGCACCACGTCGCCCGGACGGATCAGCGCGCCGGCCGCCAGATGCAAGGCCATCTGCGTGCCTTGCGTGAGGCAGATGTTGTCGCTCGTCACGGACAGGCTGCGGGTGGTGCGCAGCATGTCGGCCAGCGCCGCGCGCAGTTTCTCCGCCGATTCCAGGTTGCCGTATTTGACCCAGTTGGATTTGAAGGCGGTCTTCATCGCATTGCGGTAGTAGCGATGCAATACCGCCTGCGGCAGCAGGCGATGATCCGGCGCGCCATTGTCGAAATACATGGACGCGCCGTTCCTGCCGGCGCGCACCGACGGCAGGTGCAGATCGTCGAAATAAGGCGGCAAGACAGGGGAAATGATCTCGGGAGCGAACGATTCCGTGCGTATCCGTCCGGGCGCTTTTTGTGGCGACGCCAGCAAGGCGTTGACGAAGGTCCCGCGCCGCGGCTCGCTGACCAGCCAGCCTTTGACGATGGCTTCTTCGTAGGCCAGCATCACCGTCTTGCGATTGACGTCGAGGATCTCGGCCAGCTCGCGCGTGCCCGGCAACGCTGCGCCGGGCTCCAGCCGGCCGCTCCGGATGGCGTTCGCCAGGCCATCGACGATCTTGCGGTAGGACGCCTTCATCGGCGAGGCATCGAGATCGAGCAGCAGTCGCCATGTTCTCATCTGGACCATCTGAAATATTCAAATCTGGAGGTTTCAATGGTCCTATTCTAGCCGGACAATGCTGTTCACGGATGCACTTCATGCAATTCATCGAACTCAGCCACCCAGACCGGAACAGACCGTCATGCACAACACCTACACCATCGAATTGGCCGGATCCGGCAAAAGCTTTGCCGCAGACGACCAGGCCCTGCTGCTGGATTCGGCGCTGGCCGAAGGCATCTCGATACCGTTTTCCTGTCGCCGCGGCGAGTGCGGTTCGTGCAAGGTGAAGGTGCTTAGCGGCGCTCACGAAAGCAATCCCTACGTCGCCGCCGGAACGCCTTATTCATTGGCTGCGGACGAGATGCTGCTGTGCCAGAGCCATGCCTGCAGCGACATGCGCATCGATATCCCGGGCTGGTCGCCCAATGCCCGGGCTTTGCGGCTGGAAGCGGCGATTCGGGCGAAGGATGCCGTGGCTCCCGACGTGACGAAGCTGGTGCTCAGGCCGCAAGGCGGAGCGTCCCTGCAGGTGCGCCCTGGGCAATACGTCAAGTTCTTCCTCGACGACGGCAGCAGCCGCTGTTTTTCCGTCGCCAATCTGCCGGCGGACGACGATGGCGAACTGGTGTTCCATATCCGCCGCGTCAAGGGCGGCAAGTTTTCGCAAGACATGCTGGAGCGTTTGGCGACCGGCGATGTCGTCAGCATCGAAGGCCCGTTCGGCGCCTGCACCTGGCAGCCGGGCGTGCATGACACCCTGATTCTGCTGGCGACCGGCACCGGTTATGCCGGCATCAAACCGATCTTGCTGGCAGCGTTGGCGGAAGCGGGCAATGTGCCGGTGACGCTGTACTGGGGCGGCGTGAGCAGCAGCGATTTTTATGACCGCGCATTTCTGGATGCCTTGACTGTGCGTGACCAGCGTTTCCGCTGGTTCGGTGTTGAGCAGGATGTGCAGGCGAATGTGCATGACCTTGCTGCAACGCATTCTTACGACTGGAACAAGGCCCTGGTCTACGCCTGCGGCAATCCGAGGATGGTGCAGGATGCGCGCCAGCGTTGCATCGCGTTGGGGCTGGAGGCACATCACTTCGTAGCGGAAGCCTTTGTACCGTCCGGCGCCAGCGAAGTGGCATTGGCGCGCGGCAGTTTCGATCCCGTGTGGGAGCGCGTCGGTCCCAAGTATTCGCTCGACGGCATGCTGGCCGCGCGAGAACAATCGATGCGCGCGCTGGCGCAGATCGTCGGCAAGCTGCGCGTCGGCATGAGCACCAGCGAAGCGGTCGAGATGGCCAATGCGCACCTGCGCCAGATGGGCTCGTCGCATACCTGGCATCCGACCTACATCCGCTTCGGCGACGACACTGTGAGGACGCCGCGCCAGGGCGTGGACAAAGAGCGCCGCCTGCAAGCCACCGACATCGCCGTGGTGGACCTGGGGCCGGTGTGGGATGGCTACGAAGGCGACTTCGGCGACACCATCGTGTTCGGCCACCATGCGCTCTACAGCGCGTGTGCGCAGGCGGCGCGCGACGTCTTCAGCGCCAGCAAGGAAGCCTGGCTCACCGGAATGACCGGGCGCGAGCTCTACGACTTCGCCGAGCGGGTGGCGGCCGAAGGCGGCTGGCTGTTGGAGCGCAATCTGGCCGGCCATCGGGTTGCGGATTTTCCGCATGCGCTGTTCGGTCCGGCCAAGCTGGCGGAGATGGACATCGTGCCGAGCGACGCGATCTGGGTGCTGGAGGTGCAATTGCGCCATCCGACTGAAGCGATCGGCGCGTTCTATGAGGATATTCTGATCGGCACGCCGTCGAAGAGCGTCAGTGCCACAACCGGAAATCCGGTCGCAGCCTGAGGCGCGTTGAGGGCCTCAGTCGTCGGCCACGATGCAGTTGCGGCCGCGCTGCTTGGCCATGTACAACCGCTTGTCGACCGACTCCATGAAGTTGATGCGATGGTCTTGCGTCGACGGGATGATGGTGTTCATGCCCAGGCTGATGGTGACGACTTTTTCGACCTGCGATTTTTCGTGCGGGATTTTTTCCTTCAGCACCAGCTTGCGGCAGCGTTGCGCCACTTTCAGCGCCGAGGCATGGTCGGTTTCCGGCAGGATCAGTACGAACTCTTCGCCGCCGTAGCGCGCAAAGAAGTCGCGGGTGCGGGTCGCGGCGCCGCCAAGTGCGGCGGCGATCTGCTTCAGGCAGGCGTCGCCGCGGATGTGGCCGTAGTGGTCGTTGAACTGCTTGAAGTAATCGATATCGAGCATGATCACCGCCAGCGGCGTGCGGTTCTTGACCGCGTTGGCCCATTCCACTTCCAGCGCGGAGTCGAACATGCGGCGATTGGCGACGTTGGTCAGGCCGTCGCGGTAGGACAGCGCTTCCAGTTCTTTTTGCAGCTCGGCCAGGCGCGCTTCGGTTTTCTTGCGTTCCGTGATGTCGAACATGAAGCCGATCAGCGAATCGACTTCGCCATCCGGCTTGCGCACCACGTGCACCACGTCGCGGATCCAGACGTGCTCGCCGTCGCGCGTGATGGCGCGGTAGTCGGCTTCATGGTCGACGCCGGCCTTGGATTGCGCCACGCAGAAATTCACCACGCCTTCTCGGTCTTCGGCATGGATGCGCATGGCCCAGTCTTCCACCGATACCCAGCTCTCCGGCGACCAGCCCAGCAGTTCCTGGATCTGCGGGCCGACGTAGGCGAATTTCATCGTGCTCCAGTCGATCTTCCAGGGAATGGCTTTGGTGGATTCCAGCAGCGTCTTGTAGACGGTGCTGTCGGGTTCCATTTGTTTCTGAATCTGTTCGGTCATGGATGGCTATGGTGTTTCGTAGAGGACGAGTCGTTTTATTTCCATGTGGAATTTAAAACGAGTTGCTGCAAGAAATGATGGCGCAAGGATAACCCGAACAGGTTGCCGCAGCGTGAAATAGCCATGCGAGCCACGACTCCGGCACAAATAAAAAAGCCGGTAACCACAGGGGTTACCGGCTTTGACGGTGGTCGCGTCGACGACGATCAGAACGGTATGCGACGCCGCCGGCGCACTGAGATGACGGCGACTGCGATCAGCAACAGCAAGACGATCGCTATGCCGATGGCCGGTGCGATGTAAGGCTGCAGTTTCGCAAGAAACGGTTGCTCGCCGCCTTTGCGCGCCTGCGCGACATAGGCCTCGCTGACTTGCACTTCCGGATTGCCGTATTGCTTCAGCACATAGTTGGCGATCATGGCGATCTGCTGGTCGGTCAGCGGATTGACGTAGGAGTGCGCGTCAAAACGCGGCATCAGGATTTCCTTGTCGCCGACCTTGCGTTCCACGCCGTACAAAATCGCCGACACCAGGTTGGCCGGATTGTGCGAGCCGGTGGCGGTGTTGTTGAACAGCGATGGATAATCCTGGTCGTTGCTGCCGGCGCCCGAGGCCGCATGACAGCTGGCGCAATAGCCGCTGAACAGCACCGCGCCGCTGTTGAGGCTGTTGTGCTCGTTGGGACCGCGCGTGCCGCGCAGCGCCGATTCGTCGCTGGCGGCTTTGCCGTAGCTGTAGGCCGGCTTGCCCTGGGTGGCGTCGCGCACCGGCGGCACCGTGCGCAGGTAAGCCACGATGGCGGCGAGATCGTCGTCGCGCAGATGCTGGAAGCTGTTGGTGACGGCTTCCGCCATCGCGCCGCCGGCCTGGCCTTTGCCTTCGACGTGGCCGGTCTTCAGATACTGCACCAGCTCGGCATCGCTCCAGCCGCCGACGCCGCTGACCTTGTCGGAGGTGATGTTGGGCGCATGCCATGGACCCAGCGGTGCGCCGGCCAGCGCCGAGCCGCCTTTTTCACCCATCAGGAAGTTGCGCGGCGTGTGGCACGTACTGCAATGGGCCAGACCCTCGGCGAGATATTTGCCGCGATTGATCTGCTGCGACTTCGACGCATCCGGAACGAAGCGTTTGGTATCCAGGAAGATCGCATTCCACGCCGTCATCGACATGCGCACGTTGAACGGGAAGGGCAGCCTAGTCTGGCTGCCGGCCGGCTCGTTGACCGGTGTCACCGCATTCATGAAATAGCTGTACAGCTTGTGCACGTCGCTGTCGGTCAGCATGGCGTAGCTGGTGTAGGGCATGGCCGGGTACAGATGGCTGCCGTCGGCGCGCACGCCTTCGCGCAGGGCGCGGGCGAACTGCGCTTCGCTGTAGTTGCCGATGCCCGCTGTCTTGGACGGCGTGATGTTGGTCGCGTAGATCGTGCCCAGCGGCGACTCGATGGCGTAGCCGCCCGCATAGGGCTTGCCGGCAGGTGCGGTGTGGCAGGCCATGCAGTCGGCGGCGATGGCGAGATAGCGGCCGCTTTCGATGTCCGCCTTGGCGGGATCGACAGGGGCTGAGAGCGCGGCAGGAGCGGCTGCAGCGGGAGGCGCAGGCGGCTTCTCCAGCGATTGCTCTTGCGCGTAGGCAGTGGCGGCGCCCGCCGTGTACAGCAAGGCGCTCAGCAAGACGAGGGCGCGGCGTTGAAACAGGTGAGTCGACAGGCGAATCATGATCATCCCTTCGCCAGTGTTCTGCTGATGTCGTCGGCTGCGCGCAATCCCAGCGCCGCCATGCTCAGCGTGCTGTTGACCACGCTGGCCGAAGGCATCGCGCCGCCGCCCGGCAGCCACAGGTTGGCGTGATCGTGGGCGCGGCAGTTGCCGTCGACTACCGAGTCCTTGGGATCGCTGCCCATGATGACGCCGCCCATCACGTGATTGTTGGCGTTGAGGCTGGTGGTGATGTTGAACTCCACCGCGCCGAACAGCCGGCCGATATGTTCCAGCTGCTTGTGCGCCGCTTCCGCGCCTTTGCGCACGTATTCGCCGACGTCGTAATAGATGTCGGGGCACGCCAGTCCGAGCGGATCCTTGCGGGTCTTGCTCAGGGTCAGGCGGTTGTTGGCTTCCGGCAGCGGTTCCAGGCTGATCGACAGATCGACGCCGAAGGCGGCGCGGCGGCGGATTTCGTCGTCGAGTTCCTGGCCGACCAGGCCCAGCTTCAGCGCCTGTTGCGTGGCGGGGCCGACGCGCGTGATGTTGTTGAGGATCATCTTGTTGGACGAATACTCGGAGCGGAACGCGCCATCGCGCGGACCGACCAAGCAACTGCTTTGCGCCGGACCGCGGCCGGTCCAGATCGGCTCATTGGCGAGGAAGGTGCAGTGGAAGCCGGAGTGATCCATCATGTTGCGGCCGACCTGATCCGAAGAGTTGGCGAGACCGTTCGGGTTCGCGGCGTTTGCTGCGAGCAGCAACAGGCGCGGCGTTTCGATGCCGTTGCAGGCGAACACGAAAGCGCGCGCAGTCGCCTTGTGCGATTGCTTGCCGGCGTCGTACCAGTAGGCGGCGGTGATGCGGTTGTTCTGGTCGGTATCGACTTTGTAGACCACGGCTTCCGCCAGCACCTTGGCGCCTTTCATCTCGGCGCGCTGGACGTGGTGGATGCCGTTGTACATCGCGCCGATCGGGCAGATCGGCTGGCAATTGTTGTTGCCGCAGCAGGTCGGGCGGCCTTGCCACGGACGCGTGCTGCGTCCCTGCGGAATCGGCACCGAGTTGTAGCCGTGGGTGTTGACCACTTCGGCAAAGCGCTTGTCGCCGTAACCCCACGGCACCATGTCCATCGGATACGGCTTGCTGCGCTCGCTGGGCGATTGCATGGCCGGATCGTTCGGACCGGCCACGCCCATTTCTTCTTCGGCGCGGCAATAGTAGGGCTCCAACTCTTCATACGAGATCGGCCAGTCGCGACCGACGCCATAGGTCGATTTCATTTTCAGGTCGACCGGCAGGTGACGCCAGCAGGACGCCGCCCAGTGCCAGGTGGTGCCGCCGACCGTGCGCAGGTAGCCTTGCTGGAAACCGTTGCCGTCGGGACCCGACAGCGCGATGTAATTGTTCTTCGGGAAGTACAGCGGCGCCGGCGCATTCGGCGCCTGCGGATACAAGCCCTGGAAGTCGGAGCCGACGCGGTTCTCGAATGGCATGTTGCGCCAGTTTTCCACCGCTTGAGCGCGCTCGATGCGCAAGCCGGCTTCCAGCATCAGGACGGAATAACCCTGGCTCACGAGTTGATCGGCAATCATGGCGCCGACCACGCCGGACCCGACGATCACGACATCGGCCGTGGCATCGCCCTCGGCGGTAAAGATGGGGAGTTTCATAGTGTTTTTGCTTTAGGTTCGGGAGTGCCGGTGGTGACAGGGGCAGGCACTGGGGTCGCGGCAGGTTCGACGGGCGCAGACACGCGGATTTCCGGCGGCGCCTTGGTCCACCACAGCGGACCGTAATTGCAATATGTCGGCACGGTCTGGCCGTCCGCGACAGGCTGGTACATCAGGGCTTCTGCATACGAGACCACGATCGCCTGCTGGCCTTTGCCGATGGTGCCGGTGTACCAGGCCGCGACAATGGCCAGCGCCAGGTCGCGCAGACCGGCATCGGTAGCGGCAGCCAGCAAGGCTTTCGGGTCCTGGTCGTTCTGCAGCAGGGCGGCCAGCTTCGGCGATTGCGCGGCAAAATCGGGATAGGTCTTGCGCATCGCGGCTTCCATTCGGCTGGCGGTCTCCAGCTTGAGATCGGCGTGACCGGTAATGCGTTTGGAGAAACTCAGGAAAGCGACTGCTTCGGGACTGGGTTGCGGCGGTGCTGTGGGGGCCGGGGCGGTCTGGGCATTGCTGAACAGCGGGTTGCTCCAGAAGCCGGCTTCGGCGACCAGTGCGGCCAGTCCGATGAGCATGTGGCGCCGGCTGATGCCGCCGGTGAGCTTGAAACCCGTCTTTGGGCTTGTCCTGGGAGTGGGAACGGGCGGCTTCATGAAGCGACCTTGATGCTGGGTATGGTGACCTGGCGCATTGTGCAAACTCCTGCGGTGGCTTGTTGAAAGCGTGAGAGCGTCTGGCGGATCAGTAGTTCATGCAGATCAATACAAATGCATGATGACACGAGCCTGATCCGGCAGCGCTGAAAAACAGTCCTGATCATGCAAAAAACGTGATTATTTGCAGTGTCATCCTGCGGAAACCGATGAAAGTCCGGCGGCAGAAAGAACAAACATCCGGGGACAACCAGTCTCAATGATAGCAATGTTAGCGCTAACACGCATGCGTTTTGCAAGAAACGGCATCTCGTTTTGATGCATGAAATGCGAGGCAATGATGTCACTCGTATCGTGAAAATGAACGCATCATCCCGTGTGGAAGGAGAAGTTCCTTGCTTGAGCAATATGAGCTTCAGGAAATTCTCTGCGCGCGTCAGCCAGCGATTTTCGACAGAAATGCAAGCGCAGCCAATCGAAGCTGCGTGATGCCGGGTTCTTCGACCGGAAAATGTCCGCAGTTCTCCAGCATGACCAGGGTCTTTTCCCCTTTGATGCGATCGAAAAACGGAAGACTTGATGCGACGCCGGTCCAGCGGTCTTCAGTCGGATGCGCCAGCAGCACCGGGCAGAGGTCGAAGTCTTCCGGCTCGACAGCCGGGCGCACGGTAAAGATCGAGTGCATGAAGCGAACAGGAACACGCACGCCGCCGCCAAACGGATCATCGGCAACCAGCCGGTTCAGCGCGGGATCGTTCGACATCGCGTGCATTTTGGTAAACCACTTCACCGGCAACCGCAGCCTGCCGATCAAGGGGACGCACCATGGCATCAGGGGCATCATCGCATGCAACACCAGCGCGTTGCGGGCAAACTGTCGCCGCACCAGCGGCGAGCGCGGATCGGCCAGCGTGGTCGCGATCACGCCGGCGACGATTTCCTTGCCGAGACGCGCCGCGCACAGATAAGCCAGATAGCCGCCCAGGCTGCCGCCGAAGAACACGATGCGTTTACCGTTGCGGCGATATTCCGCCTTCGCGAGATCGCACAAGACCTCAATCCATGTTTCATAGGTAATCATCGCCGCATCGGCCCGGCTCAGGCCATAGCCAGGCAAATCCGGTGCGACGACTTCATGTCCGGCCTCATGCAACAGGCGACCCAGCGGCGCAAACATGCGTCCGTAGCCGCCACCGCCGTGCACCACGATGACGGTCAACGCAGACGACGGCGATGCAAAGCGGTCCAGATGGATAGCGGCGCCGTGCCAGGCGAACCATTCTTCAGCGGGAGCATTGTGGTCGGAGACGCGCGCTTCTTCGGGGAAGAAGGGTTGGTATTGCTTCCAGTAGGTTGTTGTTTGATAGGTTGCCGAAGACATGTGAGACCTGATGCGACGAGGTTACGGAACCGTCGTGGTTGAAAAGTACCTGTCGCAACCGAAATACCGGTTGGGTATCCGGTCTCAGGGTCTCAGATCAGGTTTGCTTGCCGTAAGCACGCTCCACCCGCGCAATCCGCACTTCATAGTGCTCGTACCAGCGGGCCTTGCCGGTCTCCTGCGCAATCCTGTGTTCCGCAACGGCCTTCCATGCGGAGATGGCTTCCAGGCTGTTCCAGTAGGAAACGGTGATGCCGAAGCCGTCGTCTCCGCGAGCGCTTTCCACGCCGAGATAGCCGGGTTGTCCCGACGCCATCTCGACCATGCGGTCAGCCATCCGGTCGTAGCCGTGGTCGCCTTCCGTACGCAAGGATGAAAACGTGACGGCGTAGTAGGGCGGTTCCGGAAGCCTGGCGAATGGCGAGCTGGTCATGGAAAGTCCGTTGGCGGCGACGCGAAAGAAAAATGCTATACCCGGTCCATCCCCGCAGACACGACGAAGGCCACGATGGCGGAGGTAATCGACCAGACGGCCAGTCGGTACTGGGGAATGAATTTGGTGATGAACGGCAGCAGGAAGTAGAGGACGACGCCGATGAGGATGCTGGTGATGACTCGTTTCATGACTTGATGATGTTGGTGTTGGATGAATGCGCCGGCCGATTCTTCCGTGCCAGCCATGCCGGGCGAACGCAGCGATCCTACCATTGTTTGAGGGCAAGGTGCCACCGGGAGATCGCAGACGGCGGTTCGAAGGCAGAATTGGATATATTTAAAACTTATACCCCCATCCCCAATCGGTATTTCCTTGTTCTTCTTCCAAAAGAATAGACTTCAGTCACAGCAGTTTCGGTGAACGGATTGTTGTGAAGACCGCTACCACGGTCATTTTGTCTGGCAGTGACGCATCGTACCCGGTGCTTAATGGCAGGCGATATCTGAATAAACATTTTGGAGACAGACATGGAATCCCGTTCGGCAGCCGGGCTTGCTGGATTGTCGATCCTGCCAGACGTGGCAGGACAGACAGTCCGGGAGCCAGCAACGCATTCATCCGCAGCACCATCCTCTTCCGCTTCAGCCTCCGCTTCCGCGTCTTCCGGCACTGCATTGGCCCCGGTCAGTCTGGACGACAAATATACGGCGACTTCCGGTTCCATCTTCCTGTCGGGTATCCAGGCGCTGGTGCGCTTGCCTCTGTTGCAATATTTGCGCGACCAGAAAGCCGGACTCAATACGGCAGGCTTCATCTCGGGCTATCGCGGCTCGCCGCTGGGCGGCCTCGACGAAGCCTTGTGGAAGGCCAAGCCGCATCTGGAGGCGCACAAGGTCAGGTTCCAGCCCGGCACCAACGAAGACATGGCGGCCACCGCCGTCTGGGGCACGCAGCAGGTCGACCTGATCGGGCCGGCCAAGGTCGACGGCGTATTTGCCATGTGGTACGGCAAGGGCCCCGGCGTCGACCGTTGCGGCGACGTGCTCAAGCACATGAACCATGCCGGCACTTCCGCCAAGGGCGGCGTCCTGCTGGTGGCGGGCGACGATCACGGCGCGTATTCGTCGACACTGCCGCACCAGTCCGATCACATTTTCTCGGCATCGATGATCCCGATGCTGTATCCCTGCAACGTGCAGGAATACCTGGACCTCGGCCTGCACGGCTGGGCCATGTCGCGCTTCTCGGGCTGCACGGTGGGCTTCAAGGCGCTGGCCGATACGGTCGAGTCGAGCGCCTCGGTGGATGCCGATCCTTTCCGCGTCGACATCAACTACCCGGCCGACTTCGTCATGCCCGAAGGCGGCCTCAACGCCCGTTTGTCGACCGACACGCTGGGCGTGCAGGCGCGCAAGCAGGAAGCGCTGATGCAGGACTACAAGATCTATGCCGCGCTCGCCTACGCGCGCGCGAACAAGCTCAACCGCGTGATGATCGACAGCCCCAGGGCGCGGCTGGGCATCATCGCTTCCGGCAAGTCCTATCTCGACGTGCTGGAGGCGCTGAGCGAACTCGGCATCGATGAAGAGTTTGCGGCCGAAATCGGCCTGCGCCTGTTCAAGGTGTCGATGCCCTGGCCGCTGGAGCCGGAAGGCGTGCGCGAATTTGCGCAAGGCCTGGATGAAATCCTGGTGGTCGAAGAAAAGCGCCAGATGGTCGAATACCAGCTCAAGGAACAGCTCTACAACTGGCGTGACGACGTGCGTCCGCGCGTGATCGGCAAGTTCGATGAAAAGGGCGAATGGGTGGCGCCGCGCGGCGAATGGCTGCTGACCTCCAAGGCGGATTTCTCCGTGGCGCAGATCGCGCGCGTGATCGCGGCGCGCATTGCGCGGTTCCATACCAGCGACCTGATCAAGGCGCGTCTGGCTTTCCTCGACGCCAAGGATGCGGTGCTGAACAAGGCGGTGAGCACGCCGCCGCGTCCGGCGTATTACTGTTCGGGTTGCCCGCACAACACCTCGACCAAGGTGCCGGAAGGCAGCTTCGCGCTGGCGGGCATCGGTTGCCACGTGATGGCGACGGCGATCTATCCGGAATTCAACAAGCTGACCACGCACATGGGCGGCGAGGGCGGACCGTGGATCGGACAGGCGCCGTTTTCGCAGGTGCCGCACGTGTTCGCCAACCTCGGCGATGGCACGTATTTTCATTCGGGTTATCTGGCGATCCGCGCTGCCGTGGCGGCCAACGTCAACATGACCTACAAGATCCTCTACAACGATGCGGTGGCGATGACCGGCGGCCAGCCGGTCGACGGCACGATTTCCGTGCCGATGATCGCGCAGCAGATGGCCGCCGAAGGCATCAAGCGCATCGCGCTGGTGAGCGAAGACGTCAGTCGTTACGCCGACCGTTCCAAGCTGCCGGCGCTGGCAACCATCCACGACCGCAAGGACATGGACGCGGTGCAACGCGAATTGCGCGAGTTGCCGGGCGTGACCGTGATCATCTACGACCAGACCTGCGCCGCCGAAAAACGCCGCCGCCGCAAAAAAGGCGAATATCCCGACCCCGACCAGCGCCTGTTCATCAACGAAGCGGTCTGCGAAGGCTGCGGCGACTGCGGCGTGCAATCGAACTGCACGTCGATCTTGCCGCTGGAAACCGAGTTCGGCCGCAAGCGCGCCATCGACCAGTCCTCGTGCAACAAGGATTATTCCTGCCTCAAAGGATTCTGCCCGAGCTTCGTCACCGTCAGCGGCGGCAAGCTCAAGAAGTCCAGGACCGGCGTCACCAGGAAGGACAGCGCCGACGATTTCGGCGTGCTGCCGGAACCGGTAATTCCATCCTGCGATACGCCGTTCAACATCCTCATCAACGGCATCGGCGGCACCGGCGTCATCACCATCGGCGCGCTGATGGGCATGGCGGCGCATCTGGAAGGCAAGGGCGCATCGGTGCTGGACATGACCGGCATGTCGCAGAAGAACGGTTCGGTCACCTCGCACGTGCGCATCGCGCGCACGCCGCAAGCCATCCGCGCCCAGCGCATCGCCACCGGCGAAGCCGACCTGATCCTCGGCTGCGACATGCTGACCGCCGGTTCGCACGATGCGATTTCCAAGATGCGCCCGGGCCGCACGCGCGCCGTCGTCAACGTGCATCAGCAACCGCCGGGCCAGTTTGCGAAAAATCCCGACTGGCAGTTTCCGTTTGAAGACGTCAAGGCGCTGATCCAGGAATCGGTCGATCAACAGGCCGACTTCATCGACGCAACACGTCTGGCGACGGCCTTGATGGGCGACTCGATCGCCACCAATCTGTTCATGCTCGGCTACGCGTATCAGCGCGGCGAGTTGCCGCTGAGCGAAGCCGCCTTGCTGCGCGCCATCGAAATGAACGGCGTCGCCGTCGATTCCAACAAGACCAGCTTCCTGTGGGGCCGCCGCGCCGCCGTCGATCCGGCGCGTGTCGAACGCATCGCCGTGCCGGCGCAACCGGTGGTGATCCGCATGCCGGAAACGCTGGACAAGCTGGTCAAGCGCCGCGTGGCTTTCCTGACCGAGTATCAGGATGCGGCTTATGCCGAGTCCTTCGCACGTTTCGTGGAGCAAGTGCGCGAGAAGGAAGCGGCGCTGAATCTCGGCGACAAGCTCACGGTGGCGGTCGCGCGCAACCTGTCCAGGCTGATGGCTTACAAGGACGAATACGAAGTCGCGCGCCTGTACACCGACGGCCGTTTCATGGAGCAACTGAAGCAGCAGTTCGAAGGCGATTTCTCGCTGAGCTTCAACCTGGCGCCGCCGATGTTTTCGAAGAAGGATGCGCAAGGCCGCCTGGTCAAGGCCAGGTACGGTTCTTGGATGATGTCGGCATTCAGGTTGCTGGCAAAGTTCAAGGGCTTGCGTGGCGGTGCGTTCGATGTCTTCGGCTACACCGAAGAGCGCAAGACCGAGCGTCGTCTGATTGCGGAATATCGCGAGACGGTGCTGTCGCTGCTGGATGGCCTGAGCGCGGACAAGCTGGCGCAGGCCGTCGAGATCGCACAGCTGCCCGAGCAGATTCGCGGCTACGGCCACGTCAAGGACAAGGCGCTCGTTCAGGCGCGCGGCAAGCAGGAAGAGTTGCTGGCGCGCTATCATGCTCCGGGCGATCTGGTGCAGAAGGTCAATATTGCGCAGGTGGCTGCCGCATGACGTTCAACTTCATTTCATAACGCCGTCGTCCCGGCGAATGCTGGGACCCAGTGTCGTCAATACGGTTGCAGGTATCGCCCATGTTTGCGATATCTACGACGCCACTGGGTCCTGACTTTCGTCAGGACGACGTCATTATTTCTAACATGGCAAGATAGACTGCAATTGCGGCCCGCGAGTGTTGAAGCGCAATGTCATCCCGGCGACACCTTCACTCGCGCTTTTGCGTTAGTCTTTTGCCAAACAAGACAAAACAGATCACAGGAGACAAGCATGGATTTTGAACTGAACGAAGACCAACTGGCTTTCCAGGCCAGCGCGCGCGATTTCGCTGCCGGCGAGATGGCCCCTCACGCAGCCCGCTGGGACGAGGAATCGCATTTCCCCGTCGACGTCATCGCCAAGGCCGGCGAACTCGGTTTCTGCGGTTTGTACACGCCGGAAGACGTCGGCGGTCTCGGCCTGACTCGTCTCGATGCCACCGTGGTGTTCGAAGAACTGGCGCACGCCTGTCCGTCGACGGCGGCGTTCCTGACGATTCACAACATGGTGAGCTGGATGATTGCCTCGTGGGCCACGCCCGAAGTCAAGGCGACCTGGTGCGGCGACCTCGCCGTGGGCAAGAAGATCGGCTCTTATTGCCTGACCGAGCCGGGGTCCGGCTCCGATGCGGCGTCGCTGAAGACCACCGCGAAGCTGGTCGACGGTCACTACCTCATCAACGGTTCCAAGGCATTCATCTCGGGCGCGGGCGCGACCGACGTGCTGGTGCTGATGGCGCGCACCGGCGGCGAGGGCGCCAAGGGCGTTTCCGCCATCGTGGTGCCGGCCGATACGCCCGGCATCGGTTACGGCAAGAAGGAAGTCAAGATGGGCTGGAACAGCCAGCCTACGCGCACCATCAGTTTCGACAACGTCAAGGTGCCGGCCAATCATCTGCTGGGCGCCGAAGGCGAAGGCTTCAAGTTCGCCATGAAGGGCCTCGACGGCGGCCGCATCAACATCGCCACCTGTTCGGTCGGCGCGGCGCAGGCGGCGCTCGACGCCGCGCATGCCTACATGAAGGAACGCAAGCAATTCGGCCGTCCGATCGCCGACTTCCAGGCGCTGCAATTCAAGCTGGCCGACATGCAGACGGAACTCGTTGCCGCGCGCCAGATGGTGCGCCTGGCCGCCGTCAAGCTCGACTCCAAATCGCCCAACGCCACCACCTATTGCGCGATGGCGAAACGCTTCGCCACCGACCTCGGCTTCAAGATCTGCAACGAGGCGCTGCAAATCCACGGCGGCTACGGCTATATCCGCGAGTATCCGCTGGAGCGTTATTTCCGCGACGTGCGCGTGCACCAGATTCTGGAAGGCACCAACGAGATCATGCGCGTGATCATTGCGCGCCACTTGCTCAACAATGAATCCAATGAGGACATTCGATGACCAGTTATACCAATCTCCGTCTGGAAACGGTCGGCCATACCGCCGTCGTCACGCTCGCCAATCCGCCCGCCAACACCTGGACGCGCGAAGGCCTGATCGATCTCAAGCGCCTCGTGACCGATCTCAACAATGACCGGAATGTCTACAGCCTGGTGGTCACCGGCGAAGGGGAGAAATTCTTTTCCGCCGGCGCCGACCTGAAACTGTTCGCCGACGGCGACAAGGCGCTGGCGCGCGAGATGGCGCGCCGCTTCGGCGAAGCCTTCGAGACGCTGAGCGGTTTCCGCGGCGTGTCGATTGCCGCCATCAACGGCTACGCCATGGGCGGCGGGCTGGAATGCGCGCTGGCCTGCGACATCCGCATTGCCGAAACACAGGCGCAGATGGCCTTGCCGGAAGCCTCGGTCGGTCTGCTGCCGTGCGCGGGCGGCACGCAGTTGCTGCCCTGGCTGGTCGGCGAAGGCTGGGCCAAGCGCATGATCCTGTGCGGCGAGCGCGTCAACGCCGAGACGGCATTGCGCATCGGTCTGGTGGAAGAAGTCGTGGCGCAGGGCCAGGCAAGGCAACGCGCGCTGGAGCTGGCAAAACAAGTCGACAAGCAAAGCCCGTCCAGCGTGACGGCGAGCAAGAAACTGATCCAGGGCGCGCGCCACAATCCTCCGGCGACAAGCTTGCCGGTTGAGCGCGAACTGTTCATCGACCTGTTCGACACGCAGGACCAGAAGGAGGGCGTCAACGCCTTCCTGCAGAAACGCAGCGCGGAATGGAAAAACGCCTGAGTTCTGAAGCATGCCATCAGCGCAGCGAAGCCGGAAGCAGAACTTCCGGCTTTTTTATTGCCGTCATGTTTATCAGCGACGACGTGTTGTCAGAAGGTCAAGCAGGGGAACTGTCAACACCGAATGGCGATCATCTTGTTTGTCATGGATGCGCACAAACAGGAGTTGCCGATGGAGTTGCCATTTCTCAACGGCGTGGAGCCGGGACCATTGCAGTCGGGGCTGATCGTTGCCATCGCCGTCGTCGTGGCGGTGGCGATCGCCGTCATCCTGCATCGCGTCGGCATCCTGCTGCTGCGCAAGCTGGTGCGCGACCGGCCCTACACCACCAACGTCACGCGCATCGCGTTTCGCGCCAGCCAGGTCTGCGTCGCCCTGTTCGCCATCCGGGTGGTGCTGACGGCGGCGCCGGACGACACGCCGGGCCTGCGGTCCCTGTCTTATTTGTGCACAGTCGCCTTGATAGTCGCGCTGACCTGGTTCGTCATGAAATGCATCAAGTCGGTCAGCGCCACGGTGATCCAGCTCAATCCCTACGACATCGCCGACAACCTCAAGGCGCGCCGCATCCTCACGCAAACCCGCGTGCTGACGCGCAGCGCGTATTTTCTTGTCGGTTTGCTGGGGCTGTCGTTCGTGCTGCTCACCCTGCCGGGCGCGCGTCAGTTCGGCGCCAGTTTGCTGGCGTCCGCGGGCGTGGCCGGCCTGGTCGCCGGCATTGCGGCGCGGCCGGTGCTGGGGAATTTCATCGCCGGCCTGCAGATCGCGTTTTCGCAACCGATCCGTCTCGACGACGTACTGATCGTCAACGGCGAATGGGGGCGGGTCGAAGAAATCACGGGCACCTTCGTGGTGGTGCGGATCTGGGATGAGCGGCGCATGATCGTGCCGCTGCAATGGTTCATCGAAAACCCGTTTGAAAACTGGACGCATACTTCATCGACGATACTCGGCACGGTTTTCCTGTGGCTGGATTTTTGCCTGCCGGTGGAAAAGCTGCGCGCCGAATTCGAACGCGTCTGCAAGCAGGCGCCGCAGTGGGACGGCAGGGTCTGCGTCTTGCAGGTCACCGACGCCAACGACCGCGCCATGCAGATCCGCATGCTGGTCAGCGCGCAAAGCTCGGGCAATGCCTTCGATTTGCGCTGCGCCATCCGCGAGGCCATGATTGCCTTTATCGCGAGGGATTATCCGCAGGCCTTGCCGCGTCTGCGCTCGGCCATCGATCCCGTGGAGATCGGCGGGACATCGGGATAGAGGCGAGGCGCACTTGATCGCGCCGATGAAATCATCGATGGTTCGCCACGCCAGCGTTTTTCTGACAAGAACCTGTGGGGAAGGGGCTGTTTGGGTGTATTGTTGCGATGCGCTTGGCATGATCTTCCAGACGGGCCAGGTCGCACTCACGATGATAGAGAAATGGATTCCAAGATCGTGAACATGTTCTGAGAATAGTGCGTACCGTCTTACCAGAGAGGATGCCACGAGTGAAAACACCATTACAAGCAAGAGCGACTGTTGCCGCACGCGGAGGCAGCGCTCCCTCATCAGCTTCCTTTAGGCGTTCCGCCGCGCCGTTCGTCGACAATCGCCCTGCTGCTGCTGCGCAAGCCAAGATCAAACAAATCGTCGGCAACGATTCGCCAATGCGGCAGTATAAAACGCGCGCTGACATGATGGACAATAGTCTTCGCACGCCTGCGCGGAAAGAACAGGATTTGGCTGCCGCTCCGGTGCAGCGCAAGCCGGCGCCGACATCCGGCATGACTGGACTGCCCGATCAGTTGAAAGCTGGTGTTGAATCCTTGTCCGGCATGAGCATGGATCATGTGCAAGTCCATTACAACTCGCCCCAGCCTGCGCAACTCAATGCCCATGCCTATGCGCAAGGCGGCGAGATTCATGTGGCGCCTGGACAGGAACAACATCTTCCTCACGAAGCCTGGCACGTGGTGCAGCAGGCGCAGGGGCGGGTGAAGCCGACCGCGCAGATGAAATCGAGGCGGCCGTTGATACCTCCGGGAGCAGCGATACAACGACGGGTGTCCAATCCTGCCGGGCTTGATACGGCAATGCCGGAAGTGCAGGCAGGTGCCCGCCGGGCATTGATTGAAACGCTGATGGATATCCGTCGCACCGAGGCGGATGGGCCGACGTGGATAGACAATACGTTGAATCTGGCGGGGGACCGTGGCGCAATGAGTGCTCTCGTCAATGCGCTGAGCGTTGACGATCTGATGCAAAAGATCAATCTGGTGCGCACCAAATATCCAAACGAAGGATTCGACTCCACGCATTTCGACGTCAAGCCTGCCGACAATACAGATGAGGACGGCTATATCAAGACGCTGCTCGCCGCAACGGTGACAAAAATGTTGATCGCGAAAAATGACAACGCCGCCTTGCTGAATGTCTTCGGCGATGGTGACGTGGCCTCGCAGCCTTCGCTGACTGCAGCCCAAACCGCAAAACAGAAAATTGACGCCGCGCAGATCAAACTCAATACATTCCGAAACATCTTCATCGATACATCAGGAATTGCCAAACGCGTCGGCATAGGCGGATATGCCAATTTTGACAGGAAGATCTTCTTGCTTGTCAAAGATAATATCAATGCCGCGCCCAGTACTGAGGCAATCACCACGCTCTTCCATGAAACCATGCATGTGACGCATGCTGAAATTCTGGACGCCGGCGGTTATAGCAGTTCAGGCGCTGCTTTCAGAGGACGGAGCATACAGGCAAAGCTGACCAACGCAGATCATTACGCCGAAATTGCCCGCATTATTGACGGTACATCCGGCCATCCAGTACCGTTTACGCCGGTGGTTCCAGGCGCCGTCGCTGCTGCAGTCACTAATCCTGCAGATACTCCGGCGACGATGGCGGTACGCAGCAATGTGCAAGACCGAGGGCGCCTTTTATGGTCGGGGGCCGCCGATTTGTTTATGAAATCGGTGCGTAATAAACGCTCCTCGACCAATACCGGCAGCACTGATGCATCCAAAAAACTGCACATGACCTATCATCACGCACCTTGGTACCGATGGCCTGATTTGAACGATGTTGATCTGTCATTGGCAGAAGGTTCCGTCAATCGTATCGCGCGATTTACCGGAGCACTCGGTGCGTTTGTCCGGGGGGCTGCTGATGACACCTTCACCTATATCAACACGCGTTATCTTGCCGCGGCAGGAGCAAATACGGTAAAAGAAAAAAATGCAGGAAAGCAGGTATTGGTCGACAAAGGTATTGCTTCCGATATTTTGACGCCAGAAGATAAACTGCCATCTGTGGCGGAGCGCTTTAATGATATGTCTCGTTCCGAATGACGCCGTATGCAAAACCGCTCAAAAGCCCGGGCATTGGTAACAAACGGCGCCTGCTTGTGGCGTTCCTTTGGGGATGATCATCAGGGGGCCGGATTTGAACTCCTTGAGTTCGGCGCCCAGCCATATTGATCCGATGTCTTCAACGATATATTGGATTTGATCCGCCCATCCCAAACAGGACAAGCTCGCACTCACGCCTGGCTATGACATGCATTCCTGTTATTCCGGCGGCGTCTCGCGCCCGGCGGAGACCTTGACCTTGTCCATGTCTTCCGATGCAATCAGCAAGGTGTAGGTCCCTGCGCGGAGATGGAACTTCAATGCCTTGTGAATGCCCGCGCAGCGCAAGCCGTGAGTGAAGGTGAGCGGCTCCAGCGCTTGCTCGCCGTTGGCGACGTCGATGACGTCCATCCACGCCGGTGAATCGGCGGCGATCCAGTAATCGCCCTCGGTCTCGATGCGCCAGTTGTAGCGATTGGCGAAGCGCATTTCCTTCTTCGACTTGATGATCAGTTTGCCGTATTTGCTCTCGGCTTCCGGCAGGGGCAGCAGCGTCAGCGTCACGGGGGCGAAGCCGTCGGTGAACGCGGCGGCGGATTCGGTGCGTGCATTGTTCCACTGGGCTTGCATGGCGCCGATGACGGGATGCGGGCTGAGGCAGGCTTCCTGTGCGTGAGCGCCGGACGCCAGAGTCGACAGCAGGAGCGAGAGCATGAGCGACGAACGAGGAAGCTGCGAATTCATCATGACATGAGAAGAAGTGCATGGGGGGATTGGGGAATAATATAACGTCGGTGATCCGGCGCGAATCCCCTATACTTTCCAGCTTCGTAAAATAATGCAAAGAACTCCGCGCCGACAACAAAAGCGCAAAGAAAGCCGTACAGCAATGTCGCAACCTTCATCAGAGTCATCTTCAGAGTCATCCGGGCAGCAACAGGGGTTTCTCCTGACCCGCCACTGGCGCGATGCGTCGGCCGGGACGGAGGTCGAGTTCTGGCTGGCGACTGACGACGGGCCGCGCCTGGTGCGGCTGCCGCTGCAGCATTCGGTGGCCTTCATCCCGGCGGAGCAGCGCGAACAGGCTGAGAAGGTATTGCGCAACGAACGCAACTACGAATTGAAGCCTCTGCAACTGACGGACTTCCAGCATCGCCCGGTACTGGGCTTGTATTGCCGGCAACACCGGCAACTGATGAAGCTCGACAAGCTGCTCAGGGAATATGGCGTCACCGTCTACGAAGCCGACATCCGTCCGCCGGAGCGCTACCTGATGGAGCGCTTCATCACGGCGCCGGTGCAGTTCAGCGGAGAGGTGAACGCTCACGGCCTGCTGACCGACATCCAGCTCAAACCCGCGCCCGGTTATCGCCCGCGCCTGAAACTGGTCTCGCTGGATATTGAAACCACCATGCATGGCGATCTGTATTCGATCGCGCTGGAAGGCTGCGGACAGCGGCAGGTCTACATGCTCGGTCCGCCGAACGGCGACGCGTCGAGCATCGATTTCGACCTGGAGTATTGCGACAGCCGCCAACTGATGCTGGAAAGGCTCAACCAATGGATGGCGCGGCACGACCCCGACGCCATCATCGGCTGGAACGTGGTGCAGTTCGACCTGCGCGTGTTGCAGGAGCATGCCGAACGCTTCAAGACGCCGCTGCGCTTCGGCCGCGACGGCAGCGAACTGGAGTGGCGCGAGCACGGTTACAACGAGAATCACTATTTCGCGTCGGCGGCGGGCCGCCTGATCATCGACGGCATTGAGTCCTTGCGCGCGGCGACCTGGAGTTTTCCGTCCTTCAGCCTGGAGTCGGTGGCGCAGACCTTGCTGGGCGAGGGCAAGGAGATCACCAACGCCTATCAGCGCATGGATGAAATCGACCGCCGCTTTGCCGAAGACAAGCCGGCGCTGGCGACCTACAACCTCAAGGATTGCGAACTGGTCACGCGCATCTTCGCCAAGACCCAGCTGCTGGACTTCATGCTGGAGCGCGCCTCGGTGACCGGTTTGCCGGCCGATCGCACCGGCGGCTCGGTGGCGGCGTTCAGCCATCTGTACATGCCGCACATGCACCGCATGGGCTTCGTCGCACCCAACCTGGGCGATACGCCGCCGGAATCGAGTCCGGGCGGCTTCGTCATGGATTCGCAGGCGGGCCTGTACGATTCGGTGCTGGTGCTCGACTACAAGAGCCTGTATCCGTCCATCATCCGCACCTTCCTGATCGATCCGGTCGGGTTGGTCGAAGGACTGGCGCATCCCGACGATGCCGACTCGGTGCCGGGATTTCGCGGTGCGCGCTTTTCTCGCACCAAACACAGCCTGCCGGCCATCGTCGCCAAGATCTGGCAAGGCCGCGAAGTCGCCAAGCGCCAACAGAACAAGCCCTTGTCGCAGGCGCTGAAAATCATCATGAATTCGCTGTACGGCGTGCTCGGCGCGACCATCTGTCGCTTCTTCGACGCACGCCTGGCGTCGTCGATCACCATGCGCGGCCACGAGATCATGCATCGCACGCGCGAACTGATCGAGGCGCAGGGCTATCAGGTGATCTACGGCGATACCGATTCTACCTTCGTGTGGCTGAAGTCGGCGCATGGCGAACAAGAGGCCGACGCCATCGGCAACGCGCTGGCCAAGCACGTCAACGACTGGTGGCGCACCCATCTGCGGGAGCGGTACGGACTGGAGAGTGCGCTCGAGCTGGAGTATGAAACGCATTACCGCCGCTTTCTCATGCCCAACGTGCGCGGCACCGAGTTCGGCAGCAAGAAGCGCTACGCCGGCATGATCGTCAAGCCGGACGGCAGCGAGGAAATGGTCTACAAAGGGCTGGAAACCGTACGCACCGACTGGACGCCGCTGGCGCAGCAGTTCCAGCAGGAGCTGTATCGCCGCATCTTCCGGCGCGAGCCTTACCAGGCCTACGTGCGCGACTACGTGGCCAGCACGCTGCGCGGCGAGCGCGACGACGCGCTGGTGTATCGCAAGCGCCTGCGGCGACCGCTGGATGCGTACGAACGCAACGTGCCGCCGCATGTGCGCGCGGCGCGCATGGCCGACGAGTTCAACCGCGAGCAGGGCCGCCCGCTGCAATACCAGAACCGCGGCTGGATCAGCTACGTCATGACCACCGCCGGGCCGGAACCGCTGGAAACGCGTCGTTCGGCAATCGACTACGACCACTATGTCACGCGCCAGCTGCAACCGGTGGCGGACGCCATCCTGCCGTTCATGCAGGATGATTTTGCGGCGCTGGTGACGGGGCAGAAAGACTTGTTCTGAACCGTCGCCGGCGCGGCGTGCCGGGTGCGCCGCGCCGGCGCCGGACTCAGTCGGCGACGCGGATCACCACCTTGCCGAATTGCTTGCCTGATTCCAGATACTGATAGGCTTGCGGCGCTTCATCGAAGCTGAAGACGGTGTCGATGACCGGATGCAGTCTGGTCGCCGAGACGAACTGATTCAGTTCTTCCAGCATGACGCGGCTGCCGACGAAGATACCGTGGAGCCGTTTCGCGCCGCCGATGACTGCCAGCGGATCGATGACCGTGCCGCCGAATCCGCTGACGCCGCCGATCACCGACACGACGCCACCCATGCGCGTGGCTTGCAGGGACCGGGCCAGCGTACCTTCACCGCCGACCTCCACCGTCAGATCGACGCCGCGGCCGTCGGTGAGGCGCAAGACTTCTTCCTGCCACTCCGGGGTCCTGAGGTAATTGATGGTGGCGTCGGCGCCCAGTGCGCGGGCGCGTTCAAGCTTGTCGTCGCTGGAGGAGGTGACGATGGCGCGCATGCCGGCCGCTTTCGCCACCTGGAGGGAAAACACCGACATGCCGCCGGTGCCCAGCAACAGCACCGTCGCGCCGGGCGGCAAACCGCCGTCCGAGAACAAGGTATTCCATGTTGTCGTGCCGACGCAGGATAGCGTTGCCGCCTCCGTGTACGACAAGTGTGCAGGAATGGTCACCAGGGACTCTTCCGGCGCGACGAAGTATTCGGCCAGCGTGCCGTCAATGGCGGTGCCGAAAGAGAGGGCGGTCTTTTCCGGATCGGGCGCGCCGTCGATCCATTTGGGGAAATAGCTGTGCGTGACGCGATCGCCGGTCTTGAAGCGCGTGACGCTGGCGCCGACCGCAACGACTTCGCCTGCGCCATCGCCGAGCGCGACCAGGGGACGCTCGGCTTTGCTGAGGTAGTTGCCGCGCGCAAACATCAGGTCGCGGTAATTGAGCGACGCGGCGTGAGTCTTGATCAGTACTTCATTGGCTTGCGGTGTCGGCGTGGCGATCTGTACGGCAGTCAGGCCGGAGATGCCGGCGCCCAGACGCATTTGGTAGGTTTTCATCGTGGCTTCCAATCAGTAAGAAATAAAAACAGTCCGGTGCAAGGTTTTCACCGAACGGCTACGATATAAGAGAATTATCAGCACCATTGGGTAATATTCTGATCAACATTGAATCTGATTTGGAACCAATATGAACGAGCGGCTGGATGGCATTTCTGTATTCGTTGATGTGGCCGAAGCAGGCAGTTTCGCGCTGGCAGCGCAGCGTCTGGGCGTCACCCGCTCTGCGGTCGGCAAGATCATCGCCCGCCTTGAGCAGCGGCTGGGAGTGCGGCTTTTTGCCCGCACCACGCGTCGGCACAACCTGACGGAAGACGGTCAGATCTATTACGAGCGTTGCTTGCGCGCGTTGGCGGAGCTGGAGGCCGCCGAAGAGGCGTTTGAGGGCGGCAAGCGAGAGCCTTCCGGACGCTTGCGCATCAGCGTGCCGGTGCTGTTCGGCCGGCGTTGCATCGCGCCGGTGATCTTGCGCCTGATGCAAACCTATCCGGCCTTGCAAATCGACATGTCGTTCAACGACCGTGTCGCCGATCTGGTCGAAGAGGGCTACGACCTCGCGGTGCGTATCGGCACCTTGCCCGACACCAGCAAACTGGTTGCGCGCAAGCTTGGCGTGCAGCGCATGGGCATCTGCGCTGCGCCTGATTATCTGGCGCAACACGGTATCCCGGAACGCATGGAAGATTTTGCCCGGCACCAAGGCATCGCCTACAGCAACGCGGGTCGCACTGCGCCATGGCAATTGCAGGCCGCCGACGGCCAGGTGCGGGACGTCAACATTCATTGCCGGCTGCTGCTGGACGACTTGCAGGCCATCACCGATGCGGCTGTCGCTGGCGCCGGACTGGCGTGGCTGCCCTGCTGGATGATCTGGCACGAGCTGCATAGCGAGCGTCTGTCGCTGGTGATGGGGGCGGATCAACTGGTCGCGAACGACATCCACGTCGTGTGGCCGCACGCGCGTCATCTGCCGTCAAAGGTGCGCGTCGCCATCGATGCGCTGGTTGCCGAAGTGCCGCAAGTGCTCGGCCAGGATGACGGCTTTGCATTGCACCCGCAGCCGGTATTGATGTCGGCGCCGGCCGGTCCGCACCCGCAGCCTCGGCGCCTTGTGCAGGCAGGTTGAGCATGGCGTGCAAAACCAAGCAAACTCAGCAAGATCGGTCAGGCTGCTTGCGGCGCACGTCGATAATCTCTCAATCACCAGGGAGAGCCATTGATGAATGAAGCGCAGGGCGATGCAACGGATGACTTTCAGCCTGACCGTTATTACGGCCGGTTCCGTAAAGTGCTCGACTATATCGACGAGCAGCTCGACGGCGACCTGTCGGTGGAGCGGCTCAGCATCGTGGCGTCGTTCTCCAAATTTCATTTTCACCGTCAGTTCACCGGATTGTTCGGCGTCGGCGTGTATCGCTACGTGCAATTGCGGCGTATGCGGCGCGCGTCGTATCAGTTGGCGTTTCGGGACGATCAGGTGGTCGACATCGCGCTGGCCAACGGTTACGACACGCCGGAATCGTTTGCCCGTGCGTTTCGAAGAGAGATCGGTCAATCGCCGTCCGGCTTTCGCGCGCAGCCGCAATGGGATCCCTGGCATGCCATCTATCAACCATTGAGAGAAAGCCGGATCCGCACCATGAAAAATACTTATCGTATTGAAGACGTCAGGATGATCGATTTCAACGAGACGCGTGTCGCAGCGCTTGAACATCGCGGGGATCCGCGCACGATCGGGGAGTCCGTGCGCCGCTTCATCGACTGGCGCAAGCAACAGCGTCTGCCGCCTGCGGTGAGCGCCACGTTCAATATCCTGTACGACAACCCCGCTGACGTCGATCCGCAGGATTTTCGTCTGGATATTTGTGCTGCAACCACGCAAGCCATCGGGGAGAACATGGTTGGCATCGTTGAGAAGACGATTCCCGCAGGGCGTTGCGCAGTGCTGCGTGTGAAGGGGCAGGAAGAAATGCTGGAGCAGGCGGCTCGTTTTCTGTACCTGGAGTGGCTGCCGCAAAGCGGGGAGGCGCCGCGCGACTTTCCGTTGTTTGTGCAAAGGGTGCGCTTTTTCCCGGATGTGCCGGAGGGAGAGGCAATTCTCGATGTTTTCCTGCCGATCGGGTGACCAGCCGCTTGCACCGATTGCGCCGGCCGGGGATGACTTATCAGGCGGAAAACCATTCATTGCCGCGTTGCTCGAATTCCTGCCTGGCGGTTTGAACGAATTTCTCTTCTTCTGCCCGCCAGTACATGCGCTCCACCGCGATGCGATGCGATTCCACGCGCAGGATGTTGAAGGAGTTGGCTTCGCCGCGGCTGCGGGTCGAGGTGGCCGTGCCGGCCTGCACCACCAGCGCGGAATAGCCGGCGATGTCGTAGCGGCCGGCGCTGCTGCCTGCGGAGCTCGTGTGGACATGCCCGGCCAGCAGCACGTCGGCGCCGCAGATGGCGAACGCGCGCATGGCCGGCAAGGCCTTGCCGACCAGGTCGTGATGCTGCGGTCCGGGCGGCAGGTCGAAGGGATGGTGGGTGACGATGATCTTCACGACATGGTCGCCGACGGCGGCCAGCTCGCGCCGCGCCAGTTCGATCTGGCGGTCGTTGACGCGGCCGTCCTTGATGGTCAGCGAGCGCGCGGTGTTGATGCCGATCACGGCGATCTCTTCATCGATGAAAATCGGCTGCAGCTGCGGCGTGATGTAGCGGCGGTATTTCGTCAGCGGCCGCAAGAAGCGCGCCATCACGTTGAACAGCGGCACGTCGTGGTTGCCCGGCACGACGATTTGCGGCTGCGGCAGGGCATCGAGAAACTGGCGGGCTTGCCTGAATTGTTCCGACTTCGCCCGTTGCGTCAGGTCGCCGGACACCACGATCAGATCCGGTGCGATCGCCTGTATCTGCGCAATGATAGGCGCGATCAGCGTCTCGTCGATGCGGCCGAAATGCAGATCGGAGAGGTGGACGATGGTGCGCATGCTCAGGTCTCCCCGGCGAGGCTGGTGTCCGCAGGCACCATCACCCGCAGCGATGCCGGACGAATGCGATAGCGCAGCGGCGTCTGCATGATGTTGACTTCGCCGTCGGTGGCGACGCGCAGGCGTTTGGCGCGGCGGTGGTGGGTTTCGATCTCGATTTCGGTGGTGCCGAGGATGTCGAAGTCGCGCGCCTCTTTCAGTTTGCCGAACAGCGCGTGCAGCGCCAGCCGCAGCAAACCCAGCCTGCCGGTGCGATGGCAGACGTACAGGCTCAGTTTGCCGTCCGTCAGGCTCTTGCGCGTGCCGATGTTGAGGCCGTTCATCAGGTATTCGTTGTTGCCGATGAAGACGAAGGGCGTGCGCCGGCGATGTTCGACGTCGCCGATGCGCAAGCGCACGTCCAGAAAGGGATAGCGCCGCAAGGTTTCCATCGCCGCCCGGCAGAAGGCCAGCCATTTGCCGCGGCCGAGGCGGCTTTGCTGCTTTTCGCGGTCGCGCACGATATCCGGGTAGAGACCGAGGCTGGAGTTGTTGATGAACAGCGTGTCGTTGACTTCTGCGGTATCGATCGTCAGCGCCCGGCCTTGGGCAACGGTACGGATGGCATCTTCCAGCGCCAGTGGGATTTGCAGATCCTTGGCGAAGTGATTGAGCGTGCCCAGCGGCAGCACGCCGAAGATAGACCGGCTGCCGACGACCATCGAGGCGACCGCATTGACGCTGCCGTCGCCGCCGCCGGCGACGATGATTTCCGTCCCTTGCCGTACCGCGCTCTCGGCCGCGCTGATGAGCTGGGCGCCGTTTTCGGCCAGGGTAACGTGTGCTTGCATATCGTAATGCCGGAAACCATCGATGACGCGCTGTGCGAGTTCCTGTGCGTGGCCGCCGCCGGCGTGGGCGTTGATGATGACGGCAATGCGGCGGGACGATTCGGGCTTTACTGTCATGGGCGATTTGGAATGGTCAAATCAGTTGGAAGGCATTCGTGCCAATTGGTGCCGCCGTATTGTAAAAATAATCGTTGTCCAGAATGCAAACCATCCCCATCCCTCCAGCATGGCGGCGATCACGTCGCGGAGGAAATGCGCACCGAGGTAAATCCGGCTCAATCCGGCCAATAGCGTCAGCGCAACGGCTGCCGCAACGATGGTCAAGCGTCGTTGCGCCCCAGCCGGCTGCGTCGTCAGCCACGCGGCAAGCACACTGTAGAACAGCGCCGCCCCGATCGTATGGCCACTGGGGAAACTGTAGCTGTGCAAGATCAGCATAGGCTGATCGAATTGCGGGCGCACGCGCTGGAAGATGAATTTCAATCCATAGTTGAACAGCATGCCGCCCGGCACCGATACGATGAGCGTCAGCAGCCAGGCCCAGGCCTTGTCGCGCATCAGCCGCAGTGCGAGCAGGGCGCTCATGGCAAGAATGCCGATGGTGCCGTGCAGATGCGTGAAAGCCAGCATGGCAGTCGTCAGGTTGCTTGAGGCGCGGACGTGAAACCAGTCGGCGATCCGTTGATCGAGATCCGGCAGGGCGCCGGGACGCAGTGCATGCAAAGCGACCAGCGCAAACAGGGCCGTCGTGCAGAGCACGGCCAGGATGCCGGTGGTCAGCGGCAAGCCGAGGTAATGATCGCGGGCCAGCCGGGCGCGCAGGAAGGATGGTTTGCCGGTGCCTTGATTCGCCATGCGTTTGCGTTGGTTCAGCAGGCCGGCGCACCCAGTGCGATCGAGCGCAGCGCAGGCAAGTCCAGCAACTCCAGGTCGCGATGATGGACGTCGATGATGCCGTTTTTCTTGAAGTTGGACAGCAGGCGGCTGACGCTCTCGACCGCCAGGCCGAGGTAGTTGCCGATTTCTTCGCGCGTCATGCGCAGCTGGAAGCGCGTCGCCGAGTAACCGCGCGTCGCGTAGCGCGACGACAGATTGACCAGGAAGGCGGCGAGCTTTTGTTGCGCGCTCATGTTGTTGAGCGCCAGCATGACGCCTTGCTCGCGCGAGATTTCCTTGCTCATGATGCGATGGAACTGGCGCAGCAACACCGGCATGTCCTGGAACAATCCTTCCAGCTGGCTGAACGGGATTTCGCAGACTTCGCTGTCTTCCAGCGCCACGGCTTCGCATTGGTGGCGGCCGGTGCCGATGGCGTCCATGCCGAGCAGTTCGCCCGCCATCTGGAAACCGGTGATCTGCTGGCTGCCGTTGCTGTTCATCTGGTAGGTCTTGAAGTGGCCCAGGCGGATGGCGTACAGCGTGTTGAAGGTATCGCCCATGCGATACAGGCTCTGGTCGCGCTTGACGCGGCGACGGCGGCCGATGATCTGATCGAGGCGAAGCATGTCGGCTTCATCCAGGCCCATGGGCAGGCACAGCTGATGCATGCTGCATGCAGCGCAACCGGCCTGGAGCGCCTGCACGGTCAGCACCGGCGCGGTATTGGTGGAACTGGACATACTGGTTTTTGCTCCCGCAATAATTTACTTGTCAACTTGACAGCTTGCTTGGTAATTACACAATCCCGCCAACAGTTTACTTGATTAGCTTCAGCACTTCCCGGAATAAAGGATGGCGGCTGTCGCGCATCCATTCGAAAGCCACCATCTCCAGCGTCACCAGGTGCGCGCCGGCCTGCGCCAGGCGCGTGAATGCGGCGTCGCGGTCAGAGGTCTTGCGCGAGCCCGTGGCGTCCGTCACCACCCAGACGCGATAGCCGTTCTGCAGCAGCGTCATGGCGGTCTGGAGCATGCAGACGTGCGCTTCGCAGCCGCTGATGACCACCTCCTTGCAGGCCGACAGAAAAGCCGCCGGCAAACCGTCGACGCAGGCGTCGAAGTGCGTCTTGACCAGCGTGCGGTCGCACAGGCGCTTGATGTCGGGATGGTTCCCGCCCAGCTTGTCGGGCGTCTGTTCGGTCGCAATCACCGGCAGGCCGAGCAGGCTGGCGATGGTTGCCAGGCGGATGTTCTGGGCCAGCACGGCGGCGCCGTCGTGGATGGCCGGCATCAGCTTTTCCTGCACGTCGATGATCAACAGGGCGGATTCGTTGGCGTTCATCAGCATAAACACTCCTTGAGCGGTTTTGTACGCGTGTCAGGCCGGCCGCGTTGGCAGGAATTGAAAGTTTTGTGTCATTGACGACATGCCGCACGGATTCGACAATTTATCCGTTGCCGACGTTCAGAGCGTGCAGCCGTATTCAGTATAAGGACGCCATGCCAAACTCACATCAAGAAAAAAATGATAGCCGGCCTTTCTTACCCGAGGCTGATGAAACGGGGAGCGCCAAGGCAGGGTATCGCAATGCCCGTATCCTGGCCATATGCCAGGGGCTGTTCACCTGCGCCATCTCGATCGACCTGACCCTGACCGCGCTGACCGGTTATCAGCTGGCGCCCGACAAGTCGCTGGCGACCTTGCCGTTCGCGCTGATCACCGTGGCCGGTGCGGTGGTCACGTGGTTCGCGGCTTTCCTGATCCAGCGTTTGGGGCGGCGGCTCAGTTTTGCGCTGGGCGCGCTGGCGGGAGCCGTCGGCGGCGCGATTTCGGTGTGGTCGGTGTTCCACGGGCATTTCTGGAGTTTTTGCGCCGGCACGGCGGGCGTGGGCGTGTTCCAGGCGTTTGCCCAGTATTATCGGCTGGCGGCGGCCGACGCCGTCGGGCCGGAACTGAAAAGCAAGTCGATTTCCACCGTACTCGCCGGCGGCGTCATCGCCGCGGTGCTGGGCCCGGCGCTGGCGGCGTGGAGCAAGGATCTGTTTCCGACGGCCTTGTTTTCCGGCGCGTATCTGATGGTGGCCTTGCTCAGCCTGTTGTCGACGGTCGTGCTGCTGGCGTTTTATCGCGACGTGGAAAATACCGGTGCCGCCATCGACGCCGCAGCGTCCACCCCGCAAGAGCCGCCACGTTCAACCGGCGAGATCGCGCGCCAGCCGGTCTTCATCGCGGCGCTGGCCAACAACGTCGTCGGCTCGATGGTGATGATGTTCATCATGACCGCGGCGCCGCTGGCGGCGGTGGCTTGCCATCACGGCATCAACGATGGCGCCAACATCATCCAGTGGCATCTGGTCGGCATGTACGCGCCGTCTTTCTTCGCCGGTCACCTGATCAAACGTTTCGGGCTGGGGGCGATCGTGCTCTGCGGCGTAGTGCTGAATCTTGCCTGCGCGGTGATCGCCATGGCGTCGACCGGCCTGCCGGCGTTCTACCTTGCCTTGCTGTGCCTGGGCGTCGGCTGGAACTTCATGTTCGTCGGCGGCACCACCTTGCTGGCGCAATCCTATCGTCCCAACGAGCGGGCCAAGGCGCAGGGACTGTCGGAATTTTTGCGCTATGCTGCTACCGCACTGGCGACGCTGGCCGCAGGACCGCTGCTGGAACACTACGGCTGGCAGGCGCTCAATATCGCGATCCTGCCCTTGCTGGCGGTCTGCGCGATCCTCAGCATGCGCTGGATGGCGGCAAGCTCGGCAAGAGCAGCGACGGCCTGATTACGCCTCATTTACTTCGGAAATACGGAAACCCCATGAAGCACGGCAAGACCCTGCGTATCGTATTGCTGGCCTATCCGGGCATGAACCTGATCGACCTGAGCGGCCCGCTGCAAACTTTCGTCACGGCCGGCCGCACGGCCTCGTCGGCTGGCGTGAGCGAGCCGCGTCCGCTGTATGAAGTGCATGTCTTGTCTTCCCAAGGCGGGCCGCTGCTGACGGGCGCCGGCCTGACCGTGATGACGGAACCGCTGGAAGCCTTCGAGGGCCAGTCCATGGACACGCTGATTGCGCCCGGCGGCAGCGTCGGCGAGACGTTTCAGGGCGATCCGGCATTGGTGGCATGGATAGTCCGCCATGCCGGCAAGGCGCGCCGGGTCTGCTCGGTCTGCACCGGCGCCTTCCTGCTCGCCGCCGCCGGATTGCTCAAGGGCAAGCGCGTGACCACGCACTGGGATTGGGCCTTGCGGCTGCAGCAGCAATATCCCGACATCGAAGTCGACCCCGAGCCGATCTTCATCCGCGCAGGCGACGTCTGGACGTCGGCCGGCGTCACGGCAGGCATCGATCTGGCGCTGGCATTGGTGGAAGAAGATTACGGCCACAAGGTCGCCATCGCGACGGCGCGGCAACTGGTGATGTTCATCAAGCGGCCGGGCGGGCAGTCGCAGTTCAGCGTGCCGCTGGTGTCGCAGTCATCCGAAAACGCGCGCTTCGCCGAGCTGCACGCCTGGATTGCCTCCAACCTCAAAAACGACCTGCGCGTGGAAAATCTGGCCAGCCGCGTCAACATGAGCCCGCGCACCTTCGCCCGCACCTATGTCGCCGAGCAAGGCCGCACGCCCGCCAAGACCGTCGAAGCCATGCGGCTGGAAGCAGCGTGCCGCGCGCTGGAAGAAACCGACCTGCCGCTCAAGAGCATCGCCACCGAGACCGGTCACGGCGAAGAGCAGAACCTGCGGCGCGTGTTCCAGCGCCAGCTCGGCGTGAGCCCGGCGCAGTATCGGAGCCGGTTTTCGGCGCATTGACGCGAATATCTCCGACGTCTTTTGTCAACCGGGATCGTCCTTGAGGCGATAGGTTAATTGGAATCTTCTCGGCAAATTGGCTGGGTAAGGTGCAACATGCCGTATGGCTTTTTCGATGGCCTTGTCGAATGCAGGAAGACCGGACGATTTCCGCAAAGTCACGGAGTAAATGCTGCCATCGCCGAAGATTTGAATCTCCAGCTCCGCAGTCGGATTGCCGGCCTGCTGCGGCGATGGAATGTAGTGAACCTGCTGTTTGATTTCCCTGGCGATATCGCGCATTTCCGGCGCCCCGGCGCTTCTTGTTGCGGAAACGACGCTGGTGCGGGTTTCGTTGCCGGGTATTTGATTCTGCAAGCCGGGCTGCTGGGTCTGAACGGATGGCGCCGCCGGCCGATTCGACGATCCATTGACGAAAGCACCGAGGACGGAAATCGCAAAAAATCCGCCAAGTATCCACCTGATGATTTTCCAGAAGCTTCCGCCGCCGCTGTTGTCTGCACTGTAGTCATGCGGCGACATGGCCGCCAGGGCGCGCGCCGACTCCGGTACATTTTGTTCGTCTTGCTGCCATTTTCTCAGTCGGGCGACGTCGGTAATGACGGGCATCCAGTGCGGGAAGCGCTGCCACAACGCCGTCAAAGACGGCACCAGGCGCAGCAATTCCATCTCGGACGGTTGCGCAGGGATGCGCAGGCGCGCGATGAACGATCTCAACTGTGAGACGAGCGCGTCGTCATTCTGTCTGAACGATTGGTATTCGGTATAGGCATGATTGAGTCGTTGTCCTGACGGGCCTGAGGCGTGCAGACGCCGGGCATCAGCGATCCATTCAAAGACATTGCCGGCGGCAACGAACAGGATTTCGTGACCGGGTTGCCAGCCGTTTGCCAACAGCTCGGCGACCTGCTGCTCGAAGAGGCGGCTGGCGGCAATGTTGTCCAGACGCGGGTCGAGCAGGAAGGTGCGCAGTTCGGTTTCCCATGGCATGTTGCCACGCTGGGTTGCGGTTGCCGCCAGACGCCTGTGGACCTCGACGAACTCCATGAAGACGGCGCGCGCATCGGTAGATGGATGCGCTGTCGTTGCCGGAATGTCATAGACCGGCGCGGGCACAGACACGGGAGGTTCGGCCTGTCTGTACTGCACCGGAACGCGTACCTGGCCGTAGGTCTGGACCTGCTCCGCATCGTGCTGCTTGGTTTTTTCTGCCGGTGCTGCCGCGAGCAGCGTCGATTTTTGCTGTGCAACCCAGTGCAGTGCTGCCTCATAGGCTTCACGCAACAGTTGAAAGCCGGCGGCATCAGACTCCTGATCGATGAGCTTGAGTTTACTTGCGTAGGCGCGCCGGATAGCGCGTTCATCGGCGTCGTGGCCTAGGGCGAGGTAACTCAGAAAGAAAGGAGTTTGTGTACTCACGAAGATGCTCTTGTTGTCATTGTTCACTATTGTGATGGAAATTCCTTTGGTCGTCGTTCGCTTTTAGTCGCGAAGACGATAGGTCACGTTGAATTGCCTCGGTACATAGTAGGGATACGGTTGAATATCCTTGATTGCCGCCATGACTGCGGCATCGAAGTCATCCAGGCCTGATGACTGAACTGTGCGCATGCTGAGCATATTGCCGTCGTGAAATAGCTCGACGTAGTACACCACCGTCGGGTTGCCGGTAATTTCGCGCTTCGGCTTGTAGTGCAAGTGCGCCTTGATATTGATGCCGAGGTCCTGTGCCTTCAGTTCCGGCGCGCTCATAATGGGAGGAAAGGGTGTCGGTTCCTTGTAAGGCGCCGGCTTGATCTCTGTACTGGTCGAATACAGTCCGAAAATCAATCTCAGGATGCAGATCAGGCCGAATATCCCGGAAATTACCGTCCCAGCACTCCATTCTGCAGGCGGTTTAGTCTTCGATATCTGGTATGCGTCTGGATCTTTCACTACCGGTGTGACAGCGCGCATCCATGACGGGGCATTTTTCTCAGCTTCTTGCCATTGAGGCAACATCGCCACATTGGTGACAATGGGCAGCCAGCAGGGGAATCTGGTCGCCAGCATGGTCACGGTGGGGGTCAGCGCGAGCAGTTCTCGCTGAGATGGAAGTTGAGGCTCGCGCAGGAGGGCGATGCTTTTATTTTGTTCTCGCAGCGTCGATTCCGGTGCTTGCAGAAAGGTGGCATATTCGCTGATTGCCTGATTGAGCCGATAACCCGCATAGCCCATCCTGAGCAAACGCCGCTGATCGTCGCCCCAGTTGAAAACGCTGATGGCCGCGGTGAACAATGCGTCATATCCGCGTTGCCAACCCTCAGCCAGCATCGATGCGATGCGTTGCTCAAACAGATTGCGTTCCTGAATGCCATCCATGCGTGGATCGGCAAGTGTTTGATTCAGGACGTTCCTCCACTCAGTATCGTTGACCATATCGACGCGTCCGGTCAGCGATTGGAGGTTTCTGTTGAATTCAAGCAAGACCGCTTGAATGTCAACTGTTTCGCTTAAGTGGGCAAGGTCTTCATTTTCTGGTTCGTCGTGCCGAGGCAGAGGACTGGCATCGGACATCGGTGTTGCAGGTGCTTGCACATCTGCTTGAATCTCCTCCTGTAATGCTGCGATTTCATCCGGATGAAGCTCAGTTACAACATCGTCATCATCGCGAAAATAACGAACCCAGTTCAGGGCTTCTTCATAGGCTTCGCGCAGAGCCTGAAAACTCTGGGCTTCGGTTTCCTGATCGATGCGTTTCAATTCACGGGCATAGGCCCGGCGAATGCTACGTTCGTCTGCATCAAGATCGAGCGCAAAGCGCTGCAGGAATGCAGGTACGCGGATCGTCACGATAAATCCCTTTTCTTGTTTTTATTGTTTTTTAGTGAGGGTCGGTAATCGGATTGGTCAGGCTCTGTTGCTCAAAGCCATTGAGCAATTCTTCGAAGCTGCGGGTATTGGGCGCAATGGTTCTCTGGTCTTGCGACTCCAGAATTTTTTCAAACAAGGCAATCTGACTGCCCAGCCATTCGCGCTGGTCGCCACGCAGTTGCTGGTACATGCGCTCGCCGCGCGCCAGCAAGGTGCGATTTTCGAGGCGGTCGCGTGGATGGATTTTGAGTGCGGAAAGGGCTTCGAAGCGATCAGCGATTTCTTCCTCTGAGAGCAGACCAGGATTGCCTTCGATCAGCAGGCTATGCACTTTCTCGGTTTTCAATACGGTTGCTTCGACTTGCAGCAGGCCATTGACGTCGTAGGTGAAGCGGACATCGACACCGGCCTCCGCCTGCGCACCGCCTGGCAAAGGAATTTCCAGTTTGCCTAGCAGGATGTTGTCTTTCGCCATGCGTGCTTCACCCTGGAATACATTCATATCCAGAAATTGTTGGCCGTCCTGGATGGGGAAGTAGCGTTTGACGCGGCTGATCGGCACCGGCGAATTGCGTTCGATAATCGGGTCGAAATGTCCGTTCGACAGCGAGCCGTCGCCCAGTCTCTTTGACACGTCGATGCCCATTGAGTATGGCGAGACGTCGGTCATCACGACTTCATCAAGCGCGGCGTCTTTCATCTTGAGGCCAGCCTGTACGGCAGCGCCGAGTGCGACCACTTCATCAGGATTGATCTCGACTGCCGGAAAACGTCCGAACATGCGTGCAACCAGTCGGCGCACCACCGGCATGCGAGTGGCGCCGCCAGCCAGTACGATGTTGTCGAGTTCAGCGGTTTGCAGGTTGGCGTCGCGCAGCGCGCGTTCAACCGGATCGCGCAGGCGCATTAGCAGGGGAGAACAAATGCGTTCCAGCGCGGCTTCGTCGAGTTCCATCGCATATTCCTGATTGTCATGCAGGAACTGGATGACGGTTTGCGGCGATTCACTCAGGGCGCGTTTGGCGGTCTCGATACGCGCCGTCAGCTTTTGCATGAAATGGGCGTCTTTCTTGAGCGACGCAGGGAGCTTGTTATGATCGAGGAATTTTTCCAACAGCAGCGCAACGAAGTCCTCGCCGCCTAGAAAGTTGTCGCCGGCGGAGGCGCGTACTTCCATGACGCCTTCAAACAGGTCCAGCACCGAGACGTCGAAAGTGCCGCCGCCCAGATCGAAGACAAGAAACTTGCTTTCGCTGCCGCGCAGGTGAATGCCGTAGGCCAGTGCAGCAGCCGTGGGTTCATTCAACAGGCGATCGACACGCAGTCCGGCAAGTTGTCCTGCTGCCTTAGTGGCTTTGCGTTGCGAATCGGAAAAGTAGGCGGGTACGGTGACGATCGCTTCGGTGATTGTTTGGTCGAGTGCAGCTTCGGCATCTTCTTTCAACGCACGCAGTATCAGTGCGGACAATTCTTCGGTGCGAAATTCGCGTTTCCCCAGGCGAATGGTCTTGTCGCTGCCCATGAAACGTTTGAATACCGAGGCTGTGCGATCAGGATGCGTTTGCAGGCGCTCGCGCGCAGCACGGCCTACCAGAATGGTGCCGTCGTCATCGAGGCTGACGCAGGAAGGGGTCAGGACTTCTCCAAGACTATTCGGAATCAGGCGCGGCCTTCCAGCTTCCCATACCGAGATCAAGCTATTGGTCGTCCCCAAATCGATTCCGACTATCATTCTTTCCCCCGAAAAACATCAATGCTATCAGAGGGGGAACGACAAAACGAGAGGTCAGGCTACATTCGCTTGAGTATGCAGCGCCTATTCTTGGACGCTGATCCCATCCAGCGTCTTCAACGCCGCCAGCGCATCCAGCCACCACGACAAGGCCGGTCCCGCGCGGTAGTCGGGTCGGTACACGCACTGGATCGGCAGCGCCATGCCTTCCGGCGCGTGTTGCGAGGTCAGGATCCTGACCAGCTTGCCGTTTTGCAGGTCGTCTTTCACTACATGCTGCGGCATGTATCCCCAACCCATTGCCGCCCGCAACAACGCATGTTTGGTGCCGAGGTCGCTCATGCGCCAGGATAGGCGCGAGTGCACGGCGAAGTCTTGGCGCGCCGTCAGTTCGCTGCGATCGCTGAGCACCAGCTGGGTTTGTTGCGCCAGCAGCCTGTCCGGAATCCGCCCCTTGACCGCCGCCAGCGGATGCTGGGGCGAGACGACGCCGACCACCGTCACGCTGGGCAAGGTTACGCGCAGCAGATTGGGCGGCGTGGTCGGCAGGGTGCCGAGGATGCCGAGCATGGAGCGGCCGTCGAGCACGCGTTCCGCGACCGCGCCCAAGGCTTCGATTTCCAGCCGCACCGTCACCGCCGGAAAGGCGTCGCGAAAGCGCCGCAGCAGTTCCACCAGGCAGTCGGTGGGGAAGAACACATCCACCGCCAGCGCCACCTCCAGTTCCTGTCCCTGAGAGAACGCATTGGCACGTACTTGCAGCGAATCCACCTGATCCAGTACCTGGCGCGCGTCGCGCAGCAAGGCTTCGCCGGCGTCGGTCAGTTGGGGGCGGTAGCCGCTGCGGTCGAACAGAGGGACGTTGAGCTGGCTTTCCAGCGTGCCGATGGCGTAGCTGACCGCCGATTGTGCGCGGGCGAGGATGCGCGACGCGGCCAGAAAGCTGCCGCTGTCGGCTACCTGGACGAATACGCGCAACTGATCGAGGGAGAAGCGTTCTATGTTCATGACGGCAACATTATCTATTTATTAGATATTGATTATAGAAAAATAATCAATTTCATGTCGCGCTTATTCGCATTATTCTTGGGGCCAGTTAGTAGTTCATTTGCGAGATGCGTTCCAGTCAGAAAGCGTGTTGGCAAGGCGCGTGGCGTAGCAGGTGGCGAGCCCACCTGCAAGCCATGCAACGCTGCCAGCGCGCTTTCTGACTGGAACCCTCCGGGAACGGCTGCAGGCGTCGCCTGTCGTTGTTGCAGCTCTTTGCCGTAGCACCGCTACGACGCGTCACTGCGCCTAGACAGTCAACGCCTGCCGCACGTTCGCACTCGTAAATGAACTACTAACTGGCCCCATGCTTTCTGATTCATCCGAGTTTCAGGGTTTTTCAGCGTTACCAACCAAACATTCGTGCTTTATCCAAAACAACTTTTTAAGGAACTTCATCATGACCATTTCCAAATCCGCTTTTACCTTCGGCCGCATTTTGCTGGCTTCGCTGTTCGTGATTTCCGGCATTTTCAAGATCATCGGTTTTTCCGGCACGGTCGGTTTCATGGCAAGCCTGGGCTTGCCGGTGCCGACACTGGCCGTCATCGTGACGATCTTCGTCGAAGTCGGCGCCGGTCTGGCGCTGATGAGCGGCAGCCGCCTGGCGCGTCCGGCGGCCTTGCTGATCGCCATCTTCACCGTTGGCGCAACGCTGGCTGCACACCGTTTCTGGGCTGTCGATCCGGCCGCGATGCAAGGCCAGCTGACCAACTTCCTGAAGAACCTGTCGATCATCGGCGGCCTGCTGGTGTTCTGGTCGGTCAAGCCAACCGAATAAGCGAGCCGGATCGTTTCGCATCGTTGACATTTGAAGTATCAGGCCACTGCAGCCGATCCCGGCAGCAGTAGCCGCAAGTAGCCATAACAGGAGAAACACCATGAGCACCACTTTTACCCGCCAGCTGGAACGGCTGGTCAACGGCATCCCGACCCAGGATGGCGCCGGTGTCAGCCTTACCCGCGTGCTGACCCATGACTTGCAACGCCGGTTGGATCCCTTCCTGATGCTGGATGCTTTCCACTCGGACAAGCCGGACGACTATCTGGCCGGTTTTCCCGACCATCCGCATCGCGGCTTCGAAACCGTGACCTACATGCTGCAAGGACGCATGCGCCACCGCGACAACGCCGGCAACGAAGGTCTGCTGGAACCGGGCGGCATGCAATGGATGACCGCCGGCCGCGGGCTGGTGCATTCGGAACTGCCGGAACAGGAAGACGGCCTCATGAGCGGCTTTCAGCTGTGGGTGAACCTGGCAGGGCGCGACAAGATGACCACCCCGGCATACAGCGACATTCCGTCTGCCGGCATCCCGGAAGTCTCGCCGCAGGATGGCGTACACGTCCGCGTGCTGGCCGGCGAAGCCTTCGGCACCAAGGGGGCGGTGGAACGTCCGACCACGGCGCCGCTGTATCTCGACCTGCATCTGCAGGCCGGAAAACAGATAGCCTTGCCGATTCCGGCGACGCATAATGCCTTCCTGTACGTGTACGAGGGCGAGTTGCAGATTGGCGAAGACAAGCGCGTGGCAACCGCCGGCCGCATGGCGATCCTGAGCAATACGCCGGGAGCCGAGGGCGTCGAAGTCCATGCCGTCAAGGACAGCCGTTTTCTGCTGATCTCCGGCCAGCCGCTGAATGAGCCGATCGCGCAGTGGGGGCCGTTCGTCATGAATACGCGGGAAGAAGTCGAGCAGGCTATCGACGATTTCCGCGCCGGACGTTTTTAATCATTTCATCAAAAAAGGACCGCCATGAGCAGCATTCGTCATCTGATCCACGGCCTGGTGCGCGACATCGGTTTCCCGGTGCGCCGCCTCTTGCCCGCGGCAGCCGTGCGCACCGTCGGCCCCTTCGTGTTCTTCGATCACATGGGGCCGGTGGAATTCGACAGCGACACCACCGAAGGCGACGTCCGGCCGCATCCGCATATCGGCCTGGCGACGGTGACCTACCTGTTTTCCGGCGCGATGATGCATCGCGACAGCCTCGGCGTGGTGCAGCGCATCACGCCGGGCGCCGTCAACTGGATGGCGGCGGGGCGCGGCATCGTGCACTCGGAGCGCGTTCCCGAAGATATCCGCAACGACAAGGTGCCGGTACACGGGCTGCAGATGTGGGTCGCCTTGCCCAAGGATGAGGAGCAGGGCGAGCCGAGCTTTCGTCACTATCCGGAAGGCGACATGCCGCGCATCGAACTGGACGGCGCCAGCCTGCATCTGCTGGCCGGCAAGGCCTATGGCCAGCAGTCGCCGGTCAGGACGTCCAGTCCGACGTTGTATCTGTCGGGGCGCATCAAGGCCGGCGCGACGCTGAGCCTGCCGGCCGATTACAGCGAGCGCGCCGTGTATGTCGTGACGGGAGCAGCTTCGCTCGACGGCGAAGCGCTGGAAGCGGGCGTGCTGGCGGTGCTGGAGCCAGGCGGCGAAGTCAAGCTGACGGCGCAGAGCGATACGCTGTTCATGCTGCTGGGCGGCGAGCCCATCGACGGTCCGCGTTTCGTCTGGTGGAATTTCGTCGCCAGCAGCAAGGAACTGATTGAAAGCGCCAAGCTGTCCTGGCGGGCGCAGGATCGGTCCGTCTTCCCGGCCATTCCCGGCGAAGTCGAATGGATACCGTTGCCGGAAAAATAACGGCGCGTGATGTCGCCTGTCACCGGCGCAAAAAAGGCCCGATGAGGACATCGGGCCTTTTTTGTTGTCGCCGGCGATCTCTATTCGGCGGCTTGCTTGCCGCGAATGATCCAGACCGGCAAGGGGCATTGGTGCATGACTTTTTCCGCCACGCTGCCCAGTACCATCTTGCGAAAACCTTTCTGGCCGTGGGAGCCGATGACGACCAGTTCGGCGCTGCTTTCCCTGGCGGCGCGCAGGATGGTGGCGGGAATGTCGCCCGGCGCGACCGGGCTTTCGATGATGCGCGTGTTGCCGGGCAGGCTGGCGGCTTCCACGCGTTTTCTGGCGTCGTCGAGAATGTTTTGTCCGGCGCTCACGAAGTCATGGTGCAGGCCGGCGGGCGGCTGGTAGCCGGTGTCGTAGAGGATGTAGCTGTTGTCGACGACGTGGAGGATTTCGATTGTGCTGCCGAGCGCCTTGGCCAGCTTGATGGCTTCGTCCAGCGCCTGGTTGGCGGTGTCGCTGCCATCGACGGGGACGAGGATTTTTGCGTACATGCAGTGTCCTTTTGTCTGAAGCTCAGGTGGTCAGATCATGCCGAGGATGCGGCCGAGTTCGGCGATATAGGGACTGTCCTTGAGGATCGCTCCTTCAACGGAGTCCATCAGATTCATCGCGGAATTCTGGGTCTTGCCGATGTGCTCGCGCAAGACGCCGGCCTCGACCTCGGGCGAATCCAGATGGCTCTTCAATACGGCGAAATCGTTCTTCAGAGTTCTCGCTTCGGGACTGTCGACAGGAATGTTTTGCAGTTCCTGTTCCAGCTCGGCAAGAATCTGTTTCAGCCGTGCGTGGTGGGTGTCGTCTTGACGCAGGATGGGATCGGACATGTCGGCTCCAGCGGTGATTGAGATTGGCGAGGTGCATCGCAGGATCTGCGAATGCTATTGTTTTGACAGCTGTTTCAGCGGCTGTTTTTACTGCTGTTGTTTGCAATATAACACCCTCATCATAAGAGAAGTTTCGATCTCGTGCAGGGAGTCGCTCAGGCATTTTGTTACACTGCGCCATGTCAAACGATTACGAAAGCAGCAGCATGAGCGATTACCCCCTTATAAGCTGGACTGAAGCAGGGGAAATTCGTTCCGCCCGCTGGCGTTCCGAAGCCGGCAATCCACCCCCAAAAACCGTCGTTGTGGCGGACGACCGCATTCCGGCCGACGTCGCCTACAAGCTGGTCTGCGAAGGCACCGGCCTGCTCTGGCGCGGCGATTATCAAAATGCCCGGCAATTGCTGCAAGCCCTGGCCAGACGCATCGACAAGAAATCGGAGCGCAAGAGCGGCAAGGCGGCCGATAAAGCGACAGCGGACAAAGCTGCCGGTAAAAAAACGATCAAATCAGTTGCACAGCCGGCAATCTCCACGATCTCCACGATCTCCATCACGCAGGCATTCCATCAGCATCGTCAGGCGCAGGCGCAGCGCGCCCGTATTCTCGGCATGCTGCTGCTGCCGCTGGAAGCCGACTACAGCATTCCCTTGCGGCGGGCGCCCGATCTGGTCCAGGCGTGCACGGAAGTGTATGGGCCCGGGGAGCAAGCCAGCGTCGTGTCGATGCGCGAAGTGCTGGGCCTGGTGGGCGCGCATGAGTGGCGCAAGAAGGGCGTGCCGATTCCCGCACTGGGCGGCAGCATCCATCCGTACTATGGCGTGTTCTCGCCGGTGCGCGGCGAATATGTCGACCTGATCGCGCAAGCGGTGTTGCCGACCGTCGATCTGGCCTTCGACATCGGCACCGGTACCGGTGTGCTGGCGGCGCTGCTGGCCAAGCGTGGCGTCAAACGCATCGTCGCGACCGACCAGAGCGAACGCGCGCTCGACTGCGCCGCCGAAAACCTGAAGCGCCTGGGCGTGAACAAGCAGGTCGAGCTGGTGCGCGCCGATCTGTTTCCCGCCGGACGCGCGCCGCTGGTGGTGTGCAATCCGCCCTGGGTGCCGGCCAAGCCGAGCTCGGCGATCGAGGCGGCGGTCTACGATCCCGACAGCCGCATGTTGCGCGGCTTTATCGAGGGCCTGCCGGAACATCTGACCCCGGGCGGCGAAGGCTGGCTGATCATGTCCGATTTCGCCGAACATCTGGGCTTGCGGGCACGCGGCGACATCCAGGCCATGATCGACAAGGCGGGTTTGCAGGTGGTCGGCAAGACCGACATCAAGCCGCGCCATCCGCGCGCCAGCGATGCGGAAGATCCCTTGTCTGCCGCGCGCATGAAAGAAGTGACGTCGCTGTGGAAGTTGAAGGTGAAGAAAGTCTAGGCAACTGACGCTATGCAAAAGGACCGTTTATGAAATCATTTCTTTCGCCCGTCTTTTCATCTTTCGGTGCAGTCGCCTTGCTGGCGATGCTCGGGGCCGGCACGGCGTCGGCCCAGCTGATCGAGCGCCATCCTTTCGGTTATCCGCCGCCGGCGCCTGACAAGCCGGTGGTGACCACCAGCGCCAATACCTGCAAGTGCGAAGTGGCCGACACCAGCGGCAGCGCCTGCATGATCTACCTGCGCACCAATGCCGCCGACTGGCTCGCCCAGAACGCGCCGCAGACGCGCTTGCGCTCGTCGAATGACGGTCGCTACTACGACACGCCGTTTGCGCTGGCGGCCAGCGCCTGCGCCGGGCGCAAGGTCAATGCGTCGACCGTGAAGGTGCACTGGCTGGACAAGAAAAACGCCATCCTTGAGTGGAAGTGATGCATTAAATGTTAATCTCAAGTTATTGATTTTATTGATTTTATTTTCAAATAAAAACCGGGGCTGGCATCGTCACGCCGCAGACGATGCTTCCGCCGGAAAACTCAGCACCACCATGAAACTGCCCGCGCCGCTGTAACCAAATCGCAGCTGGCCGCCATGCGTACGCATGACTTCTTCCACGATCGACAGGCCCAGACTGGCGCCGAGGCGCTCGCCGCTGCGCGCGGCGAAGGGTTTGCGGATGCGTTCCCAGTCGTTTTCGGGGATGCCGGGGCCGTCGTCGATGACGCGCAGTTCGAACTGGTTTTCCACCGGTTCCAGCTGCACGTGCAGGAAGCTCGCGGCGCCGTATTGCAGCGCATTGCCGAGCACGTTCTTGATTGCTTCCCTCAGGCTGACGGCGTCGCCCATGATCAGGCACGGCTGCTCGGGCGCTTCCATCGCGAGGTCGAGCTGGCGTTCCTGATGCGACAGCATGTCGGCCATTTCCTGGCGCACCAGCTCGCCGAGGTCGATTTTCTCGAAGGCGGCGGTGTCGCTGCGGTGCTGCACCATGGCGTGGTTGATCAGTTGATTGACCAGTGCGCCGAGGTGGCGGGTGCGGTCGCGCAGGCGGTCGAGATGATGGCGGCGGCCTTCTTCGTCATGTTGTGCTGACAGCAATTCCATCTGGGAAATCAAGGCCGTCACCGGCGTGCGCAACTGATGCGCGGCGTCGCCGATGACGCGCCGCATGGTGGCGCGATGCACCGCCAGCCGCTGCATGAAGGCGTTGATCGAGCTCACCAGCGCGTGGGTTTCCACCGGCACCGTGATCGACAGCGGCGACAGGTCGTTGAGGTCGCGCTCGCGGATGGCGGCTTCAATCTTCTTCAGCGGCGACAGCGCCTGATACAGCGTGAACATCGCCGCCACCAGCGTCAGCACGCCCATGGCCAGGATCACCAGCAGCGCGCGCGTGCCGACGCTCTTGGCGAATGAGAGACGAGCGTTATTGGTCTGCGCCAGCACGATGACCGCCCAGGGATGCTCGCCGGCGACCGGCATGCGGCGGCCGACGACGGCCATGCGCACCGGCGTGTCGAGATAGGCGCCGTCTTGCAGCAGCGGGCCGTCCTTCAGTCTTTTCCAGGGGATCTCGGGTTTGAAATCGGGATCGCCGGCAATCGTGCGGCCGTCCGGATCGACCACCACATAGAACACCTGGTCGCCCGCCGTCAGCATGGAGAAGGCCGCCAGCGGCACGTCGACGTTGACGGCGCCGTTCTGGTACCAGGTGTTTTCCGCAATCTGCAGCGCGCTGCCGGTGAGGATGCGGTCGTAGGCTTCATTGGCGGCGAGTTGGGTCGAGATCCAGATGGCGATCAGCAGGGCCACGGAACTGATCGACAGCACCAGCCCGACGCGCATGACCAGGCGCGTGTAGAGCGAACGTCCGGCGACGATCATGCGAGCCTCAGTGCGCCGCCGCTGCCGGGGACTGCGCACCGGCCGGCAACAGCACCAGCTGGTAGCCGAGGCCGCGCAGGGTGCGGATTTCGAAACCGGCGCCGGCCAGCTTCTTGCGCAGGCGGCCGATGTATTGTTCGACGGTATTGGCGTTGGGCGTGTCGTCAACGCTGAACAGGCGGTCGATCAGCTCGTCCTTGCCGAAGATGCGTCCCGGCCGCGCGGCGATGATTTCCAGCAGCGTCACTTCGCGCCGCGTCAGTTCCAGCGGCATGCCGTCGAGCACGGCGGTGCGGCTTTTGCGATCGATGGTGAGGTTGGCGCAGCTCAGCAGATTGGTGGCTTCGCCGCCGCTGCGGCGCAGCAGCACGCGGATGCGCGCGTCCAGTTCGCGGAAATCGAAGGGTTTGATCAGGTAGTCGTCGGCGCCGAGGTCGAGCGCGCGCACGCGCTCTTCGATTTCGGCGCAGGCGGTCAGCATCAGCACCGGCGTGGTCAGGCCTTTTTCACGCACGCGCGTGAGCAGCGAAAAGCCGTCCTGCTGCGGCAGCATGACGTCGAGGATCAACAGGTCGTAGGGATCGGTGACCAGCCTGGCGGCGTCATTGCCTTTGCTTTGCCAGTCCACCGTGTGCCCGATGCGCGACAAGTGGGCGATGATCGCTTCGGCGACGTCGGCCGTGTCTTCGACCAAAAGAATGCGCATGATGGTTCCGTCTCAGTGATGCGTTGTGATGTTGCGATATCGGAAAAATATGGCAACAGTTTTCTGACGGTATGTCAGTTTCATTACAGCTTCCGAGATTAGCATCCTTCACAGAATTAATAAAAGTACCTTAAGGAGATTTTGTGAAAAACGATCTTGCGGCAGCGCCGCAGTCTTCCTCCACGTCCGTGGATCCTTCCGTGCCTCTGCTGGAAATCGAGAACGTCACCCTGCAATACAAGACTTCCGACTCGCTCGTTACCGCAACGCAGCAAGTCAGCTTCAACGTGCATCCGTCGGATCGCTACATTTTGCTGGGCCCGTCCGGCTGCGGCAAATCGACGCTGCTCAAGGCCATCGGCGGCTATCTGCAGCCGACCGGCGGCAAGATCCGCCTCAAGGGCAAGGAAGTCAGCCAGCCCGGTCCCGACCGCATGATGGTGTTCCAGGAGTTCGACCAGCTGTTGCCGTGGAAGACCGTGCGCCAGAACGTCGAGTTCGCGCTGCACGCCAGCGGTCGCCTGCAAGGCAAGGAAGCCTCGGATCGTGCCGCTTACTACATCGAAAAAGTCGGCCTCGCCAAGTTCATCGACAGCTATCCGCACACCTTGTCGGGCGGCATGAAGCAGCGCGTGTCGATTGCGCGCGGCATGGCGATGGAGCCGGACGTGTTGCTGATGGACGAACCCTTCGCCGCCCTGGACGCGCTCACGCGCCGCAAGATGCAGGACGAGTTGCTGCGCCTGTGGGACGACACCAATTTCACGGTGCTGTTCGTCACTCACTCGATCGAAGAAGCGATCCGCATCGGCACCCGCATCCTGCTGCTGTCGCCGCATCCGGGCCAGGTCAGGGCGGAACTCAACAGCATCCCGCCGGAAGAAATGGGCACCGCCAGCCAGGCCCAACTGGAGCAGCGCATCAACGACATGCTGTTCGCGCATTAATAAATAAAGAGACATGCCATGAGCAAAAACAACACACTTTTCGTGCGTCCGGAAATCATCGTCGAACCGAACCGCAACGCCGTCGCCGAAGTCCAGCGCCCGTTGTCGGCCTTCGAAGCCATCTATCGCATCAGCTGGATCCGCAAGACCGCCATCCTGCTGGTATTGGCGCTGATCTGGGAAGTCTACGGCCGCTGGCTCGACAACTCGCTGCTGTTCCCCAGCTTCAGCGAAACGCTGCACGCCTTCATGAGCGGCATCAGCAGCGGCGTCCTGCTGCAACGCGCCGCCGTCTCGCTGCAGACCTTGCTGATCGGCTACGGCCTCGGCATCCTGCTGGCCGGCCTGCTGACCACGCTGGCGATCAGCTCGCGCATCGGCAACGATTTCCTGGAAACGCTGACCTCCATGTTCAACCCGCTGCCGGCGATCGCCTTGCTGCCGCTGGCGCTGATCTGGTTCGGCCTCGGCACCGGCAGCATCATCTTCGTGCTGGTGCATTCGGTCTTGTGGGCGGTGGCGCTGAACACGCACGCCGGTTTCCGCTCGGTGTCGAACACCTTGCGCATGGTGGGCCAGAACTACGGCCTGAAACGTTTTTCGCTGGTGCGCTCGGTCCTGATTCCGGCCGCCTTCCCCAGCATCCTGACCGGCCTCAAGATCGGCTGGGCATTCGCCTGGCGCACACTGATCGCGGCCGAGCTGGTGTTCGGCGTGTCGTCCGGCACCGGCGGCCTCGGCTGGTACATCTTTGAAAACCGCAATCAGCTCGAAACCGCGAACGTCTTCTCGGGCCTGTTCTTTGTGATCATGATCGGCTTGTTTGTTGAAAACCTGATTTTTGCCCAGATAGAAAAACGCACCATTCGACGCTGGGGCATGCAGCACTAATTCTTAAAAAACGATATAAATCGATACCTTTCCAGGAGACCAAATGAAACGCAGAAATTTTTCAAAACTGATGATGGCCGCAACGCTCGGCCTGTCCATGCTGGCCGCGAGCGTCCCGGCCCGCGCCGAAGCGCCGGTGGTGCGCCTGTCGCACGGCTACGGCCTGCTGTATCTGCCGCTGATGGTGATCCGCGACCAGGGCCTGATCGAAAAGCACGCCAAGGCGCTCGGCCTGGGCGACGTCAAGACCAACTGGGTGCTGCTGGACGGCGGCAACGTCATCAACGACGCCATGCTGTCGGGTAATCTCGACATTGCCGGCACCGGCGCGCCGGGCTTCATCACCTTGTGGTCGAAGGCGCACGGCATTCCTCGCTCGGAAGTCATCGGCCTCGGTGCGCTGAGCACCTCGCCGCTGTGGCTCAACACCAATAACCCCAACGTCAAGTCGTTGAAGGATTTCACTTCCAAGGACAAGATCGCGATCCCGGGCATCAAGACCTCGCTCTCGGCCGTGCTGTTGCAAATGGCCGCCGCCAAGACTTTCGGCATCGACAACTACGCCAAGCTCGACCCGCTGACCGTCAGCCTGAGCCATCCGGAAGCGCTGGGTTCGCTGTTGTCCGGCAAGACCGAGATCACCGCGCACTTCACCTCGCCGCCGTTCTCGTACCAGGAAGTCAAGGATCCGAAGATCAAGCGCGTGCTGAATTCTTCCGACGTGCTGGGCCACATCACGATCGACGTCGTGTTCGCGCTCAAGCAGTTCACCGACAAGAACCCCAAGCTGACGCAAGCCTTCATGGAAGCCCAGGAAGAAGCCAACGCCTACATCGCCAAGAACCGCAAGGGCGCGGCCGAGACTTTCCTGCGCGTGTCCAAGATGAAGCTGACCCAGGATGAAGTCGAAAAGATGCTGGCCGATCCGGACACGCAATTCACGACCACGCCGGAAGACATCATGCAATACGTGGTGTTCATGGACAAGGCCGGCACCATCAAGACCAAGCCTGCCGTATGGTCGGATCTGTTCGTGCCGGCGTTCAAGATGCGCAAGGGCAGTTAAGCAGACGTTCCGGTTTCGGAATGTCGGATGGAAAACGGGGAGTGCACAGTGTGCCTCCCCGTTTTTTTGCAGTCGCGTTGAGCATCCTTGTCGGTTCTCGCGTCCTTGTCGTCCTGACGAAAGTCAGGGTCCGGTGTCGTTAAAGCGGCCGAGACGACACTGGGGCCCAGCGTTCGCTGGGACGACGGCGAGGTTATTCGCCGTGCTTGCCGGAAAACAGGCCTCAACCGTAATAAGGAAACTGCGTCGACTGATCCATGAAGGCATGGTAGTGCACCACCACGCCGACATCGCGCAGGCTCAGCACGGCGTAGGCGGGCGGTTCCATCGAGGTGGTCGCCGGGCCGGTCAGGGCGAAGTCGAGCGCATGCTGATGGTTGGTGCCGGGCACGGTGGCGAAGGGCGTGCCGTACCAGGTGCCGCCCGAAGGACGATGCACGTGGCCGGAAAACATGTAGCGCACGTTGCCGTGCTTCTTGACCAGGGCGCGCAGGTCGGCTTCTTCGCGCAGGCGGATCCAGTCCATCGACGGCAGGTCGAGTTCGAAGGGCGGATGGTGCGAGAACAGATAGACCTGGCGTTCGCCGGCTTCGGCCAGCGTGCGGTCGAGCCACGCCAGACGGTCGGCGCAGAGACGGCCTTCGTGCGTGCCCACTTCCTTGGTGTCGAGGAATACCAGGCGCGTCGTATCGGTATCGTGTATGCCCTGGACGAAACCCTTGCCGTCTACCGGCATGTCGGGAAAGACGCTGCGGAACATCGGACGTTCATCGTGATTGCCGAGCAGCAGGCGCACCGGCAATTTCAAATCCTTCAGACAGTCGGCCAGGATGCGGTACGAGGCTTCGTCGCCGTCGTGAGTGAGGTCGCCGGTGATGACGCACAGATCGGCGTCGGCGTGATGTGTGTTGACGTGATCGATGCAGGTGCGAAAACGCGCTACCGAATCTTCGCCGAACAAGAGATTCCCATCCGGCACCAGGTGGATGTCGGTAATTTGTATGACTTTCATCAGGATGTGTTGTTGGTGATGTGAAGGATTTATCGAATGCCGGCGCGCAAAAACGCCTGGATGAATTGACGCTGGAACACCAGGAAGCCGATCATCAGCGGCGCAATCGCCACCAGCGTGGCGGCGCTGATGATGGAAATGTTGACGCCGCTCTCCGGCGCGCCGAACAGCGACAGGCCGACCGTCAGCGGGCGCGTCATCGGCGAGTTGGTGACGATCAGCGGCCACAGGAAGTTGTTCCAGTGCGTCGCCACCGACACCAGCGCATAGGCCAGGTAGACCGGTTTGGCGGCCGGTACGTACACGCGCCACAGCACGCCGAACCAGCCGCAGCCTTCGATGCGCGCGGCTTCTTCGAGTTCGCGCGGAATCTGCATGAAAGCCTGGCGCAGCAAGAAGATGCCGAAGGCGCTGGCCATGTAAGGCACGGCCATGCCCAGCGGCGTATCGAACATGCCCAGGCGGGTCACCATGGCGTAGTTCTCGACGATCAGGATTTCCGGCAGCACGAACAGTTGCAGCAGCACCAGCACGAACAGCAGGTTCTTGCCGGCGAACTGGAAGCGCGCGAATGCAAATCCGGCCAGCGTGCACAGCGTGAACTGGCCGACCAGGATCAGGCTGACCAGCACGAAGGTATTGAGGAAATAGCGCAACCACGGCGCCGCCTGCCAGGCATCCCGGAAATTCTGCAGGATCAGCGGCGCGCGCCAGTCGAACGCCAGCGCGGCGTGGGAAGTATGGAAGGCGGCCCACAGCGCGAACAGCAGCGGGGCGATCCACAGCAACGCCAGCAGCCAGGCGCCGAGGGTGTCGACGATGTTCCAGAAACGGTCGTGCGAGACGGACGCGGTTGGCGAGGAAATGGCGAGCGTGTTCATCGGTAATGGATGCGGCGGTCAAAGAACAGGAATTGCAGCGCGGCGATCAGGCCCAGTGCCGCGAGCACCAGCACGGTCATCACGGCGGCGCCGGACTGGTCGAGATAGGCGAAGGCCATTTCCCAGATCCAGTACAGGATCAGCTTGGAAGCGTTGTCGGGACCGCCCTTGGTCAGGATGAACAGGTGGTCGATCAGGCGCACCGAGTTGATCAGCGCATTGATCGTCACGAACAGCGTGGTCGGCATCAGCAGCGGCAGCACCACGCGACGCGTATAGGCCCAGCGTCCGGCGCCTTCGATGCGCGCGGCTTCGCGCAGATCGGGCGGGATCGCCTGCAACGCGGCGAGGTAGAAGATCATGAAGAAGCCGGATTCTTTCCAGATCGTCACCGCCATCACCGACCACAGCGCGGTGCCGGGCTGGCCGAGCCAGTTGGTCGGGCCGATGCCGAACAGCGCGGTGAGGTGGTCGAGCAGGCCGAGGCCGGGCGTATAGAAGAACAGCCACAGGTTGGCCGCCGCGATCATCGGCAGCATGGTCGGCGTGAAAAACGCGGTGCGCACCAGGCCGCGGCCGCCGATGCGCGCATTGGCCCACAGCGCCATGCCCAACGCCAGCGCGATCGAGACGGGAACGGTCACGCCCGCATACAGCAGGTTGTTGCCGACTACTTGCCAGAAGGCCGGATCGGCCAGCAGGTCGCGGTAGTTGTCGATGCCGTTGAATACGCTCGGACGGCGCGCCGTGCCGCGCGAAAAGAAGCTGGCCCACAAGGTGGCCAGCATCGGGAAGAAGGCGAACAGCGTCAGCAGGATCAGCGACGGCGTCAGCAGGCCCCAGCCGAACAGATTGTGCAGGCGGCGTTCGGCAGGATTGGCCGGCGTCAGGTTTGTTGCTTGGTTCATCAGGATTTTATCCAGTGATCGGACTGAGTCGGGGTGGTGATGCCGATGAAATTACGGTAATGCTGTTGCGTTTTTCGCTGTCGTCCCAGCGTATGCTGGGACCCAGTGTCTTGACGGCTGTCGATACGACGCTGGGTCCTGACTTTCGTCAGGACGACGGCAATACAGGGCTTGCCCCGTAAAGCTGCGATGGGTTAGCGGTAAGGCTTCAACAGACGCTCGGCAGTCGCTTGCGCTTCATCCAGCGCCTGCTTCGACGTCTTGGTGCCGGTCAGCGCGGCCTGCACGGCATTCGACAGCGCTTCACGCACGCGGGCGGTCTGCTCGGTCGAGAACTCCGGAATCGCCACCGCCAATTGATCGCGGGCCACCAGCGCTTGCGGGAAGGACTTGACGTAGTCGCGCAGGGCAGGCGTGTTGTAGGACGCCGGGCTGGTGCCGACATAGCCGGTGGCGATCGACCATTGCGCTGCGCGTTCCGGCGCGGTCATCCAACGGACGAAGGTGACCGACGCGGCTTGTTGCGCCGGCGTCGAACCCTTGAACAGGTAGAAATTGCCGCCGCCCACCGGCGAACCCGGTTGCTTGTTGGCTGGCAGCATGGCGACGCCGAAGTCGAACTTGGCTTCCTTCTTCACCGCGGTCAGGTTGCCGGTGGTGTGCCACATCATGGCGGTCTGACCCTGGACGAATGCCTGGCGCAGCGTGCCCCATTCAATCGCGCCGGCCGGGCTGACCTTGTGCGTGGCCGCCAGCGAGCGCCAGAATTCCAGCGCTTCCACGGCCGCCGGGGTGTTGAAGTAGACCTGCGTGCCTTCCTTGTTCATCAGCGACACGCCGTTCTGGATCGCAAAGGCCTGGAACATCCAGTACGGATAACCGGTAGACGGCACCATCAAGCCGAACCTGTCCTTGCCGGTCAGTTTGGCGGCGGCGGCCAGCATTTCCTTCCAGGTCTTCGGCGGTGCGTCCGGATTCAGGCCGGCGGCGCGGAACATGTCCTTGTTGTAGAACATCACGATGGTCGAACGCTGGAAGGGAATGCCCCAGACGTGGCCGCCGATGGTGCCGTTGGCCATCAGGCCGGGGTAGAAGCTTTGCAGCCAGGCCTTGTCTTCGGCGCTGGCGGCGACCTTGTCGAAAGGCTCGATCAGGTTCTGGTCGATCAGGTCGTAGGTGTCGAGCGCGCCCAGCACCGACAACTGTGCAGGCTGGCCGCCCTTGATGGCCGACAGGGCGCGCACGCGGGTCTCGTCGTAGTTGCCGGAGTAGACCGCCTTGACCTTGATGTCCGGATTGGCCTTCTGGAAGTCGTTGATCATGCCGTCGATCACCTCGGTCAATGGGCCGCCGACGGCGATCGGGTAGTACATGGTGAGGTCGGTGGAGGCGCTCGCCGGCGAGGATGCCGTCAGGGCGCTTGCGAAGAGTGCCGCCAAGGTTGTTTTTCTGATGAGTTTGCTCAGCATTGCAGTTCCTTTGTGAGGAGGTTGATGTTGAAAAGCAGGGGTGTGTTAGTGCACGGCGACCAGCGCCGGCATGTCGATGATGTCGGTGACGCCGGGTTCGGGCGACAGACGGCGGCCGTCGTCGGCGGCGAAAACGTGCGCATCCGCCGGATTCCAGCCGAGGCCGACGCGGTCGCCGAGTTTCAGGCGGCTCTTTTCCGGACTGCGCACGATGATGGCGTCGCCGCCCGGCAGATCGAGATAGATGTAGGATTCCGCGCCCTGGAATTCGACGCCGGTGACGGTGCCGAACAGTTCCGTGGACGAAGGCGCGACGATGCGGAAATGTTCAGGGCGCACGCCGACCAGCTGTTTCTCGTCTGCGGCGCCGACCGGCATGACGCTGGCGCGCAGTGCGGCAGGCAGCTTTTCGGCCTTCATCAGCATCATCGGCGGGCTGCCGATGAAGGCGGCCGAGAAGGCGCTCGATGGCGTCTCATACAGTTCCGCCGGGGTACCGCTTTGCACGATGCCGCCGCCATTCATCAACACGATCTTGTCGGCCATGCCCATGGCTTCGGTCTGGTCGTGGGTGACGTACACCACGGTCATGCCGAGGCGCTGTTGCAGTGCGCGGATTTCATGCCGCACCGAATGGCGCAGCTTGGCATCGAGATTCGACAGCGGCTCGTCCATCAGGCAGATCGAATGACCGGCGACGACGGCGCGCGCCAGCGCCACGCGCTGACGCTGGCCGCCGGACAATTGCGCCGGCTTGCGTTGTTCCAGTCCCTGCAGGTTGGTCAGCGCCAATGCATCCTGCAAACGCTGGCGGCGTTCCGCCGCATGCACGCCGCGCACCTGCATGCCGAAGCAGATGTTCTCGGCGACGTTCAGATGCGGGAACAGTGCATACGACTGGAACACCATCGACAGTCCACGTGCCGAAGGTGCGGCGCTCGTGACGTCCTTGCCGTCGATTTCGACGCGACCGCTGTCCGGTGTTTCGAGTCCTGCCAGCAGGCGCAGCAAGGTCGATTTTCCGCAACCCGAGGGACCGAGCAGGGCGACCAGCTGGCCGCGTTCGAATTCCAGGTCGAGCGATTTGATGACCTGGTGCGCGCCCCAGCATTTGCTGATGCCGGAGAGGCGGATGGCGATGTCGTTTTGCATGGTCATTTTTCTGCCGCCATGGCGGATTCGCGTTCTTCAGCGGCGTCGTCGTCGCCGCCATTTTGCGAAGTCACGACCACGCGCGTATTACCGGCCAGCATGGCAGCGAGGGTCGGATTCAGCGGGCTGTCGGTGACGAGGATGTCGGGATCCGACAAATGACCGCCGCGTACTGGCGCCTGGCGGCCGAATTTTGAGTTGTCGGTGACCAGGATCTGCGTGCGGCAGCTCTCGCGCAGCGCCTGGCGCGAACTTGATTCCATGCGATCGAAGTCGAGCAGCGTGCCGTCGGTGTCGACGCCGCCGACGCCATAGATGCCGAAATCCGCGCGGAAATTGCGGAACAGCTTGTCGGCATCGCTGCCGAGGATTTCCGGATTGGGAAAGCGCAGGGTGCCGCCGGGCACGATGACCTGGTTGTTCTGGTTGGTCGACAAAGCCAGCGCCGCGCGCAGGTTGTTGGTGATGACGGTGAGGTGATCGTGCTTGGCCAATGCCAGCGCAACTTGTTCGGGCGTGGTGCCGATGCCGATCAGCACGCTGCACGAATTGGGAATCAGCCTGGCGACCGCGGCGCCGATCTCGGCTTTCTGTTCGAGATTGTTGATGCGACGCATGTCGTAAGGCTGGTTGCGCGCCGACAGAATCAGTTCGGCGCCGCCATGTCGCCGCCGCAGGATATCGGCGTCGCACAAGGCGTTGATGTCGCGACGGATGGTTTGCGTGGTGACGGCGAAATGCTCCGCCAACGCCTCCATCGTCATGAAGCCGTGCTGGCGGAACAGCGCAATGATTTCGTTGTGCCGCAACGAAGCGGGCTTGACGGATGGTTTGTTGGTGAGATTGCTTGCAGGATTCGCCGACATGTTCACTTATCCATTCACTCGTTCATTTGAAAACGTGATGCATGTTATCGGGCGATTGTTACGGGATCGTGACCTTGTTGGTGTTCATATGAACATTGCTTGGTTTTCATATCGTCATAACGTCATGGCGATGTCATATATCGAGGGCATAGTTCGCAGCGTTCCACCACTGTTCGCACTTTCCTCTTTCAACTTTCCTGAAAACCATTCATGAAAAAATATGCTCTCGCCATGTCGCTTTCCGCCGCCGGCATGTCCGTTTTCGGCGGCGCGCATGCGCAAACCAGCGACGCCTCATCGGGCGTCACCATCTACGGGATCATCAATCCCAGCCTGACCTATACCGACAAGGTCGCCAATGCCACGTCGGCCAATCCGACCGGCACCGGTTCGCGCCTGAGCATGGACACGGCCGTCGCGCAAGGTTCGCGTATCGGCTTCAAGGGCGTGGAAGATCTGGGCGGCGGACTGAAGGCGCTGTTCACGCTGGAGAACGGCTTCAATGCCGACACCGGCCAGCTGGCGCAGGGCGGCCTGTTCTTCGGCCGTACCGCCATCGTCGGCCTGTCGGGCAAGGGCGGCACCATTTATCTCGGCCGTCAGAAGGACTACATCGACGATTTGTCGGCGTATAACGGCGCGCTCGATTTCGGCAGCCTGGTCAACAATATCCACGCATTGAACCTGGACCGCACGCAAGGCTCGCGCGTCAACAACTCGGTGCGCTACAACTCGCCGGTGATGGGCGGCGTCACGCTGAGCGCGCTGTACGGTTTCGGCGAGCAGGCGGGATCGACCGGCGCCGGTCAGTCCTTCGGCGTGGGCGGCAGCTACAACAACGGCCCGTTGTCGTTCGGCGCGGCGTATTTCCAGAACAAGCTGACGGCCAACAATACCTTCACCGGCTCCAGCGACTCCGGCATTGCACCGGGCGCCGTTACCGGCAGCATCGCCAGCACTTCGCTGAAGACTTTCCTGATCGGCGCTTCCTACAAGCTGGGCGACGTGCGCATGTACGGCTCCTACTCGCAGGTCAAGCAACCGCTGGCGGTTGCCGCCGGTGCCGCAATGACCGGTTTCACCGGCGCCACGGGCGCGGCCTTCACCTTCGGCGGCGTCAACAACAGCAAGGTCGACCTCATCGACTTCGGCGTCAACTACAACGTCACGCCGACCACGCAGCTGCTCGCCAACTTCGTCGGCACGCGCGCGAAGTTCGTCGGCGCCAAAGACGGCAAGGCGTCGCAGGTGTCGCTGGGCGTGGATTATTTCCTCTCCAAACGCACCGACCTGTATCTGTTCTACGCCAACATCCGTTCGTCGGACATGTTCAATCCCGGCCTGTACGTCGCGCCGGGCGGCAGCAACACGCAGAACGTGCTGACGGCCGGCATCCGTCACAAGTTCTGACCGGCTTGTTTACCGACGAGGAGACGCAGATGAACAACATATGCAAGACTCGATTGAAGCTGGTCGTCTGCGCCGCGCTATTGAGCGTGTCGCTGGCGGTCAGCGCCGATCCGCTGATCGCCGCGCACCGCGGCGGCACCGGCGACGGTCCGGAAAACACCATCCCGACGCTGCAGAATTCGCTCAGGCACGGTGCGGATATCCTGTGGATGACGGTGCAGGTGTCCAGCGATGGCGTACCGGTGCTGTATCGTCCGGCCGATGTCTCGGCGCTGACCGACGGCAAGGGACTTGTCAACACCCTGACGGCGGCGCAACTGACCGCGCTCAATGCCGGTCATATGTACAGCGCGACGGATGCCTCCGGCAACAAGGATTATCCCTATCGCCGGCAGCCGGTGAAGGTGCCGACCCTGCGCGACGCATTGCGAGCGGTGCCGGCGTCGGTGCCGATCATGATCGACATGAAGCAGTTGCCCGCCGAGGTGCTGGTCGATGCGGTCGCCAAAGTCATCGAAGAGGAGGGCGCATGGCAACGCGTGCGATTTTATTCCACCGATGCCGACGTGATTGCACTGATGGCGAAGCGGCCTAAGGCGCAAGTGTTCGAATCGCGCGACGCCACGCGCGATCGCCTGGCGCGCATTGCGCTCAACGGCGGTGCTTGCGACACGCCGCCGGCGGCGGGTACGTGGTCGGGCATCGAGCTGGAGCGCAAGGTCAGCGTGGTGGAAAAGTTCACGCTGGGCGAGGGCGTATCGGAAGTGGTGGCGCACTGGTGGACGCCGGCGGCGATGCAATGCTTCAGGCGCAATCCGGGCACCAGGGTGATGGTGTTCGGCGTCGATTCGGCCGAGGCTTATCGCAGCGCGCGGCAACTGGGCGTGGACGTGGTGATGACGGATTCGCCGTTGAAGATGAAGGCCTTGCGTGAAGCTGCCAGGTAATTGCAGTTAAGCGTGTATGTACGACAAAAGCCCGCGTTGGGCTTTTGTCTTTGTGCGTCCGTTATGTTACTTCTTCATTTTGAAGAGATTGACTTCAACCGCCAGGTTTTTTGCCTGGTCCTGTAAGGTTTGAGCGGCCGCGGCGGCTTCTTCAACCAAGGCGGCGTTTTGTTGTGTGGCGTCATCCATCAGCCGTATCGCCTGGTTGACCTGCTCGATGCCTGATATCTGCTCCTGGCTCGCGGTGGTGATTTCGCCCATGATGTTTGTCACGCTCTTGATGCTCTCGACGATCGCTTGCATGGTCGATCCGGCGTGATCCACCAGTTTCGTGCCCGCGTCCACCTTATCCACGGAATCGCTGATCAGATCCTTGATTTCCTTGGCGGCACTCGCCGAGCGCTGTGCAAGACTTCGGACTTCCGTCGCGACCACGGCAAAGCCCCGGCCTTGTTCGCCGGCCCGGGCCGCTTCTACCGCTGCATTCAGGGCGAGGATATTGGTTTGAAATGCAATGCTGTCGATGACGCCAATGATATCGACGATCTTTTTGGATGAAGTGTTGATGGAACTCATCGTCTCCACGACTTCGCTCATGACGGAGCCCCCTGTCACCGCGACTTCCGAAGCGGTAATGGCCAGGTGATTGGCTTGCCCGGCATTGTCGGCATTGCGCTTCACCGTCAACGTCAATATATCCATGGAAGACGCAGTTTCTTCAAGGGTGTTTGCCTGTTGCTCCGTTCTGGTGGAGAGGTCGAGATTGCCCCTGGCAATTTGCGTGGACTCGTCGGCAATCATTCCCGTGCTGGCCCGGACCTGGCTAATGATATTGACCAAATTGCCGGTCATCTCTTTCAATGCGCTCAGCAACTGACCAGTCTCGTCCTTGGTATGGGCGTCTATCGTCGCGGTAAGATCGCCGGCGGCCACGCGCCGGGTCAACTCCAGTGCATAGGCGATGGGCTGCGTGATGCCGCGCGTCAAGGACCAGGCGAGCATGCCGCCCGATAAGATGAACAAGCCGATGAGCGATAAAACGAGGATCTCGCTGCTTCTTGCGATGGCGTCGACTTCATTGCTCAGATTATTGACGGTCTCTTTCTGGAAGTTGAGGAATTCGAGCTGGGACTTTTTATAGTTTTCGGATAGCGGGGTGAATTCCTCGAACAATTTGGCCACGTCGTCATTGCGACCTTCTTTTTTGGCCTGCATGATCAGATCTCGATTGAGAAGATAGCGTTTGCGCGCCGCCCCGGTTTTTTGAAACAGTTCCTTTTCCTTGTCGTAAAGAAGATGCCCTTCGATATATTTCTGGATTTCGGTAATTCTGGCGGAAGACGACTTTGCGTCTTCGGTAAAGAATTCCGCCAGGGAAGGATCCGCGCTCTTGACGATAGCCAGTTGTCGCTTGAGACCGGCAAACGTGATGTGATACCACTCCTCGGTCATTCGTTCTTTTATCAGCGGTTCTTGCATCATGTTTCGGGTATTGGCGGCGACTTCATTGAGACGCCACAGTCCTACGCATGAAGAAATAGTGGCCAGCAACAGAACGACAGAAAAACCAACGCCAAGCCGTGTTCCTATGCTCAAATCCCGAATTTTCATATGGCTCCCCAAACGTCTATTGTTCAAATGGTGTTTTTGTCGAACAAGAATTTCCTTGACCCGCCTGTGCAGGTTAAGACAAGAAGAGGATTACCGCAAAATATTCTGCATTCTTGCAGTTGCATGTTTGCCAAAGTGGATTTGGCCGGGAGATGCGCTTCAAAGAGTCTCATATGCCTGGCAGCTTGGGATAGGACTTCGTCAATCCTTGTGGTAGCGAATACGAGACAGGCTGACGACACAAGCGGCTCCGGAAAGAATCGCCGCACTGATGAGAACCAGCTTATATGGCGAAGTCGCTTTGGTCAGCATCAGCGCCACCACCGAAGCCCCCAGTGTTTGCCCGGTCAAGCGGGCCGTTCCCAGCATGCCGCTGGCCCCGCCGGTGCGCGCCTTCGGCGCCGAACTCATGATGGTCCGATTATTGGGCGCCTGGAACAAACCGAAGCCGATACCGCAGATGGCGAACAGGATCACCACCGTCACATCGGACGTCTGCGGATTCACAATCAATAGCATCGCGAGCCCCGCGGCAAGTATGGCCAAGCCAATCCCTCCCAATAGACCAGCCATGATCCGGTCAGATAATTTTCCTGCCAAAACACCCGTCAGCGCTACGGAAATGGGCCATGCGGTCAACAGCAAGCCGGCGCGTCCGGCCCCCATGCCCAGGTAGTTCTGCATCATGAACGGCAGCATGACGAGTGCCGCCATTTGTGCCGCAAAGGAACAAAACGATGTGCCGATGGACAGGGCGAACAGCGGGATTCGCAGCAAATCCAGCGGCAGCATGGGCGCCGATGTCGATTGGACCTTTAATAGAGCCAACAAGCTGATGACCGTCAGTGCCGCACAGGCGATGACCGTGACCCATCCTTCGACGTGGCCGATTGCATCGATCGTGTAGAGCAGAAGTCCGATGAACAGCATGCAGACCAAGGCGCTTTTGGCATCGAACTTCCGCTGGGACAAGGGATTGAAGGGCAAGGCTTTGATGCCGATGGAGAAGGAGATGAGTCCAAGCGGAATGTTGATCAGAAACAGCCAGTGCCAGGAGGCGACATGCAGAAGGAAGCCGGAGACAGTCGGTCCGAGTGCCGATGCCGTGCCCGCGACCAAGGCGTTGTATCCAATCGCTCGCCCCAGAAGCCTGGTCGGAAAAATGAAGCGGAGGAGTGCCGAATTGACGCTAAGGATTCCGGCAGCCCCGATACCCTGGAAGGTACGGGCCAGGCTTATCTGAAGCATCGTTCCGCTCATGGCGCACGCCAGGGAGGCGACGACGAAAAAGATCAGCCCCGCCAGATACACGCGTCGGTAACCGACCACTTCACCAAGGGATGCCAGCGGCAGCAAGAACACCGCCAGCGCGATTTGATAGCTATTGATGATCCAGATGGCTTGCGCCTCGCTGGTCATCAGATCGCGTGCAATCACGGGCAGGGCCAGATTGGCAATCGACCCATCCATGACTGCGATTCCCATGGACAGGAACACGGTCAGGACGGCAAGCATCCGTTTATCTACCGGCAACCCGTCGGCTTCTTGCAATGTCCGGGCATTTTTGCTGTCTGGCACGTTGACTTCCATGTTTTGTACCCCAAAAGAAAATCGGTTTTGTCGGGGCACGCGTTGATGATGCGAAAGTGTGTCATATATTGACGTCATTTTCAGCATCCTCTTTGCACCAGGAGCCACGCTCGGTCATCCGAACGAAAAAAGCCGCCATCGCAGTACATGGCGGCTTGCAAAGTCCGGGATTGCGTCCTACCTCGCGGCTTCCGTCATCGCGCCGGCGGTGATTCTTGATTTTTGGCTCAGATACAGCAGGATGCCAACGCTGACCAGGGACATCAACACGAGCGGCAGCAACGCCATCGAATAGCTTCCGGTAGCGTCCTTGACCCAGCCGAATACGTTGACCATCAGACCGCCGCCGATCAGATTCGATACGGCGTTGATGCCGGCCAGGCCGGCCGCGGCCGAACCGGTCGCCAGCCAGCTGGTCGCCATGGCCCAGAACGGCCCCTTGAAGGAATAGGCGCCGATCAGCACCAGGGACAGCAATACGACGGCAGGAGCCAAACTATGCGTTGTCGACGCCAGTCCCATGCCGGCACCGATCAGCAACAGCGGAATGGCAGTGTGCCAGCGACGTTCGCCGGTACGGTCGGAGCGGCGTCCCCACCAGATCATCAACACCGAAGCGATTGCATAGGGAATCGAATTGATCAGGCCTGTTTCCATCACGCTCAAACCGAAGGATTTGAGCAACTGGGGCTGCCAGACGTTCAATACGGAGCCGGCGGCGGAGGCGCAGGAACAAACGAGCGCCATGCCCCAGACCTGGGGCGTGCTGAACAGTTTCCACAGAGGGACATGCGTCTTGGCGGTCCGGGCAGCTGCTTCTTGGTGCATGGTCCGGGCCAGCCATTCACGCTGCTGTGCGCTCAACCAGGTCGCCTGCTCCGGCTTGTCCGTCAAATAGAAGAGGCAAGCAATGCCCAACAGCACGGTCGGCAGCCCCTCGACGACGAACAGCCAGTGCCACCCTCGAATTCCCCACATGCCGTCCATCTGCAGCAGCAGCGCCGAGATGGGCGATGCGACGAAGCTTGCCGCCGGGATGGCCACCATGAACAAGGCAACGATACGGGCCCGGTATGAAGACGGAATCCAGTAACTCAGGTACAGCACGACACCGGGGAAAAAGCCCGCTTCAGCGGCACCCAGGACGAATCGGGCAAGATACAGCGAGTTCGGCCCCTGGACGAGGGCGGTGGAGGCCGATATGAAGCCCCACGTAATCATGATGCGAGCCAGCCATTTGCGGGCGCCGAAACGCTGGAGCGCCAGATTGCTCGGGACTTCGAAAATGAAATAGGCGATGAAGAACAGGCTGCTGGCGAATCCGAACATCCTGGGCGAAAGCCCGATGTCCTGGTTCATCTGCAATGCCGCCATGCCGATGTTGCCGCGGTCGATGAATGCGAACAAATAACACACCATCAGAAACGGCAGCAGACGCCAGGTTACCTTCCGGACCGTCTCCCGCTCCAATCGCGTTGCGTCTGTAATGATTGTCTCCATGCGTTTTCTCTCTGGGAAAATCGGCCGCCATCTTTGCGATGGTCGGCCTTGTGATCATTATGAATCAAGCGAGCGCTTGTTCCGCCTCCAGGACCGCCAGCACGTTACTGGCCGCCCCCGTTCCCATGGCAACGTAGGCATTGTCGGAAACGCCGCCGATATGCGGACTCAGGATGACGTTGCTGACATGCTGCAGAGGATGCGGTATCGCAAACGGCTCTTTTTCGAAACTGTCCAGGCCGGCGGAACGCAGCTTGCCGCTGTTCAGGGCCTCGATCAGGGCCTTTTCGTCGACGAGGCCGCCACGAGCGGTGTTGACCAGAATCGCGCCGTCTTTCATTCGCGCCAGCGATTGCGCATTGATCATGTGCTTATTTCCATCGGTCAGCGGGCAGTGCAAGGACAAGACATCGGATTGTGCGAAAACGGTGTCGAGATCGACCAACTGCACGCCGTCGACAGCCTCTTTGGCATACGGGTCGTGTGCAATGACGTGCATGCCCATGGACAGTGCGGTCCGTGCAACCCGCTTGCCGATGGCGCCGAAGCCGATCAAACCGATGGTGCGGCCCTCGAGCTCCAGGCTCTTGTGGGTCGACTTGTCCCAGTGTCCCTGGCGCATGCGGCCATCGAGATGCACCACGCTTTTGGCGCAACCAAAAATCAGCGCCCAGGTGTGCTCGGCCACGGCCGGCGCGTTTGCACCGACGGCCGCCTTGACGACGATGCCCCGTTCCTGCGCAGCCTTGCTGTCAATGGTGTCAATGCCGGTGCCGTGCTTGGAAATGACGCGCAACGACTTGTTGACGTCCATGACGCGGCTGGTGACGCCACCGTAACGGACGATAATTCCTACGGGCTGATACTGTTCGGAAAGCTTCAGCATATCGTCTTCGCCAGGCTTGGCGCCGGCGAACACCAGCTCATAGTCACGCAGGATTTCAACTGCTTGCGGAGCCAGGTCGACGCCCGTCACCAGCACCACGCCTTTCTTGGCGGCGGCGCTCACAGGGATTCTCCTTCCTGCAGGACGCCTGCCTTGCGCAACGCGCCATCCAGCCAGGCCGGACGCAGCGGACCGCCCGTGCGGATTTCCGTGAGACGCCTGGTCTCGTCCTGCACCTTCTTTGCTGCAGCCGCAAGCAGCGTCGGCGCTTTCTCGCGCTCAACGACAACCACGCCATCCGCGTCGGCGACGATGAGATCGCCCGGCTGCACGCTGGTGCCGCCCACCGAAATCGGCCAGTTGACGCGACCAGGGATGTTCTTGGTCGGGCCATTGGGGTTGGCGCCGATGGCATACACCGGGAAACCGATTTCACGGATGGCTTCGATGTCACGCACGGAACCGTAGATGACGATGCCCGCCAGGCCGCTGGCCTTGCATTGCGAGACCATGATTTCGCCCATCAGGGCGCTGGTTTCGTCGCCCTTGCCGTCGATGACCAGGACGTCGCCGGGCTTGGCGATTCCCATGGCCGCGTGAATCATCAGGTTGTCGCCGGGACGAACCTCGACCGTCAGGGCCGGGCCGGCAATGCGCATGTTCGGCGCCAGTGGCGCGATGCGGCTGCACAGGGTGCCGCGGCGGCCGGCAACGTCAGCCAGGATGGAGGCGGCGAATTTCGATGCTTGCGCGACGACGTCGGCATCAACGCGCTCGATGTCGCGAATAAGGTCAGGCTTGATAGTGCTCATGATGCTCCTTTGACTGAAGTGGATGGTGGAAAAATGTCGTTACCCGGCGTGCGAATACATCGGCAAGCCGGCTACCGGCACCTCCGCGCGGAGGATGGAACCGGTCTCGGATTCGGTGATAAAGAGGCTCTTGCCGCCCGGGCCGCCGAACGCCAGGTTGGTCGTCGAGATGCCGGCGTTGGAGCGGATGCGCAGCAGCGGTTCGGCGAATTTCGAAAGGCGCCAGATGGAACCGAAACCGGTATGTGCGATGTACAGGCAGCTATCGGTATCGAGCGCCAGCCCGTCCGGGCCAGCCATGCCGCCGTGCAGATTGGCGAACACGCCTACCTTGCCGACCACGCCCTTGTTGTGCAGGGGAATGCGCCAGATTTGCTGCGCGCGCGTCACGGCCACCAGCAGATGGTTCAGGGCCGGGTCGTAGACGATGCCGTTGGGACTGGGGATGGTATCGACCAGGCAGGTCAGTTCGCCCGACGGCGACAGGCGATACACGCGACCGGTCGGGTCTTGCAGGCCGGTTTGTCCCTGGTCGGTGAAGTAGATTTCGCCTGACGGACCGAACACCAGGTCGTTGACGCCCTTGAAGCCTTCGGAGCCGACCGTTTCAAGCAAGGGCGAGACCTCGCCCGTGTCCGCATCCAGTTGAACCAGGCCGCGCTTATAGTCGGTAATGACGATGTGTCCGTCCTTGTTTATTTTCAATCCATTGGGCCAACCGTCGTATTCGGTGACCAGTTCCCACTCTCCCTCTTGTGAGATGCGGAAAATGCGGCCATAGGGGATATCGGTGACATACAGGCGCCCCTGGCGATCGAACGACGGCCCCTCCAGGAAGGAGTCAAGCGGACGCCCAGCGCGATTGGCATCGCCCCAGGAGTTCTTGCGGGGCTTGCGGAACCGGTCCGGCAGTCGCGTGAAAATCGTTGTTTCGACGGTTGGCGGCGGCGCAAAAAAACTCATGGTCCGGATTCCTTCGAAGTTACCGTTTTGCGCGCGACGGATCGCCGAGCGCAAGGGTGATGGCCGCGCCCAGCAAGAGTGCGCCGGCGACAAAAACCAATGGATAGGTGAAGCCTCGGGTTGCCTCTCTGATGAAGCCGATCACGGAGGGGCCGACGAAGCCGCCAAGGTTGCCGATGGAGACGATGAGCGCCAGGCCGCCGGCAGCCGCACGGCCCGTCAGGAAGCCTGAGGGAATAACCCAGAAGGTCGCCTGGAACGAGAGAATGGATGCCACCGCAACGGTGATGGCCAGCATCTTCAGCAAGGGGTCATGCAGGAAAGCCGAGATGGCAATCGCCGCCGCGGCAGCGACAATCGCGCCCGCCACATAGAACAGCCGGCGATCGCTCTTGTTCGCCAGCCTGGCCCACACGGTCATGCCGATGGCGCCGGCGATGTAGGGCACGGCGGCGACCAGTCCGACCTGATGCGAGGGCAGGCCGAACTCCTTGATGATTTGCGGCAGCCACAAGCCGATGCCGAGCGAACCGATGATGCCGCAAAAGTTGGCCCCGGCCAGCGCGAAGACGCGCCAGTTGGTGAAGGCGTCGCGCAGCTTGTTGCCATGGCGAGCCGTCAACACGTTTTGCTCTGTCGCCAGCTCACCCTCAAGCCACTGCTTTTCGTTCGGGGTGAGCCAGTTGGCCCTGGACGGACGGTCAGGCAGCAAGAACAGGCACATGACGCCCAGAACCACCGCCGGCAGCGCTTCCAGCAACAACAGGATTTGCCATCCCTTGAAGTCCCACATGCCGTGCAACTCCATCAGGGCGCCCGACATCGGCGAGCCGATGATATTGGCGACCGGAATGCCGATCAGGAAAAAGGCCGTGGCTTTGCCGCGCCATTGCCCCGGGAACCACTGGGTGAAATACAGATAGATGCCCGGCGTGAAGCCGGCCTCCGCCATGCCCAGGAAGAATCGCGCTGCCGCGAAGCTCTTGGGGCCGACCACGAAAGCGGTCAGCATGGAAATCAGGCCCCAGGAAATCATGATCCGGGAAATCCACATCCGCGCGCCGAAGCGATGGAGCGCCAGATTGCTGGGGATCTCGAAGAAGAAGTAGCCGATGAAGAAGAGACCGGCGCCAAGGCCGAACTGGGATGGCGTGAGTCCCAGGTCCTTGTTCATGGTCAGGGCGGCGAAGCCCACATTGATGCGATCGAGATAGCTGACGACATAGCACAGCAGGATGAAAGGAATGAGGCGACGCATGACCTTCTTCATCGTCGCTTGCTCGCTCATTTGTTTGGCCACTTGTTCGTCCATTTGTTCGCCCATTTGCGCCGACTCGGCCGTGCAGGCGTTGTGCGTCATTGGAATTCCTGGTGTCTGGTGCATGGCATTCCCGTCAGAAGTGATAGAGACGTGCCGGGTTGTCCACCAGCAGTGCGTTCAAGAGTTCGTCCGAGCCGGCCCATTCGGTCATCCGCTTGAACAGGAGAGCATCGTCCGGCTTGTGTTGCTCCGTCGGATGCGGCCAGTCGCTGCCCCATATGACTTGCGTCGGGGCTGCCTGGATAAGCGCACGCGCCAACGGTGCGACGTCGCTATAAGAAGGCGCGCCGGCCTTGCTGGCCAGATAAGCGCCGGAGAGCTTGGTGCAGGCTTTCCCGGCCTTCATGAGGCCGGTGACGAACGCGTAGACGGGATGCGAGGTGCCGTCCTGCAGCGGAATACGCGCGAAGTGGTCAAACACCACCGGCACGGGCAAGCGTGACAGCATGTCGCGATTGGCAAGCAGCTCGTCGTTGGACATGTTGACCTGCATATGCCAGCCCAGATGCGCAACGCGACGCGCCAATGGCTCGATCATGGCGGCGGCGGTCGCCGAGCCTATCGCCAGGTTGAAACGCAAGCCTTTGATGCCGGCCTTGTCGAGTCGATTCAGTTCCGCATCGCTGACGTTGGCATCGACCACCGCCACCCCGCGGGCCGTCGCCCCCAACTGGACCAGCGCGTCCAGAGTGCAACGGTTGTCGGTGCCGTAGGCAGACGGCGTGACGACTACGGTGCGGGTCGTGCCCAGTCGCTGCTGGATGTCGCGATACATGGCGACGGTGGCCGGCGGGTGCAGCAATTTTGCACCCGGCGCCCATGGAAAGCGGTCGTCATAGACATGCATGTGGCAATCGCATGCATGTGCGGGCAGCTTCGCGGTTACGCGTTCGCTGCCGGAGGAATGGGGGAACGAAGAATCCGCTGCCATGGCAGCAGGGACGCATGTTGCCGCCCCGATGCCCGCCGCCAGTGCGCTTGCCCGGCGAAGGAAGTCGCGACGTGTTTGTGGTGCCCTCTGCATCTTTGTCTCCGTGTCGTTTCCACGCCGGTCATTGGGTGGATTCATTGTTTTGAGGGCAGTCTACGCGTCGGTTTTTTTAATGTATATTTGCTTTTATTTTGTATTCAATAACTTTCAGGAATGATTCATGGACTTCCGGGACCTCAAGTATTTCGAAGTCATCGCCGAGGAAGGGCATGTAGGGCGCGCCGCGGAGCGACTCTATAAAACCCAGCCGGCGCTGACCAAATGCATAGACCGGCTTGAAGAACAACTGGGCGCGCCGCTGTTCGAGCGAGTAGGGCGTGGGATTCGCCTGACCACGGTCGGGCGGACCTTGCTTGCGCGTGCGCGTCAGATCAGTCTCATGATGGACGACACCGCCAGGGAAATCGGCGATTACGCCAATGGGCGGGACGGAAACATCCGGATCGGCTGTTCCCCTACGCTGGCCGAACATGTCCTGCCCGGCATCTGTGAAGAGTTGCTTGCGGAGACGAACAACATCACCATCGACCTCAAGGTGTCGATGAATGATGCGCTTCTGGAAGGCCTGAAGGCCGGCGAACTGGATATCGTTCTCGGACCGATGATTCAAGCCGACGGCATTTTCGAGACCGAGGAAGTCATTCAGGATAGGATGGTGGTGATGGCGAGCCCTCACCATCCGATTTTCAATCGGAAGAAGACATTGCGTACCTTGCTGGAATACCGCTGGGTACTGCCGGCGCAATCGGTCCTCAGCAGGCAATGGTTGGACAATGTCTTTGACCGTCACCATCTGCAGCGTCCCACCGTCCAGATAACTCCGACCGTACTCAACATGATTTTGCCGCTCATTGAGCGCACCAATCTGCTGGGCTTTGCCTCCAACCTGAATCTTGAGGCCGGACGCGGCAATCTGAAGGAGGTCGCGTTAAAAGAGACGACGATGTTGCGACGAATGGGATTGACCTATCGTCGCGACATGTACCTGTCGCCGGCGACGCAACGTCTGATCTCCATTGTCAAACGGAAGTACGGCGCTTGGGCAGAGCGGAAAGTCGATGAATACACGTAACCGGGCGTAAAAAAAGCGGGAAGGGCGCAAGCCGCTTCCCGCTTTTCTTTGGCACGAATCGATCAGGCAGCCAGCGGCACCGCCAGCGACTTCTTGCGATACAGCACCAGCGTGGCGATCAGGCCGCAGACGGCGGCGAAGCTCATCCACAGGCCGGGCGCGGCTTTGTCGTGAGTGATTTCGATCAGGCCGGTGGCGATCGCCGGGGTGAAGCCGCCGAAGATCGCCGTCGCCAGGCTGTACGCCAGCGAGAAACCCGCGGTGCGCACATCGACCGGCATGACTTCCGTCAGCGCCACCACCATCGCGCCGTTGTAGCTGGCGTAGAGGAAGGACAGCCACAATTCCACGACCAGCATCTTGCCGAAGGTGGCGTCGCCGACCAGCCAGGTCATGGCCGGATAGGCGGTCAGGATCGTCAGGGCGGTAAACACCAGCAGCAAGGGACGACGGCCGATACGGTCCGACAAGGCGCCCATCACCGGCAACCAGATGAAGTTGGAAATACCGACGCAGAAGGTCACGATCAGCGCGCTTTCGGTGCTCAGCTTGAGGACGTTCTTGCCGAAGGTCGGGGTGTAGACCGTGATCAGGTAGAACGACACCGTGGTCATCGACACCAGCATCATGCCGGCGACGACCAGCTTCCAGTTTTCCAGCATCGAGCGGAAGATTTCGGAGAGGCTGGGCTTGCGCTTGCGGGCCATGAATTCTTCGGTCTCTTGCAGCGAGCGGCGGATGACGAACAGCACCGGCACGATCAGGCAGCCGATGAAGAACGGGATGCGCCAGCCCCAGTCGCCGACCTGATCCTTGGTCAGCCAGATGTTCAGGCCGTAACCGATGGCTGCCGCCACGATGATGGCGACTTGCTGGCTGGCGGACTGCCAGCTCACATAGAAACCCTTGCGGCCAGGCGTCGCCATTTCAGCCAGGTAGACCGACACGCCGCCCAGCTCGACACCGGCGGAGAAGCCTTGCAGCAAACGGCCGATCAGCACCAGCGCCGGCGCCAGCAGGCCGATGGTGGCATAGCCGGGAACGAAGGCGATCAGCATGGTGCCGACCGCCATCAGGGCCAGCGTCACGATCAGGCCTTGCCGGCGACCGACGCGGTCGACGTAAGCGCCGAGGATGATCGCGCCCAGCGGACGCATCAGGAAGCCGGCGCCGAAAGTCATGAAAGTCAGCATCAGCGAGGCGAATTCATTGCCGCTGGGGAAAAATGCCTTGGAGATGTAGCTGGCGTAAAAGCCGAAGAGGAAAAAGTCGAACATTTCCATGAAATTGCCACTGGTGACGCGCAACACAGTGACGAACTTCGAGGACGAAGCTGATGTTTGAGATGTCATGATTTGTCTCTCTCTACCCGAGGTGATCAGGTTATGTGTTTTCTGAACAATACGTGCGACGCGGATTTTTATTATTGAGCGTTGGCGGAGCGCAGTCTATCCCAACCAAAGCAAGCATAGCTTTCTAACAGCTTTCATGTTGCGTTTATTTTTGTACATGGCTATTTTGATATGGCAGGCAAGGCATCCAGGCCGCTTTTATTGACCTCGGGCGCCGCTTCGGGCGAGGCCAGGAAGCGGATCAACTGCCGCGCTTCGTCGGGATGTTGCGCGCCTGTGGGGATGCCTGCGGCAAACACGGTGACGCTCTGCAGCGACTCCGGGATTTTGCCGGCAAAGTCTGCGCCCGCTACCGGCAGCAGTTCGCTGACCTGCTGGAAGCCAAGCTCGTAGTCGCCGCTGGCGACCACGCTGGCGACGGGAATCCTGGGAATCATCTTCGCCTTGCCTTTGACCTGTTCCTCGATGCCGAGTTTTTTGAACAGTTCGCGCTCTATGTAGACGCCGCTGGCACTGTCCGAATAGGCGATCGATTTCGCCTGGAGCAAGGCTTGCTTCAACGCTTCAGGGGTGCTGATGTCCGGCTTGGCGCTGCCGGCGCGCACCACCATGCCGATGCGCGAATCGGCCAGCGCGGTGCGGCTGGCGGGGATGACCTTGCCTTGTCTGATCAGGTCGTCGAGCGCATAGCCGACCATGATCACGACGTCGGCGGGTTCGCCGCGTTGCAGGCGATTGGGGATGGCTTCGGGCGCCGCGCCCATGGATGGCCCCCAGGCCGTCGACAAGGTATTGCCGGTGGCTTGTTCGAATTGAGGGGCAAGCGCTTTATACGCTGCGGTAAAGCCGCCCGAGTTCATGACCTTGAGTTCGGCGGACCAGCTATTTGCTGACAAAATGCTGACTAAAATTGCCAGGCAGGAAATGAGGAGTGTGCGACGCATCTTGGGCATGAGGTTCTCTATCTTGGTTGAAGTGTTGTCTCTGGTCGTTATTGTTTTTACGCAGCTTGCAGTGCAGCGCCGTGCCAGCGAATAGTGTTGGGTATTCCCGATCTTTCCCGGTTTTTGACGCCGGAGCAAGAATCTAGAGCGCGATTCTTGCAAATGGCATTGATAAAGTAAAATGCATAATTTGGTAATATTGATTCGTTAAAGACATCAATAAAATTCCATTTTTGATGAAAGCTCGCGCATGAAACAACTCCGTTTCGACATCGCCGACTTGCAGGCCATGGTGGCAGTGGTGGAACGCGGTGGATTCCGTGCCGCGGCGAGCGCGATCAATTTGTCGCAACCGGCCTTGTCGCGTCGCATCGACAAGCTGGAAGAGGCGCTCAATGTCAGGCTGTTCGAACGCACCACGCGCCGCGTCGCATTGACGGTGGTGGGGCGCGAGTTCCATGCCAAGGCGCAGGAGATTCTCGCCAACGTCGAAAGCTCTTTGTTGAGCATCAGCGATATTGCCGCCAGTTCCGGCGGCGACGTGACCATCGCTTGCGTGCCATCCGTGGCGTACCATTATTTGCCGCCGGTGATCGGGCAGTTCAATGCCGATTATCCGAACATCCGCATCAAGGTGATCGACGAGGGCGCCAACGAAGTGCTTAACGGCGTCCTGCGCGGCGAAGCCGATTTCGGCATCAACTTCATCGGTGCGCAGCAGACCGACATCGATTTTGAAAAGATCATGAGCGAGCGTTTTGTCCTGGCTTGCCTGCACGATCATCCGCTGGCGCAGCGACGTTCCGTGAAATGGCGTGAGATCGACAAATATCCCTACGTGGCGGTGGCGCGTTCCAGCGGCAATCGCCTGGTGTTGGACCAGGCGCTGGCGACGACCGAGGTGCGTCCGAGCGCGGTCTATGAAGTGCGTCACGTCGCCACCTCATTGGCCTGGGTTGCGGCCGGACTGGGCATTGCCGCCGTGCCGCATCTGGCGATGCCGACGCAGGGCGATTCACCCTTGAAAGCGATTCCGCTGGTAGAGCCGAAGGTTGAGCGCACGCTCGGACTGATCCGCAAGAAGGGCCGCAAGCTGTCTTCAAGCGCGCAACATCTTTATGACGCGCTCAAAAATAAACCGCCCAGACCTTTTCAGGCATAGGCGGCAAAAACACCACAGGGGAAGAACTCTTTTTATCGATGCATTGAGCTTCGTTCCGAAGCTCAATTCGGGCTTCGTCTGTCTCCTCGGCCTCGTTTAAATTGCCTGCTCAACTGGTCCTGGTCACCTTGCTCAGATGGCGCGGCTTGTCCGGATCCATGCCGCGCGCCACCGCCAGTTGCGCGGCCATGACGTAGAAGGCCTGGATCGCCACGATGGGATCGAGGTCCGGCGTGACGGCGACCGGCAAGCTCAGGTCGCGTTCGGCGACGTCGTCCGGCGCGGCCAGCAAGACCTTGGCGCCGCGCTGGCGCATTTCCGCGGCCAGTTGCAGCATGCCGGCCTGGGTCGGGCCGCGCGTGGCGAACATCAGCAGCGGATAGCCTTCGTTGATCAAGGCCATCGGGCCGTGCTTGATTTCCGCGCCGCTGAATGCTTCGGCCTGGATGGCGGAGGTTTCCTTGAATTTCAATGCCGCTTCCAGCGCCAGCGGGAAGCCGATGCCGCGTCCGACGACCATGATGTTGCTCGCCGGCGCCAGTACCTCGACGGCTTTGGACCAGTCGCTGTCGGCGGCGCGTTGCAGCGAATCCGGCAGGCTTTCCAGCGCGTGCAGGAAGCCGGCGTCGTCCTGCCAATGACCGGCGAACAAGGCGCCGGCCACCAGGCTGGCGATGAAGCTCTTGGTGGCGGCGACGCTGAGCTCGGGACCGGCGCGCAGCGGGATGGCCCATTCGGCGGCTTTCGCCAATGGCGATTCGGCATCGTTGACCAGCGCCAGCGTCGTCGCGCCGCCGTCGCGGAAGTAGCGGATCGGTTCGATCACGTCGGGGCTCTGGCCCGATTGTGAGATGGCGATCGCCAGCCGGTCGCGGGCGATCAGTGGCGCCTTGTTGAGCGTCACCAGCGACATCGGCAGCGAGGCGACGATGTGGCCCAGGCGCGCCATCGTGAGGTAGGCGCAGTAGCCGGCGGCATGGTCGGAGCTGCCGCGCGCCACGGTGACGATGCCGGCCGGCGGCGCCGCGCGCAGCCAGCGGCCCAGTTCGGCATAGCGGCCGTGGTCTTGCGCGAGCTGGTCGGCCACATGGGTGCCGGCCGAGCGCGCCTCCTTAAGCATGAGCGAGGTCAATCTTTTCTCCTTCTACGTAGACTTCTTTTAATTTGAACTGGCGATCGAACACCAGGATGTCGGCAAAACAGCCGGGCTTGAGGCGGCCGCGTTCCTTGACGCCGAGATAGTCGGCCGGATAGGTCGAGGTGCGCAGCGAGGCTTCGGAGACGTCGAGACCCATGGCGATCAGGTTGCGCAGCGCCTGGTCCATGGTCAGCGTGCTGCCCGCCAGCGTGCCGTCGGCCAGGCGCACGCCGCCGGCGCACTTGTGCACCACCTGGCGGCCCAGCGTGTAGTCGCCGTCGGGCATGCCGGCGGCGGCGGTGGAGTCGGTCACGCAATACAGGCGCGGGATGGCGCGCAAGGCGGCGCGGATGGCGCCCGGATGCACGTGCAGCATGTCGGGGATCAGCTCGGCGTATTCGGCATGCGCCATGGCCGCGCCGGCCATGCCGGGTTCGCGATGGTGGAAGCCGCTCATGGCGTTGAACAGATGGGTGAAGCCGGCGGCGCCGTTCTTGAGCGCGGCGACGCCGTCGTCGTAGCTGCCCAATGTATGGCCGATCTGCACCAGCATGCCGCCGGTGGTCAGCGTGCGCACCAGTTCCTGGTGGCCGTCGACTTCGGGGGCGATGGTGATCAGCTTGATCGGGGCAAAGCTGGCCAGCCAGTCGACTTGTTCCAGCGTGGCTTCGATGGCGAAGTCGGGTTGCGCGCCGAGCTTGCCGGGGTTGATGTAGGGGCCTTCCAGATGCACGCCGAGGATGCGCGCGCGGCCGCTGCCTGGTTCGCGCTTGCGGCTGGCGCTGCCGATCGCCTTGAGCGCGACTTCCAGTTCTTCCAGCGGCGCCGTCATGGTGGTGGCGAGCAGGCTGGTGGTGCCGTGCCGCGCATGCAGGCGCGCGATCACGTCGACGGCGTCGCCGCCTTCCATGATGTCCTTGCCGCCGCCGCCGTGCACGTGCAGGTCGATGAAGCCGGGCAGGATATAGTCGCCGTTGTTGGCGTGCGGCGAACCGTCGACCGGCTCATGGTCGAGCGGGTGGCCGTCGATGTTGCAGATCAGGTCGCCGAAGCTGATGGCGCCGTTGATCCAGCCGTGCGGCGTGAGGACGTTGCCGCGGACCTGGGTGATGGAGGACATGGATTTTCTCCGTTAAGAAAATGTCAGGCTCTTGCGCACCAGCAGCAAGGCGCCGTCGGCGGAATCCGCCAGCGCCGGCGTGATGCGCTGCTGCAGCGCCGGCGAAAAATAATCTTGCAAAGCGCCGGCCAGACCGCCGCACAACGCCAGCGGCAATTGCTTGTCGGGATCGAGCGTATCGGCCATCAGTTCGAGTTCCGCGGCGGCCTGCATCAGGATGTTGCGGGCAGCAGGATCATCGTCGGCATGCGCAATCACCAGCCGCGCCAGCCGGGCGAAGGCCGCCTGATCGGCTTGCGAGAGCCAGTCGAGGACAATATCGCGCTCAGCGCGTCCGGGGGTGTCGGTCGCGCCATCGGTCTCGCAAAACGCCACCGTCGCAGCCGACAGCGCGCCGTGTGGCGCGCGGCCGTCGACCACATGCTGGACATGATTGATGGCGCGCAGGCCCATCCATGCGCCGCTGGCGTCGTCGCCGGACGGGAAGCCCCAGCCGTCGACCACGCGTTGGCTGCCGTCGGCGTATAAAGCCACGCCGATGGTGCCGGTGCCGACCGCGATGACGGCGCCGGCTTGCCCCTGATGCGCGCCGAGCAGGGTGGTGGTGGCGTCGTTGGCAAGTTGCAGTGCGCCGAACGCCGGCGCCTGTGCGCGGAAATCCTCCGCCCATTGCGCCACGTTGAAGCCGGCGATGCCTATGCCCACGGCCATTTTGTCCAGCGGCGGCATGGCGACGCCGGCAAGCGAGAAGGCTTTTTGCAGCGTCGTCAGGATCGCATCCCAGGCCGCCATGGCACCGTTGCGCAGCGCCGAGCCGGGGCCGACCGCTTCGGCCAGCAGGCTGCCGTCGGCGCGGACCACGCGCACCAGCGTCTTGGTGCCGCCGCCGTCCACGCCGATCAGATAGTCGTATGCCTGGTCCATCCCCGGCTCCATTTCTTGCACGATCAATGCCGTATTTGCGGGCGCGACGACAGCAGGTTGCCCGGTTTCAGGCGGCGCAGCGCCTTGCCGTCGCTATCAAAGACATGGAAGACATGACTGTCGGCGGACAGTGCGATGGTTTCGCCGATCTCCACATTGCGGTTGCCGTCGCCGCGCACCACGATGTCCTGTCCGCTGGTCAGCGTGACGTAGATGAAGTTGGCTTCGCCCAGGTGTTCCACCAGGTTGACCATGCCGCTGAAACGTTCCGAGCCGGATGCATCTTCGTGGACGTGTTCCGCGCGCAGGCCCAGCGTGAGCTTGTCGCCCACCCTGGCGGCGCCCGGCGCGACGTCGACGCGCACCTGCTGGCCGCCGATGATGGCGACGTACAGGCAGTCTTCGCCCACGGCGGATACCAGGCCGGGCAGAAAATTCATCTTGGGCGAGCCGATGAAGCCGGCCACGAACAGGTTCTGCGGATGTTGGTACAACTCCAGCGGCGTGCCGGCCTGCTGGATGTGGCCGTCATGCATGACCACGATCTTGTCGCCCAGCGTCATCGCCTCGACCTGGTCGTGGGTGACGTAGACGATGGTGGCCGCCAGTTGCTTGTGCAGCTTGGCGATTTCGAGGCGGGTCTGCACGCGCAGGGCGGCGTCGAGGTTGGACAGCGGTTCGTCGAACAGGAACAGCTTCGGCTTGCGCACGATGGCGCGGCCGATGGCGACGCGCTGGCGCTGGCCGCCGGACAGTTCGCGCGGCAGGCGCTCCAGCAAATGATCGATCTTGAGGATGCCGGCGGCGTGACGGATGCGCTCGTCGATGTCGGCCTTGTTGCTGCCGGCGATCTTGAGGCCGAAGGCCATGTTCTTGTACACGTTCATGTGCGGATAGAGCGCGTAGCTCTGGAACACCATTGCAATGCCGCGCTTGGCCGGCGGCAGGTGATTGACGACTTCGCCGCCGATGGCCAGTTCGCCGCCGCTGATGTCTTCGAGGCCGCAGAGCATGCGCAGCAAGGTCGATTTGCCGCAGCCGGAAGGACCGACCAGCACGCAGAATTCGCCGTCGCGGATGTCGAGGTTCAGGCCGGCCAGCACGTCCTGCTTGCCGTCGTAGGATTTTTTCAGTTCTTTGATGCTTACGTTTGCCATGATGTGCCTTGTATGGATTTATTTCACTGCGCCGGCGGTCAGGCCGCGGATCAACTGGCGCGAGAACAGCATGTACAGAACCAGGATGGGAATCACCGCCATCGACAGCGCCGCCAGCACCGAATTCCAGTCGGTGGCGTATTGGCCGATGAACTGCTGTACGCCGAGCGTCACGGTCTTGGTCTGGTCGCCGGGCGCGAGGATCAGCGGGAACCACAGGTCGTTCCACGCCGGGATCATCGTGAATACCGCCACCGTCGCGATGGCCGGACGGATCAGCGGCAGGATCACCTGGAAGAAGATCTTGAATTCGCCGACGCCGTCGCAGCGCGCCGCATCTTTCAGCTCGGTCGGAATCTGGCGGATGAATTCGGACAGGATCATCACCGCCAGCGGCAGGCCTTGCGCCGTGTAGACCAGGATCAGCGCGGTGCGGGTGTTGATCAGGTCCAGCGCCACTACCAGTTGCAGGATGGAGACCGTGCCGAGGCGGATCGGGATCATGATGCCGATGGCCATGAACAGGGTCATCAGGCGGTTGCCGCGGAATTTGTATTCCGACAGCGCCCAGCCCGCCATCGCGCCGAACAGCACGATCAGCACCAGCGAGCCGAGCGTGACGATCAGGCTGTTGCCGAAGTAGAGCAGGAAGTTGGTGTTCGACAGCACCTTGTGAAAGCCGATCAGCGAGAAGGTTTCCACGCTGGGGAAGGCCAGCGGATTGTCGAAGATCGCCTGGCGCGACTTGACCGAGTTGATCAGGATCAGCGCGATCGGAAACAGCGCGATCACGGCATAGATGCACAGCACGATATGCACCCAGATGTGGCCGGCCGGGCCGAAGCTGCGCTGGATCAGCGAAGGGCCGCCTTTGGTGATGGCCTTGCTGCCATTGGCCGGGGCGATGGAAGAAGAAACGGAATTCATCGCGGTTCCTTAAAGCTCGTAACGGGTCAGCTTGCGCTGCACCAGATAAAAATACGTACCGACGCCGGCCAGGATCACCAGGAACATCAGCGTCGCCACGGCCGCGCCCATGGTCGGGCTGCCGATCTGCGCCTGGTAGCCGAAGAAGGTGCGGTAGAAGAAGGTGCCCAGCAGGTCGCTGGAATAGTTCGGCCCGGCCAGCGCGCCCTTGACCGAATAGATCAGGTCGAAGGCGTTGAAGTTGGCGACAAAGGTCAGGATGGTCACCAGCCCCAGCGTCGGCCAGATCAGCGGCAGCTTGATCTGCCAGAAGATGCGCATGGCGCCGGCGCCTTCGGCATGGGCGGCTTCCAGGACTTCTTCCGGCACCGCCAGCAGGGCGGCGTAGATCAGCATCATCGGGATGCCGATGTATTGCCACACCGAAATCAGCGACAGCGTGAACAGGGCGGTGGATTCCTGGCCGAGGAAGGGCGCGAAATAGTCGCCCAGGCCGACCAGCGTCATGAGCTTTTCGCCGACGCCCCACAAGGGCGAAATGATCAGTTGCCAGATGAAACCGATGATGACCACCGACAGCAGGGTCGGCAGGAAAATCAGCGTGCGGTAAGTGCGTGCGCCGCGCAGGCCCTTGAGGCTGAACAGCGTCGCCAGCAGCAGGCCGATGGGATTTTGCAGCAGCATGTGGATGCAGAAGAACTTGACGTTGTTCCACATGGCGTTCCAGAAGGCGGTCGACCAGTCGCTGTCGAACAGGATGGTGCGGTAATTGTCGAGGCCGACGAAGCTGTGCACGCCGGCGTCGTTGCTGGTGTAGAAACCCAGGCGCAGCGTGTCCAGCAAAGGCAGGGCGCTGAACATGGAATAGATGATGACCGCCGGCGCCAGGAAGACGACGATATGCCAGGGACGAGCTGTTTTCACTGAGACTCCGGACGAGAGAGGGCTGAGCAAGCATCGCTGCATCGATACTGCCGTTCAGTCAAGCTAAAAAATGTTCATCCCTGAGGGCAAACCTGCACTTTCGTCGTCCTGACGAAAGTCGGGACCCAGTGTCGTATCGGACGTCTTCACGACACTGGGTCCCGGCATTCGCCGGGACGACAGCGACAGGAAGGAATCGGCTTGACTGAACAGCATTACCGCTTCATCGATTCCTTTCAGCCCCCTTGTTGAGAGGATGCAATATCCATTCAGATTTATTGTTGCGGCTTGTACCACTTGGCGAAGCCGGTCTGGATCTTGGTTGCCGCATCCTTGGGCGTCATCTTGCCGTTCAGGACCTGGGCATTGACGTTCCACATCTCGTTTTCCATGCTTGGCGTGCCGCGGTTCAGGATCTGCGAGTTGACGCGGATGGTCGACGAGCAGGACTTGCGCCAGTCGATCATCTGCTTGGCGATCGGATCCTTGACCGAGATCAGGTGGTTCGACAGCGAGAAGAAGCCGGTGACCTTGTTGGTGTAGATGTCGGCGAATTCCTGCGAGCCCAGCCATGCCAGGAACTTGTAGGCGTCTTCCTTGTTCTTGGACTTCTTGTTCACGCCCATGCCGATGTCGTTGTGGTCGGAGATGTAGCAGGTGTCGCCGGCCTTGGGCACGGGCGGCGGGAATGCGCCCAGTTCCAGCTTGGCGTTGGCATTGGCGTTGAAGTAGGCGATATCCCACGAACCGGCTGCATACACGGCGCCCTGGCCGAGCGCGAACATGTTCTGGCTGTCGCCGTAGGTCTGGGCCGAAGCGCCCTTGGAGAGATATTTGCCGAGCTTGGCTTCATATTCCCACGCCGCCAGGAATTGCGGATCGGTGAACTTGGCCTTGCCGGCGATGAGCGCCTTGCGGCCGGTTTCGCCCTTCCAGTAGTTGGGGCCGACGCCGGTGAACAGGACCTGATGCGCTTCCCACTGATCGGCGGTGCCGAGCACCAGCGGGGTGTACTTGCCGCCGGCCTTGACGGTTTCCAGCAGTTTGAGGAATTCTGCCTCGGTCTTCGGCGGCTGCAGGTTCAGTTCCTTGAAGATCTTCTGGTTGTACAGGAAGCCGTGCATCACGGAAGCGATCGGCATGCAGAAGGTGTCTTTGCCGTCATCGGTCTGCCACGCGACCTTGGACGATGCCGGGAAGGACTCCATGCCGGCCTTGCCGTCCAGCTTTTCCAGATGGCCCTTGTTGTAGAGCGACAGCGAAACGTCGAACGGACGGCAGGCAACCAGGTCGCCCGCAGTGCCGCCGGCCAGACGCGCGGTCAGGCTGGAGTCGTATTCGGTCGGTGCGGTCGGCGAGAATTTGACGGTGATGCCGGGATTCTTTTTCTGGAAGGCCGGGATCAGGACGTTTTCCCACAGCGCCAGGTCGTCGACGCGCCAGCTTTCAATGGTCAGCGTGCCGGCCTGCGCATTGCCGCCTGCCAGTGCGAGCAGCACGGCGCTGCTGAGGGTGGCGAGAGCGAGGGCTTTTTTTACGGTTTGCATCAAAGGTCTCCTAATGGTTTTTGCATTGATGAAGAGGCCGCTCTGAGCTTCCGAAAATTCCGCAATTGCAGAGCCAGCGACGCGACAGTAGCACCGTAGAAAATGTGATGCGAGCATTTCGGATTACAGTGGAAAATACTTCGTAAGTATTTGATTTAATTGTGGAATGGTGAAAATGGCAACGCCGGCGGATTACATATATTTACAGAGCGGCAAAGGGATTTTCAGGCTTTGCCAATGACGGTGCGCCATCGGGCTCTGTACGGCGGGGAGGTGCGTAAACAGGAAACTAAATAAAACATTACATTTCTTTACAAAACGTGAATTCAATTAATGTTCTTATCGCGTGGTGACGGCGACTTGGGCTATAGTCACACGCGCTTTGGAGACGCAAGAAAATACAATGATAAAAATGACAAGGCTCATGACGGGAGAGGCGAAGCTGCAGGCGTGCGGACGTGCGGGCGTGCTGGTGCTGGCATTGTTGTCGCCGTCTGCTTTTGCTGCGCCCCCCGCTGCGACCGTGAATGTCAATGCAAGTCCTTCCACCGGCGCTTTTGCCGGCCCCTCGCTGCAAGTGCTGCACTGGTGGACATCCGCCGGCGAACGCAAGGCCGTCGGCGTGCTGATCAATAAACTGGCGGAGCAGAACATCCAGTGGCGCGACTTCGCCATTCCGGGCGGCGCCGGCATCGGCGCCGGCAAGGTGTTGAAAAGCATGGTGCTGGCGGGGCGCGCGCCGGAAGTGACGCAACTCAACGGCGTGATCTTCGGCGAATGGGCCGACCTCGGTCTGCTGCTGGAGCTCGATACCGTCGCCACGCAGGGCAACTGGCAAAAGCTGCTGTTTCCGACGGCGTGGTCGCTGCTGAACAATCACGGCCATGTCGTCGCGGCGCCGCTGGGGATACACCGCATCAACAATCTCTATTACAACATGGCGATTTTCAACCGGCTCGGACTGCGCCCGCCGCGCAGCTGGGACGAGTTCGAACAGGTCGTCGCCAAATTGAAGCAGGCCGGCGTCACGCCGCTGGCGCAGAGTAGCGAGTCGTGGCAGGTGGCGACCTTGTTCGAGACGCTGGTGCTGGCCGAAAGCGGGCCGGCCTATTACCGGGAGCTGTTCGTCGACCTCAGCCCGCGCGCCTTCGCCGATGCGCGCCTGCTGCATGCGTTGAAGCGTTTGCGCAACCTCAAGCAGGCCATGCAGCAGCCCGTGCGCGAACGGCCCTGGACCGAGGTGGCGCATCAGCTGGCGGACGGCGACGCCGCCATGTTCATCATGGGCGACTGGGCCAAAGGGGATTTCAATGCCTGGGGGTTGAGCGCCGACCAGCAATTCGGTTGCGCCGCCGTGCCCGGTACGGCCGACTATCATTTATATAGCATCGACACGCTGGCGATGTTCGCCGACGACTATTCGCATCAGCCGGCGCAGGAAGTGCTGGCGCAAATTGCGATGTCGCCGGCGGTGCAATCCGACTACAATAAATTCAAGGGCGCGATCCCGGTATGGCGTTCGCCGGACACCAGCAAGATGGACGGCTGTTCGCTCAATTCGTGGAAGACGTTCAGCAAGGGCGCGGCGTTCCAGGCGCCGAGCCTGGTGCATCGGATGGCGACCGACGAAACCACCAAGGACGCCATCGTCGCCGAACTGCGGCGATTCTTTGTCGACGACCAGATCCCCGAAGCCGAGGTGCAGCGCAGGCTGGCTTCCATCGCGCGGGCGCTGTCGCGGAGCGGCAAAGTGGAGTAGGTGGTTGGAACCAGCACGCTAGTCAGCCAAGTTAAGCAAACGAGCAACAATGACCCGCAAAATCCTCATCGTCGACGACGACCAGAAAACCCGGACTCTCCTGAAAACCTATCTGGAGAAGAACCAGTACGAAGTGCGCCTGGCGCACAACGGCGAAGCTTTCCTGGCGGAGTTCCAGCGCTACGCCGACGAGCTGTCGCTGGTGATCCTCGACGTCATGCTGCCGGACACCGACGGCTTTGCGCTGTGCAAGATCGTGCGGCGCAAGTCGAACGTGCCGATCATCATGCTGACCGCCAGTTCGGACGAAACCGATCGCGTGGTCGGGCTGGAGCTCGGCGCCGACGACTACATCGCCAAACCTTACAGCCCGCGCGAGCTGCTGGCGCGCATCAAGGCCATCCATCGCCGCACCGGCATCGACAACGCCGCCGCGCCGCGTTTCTATCGCTTCGTCGGCTTTACGCTCGATACCGTGGAGCGCACCTTGCTCGACAGCGCCGGGCAGGTGGTGGCGCTCACGGGCATGGATTACCAGTTGCTGAAGTATTTCGTCGAACATCCCGGCGACGTGCTGGACCGCAACGTGCTTAGCGAAGAAACGCGCGGGCGCGACTCCGGCCCGCTGGACCGTTCGCTCGACGTGCAGATCAGCAAACTGCGGCTGCGCCTGAACGACGGCGGCAAGCAGCCGCACCTGATCAAGACGGTGCGCGGCGCCGGCTATGTGTTTTCGGCCGACGTGACGGCGGCCTCGGTCTGACCATGTCCGCCATTCCACCTTCCGCACCTCCCGTGCCGGGGGCGCCGCGCAAGCTGTTGCGTCGCCAGTATTTTCCCGGCATGGCGCGCGTGCTCGACTGGCTGCTGCCGAATTCCCTGCTGGGGCGCTTGTCGGTGGTGATGATCTTCGGCGTGCTGGTGACGCAACTGGCCGGCGGCCTGATCTGGGCGGCGCAGCTGCGCACCAAGTCCGAGGCGGAAACCCGCATCGCCGCGCAGCATCTGGCACACAGCGCTTCGGGGGCGATCCGGTATTTCATGAGCCTGCCATCCAATTACCGGCCCATCATGATCCAGCAGTTGCGCGAAATGGGAGGCACGCGCTTCTTCGTCAACGCCAATACCGCGCTGGTGCCGATCCAGCCGATTGCACGCAATTCGCTGGCCGACATTGCCGTCGAGTCCGCGGAAGAGGCGCTGAAATCCGATTTGCCGTTTTTGCCGGAATTCCGCCTGGCGTTCGCCTGGCCGGACAACCTGCCGGTGTCCGACGACGGCCTGAAGATCGGCGACCTGCCTGACAGCTGGGTGCAGCACATCCTGCTGATCAAGCCGAACCCGGCGCCGGTGCTGGTGATCCAGACGCAGATCGAATCCGGCAAGTGGCTCTACCTGGCGGCGCTGATGCCCAATCCGTATTTCCTCGACAGCAGCAATCCCTTGTCGCTGGATCGCGTGGTCTTGCAGGGCCTGTCGCTGGCGGCGATTTTGCTGCTGAGCATTCTGGTGGTGCGCTGGACCACGCGTCCGCTGGCGGCGCTGTCGGATGCCGCCGAAGCCTTCGGCAAGGGCGAGACCGTGCCGGAGTTGCCGGAGACCGGCAGCCGCGAATTCGTCAAGACCGCGCGCGCCTTCAGCGGCATGCGAGAACGCATCAAGCGCTACCTGGAAGACCGCGAGCGCCTGTTCGTATCGATTTCGCATGACTTGCGCACGCCGATCACGCGCCTCAAATTGCGCACCGAATTGCTCGACGATGACGACCTGCGTACCGAATTCCACGACGATCTCGACGAACTCGACATGATGGTCAAGGGCGCGCTGCAATCGGTCAAAGACAGCGACATCCACGAAAATCGCACCGAAGTCCGGCTCGATGCGCTGGTGGCGCGGATGATCCGTGATGCCAGCATGGCGGGGCATGAAGTGGTCTTCGAGCCGTCCGGCGTCAGCGTCATGGCCAAGCCGCTGGCCCTGAAGCGGGCCATCGGCAACCTGTTCGACAATGCGCTGTTCTACGGACAGAAGGTGGAAATCGCCATCCGGCAGTCGCAGGCGGTCAATGGCGACATGGTCGAAATCGAGATCCGCGACCATGGTCCAGGCGTGCCGGAAGACGCCATGGAAAGCCTGTTCCAGCCATACCTGAGGCTGGAGCACGGGCGCAACCTCAACAGCGGCGGCATGGGCCTGGGCCTGGGCATTTCGCGCAACATCGTGCAGGCGCACGGCGGCGAACTGTTGTTGCGCAATCATCCGCAGGGCGGGCTCATTGCTACCATCATCCTGCCGGCAAGGTGAACGTTCCGTGTCGTTATTGAGAACGTTTCGCGAATCCCCGTGAAGAAATGCCAATAGAGGTCTACAATGCTGGCTATTCGACATCATCCCACTTTGCATCGCATGGACCAGAGCGCACGCACCGAACACATACAGGAAAGGCATCTAGAGCGGCACAGGGATCATGCCGTCATTTTGTTGCATGGGCTGTGCGGCTCGGGTCTTGAACTTGGCACCATCCCCAAGGCGCTGAAAAAGGCCAATTGCACCGTCGTCGAAATGCAGATCCCCAATTATTCCGCGGCGCTGACCGATCACACGGTCACGCCGAACTGGATGGATTGGTGCGCGATGGTCGAGAGCAAGATCGTCAAGCTCAAGGAGGAACACAAGACCGTCTCGCTGTGCGGCCTGAGCATGGGCGCCACGCTGGCGCTGGCGGTGGCGAGCTTCAGCCGCGAAATCCTGAGCGTGGTGCTGTTGTCGCCGGTCCTGAAGTACGACGGCTGGTCGATTCCGTGGTACCACCGCTGGATGAACCTGCCGTACATGCTGGGATACCGCAACTGGACTTACAAGGAAAGCGATCCCTACGGCATCAAGAACTTCGAAATGCGTCGCCGCGTGGCCAACGCCCTGAAAAAAGACGGCGTGGCGGCGGTCGGCGCGGCGGCGATCCCCGCGCGCTATTTGTGGGCGGCGCAAAAGTTGATGGCGTACGTGCGCCAGTCCTTGCCGCTGGTGCGCGCCAGCACGCTGGTGATCCATTCCATCGACGACGAGACCGCGGCGCCGCGCAACGCCGAAATGATCCTGGAAAACATCAAGTCGGAAGTCCGCAAGGTCATCTGGCTGGGCGATTGTTACCACATCATCACCGTCGACAACGAGCGCGAGATCGTCACCAACGAAGCCGTGCAGTTCATCAAGCGCAACATCGAAATGCACAGCAACGACATTTCGCTCAAATATCTCCTGCACAACTCGCCGTTGAAAGACCGCAGATCGGTATCCGCATCATGACGATGATGAACAAGGAGCTTATCGTGAATTTCATCAAATTGAGAAATGCGAAGCGGTGGAAAGCGGTGAATCTCAACCCCACGCTGGTGTGCACCTTCGGCTTTATGGTTGCGTTCGGCTTGCGTTACGTCTTGAGTCCGATCGTCGACGAGTCGATGTCGATGCTGTTTTTTGCACTCAATTGCATCCTCATGAGCTATCTGTTCGGCTATGTGCAGTCGCTGATCCTGCTCATCATCAGCATTCCAACGGCGCTGTTCTTCTTCCGCAAGCCGTATTTCATGATGGATGGACTGGGCAACAAGGACATATTCCTGATCGTGGTGTACGGCACGATCGTCATGCTGGCGTCGGTCATCATCGAATGGCTGCAGCGCGAACGCTATTCGGCCGTGTTGCAGCAACGCGTATCGGAAACGCGCTACCAGATGCTGATCGAATCGGATCAGGCGCGCCGTGCAGAATATGCGGAGCATTTCGCCGCGGTAAGCAAGCGCCAGAGCGAAGAAGCCAAGGCAACAAGCGCCGGGGTCGCGTTGCCGTAAGATCGCCAACAGGCCCCGGGGCCTGTGTTATCGCAGGTGGATAAAGCAGGGCGATACGAGCCGAGATGCGAGCCGCAACGGATCGCATCATTGATCAGGCAATAGTTCCCAAGGCAGTCTGGTTCTGCAGCAACTGGCGCAAGGTCTCGACGGTATAGTCGATTTCCGCTTCCGTCGTATAACGACCCAGTGAGAAACGAATGGCGCTGCGCGCCAGCGCGTCCGTCCGTCCGATCGCCGACAGCACGTAGGACGGCGCCGCATTGGCCGAGTTGCAGGCCGAACCCGCCGACACGGCGATATCCAGCAGTTGCCCCGCCACCGATACTTCTCCACCCAGATCGAAACTCACATTCAGGTTGTGCGGGATGCGTGCCTGCTCGCAACCGTTCATGACCACGCCCGGCAGCACGCGCAGGCCATTCCACAAGCGGTCGCGCAAGACGCGGATGCGGGCGCTTTCTTCTTCCTGCAGTCGCGCCGCCAGGGCGAAGGCTTCGCCCATGCCGACGATCTGGTGGGTTGCCAGCGTGCCGGAACGCATGCCGTTTTCATGGCCGCCGCCGTCGATCTGGGCTTCCAGTTGCAGATCCGGATTGTGGCGGACGAACAGGGCGCCGATGCCCTTTGGGCCGTATATTTTGTGCGCACTGAACGACATCAGGTCGACTTTCAGCGTGTGCAGGTCGATGGCGATCTTCCCGGCCGCCTGCACGGCGTCGACGTGGAAGACGATGCCGCGTTCGGCGCATAGTTCGCCCAGTTCGGCGATCGGCTGGATGACGCCGATTTCATTGTTGACCATCATGACCGACGCCAGGATGGTGTCGGGGCGCAGCGCCGCCTTGAATTGTTCGATGGTGATCAGGCCGTTGGACTGCGGCTGCAGGAAGCTCACTTCGAAGCCGGCGCGTTCCAGCGTGTGCATGGTGTCCAGCACGGCCTTGTGCTCGGTGGCCACCGTGATCAGATGCTTGCCGCGGCCTGCTTCGCGCAAGACATGCGCCGCGCCCTTGAGCGCCAGGTTGTTGGACTCGGTGGCGCCGGACGTCCATACGATCTCAGCCGGTTGCGCGCCGATCAGCGCGGCAACCTGTTTGCGCGCCTTTTCCACCGCGGCCTTGGCTTCCCAGCCGAAAGAGTGGGAACTGCTGGCCGGATTGCCGAATTTTTCCGTCAGATAGGTGCACATCCTGGCGGCAACGGCCGGATCGACCGGCGTCGTCGCCGAATAGTCCAGATAAATGGGAAATTGCAGCGCTGCCTTGTCGATGACGGGGCTGGCGGAGGAATCACAGGCGGAGGAAGCATTCATGGCAATGAATCCGTAATGGAGGGGCTGACGTTACGATGAAATCAATAGATGAAAAACGAATATAAATTAACTTCAATATGCAATTTTTGAAAATTTGCATGAAACCAGTCCAGATATGATCTCCGGCCGCCCAAACAGGCTGCCAAAGGCCCTCACACCAGTTTATGCAGTTTTTTCGTATTAACTTATGCAAAATGATTATACTGAAATGGAATGAACATATGTCTATAATCCGAAAATCATATAAACCATAATAATATGGACCTGAACCAACTGGAAGCTTTTTCGGCGGTGATGACGATAGGCAGCGTGACCGGGGCCGGGCGCAGCCTTGGCCGTTCGCAGCCGGCCGTCAGCAAGGCGATTCAGGATCTGGAGGGCGAACTCGGTTATCCCTTGTTCGATCGCAACGGCCCGCGCGTGACGCCGACCGACAAGGCTTTCCTCCTCTATGAAGAAGTCGAGCGCTCGCTGGTCGGCTTGCGCACCATCCGCGAACGCGCGCTGGAAATCGGCCGCGAAGAGTTGCAGCCGATTCACCTGGTGGCTACCCCGGCGCTGGCGTCGACCATCGCGCCGACGGCGCTGAAGCTGGTCGAGAAACACGGCTTGCCCGAACATATCCATCTGCGCAGCGCTTCGGCGGAGCAGGTCGTGCATTCGGTGCTGCACCGTACCGTCAGCCTCGGCCTGACCAGTTTGCCGGTGGCGCATCGCGGCCTCGATCTGCACTGGATCGGCCAGGCGCCCTGCGTGGCGGTGCTGCGCGCCGACAATCCGCTGGCCAAGGCCGACGTGGTGACGGTCGAAGCCTTGCGCGATCAGCGCGTGATCACCATGTCCAACCGCTATCGCCTGCGCCAGCGCATCGACATGGTGCTCGGCCGCGACAAGCCGCTGAACGTCGCGATCGAAACCAATACTTCATTCAATGCCATCATGGCCGCCCATGCCGGCCTCGGCGTGGCGCTGGTGGAACCGATCACCGCGCTGGGCATGCCGATCGAAGGACTGGCGGTGCGTCCGCTGGCGGAAAACATTCCTTTTTATTTCGGCGTCGTCACGCCATTCGGCAAGCCGGTCGACAGCATCACGCAAGCCTTGATCGGCGCGATTGAAACGGCGGCAAGAAACATCCTGCACGGTTTCGTCAAACGCGATGCGGGCGACCACGACGATTTGCTGTAGCGGGACGGATGGCATTTCAAGAACATGGATTGAACAAGCGCGCAGATGATTTTTACATTCAGCCTACAGGGAAGGGGCGCTCATCGTGAGTGAAACCACACATGCGACGAACTCGGCAAGCGGCCTGGCCGCGCTCGAAGCGCGCCTGCGGCAGGATTTGGCCTGGCTGGAGCTGCCGGCCAAATCCTGGGTGCCGCCCAAGACAGTGGACGATCAGCAAGTGCTGGACGTCGCCGTCATCGGCGGCGGCCAGGCCGGCATGGCCGCCGCCGTGTCGCTGCTGCATCTGGGCATCAACGCCGTGATTTATGACCAATCGCCGGCAGGTTTCGAAGGTCCGTGGGCGACCACCGCGCGCATGGAAACCCTGCGTTCGCCCAAAAAGCTGACCGGTCCCGCGCTGGGCTTTGGCGCGTTGACCTTCCGCGCCTGGTTCGAGGCGCAATTCGGACTGGAAGCCTGGGACGCGCTGGATAAAATCCCGCGCCTGCAATGGATGGAATATCTGCGCTGGTACCGCAAGGTCATGGCGCTGGACGTTCGCAACGATCATCGCATCGATGCGATCCTGCCGCGCGCCGACGGCGTCGTGGAGCTGCATATCGACGCACCGTCGGGCAAGTCGGTGGTGCTGGCGCGCCGCGTGGTGCTGGCGACCGGTCGCGACGGTCTCGGCGGCGCCTACTTGCCGCCGCTGGCCGAGAGCCTGCCACGCTCGCTGTGGGCGCATTCCTCGGATGACATGGATTACGGCAAGCTGGCCGGCAAGCGCGTCGGCGTGATCGGTGCCGGCGCTTCGTCCATGGACAGCGCCGCAACCGCCCTGGAGTCGGGCGCGGAGCGCGTCGACCTGCTGATCCGCCGCAAGGAACTGCCGCGCATCAACAAAGGCAAGGGCGCCGGCAATCCGGGCCTGACCAACGGCCACGTCAATCTGTCCGACGAATGGAAATGGCGCATCCGTCATTACATCAACGTGCAACAGACGCCGCCGCCGAGCGGCAGCGTGCAGCGCGTGTCCAGGTTCGCCAATGCGCGTTTCCTGTTCGGCGCCTCCATCGACAAGGTCGAGGTCATCGGCGACAGCCTGCGCGTGACGACGCCGCGTGGCGCCTTCGAGCTCGATTTCCTGATTTTTTCGACGGGCTTTCGCATCGACTGGACCGTGCGTCCGGAATTCGCCGCCATCGCGCCGCACATCCGCAACTGGCGTGCACGCTACATGCCGCCGGTCGGCGACGAAGACACGGAGTTGTCCGATTCGCCCGATCTGGGGCCGGCGTTCGAGTTCCAGCAAAAACATCCGTGCGGCTTGCCGGGCCTGGAGCGCGTGCATTGCTTCTGCTATCCGGCGGCCTTGACGCACGGCACGCTGTCGGGCGACATCCCGGCCATCAGCGATGGCGCGCAACGGCTGGCGCAGGGCATCGCTTCCCTGCTGTATGGCGAAGACGTCAACACGCATTACAAGAATATCCAGGCGTATGAAGAGCCGGAACTGATCGGCGACGAATGGACGCCTTCGGAACCGACCGCGCAGGAACGCCAGGGAGCCAGCCGATGAGCGGGGCTATCCTGCGCAGTGTCTTGCAGGCGCTGGCGGTGCTGTTGCTGATGACGATCATCGTCTTCTTCGGCCTGCACATGATCGGCAATCCGGTCGACATCCTGATCGGCCAGGACGTCGATCAGGTCGACCGCCTGCGCATCATCAAGGAGCTCGGCCTGGACCAGCCGATCTGGCGGCAATACCTGGCCTTCCTCAACGGCGCGTTGCACGGCAACCTGGGCAACAGCTTCGTTTACAACGAGCCGGCCATCAAACTGATCTTCCAGCGTTTGCCGGCCACGCTGGAGCTGGCTTTCGCGGCGCTGATCCTGGCGGTGCTGGTCGGCATCCCGCTGGGCTTGCTGGCAGGACTGTTTCCGGAAAACCTCTTCTCGCGCATGATCATGACCGGCAGCATCCTCGGCTTTTCGCTGCCGACCTTCTGGATCGGCCTGATGCTGATCATGGCCTTCAGCGTGTCGCTGGGCTGGCTGCCTTCGGGCGGGCGCGGCCAGACGGCGGGCTTGTTCGGCATACAGTGGTCGTGGATGACGACGGACGGTTTGCGCCACCTGATCCTGCCGGCGCTGAACTTGTCGCTGTTCAAGATTTCGCTGGTGATCCGCCTCACGCGCGCCAATGTGCGCGAAGTGCTGCCGATGGATTTCGTCAAGTTCGCACGCGCCAAAGGCCTGGCGCCGCTGCGCGTGGTGCTGATGTACGTGTTGCGCAATACGCTGATTCCGCTGGTGACGATCCTCGGCCTGGAGTTCGGCTCGACCATCGCCTTCGCCGTCGTGACCGAAAGCATCTTTGCCTGGCCCGGCGCCGGCAAGCTGATCCTCGACAGCATCAATGCGCTGGATAGGCCGGTGATCGTGGCCTACATGATGGTGATCGTGTGCCTGTTCGTGACGCTGAACCTGATCGTCGACGTCTTGTATAAAGTGCTGGATCCGCGCGTGCGGGTGGAGGTCAAGGCATGAGCGAGATTGTTGCTCCGAAAGCCGCCCCCATGACGCAGGAAGAAGTGCGCGCCAGGGTGGCCGCCTTGTCGGCATTCCAGACGCCGCGCCGCGAGTCGCCGTGGCGGCGCGTGATGCGCGGTTTCCTGGCGTCGAAGACGGCCATGTTCGGCCTGGCCGTCGCCGTCCTGCTGATGGTTGCCGCGCTGGCGGCGCCCTGGCTGACGCCGCAAAATCCCTACGACCTGATGCAGCTGGACGTGCTCGATGCGCGCCTGCATCCGGGCAGCGCCAACGGTCTCGGCACGTTCACGTACTGGCTGGGCACGGACGGGCAGGGGCGGGATCTGTATTCCGCAATTCTTTATGGCCTGCGCATCAGCGTCGGCATCGGCGTCGGTTCGGCCTTGCTGGCCGGCGTGATCGGCACCCTGATCGGTTTGCTGGCGGCGTATGCCGGCGGCAAGGTCGATGCGCTGCTGATGCGGCTGGCCGATCTGGTGCTGTCGTTCCCGTCTATCCTGGTGTCCATGCTGATCCTGGCGTATCTGGGCAAGGGCATCTTCAACGTCATGGCGACGCTGGTGGTGCTGGAGTGGGCCTACTACGCTCGCACCGCGCGCGGCCAGGCGCTGGTCGAGCGGCAGAAGGAATACGTCGAAGCGGCGCGCGGACTCGGCGTGTCGGGCTGGCGCATCATGGTGCGCCACATCCTGCCGAATTGCCTGCCGCCGCTGATTGTCATCGGCACCCTGCAGATTGCACGCGCCATCACGCTGGAGGCGACCCTGAGCTTCCTCGGCCTCGGCGTGCCGATCACCGAGCCGTCGCTGGGCCTGCTGATTTCCAATGGCTACCAATACATGCTGTCCGGCGAGTACTGGATCAGCTTCTATCCCGGCATCGCCTTGCTGGTGGTGATCGTGGCGATCAACATGGTCGGCGATCGCCTGCGCGACGTCATGAATCCAAGGTGGCAGAAATGAGTGCATCCAACTCCGTGCCGACCCTTGAAGTGCGCAATCTGCGTACGCACTTTTTCACGCCCGGCGGGGTATTGCCGGCAGTGGACGACGTCTCGCTGACGCTGGAGCGCGGTCGCATCCTCGGCTTGGTCGGCGAGTCCGGATCGGGCAAGACCGTGACCGGTTTTTCGATACTCGGTTTGCTGGATGCGCCGGGCCGCATCGTCGGCGGACAGATTCTGTTCAAGGGCCGGGACCTGGTGACGCTGGACAAGAAATCGCTGCGCAGCCTGCAGGGCAACCGCATCGCGATGATTTTCCAGGATCCGATGATGACGCTGAATCCGGTCTTGCGCGTCGAAGCGCAGATGATCGACGCCGTGCTCGCGCACAGCAAGGTCAGCCGCGACGACGCACGCCGGCTGGCGCGCGATACGCTGGGCATGATGGGCATCGCCAGTCCGGAAGAGCGGCTGCAGGCCTATCCGCATCAATTGTCCGGCGGCATGCGCCAGCGCGTGGCGATCGCCATCGCCATGCTGCACAAGCCCGACCTGATCATCGCCGACGAGCCGACCACGGCGCTGGACGTGACCATCCAGGCGCAGATTTTGTCGGAAGTGCAAAAGCTGGCGCGCCAGCACGGCACGGCGCTGATCTGGATCACGCACGATCTGTCCGTGGTGGCGGGACTCGCCGATGACGTCGCCGTGATGTATTCCGGCCGTATCGTAGAACAAGGCAAAGTGTCCGACGTGCTCGACCGGCCGCTGCATCCCTATACGCAAGGCCTGATCGGCAGCTTGCCGGGCAATAACCGTCGCGGTGAGCGCTTGCGCCAGATCCCCGGCCTGACGCCCAATTTGCTGCACCTGCCGCCGACTTGCGCGTTTGCCGCGCGTTGCGAGCGCGTCAGCGAACAATGCCTCACGCGTCCGGAAATCACCGAGCCGCTCAAGGCGCATTTCGTGCGCTGCTTCCATCCGGCCCTGCCGGTGAATGCCGTGGAGCTGCGCCATGGATAAAGCACTGGAACAAGTACAACCGCAAGCACCACAGCAAGCAATGGAAAAAGCAATCCCTCTGGTCGAGGCGCGCCAGGTCGGCAAACGTTTCGGCGAGCGCAAGCCGCGGCCGTTTGAATCGCAGTTGATCGCGCGCGGCTGGATGCGTCCGGCCGCGGTCACGCAGGCGCTCGATGCGGTCGACCTGCACGTCATGCCGGGCGAAGTGGTCGGACTGGTGGGCGAGTCCGGTTGCGGCAAGTCGACGCTGGGACGCATCGTCAGCGGGCTGCTGTCGCCGTCGTCGGGCCAGGCGCTGGTCGATGGCGTCGACCGCAACCAGCTCAGCGCACGCGAACAGCACGCCACGCGCCGCAAGGTGCAGATGATTTTCCAGAATCCTTACGCCAGCCTCAATTCGCGCCTGCGCGTCGATGAAATCGTCGGCGAGGCCGCGCTGATCCACGGCATGACCGACAAGGCCGGTCTCGACGACTACGTCAGCGCGCAGTTGCTGCGCGCGGGTCTCGATCCCGAACTGCGCGATCGCTATCCGCATCAGTTCAGCGGCGGCCAGCGTCAGCGCATCGGTATCGCCCGTGCGCTCGCGGTGCAGCCGCAGATGCTGGTGGCGGACGAGGCGGTGGCGGCGCTGGACGTGTCGATCCAGGCGCAGATCCTCAACCTGTTCAGCGACTTGCGCGAACAGCTTGGGCTGACCTATCTGTTCATCAGCCACGATCTCGGCGCGGTCGAACATGTCTCCGATCGCGTGGTCATCATGTATCTGGGGCGCATTGTCGAGAGCGCCGGCGTCGAGGAATTGTTCGCGCGGCCGAATCATCCCTACACCCAGGCCTTGCTGGCCGAAGTGCCGCGCTTGCAGGCGCGCAACAAGTCGTTCACGGCGATCAAGGGCGAGATCCCCAGTCCCTTGCATCCGCCGCCGGGTTGCCACTTCCATCCGCGCTGTCCGCACGCCATGCCGCGTTGCCGACAGGAGGCGCCGGTGCTGAAAGAAGTCGCGCCGGGCCACCTGAGCGCATGTCATTTGAACGATCAGTAGCATTGCAGCAAGCAGCATCGATATAAGAATCTCTTATCCACCACTACCGAGGATGATGAACATGAAGAAAACCGTACTTTCCAGCCTGCTGGCCGTTGCGCTGCTGGGAGCCGCCGCCGTCAACCCGGCCGGCGCACAGACGCTGAACATCGCATTCGCCGATCCGCTGTCTTCGCTCGATCCGCAACTCAACAACCACGCCGGCGACCGCTCCGTCGACCTGCATTTCTGGGACCTGCTGGTCGAGAACAATTACAACAAGCTGCAACCGGGCCTGGCCGTAAGCTGGAAGAACATCGATCCGAAAACCTGGGAATTCAAGCTGCGTCCCAACGTCAAGTGGCAGGACGGCAAGCCGTTCACCGCCGACGACGTGATCTTCTCGTACCAGCGCGCACGCGCCGTGCCGGGCAGCGTGGCGACCTTCGCCGGCTACCTGCGCACCGTGGAATCGGTCACCGCCAAGGATCCGCTGACGCTGATCATCAAGACCAACATCCCGAATCCCGACCTGCCGTTGAACCTGGCGTCGGTGCACATCGTCAGCAAGCACGTCGGCGAAAAATCGCAGACCGAAAACTACAACAGCGGCGCCGCCATGGTCGGCAGCGGTCCGTACAAATACGTTTCCTACACGCCGGGCGACCGCGTCATCATGGAACGCAACAACGACTACTGGGGCCCGAAGCAACTCTGGGAAAAGGTCAATTACCGCTACATCAATAACGCTGCCGCGCGTACCGCCGCCTTGCTGTCGGGCGACGTCGACGTCATCGACAAGGTCTCGGTGTCGGACCTTGCCAAGCTGAAGCAGTCGCCGAACGTCAAGGTGTTCCCGTACAACGGCCTGCGCGTGCTGCTGCTGCAACCTTCTTTCCATGAAGGTCCGAGCCCGTACATCACCGACAACAACGGCAAGCAGCTCGACAAGAACCCGCTGCTCGACGCGCGCGTGCGCAAGGCATTGTCGCTGGCGATCAACCGCAAGGCGCTGGTCGACCGCATCCTGCAAGGCGCGGCGACCGAAGCCAATCAATGGATGCCGGCCGACACCTTCGGCTACAACCCGGACATCAAGAACATCCCCAACGACGTGAACCAGGCCAAGAAGTTGCTGGCCGACGCCGGTTTCCCGCAAGGCTTCAAGCTGACCATCCACGTGCCGAACGACCGTTATCCGCAAGCGCCGGAAACCATGCAAGCCGTGGCGCAGTTCTGGACCCGCATCGGCGTGAAGACCCAGGTGGAAGTATTGCCATGGGCCTCGTACTCCGCGCGCGCCAACAAGAATGAGTTTGCCGTCAGCGTGCTGGCATGGGGCAACGGCACCGGCGAAGCCAGCTATGCGCTGGTGAACGTGCTGGCAACCGTCGACGCCAAGAAGGGCCTGGGCGCTTCCAACTGGAACCACTACAGCAATCCGGCCATCGACAAGGCGCTGGCCGACTCGACCGCCGAATTCGATGCCGCCAAGCGTGAAGCGATCCTGCGCAATGCCGCCAAGATCGTCTCCGACGACGCCGGCGTCATTCCGCTGTATCACTATCAAAACATCTGGGCGGCAAAGAAGGGCCTGAAGGTCACGCCGGCCAGCAGCGACCGCACCACCGCGATGATGGTCACGCAGGACAAGAAGTAATTTGCAATCGGGGAGCAACAACATGGCTACCTTGAACATCACCGTTACGCCCGCCGACGACCTGATCGACGTGCCGCGCCGCATCGTCGTCACCGGCGCGGCGCCGGGAGAGCTGGTGCAGGTTTCCAGCCGCACCTTGCGCGCCGGTGTGGCGTGGCAAAGCAGTGCGCGCTTCGTTGCGGATGCCGCCGGCCATGTCGACCTGGCGCTGGCGCCGGCAGTCGGAGGCGACTATGAAGGCATTTCGGCAATGGGCCTGCTGTGGTCGCAGCGACCCGAGCAAGAGGGCAAGCGCGAGCTGTTTCATCCGGACGTGCTGCAATCGTTGATGACGACCGTGCATGCGCGTACTGCGAGCGGCGATGCCGAGGCCGAACTCATACAGCGCCTGAGCGCCGACGGCGTGACACGCAGGGAAGTGCGCGAGCAAGGCCTGGTCGGCACGCTGTTCCTGCCGCCTGCATCGTGTGGTGCCGGACCGTATCCGGCCGTGATGATCCTCAACGGTTCGGGCGGCGGCATCAACGAACCGCGCGCCGCCTTGTATGCGTCGCGCGGTTACGCGGCTTTTGCGCTGGCGTATTTCAAGGCGCCGGGACTGTCGGATTACATCTCCAATACGCCATTGGAATATTTTGAAAAAGGCCTGGACTGGCTGCGCGCCACCGTCAGGCCATTGCACGATTTCGTCGCCGTCAGCGGCCAGTCGCGCGGCGGCGAGCTGGTGCTGTTGCTGGGCGCCACCTTCCCGGAGAAAGTCTCGGCCGTGCTGGCCTATGTGCCGAGCGCGCTGGTGCACAGCGGCCAGAACGCCTGCGATCCCGCCGTCGGACGGGAAGGCCCCACCTGGCTGCTGGACGGCAAGCCCTTGACCCATCAATGGGAAAACAATCGCCACGCCAGCTGGGAGCCGTTCGATCAAGGCCCGCCGCCGCATCGTCATGCATTGGCCATGCTGACTGCCTTGCAGGACAAGGAGGCGGTGGCGAAGGCGCGCATCCACGTGGAAAAAATCCAGTCCCCGGTGTTGCTGTTCTCGGCGACCGACGACGGTTCCTGGCCGTCCAGCGTGTATGCCCGGATGGTCAGCGACAAGCTGGCGGAAGTCGCGCATCCGCATGCGGTGGAGTGGCACGACTATCAGGATGCCGGTCACGCGATTCTGTTTCCCTATGTGCCGACGACGCAGATCAGCTATGCCCATCCGGTGTCCAAACGCATCAGCACCGGCGGCGGACAGCCTGCCGCCAACGCGCATGCCGACCATCACTCATGGCAGCACGCGCAGCAATTCTTACGGAATGCCGTCGCCCAGAAAGAGCAGGAGCAGGCATTCCTCAATCGAAAGGAAGTTTCATGACGACGCAAGTGGAATACAACCTCGACAACGATGTCATCGACAAGCTGGTCGGCTTGCAGGCAGGCGGCAAGCTTCACGCCTTGCGCCACCAGCGCGAAAAAGTGGCGGTGGCGACACAGGGCAGCTACGACACGCTGTTCGATCCGGCGCTGGAGGGCATCGGTCTCGACGAGCGCCTGCTGGTGGCGCTGTATGCCTGCCGCCTGGCCGGTGCGACGGACGTGGCGGCGCATTACCGCGCACGCCTGGAGGCCTTGCCCGCCGGTGCTGTCGATGCCGCACAGCTGGCCGTCGCTGCCTCGGGCGAACCGGAGCAACTGCCCGCAGGTCGTCTGCGCGCGATGCTGGTCTTTGCGCGCGCCCTGACCGAGCGTCCGGTCGAAGGCGACAAGGCCGCGCTGCATACGCTGCCAGCCGCCGGCATCAGCACGCCGGCGGTGGTGGCCTTGTCGCAACTGATCGCCTTCATCTCTTATCAGATCCGCGTCGTCGCCGGTCTGAAGGCGATGAAACAGGCAAGCAACTGAGATTGGAGAAACCATGAGTACCATCATCAAATCGCACGGCTTCACCAACGAATCGCTGGAATGGGACGCCTGGCTTGACGTGATCGATCTCGACAAGGCCACCGAAGACCAGATCAAGGTCCTGGAAGAGAGTCATCCCAAGGCCAAGACCTCGGACTACTACCTGTTCCTCGGCCATCAGCCGGACATCCTGCGCCAGCGTTCCGCCGCCTTCAACGCCATCATGTATGCGCCGGGCGGCATGTCGCGCGCCGAGCGCGAATTGGGCTCGATGGTGGTGTCGCGCATCAACGGTTGCGTTTATTGCGCCTCGGTGCACGCCCAGCGTTTCGAACAATTGGCCAAGCGCAACGACACCGTGCAGCAAGTGTTCGACGATCCGTACACGGCCGGCACCGATGCGCGTGAAAAAGCCATCTCGCAGTTTTCCATCGACCTGACCAAGAAACCGAACGACGTCAATGCCGCCGGCATCCAGGCGCTCAAGGACGTCGGCCTGAACGAGCAGGAAATCCTCGACCTGATCCATTCGGTGGCGATCTTCGCCTGGGCCAACCGCCTGATGCTCAATCTGGGCGAACCGGTTTTTCCGGCTTCGGAATAAGCGGAAGCAAGCTCATCAAAGGAGACAGACATGCTGATACCCGATACTTTGGTTTATGCCGACACGCATGAGTGGATCAGGCAGGAAGACGACGGCACGCTGACGATAGGCATCACCGATTTCGGTCAGGACCAGCTGGGGCCGCTGGTGTACGTGCAGACGCCGGATGTCGGCAGCGTGCTCAAGCGCGGCGCCGATGCCGGCGTGGTCGAATCCAACAAGACCGCGTCCGACGTGCATGCGCCGGTCGACGGCGAAGTGCTGGCCGTCAACTCGCTGCTGGCCGATACGCCGGAAGCGATCAACGAAGCGCCTTACGAGCAGTGGATTTTCAAGCTGCGGCCGTTGACGCCATTTGACGAATCGACGTTTCTGGATGCCGCTGCCTATACCAAGATGATCGGCTGATTTTTTTCGCTTTTATCATCGTGTTGCCGGAGGTCAGGCAAGCATGTCGACCCGTCCCGTGGCCAGGTTGTAGACGCCGCCGACGATCCTGAGTTTTTTCTCGGCGACCAGTTTGCCGATGATCGGGGCCGCGTGTTCAAGCCGCTCGACGTTCAGTTTGACGTTCTGCCTGATGACGTTGTCCGTCTTGTCGCCTTGTTCTTTTCTTGCCGCGCGTACTGCCGGTGCGATCGCTGTCGTGACGGTCTGGATGTGGCCGGGATATTGCTGATGTTTCTCGACGGCTGAAATCGCCGCGATGACGGCGCCGCAATTCTGATGTCCGAGCACCATGATGAGCGGCGTCTTGAGCACCAGGGCACCGTATTCCAGGCTGGCGAGGATGTCGGGGGAGATGTAGTTGCCCGCCACGCGCGCGACGAACAGGTCGCCTCGCTTTTCGTCGAAGCACAATTCGGGCACCACTCTCGCATCTGCGCAACTGACGATGGCGGCATAAGGATTTTGCCCGCCCACGAGCGCGGCTCTGTCTTGCATGAAATCGAAGGGCTGTGAATTTCCGCTGGCATAGCGTTGATTGCCGGCCAGCAGGCGCTCCAGCGCGGCGTCAGGCGTCAGTACGTTTTCCGGTTTGGGCAAGGGTTTCTCGTCAGCCGCGAATGCCCGGCTCATCGATAATCCAGCCAATCCAAGGCCTGCTCCCGACATCGTTTTCAGGAAATCTCGTTTGCTTGCGGCATTGTCGGGGAGCTTGTTTTTCACATCGCATTGCTGGCACATTTCCGGCTCCTTGTTCTTGCGATCGAATTGGCAGAAAAGCGTGACGCTGCTTGATGGGCGACGAAGCGCTGCTGAGAGGGTACTCGCAAGAGTCAAATTGGGCGAGTCCGGCGTTGCTTTTTAACTGCAAAAACGACGTCGACCGGAAAGATTTTCGAGGATTTTTTTCAGGCAAATCTATTTCCACATGCCCCGCATGCGCGCCGCCACGTCCACGCGCATCTGCCTGGCGTCGGGGCGGCCGCTTGGACCGACGGCCACCACCGGCCACGCGCTGCTGGAAAAATACGGCAAGATGCCCGGCGGGATGAAGCGGGTGCGTGACGCGTAGACATGACGGTCGCCTTGCACATGCTGGCCGCCGGTGAAGAATTTTTGCGGCACCATCAGGTGCAGGTCGTCCTTGGCGCGCGTCATGGCGACGTATAGGAGCCGGCGTTCTTCTTCGATTTCATCGGCGCTGCCGGTGGCCAGGTCGGCAGGGATGCAACCGTCGACCACGTTGAGCACGTACACCGATTTCCATTCCTGCCCCTTGGAGGAATGGATGGTCGAGAGTATCAGGTAGTCCTCGTCGAGCAGGGGGATGCCGGACTGATCGCTGGTGGCGTCCGGCGGGTCCAGCGTCAGTTCGGTGAGGAAGCGCTCGCGCGACGGATAGCCGGAGGCGATCTGCTCCAGTTGCAGCAGGTCGGCCTGGCGCGTGGCAGCATCTTCGTGGTTGCGTTCTAGGTGCGGCGCATACCAGCTGCGCGCATGGGCGATTTCGCCGGGCCAGCCGGTCTTGCCTTGCGCCATGCATTGCAGCACTTCGACGAAGGCGCCCCAGTCGTCGCCGGCGCGCGGCGGCGCGGGCAGGGTGGACAAGGCGGCGATCGGATCGGCCTGCATCGCCATGGCGTCGAGCACCTTTTGCGCCGAGCCGGGACCGACGCCGGGCAGCAACTGCATCAGGCGGAAACCTGCCACGCGATCGCGCGGATTCTGCACGAAGCGCAGCATCGCCAGCATGTCCTTGACGTGGGCGCTGTCGAGGAATTTGAGGCCGCCGAATTTGACGAAGGGAATGTTCCTGCGCACCAGTTCGATTTCGAGCGGACCGCTGTGGTCGGAGGCGCGGAACAGCACGGCTTGCTGTTTGAGGGCACTGCCGGCTTCGCGGTTTTCCAGCACGCGCTCGACGATGTAGCGCGCCTGGTCGGCTTCGTCGCGCACGGAGACCAGACGCGGTTTGTCGTCGGAGCCGCGCTCGGTCCACAGGTTTTTGGTGAAGCGCTCCAGCGCCTTGTCGATGACGCTGTTGGCGGCGGCCAGGATGGGTTGCGTCGAACGGTAGTTGCGATCGAGCGTGACGATGTCGGCCGGCGGATCGAAGGCGCGCGGAAAATCGAGGATGTTGCGCACCGTCGCCGCGCGGAAGGAGTAGATCGCCTGCGCATCGTCGCCGACCACGGTCAGGCCGCGGCCGTCCGGCTTCAGCGCCAGCAGGATGGAGGATTGCAGGCGGTTGGTGTCCTGGTATTCGTCCACCAGCACGTGGTCGAAGCGGGCGCCGATATCGTCGGCCAGCACGCGATCTTCGATGGTCTGCGCCCAGTACAGCAGCAGGTCGTCGTAGTCGAGTACGTTGTGCGCCTGCTTGGCCTCGACGTAGGCGCCGAACAGCGTGCGCAGTTGCTCCTCCCATTCGGCGCACCACGGAAACACCTTGTGCAGGATGCTGTCGAGCGGCGCTTCCGAATTGACCACGCGTGAATAGATGGCCAGGCAGGTGGCCTTGAGCGGGAAGCGTTTTTCAGTCTTCGACAAGCCCAGTTCGTGCCGCACCAGGTTCATCAGGTCGGCCGAATCTTCGCGGTCGTGGATGGAAAAATTGGGATCGAGCCCGATCTGGTCGGCGTATTCGCGCAGGAGCCGCGCACCGATGCCGTGAAAGGTGCCGGCCCACGACAGCGCGTCGGCCATGATGCGGCCGTTGGCGCCCATCGCCTCGTCGCAGATGCGTTGCACGCGGCGCGTCATTTCGGCGGCGGCGCGGCGCGAAAACGTCATGAGCAGAATGCGGCGCGGATCGGCGCCATTGACGATCAGGTGGGCAACGCGATGAGCGAGGGTGCTGGTTTTTCCCGAACCGGCGCCGGCGATCACCAGCAGGGGGCGGGCAGGCGCGACTTCACGTTGTCCCGGGAGAATGCCGAATTCCACCGCCTGGCGTTGTTCGGCATTGAGTTTTTCCAAATAGTCGACGTTCATTCCTGGTTTGCCTGGCAGCGTGCGGTCATTGATGCATGGATAGATGGCGCGGACCTGCAGCGCGGACTGGCGGCAGGCGAAATGCGTATTCTACTGTTGTTTTATACAGCCGTGACGCCGGTTGCCTATTCCTGAAGCCGCGCTTGCGTACCGCCGCTGAAAATACATTTGCCATCGATGAAAAAGCGTCAATGAAATTTGTCGAACGGCTGTCTATACTGCGATGATCCTGATCGAAAACGGAAATCGTCGTTTGTTGCAACGCCAGATCCGGCGCGGCCTGCAGGCCGATGAGCAACATACCAGGATGGATTGCTGTGGCGTGATTTTATTTGCGCAAATGTGGCGGATAAGACTTGTATGCAACGACGATTTTTGGTTAGAATTTCCTCCCGGTAACTCCATGAAGAGGTGTGGCTATGAACAAGACTCTCGCTTTGCTCGACTGTTTGGCCCAACTCAAGGAGGCGCAGAATTGCGCAGATGCCTTGCTCTCCGACATCGTCGCCGACGCCGTGCGCGCGAACAAAGGCAAGGGCGACGTTCCCAAGCCTGCGACGTTGAAAGCCTTCCGCAATGCGCTCAAATCCGCCAACACGCATTGTTATCAGGCCGAGTTGATCCTCGCCGAGTTTGACGCTTTGCAAACGGTCATGCCCATCGGCAAGCAGCAGCTTCCTTCCGTTGCATACAGTGCCTGATTGCAAGACCGGATCGCCAGCGTCCGTCTCCGGCGGCGGTTGCGGATTGCTCGTTCCGGATACCGGCCTGTCTTCGCGACGACCACGCACCGAAGATGCTGTCCGATATCGTTGAATGACTGATTCCGTGCGGCGGTTTGCCAATATGATGCCCATACCGGGCATGTCGCGTCGTTTGTCCCGGCGGGAAAACAAAAATAAAACACTGTGTCCCGGGACAATATTCATCCGTGTGGATTTATCCCTGTTGCCGTGGAACATTGTTGCCGGCAGACGCACTTATATGTGTGTCGTGTTCATTTGAGCGACAGACCGCGCGTAACTTTGTGTCTACAATGGACCAGGTATAGGCATAGGCGTCGATACGCGACACGTTCCGTAGCTGTTTCTTGATGTGCATCCCCTGCAATCAGGGAGTTAAATTGCGACCTGGATTTCCATTGAAGGCAAGATGGCCCCGAATCCTGATCCAGGACGGATGGGGCTTGTCGGTCTGCTTTGTCTTGCTGTCGTCGCTGGTGCTGGTGGTGATCTGGGGCATCACGATGATGCACGTGGCCAGCGAAAAAAAGCTGGCAATGGAAAGCGCCGCCGGCGAGAGCAAGAACATGGCCGCCATCATGGCGGCCAATCTCAATGACCGCATGGATCGCGCCATACTCTATGGGACGATCGCCAACAAAGTACTCGATGGCGATCCGGCGGCCGCGGAGTATCTGAACCTGCTGTTCAACGGCGATACCGCCTATGTCCGTGCCGCCGTCTTTGACGGCGACATGCGCTTGCGCTATTCATCGAGCGGGTTGCCGACCGAGAGCGGTTTTGCCGAGCTGGTCCGGCAGACCTATCCCGCCGCGTCCGCCGCTGCAGCGCCTCCCCAAGTCGGTTCGGTGATGCTGGGCAAGCCCAAGGGTTACGCTTGGCGCATTCCCTTGCTGGTGTCGCTGAACAGCCCCAAAAACAATGTGCACGGCTTCTTTGTGGCGGTGCTTGATATCGGCCGCTTTCTTTCGGACTATAAACAGATCGGCGACGGTTATCGCGTATCGGTGGACGGCGCGACGGGGCTGCCGCTGGTGACGCTTATCGACGGCAAACTGCTCGCCGACGGCAATGAAGGCATCGTCAACAAGTTCAGCAGCAACGATAGTGCCCGCAGTTCGCCAGGCGTAAGCAACCACCGGAAGCTCTCGGCATATCCGCTGGCCGTCACGGTCAGCCTGAATCCGGATTTCATCGTTGCCGACCTGACGCAATCCCACTATGAATATGTCCGCTACGCCATCGTCATTTCGATTGCGGTGGTATCGTTGACGCTGATTCTGATCGGGATCTCTTACCACCGGAAAAAACTCTACCAGCGGCTGGAGCACTCCGAGCGCGAAAAAATCTGCCTCATCGAACAACTTGAAAAAGAGAAGACCCGCGCCTATCAACTGGCCTCGCATGACTATCTGACGGGCATTCCCAATCGCATGCTGTTCAACGAGCTGGCCGCCGCCGAGCTGTCGCGCGCCAAGCGCAGTCCCAATCTCTACGCCTTGTTCTTCATCGACCTGGACGGTTTCAAGCCGATCAACGACACGCTCGGCCATGCCGTCGGCGATCTCTTGCTGCAATCGGTGGCGCAACGCCTGTGCGCCAGCCTGCGCGAATACGATCTGGTGGCGCGGCTGGGCGGCGACGAGTTCGTGGTACTGCTGTCCGACATCAGGTATCAGAGCCAGATTGCCGATATCGCCGACAAGCTGGTCAAGACCGTCGGCGCGCCTCACCTCAATCTCGCCGGACACGAGGTGCACACCAGCCTCAGTATCGGCATCGCGTTGTTTCCCGACGACGGACACACCGTCGACGAGTTGCTCTCCAAAGCCGATACGGCGATGTACGTCGCCAAGAAGTCGGGCAAGGGCGCCTATCGCTTCCACGATTCCGGAATGCGCAGCGGCCAGGTCAGCCGCTTGCCGACCGATACGCGTTATCTCTCCGCCTAGCTGGCGGTTCTAGGCGGTCTGCCGCGATTTCAGCTGTTTGAGAAACGCCCGCACCACCGGCGATTTCTCATGCCGCCGCGACGCCAGCGCGATCTCGCCTGGAATGCTCTTTCCTTCGATCTGCCGATACACCACGCCCGGCATATGCACGCGCTGCATCACGGATGCCGGCACGATGGCGACGCCTTGTCCCAGCGATACCAGCGTGATGACGGCCACGAGGCCGCCGGGATTGTCTATCGTGCGCGGCACGAAACGTCCGCGCCGGCCGACTTCCATCGTGCCGGACGCCTGTTCGGGAAGGATGAATCGTTCGGCGGCGAGATCGGCAGCCGGCAGGATTTTTTTCTGCGCCAGCGGCGAGTCTTCCGGCAACGCGGCGACGAAATCGTCATACAGCAAGGTCAGGACGGCGACATCCGGCGGGCATGGCACCGGGGGCCGGATGAAAGCCAGATCCATGCCGCCGTTGCCGACCATGACGGGGAGGCTGTCCATGGGGGCTTCGATCAGATTGAGCTTGACCAGCGGATAGGCGCTGCGAAAGCGCGCCACTTCCGTTTGCAGCAAACCTGAATACGCCGCCGAGGCAATGTAGCCGATCTCGATGCGCCCGATCTCGCCGCGTCCTGCGCGCCGGGCAGCTTCCTCCGCGCGCGCCGCCTGGTGCAGCGTGCGCAGCGCTTCCTCGCGAAACACCTCTCCGGCCGAGGTCAGGTGCACCGAACGCTTGGTGCGTTGGAACAGGCGCACGTCGAGCAGGCGTTCGATTTCCTGGATCTGCTTGGTCAGCGCCGGGGGCGAAATGCCAAGCTGCTCCGCCGCGCGGGCGAAATGCAAGGTCTCGGCAACGGCGGCAAAACAGCGGAAGTGGCGCAGTTCCATGGGGATTCCAATAATTAACCAGAAAGAAATTAAATTGCAGTTTTTATGTAATAAAGATAATTATAGGCAGGATTAAAATGGCTCGCATCTTTCAACGGAATGAGGAATGCCATGTACCTGAAACCAGCCTTTGCCACGCTGTCTCTCTGCCTGCTGGGCGCGATGTCGACAAGTCTCAGCGTATCCGCCTTTGCTCAACAGAAAGACGGTGTTGCAGCGAGCAAGCGTGTGCTGTCGCTTGAAATGGCGAGGACTGTCGTCGCCGCCGCACAGGAAGAAGCGCGCAAGAACGGCTGGCCCGGCGCAATTGCCGTGGTGGATGAGGGCGGCTGGCTGATTCTTGCCGAACGCATGGACAACGCGGCAACGACCCTGGGGGCGAGCGTGGCAAGCGAGAAGGCGCGTACCGCCGCCTTGTTCAAGCGTCCTTCCGCCGACCTGGAAAACGCCGTCAACAACGGCCGTCCCGCCGCCATCACGGCCGGCTTCGTCATGATGGAAGGCGGCTTGCCGATCGTGATCGACGGCCAGGTGGTCGGCGCCATAGGCGTCAGTGCCGACACCAAGGTGCATGACAGCCAGATCGCCCGCGCCGGCCTGGCGGCATTGAAGCCGTGAATGAGCGAGCTGCCGACATGAGCATCGATCTCCACATCCCCGGGCATCCCGACAAGGAATGCCGCAAAGCACGCAAGGTCCTGCTGATTTGCTCCGGCGTATGCGCGCTGATCGTGCTCGACACCAATATCGTGGCGGTGTCGCTGCCCTCGGTGGCGCGTTCGCTGCATGCGGATTTCAGCGACATCGAATGGATCGTCAGCGCCTACATGCTGGCGTTTGCTTCCTTGTTGCTGCCGGCCGGCAGCCTGGCCGACCGCTTCGGCCGCAAGCGCGTGATGCTGCTCGGACTCGGCTTGTTCAGCCTGGCGTCGTTGGGATGCGGGCTGGCATGGTCGGTGGAGGTCTTGCAATTGTCGCGCGCGCTCAAGGGTGTCGGCGCGGCGATGTTGCTGACTTCTGCGCTGGCCGTCATCGGCCATGTGTTTCACACGGAGCAAGATCGTACGCACGCCTGGGCCGTATGGGGCGCCTGCATGGGCGTGTCGATGACGGTGGCGCCTTTGCTCGGCGGCGTGATCACGCAACTGCTCGGCTGGCGCTGGATCTTCCTGTTGAATCTGCCGATATGCGTGTGCCTGGGGACGCTGGTGTATCGCGAGGTGGGCGAATCGAGCGACGCCGCAAGTGACGCCGATTCCGCGCGTCTCGATCCCTGGGGCAGCCTCTTGCTCAGCGGCGGCCTGTCTTTCCTGATCTGGGGCTTGATCAGCGCCAATGCCTCCGGTTGGGCCAGTCACGCCACCGTGCTGCGCGTGGTCGGCGGCCTGCTGTTGCTGGCCTTGTTCATCCCGCTGGAATTGATGCAGAAGCGGCCGATGATCGATCTGCGTCTGTTTCGCCGCGCGCCTTTTGTCGGCGCGGTGCTGGCGATGTTCGGCTATGCCGCCGCGGCGCAGGTGATGATGACCTTCCTTCCCTTGTACCTGCAAAATGCGTTTTCGTATTCGGCCGTTACCGCCGGAGTGGCGATGTTGCCGTTTGCGCTGGCAATGATGATTTTCCCGCGCGTCGGCGTTGCACTGGCGCAGCGCATGTCCCTGCATGGCTTGATGGCGTTCGGCATGGCGCTGGTCTGCGCCGGCAATGTGCTGGTCGCGGTGGCGGCTTACCAGGGCATCTATTGGACGGTGCTGGCGGGGATGATCGTGACCGGCAGCGGTGCAGGGCTGCTCAACGGCAACACGCAAAAGGCCATCATGCATTGCGTGCCGCGCGAGCGCACAGGCATGGCGTCGGGCATCAGCACGACGACGCGCTTTTCCGCCATCGTGCTGGCGATTGCCTGCCTCGGTTGCGTGCTGACGGTGCGTACCGGCAGCTATCTGAAGGAAGCGTTGCTCGGCGCCAATTTGCCGCAGCCGGCGCGAATCAACGACGTGGTGGAACGCATCGTCGCCGGGGACAGCGCCGCCGCATTGCCGGCGCTGCACAACAGCGCGCAGGCCTTGCAACTGGCGCAAACCGGTTTCGCGCATGCGTTTTCGTTGTTGATGCTGGCTGCCGCGGCCATTGCCGCCGTATCGGGAATACTGCTGTTTCGTTTGATGGGCAGCGGCAACAAGACGGCGTCAATCGATGCCGTGACGGTCTGAACAGGAGAAACCGACATGAAGCCGCGAGAGTCCAACACTATACGGAACCGTTCTTTTCTCGCCACGCTGGCGGCGGTGTTCTGGTCTTTCGTCGGCTTGCGCCGGCGCGCCGACTATGAAAAGGATGCGACTTCGCTCAATCCGTTTTATGTGATCGGCGCGGGCCTGATCGCCGTCGCCATGTTCATTGCCGTGTTGCTGATCGTTGTACGGATGGTCGTCGGCGGCTGAAAGTCCGGCAAGGATATGCATCATGCCGGCGTCGGGCGCGGATGTCGGGTGTTCAGTGACGGATGATGTCCGTTGTCTTCTTGACAGGAGAATTGCAATGGCTACCAAAAACTTGCAGCAGTTTTTGCGCACCTATGGGAGATATCGTCGGGACGGCATGCATCATCAGCAGCGGGCCGGCGCCTTCATTTTCATCATCTTGCTGTTGTTCTCGTTTTCCGCGCACCGGGCCGAACTGGACGCCGCCATGGCGCTCCTGCTGGCCGAAATCGGCACGAATTGCATCTGGTGCTCGATTACGCCTTATTGATCCCGCACGGGCGCGCATCGATCCGGAGCAGGTGCTACAGCAATAATTCTTTCGCCAGATCTCGCCTGGGATCGCTTTGCGCGTCGAACTTCAACGCCTGCTCCACATGATGCAGGTGATGCAGCATCAGCTCGACCGCTTCCTCGGTCTTGCCGGCCTTGGCGGCGGCGATGAAGGCGGCGTGTTCCTCGGTCGAACAGATCGCATCGCGCGTGGATTGATACAGCATGGTGATCAGCGAACTGCGGCCGGCCAGTTTGACGAGGATGTCGGTCAGCACTTCGTTGCCGACGATGTTGGCCAGCAAGATGTGGAAATCGCTGAGCAGCGTCGAGCGGACCTGGGGATTGTTTTCTTCGATGGCGCGGCGTTCCTCGCGCAGATGCGCTTCCAGCCGGGCATAGTCGTCGTCGCTTGCGCGCGCGATGAATTCCCTGACCATGGCCGCTTCGAGCGTGCGGCGCACGAAGAAGATGTTGCGCGTTTCTTCCACGGTCGGTTTGCTGACGAAGGCGCCCTTGTCCGGAATCAGGTCGATCAGCTTGTCCTTGGCCAGCATCACCAGCGCCGCGCGGATCTTGGTGCGGCTGACCTGGTAGACGCGCGCCAGCGCTTCTTCGCGGAGTTTTGCTCCAGGAGGAAGGCGCTGTTCGGCGATGGCGACGGTGATGTCGCGCGCAATCGCTTCTGAACTGTCGGGGGGAAGTGCTGCTTCGGTCATAGGATGGACAGGCTGTTGTATGAGGCGGTTTCCGATAAGACTCCGAATTGTACCCCTGTATTTTGCACTATCCATCCCAGTAGTTTTACTCGAACGTGGCCGCAGGAATTTCACCGTTCAGCACGGCGCGTGCGCGGGTCTTGTCGATGTCCTTTTCCCACGAAGCGACCACGACGGTGGCGACGCAATTGCCGAGCAGGTTGCCCAGCGCGCGGGCGATGCCGACGAACCAGTCGATCGACAGCACCAGCACCAGGCCGACCACGGGAATCGCCGGAATCGTCGTCAGCGTCGCCGCCAGGATCACGATGGCGGAACCCGGCACGCCATGTGCGCCCTTGGAGGTAATCAGGGCAATCGCCAGGATCATCAGCAAGTCTCCCATCGCCAGGTGCGTATTGGTGGCTTGGGCGATGAAGACCGCCGCCATGGTGAGGTAGATGGAAAACGCATCAAGGTTGAACGAATAACCGGTAGGAATCACCAGGCCGACGGTCGACTTCTTGATGCCCATGTGTTCGAGTTTTCTCATGATCTGCGGCAGCACGCTGTCCGACGAGGCGGTCGCCAGCACCACGATCAGTTCTTCGCGCAGATAGGCGATCAGCTTGAAAATGCTCAGTCCCGAAGTGCGCAGGATCGCACCCAGCACCACCACCACGAAGAAAATCACCGCGCCGTAGAACAGCAGCACCAGCATGCCCAGTTGCTTGAGCGAACCGATGCCGTAGCGGCCGACCGTGAAGGCGATGGCGCCGAACACGCCCAGCGGCGCCAGGCGGATGATGAAGGCCATGCACTTGAAGAAGGCTTCCGACAGCGAAGAAATCAGCGCCACCGTCGGCTTGCCTTTGTCGCCGATCAGCAGCAGGGCGCAACCGAAAATGACCGAGATCAGCAAGACCTGCAGCACGTCGCCGGAGGTGAATGCGCTCACGACCGTGCCGGGGATCAGCTTCATGATGAAGTCGGCGAAGCTGGTGCCCCTGACCTTGCTGGCCGTCTCGACATAGCTGGACAAGCCGCTTGGGTCGAGGTTGGTCGGATCGATGTTCATCCCCGCGCCGGGTTGGAACACGAAGGCCAGCACCAGGCCGAGGAGGAGGGCGATCGTCGTCACGATTTCAAAGTAGATGATGGCCTTGACGCCGACGCTGCCGACCTTCTTCAGATCGCTGGCGCCGCAGATGCCTTGCACCACCACGCAAAACACGATCACCGGAATGATCATCTTGATCAGCTTGATGAAGCCGTCGCCGAGCGGTTTGAGGCTTTGGGCAAAATCCGGATAAAACAGTCCGACGACGATGCCGGCAATGAGGGCGACGACGACTTGCCCGAACAAAGATTTCAAAAATCGATTCACCTTGGTCTCCTGATGTTGTTCTGAATGGGCGCGTCATCGGGATGTCGCGTCCGCTGTCTAGATTCTTCGTTCCAGCTTTTGTATTTTTCAACTCCCACGGCCGCTCCTACGGCCGTTGTTCCTTTGCCAACGGATCGTTATTTACATAAATTCTTTGACGCGCCGGAACAAGCTCACTATATTGCATACAATTTGTGAATACAATAAAAATATGCAATCCTGACGACACCAAGGAGACAGCCGTGAAAAATGTTCCAGAGCAATACCAGCGTTGCGAGCAAGAGATCATGCAGCGTGCAGATGCGCTTGCCGTCCACACGGAAGCCGACGGCATGCTCACGCGCACCTATCTGACGCCTGTGCATCAGGCCGCCGCACGACAACTCTCTGCATGGATGCTTGAGGCCGGCATGCAGGTCCGGCGCGACGACGCCGGCAACGTCATTGGCCGCTATGAGGCCGCGCCAGGCCATGTGAATGCGGCGGCGCTGGTCACCGGCTCGCACTTCGATACGGTGCGCAACGGTGGCAAATACGACGGCAACCTCGGCATCCTGTTGCCGGTGTCGTGCATTGCCGAATGGCATCGCGCAGGCCGGCGTTTTCCGTTTCCCATCGAGGTGATCGGTTTTGCGGAAGAAGAAGGCGTGCGCTTCAAGGCGACCTTGCTCGGCAGCCGCGCCGTCGCGGGCACTTTCGACAAGGCCGTGCTGGACAACCTCGACGAGCAAGGCAACAGCATGCGCGAGGTCATGCGCGGCGCCGGTTTCAATCCGGAGCAACTCGATGCATCGGCATGGCCGGCTGCGGCGGTTGCCGCCTTCGTCGAAGTGCATATCGAACAAGGACCGCTGCTGCTCAACGAAGCGCTGCCGGTCGGCGTGGTGACGGCGATTTCCGGTGCGACGCGTTTCATGGGAGAACTGCAAGGATTGGCCGGACATGCCGGGACGGTGCCCATGCACATGCGCCGCGACGCCGCGATGACGGCCGCGGAGATCGGTTTGTACATCGAACGGCGCTGCAGCAGCCGGCCCGGCCTGGTCGGCACCATGGGTATCATGGAAGTGCCGAACGGCGCGGCCAATGTGGTGCCGGGCAGCGCGCGGTTTTCCATCGATATTCGCGCCGAACAGGACCGGATCCGCGAAGACGCGGTAGCCGATGTCGTGGCCGAGATCGAACGCATCTGCGCGCGCCGCAACGTCGGCGTCACGTTGCGCAAGACCCATGAAGCTTGCAGCGTGCCATGCGCCGCCCACCTGCAAAAGCAACTGGCAAGCGCCATCGAAGCATGCGGCCTGCCGCTGCGCCATCTGCCGTCGGGGGCAGGGCACGACGCCATGGCGATTGCCGCCATCGCCGACGTCGCCATGCTGTTCGTCCGCTGCGGCAACGGCGGCATCAGCCATCACCCGGACGAAATCATGACCGAAGAGGATGCCGCGATTGCCGCGCAGGTGTTCAGCCGCTTCGTCGAAAACTTCACGGTCTGAATCCGGGCCGCCACGCTTTCCTATCCCATTACAAAGGAATCCCATGACCACCATCACCATCGACGGTTTCAACCTCAACGCGGAACAAGTCGTCAGCGTCGCCCGTGCGACCAATGGCGTGTACGCCAAAGTCGCCCTGGCCGACTCCTCGCGCGCCGCCCTCAAGCAAAGCCGCGACTTCATCGAATCGACCTGGATGCACGACGAAGCGCCCATGATGTACAGCTTCAACACCGGCGTCGGCTTGCTCAAAGACACCCGCATCAGGGTCGAACACATCGAACTGTTCCAGACGCAGTTAATCAAAGCCCACAGCGCCGGCATCGGCGAACCGTTCAGCGAAGAAGTCAGCCGCGCCACCATGCTGCTGCGCGCCAACGCCTTCGCCAGCAATTACTCGGCGCCGCGCGTGGAAGTGGTCGATCGCCTGCTGGCCTTCATCAACGCCGGCATCCACCCGATCATGCCGCAGAAGGGTTCCGTCGGCGCCTCCGGCGACCTGGCGCCGCTGGCCTACCTCGCTGCCGCCATCGTCGGTTTCGACGAAGCGGAAGTGATGTACCAGGGCAAGCGCATGAGCGCTCCGGAAGCCATCGCCCAGGCCGGCATCGGTCCGGTCAAATTCGACCTCAAGGCCAAGGACGCCTCAGCCCTCATCAATGGCTGCACCGCCTCGCTGGCCGTGGCGGTCCTGGCCGCGCACGACTCGCGCAACCTGCTCACCGACGCCTGCCTGTCGCTGGGCCTGACGCTGGAAGCCATGCGCGCCGAGATGTCCGCCTTCGATCCGCGCATCCAGCAAGCACGCCCGCACGCCGGCCAGATCAAGACCGCGGCCGTCATCCGCAGCCTGCTCAAGGGCTCGACCCGCACCACCCACGAAGCGCGCTCGGTACAACTGCCGGACGAACTGCGCCGCACAGATATTCCCTATTCGCCCCGTATCCAGGACGTCTACTCGCTGCGCTGCGCGCCGCAAGTCTACGGCCCGGTGTTCGACGCACTGGACTACATCGACACCATCGTCGACAAGGAAATCAATTCCGCCACCGACAACCCGCTGATCTTTGACAAGGAGGGCGGCGGCTTCGAGATCATCTCCGGCGGCAACTTCCACGGCCAGTACCTGGCGCAGGCGATGGACTTGCTGGCCATGACCATCACCGACCTGGGCAGCATCTGCGAACGCCGCATCGCGCGCCTGATCGACCCGACCCTGTCGTGGGGCCTGCCGCGCAACCTGATGAGCGGCGTACGCGGCGTCAATACCGGCTATCCGGTGGTGCAGTGTTCGATGAGTTCGCTGGTGATGGAAAACCGCACCCTGTCCATGCCGGGCAGCGTCGACAGCATTCCGTCCAAGGGCAACAGCGAAGACCACGTCTCCAACTCGACCTGGTGCGCGCGCAAGGCGGCCACCGTGGTCGCCAACACGCAATACATCGTCGGCGTGGAAATGCTGCTGGCGGCGCAGGGGCTGAGCATGACGGAAGAGCTGTTGAAGGACTTCGTGCTGGGCGAGGGGACGCAGGCGGCGTATGAAGAGATCCGCAAGCAGATTCCGGCGTGCCTGGACGGCGACCGCTGGTTCCACAACGATATTGAGGTGGCGCATTCCTTCATCACCAGCGGGTCGGTGCGCGAGGCGGTTGTGGGGCGTATCGGCAAGTT